>Ga0160421_1000002_pt1 | contig 738423 bp, 737 predicted proteins | sample TAMARWmetagpilot_FD_108195 | JGI IMG/M metagenome (GOLD analysis project Ga0160421, IMG submission 108195) | Phycosphere-associated microbial communities from TAMU algal ponds, Corpus Christi, Texas, USA - TAMU ARW-7 10/27 metagenome pilot | ecosystem: Engineered > Artificial ecosystem >...
GCGACAACCTGAAGTTCAACGTTGAGCTGATCGCGCCGATCGCGATGGAAAACGGCCTCCGCTTCGCCATCCGCGAAGGCGGCCGCACCGTCGGCGCCGGCGTGGTGTCGAAAATCATCGAGTAAAAGACCCTAAGGGTTCGACGAGGGGTGGCCGTGGTGGCCACTCCTCCTATCAACTCCAATTGCCTCGAAAGGCTGATAACATGGCAGTCCAAAGCCAAAATATCCGCATCCGGCTGAAGGCCTTTGACTATCGCGTTCTGGATGCCAGCACGCAAGAGATCGTCAATACGGCCAAACGCACAGGTGCGCAGGTGCGCGGGCCGATCCCGCTGCCGAACAAGATTGAGAAGTTCACGGTCCTTCGTGGCCCGCATGTGGACAAGAAAAGCCGCGACCAGTGGGAGATTCGGACCCACAAGCGTCTTTTGGACATTGTTGACCCGACCCCGCAGACCGTGGACGCGCTGATGAAGCTCGACCTGGCCGCCGGTGTCGATGTCGAGATCAAAGTTTAAGGGGGTGACGGATATGTTGCGCTCTGGAGTGATCGCGAAAAAGGTGGGGATGACCCGCCTGTTCATGGAGGATGGCCGCCAGGTTCCGGTGACCGTTCTGCAACTGGATAAACTGCAAGTGGTGGCACAGCGGACGCCCGAGAAGGATGGCTATTCGGCCGTTCAGCTTGGCGCTGGCACAGCCAAAGCCAAGCGTACAAGCGCCCCGATGCGCGGCCATTTCGCGGCCGCCAAGGTGGAGCCGAAGCGCAAGGTGGCTGAGTTCCGCGTGGCCGCTGAGAACTTGATCGGCGTGGGTGAAGAAATCACCGCCAATCACTACTTTGAAGGCCAGTTCGTGGATGTCTCTGGCACCTCGATCGGTAAAGGCTTCGCCGGTGCGATGAAGCGGCACAACTTCGGGGGTCTTCGGGCGTCTCACGGTGTGTCGATCTCTCACCGCTCGCATGGTTCGACCGGTCAATGTCAGGACCCAGGCCGCGTCTTCAAAGGCAAGAAAATGGCTGGGCACATGGGGGCTGCCAAGGTGACGACGCAGAACCTGCAGGTTGTGCGCACCGATGCAGACCGTGGCCTGATCATGATCAAAGGCGCCGTTCCCGGTTCCAAAGGGGGCTGGGTGACGATCAAGGATGCGGTGAAAAAACCGTTCCCTGAGAATGCCATTCTGCCTGCCGCGCTGAAATCGGCCGCTGAGGAAGCTGAAAAGGCCGCAGAGGAAGCCGCTGCCGCCGCTGCTGCGGAAGCCGAAGCTGCCGCTGCTGCTGCCGCAGAAGCGGAACAGGCTGCGATGGAAGCCGCGGAAGCCGACACCGCAACCGAGGCACCTGCCGAGGACGCCGAGAAGAAGGACGGTGAGGAATGAAACTCGACGTGATCAAACTGGACGGCAAGAAAGCCGGTTCCGTCGATCTGGGCGAAGATATCTTCGGCCTGGAGCCGCGTGCCGACATTCTGCACCGTGTGGTCCGCTGGCAGCGCAACAACGCGCAGGCCGGCACCCATAAGGTCAAAACCCGGTCCGAGGTCAGCTATTCGACCAAAAAGATCTATCGCCAGAAAGGCACCGGGGGCGCTCGCCACGGTGCGCGCTCTGCGCCGATCTTCCGCGGCGGTGGCGTCTATAAGGGCCCGGTTGTCCGCAGCCACGGCCATGACCTGACCAAGAAGTTCCGCAAACTCGGCCTGAAGCACGCGCTTTCGGCGAAGATGGCGGAAGGCTCGCTGGTCGTGATCGACAACGCCGATTTGGACGCACCCAAGACCAGCGCGCTGGCCAAGCAGGTCAAAGACCTGGGCTGGAAACGCGCGTTGATCATTGACGGGGCCGAGGTGAACGAAAACTTCGCCATGGCCGCGCGCAACATCGAAGGTCTCGATGTGCTGCCGTCGATGGGCGCAAATGTCTATGACATCCTCAAGCGTGACACGCTGGTGCTCACCAAAGCGGGTGTCGAAGCACTGGAGGCTCGCCTGAAATGAGCGCAGACGCATCCCATTACGACGTGATCCGCAAGCCGGTCATCACCGAGAAAGCCACCATGGCGTCCGAACAGAACGCCGTGGTCTTCGAAGTGGCGATCGACGCGAACAAACCACAGATCAAAGAGGCGGTTGAAACCCTCTTTGGTGTGAAGGTCAAAGCGGTCAACACGACGATCACCAAAGGCAAATCCAAGCGGTTCCGGGGCCAACTCGGCCGCCGCAAGGATGTCAAAAAGGCCTATGTGACCCTCGAAGAGGGTAACACGATTGATGTGAGCACCGGCCTCTGATCTTTCGGATCAGATGTGAAGATTGAAGCCCCGGCTGCGTGAGCGGTCGGGGTTTTCTATTGGCATTGGGCAGGTATTACTCTCCTAATATTTGCATCAGGAAAGCTTTGTATGTCGAGGTAAGAGAATGAAGTTCCACGTGCCTGAGCCAGAGATAGAATTGTATCGCGATGTATTCGAGGAGAACGATATCCTTCACCGTCGCGAAGTGAGCGAGTCACTTAGCGACCTCGTCGAGCGGATTGATGACCCTGTTGTTATCGCACTGAATGGCCGTTGGGGAACTGGAAAGAGCCATTTTTTGAAAAGGTGGGTGGGGGCTCACACATTACAAAATAGAGGGTCAGCGACCACAGTATACTTCGATGCATTCGCGCAGGACTATATCTCTGATCCCTTGCCTGCGCTCATCGGCGCGCTAGCCACGCGCATCCCCGAAGCCAAGAAATCAAAAATCGAAAACGTGAAGTCAGTTGCTTACAACCTGCTGAAACCAGCTGCAAGAATTGGGCTGGCATTGGCCACATACGGAGCAACAGAAGCGTTCGGTACAGCCGGAGATGTAGTAGTCGATGTCACTCGAGGGGAGGCCTCGGCTGCGCTCGAGAACTTCTGGGCTGCCGAACAGGGACGGCAAGCAGCCATCCAAGAGTTAAGGGAATCCATCCAGGCTCTAGCGGCAAGTGTCGCACAAGAGGAATCTTCGGGTGCCTCACTGGTAATTGTCGTTGATGAACTTGACCGTTGTCGCCCGGATTATGCGCTGGAGGTCCTTGAGGTCATCAAGCACTTCTTTGATGTACCTCGAGTTCACTTCATTTTGGGGGTTAACTTGGAGGCATTGGGGAACTCGGTGGCTGCGAGATACGGGAATGACATAGACGCCGACGCCTACTTGCGAAAATTTGTCAATATTGTTCTGACATTGCCGAACGATCTGGGCCCTTCTTATAGAAAATCTCCGGCTGCTATCGTGTATTTCCAACACTTTGCCAAAGAAATGAAGCTCCCAAACCATATAACTGAAGCCTTGCACAAACAGCTTAAGTTAGCAGCGAAGGGGAACCCGACTTCGATAAGAGATGTGGGGAAAATCCTCAGTAGAGTGTCGTTAATCACGGGCGCGGTGATTGAGCGGGAAAGATGGCTACAGGGTTGGATGGACGTTATGGCGACATTGATTGTGTCGAGCGTTATTCGGCCTGATCTGCATCAGCGTCTTCTAAAAGGACGTGTAGATGACAATGATCTATTAGGCTACTTCGGGGCCACGAAATCCACTCTAGTGGAGACCATAGGTAACCAAAGAAACCCAGAGTATGACCGTTCAATTTGGTGGGCGTACATGCATTGGCAATACATTTTCGGCGACGGGAAAATCGATGACGCTGATGAGCGTCTCGTTGGTACTCTCGCGGCAAGTTTCGGCGAATTTCGTGACCCACATGAAGTCAAGGGAATACCTCAGAAAATCCAATCTGAGTGGCTTGATCTGTTCCAGTTGAAGGAAAGCCGGGGAGGATGGTGACGTCGACGGTCCACTCTTGACCCCCACTCCCCCATCCCTTAACAGACCCCATCGGCAAAGCCCCGGATTCGTCCGGGGTTCTGCTTTTGGTTGTAAGACCTCCAAATTCAGGGACCTCCGGGGCCCTATACATCAAGAGACGGGATCAACCTCCCGCAAAGCAAACGGAAGACAGAAAGCATGGCACTCAAGTCGTATAAGCCGACGACGCCGGGCCAGCGTGGGCTGGTGCTGATCGACCGTTCGGAGCTTTGGAAAGGTCGTCCGGTCAAGTCCCTCACCGAGGGTTTGACCAAGAATGGCGGCCGGAACAATACCGGACGGATCACGATGCGTCGCAAGGGCGGTGGGGCGAAACGCCTCTATCGCATCGTCGATTTCAAGCGGAACAAGATGGATGTCGCGGCAACCGTCGAGCGGATCGAATATGACCCGAACCGGACCGCGTTTATCGCCCTGATCAAATATGAAGATGGCGAGCAGGCCTATATCCTGGCGCCGCAGCGTCTGGCGATTGGCGACAAGGTGATCGCGTCTGCCAAGGCCGATATCAAGCCGGGCAACGCGATGCCGTTCTCGGGCATGCCGATCGGCACAATCATCCACAATATTGAGATGAAGCCCGGCAAAGGCGGCCAGATCGCCCGCGCGGCAGGCACCTATGCCCAGTTCGTCGGCCGTGACGGCGGCTACGCGCAGATCCGGCTCTCCTCGGGCGAGCTGCGTCTGGTGCGTCAGGAATGCATGGCGACGGTTGGCGCGGTGTCGAACCCCGACAACTCGAACCAGAACCTCGGTAAAGCGGGCCGCAACCGTCATAAGGGCATCCGCCCCTCTGTGCGTGGTGTTGTGATGAACCCCGTCGATCACCCCCATGGTGGTGGTGAAGGCCGGACCTCTGGTGGTCGTCACCCCGTGTCGCCTTGGGGCAAGCCCACCAAAGGCGCCCGCACCCGGAACAAGAACAAAGCGTCGTCGAAGCTGATCATCCGCTCGCGTCACGCCAAGAAGAAGGGGCGCTAAAGCATGTCGCGTTCTGTTTGGAAGGGTCCTTTTGTCGACAGCTATGTCCTCAAGAAGGCCGAAGCCTCCCGCGAGAGCGGTCGCAACGAGGTCATCAAGATCTGGTCGCGCCGCTCCACCATCCTGCCCCAGTTCGTGGGCCTCACCTTTGGTGTCTATAACGGTCGGAAGCATATCCCCGTGAACGTCACCGAAGAGATGATCGGTCAGAAGTTCGGGGAATACTCGCCCACGCGGACCTATTACGGTCACGCCGCCGACAAGAAGGCGAAACGCAAATGAGCAAGGATAAGAACCCCCGCCGCGTGGCGGAGAATGAAGCGATGGCAAAGTCCCGCATGCTGCGCACAAGCCCGCAGAAGCTGAACCTTGTGGCGCAGATGATCCGTGGCAAGAAGGTGGAGAAGGCTCTGGCCGATCTGACCTTCTCGAAAAAGCGGATCGCCGTGGATGTGAAGAAATGCCTTCAGTCCGCCATCGCCAATGCCGAAAACAACCATAACCTGGATGTGGATGAGCTGGTCGTTGCCGAAGCTTATGTCGGCAAGAACCTGACCCTGAAACGCGGACGTCCGCGGGCTCGGGGCCGGTTTGGCCGCATCATCAAGCCGTTCAGCGAGCTGACCATCACGGTCCGCCAGGTCGAGGAGCAAGCGTAATGGGTCATAAGGTCAATCCGATTGGCATGCGCCTGCAGGTGAACCGCACCTGGGACAGCCGCTGGTATGCCGATACCAAAGATTACGGCGATCTTCTGCTGGAAGACATCCGTATGCGCGAATTCATCAACGAAGAGTGCAAGCAGGCGGGTGTGTCCCGTGTGATCATCGAACGTCCGCACCGCAAGTGCCGCGTCACGATCCACACAGCGCGCCCTGGCGTCATCATCGGTAAGAAAGGCGCGGATATCGAAACCCTGCGCCGGAAACTTGCCGCGATGACCGAGAGCGAGCTGCATCTGAACATCGTCGAGGTGCGTAAGCCCGAGCTGGACGCCGCGTTGGTGGCCGAAAGCATCGCGCAGCAGCTTGAGCGCCGGGTGTCGTTCCGGCGCGCGATGAAGCGCTCGGTTCAGAACGCGATGCGTATGGGCTCGCTCGGGATCCGGGTGAATGTCGCGGGCCGTCTTGGCGGTGCCGAGATTGCGCGGACTGAATGGTATCGTGAGGGCCGGGTGCCGCTGCACACGCTCCGCGCCGATATCGACTACGCACACGCGGAAGCCAAAACCGCCTATGGTATCATCGGCATCAAAGTCTGGATCTTCAAAGGTGAGATCATGGAGCACGACCCGTCGGCTCGCGATCGTAAGCACCAGGAGCTCCAGGAAGGTGGTGGCCCGCGCCCCCGCCGTGATCGCTAAGGAGTAGATGAGATGCTGCAACCAAAGCGCACAAAGTTCCGCAAACAGTTCAAAGGCCGGATCAAAGGTGAAGCGAAGGGCGGGTCTGACCTGACCTTCGGCACCTATGGTTTGAAGGCGCTTCAGCCTGAGCGTGTCACCGCGCGTCAGATCGAAGCCGCCCGTCGCGCCATGACCCGTCACATGAAACGTCAAGGCCGGGTCTGGATCCGGATCTTCCCTGACGTGCCGGTGACCTCCAAGCCCACCGAAGTGCGGATGGGTAAAGGTAAGGGTTCGGTCGACTATTGGGCCTGCAAAGTGAAGCCGGGTCGGATCATGTTCGAGATCGACGGCGTGTCGGAGCCCGTCGCCCGCGAAGCTCTGCGCCTCGCCGCGATGAAGCTGCCGGTCAAGACCCGTACGGTCGTTCGCGAAGACTGGTAAACGGCGGAAAACGCGTTCCCGTGTTTTCCTGCCAGTGAGGTGTAGGCGATTTTCGAAAAATTGTCCGAGCCTGACTCAGGCTGAGAATTTGGTAACCCCCGTCCCGGCAATGGGCGGGGGTTATCTCTTTTTTAATGGGCAATTTGGCCGTCTCAATGCGGCACTGTGCGAGATCATTCGCCCGTTTGAGCCGTCTCAGCGATCATCGAGATCATCTCGAACATCACCGCCGTTGCCGTCAGCGCCGTGATCTGGTTCGGGCTGTCTTTCGTCGGCATCATGCAGACAATGTCGCCGCCGATGATATTCATGCCGCGCACCGCGCACCGCGCGCAAAAGGGCCACGGCCTCGTCGATGTCGAAACCTTTTTCGCCGGGTTCCAGGTTTGACACGCCGGGGGCGATCGTCGGGTCGAGGCAATCCAGATCGAAGGTGATATAGACAGGCCGCCCGGCCAGAACCTCTTTGATCTGCGCCATCACATCCGCGAGGCCACGGCTGCGGAACTCGGCCATGGTCACGACGTTGTAGCCGTAATCGTAAGATGGTTGCAGCCAATCGAGCGTGCGCGGATGACCGCGAAGCCCGATTTGCATCGAGTGATGCGGGTCAACCTGACCCTGATCGGCCAGATAGGCGCCCCAATGCGCGGCCGATTTTTTTGCGCCCAGGAAATGATCCACCTTGGTGAAGACATCTGTGTGTGCGTCAAGATGGAGGAAGCAAACCGGCTCACCGTCCGCGATCTGACCCCGCCCAAGGGCCTGGACAATGCCGCCGGTGATGGAGTGATCGCCACCCACGGAAACGGGGCGTGCGCCCGCGGCGTCGATCTCTTTGTAGAAGGCGGTGATGTCGGCGATGCAGGCCTCGTTATCGTTCGCGCGCGGCAGGGGCACATCGCCGACATCGACGATCTTTGCAGCCGCCCAGGGGTCGATCCCGAACGCCCCATGCACCCGGCGCGACACGGCCGAGACGTTTCTGAGCGCGCGGGGGCCAAGGTGTTGATCGCGCTCGGTGGTGCCGTTGCCGGTGGAATGCGGCACGCCGACCAGCGCTATATCGGCCCCCTCCGCCGAGGCGTTTGGGCAGCGGAACATCGTCGGGATGCCCCACCAATAGAGATTGTCCATCATCGAGGTGAGATGTTGATCCGCCATGTCCGCGCCTTTCTGGTGCCTCGTATCAGGGCCCGAACGTTAGGGTTGCCAACCTGTTCGAGCAAGGCATTCGCGCCTCTCGCCAATTGGTCATCGCTCGGCTATTCAGACGCTATGTCCCAGATCAAATCCCTCTTCGCGACCCGCCTCTATCACGCCCGCTTGTCCGAGCTGGGCAAGACCTCCATCGACCCCGATGAATTGGAGGCGTCTTGCCTGTCGATTGCCGAGGATGACGCAGCGGGGCAGGAATGGTGCGTGGAAAACGGCTATGCGGGCTATACGAGCTACGCCTCGCTCACCGATCTGCCCTGGCGGTTTCCGATCTTCAAGGACCTGAAAAAGGTGCTCGACAAACATGTGAAGGCCTTTGCCAAGGATTTGGAATTTGATCTGGGCGAGAAGAAGCTGAAACTCGATAGCCTCTGGATCAACATCCTGCCCGAAGGCGGCATCCACACCTCCCATATCCACCCCCATTCGGTGATCAGCGGGACCACCTATGTGGCCGTGCCCGAGGGCACCAGCGCGATCAAATTCGAGGATCCGCGCTCAGCAATGATGATGGCCGCCCCGACCCGGATGCCGGAGGCCCGCGAGGAGCTGCGCAGTTTCATCTATGTGGCGCCGGAGATGGGGGACTTGCTGCTCTGGGAAAGCTGGCTCCGCCACGAGGTGCCGATGAATATGGCCGAAGACGACCGGGTGAGTGTGAGTTTCAACTATGGGTGGACTTAGTGTCGTATTACAGTCCTCTGAGTTTCCGTAGTAAATCGGTTGAGACCTCACATGGCTAAGTTGGAAAAGCTGTTAAGCACTGGTCTTTCCGCTTGGATCAACTTTGAGCGTGCGTGTAAGAGAACCGAGCTGCTAAGTGAGACCTATCTTTCTGTTCCAATTGCTCAGATTTTGAGCTCTCATACAGATGGTCGCGTGATCTCGGAATTCCGTCATCCGGTGCTTGCTCCCTTGGTTCAGGGTGTTGGACGAAAGCCCACGACCGATTTCGTCGTTTGCGATCATGACAATAATGTTTCCGTGGCTGTTGAGACTAAATGGGTAGGGCGAACGCAGCCACATCCCCAAAAAGTACTTTGGGACCTGATACGGCTTGAGCTCATCCGGTCTAGGTTCAACGCGGAGTGTTTCTTCATCATCGCAGGTCAAGGTATGAGACTTCGAGCACTGGCCGAAATTCATGGTTTCAAGAACACAAACAGCAAAGGTCGTGGTAGGCCGCTGCTTCGGTTGGATTCGAACAGCCAAAACAGGGTGCGATTGGACTCTTCGGATAGCTTTCGACGCCCAATGCTTCGAAAGCTATATCGGAGCTATCAGCATGTGGATTTTCCAACTGCCCTGGCAACGAAGCGTTCAAGTCCATTCCCGAATGAAGTCGGCAGCCGAGACCATCAGGTAATAGTTTGGAAGCTGGTTCCGACGGTGTCATCGATGTTTAGGCCCACCAATAATCTTCACTTCCACATAAACCCGATCGAGCGTTAGCATTGGGTAGCAGACGCTCTAGCGATATCTCTTGCAAGCGACGTCGAGTACCCCTATACGCACCCCTCATTCACCACCTCCACCAGAATCACGGTGACCCGGACGGGGCCGTCTGGTGATGTTGAAAGGAAGACCAGGCGATGAACGCCAATGAACTGCGTGACAAGACGCCGGATCAGCTTCGCGAAGAGCTCGTCCAGCTAAAAAAGGAGGCCTTTAACCTCCGCTTCCAGCAAGCCACCGGCGCGCTGGAAAACACCGCTCGTATGCGCGAGGTCCGTCGGGGCGCCGCGCGGGTGAAAACCATTTTGAACCAAAAAGCGGCAGACGCTGCCAAGTCGGAGGCCTGAGACTATGCCCAAACGCATTTTGACAGGCACCGTGACCAGCGACGCCAATGCACAGACCGTGACCGTTTCCGTGGAGCGCCGCTTCAAGCATCCGGTCATGCAGAAGACGATCCGGAAGTCCAAGAAGTATCGGGCGCATGATCCGGAGAACACGTTCAAGGTAGGCGACACCGTCCGTATTCAGGAATGTGCCCCTGTCTCGAAATCCAAACGCTGGGAGGTGCTTGCCTCCTGAGGTAACCACCAACCGGTTTGATCGAAACCCTGGGGCGGAAGGTCCCCAAAGGTCGGGAGAAACCAAATGATCCAGATGCAGACCAATCTGGATGTGGCTGACAATAGCGGCGCGCGCCGTGTTCAGTGCATCAAGGTCCTGGGTGGGTCCAAGCGGAAATACGCAAGCGTCGGTGACGTGATCGTTGTGTCCGTGAAGGAAGCCATCCCACGTGGTCGCGTGAAGAAAGGCGATGTCCGTAAGGCCGTCGTTGTGCGCACCGCCAAGGAAGTCCGCCGCGAAGACGGCACCGCGATCCGCTTTGATCGCAACGCCGCCGTCATTCTCAACAACGCCAACGAGCCGATCGGCACCCGGATTTTCGGGCCGGTGGTGCGCGAGTTGCGCGGCAAGAACTTCATGAAAATCATCTCGCTTGCCCCGGAGGTGCTCTGATGGCCGCGAAACTGAAAAAGGGCGACAAGGTCGTCGTGCTGGCCGGCAAGGATAAGGGCAAGGAGGGCGAGATTTCGTCTGTTGACCCGAAATCCGGCAAGGCCGTCGTGGATGGGATCAACATCGCCATCCGCCACACCAAGCAAAGCCAGGCCAGCCAGGGCGGTCGCATCCCTCAGGCGATGCCGATCCAGTTGAGCAACTTGGCGCTTCTGGACGCCAATGGCAAAGCCACCCGCGTCGGCTTCAAAATCGAAGACGGCAAAAAAGTGCGTTTCGCCAAGACCACGGGGGACGTGATCTGATGTTGGACACTGCAAACTATACCCCGCGTCTCAAGACGCTGTATGCCGAGACCATCAAACCGGCGCTGATCGAAGAGTTCAGCTATGCCAACCCGATGATGGCGCCGCGTCTGGACAAGATCGTTCTGAACATTGGTGCTGGTGCAGAAGCCGTCCGTGACAGCAAGAAGGTCAAATCCGCTCAAGAAGACCTGACCGCCATCGCCGGTCAGCAGGCCGTTGTGACCAAGGCCAAGAAATCCATCGCGGGTTTCCGGGTGCGTGAAGAGATGCCGCTTGGCGCCAAAGTCACGCTACGCGGCGATCGGATGTATGAATTCCTGGACCGCTTGATCACCATCGCCTTGCCCCGCGTCCGCGACTTCCGCGGCGTCTCCGGCAAGTCGTTTGATGGCCGTGGCAACTACGCCATGGGTATGAAAGAGCACATCGTGTTCCCAGAGATCAACTTCGACAAGGTCGATGAGGTCTGGGGGATGGATATTGTCATTGCCACCACCGCGAACACCGACGCGGAAGCGAAGGCGCTGTTGAAAGCTTTCAACATGCCTTTCAACAGCTGAGCGCGGGAGAGAAGAGACCATGGCAAAAAAAGCAATGATCGAACGCGAATTGAAGCGTCAGAAGCTGGTGGCGCAATATGCCACCAAGCGCGCGGCGCTGAAAGAAATCGCGAATGATGAAACCAAACCGATGGAAGAGCGTTTCAAGGCCCGCCTGAAGCTGGCGAAACTGCCACGCAACAGCTCTGCCACCCGGTTGCACAACCGTTGCCAGCTGACCGGACGCCCCAAGGCGTATTACCGCAAGCTGAAAATGTCGCGGATCAAGCTGCGTGATTTGGCCTCCAATGGTCAGATCCCCGGCATGGTCAAGTCGAGCTGGTAGGGGAGATATAGATTATGACTGATCCTATCGCAGACATGCTCACCCGGATCCGCAACTCTTCGATGCGCGGCAAGTCCACGGTGATGACGCCCGCCTCCAAACTGCGGGCCTGGGTTCTGGATGTGTTGGCCGACGAAGGCTACATCCGCGGCTATGAAAAGGTAACTGGGGCCGATGGCCATCCGGCGATCGAGATTAGCCTGAAATACTACGAGGGTGAGCCCGTTATTCGCGAGTTGAAGCGGGTCTCCAAACCCGGTCGCCGCGTCTATATGGGTGTGGGTGACATTCCGCAGGTCCGTCAGGGTCTGGGTGTGTCGATTATCTCCACGTCCAAGGGCGTGATGTCGGATGCAAATGCACGCAACGCCAATGTCGGCGGCGAAGTGCTTTGCACCGTATTCTAAGGAGGGAACGATGTCTCGTATTGGCAAAAAGCCGGTTGATCTTCCCTCTGGCGTCGAAGCGTCGATCTCGGGTCAGACGATTGAAGTGAAAGGCCCGAAAGGCGCTCGTAGCTTCACCGCAACCGATGATGTGACCCTGGCCGTGGAAGACAACGCTGTGACGGTGACCCCGCGCGGCAAGTCGAAACGTGCCCGGCAACAGTGGGGCATGAGCCGCACAATGGTGCAGAACCTGGTCACCGGTGTGACCGACGGGTTCAAGAAAGAGCTTGAGATCCAGGGCGTGGGCTATCGGGCGCAGATGCAGGGCAACACCCTGAAACTGTCGCTTGGCCTGTCCCATGAAGTGAACTTCGAAGTGCCGGCCGGTGTGACCGTGACGGCGCCGAAAGTCACCGAAGTGATCATCGAAGGCAATGATGAGCAACTCGTCGGCCAAGTCGCGGCCAACATCCGCGAGTGGCGGAAGCCAGAACCCTATAAGGGCAAAGGCATTCGCTATAAGGGCGAGTATATCTTCCGCAAGGAAGGCAAGAAGAAGTAAGGGCGCGAACAATGGCAAACAGCAAACGAGTTCTGTTCCAGAAACGCCGCCTGCGCGTTCGGAACAAATTGCGGAAAACGGCAGATGGGCGTCCGCGCCTGTCTGTGCACCGTTCCAACAAAAACATCAGCGTGCAGCTGATCGACGATGTGAACGGCGTGACGCTCGCCTCGGCCTCCTCTTTGGAGAAGGATCTGGGCGTCGTCGGCCAAAACAATGTCGAAGCGGCCGCCAAGGTGGGCGAGGCGATTGCCGCGCGCGCCAAGAAAGCCGGTGTCGAAGACTGCTATTTCGACCGCGGCGGGTTCCTCTTCCACGGCAAAGTGAAGGCTCTGGCCGACGCCGCGCGGGAAGGTGGTCTGAAGTTCTAAGCGTGGGCGGCCTTCCGGGGCCGCCTCGATGATCGGGGAGTGCCTGGCGCTCACTGCGATTGGATCAAACGGCGCGCGAGCCGCGTGCCACCAAGGAAAGGATGCCTTTATGGCAGAACGTGAAAACCGAGGGCGGGGTCGTCGCCAAGACCGCGAAGAGACGCCCGAATTTGCCGATCGCCTGGTGGCGATCAACCGGGTGTCCAAAACCGTGAAAGGTGGTAAGCGCTTTGGCTTTGCCGCTTTGGTGGTTGTGGGCGATCAGCGGGGCCGTGTGGGCTTCGGCAAGGGCAAAGCCAAAGAGGTGCCCGAGGCAATCCGCAAGGCAACCGAGCAGGCCAAGCGTCAGTTGATCCGCGTGCCTCTCAAAGAGGGCCGGACGCTGCATCACGACATGTTGGGCCGTCATGGTGCTGGCAAAGTTGTCATGCGGACGGCACCGGAAGGAACCGGGATCATCGCCGGTGGTCCGATGCGTGCCGTGTTTGAGATGCTGGGCGTCAAGGACGTGGTCTCCAAATCGACCGGCTCGCAGAACCCCTATAACATGATCCGCGCCACGCTGGATGGTCTCAAGAAAGAGTCCTCCCCGCGTCAGGTTGCGGCACGTCGCGGCAAAAAGGTCGCTGACATCCTGCCCAAGCGGGATGAAGCACCGGCAGCCGAGACTGCGGCTGAGGAGGCCTGAGACCCATGGCAAAAACCATTGTTGTGAAACAGATCGGTTCGCCGATCCGCCGCCCGGAAAAGCAGCGCCAGACGCTGATCGGCCTGGGCCTGAACAAAATGCACAAGACTCGTGAGCTTGAGGACACCCCCGCCGTGCGCGGCATGGTCCGCAAGATCCCGCATCTGGTGGAGATCATCGAAGAGCGCGGCTAAGAGCCGAGGTTTTCGAGGGAATACGAGACGCTCCGGTGGCAACGCCGGGGCGTTTTCTTTTTGCGGGGGGGGCTGCTCGGTTCCAATGATTCTGTGATATACTTGTTTGACGCAACTAATGGAGGCGTCAATGTCCCTTACATCTGCCGAACTCGTGATGGTGCGGGACAGTCTTGGCCGCCTGCGCAAGGATTTCGAAGCGCACTCGACCTATTTCTATGATGCGCTGTTTCGTCGAGCCCCAGAGTTGCGCAAGATGTTCCGCGACGACTTGACCGGGCAGGGGATGAAGTTCATGACCACGCTCGATGTGATCGTGCAGAAACTCGACGACGAAGAACACCTGGCCAGCCGGTATCAGAGCCTTGGCCGAAGCCACGCGATCTTGGGCATCCATGCAGGTGACTTCGCTCCGATGGACGAGGCGCTGATCGACACGATGCGGAACGCGTTGGGGGAGGGCTTCACGCCAGAGCTAGAGCAAGCCTGGCGCAAGGCCTATGCGGAGGTGAGCCGCAATATGATCCGGCGGGGAGGGATCGAGGCATGATGCGGTCGGACCGCGCAGCGTCCCGTCTTCCCTCTCCCAACCTATATACTCACTTGAAAACCCGATAACGCCCGTCTATACGCCGCCAGTGGTCTCTCGGAGACCCGACTCAAACATCAAGAAACGCCGCGTCTGTCCATCTCGCTTCGGGGGCAGTTCCGGCTAAGGAGAAGCGATATGAAATTGCATGAACTGCGCGACAATCCCGGCGCAACCAAAAAAGCCAAGCGCGTGGGCCGTGGCCCTGGCTCTGGCACCGGTAAGACTGCCGGTCGCGGGATCAAAGGTCAGAAATCCCGTTCGGGTGTGGCGATCAATGGCTACGAGGGTGGCCAAATGCCACTCTATCAGCGTTTGCCCAAGCGCGGCTTCAACAAGCCGAACCGGAAGAAATTCGCGGTCGTCAATCTGGGCCTGATCGAGAAATTCGTCGAAGCTGGCAAGCTGGACGCGAAGAAAGACATTACCGAGGACACGCTGCTCGAGGCTGGCATCATCCGTCGCAAGCTTGATGGCGTGCGCGTTCTGGCGAAAGGTGAGGTTACGTCCAAACTGAAGCTGTCCGTGACTGGCGCGTCGAAAGCGGCCGTTGAGGCGGTTGAGAAAGCCGGTGGTAGCCTCACCGTGGCGGCGGCTCCTGCGGCGGAATAACCCGTTAAAGGGTTCGTGACCTTTTAGACGGTTGTGGGGGGCGGGCCCGCCCCTTACATCTAGCCCCAAGGTTTTTTCCGCGCCGCGCGATCGAACCCCGATCTCGCGGCGCAATGCATAAGAGAGACAGCATGGCATCTGCGGCAGAGCAAATGGCAGCGAACATGAGCTGGAGCGCGTTCGGCAAAGCGACCGAACTCCGCCAGCGTATCTTGTTCGCGATTGGTCTTCTGATCATCTACCGGATCGGTACCTATATCCCTGTGCCGGGGATTGATGGTGTCGAGCTACAACGGTTCTTCGACGATGCGGCGGCGGGTTTGGGCGGCGTGCTCAACATGTTCACCGGCGGGGCGCTGTCTCGCATGGGCGTCTTTGCGCTCGGGATCATGCCCTATATCTCGGCCTCGATCATCGTGCAGCTGATGGCGGCGATGGTGCCGCAACTCGAAGCGTTGAAGAAAGAGGGCGAGTCCGGTCGCAAGAAGCTGAACCAATATACCCGGTATGGTACCGTGGTTTTGGCGACGTTCCAGGCTTACGGCATTGCGGTATCGCTCGAATCCGGCGGCTTGGTGACTGACCCGGGTTGGTTCTTCCGCGCCGCTTGTGTGATTACGCTGGTCGGTGGCACGATGTTCCTGATGTGGCTGGGCGAGCAGATCACCGCACGCGGCATCGGCAACGGGATCTCGCTGATCATCTTCGTTGGCATTATCGCCGAACTTCCCGCCGCTTTGGCGCAGTTCTTTGAGCAAGGCCGCCAGGGCGCATTGGCGACGCCGGTGATCCTGGGGGTGATCTTCATGCTCTTGGCGACGCTGACCTTCGTGGTCTTCATGGAGCGATCGCTTAGGAAGATTCATATCCAATATCCGCGTCGGCAGGTGGGGATGAAGGTCTATGACGGCGGCACCAGCCATTTGCCGGTCAAGGTCAACCCGGCCGGCGTGATCCCCGCGATCTTCGCCTCGTCGCTCCTGTTGTTGCCGACGACGCTCTCGACCTTCTCGGGCACTGAGGCCTCTGGCCCAGTGATGGCCTGGATTCTGGCGAATTTCGGGCCGGGGCAGCCGCTCTATCTGCTGTTCTTTGCCTCGATGATCATCTTCTTCACGTATTTCTATACGCTGAACGTGTCGTTTAAGACCGATGACGTGGCCGATAACCTGAAGAACCAGAACGGGTTCATCCCCGGTATTCGACCGGGCAAGAAGACCTCGGAGTATCTGGAATACGTTGTCAATCGGGTCCTGGTTCTGGGCTCTGGCTATCTGGCGCTGGTCTGTCTTCTGCCCGAGATCGTGCGGACCGAACTGGCAATTACGGCCTATTTCGGCGGCACCTCGATCCTGATTATCGTCTCGGTGGGGATGGACACTGTGCAACAAATCCAGTCTCATCTCTTGGCTCATCAATATGAGGGGCTGATTGAGAAATCGCAGCTGCGCGGCAAGAAAGGCCGAGGCACTGCACGGAAGGGACCAGCACGTCGATGAACATCATACTTCTGGGGCCGCCAGGCGCCGGTAAGGGCACGCAAGCCCGCCGGCTGGTGGAAGAGCGCGGCATGGTGCAGTTGAGCACCGGAGACATGCTGCGCGAGGCACGGACCTCAGGAACGGAGATGGGCCAGCGGGTCGCCGCGATTATGGATGCGGGCGAGTTGGTCACCGATGAGATCGTCATCGGGTTGATCGAGGAGAAACTGCAGGGCGATATCGGCGGCGGCGTGATCTTCGATGGGTTCCCGCGCACGCTTGGTCAGGCCGATGCGCTGGCAGACTTGTTGGAGCGCAACGGCCAAAGCCTCGATCACGTGGTCGCCATGGAAGTGAATGATGACGCGTTGGTTCAGCGGATCACGGCACGTGCGACCTGCGGCAGTTGCGGCGAAGTCTATAACGACATCACCAAGCCAATCCCGGCTGATGGGAAGTGCTCGAACTGCGGCGCGTCTGATTTCAAACGTCGGGCCGATGACAATGAGGAAAGCCTCAAAACCCGGCTGATGGAGTACTACAAAAAGACCTCGCCGCTGATCGGGTATTACCACGCCAAGGGGCAGCTTAGATGGGTGCCGGGCCTGGGCGAGATTGATGAGGTTGCAGCGTCGATCAAGGAAACACTTGACACTCCGTAAAACACTCTTGACGACTGCGCCAAATGATCTTAGGTGCAAGCCTTCCTTAGGGAATCGATAGGTATTTCCCGACGCTTCTATGTCGTAAATGCCTGACCAGATATGACAGGGCCCGCAGGACTGCATCCTCGGGCCTTATGTTGTGAAAAAAGGTTCTGGAACCACGGAACCGCAACGAAGAAGGAAACGATACGTGGCACGTATTGCCGGGGTGAACATCCCCACCGCCAAGCGCGTACCGATCGCGCTGACCTATATCACCGGAATTGGACATACCTCGGCCGCACAGATCTGCGAAGCCGTTGGCATTGACACGTCGCGCCGGGTCAATGAGCTGTCGGATGCCGAAGTGCTGCAAATCCGCGAACATATCGACGCAAACTTCACAGTTGAAGGTGACCTGCGCCGTGACACGCAGATGAACATCAAACGTTTGATGGATCTGGGCTGCTATCGCGGTCTGCGTCATCGTCGGAACCTGCCCGTGCGCGGTCAGCGCACCCATACCAACGCGCGCACCCGCAAAGGCCCCGCAAAGGCCATTGCCGGCAAGAAGAAGTAAGGGGGCAGATCAATGGCACGCGATAAGACACGGACTAAGCGCAAAGAGCGCAAAAACATCGCCGCCGGTGTGGCGCATGTGAACAGCTCGTTCAACAACACCAAAATCCTGATCTCGGATGTGCAGGGCAACGCGATTTCCTGGTCCTCCGCCGGGACGATGGGTTTCAAAGGCTCGCGGAAATCCACGCCTTATGCGGCGCAGATGGCCGCTGAAGATGCTGGCAAGAAAGCTCAGGAACATGGTGTGAAGACCCTTGAGGTCGAAGTTCAAGGCCCGGGTTCGGGCCGCGAGTCCGCGCTTCGTGCGCTGGCCGCCGTTGGCTTCTCGATCACGTCAATCCGCGATGTGACCCCGATGGCCCATAACGGCTGCCGCCCGCCGAAACGCCGCCGCGTTTAACGTATGATTTACTCGCGACGGGCTGCGGCATTCCGCGCGGCCCGTTGCTGTCATTTTTGATCCTCGAGCGTTCAGAGCCACGGATCCAGGCCCTGAGCAAGAATGGAGGCGACACCATGATCCATAAAAACTGGCAAGAACTTATTAAGCCGACCCAATTGGTTGTGAACCCGGGCAATGAACCCGCGCGTCAGGCGACCGTTGTGGCCGAACCGTTGGAGCGGGGCTTTGGCCTGACGCTCGGCAACGCCCTGCGCCGCGTGCTGATGAGCTCGCTGCAGGGTGCTGCCATCACCTCGGTGCAAATCGACAATGTTTTGCACGAATTCTCGTCCATCGCCGGTGTGCGGGAAGACGTGACCGATGTGGTTCTGAACCTCAAAGGCGTGGCGATCCGGATGGAAGCCGACGGGCCCAAGCGCGTGTCGATCACGGCGAAAGGCCCAAAGGTTGTCACTGCGGGTGACATTTCGGAATCCGCTGGCATCGAAGTGCTGAACAAAGAGCATGTGATCTGTCACTTGGATGATGGCGCCGATCTCTACATGGAGCTGACCATCAGCACCGGGAAAGGCTATGTCGCGGCCGACAAGAACCGCCCTGAGGATGCGCCGATTGGCTTGATCCCGATCGATGCGATTTATTCGCCGGTCAAAAAGGTCAGCTATGATGTGCAGCCGACCCGTGAGGGGCAGGTACTCGACTATGACAAGCTGACGTTGAAACTGGAAACCGATGGCTCAGTGACCCCGGATGATGCTGTGGCTTATGCCGCGCGGATCATTCAGGATCAGCTGTCGATCTTCGTGAACTTCGATGAGCCGGAAAGCGCCAGCCGTCAGGATGACGAGGACGATCTGGAGTTCAACCCGCTGCTTCTGAAGAAAGTGGACGAGTTGGAACTGTCGGTTCGTTCGGCCAACTGCCTGAAAAACGACAATATCGTCTATATCGGTGATCTGATCCAGAAAACCGAAGCCGAGATGCTCCGCACCCCGAACTTTGGCCGCAAATCCCTGAACGAGATCAAGGAAGTGCTGTCAGGCATGGGCCTGCACCTGGGCATGGATATCATTGACTGGCCGCCTGACAACATCGAGGACTTGGCCAAGAAATACGAAGATAACTTCTGAGGCGCGAGACGCGCTTTGGAGGCTTAAATGCCCGCATGGATGCGGGGACTATCTGGGCATGATGCCCCAAGGAGAGGGCCCCGCACGCATGGGGCCCCAGACAAAGCATAAAACGGAGTAAATGACATGCGTCACGCACGAGGCTACCGCCGCCTGAACCGCACCCATGAGCACCGCAAGGCGCTCTTTGCAAATATGGCTGGCTCGCTCATTGAACATGAGCAAATCAAGACGACTCTGCCGAAAGCCAAAGAGCTGCGGCCGATTGTTGAGAAGTTGATCACGCTTGGCAAACGCGGCGATTTGCACGCCCGCCGGCAAGCTGCGGCCCAACTCAAACAGGATGCTTATGTGGCAAAACTGTTCGAGGTTCTGGGCCCACGCTATGCAGAGCGCCAGGGCGGCTATGTCCGGGTTCTTAAAGCGGGGTTCCGCTATGGCGATATGGCGCCGATGGCGATCATCGAGTTCGTTGATCGCGATGTGGATGCCAAAGGCGCAGGCGACCGTGCGCGCGTTGAAGCCGAAGAAGCGGCGGACGACTAACCGCCGCATTTGAGACACAGTTTAAAAAAAATGAAACCCCGCTGAATGGCGGGGTTTTTTGTTTAAGAGGGCTTTAACGCGGCTTTCGGGGGCGTATCCCGATTGGCCACATCTTGGATAAGTCGTTCCAATTCGGCCTCCGCAACAGGCGTTTCACCCAAAAACTCAAGAAGGTCATTGCGCGCGGGCTGTGACAATCCCATCAAACGCGCAAAAAGATCTGGTTCGATCTTTTCCGACATACCGCTCACCTTTAGTCCAGAAGGCTCAGAGTTTATTGTTGACCCTGTTTCTGGCAACCTGTCTAAAAAGACATGTCTTTTTGTCGGTTCAATGTCTAAAACGCCTGCACTCGACCTGCTTTTGCATGAACTCTCTCTGGCGACGCCTGGGGGCTACGCTGTCGGTTTGCATATTCGGTACGTGTCGCCGCTGATCATGGTGAACACATATCCCGAAGAGTGGCAGGAGATTTATACGGCCAAGGTCTATGGGCTTCGAGATCCGACTTTGGCTTGGGGGCTCAGCCATACGGGCGTGCGCCGGTGGAGCGAGATCGGTTTGCCGGACCCGTTTGGAATTCTGAAAGAGTCGGCGGAGTATGGAATGCACTACGGGATGATCTGTTCGATCGGCCCGTTGTCTTCGCGGACGATCGCCGGGGCCACGCGCCCCGACCGCGAATACACACAGGAGGAAATGGAACACGTCCATAAGATCGTGCAGCGTATGCACGATCTGTCTGTGCCGCCGACAAAACTGTCGAATGCGCAGATCGAAGCTTTGAGATGTATCGCGGAAGGGGACCGCCATGCAGCTGCCGCCGCCAAACTTGGCATTTCTGAAAGTGCTTTCAAAGCACGTCTGACCTCTGCTCGTCAGAAGCTTATGGCCCGAACAACGGCCGAGGCTGTCCAGCGCGCAAAGGAATATGGCTTGATTTGAAAGACAGGATACATGGTGAGCCGCTGGCGTGATCCTCCGCGGGGAAAGTTTCTTAACCCGAGCCGAAGGAGGCAAATCTATGCAGTCTACCACCCTGTCTTTCGACAATATCCACAATCATGGTGACCTGTTCACCAATATGCTGCGCGCCCGGCACAACAAGTTCATCGAACACATGCACTGGGATCTGCCGAATGCCGATGGCATGGAGTTCGATCAATATGATACGCCGCAAAGCCGGTGGGTTTGTGTCCATGAGAACGGCAAAGTGCTTGCAGGCGTTCGTTTGACCCCGACGACGGCCCGGTGCGGCATTTATTCTTACATGGTGCGGGATGCGCAGCGCGGTTTGCTGGAGGAAATCCCTTCGAACCTGCTTGATGATCCGGCGCCGATTGCCGCGCATATCTGGGATGCAAACCGTCTTTTCGTCGCCGAAGGGGTCAGCACCGACATCCGTCGGGATGTTCAGATGTCTCTGATGGGGCACATGGTGCGGTCGGCGCGCGCATTGGGGGCGACGATGCTTTTGGGCCTTTTGCCGATTGGTATCCCGCGCCTTGGTCGTCGCCTTGGGATCTCTATGGAGCCGGGCGGCCCGATCATGAAAATCGGTGGTGTGGCACACCGCTGCTATTTCGTGTCGATGGCTTCGAAGATGCACTGAGATGGCTTGGTCATGCCCCAAACACTCAAACCTGCGATGGGCCGGGTCTATGCACCTGCCCGCTGCGCCCTTAGATAGAGGGAATGGCAGATTTGTTTGACACCAGTGTTTCTGATCCCACTGTCCGAGCCGGGCCGCGACCCCTGGCCGATCGGCTGCGTCCGCGCAGCTTGGCCGAGGTGATTGGACAGGAGCATTTGCTGGGCCCGGAAGGCAGCCTCAAAGTGATGCTGGACAGCGGCGCGTTGTCGTCGCTGGTGTTTTGGGGGCCGCCCGGTGTGGGGAAGACCACAATTGCCCGGCTTTTGGCTGATGAGACCGATCTGCATTTTGTGCAGATCAGCGCGATTTTCACAGGTGTGCCGGATCTGCGCAAAGTCTTTGAGGCCGCCAAGCTGCGCCATGCCAATGGCAAAGGCACGCTTTTGTTCGTGGATGAAATCCATCGTTTCAATAAAGCGCAACAGGACGGGTTCCTGCCGCACATGGAAGATGGAACGATCCTTCTTGTGGGCGCCACGACGGAGAATCCGTCCTTTGAGTTAAACGCGGCGCTTCTGTCCCGGGCGCAAGTTCTGGTCTTGAACCGGCTGGACGAGGCCGCCCTGGAAAAGATCTTGGCGCATGCTGAGCTTGAGATGCACCACCCCATGCCGCTCCGGCCAGAGGCGCGGATGGCGCTTCTTGAGATGGCGGATGGAGATGGCCGCGCGCTTCTCAATCTGGCGGAACAGGTCGCGGCCTGGAAGGTGGATGGTCAGCTGACCGTCGATCAACTGGCCACCCGGTTGCAACGCCGCGCGGCGCAATACGACAAATCCGGCGATGCGCATTACAACCTGATCTCGGCCTTACATAAGTCCGTGCGGGGCTCGGACCCTGATGCCAGCCTTTATTGGTTGGCCCGGATGCTGGAAGGCGGAGAAGATCCCCGTTTTCTGGCCCGCCGGATCACCCGCATGGCGGTCGAAGACATCGGCCTCGCGGAGCCGCAAGCGCAGCGGGTCTGCCTGGACGCTTGGGAAACCTATGAGCGGCTTGGATCGCCCGAAGGGGAACTGGCGCTGGCGCAGGCCGTCCTTTACCTCGCCCTCGCGCCGAAATCGAACGCGACATATGTAGCGTATAAAGATGCGCGCCGCTCCGCCAAATCCACCGGATCAAAGCCGCCGCCGAAACACATCCTCAACGCGCCGACTAACTTGATGAAAGATCAGGGCTATGGCGCGGGATACGATTATGACCACGATGCGAAAGATGGGTTCTCTGGTCAGAACTACTTCCCGGACCAGATGGGCCGGGCGCAGTTTTACCAGCCCGTGCAGCGCGGATATGAGCGGGAGTTGGCCAAGCGCTTGGCCTATTTCAACAAGCTCCGCGCGGATCGTCAGCACAGTTGACAAGCCCGGCCCAAGCGCCGATGACCCGCCCCATGATGACAGCGGTTTTTCAAGTGGCCCTTGGCGGCGCGGCGGGGGCGGTTTTACGCTATCTGGCCGGTATCGGCGTCGTCCGGCTCCTGGGGCATACGCCGTTTCCTTACGCGATCCTGAGTGTGAATATCCTGGGCTCGTTCCTGATGGGCGTTTTCGTCGTCGCAGCGGCCCATCGCGGGCTGACCCATTTGTCGCCCTTGGTGATGACCGGGCTTCTGGGAGGCTTCACGACCTTCTCGGCCTTCTCGCTTGAAGCGGTGACGCTTTATGAGCGTGGCGAGGTGACGTTGGCGGTGATCTATGTCGTGGCATCGGTTTGTTTGTCGATTTTCGGGCTGGTTCTGGGCCTGTGGCTGGCGCGGGGGCTGTTTGCATGAGTGGTGTTCAAACGCTTGAGGTTGCGCCGGGGGATGGCGACCAGCGACTGGATCGTTGGTTTCGGCGGCAGTTCCCGCAGATCAGCCAGGGCCGGATCGAAAAGATGTGTCGTAGAGGCGAGATCCGGGTCGATGGCGGCCGGGTGAAACCCGCCACGCGCGTCGAGGCCGGGCAAAAAGTGCGCATTCCGCCTCTCCCGGATCAGGCCGCGCCACAGCCGCTGGCCCCGCGTAGCGAGATTTCCAACGCGGATGCCGAGATGATGCGAGCGGCGGTGCTCTATCGCGACGATCATCTAATTGCCTTGAACAAGCCCCCTGGCTTGCCCAGCCAGGGGGGGAGTAAACAGACCCGCCATGTCGATGGGCTGGCGGAGGCGCTGCGTTTTGGGTTCGAGGACAAGCCACGTCTGGTGCATCGGCTCGATAAAGACACGTCCGGCATTCTGCTTCTGGCCCGCACACGGCAGGCCGCCGCGGCGCTGACCAAAGCGTTCCGGGCGCGCGACACTCGTAAGATCTACTGGGCCGCAGTTGCGGGGGCGCCTTTGCCGCGCATGGGCACAATCAAATTCGGGCTGGTGAAGGCACCGGGCCACGGCAAGGGCGGCGAGGGGGAGAAGATGCTCTGCCTGCACCCCGATGAGGTCGAGCGGACGCCAGATGCCAAACGCGCGACAACCGACTACGCGGTTCTGAGCAATCTCGGCACTCGGGCGGCTTGGGTGGCGCTGGTGCCGGTGACGGGACGCACGCATCAGCTTCGCGCACATATGGCCGAGATTGGCCACCCGGTTATCGGCGACGGAAAATATGGCGGCTCCGGGCAAGAGAACCTTGGCGATGGCTGGGGCGCGCAATTGGGTGGTGAGATCAGCCGCAAACTGCATCTGCATGCCCGTTCGCTTGCGCTGACCCATCCGATCACCGGCGCACGGCTCAACCTCGTGGCGCCTCTGCCGGAGCATATGGCGCGGACCTGGGAGACGCTCGGGTGGTATGCAAATGACGTGCCCGCCGACCCGTTTGACGAGGATAGCTTTTGACCAACACCCCCTTGAAGCTGGTGATTTTCGACGTCGATGGCACCTTGGTCGACAGCCAGGCGCATATCCTGGCATCAATGAACTGGGCCTTTGCGGCATTGGATATGACGCCGCCAAGCCGGGAGCAGACGCTCTCGATCGTCGGGCTGTCCTTGCCGCAGGCGATGGCACGGCTGGTGCCGGAGGCTTCGGCGGAGCTCAATGCACAACTGGTCGAGGCCTATAAGAACAGTTTCGCCGATCTCAGGCAGCGCGGCGAGTCGGCGGCGGCGTCGCCGCTTTTTCCGGGCGCGATCGAGGCTTTGCAGGCGCTGGCGGATCAGGACGAGATGTTTCTCGGGATCGCGACCGGAAAATCACGGCGGGGGCTGGACCATCTGTTTGAGTTGCATGGATTCGGGCCGCTCTTCCATACGGTGCAGGTCGCTGATGATCATCCGTCCAAGCCGCACCCATCGATGGTGCTCACCTGTTTGGATGAGACCGGCGTGGCGCCGGAAAACACAGTCATTCTGGGTGATACGACCTATGATATCGAGATGGGTCGCGCGGGCGGTATCCAAGCCATTGGTGTCGATTGGGGGTATCACGAAACCGACGCGTTGACGGCGGCGGGTGCGGCGATGATCCTGTCGGATTTTGCGGCATTGCCTGAGACGCTTGATCAAATCTGGGGGGTGGCATGAGCGAGTGGGCGGCAAAGCGATTCTGGACCAATGCCGAGGTGGCGGAGGTCGAAGGCGGGTTTTCCGTCACGCTGGATGGCCGGCCCGTTCGTACACCGTTCAAATCCGCGCTGGTGCTGCCGACCCGTGACATGGCCGAGGCGATGGCCGCCGAATGGGCTGCGCAGGACGACCAGGTCGACCCGCTGAGCATGCCGGTCACCCGCTCGGCCAATTCGGCTATCGATAAGGTGGCCACGCAACATGGCGCTGTGGCCGACATGTTGGCGGCCTATGCCGAAACCGATCTGCTCTGTCATCGGGCGGAGAGTCCCGAGGAATTGGTCCGCCGTCAAGCCGACGGGTGGGACCCGATCCTGATCTGGGCGGCGGAGACCTTTGGCGCGCCTTTGGTTGTCACACAAGGTGTCTTGCCGGCCGACCAACCGGAGGCAAGTCTCCAGGCCTATGGCGCGGCTGTGGCCAGTTTTGCGCCCTTCTCCCTGACCGCCTTGCATGACTTGGTCACGCTGTCTGGGTCTCTGGTGCTGGCTCTGGCTGTTGCCCGTGGCCGCATTACCCCCGAACAGGCCTGGTCGCTGTCGCGAATCGACGAGCTGTGGCAGATTGAACAGTGGGGCGATGACGATGAAGCGCGCGATTTTGCCGCCCAGAAACAGGAGGCTTTCCTGCATGCAGCCCGGTTCTTGGAGCTGTCAGGCGAGGCGTGATTGCTCTAATGGCATATAAGCCTTTGTGATGCATAGCATTTGAGCGCTCTCTGAAGCCAGATCGTCGGAAATGGCTTAACCCAACGGAAAGCTCCACCCCAACACTTGACCTATCGCAGCATATTTGCCCAATTAAGAGGCAGTGAGAGGGGTGAAAGCCTCTCATGATCTATGCCAAGGCACTCTTGGTCATCGGAAACTGTCCTTAAGGGCGGTCCATCAGGAAGAGGTAAACAATGAAAAAATCCGTACTTCTCGGCACTATGGCCATCGCTGGTCTGGCCGCTGGGTTCGCTTCCGCACAGACGCTGGACGAAGTCCAAGCGCGCGGCAGCTTGAACTGTGGCGTGACAACCGGCCTCGTCGGCTTTGCCGCGCCGAACGCGAGCGGCGAATGGGAAGGCTTCGATGTCGGCGTTTGCCGCGCCGTGGCCGCCGCCGTCTTCGGCGATGCCACCGCTGTGAACTTCGTGCCCACTACTGGTCAGACCCGCTTTACCGCGCTGGCCTCTGGTGAGATCGACATGCTGGCCCGGAACACCACCTGGACCTTCAGCCGCGACGTTGACCTGCGCTTCGAATTCGTGGGCATCAACTACTATGACGGTCAGGGCTTCATGGTTCCCCGCGAACTGGGTGTGGCCTCGGCCATGGAACTGGACGGCGCAACCGTCTGCATCCAGACCGGCACCACGACCGAGCTGAACTTGGCTGACTTCTTCAGCTCGAACGGCATGAGCTATGAGCCTGTGCCGATCGAAACCAACGCCGAAGCGCAGCAGCAGTATCTGGCGGGCGCCTGTGACGTCTACACCACGGACGCCTCGGGTCTGGCCGCAACGCGCGCCACGTTCGAAGATCCCTCCGCGCACGTGGTTCTGCCCGAGATCATCTCGAAAGAGCCGCTTGGTCCGCTTGTGCGCCATGGTGACCACGAGTGGGGCGATGTTGTCCGTTGGACGCTGAATGCGCTGATCGCAGCCGAAGAACTGGGCGTCACGTCGGCAAATGTGGCTGAACTGGCCGCTGGCACCGAGAACCCAGAGATCAACCGTCTCTTGGGCTCCGAAGGTGAGCTGGGCGGTATGCTCGGTCTCGATGCGGCTTGGGCACAGAACGCCATTGCCGCCGTCGGCAACTACAGCGAGCTGTTCGAAGGCAACATCGGTGAGGCGACGCCAATTGGTCTCTCGCGCGGTCTGAACGCGCAGTGGACTGATGGTGGTCTGCTCTACGCACCGCCGTTCCGGTAACATCTTAAGCGAAGGGCGCGGTCACTCCGCGCCCTTCGTCTATCTAGAACAACGAATGACCAAACCGGGCAGGCCAACAAAGGTGCTGTTACAGAGTTTGGCAATCCAACAGTTGCAGGGGTGCCCGATATGGCAACGATGACGGAACCACCCGCCGAGACTTTCCGACTAAGCCAGTTGATTTATGACACCCGCTACCGGTCGCTGACGATCCAGGTGGTGGCATTCATTTTGATCATGGCCGGTTTGTTTTGGCTGGCGAGTAACACGGTCCAGAACCTTCAATCTCTGGGAAAGGACTTCAATTTCGGCTTCTTGGGACAGCGAGCCGGATATGACATTAACCAACGGCTTGTCGAATACACCAATGACTCGACTCATGCGCGTGCGGCGTTGGTTGGTATTCTCAACACGCTTCTTGTGGCCTTCGTGGGCTGTATCATTGCCACGATCGTCGGCGTGATCGCCGGCGTCTTGCGCTTGTCGAACAACTGGATCGTCGCGCGCCTGATGGCGGTTTATGTCGAAGGCTTCAGGAATATCCCGACGCTTTTGTGGATCTTGATCGTTTTCGCGATCATGACGGAGGCGACACCGCAACCGCGCGATTTCCGTGGCGATGACCCGGAAGCGAGCATGATTCTGTTCGACACCGTCGCAATCACCAATCGCGGGATCTATACGCCCGCGCCGGTTTGGGGTGATGGGGCGTTGATGCTCGTTCTGGTCTTTATTGCGTCTCTGGTCGGCATCTGGGCCTTCCGTCGCTATGCGCGGAAACGCCAGGAGCAGACAGGTGACATCCTGCCGGTCTTCTGGACGTCGCTGGGCCTGTTCTTCATCCCGTCGATCTTGTTTTACTTCATCCTCGGCCGTCCAGTGACGCTGGAATACCCAGAGCTGACTGGGTTCAACTTCTCGGGCGGGACGCATATGCGAAACTCGTTCATTGCGTTGACCTTGGCGCTGGCGCTCTACACCGGCGCGTTTATCGCCGAGAATGTCAGGTCCGGCATTCTGGCTGTCAGCAAAGGGCAGACTGAGGCGGCATTTGCCTTGGGGTTGCGTCCGAACCGGACGATGAACCTGGTGATCTTGCCGCAGGCGCTGCGGGTCATCATCCCGCCGCTGATCTCGCAGTATCTGAACCTGACCAAGAACTCCTCCCTCGCAATCGCGGTGGGGTATATGGACGTTCGCTCGACACTGGGCGGGATCACGATCAACCAGACTGGGCGAGAATTGGAGGGGATGCTTCTTCTGGGGCTATTCTATCTGATCACCTCACTCATCATCTCCTCTCTGATGAATGTCTATAACTCTTCCATCAAATTGAAGGAGCGCTGAGATGAGCGATACACATGCCCATGACGCTTCTTTCGTGCGGGAAACCATGCTGCCAGAGGCGGCACCGCCCGCAACCCAAACCGGTGTGATCAAATGGGTTCGGGAGAACCTGTTTTCGTCCTGGCTGAATGCCTTGCTGACGATCATTTCGCTTTACGTGATCTACTATGTTCTCAGCCATACGCTCGGTTGGATGCTCTATGGGATTTGGGATGCGGGATCGCTTTCCGAGTGCCGTGAGATCCGCGACGAAATCTATGGCGCGGATGCCAGTGTCGCCTGTTGGGCGGTTCTGGCAGATCGTTGGGATCAGTTGCTCTTCGGCTTCTACCCGCAAGATCTCTATTGGCGACCGGTACTGGCGCTTCTGGTGTTTTTTGTCGCTGTCGCTCCGATCCTGTTTGAGAATGTGCCGCGGAAGCTGTTTTACGTCACAGCAGTCGCGCCGTTTCTCTGCTTCTGGCTGATCTGGGGCGGCTCGATCTGGACGCCGATCGCAGTCGCTTTGGGCTTTGTCATTGGCGGCGTGATCATCCGATTTGGCGATGAGATCCTGGGGTCACTCGGTGCGACTATCGCCGGGCTTGTTGTGCCGATCCTCTATTGGCTGTTCTTCGCGGGCCCGGTCGCTGGTGGGCTTTCGGCCATCGCGCCGATTGAGATGCAATATGTCGCCTCCGATGAAATCGGCGGCTTCATGTTGGCGATCATCATCGGTGTGACCAGCATCATCTTGTCCTTCCCGCTAGGCATCGTTCTGGCGCTCGGTCGGCAATCGGACCTGTTCATTATCAACAAGAGCTGCGTGTTCTTCATTGAGGTGATCCGCAGTGTGCCGTTGATTGTGTGGCTCTTCACCGCGTCGCTGCTTCTGAACTACTTCCTGCCGCCTGGCACCAATTTTGACCTGCTTCTGCGGGTGATCATCATGGTGACCTTCTTCGCCTCGGCCTATATGGCCGAAGTGATCCGCGGCGGGCTCGCGGCATTGCCGCGAGGTCAGTATGAGGGCGCGGATAGTCTGGGCCTGAATTACTGGCAGTCGATGCAGCTGATCATCTTGCCTCAGGCGCTGAAGATCTCGATCCCAGGGATCGTGAACACCTTCATCGGCGTCTTCAAAGACACCACATTGGTGGTCTTTGTGGGCCTGAGTGATCCCATCGGGTTCTCCAACCTGATCCGTGCCACAACCGATTGGAACGGCATCTATTGGGAACTCTTCATCTTCATTGGGGCGTGTTTCTTCATCTGCTGTTTCGCGATGTCGAAATACTCGCAATTCCTGGAGCGCAAGCTCCGCACCGACCATCGTTAAGGAGACGTCTCAATGACTGACGCTCAAACATCCTCCATCGCGGATCGGGAAATCGACCGTAGCCATATGACCGTCTCCGATGAGGTGGCCATTGAAATCCAAGGCATGAACAAGTGGTACGGCACGTTCCATGTGCTGCGCGACATCAACCTGACCGTGAACCAGGGCGAACGGATCGTGATTTGTGGGCCCTCTGGCTCAGGCAAATCCACCTTGATCCGCTGCATCAATGCCTTGGAAGAGCACCAGCAGGGCTCGATCACGGTTGACGGCACGCTCCTGTCGAATGACCTGAAAAACATCGACAAGATCCGGTCCGAGGTTGGGATGTGCTTCCAGCATTTCAATCTCTTCCCGCATCTGACGATCCTGGAGAACTGCACGCTGGCCCCGATCTGGGTGCGGAAGACGCCCAAGAAAGAGGCCGAGGAAACAGCGATGTATTTCCTCAACAAGGTCAAAATCCCAGAACAAGCCGACAAGTACCCCGGTCAGCTTTCGGGTGGTCAGCAGCAGCGCGTGGCCATTGCGCGTTCGCTCTGCATGCGGCCTCGGATCATGCTCTTTGACGAGCCGACCTCGGCACTTGACCCTGAGATGATCAAAGAGGTGCTGGACACGATGATCCAGCTCGCCGAGGAGGGCATGACCATGCTCTGCGTGACCCATGAGATGGGCTTTGCGCGGCAGGTTGCCAACCGGGTGATCTTCATGGACCAAGGGCAGATCGTGGAGCAGAACGAGCCGGAGGAGTTCTTCATGAACCCCAAATCCGAACGGACGCAGCTGTTCCTGAGCCAGATCCTCGGTCACTGATCTTACCGTTTAGTAAGCTGAAAGCCCCCCGGAAGCGCTTCCGGGGCGCTTCGTTTTAGGCGGGTGTGTATGTCATCCGCAGAACATATTGCCCCGAGGCATCATCGAGCCGCTCGGCCCCCTCGGTGAGGCCATAACGGGTATAGAACTGGCGTGCCCTCGTGTTTTCGCGAAACACGTCCAACTCCAACCCGCCTTTGCGTTGCACGGCTTGGTCCATGAGAGCCTGGCCGATGCCATGACCATGATGTTCGGGCCGCACAAACAGCCCGCCGACTTCGTGGCCGATCAGGGCGATGAAGCCGATGGGTATGCCGTCCTTTTCGGCCACCCAAATCTCAGCCATGTCTAACAACGTGTCGCGGATCAGGTTTTCGGCCTCACTCATGAACTCTGAGCCTAGAAATGGATGCGCAACCGCGCTTGTGTCACGCCAGATCGACATGACGGCCTGCTTATCGGCAGGCGAATAAGGTCTGATCATCTGTCAGATATCCTTTGATGTACCCCTCCCGGAGGAGCGGCAATTGCTTGAGTCTTGGAAAAGCACATCTTCAACGCGGCCGATCCCGCATCGCGGGCGGCGTTTGCGTTCTCAGATTGTGCAGGGGCGCAAGCTGCGACCGATCAAAGGCGGGACATCAAATCTCCGTTTCCGACGATGATCAGATTAGGGGACAGATGCGGCGACCGCAATCAGCTTGATTCCGGCTTCAAATCGCGGGGTACCGTAAAGGCGATGACCTCGCCCATACCCGGTTCGATCTGTGCCCAGTTTTCCACGTCGAACCGCAGGATCAGGCTGGCCCCCGTGGGGTAGAAACCGAATTTCGGATGGGTCGGCGGTGTGGCGCTTAGCGCATAGGCGATGCTGCCAATACCGGGGTTATGGCCGATGATCGCAAGAGGGCTCGTATCAGCCTGCTGGATTTTTGCGAGGATCGTCGCGGGATCGGCGTGGTAAATCGCGTTGGAGTAAGACGCCGTGACCGGATCGGGCAACTGGCTGGCAATCCCGCTCCAGGTCTCTTGTGTGCGCTGCGCGGTGGAGCAGATCACCTGCTCTGGGTTGATGCCCGTGTCGCGCAGCCATGCGCCGATCAGCGGGGCCGCGCGCCGCCCGCGATCATTCAGGGGCCGGTCATGGTCGTCCAAGAGGGGATTGTCCCAGTCGGATTTTGCGTGGCGGATCAGGACAAGGGTCAGGCTCATGGGTGAAAACTCCGCATGTGAAAGGCCGATTGCGCGGGAAGGCGGCCATAAGATTGGCTCAGCGGGCAGGCCCGGCGGACGGCGCAGCCTTGCGTTAGGCAATCTGCACCGGCCTCCGTGTCCAGATACCCATGACAGGCCGCTGTGTCATAGCCCTCCGATGTCAGGGCGCTCACGGGACAGGCGGTCAGGCACGGTTTGCTGCAACTCTCACAGGGGCGTTCGACTGGCGGCGCGGGGAGTTCGATCCAATCTTTCAGGGCCAATGCCCCGCGATAGGAGACCATAAGCCCAGCCACATCGTGGACCAGGATCGTCACAGCGCTGGGCCAGGCGCGACCTGTGCGCGCAGCCCATCGGATAAAGGGCGCAAAGGGCGGGCCACCAAACGGAAACTGCGCCTTTGCGCCCAGGTCGCAAGCGAGACGCCCAATCGCCCGGCGAGACCAGCGGTCCATCGGGTCGGGTTTGCCGTCTGTGAACTCTGGCTCAGTGGTGACATGAGCCCAAAAGCCCGGCTCCCGCGGGCCGAGCAGGACAAGTGTCTCGGTCCCTTTCGGTGCCGCATCCTCTGGCTCCGGATGAAATGCCCCGAAGACATCAAGATGCAGGTCGTGAACAGCGTGGGTCAGGCTCTCGTAATCCATCTACACACCCTGTCGGGCCGGGCCACGACACGCAAGGTGTCAGGCGCGGATGATGCTGCCCGCGCCATGTTCGGTGAACAACTCCAACAACACCGCGTTCGAAACCCGACCATCAACGATCACACAGGCGCGCACACCGTTTCTGACGGCATGCAGAGCAGTTTCGGTTTTGGGGATCATGCCGCCCGCAATGGTGCCGTCCTTGGTCATCGCTTCGACATCCGAAACGCTCAACTCGGTCACCACCTCGCCATCGGCATTCTTCACACCCGCGACATCGGTCAAAAGCAACAGGCGATCCGCTTTCAAAGCTGCAGCAATCGCGCCCGCGGCCGTGTCGCCATTGACGTTGAAGGTCTCCCCATTCCGGCCAGCGCCAAGAGGGGCGACAACCGGGATCATGTTGTCTTTGAAAAGGTTCAGCAGCACGTCCGGCGTCATCTCTGCCGGTTCGCCGACAAAGCCCAGTTTCGGGTCGGCCGGATCGCAGATCATCAAGTTCGCATCTTTGCCGCTTAGCCCGACAGCCCGCCCGCCTTGGGCGTTGATCGCTTGCACGATGCGTTTATTGACGGTGCCCGAAAGCACCATTTCGACGACTTCAACGGTCGCCGTATCGCTCACCCGTTTGCCGTCGACAAACTCGGAGACAACACCAAGCTTGCTCAGCATCTCGTTGATCATCGGGCCGCCGCCATGAACGATCACCGGGTTCACTCCGACTTGCTGCAAAAGCACGATATCGCGCGCGAAACTGGCCATCGCGGTGTCATCGCCCATGGCGTGACCGCCGAATTTGATCACCACAGTCGCATCATCATAGCGCTGCAGAAAAGGCAGCGCTTCGGAAAGCGTGCGGGCGGTGGCAAGGTAATCGCGGCTCATGGTTTGTTTCTTCATCGCTTGGGCCTCATGGTCGCGTCTTGTTACGGCAAGGGGCCGAGGCTGCCAAGACCGGCTCAGTCGAGCGTCGCGATGATGCTGCGGAGCGTTTCGATCCCATCCCCCTTTTCCGAAGAGGTCAGAACCAGTTCGGGGAAGGCGGCGGGGTGTTTTGACAAGGCATTGCGCACCTGTGTCAGGATCTTCTCACGATCCTTGTCTTTCACTTTGTCGGCTTTGGTCATCACCACTTGAAACGTCACCGCAGCCTTGTCGAGAAGCGTCATGATCTCTTCATCCACGGGTTTCACCCCATGGCGCGTGTCGATCAAGACAAATGCCCGGCGGAGGCTTGCGCGGCCCGCAAGATAAGCTTTGAGCAGGCGTTGCCATTTTTTGACAACCGCCACCGGCGCATTCGCAAAACCGTAGCCGGGCAGGTCGACGAGATAATGGCTCTCGGCGAGGGTGAAGAAATTGATCTCTTGCGTTCGACCGGGGGTGTTGGAGGCCCGGGCTAAGGCCTTTCTGCCGGTCAGCGCGTTGATGAGCGTTGATTTGCCGACATTCGAACGACCGGCAAAGCAAACTTCGATGCGATCGGCGGGCGGCATCCCATCCATCGCGACAACGCCCCTGAGGAAGTCGCCGCCGGTCGCGAAGAGCTTCCGGCCCCGCTCCCGCGTGATCGCGTCAGGGGCTTCGACCAATGGGAAGGGGAGGGGGCTCATGGGCGCACATCAACGGGCATATCTGTGGTGATCTCGCTGCCCTTTGAAACCCGGGCATAGACGCCGAAGTTCGTGTGTCCCCAACCGTTTTGCAGCGCGCCTAACGTATTTGCATCGCGCCTCCCGGTTTCTGGGTTCGCTTCTGTCGCGCGGCATCGGCCGATGGGCTCGACGACTTCCAATTCTGCATCGCCTATGCCGAGCGTTTTGCCGATGAGGTCGAACTCCTCCCAAGGTGCCAACCCCTCCAACCAGAGGTTGCCGCGAAACCGGCGCGGGTCGAGCTGCATGCCGATTTTTTGCGACAATGCCCTGAGCGACGAGAGGTTGAGCACCGAGACAGATGCAAAGGGCGCATCGCTCATCCCTTGCTCTGGCGATTTGACCAGGGCCGCCGGCGCGGCGCGGTTCTCTGGATAGATCGCGCGGAGCCAGTCGAAAAGTGTCGTGGGGTCGCCCGCGGGGGTGACGGTCAGGTCTGGTTGGTCCGGGTGGCTGAGATGGATCACATCGCCGTCGACCCGCGCCGTGACCGCCATCAAGCCCGGCCCTTTCGCCCCGCGAAGGAAATTGCGGCAAGACCGCCAGCCATCAGATGCGTCGCCGCCATCCTCCAGCACCGCCCAGGCTCGATCAAACTGCAAAGGCCGGTCCGGGCTCAAAGTAACCCGATCGAGCGCCTCGGCTCCGATCCCCTTGATCGGATGGCGCCAGATATGGGCGAGTGTGACGGTCATTTCTCGTCAGATTTCTTGCGCTGGAACCCTGAGCGGATGTTGCCGAACACGTCCGGTTTGAAGCCTTGGCTCCGCATGATCGTGTATTGCTGCACAAAGGTGATCGTGTTGTTCGCAATCCAGTAGACCAATAGGCCGGACGCAAAACTGCCCAACATGAACATAAAGACCCAAGGCAGATAGGCGAAGATCATCGCCTGCGTCGGGTCTGTGGGTGCCGGGTTCAGCTTTTGCTGCAACCACATCGAAATGCCGAGCAAGAGCGGTAGGATACCGATGAAGAGCAACGCCATGATCGTGCCGGGTTCGGGCGCGGCCCAAGGCAGAAGCCCATAGAAGTTGTAGATCGATGACGGGTCGGGCATCGACAGGTCGGTGAGCCACCCGAAGAAGGGCGCGTGCCGGAGCTCAAGCGTGACGAAGATCACTTTGTAGAGCGAGAAGAAGATCGGGATTTGCAGCAGGATCGGCAGACAGCCGGAGGCCGGATTGACCTTGTTCGTCTTGTAGAGCTCCATCATGCCCTGTTGGAGCTTCTGGCGGTCATCGCCTGCGCGTTCTTTCAGCTTCTCCATCTCAGGCTGAAGTTCTTTCATCTTCGCCATCGAGACATAAGATTTGAACGCCAGCGGCAAGAGCAGCGCCTTGATAATCAGCGTCAAAGCGATGATCGCGACGCCCATATTGCCGATGAGGGCATTGAGATTATGCAGCAGCCAGAAGATTGGCTTCGTCAGGAAATAGAACCAGCCCCAGTCGATCGAGTCGAGGAAGCGCGCGATGCCGCCTTCGTTCTGGTAGTTGCGGATGGTCTCCCATTCCTTGGCACCGGCAAAAAGCTGGGTGCTGATCTGGGCGGTTTCGCCTGGCGCGACGGTCATCGTCGGTAGGCGGGCTTCGGTTTGGTAGATGTCGCTGGACGGTACATAGCGCGTGACCGAGGTGAATGGCTGCGCTTCACCGGGGATCAGCGTGGTCATCCAGTATTTATCGGTGAAGCCGATCCAGCCGTTTTCCGCGACATCGACAACTTCCGCCGGGGTGCCTTCACGCTGGATAAAATCCAAATCCGGGAGGTCGTCATAGGCAAGTTCGTCCAATGTGCCGTCCGATTTGCGAACCACGCCTTCATGAAGAATGAAGAAGTTTTGCAGATCCGAGGGCAACCCGTGGCGCGCAACGATGCCATAGGGCGCCATGCGCGCGGAGGCATCGGTCGTGTTTTCAACTGATTGCGTGACCTGGAACATGAAGTCTTCGTCGATCGCGATGCTACGGCGGAAGATCAAGCCATTGCCATTGTCCCAGACCAAGGCGACGGGTGTCTCCGGTGTGAGGGTCTCGCCACTTTCGATTTGCCATTCGGTATTCGCGCCGGGCACATCTTCAAACGCTAAATCGCCGGCGGGGGCCCAGCCATAGAGGGCATAATACGCCTCGGATTCGCCGACGGGAGACAGGAGCGTGACGGTCGGGCTGTCCTCTTCAAGGGTCTCGAAGTAGTTGTTTAGAGAAAGGTCATCGATCCGTCCGCCGACGAGCGAGATGGACCCGGAAACCGCGGGTGTCTCGATCGTGATCCGCTCAGCCTCGGCGAGGATGGTCGCGCGCGTCTCCGCATCGGTCGCCAATTGCGGCGCGTCGCCCGCATCCGCCACCGGCGGGGTCAGAGCCATTTCGGTCCCGTTTTCATCCAGCACTGTCACCGCAGGTGTGTCAGTGGTGTCTGTTACCGTCGGATCAGGCGGAGGGAACAGCAAGAACCAGACAAGAATGACCAGAAAGCTTAGCGCTGTCGCAAGGATCAGGTTTCTATTCTGATCATCCATCGTTGCAGACCATCCCTTGGTTGAAGTCACGGAGGTTCAACAGATTGGGGGTGGAAAGGTCAAGGGCTTTTCCCCCGTGACCAAAGGCGTCGTGCTTAGTTTTGCATCGGCGCGGGCCCCCGTTGCCATCACATCTATGACGCCTGGCGGCCGGGCCAATGCTGCATATCGATCGATTGATGTCAGAAAACTGTTGGCACCCGAGGGGCTGCGATCATCCGGCTTGGCGACGAATGCGTGTGGAGGTGCCGAGCTTTTGGTTGTAAGCGTGGGCCCACGCGATCGTGTCTTCGAATGGCATCGGGCGCGCGATACCAAACCCTTGAACATAGCCACAGCCAAGCTGAGCCAGTGTGCTATGCTCGCCAGCTGTCTCAACCCCTTCGGCCAATGTATCCAGGCCCAAATGCTCCGCGAGGGACAAAATAGCCGAGACCATGGCGTACTGCGTTGGGTCTTCGTCGAGCTTTGTGACAAATGAACGATCCATCTTGATCCGGCTCACATGGAAGCGCCGGATATTCGCGATGGAGGCTTGGCCCGTGCCAAAGTCGTCCAGGTCAAGATTAACCCCATGCCGGGAAAGCAATTCGATGTTGCGGAGGATGATGTCATCCTCCGATTGCGCCGTGACCGTTTCTAATATCTCGACCGTCAATCTATTCGGGCGGAGATCGAACCGATCAACTTCCCATTTGATCCAATCCGCCAAGAGCGGGTCGCGCAGTTCTTCGGTTGAGAAATTCACCGCGACCGTCGCGATGTTGAGTCTCGCCCTATCCCAACTTTTGAGCGCGGAGAGTGCATTGTAGAGCATGACTTTGCCGAGTCTGCTCATCTGCCCGGCTTCCGCGACTGCCCCAAGGAACTCCGCTGGCGCCAAGATGCCATCTTCGGGATGATGCCATCGCGCCAAGGCTTCGAAGCCACTGATGAGGCCGGTATCGGTGCAGATTTGTGGTTGATACCAAGCTTTGATCTCGCCGTTGGTGAGAGCGGCTTCGACCTCGCAGGCGAGAACAGTATGTCGCGTCGGAAAACCGGTCGGCCTGTCTACGATTTGTTGCCGAAATGGGTCTTTGCGCCGAGGTTCCGCTTGGCCGAAAGCCTGCAGAGCGAGCAGCGTCGGAAGCAAGAAGGCCGTGACGAGGAGGAGATCCCAGTTGCCAAACCAAACTGCCGCGAGCGCAAGTATCGGATAGAGCGCGAGGATTTCCATTCGAGACAGTCCCGCGCGAATGCCGTTGATCAAATCGGAAATGCGCAACAATCCAAGTCTCGGCATGGCGATCCTTTCGGAATTCCATCCGACAAGTGTGTCGGATCTCACCTTCCTCGCTAAGGCAAACTGCCTGACAGGCTCTTAACGCTGCGATCTCAGTCCCCTGGTTTTGGTTCAAATGCGAACGATCTTGAGAGCCCCGCAAAGTCAAAAAGCTCCGCGTCGAGCAAATGCGAGGGGCGCGCGGACATAAGGGCCGAGAACATCTTCTGCCGTCGCCCGGGCACCTTCGCCTCCCAAGTATCCAGCATTTGTTTGATCGCCTGACGTTGCAGGCCATCTTGGCTACCGCAAAGGTCGCAGGGGATAATCGGATACGCCATCGCCCGCGCGAAGGCGTCGCAATCGGCCTCGGCCACATGTGCGAGCGGGCGATAAACAAAAACGTCACCGTCATCATTCAGCAGCTTTGGCGGCATCGTGGCGAGTTTTCCGCCATGAAACAGGTTCAGAAAGAATGTCTCCAGAATGTCATCGCGGTGATGACCCAAAACCACGGCAGAACACCCTTCCTCACGAGCGATGCGATAGAGGTTGCCGCGGCGCAGCCGTGAGCAAAGTGCGCAATAGGTGCGCCCTTGCGGAACCTTATCCATGACGATGGAATAGGTGTCTTGATATTCGACGCGATGCGGCACCCCCATCCGGTCGAGGAACTCCGGCAAGACGGTGGCGGGGAAACCCGGTTGGCCCTGATCGAGATTGCAGGCCAGCAACTCCACTGGCAAGAGACCGCGCCATTGCAACTCAACCAGCACGGCCAGAAGCGTGTAGCTGTCTTTGCCGCCGGACAGGCAGACCAGCCAGCGGCTGCCGCGCTCAATCATTCCATAACGTTCAATGGCCTCGCGGGTCTCGCGGACGAGCCGCTTGCGCAGTTTTTTGAATTCAGCGGTCTTCGGCGCGCCATGAAAGAGCGGATGGATGTCGTCGGCGGTGTCCAGCATTGCGGGCTTTCGGCAGTGGTTTTGGATTCTCGCAACCATAGGTCATTCTGATGGCAGTTGAACCCATAGGGAGATTATTCAGCGATGCCACAGTTCATTTTTGGCCGCCGAGCTTTTGATCGCTCAATGGGGACGCTTACCAATAGATCTGCCTCGCTAACGGGGCTTTTGGTGATCGTTCCAATGCAAATCTCGGACTCGACATCCCGCTGATCAAATGGGCACTACGTGCGGGTTGCTGAACGGGGTTCGACCGGATCATGGGCTGAAACGCTGACTGGCTTGCGGCGCAAACAGCGGTCTCGTCGGTTCGTTCTATTTGGGCGGATCCCTATCCGGTACGTTGTCGATACCTGACGAGCCCCAAGGGTGACAGCGGCCTATCCGTCGGAGCGCCAGCCAGCTTCCCTTCAGGCCCCCGTGTTTTTCCAAAGCCTCCAGGGCATAGGCCGAACAGGTCGGATGATAACGACAATTGAACCCGACCCATGGGCTGAAAATCAGCCGGTAGGCGCGCACAGGCAACGCGAACAGTTGGGCCAAAAGGGTCATCGATGCACTTTCTTCAAGGCGCGGGATAGGTCCGCTTTGAGCTGCGCAAAGGGCAGATTAGCGGTGGCACCTGCCCGGCCAATCAGAACATAGTCCCAGCCCGGTTGCCCTTCCAGAGGCAGAACCGCACGGGCAATCTCGCGCAGCCGCCGTTTGGCGCGATTGCGGGCGACGGCATTGCCAACTTTCTTGGAGCAGGTGAACCCGACGCGGATCACCTCCGGCGCGACCTCTTCGGTGGCGGCGCGTTTGCGAGCTTGCAGCAGAAATCCTGGCGCGGGTGCACGGCCGGCCCGCGCGGCGCGCAGGAAATCGGGTCGCTTGGTCAGAGTCTCAAGCAAAAAAGCCCCCGTCGACGGGGCCGTCGGCGGAGGCGCGTTCGGTGTCATACCACCGGCCTTTCGAGGCAAATCAGGCGCTGAGCGACTTCCGGCCGCGGGCGCGGCGGGCGTTCAGAATCTTGCGGCCAGCTTTGGTCGCCATGCGCGCGCGGAAACCGTGGCGCCGCTTGCGGACCAGGTTGGACGGCTGAAACGTACGTTTCGACATTGTTTTGCTCCGTAATCTGGCCGGACGGCATCCCGGATGGAGGCGTCAAACGGCGAGGGAATCCTTGAGAACCCGGGCAATACGGTCTTGGCGCGCCCGTGTCAACAAATGCCGAGGCGGAATCGAGAGAACTGAAACATCACCGGGTCAGATATGTCAGAATGGTGGGAATTTCTGACATAAACCCCCGCTTTCTGTCACGTCCTATCAAGGCAGCGTGAGGGGCCTATGTCTGGCCCCCGAACGAGGGCATGTTCTGGGCAAATCACGCCATTCAGGTAGTTTTGAGATGTCCGACACCATGACAGACCCCAAATCCCGCGTTTCCCGGTTCTTGCCCCTAATCCTTATTGCGGCAGGGGCGGCGCTGGGCTGGTTCCTGCTGGGCGATCTTTTGTCTTTTGAAACGCTGCGCGACAATCGCGAGGCGTTATTGGCATTCCGCGACGCCAACTACGTCGCCATGGTGACGGCTTTCATTGCGATCTATGTGCTGATCGTCGCCTTTTCGCTCCCCGGCGCGGCGATTGCGACCTTAACCGGTGGCTTTCTCTTTGGTCTCTTCCCGGGTGCGCTTTTCGTTATCGTGGCGGCGACACTCGGCGCGACGGCAATCTTTCTGGCGGCAAAATGGGGGCTGGGTGATCGGCTTGCGGCGCGGATGGATGCCTCAAGCGGACTGACGAAACGCATCAAAGACGGGATCGCGGAAAACGAGCTGTCGATGCTGTTCCTGATCCGTCTCGTGCCGGTCGTGCCGTTTTTCGTCGCCAATCTCCTGCCAGCCTTGGTTGGGGTTCGGCTGAACCGCTATGTATTCACGACCTTTTTCGGGATCATGCCCGGCTCTGTCGTTTATACCTGGGTTGGGGCGGGTTTGGGCGAGGTCTTCGCCATGGGCGAGACGCCGAACCTCTCCATTATCTTTGAACCGGCGATCCTTGGCCCGATTCTTGGCCTGTGTGCCTTGGCAGCTCTGCCGATCCTCCTGAAAGCTATTCGCGGCAAGAAAGGTCTCTGACATGACCCGCATCAAGACAGATATCTGCGTCATCGGCGCGGGGTCCGGTGGCTTGTCCGTTGCCGCGGGTGCGTCACAGATGGGGGCCAAAGTGGTGCTCCTGGAAGGCCATAAAATGGGCGGCGACTGCCTGAACTATGGCTGCGTGCCGTCAAAGGCGTTGCTGGCCGCAGGGCACAAAGCACATGAGACCTCAGTCGCGGCCTTCGGCGTGTCGGGTCACGCGCCGGACGCGGATTTCGCGGCGGCTAAAGACCATGTGCAGAGCGTGATCGAGACGATTGCCCCGGTTGACAGCCAGGAACGGTTCGAGGGGTTCGGTGCTCATGTGATCCGCGATTTCGGCCGCTTTATCTCAGAGACCGAGGTGCAAGCCGGAGATCATATCATCGAAGCCCGCCGGTTCGTCATTGCCACCGGGTCGCGACCATTCGTACCGCCGATCCCCGGTCTGGAGACCGTGCCGTATTTCACCAATGAGACGATTTTCGACCTACGCGACCGCCCCGACCATCTGATCATCATCGGCGGCGGTCCGATCGGCATGGAAATGGCGCAAGCCCATCTGCGGCTTGGCAGCAAAGTGACTGTGCTGGAAGGCCTGAAGGCGCTCGGCAAGGACGACCCCGAGGCGGCCGCGATTGTGTTGGAGAAACTCACAGCCGAAGGAATAGACATTGTTGAGGGGGCGCAGGTCTCAGAGGTCACCGGTCGTGATGGCGCGGTGACTGTGACAACCGAGGATGGTCGCAGCTTTGAGGGCTCCCATCTGCTGGTCGCCGTGGGGCGTCAGGTCAATGTCGACCAAATGGATCTCGAGGCGGGCAATGTGGATCACACCCGTCGGGGCGTGACCGTGGATGCTGGGCTCCGCTCGACCAGCAACAAACGCGTCTATGCCGTGGGCGACGCTGCAGGCGGCCTGCAATTCACACATGTGGCGGGGTATCATGCCGGGGTGATCGTTCGATCAATGCTTTTCGGCCTGCCCGCAAAGGCCCGGACCGATCACATTCCTTGGGCCACCTATACTGACCCGGAGCTTGCCCAGGTAGGGCTGACGGAGGCGCAGGCGCGCGAGGCCCATGGCAACAAGCTGGAGGTCGCCCGTTTCCCTTATCATGAAAACGATCGCGCGATTGCCACCGGGCAGACCACGGGTTTTTTGAAGGTCATGGTGGTCAAAGGCAAACCCATCGGCGCCACGATTGTTGGTGCCCAAGCCGGCGAACTCATTCAAATCTGGGCCTTGGCCATTGCCAACGGCTTGAAAATGAGCGCGGTTGCCGGAATGGTCGCGCCCTATCCGACGCTTGGGGAGATTAACAAACGCGCCGCGGGGGTCTATTTTTCCCCCAAGCTGTTTGAAAACGCCTGGGTCAAACGGGTGGTGCGGCTGGTCCAGCGGTTCTAGAGCCGCCAAGCTGAGGGAAGACGCGCGACGTGAATTCGCTTTCTGGCAGATTTTTGATCCTGACGGTGATTTTCGTGATGATTGCCGAGATCCTGATCTTTGTGCCATCTGTCGCCCGGTTCCGCGAAGACTACCTCCTGAACCGGCTGGAACGGGCTCAGATCGCCTCCCTGGCGCTTCTGGCGACGGATGGGATGATCGACGACGAGTTGGAGTATGAGCTTCTGGAGAATGCGGAGGTTCTGAACGTGGTCCTGCGGCGTGACGAGGTGCGGCAGTTGATCTTGGCCACGCAGAACATCCCACCCGTCTCCTACAGTTTCGACCTGCGCGATGCGCCCGCCTGGCAGTTGATCCGCGATGCGATGATGCGGCTGACGACACCAGAAAACCAGACGATCCGGGTGATTGGAGAGCCGGTGCGCGAGGCTGGCCTACTGATCGAGGTGACAATGTATACCGCGCCGTTGCGTGCGGCGTTGATTGACTACGGCATTCGTATTCTTTGGCTCTCGGCCCTGATCTCTGTCGTCACGGCGGCGCTGCTGTTTTTGGCGGTCCGCCGTTTTCTGGTGACCCCGATCAAGCGCGTGGTCAGTCACATGATGTCCTATGCCGAGGCGCCAGAGGATGCGCGGCGGATTATCGAGCCTGAGGCTGGTGTGACTGAATTGCGTGATGCGGAAACGGCGTTGCAGTCGTTGCAGACCCAATTGACAGGCGCATTGCGACAGCGCGAGCGCCTGGCGCAATTGGGCGAAGCCGTCGCGAAGATCAGCCATGATCTTCGGAATATCCTGACGGTTGCGACGCTGATGGCCGACCGCCTTGAAACTATCGATGATCCGACCGTCAAGCGCACCACGCCAAAACTAGTGGCTTCGCTTGGCCGGGCGGTGAACCTTTGCGAGGGCACACTTGCCTTTGGCCGGGCAGAAGAGCCGCCCCCCGCGTTGGCGCGAGTCGATCTGCATGATCTGATCGGTGACCTGATCGAGAGTGAGCGCCTGATCGTCGGCGAAGAGGCGGTGACCCTCACAACCGATATCCCGGCCGGGATCATGGCGCGTGCTGATCCCGAGCAGCTCTACCGGGTTTTGGGCAATCTGGTGCGGAACGCCCGTCAGGCGATTATTGCCACCGGGCAATCTGGTGAAATTTGCGTAAGCGCAGCCGAGAACGGCGATGGTTGGTGGATCAAGGTCCGTGATACTGGGCCGGGTCTGCCCAAAAAGGCACTGGATCATCTGTTCCAGCCGTTTCAGGGCGGTACGCGGAAGGGCGGCACAGGGCTCGGCCTTGCGATTGCGGCGGAGTTGATCCGTGGCCATGGCGGGCGTTTGGAACTGGATGAGACCGGCCCCGAGGGCACGGTGTTTTGCATCTATCTTCCGGGAAGCATTGCTGCTTGAATTGGCCCTTGCGCAGATCGAGGAGGGGGGGTAAACCCCGCTCTCACGCGCTGGTAGCTCAGCTGGATAGAGTACTTGACTACGAATCAAGGGGTCGGGGGTTCGAATCCTCCCCAGCGCGCCATTCTTGTGTTGTGAAGCGACACATAGTTTGTCCTTTTGGGACAGAACCTTTACTTTTGCGGCGCATAGTCTTGCCATTGATCTGTGTGGACAGACGGATCATTCCATCCCCCTTAAAACTGGTTTTGAGCGAAGCCTTTCGGGGCGCTCGTCTCTAAAACCTGCTCCCGGCGAGGGTTGGGGGTAGCAAGTGCAAAGCAATTCGACAGGGTTGGTGCGGCCCGCAGGCACGGCCGAGGACGCGGCCATGGCTAATTGTATTGCGGGCGCGTGGGGACGAAGTCCCCTAGCTCTTCTCTAAGAGTGCCGGGCGGGAAGCGGAAGTTCGCTGCAAATGCACGGCGCTACTATCAACGTTGTGATAACTGACATTCAGTCTGAAAAGTCACTACTGTGGCAAACACCTCAAATCGTTTGAACCGCTATGTTCACAGCACGTGAAGTCACGGTCATCAAACCAACTGACAAGTTCGCTGTTTTGATTGGTCCTCGTGAGCATGGGAGGTGTATATCTAGTCTGGATACTCGACTTCGTGCATTGCAGAACAGATGATTGCATTCGACCGTTGTCCTCGGACCAATGGCGGACAAGGTCTCATCGTTCCGAACGCTGAACATCCTCAATGAACACATCCGGGAATGCCTGGCTATCAAAGTCGCGCGAAGGCTCAACGGCAACAGCGTGATCGACGTCTTGAGCGACCTGTTTATCCTGCGCGGCGTGCCGGCATTCGTCCGGTCGGACAACGCCCCCGAGTTCGTGGCGCCGGCGGTTCAGGACTGGATCGGCGCCGTCGGTGCCAGGACGGCCTACATCGATCCTGGATCACCTTGGGAGAACGGCTACTGCGAGAGCTTCAATGCCAGGTTCCGCGACGAGCTTCTCAACGGTGAGATCTTCTACAGCGTCAGAGAGGCACAAATCCTGATCGAACAATGGAGGAGACACTACAACACGAAAAGACCCCACAGCGCCCTGCGCTACCACCCACCGGCCCCGGAAACCACCGTCCCGACGGCAACCAGGCCAATCATGCACTAACAATCAAACCGGACCACTCTAGTGGGGCTGATCATTCTCAGTCTCCAACTCACGCAGGCGCTTGGCCTGCGACGCATCCATTCCCCTGTACTTTTTGCGCCAACTGTAGAAGGTGGCCGAGCTGATACCATGACGCCGACAAATGTCAGCCGTCTTTGCGCCAGCCTCGCTCTCCTTCAGCATGCCAATAGTCTGTTCTTCTGTGAAACGCTTCCGCTTCATGGGTCTTCCTCCTTCGTCCATTCAAAGGTGGAAAATTCGAGTTCGCAATGGCCCGGATATCGGGGGAAGGTCAAGCATCTCACATTTGCCTAGGGCGAGGGGCGGTGTACGAATGCCTATGCAACACTATGCTAGAAAAGACGGCTCAAGGCAAGTTGCCTGGTGGCCTATACCCTCCCCCGGTTTGCTCCCGCCAAGCTCCGGGTTTCTCATTGCACTGCTCTGTTGATCTATGTGCCACTCCAAACTTTGGTTGCTGAGCGAGTTCGGCATACGGATGCGGATTCAGTTGCGCAAGCATCCGGCGCAGCTTTGCAAAGCTGAGCAACGCGAAGTCACTATGGAACTGAAGCGTCAGCGGGGCATGTCGACCGACCTTGCGGATTGCATGGAAGCTGAAGCCTTGATAGCAAGAAGTTCCCGCGTTGCTCGGTGCTTGAAAAGTCACATAGTATAATACTATCAATCTGATAGCACGCCCACCTAGTTTGAATAATTGCGCCGATCGAGTTTTGGTGCGACAGGTTTGGGACACTTGCTGTTTCGACACGCTAAGCCGAGAATTACTGGGGAACGTTTTGGACAGGCCTTTTTTTGAGCGGCATGGCGCATTACTTAGATTAGTTCTGACGCTCATTGTGGTTACTTTGACGTTTGCTCTTCATGATGGCAGAGCGCACGCGCAGGGAACGTTTAACTTCGAAACCGCGACCGACAACGGAAATACGGTCAGCGAAACGATAGGTTCGGTTGAGGTCACCGTCGGTGCGTCTGTTTCCGCAGGTGACGTGAATGTGGACCGGCTAGACACTGGCAACGCTCAAAACTTCAGCGGCTTTGCTTTGCGAGTCGACGGATCCTCGGAAACATGGACCGTGTCTTTCGATCAAGCGGTTGACGTTACTTCTATCAAGGTACTCGAATCCCTTCTTGGAGATGTACGCTTTGTCTTCACACCGATCGGAGGGACCAACAGCGTTGTGACTTTCGATTTCTTTGGTGTGGGAAGCCCCCCCGATGGTCAAACAGCGACGTTGAATTTTGAAGATGTAACCGGCTTTACCATAAGATTTCAGGACGCGAATAACCCTGGCTTGGATTTTCCCTTAGCCACCATTGTTTTTGATGAGATTATCACGACAGCGGCCGGTCCGGCTGAACCCGAAGTGTCCCTTTCTTCGACCACGACGTCGATCCTTGAAGCTGGTGGTCAGGTGACGCTGACGGCCACAGCGGATTCTGCGGTATCCGGTGATTTGACTGTTCCTATCACCTTTACCGGGACGGCATCTGGCAGCGATTACTCTGGCGCCGGAGACATCACGATCACCGATGGGAGCACGACTGGCACTGTCACGCTGACTGCAACGCAAGACACCACTGATGATGACAATGAAACGATCATTGCAACCATCAACTCGGCCACGATCGTAGGCGCCACCGTTGGCTCGCCCGACGCGCAGACGATTACCATTATAGATGACGATCCGGCACCAGTCCTTGATATTGACGACGTCATCTTAGGAGAAGGCGATGCAGGCAACGCGACGTTTGACTTCACCGTAACCCTTGATCGCGCGTCAAGCAGCACCGTGACTGTGAGTTACGCGACGACGAGTGCGGGTGGAACAGCAGTAGCAGGAACGGACTACACCGCGATCGGCAGCACGCAGCTTACGTTTGATCCAGGCGAGACCAGCAAAACCGTGAGTGTGTCTGTGGCTGGCGACGAGGTCGTGGAACGCGATGAAACCTTCTCGGTTACTCTGTCGTCTCCGTCTAACGCTTCAATTGGTGACGGAACAGGCGCTGGTACGATTACCAATGACGATGCCGCGATCGTCACCATTGCGGATGTTGCCGTCGACGAGAGCTCCGGCACAGCAACCATCACTCTGGCCCTGGATAATGCCGTTGACGGTGGCTTTGGCGTCGATGCCTCGACATCCGACGGCAGCGCGACGACAGCTGATGGCGACTACACAGCAGTGACCAACGCGACGGAAACATTTGCTGGTACGGCGTCCGAGACACAGACCTTCACGGTTACGCTTGGTGGCGACACGAAGGTTGAGGCCGACGAGACCGTCAACATCGCCATGTCAAACCTTGTTCCGGTCACGGTGGATGCAGGTGACATCGATATCACGGATGGGGCGACGCTGACGCTGACCAATGATGACCAGGCGTCGGTGATCATTGCGGATGTGTCCGGCAATGAGGATGACGGTGCGATTACCGTAACTGTAACTCTGGATACCGCAGTGGATGGTGGGTTTGATGTGGACGTTTCGACAACGGACGGGGCCGCAACAACGGCGGATAACGATTACACAGCTGTGGTAAACCAAACGCTGACGTTTGCTGGCGCGGCGGGTGAGACCGAAACCTTTACGGTCACGCCGACCTCTGACGGTACCCTCGAAGGAAACGAAACCGTCGAGATCAACATGAGCGGCCTGAGCACCAACAACGGTGTGGACGCCGGTGACATCGACATCACGGATGGCGCAACAGTGACCATCCTGAATGACGATAGCATCAGCGGATCGGTCAACGACCCGAGCGTTGCCGAGGGCGACTCAGGGTCCACCACCCTGACCTATACGGTCACGCTCTCTGACCCGGCACCTGCTGGCGGCGCTTCGTTCAGCTACGCAACGACGGACGGCACGGCGTCGGATGGTACCGACTATACGGGCGTGACGGGCACAGTGAGCATTGCTGTGGGACAGACAACCGGGACCATCGACGTCACGGTCTCCGGCGACAGCGTTGTGGAACGCGATGAGACGATCACGCTTACGCTGTCGAACCCGACGGGTACGGACGTCGTGATCGACGACGCGACGGGCACTGGTACGATCACGAATGACGATGCCGCGACGGTGACGATCGGTGACGTGGCCTTGGATGAGAACTCTGGCACCGCCACAATCACCCTGACCCTGGACGCGACTGTGGATGGTGGGTTTGCCGTTGATGTCTCGACGGCAGATGGCACGGCGACCACGGCAGACAGCGACTATACGGCTGTGACGAGCCAAACAGAGACCTTTGCCGGAACCGCGTCGGAAACCGAAACGCTGACCGTATCCCTGGGCGGAGATACAAAGGTCGAGGCGGATGAGACCCTCACCCTGTCGATGTCGAACCTGGTGCCCATCACGGTGGATGCCAGCGACATCACGATCACCGACACCGGTACGCTGACGCTCAACAACGACGACGCGGCCACGGTGACGATTGCGGATGTGGCGGTCAGCGAAGACGCCGGCACGGCAACGATCATGCTGACCTTGGACAATGAGGTTGATGGCGGGTTTGACGTTGATGTTTCCACATCCGACGGCACCGCAACGACTGCGGATAGCGACTATGTGGCTGTCACCAATGCAACAGAGACCTTTGCAGGGAGCGCGTCGGAAACCGAAACGCTTTCTGTCACCATCGGCGTGGATGCCAAGCCCGAGGACAACGAGACCGTTGGCATTGCGATGTCAAACCTCGTGCCAGTTACGGTCGACCCAAGCGACATTACCATTACAGACACGGCGACGCTGACGATCAACAATGACGATGGACCACCGACGCTGACGGTGGCCGACATCTCCGTTAATGAAGGCGATGGAAATGCGGTGCTGACGGCACAACTCAACACCGTATCCGTACAAACGATCTCGTTCAGTTGGTCGACATCGGATGGCTCGGCGGTGGCGCCAGGCGATTACATGGCGCAAGCGAGCCAATCGGCCAGCATCACACCCGGCAATACCTCTGTGCAGTTGAGCGTGCCTTTGAATGATGATAGTTTGGAAGAAGCTGCTGAAACCTTCACGGTGGTCCTTTCCTCCGTCACCAACGCGACTGCCCCTGCTGGCCCTGCCACTGTGACGATTGGCGCCAACGATTTGGTTGCACCCACGCTGTTGTCTTTTGAGCGTAGGACGCCAACAAGTGAAAATACCAACGCCGATCAGCTAGAGTTCACGGCGACCTTCTCCGAGGATGTCACGGGTGTGGATACCGGTGACTTTGCGGCAAACGGAACCACCGCGAGCGTCAGTTCAGTGAGTGCAGCCTCAGCAAGTGTTTATGCTGTCACGCTATCTGGCGGAGATCTTGCTGGCCTCGACGGGGTCGTGGGCTTGGATGTGGCTGGGTCGGTCTCGATCGCAGATTTGGTCGGCAATGCTGTTCCGTCCTCAGAGCCTGCAACGGATCAGACCTATACCGTCGACAATGAGGCACCGAGCACCGCGCTATCGGCAGGTCCGGGTCCTTTCAGGGGCGACTTCACGGTGACGCTGACCTTCGGCCAGGCCATGTCTGGCGTCGCGTTAGGCGACATCGTTGTCGGCAGCGGCACGGCCAGCAACTTGCAGACCAGCGACAACACCGTCTTCACCTTCACCGTGACGCCCACAGCCGATGGGACGGTGACGGTCGACTTCCCGGCGAGCGGCGCGACAGACTTGGCCGGAAACGACAACGTGGCAGCGACTCAACTGAGCCGTGGATCAGACATCACCTCGCCTGACGTTACGATCACAGCGCCTGGCCTGTCCGTGTCGTCGGTCAATGCACCCTTCCAGGTTCAGATCACCTTCACCGAGCCTGTGACGGGCTTTGCGGTGGGCGACATCGTCGTGGGCAACGCCGCCGCTTCAGCCCTCGCCACAGCCGATAATCTCAACTTTACCGCCACAATTACCCCAAGCGGGCCAGGTGATGTCACAGTGGATGTGGCCGCCGGTGTGGCTCAGGATGCCGTGGGCAATGACAACGCAGCGGCCACAACCTTCAGCGTCACCAATGATACCACGGCGCCGGTTGTGACCCTCAGCGGGCCAGGTGCTGTCTTCGTCAACACCTTTGCGCTCAGTATCAGCGCCACAGAAGACATTACGGGATTAGCCGAGGGTGACTTTGTCGTCACTGGCGGCAGCGTGGTTGCAGCAAGCCTAAGCGGGTCTGGGGATAGCTACACAGTCCAGATTGAACCGGTCTTGGGGCAAACCGTGGACGTCAACTTGCCAGCCGGGGCCGTGCAGGACATTGCGGGAAACCCGACCACGGCCGCATCCGCCTATTCGGTCCAAGCAGGAAGCCCTGAAAGTGAGTTCGAGGCCAATCGTGAGGCAATCATTGAGATCGTTCAGGAAGATGCGACACGACGCCTAACCAATGAAATGAGCGCAAATGCGGAAATGATTGAGCGCGGCTTGGAGCGCTTTATCGACAGTTTCCAAAACCCGGATACCGCGACGCGCGACATCCCCTTCGATGTAACCGGCCGGGTTGGTGGTACCTATGGCGAACGCCTTAGCACCAATGGAACTGTCTTTGGGCAGCGCAACTTAGACCGTGGAGCGCTCCGCACGGCCATGGGTCAGTTCGATGTGGCGGTTGATGAAGACAACAGCTGGGCAGCACAGATCTCAGGGCGTTTGACCTATGAGTTCAGCATCACCGACGACACCCGCTTGGGCTATTTCTTTGGAGGCAGTCTCAGCCGAGGTGAGATCGCAGGGGCCTTTAATGGAGACACCCGAAGCATCAGCGGAATCGTCGGTGGTTATGGTCTGACCCGGTTGCAGGAGAACCTCTTTGCGTCCGGCTATGTCGGTGTAGGCTATGCTCGGACCGATTTGTCTTTCTCCAACACCACGCTTGCTTTAAGTGGCGATTACGGCGCCTTCTCCTATTACGGCGGTGCCAGCTTGACAGGAAGCATCGCCAACCCATCCGGTGTCGAGTTCCGGCCACAACTGGCCTTCGACTATGGGCAAACGGACATTGGTGTGGTCGGCCTCCAGGCCTCTGCCTTTGGCCTGACATCGCCCGTCAGCACCGATTATGGGGCCGTATCGATCCTTGACATGACGGTGGCCACCGAAGTCATCTTCCCGATCGACATGCAGGCAGGCTTTGCGTCTCTATCCTTTGAGCCGCAGTTGATCTGCCGCCGCACCACTGGAAGCGTGGATGAAGAAAGCTGCGGGGGCGGTCTGGGCCTGGGGTTGGAGGGCGAGACCGAAAACGGCAACACCCGCTATGGCATTGAGGTCGACGTCACAGAGGTGGGTGGGATTAGACAATCCGCCGCACGACTGTTCTTCGAGGCGGAGTTTTAGTGGCATGTCGCATCGAGTGCTTTTTCGTCGGCAAATTAGGGGCCTTTCGCTGAGTAAACACTTGCATTCGAAAAATGGTGCCAGCGTGATCTCTCCAAAGCGGGTGCGATTGGCCGTTCTACTGGATTGCCATTCTCTTTTACGGTTCTGATAGAGTAGTTATCTGAGCCTGACCCCGAGCCCGGCAGCGATCATGCGGCCTATATCCAGAGCTGGCTGAAAGTCCCGCATTCCAGACCTCTGAGCTCCTTCAGATTTCACGATGGGAACGAATGGCAGCATTGGCGGGCCGCACCGCAGCATTGAAAGAGGCCACCGAACGGCATGTGTGGATGGCTCCTGCATTGCAAGCGATTTTTGTGATTGCGATGGTCTGTCAGTACAGTCGTGTGTCCGGCCTGTTTGTGTGGCGGCTGCCACTGGCCCTGATGAGTTCCGTAAGCAAGGTTCCTATCGGCTAAACGACCTCGGAGGGCCGCGACATTCGTCGGAGTATCCTTACTCTTGGGTGACTTCGTTTCGCATCATCACATCAAACGTCTTGCATCGTGTGGCAGGATCAGGCGATCGGCTGCCGGTATTCCTCCCGTTTCGTCAGGAGTGCCCAGATGATCCGAGCGGATTTGTTGGCCATGGCGACCGTCGCTAGCCGAAAGGGCTTTTCGTCGAGCAGCTTGGCAGTCCAGATGTCCGCTTTCTCAGGCTTGTTCTTGGCCATGAGTGCGCGTGAGGTCATTCCGATGATCAAGAGCTTTCGAATGTATCTGTCGCCCTTCTTTGTGATGCGCCCGAGACGTTCCTTGCCACCACTCGACTTGTTGAGCGGAGTCAGCCCTAACCAGGCGGCCAAGTCGCGACCGGTCTCGAACTGTTTTGCATCGCCGATGGTGGCGACAACGGCTGACGCGGTGATCGGCCCGATCCCCGGCATGCGCATCAGACGTCTTGCATCGGCGTCCAGCCATGCGTGCTGTTCAATCAGTTTCGTCAACCCATCGACTCGCGCATTGAGGCCATTCAGCTGATGGCACAGCACGCCGAGAATGCCGTCCGCGATCTCGGGCATCTCCAACTGGTCTTCGGTGCCGTGTTCTCTTGCGAACTTAGACACAGCTTCGATACCTGTCGGCAGGATATGCCCGAATTCTCGGAGAATGCTGCGGATCATGTTCACGACCTGAGTGCGCTGCCTGACGGCCAGATCCCGCGCTCGATGGATTGCAAGAACCGCCTGTTGGTCTTCCGATTTGATCTCGACAAAACGCATGGTTGGGCGGCGCACTGCTTCGCAGATCGCTTCGGCATCAGCCGCATCAGTCTTGCCGCGCTTCACATAGGGTTTGACATAGGCTGCCGGCATAAGCCGAACATCATGGCCAAGCTTACGTAGTTCGCGACCCCAGTGATGAGATGATCCGCAAGCCTCCATTCCAACCACGCAGCGCGGCAATGTCTCGAAGAAGGCGAGCAGCTTCGCGCGTTTGATCTTCTTGTTGATGATCTTACGTCCGGTGGCTGAGACGCAGTGCACCTGAAAAACGTCCTTGGCCAAATCCAGGCCCACAGTCTTTACTGTCATTGGGTGGCTCCTCTCCTTGCAGTCGATGACAACTGCACTTTGGCACGTTCGATGCCGGTGGAGCAGGAGCCATCCACCTCATCCGCTTTGGGCCGTTGAGATCCTACTAAATCCTCAATCGAGTGCACCAACCGTTATCTGGTGTCGGCGGTTCAAAAAGCTCGTAACCAAAGCCTGTGCGTCTGACATATCCGTAGGCACCAAGAAGTCGACGCGCAGTCACCCAACATAAATCTAAGCATCGGGCCCTCTCGACACGACTGATGATTGATGCGCTGCGCCCTTGGAAAGGGTGCGGCGCAAATCGTAACGCGAACGAATCTTTCCTAAACATCGAGACCAAGGATCGTTGGGTTATACTCGTTTCGCATGCGCATCGTCGCGGATCAGAAAGAGAGGATAATGGATCCGAGGTCGAATACGGTCGACTTCGTGGAACTCGGCATGACAACGGTGAGGCGACGTATCCTCGTTGTCGAGGATGACACATCTATCGCCAAATTGGTGACCACCTCTCCGGAGCGTGCAGGTTTCGCGCTCCGTGTCGCTGGAGACGTCGATAGAGTGCGGTCATTTTGGGATGCCGATCACCATTCATGACTTGCCTAAACTGAACCGATCAGTTTAGGGTTGGGGTGGATTGTGTGCGCCGTCGGACGGGCAAACCACCCGAAGAAAACGAAAGCGGAATGACCAGATGCTGACACGACTTCTTCTCTTCCTAATCTTCGCGGGTGGCACCGGGTATCTCGGCTATACCCAATGGCAGGCACAGCAGAACCGGCTGCCCGACTACATCGCCTTCGGGAATGGCCAGATCGAGGCGGTTCAGGTGGATATCGCGGCCCGCACCGGCGGACGGGTGGCCGAAGTTCTGGTGCGCGAAGGCGAGATGGTAATGCCGGGCGATGTGCTGGTGCGGATGGATACGCGCCTGCTTGAGGCGCAGATGGCCCGCGCTGAGGCCGAAATCGCACGCGCCGAAAGCGACGTGGCCGCCGCTGTTGCGATAGTGGCACAATCAGAGGCGCGGCTGATCTTTGCAGAGCAGGAACTGAACCGCACGCGCGAACTGGCCGAGCGTGGCGTCGTCAGCCAAGAACAGCTCGATAGCCGCCTGAGCGAGGCGCGGGTGGCGCAGGCCAATCTGTCCTCCGCCGAGGCCTCGGAAACCGCGCAGCGGCGTCGGGTCGATGCGGCCGTGGCGAGCCTGCGGGAAGTCACCACCCAGATCGAGGATTCGGAGCTTTTATCCACGGTGCGCGGGCGCGTGCTCTACCGTTTGGCGGAACCGGGCGAGGTCATCGGGTCGAGCGCAACGGCGCTGGTCGTCGTGGATCTGAGCGAGGTCTACATGGAATTCTTCCTGCCTTCGACACAGGCCCATCAGGTGGCCATCGGAGGCGAGGCGCGCATCGTCCTAGATATCCTTGGCTTCGGGGCGCCAGCCACCGTCAGCTACGTGTCGCCACAGTCGCAGTTCACGCCGCGCTCGGTCGAGATACAGGACGAGCGCGAGAACCTGATGTTCCGGATCCGCGTGCGCGTGCCGCAGGAACTGGTCGAGGTCCGGGTCGAGCAGGTTCTGACCGGCATTCGTGGCGTTGCCTATGTCAAGCTGAACGGCGCTGAAGACCAACCCTGGCCCGAAAGCCTCGAGCCTCCGGCCGAGATGCAAGAGATCCTGGACGCTCTGCTGCAGGGAGACAGCTGAGATGGCGGGCAGCGACGGGCCGTCCGTGGCATCAATCCGCGACCTTCGACACAGCTACGGCAAGGCGGCTGCGCTGGATGGGCTGAGCGTCGAGATCCCGGTGGGCCGGATGGTCGGCCTGCTTGGGCCCGACGGGGTTGGCAAATCGACCTTGTTGGGCCTGATCGCGGGCGCCCGGATCCTGCAATCGGGTGAGGTGACTGTGATGGGCGGCGATATGGCCGACCGGCGCCATCGCGAACGGACCGGGCCGCGCATCGCCTTCATGCCGCAGGGTCTTGGAAAGAACCTGTATGCGGAACTGAGCGTGTTCGAAAACCTTGAATTTTTCGGCCAGCTTTTCGGCCAGTCACGGTCAGAGCGCAGGGCTCGGATCGACCAACTGACCGCCGCCACCGGGCTCAGCCCGTTTCTGGGTCGTCCGGCGGGCAAGCTATCGGGCGGGATGAAACAGAAACTGGGCCTGTGCTGTGCCCTCATTCACGATCCAGATTTCCTGATCCTCGACGAGCCCACGACCGGCGTCGACCCTCTGTCGCGGCGGCAGTTCTGGGAGTTGATCGACGGCATCCGCGGGGTGCGCCCGGCGATGAGCGTGCTGGTGTCGACCGCCTATATGGATGAGGCCGGAGAGTTCGACTGGTTGATTGCAATGAATGCGGGGCAGGTGCTGGACAGTGGCACGCCCGAGGCGCTTCTGGCCCGCACCGGCGCGCCGGATATGGAGGCGGCTTTTGTCGCGTTGTTGCCGAAAGAGCTGAGCGCCGGACACCGGGAGGTCGAAATCCCGCCCTTCGTCCCGGGCCAAAACCCGCCTGCCATTGTGGCGCGGGGCCTGACCAAACGCTTCGGCGATTTCACCGCTGTCAGCGATGTGAGCTTCGAGATCGAACCGGGGGAGATTTTCGGCTTTCTGGGCTCCAACGGCTGCGGCAAGACCACGACGATGAAGATGCTGACCGGCCTGCTGCCGCCGAGCGATGGCGCGGCGGAGCTGTTCGGCAAACCCGTCGATGCCCGCAACATGGAGATGCGCCATCGGGTCGGGTTCATGTCGCAATCCTTCTCCCTTTATGGCGAGTTGACCGTGCGCGAAAACCTGTCGCTGCATGGTCGGTTGTTTCACCTCGGCGCCGCACAGATCGCGGCGCGGACAGATGCCTTGATCGCGCAGTTCGGTCTGGCCGAGTATGTTGACGCGCGCGCAGCGTCGCTGCCGCTTGGTATAAGGCAGCGTCTATCGCTCGCTGTATCCATCGTGCATGAACCCGAGATCCTGATCCTCGACGAGCCGACCTCGGGTGTGGACCCGGTGGCGCGGGACCAGTTCTGGGAATTGCTGATTGATCTGTCGCGCAATCAGGGGGTCACGATTTTCATCTCGACCCATTTCATGAGCGAGGCGATGCGCTGCGACCGCATTTCTTTCATGCATGCGGGCCAGGTGATGGTCTACGATACGCCCGCTGCATTGGTCGAAGCCAAAGGCGTCGAAACGCTCGAAGAGGCATTCATCCTCTACATGGAAGAGGCCGGCGCTGGTGACGCGGCGGTGGAGGGCGCGCGCATCGCCGACGGCGCCCAGATCGCGACCGAAGACCAGCAAGGCGCGGCGAACGGCGCGCTTTTGCGGTTCAGCATGGCGCGGATGCTGGCCTATACTTTCCGTGAGTTGACCGAGGTCCGGCGTGATCCGGTGCGCCTTGTCTTCGCTTTCGCGGGCAGCATCATCCTGCTGCTGATTATGGCGTTTGGCATGAACCAGGACGTCGATGAAGTGACCTTCGCCGCTGTCGATCTGGATCAGACTGCCGAGAGCCGGGCTTATCTGGCCAGTTACTCCGGGTCGCTCTATTTCACCGAAGCGCCACCGCTGGCCACGCCACAAGCCCTGACGCGGCGGATGCAGGAAGGCGGCTTGTCTGTCGGCCTGGAGATCCCGGCGGGGTTCGGACGCGATCTGCGGCAGGGCAATCCGGTGGAGGTCCTGGCTCAGATCGACGGAGCGAACCCATCCCGCGCGGCCACGATCGAAAGCTATGTCAGCGGGGTGCACAACACCTTCCTGCGCGACTGGCGAACGGAGAACCTCGCCGCCATGGCCGCACCCGCAAGCGTCACGCAGGAAACGCGGATGGTCTACAACCCGACCTCCGAAAGCCTGATGACGATGGGGCCGTCGATGCCAGCGATGCTGTTGATCATGTTTCCCGCGATCTTGATGGCGGTCAGCATCGCCCGCGAGAAGGAGATCGGGACAATCACCAACTTCTATGTTACACCCACACGCCGGGCGGAGTTCCTGCTTGGCAAGCAACTGCCCTATGTGGCGATCGCCATGGTCAACTTCGCGATATTATACGGGCTGGTCGTATTAGTTCTGAATGTCCCCTTGCAAGGCAGTCTGCTGGCGCTGGTCATCGGCGGGCTGCTCTATGCGTTCGCGGCCACGGGTTATGGGCTGCTGATCTCGACACTGACCAAATCACAAGTCACGGCGGTCTTTGCAGCCGCCATCCTGTCGATGCTGCCCACGATGAGCTTTTCGGGTCTGATCCAACCGGTTTCGACCCTTGAAGGTGGCGCGCGGGTAATGGGATCGCTCTGGCCCACGAGCTATTTCATGCAGATCTCGGTCGGAACCTTCACCAAAGGATTGTCGCTTGGTGATGTCCGCAATGACCTGATCTTTCTTGCGGCGTTTTTCCCGGTCTTCTTCGGCCTCGGCCTTGCCGTCCTGAAGAAGCAGGAGAAATAGGTGATGCGCTGGGTCTCAACCGTGTTCTGGCTTGGCACCAAGGAGTTGCGCAGCGTGTTACGCGACATCGTGATGGTCGTGTTCATCCTTTGGTCCTTCACCTTCGGCGTCGGCATGAAGGCGGAATCGTCGGGTGAGACGGTCAACAATGCCTCGGTCGCCATCGTCGATCAGGACCGCTCGGCGCTTTCGGCGCGGATCCGCACCACGCTATACCCGCCCTATTTCCAGACGCCCGACGACATCTCGGTCAGCGACATGGATGCCTTGATGGATGAGGGCGCGTATATGTTCGTTATCGTGATCCCGCCGCGCTTCGCAGCCGACCTCATCGCCGGGCGCGGCGCTGTGATGCAGGTCAATGCCGACGCCACGGCCGTCAGCCAGGCGAGCCTGGGCGTGGGATACATCCAGAGCATCATCAACGACGAGGTCGCGCGGTATCTCGGCACCCCGGACCAACCAGCCGCGGTGGACCTGGTTCTGCGTCGCTCCTTCAACGAGGCCGGGATCGCCGCCTGGTTCGGGTCGCTCGTGTCGCTTCTGGATCAGTTGACCATGCTGGTGATCATCCTGACCGGTGCCGCGCTTTTGCGGGAACGTGAACATGGCACGATCGAGCATCTGATGGTGATGCCGCTGACCTCGCTTCAGATCGCGATAGCGAAGATCTGGGCCAACGGGCTGGTGATCCTGGTGTGCTTCAGCGCCTCGCTCGTGCTGATCGTGCAGGCCTGGATGGAGGTGCCAGTCGCTGGATCATTGGGGCTTCTGGGCCTTGGCACCGTGATTTACCTGTTCGCCGCCTCGGCCATCGGCGTGTTTCTCGGTACGGTCGCGCGGTCCATGGCGCAGTTCGCCCTTCTGATGATCATCACGATCTTTCCGATGCAGATGCTGTCAGGCGGCATGTCCCCGGTTCAAAGCCAGCCGGATTTCATCCAACCCTTCAGCTGGCTCCTGCCGTCGCGCCATTACATCGAGTTCGGTCAGGCCATCGCGTTCCGGGGCGCAGGCTTTGACGTCGTTTGGCCGGAGTTCCTTGTGATTGCCAGCCTTGGGGCGATCTTCCTTGCGGCGAGTCTGGTGTTGTTTCGACGATCTTTGTCCGCCGGCACCTAAGTCACTTGTGTGCTGCATGACAGCAAGCGATGGGTTCGCGGAGCCTCAGCGTGAGAGAACCCAGCTGCCCTTGATATCTCATGACCCAGATGCTTGACCCGGCGGCTATGCCATTAACCCGCTGCAGACGAAGTTTAAGGGGCCGAGCACACATATTTCGATGGGGTTCGTGTGGCCGAGAGCGCGTCCAAGCCGGTGGCCAACCGATATCTTGAAACACGGCTGTGTTGGTCGACATATGCGATAAGGTTTCACCTTTGCGAGGTGCAGCATCTGCCCGCGTTCCATTCGTTACAAAGCTGCGATAGGCGAGGCTGTAGCAGCAACCGAGTCTGAATATGAGCATAGAACTAGACGCCGTCAGCAAACGTTTCGGCAATCATGCGGCCGTCGATGGCGTGACCTGCCGGATTGAGACGAGGGAGTTTTTCGCCATTGTCGGCGCGTCTGGCTGCGGGAAATCCACGCTGTTGCGCCTTGTGGCGGGGCTCGATCCGTTAAGCGGCGGCGAGATCGCGCTTCTAGGTGAGACCGTAAGCGGGCCTGATCTACATGTGCCTTCCGAGGCGCGGAATGTCGGGTTTGTCTTCCAGTCTTATGCGCTCTGGCCACATCTCGATGTTCGCGGTAATGTGGCGTTTCCGGCCGAGATGGCAGGTATGGGGCGAGCTGAGGCGGCGCGCCATGCGGAGAGCCATCTCGCGACGGTGGATCTGTCGGATTATGCAGGACGGAAACCGGCCGATCTCTCAGGTGGCCAGCGGCAGCGGGTGGCACTTGCCCGTTGCCTTGCACAAGGCGCCCGCACAATTCTGATGGACGAGCCTTTGGCCAATCTCGATCCGCATTTGCGCAGCACCATGGAGCGGGAGCTTGTTGAGTTTCACCGCAGTTCAAATGCCACAACCGTCTATATTACGCATGACCAACGCGAGGCGATGGCGGTGGCAGATCGGATGGCGGTTATGTCCAAAGGCAGGTTCCTCCAGGTTGGAAGCCCAAGCGAGATTTATGAGCGCCCGGCCAATGCTGAGGTCGCACGATTCATCGGCGCCGGCACGCTACAACCCGTGACACTGAAAGAGGGTACTGCCCGACTTGCGGGTGCTGTGGTGCCGATCGCATTCCCACCAGGGGCAGACGGCCCCCAGATGGCGCTGATCCGACCCGAAGAGATCTCTCTCGTCGGTCCGGGGGAGGGGGATCTCGATGGCGTGGTGGCGTCGGCACTTTATAGGGGCGGCCGGTGGGAGGCGTCGGTTTCTGCAGCGGCAGTTGAGGTACCGTTCGCGGTTGAGGCGCGGGCGCGATTGTCGGCGGGTGACCAGGTCGGTCTCAAGATTACCGGTGGTTGGTGTTTGCCGGGTTAGAGCCGCCAGGGTACCACGCCCGGCGGCAGACGGCGGCCCATCAAGTCTAGCAAAACCATCAATGCGACGGTTGCAATCACAGTGACAGCCGACATCGCGGCGGCGAGCGTCGTGTAGCCGCCATCTTCGTAATTGTAGATCGTGGTGCCGATGGTTTCCGTCCCGGTTGACCAGAGGAGCGCGGAGACCGTCACCTCATTATAGGCGGTCAGGAACACCAGGATCGCACCAGAAGCCGCAGCCGGGGCGACGAGCGGCAAGGCAATCCGCCGAATACGCGCCCAGAATCCCGCGCCAGCAACGCGAGCGGCCTCGTCTAATGCCGGGTCGAGTTGTAGGAAGGCCGCCGAGATCGGCTTTAAGGCGATGGAGAAAAAGGCGCAGAGATAAGCCAACAGGATGATCGCAAGCGTGTTGTAGATCGAGACATCAAGGATCGGGATCGGTCGGATAAAGGCGAGAATGAAGGCAACGGAAATCACCAAGCCAGGGATCGCGTAGGTGATCTCCGCCAGTGTTGACAAGCCTAGCCCGATCCGTCGTGCGGGACCTTTAGGTCCGGCGAGCAGCCGGGCCAGCAAAATGCAAAGGGCAGCAATGACCAACGCCGCGACGCCCGCCGTGATTGTGGAATTGCGATACGCGCGCGCGGTGACGGATTGTTCGAAGAGAATCTCTCGGAAATTGTCGAAGGTGATCGTCTCCGCGTTGAGTGGCAGGCCGTAGGTCACAACCAATGCCGTGCCAAAAAGGGCAGTAATCGGCAAAAGGAATGTAATCACCACAAGGGTCCAAAGCGCCGCCTCGACACTCGACCGGGCGCGACCAAGCGCGAGGTAAATTGGCGCCTGTGGTGGCCCGATCAGCGCATTGCGCGTGCGTGCCAGAAGCGTCGATTGGATGAGCACAAGCAGGATCGCGACAGACGCAAGAATGGCAGAGATTACCGCGACATCGGCCAGCATTGACGGGCCAAAGGCTGAGAGACGCTGCCAGATAAGGACCGGTAGCGTAACGTAGCGACCGGGAATGCCTAGGAGTGCCGGGATGCCGAAATTGCCTAAGGCGGCGATGAAAGCCAGCGCATAAGCGGCAATCAATGTCGGAGCTAGGAGCGGCAAAATCACTCGGCGCAACAGGACGATGGTGCCCGCGCCCGACACCCGCGCCGCGTCCGACATCTCGCGCGGTAGCGCGCGCAGCGCAGCCAGCACAACGAGGAAAACTAAGGGCATGTTTTGGACCGCCAGCAGCGCGATCACGCCACCCCTCCCATAAAGTGGGTGCGGGGAGCCTGGCGGCGGGGCCAAGCCGATCGTGTTGAGGACCGGCGAGGATGGGCCCATCGCCTGCACCCAAGCAATGGCCGTGACATGGGGCGGGATCATCATCGGGATCAGCAGCAGAAAGGTGATGATCGCCTTTCCGCGGATATCGGTGAGCCCGACAAGCAGCGCGATGGCCGTGCCAGTCACAAGCGACAAGATCGCGGAGACGCCGGCGCTTTCCAACGAGCGCCAGAGCGCGCGCGGCACCGAGCCGTGGCTCAGCATCTCAATGGCCGGTCCAAGCGAGAACCCTTCGCCATCGGTGAGGCCAACCCGTGTCAGCAAGGCCAGCGGGAAGACAAAAAGCGACAGTGCGAAAAGGATCAAAGCGGCGAGGGTCAGCCCCTCGCCGCTTCGCATGTATTTGATGAGATCGGTCAGTTTATTGGCCGAAAATCTCGGTAAACCGCAGTCGGTTCGCATCGGCATTGGCCAGGGCCTCGGCCGGATCGAACCCCATCAATGTGATATCTTCGCGCGCCGGGAAGCCTGCGGGCGGGCTGATAGCTGGGTGGGCGGGCAGATAACCTTGATCCGCAGCTAACTGCTGACCAGCGGGGCTGAGCAGGAAGTCGATGAAGGCTTGGGCGGCGGGGACGTTGGAGGCGGTGGACAGAATCGCCGCCGGTTCGGTTACCGCGGAAACGCCCTCCTCAGGGAAGACGAAATTCACTGGCGCACCATTTGCCATTTCACGGATCGGCAGAAAGTCGACCACAAAGCCAAACATCTGCTCGCCTCCGGCCACCGCGCGGTAGGTGCCGCCATTCCCGCCTTGCGGGTTGGCCCCCTGTTCGGCCAAGCCTTCGTAAAGCGCCCACCCGAGATCGGGATGCGAGGTCAACGCGGCCATATGGATCGTCGCGGCACCGGAGGTGAGCGGCGATGGCATCGCGATTTGGCCTTGGGCCTCATCCCGAAGGAGATCGTTATAGGAGGCCGGCACGAAGGGGGCCGCAGTGTTGTAGACGATGCCGGTCGTGATCAGCTTGGTCGAGAAGTAATACCCCTCTGGGTCCATAATGGCCGGATCATATGCGGACACGTCTGCCTCCGGGTATGCTAGAAGTCGCCCCTCGGCTTCTAGGCCTTCCATTGTCACCATATCGGCGATCAAGAGCACATCAGGCTGAGGGTTGCCGGCCACAAACTCGGCCTCAAGGCGTGCCATAATCGCGGTGGTGCCGTCCCGAACCCAATCAACCTCGACATTCGGGTAGGCCGCCACAAAGGCGTCGACTGTTTGTTGGGCGTCTGCATTGGGTTGCGACGTGTAGAGTACGAGCGGACCTGAGACGCTGGTATCCTGGGCGAAAACCGGAGCAGTCAGTATCGCAGAGGTGAGCGCCACAGCGACGATCGGTTTCATGTGTAGTTCCTCTCAGTCTTAACGTGTTCAGAGTGTCAACGCGGTGCCATAGTGAGGCGGTGTAACAACGAGCACTCCGCTTTGTGACAATTGAGTGAAACCGTAAGGAATTGTTGCACAAGGGCTGCAGCGTGTGGTCAGGGCTCGACGCATTCAGACGCGCGACGTTCGATGACACGTTTGGCTTACGGTTGAAGATTCACCAATCGACAGGTCGTTTGATGCGCACCAAGGGGGCCATTTCGGCCTAGGTTCTGACGTTGACTGGGCCATACTCGAACGAGAGGCGGTATCACGTCAGCTAGGGGCGTGCGATCATCATCGTGTGTTCGCCAGCTGGCCCGTTCCCTTCTGCATCATTGCGCTATCCTCGGCAAAATCTGACAATCAAGATCGCGCCTAGATCAAATACCGTCTTCGCGTGCAAGCAGTGCCGCTTGCGTCCGGTTTTTGACTTTCATTTTGGTCAGGATGTTTTTGACGTGTAACTTCACCGTCACCTCCTGCAATCCGAGTTCCCGCGCGATTTCCTTGTTCGATTTGCCTTCACAGAGCTGCAGCAAGGTTTCCATTTCACGAGGGGTCAGGCCGCGATAGTCGGCCTTTTGGGTCGTTTCAGCTTGCTCTTTCGCAAACTCAAAGGGGAAATACTGCTCACCTGACAGCACAAAGCGGATCGCGTTGACCATTGACTCGGCCGAAAGGGATTTCGGAAAGAACCCTCGGGCCCCGAGGCTCATCGCTTCTTTCGCGACCTCGGGCGTTGCGACACCAGACATCAGCGCGATTTTGCTGATCGGGTATTGCGTGACCGCCGCTTCGAGACCGCTCAGCCCATCCATTCCCGGCATATTATAATCCAAAATGGCCAAGTCGATTGGCAACTCCCCGCCCAGGCTTGTCAGGGCATCCCGCAAAGTTGCAACCGTTATCACTTTAAAATCGGGTGATTGTGAAAGATACGCAGCAATCGTTTCGCGCACCAAATCATGGTCATCAGCGATTAAAATATTTGGCATTGGCCACCTGTATTGCCGAACCACCTGATCTTTTATGGAAGGTTTTTAAGGCAATGAACAGCATTACCTATACGAAGGTATAGGTCCCTATCCGCAATACCTGCCACCGCGCAACATTTGGCGTGTATGACCAGCCCATCGATTTGGAACTGAAAGGATCTCTCATGCTTGGCCGAACGTCGATGTTTGGAGCCGCGATGGCTGTGGCGCTGTTGGCTCAGTCGTCTACCGCAATGGCGCAGGATGCTTGGGTGCTGACGGTGACGGGCACTAATGGTGCCGAAACCAGCTTTGCTCTGTCTGATCTCGATGCCATGGAGCAGGCCGAGTTTACGACCTCAACAATTTGGACGGACGAGGATGTGGCTTTCAGCGGTGTGCCGCTTCGCGCAATCCTGTCCGCGGCAGAGATCGAAGGCACCTCGCTTTCGATGATCGCGCTGAATGATTATGCGGTCGAAATGCCGCTTGATGAGATTGGCGACGATTTCCCGATTGTCGCCACGCGTATGGATGGCGAGACGATGTCGGTCCGTGACAAGGGGCCGTTTTGGGTTGTGTATCCTTATGATGCTGATCCGGAATTCCAAACCGAAACGATCTATGCCCGCTCGATTTGGCAACTCAACCGGTTATCAGCCATAGATTGATTGGTCTTTGCCAGCTAGTCTGAGGCTGACAGGCAAGGAGTGAAGCAGAGCATTATGTCCCCGAGGCGGCTTCTCATTCTGACTGCGATTGGCGGTCTTATGGTGCTTCTTGCGGTCATGGGGATAAATGTGCTGCGTGAGGTTCGCGCGCTGTCGACGGCGGATAATGACAATATCCAATGGACCATCCTTCAGGTCGATACAGAAATTGCCAATTTGCGCGCGACCCTTGCCGAAGAGGCGATCCGCACACCGCCAAACACAGATCGGGTCCGCCTCCGGACCGATATCGCGCTCAGCCGGATTGGTTTGGTCCGAACCGGTCGCGGCGCCGAATTGTTCGCCGGAAATGAGGAGGCTCAAGAGCTCCTCGCGGCACTCGACAGTTACGCCACAGATGTGGCCGCCGTGATCGACTCTGGCGCGCCGCTTGATGCGGAGGCGATAGCCGGTATGCGGGAGCTAACCAACGCGCTCCGCCCGGATGTCCGACGATTGGCGGTGCTGGGCCTCGCTTTGGGCGCGGAGGCGTCTGAACAGCGCCGGGCCGAGTTTGCGCGGCAGTTCGCGTGGACGGGAGAGATCGCGCTGGCGCTGGTCGCGATCTTGACCGTGATGCTCATCATTTTTGATCGTCTCTTGGCCCGCGCTCGGCAGAGAGACGCGGATCTGGAGGCCACGACAGATCGGCTTGCCTCAACCGTTGCAGCCTCGCTGGACGGCATCGTGATTGCCAACGAAGACGGCGAGATCGTCGATTTCAACGAAGCCGCCGAAGGTATCTTTGGATGGCAACGCGACGAGATGATTGGCCACAAACTTGAAGACAGGATCATTCCAAATCAATTTCGCGAGGCCCATCGAAATGGCATGTCGCGCTATCTCAAGTCGCGGGACCCGCACGTTCTCAATGCCGGGCGGATTGAATTGTCGGCGCTGCGCAAAACAGGTGAGGAGTTTCCGGTTGAGTTGAACATCACCTCGGCCCAACAAGGCGATGGGGAGCTGTTCATTGCGTATCTGCGCGATATCAGCGAGCAGAAGATCAATGAGCAGACCTTGATTGACGCGCGGGATCGGGCCGAGCGGACCGACCGCGCCAAGTCGCAATTCCTCGCCGTCATGAGCCATGAGATGCGCACCCCGTTGAACGGCATCCTTGGTGTCTTGGACTTGTTGCGCACGACAAAGCCGACAGATCGCCAGGAACGGTTTTTACAGGTTGCAACCGCCTCTGGAGAGATATTGCTGGAGCATATCAACGAGGCGCTCGACATCACGCGGATTGATAGCGGGGCGATGACGCTAACCCCTCAGGAGTTCGCGCTTGAAGAAACGATTGGTCATGTGGTCGAAGTGCTCCGTCCCCTGGCGCAGGAAAAGACGCTTGATCTCGATCTAGAGATCGAACCGAATATGGCGATGGCGTATCTCGGCGATGGGGGGCGGATCGGGCAGATTGTGACCAATTTGATCGGAAACGGTATCAAGTTCACCGATCACGGCAGTGTAACGGTTCGCGTGTCCGGCATTCATGGAGCAGAGCAAACCGTCGCGAAGATCAGTGTGGCCGATACGGGCCCGGGTATCGACGCCGAGCATCTGGAAGATATCTTCGAAGACTTTGTGGCCCTGTCCCATTCCCAAGGCCGGCAGTCGCGCGGGGATGGTTTAGGCCTATCAATTTCGCGAAAGATCGCGCGGTTGATGGGGGGCGATTTAAAGGTCGAGAGCGCGGTGGGTGAGGGGAGCCGCTTTACCCTGACCGTGCCGCTTGAGCGCCTTTCGGCAACCGAAGAGGGCGACGATCCATCTCTGGGCGCGGATGCCGATGCCGAGGACGCGCAAAAATCGCGGTCTATTCTGGTGATCGAGGATAACGCGATCAATCGCTCGGTGCTCAGGGAAATGTTGATCAACCTCGGCCATGACGTGACCGAGGCCGTTAATGGGCTTGAAGGGCTTCAACTGGCCGAGGCGACGGCGTTTGATCTGATCGTTATGGATATCAGCATGCCCGTGATGGACGGGATTGAGGCCACGCGACGCATTCGCGATGGGGCAGGGCCAAACAAACAGACCCATATCGTTGGCCTGACCGCGCATGGTCGCGAAGAATACCGCGCCAGGGCCGAAGCGGCGGGCATGAATGAGTTTTGCACCAAACCGATCCGCCTCTCCGTACTTGGCGCGGTGCTGTCGGGGGTGGCCCAAACCTTGCGGGAGACCTCGCCCGAGACGGGATTGATCGCAGAGGATGTCTTCGGCGAGCTGTTGGGTGCGCTTGGCCCAGAGAAGACCCGCGAAACCGTCGACAGATACTCTGCCGAGTTGCGCGAGACGTTATCGGAGTTGAAAGAGCAGTCGCCAACCGCCAATCAAGTCAAGATCTCGCAAATGCTGCACAAGCTCCGGGGTGCAACGGTGATGTTGGGTCTGGATGCGCTGGTCAAAGGGATTGACCGGATAGAGGCGGCCAATACATCAGGCGACCCCGCGGGCTATGCCTCCGCGCTTCTTGCCCTGGCGGCGATGCACAATGATGTGGAGCCACATCTGGCGGCGATTCTGGATCGCGAGGAAACCTCCCACACATCTGGCTAGCCGCCCTATCCTTCGGGATAGGCGCGGTCTCCAATTCTCTGGAATCTATCCTTCCGTGACCCGGACGGGCGCGCTTGCACCCCATAAAACTAGGCTCATCAGCAACATAGCGCATCCGCGCAACGGATGATGAGGAACTAGAAACATGGAAAAGACAAAGAACATCATTGTAATCGGCGGCGACGGGTTTTGCGGCTGGCCGACAGCCCTGCACCTGTCCGAGCTTGGACATAACATCACAATCGTCGACAACCTGTCTCGGCGCGAAATCGACGAGAAAATGGGTGCCGATAGCCTGACCCCCATCGCTTCGATGGAAGATCGTCTGGCGGCCTGGACCGAATGCACCGGGAAAACCATCGATTTCGAAAACATCGATGTCGCCCGCGACTTTGATCGTCTGACCGAGCTTCTGGCGTCGGTTCGGCCCGACACTGTGATCCACTTCGGAGAGCAGCGCGCCGCCCCTTATTCGATGAAAGGCATCGCGGAGAAGCGGTACACCGTCGACAACAACATCTCGGCGACCCACAACCTTCTGGCCGCTGTGACCGAACTGGGCATCGACCCGCATATCGTGCATCTCGGCACAATGGGCGTCTATGGTTATGACGGCGACGGTCTGGAAATCCCCGAAGGATACCTGCGCGTCTTTATCCCCGGTGAGAACAAGCAGATCTTCCAGCGTGATATCCTCTACCCGACCAACCCGGGCAGCGTCTATCACATGACCAAATCAATGGATCAGCTTCTGTTCCAATTCTACGCCAAGAACGACCTTTTGCGGATCACTGACCTGCATCAAGGCATCGTCTGGGGCACACAGACCGAAGAGACCAAGCGCGACGAGCGCCTGATCAACCGCTTCGACTATGATGGCGATTACGGCACCGTGCTGAACCGCTTCCTGATGCAGGCCGTGGTCGGTCATCCGCTGACGGTGCATGGCACTGGCGGTCAGACCCGTGCCTTTATCCACATCAAGGACACGGTGAAATGCATCGCGCTGGCCGTTGAAAACCCACCGCAGAAAACCGGCAAGGTCGCCATTCTAAACCAGATGACCGAGACCCACACCGTTCGGCACCTGGCGCAACTGATCGCGCGCAATACCGGTGCTGAGGTCGCGATGGTCGACAACCCGCGCAATGAAGCGGCCGAGAACGACCTGCGGGTCTCCAACGAGACCTTCCTGGATCTCGGACTGGAACCCACGACGCTGGCCTTCGGCCTGATGGAAGAAACGCAAGAGATCGCGGCCAAATACGCAGATCGCTGCATCATGGACATGATCCCCTGCGTCTCGACTTGGACTGACAACCAGCAGCCTGGTGTCGTGCCCCCGAAAGCCGCCTAAACCTAACGGTTTTCGCCGGGTCCGCGTGGAGGTGGACCCGGCGAACCCTCGTTTAGGCGCGGTTCATGAGGATTGGCAAATGAGACTGATTGGCATCGGGCTTCTGGCATCCCTTCTCGCAGGTTTAGCCCTCCTGCTCTCGAATTCCGAAGCTGTGCGGCTTGGCCTCCGGCAGGCGAACGATCTGGTGTTTGGTCCGCAGATGCGGTTCGAAACCCCGGTCGCGCCCCAATCCACGCGCGGCGATGACACGGCTGTCGTGTACCGCACCGCGCCGACCGACCCACTTCTTCTTACAGGACTACCTGCCTATCAGGGCGCGACGTTTTATATGCCAATCGACGCGCGCCCGACTTCTGGATACCTCCAAATCGATGCTACATTTCAAGCGCTTACCGGAGTCGAGGGGGTGTTGCGCATCTCTATCGGCAATACCCGGCGGGCCGAGATGTTGCTGCGTCCAGGAGAGGCAGGACGCTCCATGCGCATTGATCTCACGTCAGATGAGATTGCGCAGGAGCGGCTGGTTGTCTCGTTCAGCTTGCGGGGAGAGGGACCACACCGTCCCTGCGGCATCGATACTGGCTTCGAAGCCATTGTCGAGATCGAGACAACCAGCGCTATTTTCCTGACCTTGGACCAGCCGCTTGAGACGGCGCGCGATCGGGCGGTTGTCGCCGGTCGCCAGGTTCAGGTCATCTGGCCGTCCGAACGGGCGGGTGACACCCGGCAGACCGGCTTGATCGCCGCCGCTACGCTGCGTCAATCCGGTGTCGCGGTGACATTTCGCGATGATGACGAGGCCGCATTTACCGGTGAGGATCTTTTGGAGTTACAGCGGGGGACACGTGCCCGTCCGCGCCAAGACCGCGACGAGTTTGCCTGGACGCGTGCGGTTGAGCCGGACAGCGCACTGTTCCAGATGCGGCGGTTTCAGCGGATGCAGGAATGGCGTCTCACCTATGATATGCGGGATGCTGAGGATCAGACGCTGCCGGGCGTTTTGGCATTGGCCATGCGGCTCGGGTCACAGCCCTCGGGTGGGCAATGGCAGATCACCGTGGCGTTGAATGGTCGCCTGGTTGCGCATGAGCTTCTTCCAGCAAGCGCAGATGCCTATCAGGCTGATATCGCGCTTCCCGCTGACATGCAGGAGCGTCAGAACGTCATCGAAATCATTGCCAGCTCCACCTATAACGCACCGGGTGAATGCAACGATGGCCCTGATCTTGTTGCCGAAATCACCGGCGAAACCCGCCTTCTGCCGGGAACATCCTCTTACACCGATGGTATTCTGGAGCTGCAGCAGATGCTGCAGGCCCGCGCGTCGGTCAGCTTGGATGTTCTGCCGGGCGTGAACTCTGCCGAGGCGACACTGGCGGCGTCGACACTGGCCGCCGTTCTGCCCGTTACACTTGACGTCACCGCAACCTCCTCCGACGCGGACATCACCGTTTTGCCGCGCGGAACGCCATTGACGCCTTGGACCACGGGCGCGGACTCGGGGTCCTGGCTGGTGTTCTATTCCGAAGAGACCGGCCTAACTGCGATGCCCATCGCGGACTACCCATTTGCAGACGTGGCTCATGTCGCCTTTGTCATCACCCGGTCGGGAGATGCGGCATGAGCACCGAAAGCGCCGACGACAAACGCGATCAGATCAACTTCATCTCGGTCGATAGCGCCCCCAAACGGTTTGCTGGCTTCGTTTCGGTCTGGCGGGCGCCCGCAATGCTGTTGGCCTTCACATGCCTGGCGGTCGCGCTCCTGCTATTCGTGAACTCGCCCGTGGGCAGCACGATCTTTCCGAACCGGGATTTGGTGTTTTCCCCGCATGAGGGGCGTCACGCCATCGCGATCCGGATCTTCTTGGTGTCTTTCTTCATCTCGTTTGCAGGGTTCAGTTCGGGGTCTGCGCGCGGCCGGGTGTTGTTCGCCCTCGATATGACAATGAGCTATCTGCTAATCTGCGCGATTATGGATTTGGCCAATGTGGTACTCCACAAGTGGGCCGGGTTCGCGTTTTCCCTGCATTTCAGCGCGATTGTCTCCGGCCTGCTCGGCTTTGCAGTGTATTCCTTCAAGCTTCTGGAACGCGGCCATATGCCGGAACGCATTCGGGTCGAACATCGCCCCATTAGCCAGCGCCGCGCCGTTTGGCGTTTGGTTGTGACCATCGTAGTTGCGGCGGCGGTGTCGATCTATGTTGGCGGGCTGGACCTTTGGATTGTCGGTTGGATGCGGCAATGGACGCTTCTGGGCGGGATCGGCCCTGGTGTGTTTCTCTTTCTGCCGGTGCTCTTTGGGCAGCTTTACGCGATTGCGATTTGGGATGTTCTGACCGCCAAGACACCGGTGTTCCGCCCGCCGGTTTCGATCATCGTTCCGGCGCATAACGAGCAATACATTATCAAGGACACGATCGAAGCTATGGACAAAGCCGCGGCGCATTACGGCGGTGAGGTTCATATCTTGATCATGAACAACAACTCCACCGACGAGACCGAAGAGATCGCAACCGCGACGCTGGCCGCTTGCACCGCAGCCAAGGGGCGGGTGATTAATGTGCCGAAACCTGGGAAGTCCAATGCGTTGAATGCCGGGCTTGATGCGACGGAGACTGAGTTTCTGGTCCGCGTCGATGCCGATACGCTTCTGGGTGAGGACAACCTAAGCCGCGCGATGCCCTATTTCACCAACCCGCAGGTGGGGGTTGTGGGGGGCGTGCCTGTGCCACCCGGCGGCGCGCTGTTCGATCGGGCGCGGCTCTTGGAAGTTCTGGTCAAACACGGGTTCTATTCCGTCGCTATGGGCGCGGTGAACTGCGTGGTCGGTATTCCCGGCATGTTTGTGGTCTATCGGACCGAGCACCCACGCTATTTGGGTGGGTTCGTCGAAGGGATGAATGGCGAGGACACTGATATCTCGCTTCGGATCGGTGAGCTTGGTTATCACTCGGTCGTTGACCCGAAGATCCGTTATATCTCGGAGGTTCCGGCCTCGTATATGCATATGCGCGAGCAGCGGATGCGCTGGTTCCGCTCTGTCTATCATATCAGCTCGCGCTGCCGCGACCTGATCTATTCGCGCCACAAAACCCTGCGGGGAAAGGTGATCTTGCCTTACATGCTGATCAATTCGGGGCGTCGCGCGATGCTCGTTCCGTTGATCATCTATGGCGCGCTGGAATGCTTGTTGAGCTTCAACCCGGACAGCCCGATCATGTGGCAATCGGTCGTGGCCGTGACCACGGGGGCACCCTCGATTGTGGCGGTGGTCTCCTCACTTCTGAATGGCGTTCCGCGAGGGATTATCGCTTTGCCGGAATACCTGATCTTCCGAGTGATGCGGTCCTATTTCACGCTTGAATCGATGCTCAGCATTCTGATCGACGTGAAAGCTGAAACCATGGAGCATGCGACGCTCAAAGACATCGTCGGCACTAAACCGATACGCGTGGCATGATCGGTTTGGGGTTAGATCAGCGCGGTAGACAGTTCCGGAAAACGGCTCAGCAGGATCAGAACGATCAGCGTTGCTAAGAGGAAGGGCCAAAGGGCTTTGAAGATCGCCACTGGCTTCACACCGCTCATCGCGGAGGCAATATAAAGACCGATCCCGACCGGTGGCGTGAGCAAGCCTAAAATCAGGTTGATCGAGATCACCACACCGAATTGATAGGGGCTGATATCGTAAGAGTTCATCGCGATGGGCAGCAGGATCGGCGTGATCAAGATCACCGCCGCGATGCCGTCGATCAACATGCCGACGAAAAGCAGTGCCGCATTCACGATTAGAAGAAACAGGAACGGGTTTGACGTGACTGTTGTGATCAGCGCTGCGAGCTGCTGCGGCAATGCTTCATAGACCACCACCCAACCAAAGACGTTGGCGGTGGCGATCATGAAGATCACAAGGGCGGAGTTGCGCGCGGTGCGGATGAAGACTTTGCCCAAGTCACGGAACCGTACCTCGCGATAGACGAACCGACCAAGGGCCAATGCAATGACCGAGGCGATGGCGGCAGATTCCGTTGGCGTAGCAAAGCCAAAGAGGATGCCGCCGATAATGGCGCCGGGGATAATCACAGCGGGCAGGGCTTGGCCAAGCGCGCTAAACGCCTCCGGGCGGGTCAGCCACCGGCCCGACGGAAAGGGCGAGAACCAGCCGATCGTGGCGATGACCAAGGCGAAGCTGCTGAACATCAAAATCCCGGGCAGAATGCCAGCGAGGAACATGTCGCCGACCGGGATTTGTGCGAGGACGGCGAAAATCACGAAAAGCATCGAGGGGGGAATGACCGGCGCAAGCAGGCCGCCCGCGGCAGTTGTGGCGGCTGCAAAGCCTTTGTCATAGCCCTCCCGCTCCATTGCTGGAACCATCGCACGGGACATGATGGCAATCTGGCTGGCGGCCGAGCCGATGATCGCCGCCATGAACATATTGGCGACGAGGTTGATCCAGGCGAGGCCACCGCGGAATCCCCCGACGAAGACACGGGCCGCGTTGATCAGGCGGCTGGTGATGCCACCTTCGTTCATCAACTCACCGGTCAACATGAAGAGTGGTATGGCCAGCAGCCCGTAATTCTCAAGGCCTGAGAACATCTGCTGCGCAAAACTGTCGAACAGAACCGTATTGCCGCTTTCCAAAACATACGCCACAGCGGCGAGGCCGAGGACGATGGCAATCGGGACCGCGCCGAAAAGCAGGATCGCAAAGACAAGCGCGGTCATGTGGCCTCCACCCGGTCTTCGGGCAGGGCGCCACCGCCCAACAGGTTGTTCACGCTATGAAGCAACACCCCGAAAGAGAAGAGCCACATCACCATCCATACAAGGTATTTGGGATAGCCGATGGTTGTTGTGGGTTCGGAATAGATGAAGTTGAAGGTTGCCCCCTGGAACTGCAGGATGTCGAACCCCGCTTGGACCATCTGCAGCGGCAAATACCAGCGCCAGCAGAACCAAACCATCAAGATGGCAAAGACCAAGACAACTGCATCTTTTACCTTGAGGATCACTTCGGCCACCGGGCGTGGGGCCAGATCCGTCACCAGTGTGACGGCAACCGATTGCCCATGATGCACGGCGGCGGAGGCCGCAAGAAACGTCATCCAGGCCATCGTATAAATCGCCGCCTCATCGACCCAATAGATCGCGTTGCCAATTGCGCGGGTAACGACATTGAGCAGGATCAGCCCGGTGATCGCGGCGGCCAAAATCGCGGCGACCGTGATCTCAACTTTGGCCCAGAAGGCAGAGATCTTTTGCAACATGGCGAAAGGGGGTCCTGCTCAATCGAAACCCACCAGCGGGAGCGCCAGTGGGTTTGATATATGTTTGATCTGTTGAAAGCCTATTCCGCCGCCAGCTCTGCCGCAACGTCGCGCATATCGCCCAGAACCGAGGAGCGTTCAGACCAAATCGCGTCCCAGGCCGCCGGCACGTCGCCGAAAAATTCTGGGCCAACCTCGACATAGGTTTTACCCGTGCCTTCGATCTCATCCAGCCATTGCGGGTCCATCTCGACATAGGTGTCGATCACCTGCGAGAGCTGTTCTTGCATCAACTCCTGGATCATCGCCTGATCGTCAGCCGAAAGCCCGGCCCAGACCCGGCCAGACACCAGGCCAACCATCGGGAACATCATATGGTTCGACACCACAATCGTGTCGGCATGTTCATAGTAACGCAAAGCCCAGATCAGTTCGGCATCCATGTCAATTGCATCGACCTGACCGTTGGCCAAGGCGTCATAGACGTCGGGCAGTGGCATTGGCGTCGGCGCCGCGCCGACCTCGTTGTAGAAGTCGAGGATCGGGGTAAACGGCGTGATCCGCAGCTTCAGACCTTCCAAATCGGCCGAGGAGCTTACGTCGCCGCGGGTCACGATCTGCCGCAAACCCGCCATGCCATAGCCGATGCCGACAACCCCGGCTTGCGCGGGGAGCTGGTCAAGCATTGAGGCCGCGAGGTCAGAGCGCAGGATTTCACCCGCATGGGCAATATCTTCGGCCAGGAAGGGCGCGTAGAAGGCACCGAAATCGGGCACCCGGTTCGAGACTTCGGCGACGGTCAGAAACGCCATATCAAGCGCGCCCGACTGCAACTGCTGCAACATCTCGGCTTCATTGCCCAACTGACGCGCCGGGAAGACCTGCAGCGTGTGTTCGCCATCCGAAGCCTCGGCCAGCGCTTCGCCAAAGCGTTCCGCAGCTTGGGTCCAAACATGAGGCGGCGGGGTGATCAGGCCAAGGCGGAACTCCTCGGCTGTTGCATATGTCCCCATCAGAACCAGGGCGGTCGCAGCCCCCCCGATCAGCGTCCCGAAAGTCTTCGGCATCTGTGTACTCCCATTGTTGATAAGCGTGGCGCTTTGATGCGCCATCATTGGTTCTAAAGCGTGACCCATCCCTCTGGCGGTTCTTTGCCAGGGTGGATTTCGCCACAGCTTACGCAGGTCCGTAATTTATTTGAAGCATAAAATTTCTCGTAGACTGGCGGCAAGTCATCGACGATGGATTGAAGCTGCATTTCGGCCCGGTGGACCAAATTTTGGCAATTAAAACAATACCATTCGATGGCATCCAACTCTCCGGTTTGACGCTTCGGCTCGATCACGAGGCCGATGGAGCCTTCTTGCGGGCGCTGCGGCGAATGCCGGATATGTGGCGGCAAGAGAAAGATATCGCCCTCGCGAATCGGCACGTCATAGAACTCGGTGCCGTCATAAAGCTTCAGCAGCATGTCGCCTTGAAGCTGATAGAAAAACTCCTCGACCGGATCGTCATGATAGTCGGTTCGCTTGTTCGGACCGCCGACAATCGTGACCATCAAATCGGCATCTTCCCAGATCTGTTGATTGCCCACAGGCGGCTTCAACAGGTGCCGGTGTTCGTCAATCCAGTTTTGAAAGTTGAAGGCGCTCAACCGTCCCATGATATCTCCTCGCCCAAGCGGTGTTTGAGTCAGACTGCGCTTGCTCTGATATCCGCTCAATCCCTAGTTCTGAAATCAGCTATCGGGAAAATCTATATCTGTTAAGGCGTCAGATGGCGTTTGCCACCTGACGAAGCGCCGTCAAGAACCCGTCGGCGGCGGGCGAGAGATTGTCCTTCTCTCGGACGGTTACACCCACCGGCCCGGTCCCAAACGGGACCTTCCAAGAAAGTGCAGCCAAAAGGCCGAGGGCGATATCCTGCTCCGCCACATGGGCCGGCATGAAGCCGATCAACTCGTTGTTCTGAATAAGCGTCCGGTTTGTCAGGTAGGAGATGCTTTCGACCATCATTGGCGGCACATAGAGGTCTTGCCCCACGAAGAACTGATCGATTTGACGTCGCAGCGTGGTTTGGGCGGGCGGGAGAATCCAGCCGAATGCTTCGAGATCAGAGAATGTCAGGTCGGCCCTCCGCGCCAGCGGATGGCCCGGGCCAACCACCGCCAGGATATGTTCTTCAAACAGCACGATCTGCTCAAGCTCTTGCCGATGACGTTGCGAGGGTAGACGCCCGACCACCATGTCTATCTCGCCATTGCGGAGGGCAGGCATCAGCATTTCATTGGTGCCCTCCACAACCCGCAAGGCCACGCCTGGGCGGGTCGCCAGCATCGTCTCGATCGCTTTTGGCAAGAGATGCGAGGACGCGGCCAGAAGCGTGCCCACCACAATCCGCCCACTATTGCCCTCGGATAAGTCGTCGAGTTCTTCGGCGGCGTTTGCGATCTGCGCAAAGATCAGCTTGCAGTGACGGATCAGCACCTCGCCCGCTGGCGTTGCGATCACGCCGCGATTGGTGCGGGTAAAGAGCTGCACGGCGAAATCCAACTCCAGGTCTTGGATCATTTTGGTCGCGGCGGGCTGCGAGACGTTCATCTCCCGCGCGGCGTTCTGGATATTACCGTGACGCCCCACCGCAATCAGCAGGCGGAGTTGCCTGAGTTTCAGCCGGTTGGCGATGCGCTCCGCGATCCGTTGGGCCATCTCAGAACCCGATGCTGGCTTGGCTCTGCCGGACGGCGGCGACGGCGCTCATCGCGGCCAGGGCCGAGCTTTTCGGATTGTCCGGCAGGCTCCGCCCCGAGATTTCAAACCGGAACGTGCCAAATGCGCCCTCGGCTTCCAGAACGTGGATGTTTGCGGTGATGCCGGGGTCTGCGATCAGTTCGACATTCGTGTCGTCAAATCCGATTCCGGCAAGCGCCACCGCCGCCGCGACATTGGCGTTTTTCGGATAGGTCAGCGCTGCATCGCGGGCGGTGCCGTCAAAATGGGTGGCGGGCGCAGGGCCCATGTCTGTGAGGTTCAAGATGTCCTCCGCCGGCGATCCAAGCCAACCCTTTGGCGGTTTGCGTCCTGTGTAGCGCACCGCGCCGATTTCTCCGACCGATGCCGCACGAAGCGCATCGAGCGCACCGATTGCGCCGCTCGCCAGATGCAACCGGCGTCCCCCTGCTTTCGCGGCGAATTGCAACTCGGTTGCCAGCGTCTCATCGGCCAAGGCGCCAAGAGACAGTGTGATCACAGAGAGCCCAGCCCTAAGCGCATCGGGGCCATGAGCGGCAAGCCCGCTATGCCCGGCGCAGTCGATCAGCAGTGTCACTTCAGAAGGCAACTCGCCGACTGACCCAACATATGCCGCGTCCGGCACGGTTTGCGCCCGGGTGCTGCCAGCGCGGGTGATGAAGGCGGCGGGCCCATCGCCGCTGCGTCTCAATTGGGCGGCCACATACCCGGCGATACTGCCATTCCCGATCACGGCGATTGTCATAGTATGGCTCCTCCTTAGGCTCTTGCTGGCACAAGTATTCCTTTGCAGCAAATTCTTTAGCTATTCTTTCAGTGAATACCCAATTTCGGACTTACGATTTTACCCCGCGGGAGAAGCGGTGTTGGTATCACCTCGAATAGCGCGGAATGCCGAAAACCGATGTCGAAAACTTCAAATCGCTGGATTGGTGCCCGTATGGCGCGGCGGGAAGATCCCGATCTGCTGCGTGGGCAAGCCCGGTTTACCGATGACATCCGGCTCGACACCCCGCTTCACCTGACCTTTCTGCGCAGTCCGATGGCCTCCGGAATCTTGGTGGAGGTCGAGATAGAAGAGGCGCTGGCTTCCCCCGGCGTGCACGCGATCCATCTGGCGCAAGATATCGGGCGGACCTCCCCGTTGTCGGTCAACCGAGTCCTACCGTTGCCGGACCCGCCGGCGTTTCCGCTCTTGGCCCAGTCCCGGGTTGAGGCTGTGGGGCAGCCGATTGCGGCCGTTCTGGCCACCGGCTTGGCCGAGGCGCAGGACGCAGCCGAGTTGATCTTTGCCGAGATTGAGGACGAAGACACTCCGCCACCGCGCCCACTGGCTCAGAAACACTGGAAAACCGGGACCCTCGACGAGACCTTTGCCAAGGCTGCGCTTGTGGTGGAGGCGGAAATCCAACATCCGCGCCTCGCCCCATCGCCGATGGAACCGCGCGCGATTGCGGTCGCGTATGATCGTGCAACGGAGCGGGCGACGATTTGGCATTCGACGCAAACACCCCATCGCACCCGCTCGGAACTCGCGCAAATCTTAGGCATCGATGCTGACCGGTTGCATGTGATCGCGCCCAGTGTCGGCGGGGCGTTTGGTATGAAGGCCTCGCTCTATCCGGAGGAGGTTTTTGCCGTTTGGGCCGCGTTTCATCACCGCCAGGCGGTGAAATGGACGGCGAGTCGCAGTGATGATTTCCTGTCCGCGACGCACGGGCGCGGCCTGACGACAAAGGGGCGTCTGGCGCTGTCAGAAGAAGGGAAGTTCCTGGCCCTGAGTGCCGAGATTGACGCGCCGCTTGGCCATTGGCTCCCCAATAGTGGGTTGATCCCGGCCTGGAATGCGGCCCGCATTCTGCCAGCTGGATATGACATTCCAGAGCTTGATTTGGCGACAACGGCCCGCGCCGAAAATCGCCCGGCAATGGGAATCTATCGCGGGGCAGGGCGGCCGGAAGCCAATTGTCTGATCGAACGTTTGATCGACAAAGCGGCCTGCGTCAGCGGGATTGATCCGGTTGAGTTGCGGCGGCGCAATTTGCTTGGTCCCATGGACTTGCCGCACAAAACGCTCTGTGGCGACATACTTGATTCCGGTGATTACCTGGGCGCGCTGAACCGGCTGATCGAGCGCGCGGGCTACGCCGCCTTGTTAGAGGAAAGAGACCGGCGGCGCGCAACGGGCGAGCTGGCGGGCATTGGCGTTGCGTTTTATCTCGAACCCTCTGGCAGCGGATGGGAAACCGCGCGTGTGACGCTTGAACCGGATGGGCACGTCGACGTGTTAAGCGGCAGTTCTTCTCAAGGGCACGGTCGAGAGACGGCCTTTGCCCAAATCGTGGCGGATGCGCTTGGTGTGATGCCAGCAGATGTGACTGTCACCTGTGGCGATACCGATCTTTGCCCGGCAGGGATCGGCGCCCTGGCGAGCCGCAGCACAGCCATCGGCGGCAGCGCCGTTCTTGCCGCCTGCCAGGAGATTGCCCGCCGGCAGGCAGAAGGCGAACCCGCGCCGCTCAGCGCTGAAATGCGCTATGAAAATGACGGTCAGGCCTGGGGATATGGCGCGTATCTCGTGATGGCGGCGATTGATCGCGAGACCGGAGTGATGACGCTGGAACAAGTGCATGCCATTGACGATGCAGGCACTATCCTGAACCCACTTCTGGTGGAGGGCCAAGTCATGGGCGGCTTTGCGCAAGGCTTCGGTGAAGCGATGATGGAGGCCCTGCATTTCGATGCGGATGGGCAACTCTTGACCGGGTCCTTCATGGATTATGCCATGCCGCGCGCGACGGATGTGCCGCTACTCAAAATCGACAAGACCGAAACACCGAGCCCGATGAATATCCTTGGCGCCAAAGGCGTGGGGGAGGCGGGCACAATCGGCGCGCCCGCTGCCATTCTCAACGCCGCCCATGATGCGCTTGCGCCGCTTGGTGTAACCGATCTGCAAATGCCCCTGACACCCAGCAAAATCTGGCAGGCGATCCGCGCCGCCGAAAAAGGACAGACCTGATGCACTACTCGAAGCTTGATGCGAAAGACTATGCCCGAGAGCACATGCGCGGCATCTGGGCCGCCGCGCTCAACCCGTTTCACTCCGATGGCTCCTTCAATGAAGAGGGGCTCCGCGCCAATATCCGCCATTGGATCGATGATTTGGATATCGCGGGCCTGTTCATTGCCGGGAAGCAGGGCGAGTTTTTCTCCATGTCGCTTGAAGAACGCAAACGTAATTTCGAGATTGCGGTTGAAGAATGTGATGGCAAGGCGGGCACAATCATGTCCGCCTCGGATCAGAACTTCGATACGGTTGTCGAATTGGCCAAACATGCGCAGGCCTGCGGCGCGGATTATGTGGTCGTCCACGCACCGGTCCTGCATTTCGTGACCGATCCCGATGATACGGTCTTCAATTACTATAAAACCCTGTGCGATCAGGTGGATATCGGCATCGCCATGTGGTCGCATCCCGATAGTGGCTATCTGATGAGCCCCGACCTTTGCGCGCGGATCGCGGAGTTGCCTAATATCGTCGCGATCAAATATTCGGTCCCGCGTGAGATGTATGTGCGGTTGACCCAAATGGTGGGCGACAAGATTCACGTCTCCACGGCATCAGAGGCCGAATGGCTCGACAATATCGAAGAGCTTGGGTGGCGGCTCTATCTCTGTTCCTCGCCGCCCTATCAGTTGCAGACGAAATCCGACCAGCGGATGAACGACTATACCCGGTTGGCCTTTGAGGGTCGTTTTGCCGAGGCACGCCAAGTGCGAGACAGCTTGGAACCGGTGCGCGAGGCGATCAAAGCCAGCAAGCCAGGCGGCAAACCCCAGGCCCATGGGAAGTATTGGCAGGAACTGCTTGGGCAGGTCGGTGGTCCGGTCCGCGCGCCGCTTCTGCAATTGACCGAGGAGGAGAAAGCCGCCACGCGCGCGGCGTTCGAGGGCTGTGGCCTCAAGCTGTGATCGGCCTCTATGTCGTTAAGGCTGTATCCAAGGCGCGTGAGAGCTTGCCGACCAACTCATCGATTTGCGCATCTTCGATGATGAAGGGTGGGGCGAGCAGGATGTGATCGCCGCTGCGGCCATCGACGGTGCCCCCTGCAGGGTAACAAATCAGCCCTTCGGCCATCGCGGCGCTCTTCACCCGCGTGTGTAACTTGCGGGCCGGGTCAAAGGGTGCCTTTGTGGCCCGATCCTCGACCAATTCGATCCCGCGAAACAGCCCACGCCCACGGATGTCACCGACATGCGCGTGTTGGGCGAAAGCGTCGTGCAAAGCGGCGGCGAGAGTGTCGCCTTGAGCCGTTACCCGCGGCATCAACTCCCGCTCAATCATCGCGTTTACAACTGCATGACCCGCTGCGGCGGCGAGGGGGTGGCCATGATAGGTATGCCCGTGCTGGAAACTGCCCGATCCTTCCGCGATGGTCTGGTAAATCGTGTCGGAACACAGCATCGCCCCAATCGGCGCATAGCCCGCGCCAAGCCCCTTGGCGATCGTCACGATGTCAGGGGAGATGCCTTCCTGCTCGCTGGCAAAGAGGCTCCCCGTCCGTCCCATGCCACACATCACCTCATCCAAGATCAGCAAGATGCCATAATGATCGCAGATCTCGCGGATACGACTAAAATACCCGTCCACCGCAGGCACGGCACCTGCCGTTGCGCCGACAACCGGTTCGGCGATGAAGGCCATCACGGTCTCGGGGCCAAGCCGCTTGATCTCGGTGTCCAGCTCATTTGCCGCCCGCTGACCATAGTCATAGAGGCTCTCGCCTTCGGCCCGGTGACGATATTCAAAACATGGCGCGATATGGCTGGTTTCAACCAAAAGCGGCGCGTATTTCTCACGCCGCCAGGCATTGCCGCCCGCCGCCAACGCGCCAAGCGTGTTGCCGTGATAGCTTTGCCGCCGAGCGATAACACGGTGGCGCTCTGGCTCCCCGATCTCCAGGAAATACTGCCGGGCGAGCTTGATGGCGGCCTCAACCGCCTCGGACCCGCCGGAGAGGAGATAGACTTTCTCAATCCCATTGGGCGCCTGCGCGATCAGAAGATCGGCCAATTTCTCGGCAGGATCGGAGGTGAAAAACCCAGTATGGGCAAACGCTACCTGATCCAACTGCGCGTGGACGGCCGCCCGGACATCCGCGTCGGAATGGCCCAAGCATGAGACGGCCGCGCCACCGGAGCCGTCAAGATAGGCTTTGCCAGTGCTATCGTAGAGATAACAACCGTCGCCGCGCACCGCCTTCGGTAAGGGTGCCGAACCGCGACCAAAGATATGGCTCACAGGCCTTACTCCCCCCGGACGACAAAGACCGATTGTTTGGCGTGGCGCACCACGCGGGCCGCATTCGGGCCAAGCAGATAATCGCTCAGACCCGGCGTGTGCGACCCCATCACGATGGCATCGACATTCAATCGGTCCGCAGCCTCAATGATCAGGTCATAAACCCGGCCATGCAGCACATGGGGATGCACCTCAATGTCATCGGGGATGTGCGCGGAGACCCAGGCCGTGAGCTTTTCGCCAACCTCGTGCAGCGCCTTGTCTTCAAAGCCGGGTTCAAAATAGCTGCCCACGATCGACATACCAAAGTCGGGCACCACGGTTGTGACATGCAGGATGCAGCCATTGCCCTCGCAGAGTTTCAGGGCGGCGGGCAGGGCCTTTGCCCAACTGTTCTCTGCTGAAAGGTCGATGGGTAGGAGGATCGTTCTAAACATCTCTCGCACTCCTCAGAAAGCCGGTTTGGTTTGACGCCGCCGTTGCAGCAGGACCACCAGACCCAGAAGCAAGAGCGCCGGGAGATAGAAGACTTGCTCGGGCATCCGGTCCTGCGGCATCCGCACAGCGGCCAGTTGCACGGGTGTGTCGGCGTAGAAGTCGAAATCGGCCAAGGTCTCGGCAGTGGCGGTCCCGAACATTGGCTCGTCCAAACGGACGATCTCGCCGTCAGGGATCAGGAGCAGCCCGGAATTCGCGATCCGCTCCGCAGCGCTTGCCCCCTCGGCGTTCAACACCAACGTGGTTTCGGCCATCTCGCCGGTGTTAAAATCAGGCCCTTGGATGAGCAAGCGCAGTTGCGCCCCCTCGGCGGCTTCGCCCACGGCCGTTTCAAATTGCGCTGGCGGCACCTCGCGGAACGGGTCTTGCACGATATCGAGCCAGATATTTGGCACGAAAAGCGTGAAGGCCACCAGCAACAGCGCCGCGCTTTCGTAGATGCGCGAGCGGGCCAGGAAATAGCCTTGGGTGGCCGCTGCAAACAGCAGCATGGCGAAGGTCGCGACAATGAAGACCGTGACCGCCTGGAATATCCCCTCCCAGGTCCCAAGATCGACCCCATACAGGATCAGTGTCGGGTTGAAGATGAACAGGAACGGCAAGGCCACCGTGCGCAAACTATAGAAGAACGCTGTGAACCCTGTCTTGATCGGGTCGCCGCCTGACACAGCGGCAGCAGCGAAACTGGCTAACCCCACAGGGGGCGTCACATCCGCCATGATCCCGAAATAGAACACAAAGAGGTGGGCCGCGATCAGCGGGACGATCAGCCCTTCTTGCGCGCCAAGTGACACCACGACCGAGGCCATGAGCGATGAAACCACGATGTAGTTCGCAGTTGTCGGCAGGCCCATCCCGAGGATGAGAGAGAAGACGCCGATCAAGATCAGCATCACAAACAGGATGCCGCCCGAAAGCTGCTCCACGAGGCCCGCGAGTTCGGTCCCGATCGGGGTCCGTGTCACAGTGGCCACGATGATCCCCGCGGCGGCCGTGGCCACGCCGATACCGATCATATTGCGTGCGCCCGCGATCAACCCGTCTCGCAGATCAACAAAACCTTCCTTGAACTCATGGGCCATTTCCGCGCCCTTGCCACGAAAGAACGCTTTCAGAGGGCGCTGCGTGACGATGATGAGGATCATCAATGCGGTCGCGAAAAATGCCGATCGCGCCGGGCTCTGCCGTTCCACCATGAGGAACCAGACCAAAACCACGATGGGCAGCACATAGTGTAGGCCAGTGGCATAGATCTCTTTGACAGTGGGAAGTTTAATTTCGGTTGCGTTGGGGTCGTCGATCTCCAGATCTGGTTTGCGCGCGGCAATGGCCACCAGCCAGACATAGATCGCCGCCAAAAGCGCCATCATGATCGGTCCGGTCAGGTCAGGGACCACGTCGCGCAGGGCGCCGACGCCATAGATCAGCGCGGTGAACCCGGCACCTGCAACCGCAAAACCGATGAAGAATTTCACAATCATCCCGACGAAGCTTTTCGCCTCGCCAAGCGCGGGCATGTCTTTCTTCAACGCTTCGAGGTGCACGATGTAGACCAGCGCGATGTAAGAGATCACCGCCGGGATGAAGGCGTGCTTGATCACCTCGACGTAAGAAATCCCGATGAACTCCACCATCAGGAAGGCCGCGGCCCCCATGACGGGGGGCATGATCTGGCCGTTGACGGAGGAGGCAACCTCGACCGAACCCGCCTGCTCATTGGTGAAGCCCACACGCTTCATCAAGGGGATCGTAAAGGTCCCGGTTGTGACCACATTGGCGATGGAGGAGCCAGAGATCAGGCCGGTCATGGCGGAGCCGACGACGGCCGCCTTTGCCGGACCGCCACGCAAATGGCCCAGGCCGGCGAAGGCCAGTTTGATGAAGTAGTTCCCGGCGCCCGCCTTATCGAGCAGCGAGCCGAAAAGCACGAAGAGGAACACAAACGCTGTCGAGACGCCAAGCGGGATGCCGAAGACGCCGCCCGTGTCGAGCCATTGCGCATTGATCAGCGCGGTGAAGGAGAGCCCCTCATGTTCGATCAGTTCCGGGATCAACCAGCCCTGGCCCATATAGGCGTAAAGCAGGAAGATAGAGCCGACGATTGTCAGCGCGGGTCCAAGCGCCCGGCGGCTGGCTTCGAGCAGCAACAGCAATCCGACAGCGCCGATGATCACTTGGGTCTGCGTCGGCAGGCCGGACCGAGCGGTCAGGGCGAGTTCTTCCGAAAACCAGAAAATGTAGAAGGCGCAGGCGCCACCAATCGCCATCAAAATCCAGTCAAAGATCGGGACGTGATGGCGGGGCGATGATTTGAAGGCGGGATAAGCCAGAAACGCCAGAACGATGGCAAAGGTCAGGTGGATGGGCCGGGTCTGCGATGAGTTCATCACCGGTAGATACTCCGCAAACCAAAGCTGCGGTTGGGCGATCCAAAGCTGGAACAGCGACCATGCCAGCGCCAACCCGGCAATCAGTAGGGCGATATTTCGGTTGGATGGGTCGCGCGCGCCGCTATCGGTGCTGGCGACCAGATCTTGTAGTTCTTCATCGGTAAATTGGCGCCCCTCGCGCCCGTCCTGATCCGTCATCGGGCCACTCCCTATTGGTGCTGCCATCTTTGGGCCGCGTATTGGACCCGGGGCGTGCGCGGTAAGATGCGCGCGCCCCGGATCAGTGTCATAGGCCTGTCGGCCTAGGTCCGATCACTCGATCAGGCCAGCTTCGCGGAAATACCGTTCGGCACCTGGATGCAGCGGCGCGGACAGACCGTCATTGGCCATTTCCGCCGGGTCGAGATTGGCGAAGGCCGGGTGCAGACTGCGGAATTGGTCGATGTTTTCGAACACCGCGCTGACCACTTCATAGACCACATCTTCGGAGACATCGGCCGAGGTGACGAAGGTTGCGCCGACCCCGAAGGTCATCGTGTCATTGTCATTGCCGCGATACATGCCGCCCGGAATGGTCGCCGTGCGATAGAACGAGTTGTCGGCCACAAGCTGCGCGACCGCGTCGTTGTCGACCGTCACCAGAACCGAGTCACAAGCCGTGGTCGCTTCCTGGATCGAGCCGGATGGGTGGCCAACAGTGTAGATCATCGCATCGATGTTGTTGTCGCACAGCGCTTGGCTTTGCTCCGCCGCCTGCAATTCGGAGGCAACAGCGAAATCATCCATGGTCCAGCCCATGGCGGCCATCAGCACTTCCATTGTGCCGCGCTGGCCCGAGCCCGGGTTGCCAACATTGACGCGCATGCCTTGCAGATCTTCGAAGGTTTCGATGCCAGCATCTGCGCGAGCCACAACGGTGAAGGGCTCCGGATGGACCGAGAAGACGGCCCGCAGACCTTCAAATGCACCCGTTTCTTCAAACCGCGAAGTGCCGTTGAACGCATGGAACTGCCAATCGGACTGCGCCACACCAAACTCCAACTCGCCGCCACGAATGGCGTTGATGTTGAAGACGGACCCACCGGTCGACTCCACGCCGCAGCGGATGCCATGCTCGGCCCGGTTGCGGTTCACCAGACGGCAAATCGCGCCGCCGGTCGGGTAATACACCCCGGTGACGCCGCCGGTGCCGATGGCGACGAAGGTCTGATCCTGAGCCGTGGCTGCGCTTGCACCCAAGGCGGTTGTGGCCGCGACCAGCGCGCCAACCAAATGTTTGTTCATGAACTCTCTCCCTGTTGAGCTATCTGAAACACGGATGAGAGACGATGAAACAAATCGTTGAAAATAGTCAAGCACTCGGGTCATTTGTTTCATATGATGCCGCGCCTGACGCCGAAATATGAAACGCTCGATGATCTCAGCCAGGCGCTGGCGGAGTTGGTGCATGCGGCCTCTCCGGCGATTTCTGGGTTTGCCGCTTGGGCGCTGGAGCATCCGCAAGAAATGGCCTTTCACTCGGTCAGAGCCCTTGCAAACCGGGCCGGCGTGAATGTGAACACGGTCTATCGCCTGTCGCTGGCTCTTGGGTTTTCCGGCTTTGAACCCTGTCGCGAAGCCTTCCAATCCGCCCTCAGGCAACAGCGTGGCCTGTACGGCTCTCGGGCGGCCAAACTCCGATCCGGTGCGGGGGCAGGGGTGGTTGAAAAGGTCCGCGCCTCCGCGCAGCACAATCTCGACACGCTGTTCTCGGCGCAGAATGTCGCGCGAATCGGCCAAGCCGCCGAGATGTTGGCAGGCGCGCGGCGCATCTATTGCGTCGGTGTCCGGAGTTGTTTTTCCTTGGCGCACTACATGTCCTATTCGGGGCGGATGGCCTTTCCGAATTTCGCACGCCCTTTGGCCGAGCCGGGCAGTATCGCCGATGTTCTGACTGAAACAGGCCCAGAGGATGTGATCGTCCTCATCACCTTTTCGCTCTACTCGGCTGAGGTTGTCCGCGCCCATGCCTCCGCCTTATCGCGCTCGGCACGGATCATTGCGATCACGGACAGCTACACCTCACCCATCGCACGAGAGGCGGATATCGTGTTCTGTCTGCCAATGGACGGCCCGCAGCCTTTGCCGTCGCAAGGCGCGGGATTTGCCTTGGTCGAAGCGATCATCGCCCAGATGATCACCCAGAACGGATCTGCCGCAGGTCGCATCGCGGAGTTCGAGGATCGGTTGCTGGATTTTGGCAGCTATGTCTCGCCACCGTCGCGGAGCGATGAGGGATAAGGTATTCCAGCCCGGTCGGCGGCTCAGAGACCTTTGACTTGGCGCGTCGAATTGATTGCCTCTGGACGCGGGACTAGTCATGCATTCTCAATCAGCATGGGGCTGGCCGCACGGCAAGCACCCGTCTGTCTCGACCGTGAAGCTTATCCAAAGGGCACATCGGCTTCGCAAGCCGCGCGAGTTCTGAGCGAACTCATGCGCGTTAGCCCTCGCTCAGTTTTGCAGCTTGCGCAACTTGGTGCCGTTTCCACTGACCATAAAACCCGTAGATCAGCGATGCCAAGCTGCCGATCAGCAGAACGGCCGTGATCGGGCGGGAGGCGAAGTCCCAGTAGTCGTAGTCGCTGATTACCAGGCCTTGGCGGAGGCTGCGTTCGGCAATTGGGCCAAGCACCAATCCGATCACAAAGGACGCGATCGGGTATTGCAGTTTCCGCAGCAGGAAGCCAAAGGCCCCCATGGCCAGCATCACACCGACATCGACGATGTTGGAGTTCAGCGCATAGACGCCGGTCATACAGAGCACAACAATCGCAGGGCCGACCAGCGCGTAGGGCGCTTTGAGCACCAGCGCAAAATAGCGCGCGGCGCGGATGCCGAAGACCAACATCAGGATGTTGGCGATGAACATGCCAATGAACACCGTATAGACGAGCTGCGTGTTGGTCTCCATCAGCAACGGGCCGGGGATGATGCCATGGATCGTTAGCCCCCCGAGCATCACGGCGGTCGTGGCGCTGCCCGGGATGCCAAGCGCCAGAAGCGGGATCATGGAACCGCCAACGGCAGAGTTGTTCGCCGATTCCGGCGCGGCGATGCCTTCGGCCACGCCGGTGCCGAAATCCTGTGGCCGTTTGGACCACCGCACGGCTTCCGAATAGCTGATGAAGGCCGCCGTTGTCGCGCCGACGCCTGGCAGCGCGCCGATAAAGGCCCCAATCGACGAGGAGCGCAGGAGTGTGAACCGTGTCGCCAGGAACTCCTTCATGCTTGGTAGCTTGGTGGAGACGTCGGTGATGACATCGGCCGTAGATGTCCGTTCTCCGGCCCGTTGCAGAACTTCGGCCAACGCGAAGGTGCCGATAATGGCGGGTACGAAGCTGATGCCGGTCAGCAAAGAGAGATTGCCGAAGGTATAGCGCTCCGTCCCGGTGATCGGATCAAGACCGACCGTTGCGATGCCAAGGCCCAGAAGCCCTGCCACAAGCCCTTTCAAGACCGATCCACCGCCGATGGCCGAGATTGCTGTGATGCCAAGAACGGCCAGCGCGAAATACTCGGGCGGCCCGAAATTCAGCGCAAACTGCGCCATGGGTGGCGCAAGGAGCATCAAGACGATGGTTCCGAAAATGCCGCCAATGGCCGAAGAGGCCAACGCGATGCCAAGAGCCTTACCCGCCTGCCCCTTCTTGGCCATGGGATAGCCGTCAAGGGCCGTACAGGCGGCCTCGGGACTGCCGGGTGTGTTGAATAGGATGGCCGAGATCGACCCTCCGAAAGTGGAGCCGACATAAACGCCCGACAGTAAAAGCAAACCGGCGGTGGGATCGAAGACGAAGGTGAACGGGATCAGAAGGGCCACACCCACGATCCCGGTGAGACCAGGAACCGACCCAAAGGCAATGCCCCAGATCACCGAGAAGATGATCAGCAGAAAGGAGGATGGGTTGCCGAACAGATAGGCAAGCGCTGAACCATATGCTTCCAACATGGTGAGGGGTCCTTCCAGGGCTCAGTAGAACAGCACATTCAGATCGTAGAAAACTCCGGTTCCCCGGGGCAGCGGCAACTCAAGCGCCTGTGTGAAGAACAGGACCAGGACCACCGTGAAACAGGCCGCGAAAATCACCCGCGCCAAGTTGTTTTTGTAAGGAATGACAAAGCTCGCCAGGATGAGAAACACGAAGGTGGCAAGGATGAAGCCCACGTGCTGAAACGCCACGAAATAGGTCAGGATCAATACGCCCATCGCACCGATGCGCACCGTCGCAACCCGGAACTGAGGCGGGATCGTGAAGGCCCCGGCCATCTGCGCGCGGTCCTTGCGCAGGTTGAGCAAGGTGCGCACCGCAATGATCCCGGTGATCAGAGCCATGGTTGCAAAGATGATCTTGGGCCAGAAATCAGCATCGGCTTGGGCAAAGCGGCGCGATTCAGGGAAGCCGTCCGCGACAAACCACAAGAAGATCGAAAGACCGAACAGAAGGCTGGCAAAGGCCAGATCAAGCAAACGATGGGCCATGATTCCATTCCTCGGGTGTTTTGGTGGCCCGTCGCGCAGTTGACCGTTACGGCCGGGCGCGCGACGGGCGAAAGGATCAGTCGGTCAGACCAAGCGCGTCAAGCACGCGGGTGTAGACCTCGATCTCACTGTCGATGAACGCCTGGAACTCCTCCGGGCCAAGCAGTTCCGAGCGATATTGAAGCGCCGCTTGCTCCTGCACTTCCTGGTATGAATCGGATGCAACAGCTTCGGAAACCAGACCAAAGAGCGTGTCGACCTGGGCCGGATCCGCATCCGCTGGCATCGCGAAGGCACGCCAGCGTCCAAGCGTCACGTCATAGCCGAGTTCAACAGCCGTCGGCACATCGGGCAGCACCGGCAGGCGCTCGTCGGAGAAGACGACCAGCGGACGCATGTCGCCGGAGTCGATCAGGCCACGGGCGGGGCCGTATTCCTCATGCATGGCGTCGACCTGGCCGCCAAGCGTGTTCGACACCATCTCGGACGAGCCGAACGGAACGGTTGTCACCTCAGCGCCGGTTTCGATGTTCCAAAGACCCATGACGGTGTCATCGAACCCGGCGGCATTGGTGATCCCAACGTTCAGCTCACCCGGGTTTTCGCGGGCATGCTCCATGAACTCTTGGATTGTCTGGAACGGGCTAGAGGCCGGGACCAGGATCATACCTTGATCATATTGCACACGCGCCAGCGGCTGGAACGAGTCCATCTCGATCCGGCCCAACACATGGGCGATGATCTGATCCGGGCTGATGGCCATCAGTGTGTAGCCATCGGCGCGACGCTGCTGGAAGTTGGCATAGGCCGGCATGCCGCCCCCGCCTTGGATTGAAATCGGCACCATCGACTGGCCCGCGATCTCTTCGAAGGGCACGCCGACGGCGCGGATGAACCGGTCAGTGCCGCCGCCGGGGCCATAGGAATGGATGACCTCAATAGTGCGGGACGGATAGTCCTGCGCCATCGCGGCAGGCGCCGCTAGAACAGTACCGGCCACAAAGGCGGCAACGGTGGCGGTTTTCAGGGACAACATATTCTCTCCTCCAAGAAATCTGTCAGGGATGTGCGGCATGTCTTTGAGAGGGCGCCCCGGTGCCACACGAGATGGGGCGCCCCTTAGATCGTCACTCCGCGGCGAGGTTGCGTGGAAGGTCCTCCTCCAGGACCGCCATCGCCGCTGCTGCGCCGCCGCTCCGATGCGGGATACCTGCTTTCGCCAGGCCCATTTCGATCCCCGATAACGTGCCCATGAGCATCGCATCGTTGAAATCGCCCAGATGCCCGATGCGGAAGACGCGGTCGGCCACTTTCGACAGGCCATTGCCAAGCGAGATGTCGAAGTTCTTCAAAACGGTTGCCCGGAACGCATCGGCGCTGTGGCCCTCGGGCATCATCACCGCGGTCAGAACGCCGCTCTCCTGCCCCTGCTGTCGGCAGAGCACCTCAAGACCCCAGGCCCGCACGGCGGCGCGGGTGGCACGACCGTGGCGAGCATGGCGAGCAAAGACATTCTCCAGCCCCTCTTCATGCAGCATCGCGACCGCTTCGTTTAGGCCGTAAAGCATGTTGGTGGCGGGTGTGTAGGGGAAGTATCCGGTTGCGTTCGGGCCGGTCATGTCCTGCCAGTCCCAGTAGGACCGGCGCATCCCACCCGTGCGCGACAGTTCCATCGCCTTTGGGCTGACGCAGTTGAACGAAATCCCCGGCGGCAGCATCAGCCCCTTTTGCGAGCCCGAGACGCAGACATCCACGCCCCATTCGTCGAACCGGAAATCGACCGAGGCCAGGCCCGAGATAGAGTCGACCATCAAAAGCGCCGGATGACCCACGGCATCCATCGCGCTGCGGACTTCGGCGACCGGCGACACCGACCCGGTGGACGTCTCGTTATGCACCACACAGACCGCCTTGATCTCGTGGGCTTTATCCTCGCGGAGCCGGGCCGCGATGGCTTCGGGATCTGCCCCGCCGCGCCAATCACCCGCAATGAACTCCGGCGCCAGGCCAAGCCGTTCCGCCATTTTCATCCAGAGCGTCGAGAAATGGCCGGTCTCATACATCAGCACCCGATCACCTTCGGAGAGGGTGTTGATTAGCGCCGCTTCCCAAGCGCCGGTGCCCGATGCCGGGTAGATAATGACCTGCCCAGCCTCAGTCTTGAAGATCGACTTCATGCCGTCGAGCGCAGCCTGCCCCACCGCCGCAAAATCCGGGCCACGATGGTCGATCGTTTGCGCGCTGATCGCCCGCAGAATACGGTCGGGCACCGCACTTGGACCGGGAATTTGCAGAAAGTGCCGACCGGCATTTCTCGATGTCATTGATAATCCTCCACATTGATCCGGTTCAAACATGGTCACATGTATTGCCGAATGCATAATCTTGAATTATGAATACAATTTGAAAAGATGAGCTGTCAAGCCACCGTACTGGGGAGGAGAAAAACATGCCGCTAGATATGCTAAAGGGCCGGTTTTCAGGGGAAATCCTCGAAGATGCCTTTTCCAGAGGGCGCTATTCGACGGATGCCTCGATTTACCAGATCATGCCCTCGGCTGTGGCGATTCCCCGCTCCAAGGACGATATCTCGGCCGCCCTCGCCGCCGCACGCGCGGCTGGCCTGCCCGTGACCGGGCGCGGTGGTGGCACGTCCCAATGTGGTCAGACGGTCAATTCAGGGCTGATCCTCGACAACTCCAAACACTTCAACCGCATTCTCGAGATTGACGTCGAGGGGCGTCGGGCGATCGTCGAACCGGGCGTCGTGCTTGATGATTTGAACCGCGCGCTGAAACCCCATGGGCTGTGGTTCCCCGTCGATGTCTCCACGGCCTCGCGGGCGACCATCGGAGGCATGGCGGCCAACAACTCCTGCGGCGGCCGATCTCTGCGTTATGGCACCATGCGCTCAAACGTTCGCGCCATCGAGACGATCCTGGCCGATGGCACCGAGGCGCGGTTTGGCGAGGTGCCGGGCGGTACGTTGTCGAACCATCCCGCGCAGGCGATCGTGGACGATATGCTCCGGCTCGGCGCGGCCCATGGCGATCTGATCGACACGCGCTTTCCCAAATTGAACCGCCGGGTTGGTGGTTACAATCTTGACGCCCTGGTGCCAGGAGACGCGCCGATAAACCTCTCGCATCTTCTGGTCGGCTCCGAAGGAACGCTGGCCTATTTCACGGCCATTGAGTTGAAGCTCTGGCCGCTGGTGGGGGAACGTGTTCTGGCGGTTTGCCATTTTCCCAGCTTCTATCAAGCAATGGATGCAACCCAGCACCTGGTGGCCCTGAACCCGCTCTCGGTGGAACTGGTCGACAACACGATGATCGGTCTGTCCCGCCAAATCCCGCTCTTCCGACGCACGATCGAAGCCTTTGTCGAGGGTGATCCTGCCGCGCTGTTACTTGTAGAGTTTGACGAAGGCTCGGCCCAAGCCAATGCCCGCAAACTGGCCGAGATCACCGATCGGATGGGCGACCTTGGGTTCTCTTGGAATGGCGAAGGCCGCAACTGGGGCGGTGTGAAGCCGATCACTGACCAACGCCTGCAAGGTCAGATTGCGGAGGTGCGCAAATCCGGCCTCAACATCATGATGTCGATGAAGCAGGACGGCAAACCCGTCTCCTTCGTCGAGGATTGCGCCGTCGAATTGACTGACCTGGCCGATTACACCGCGCGGCTGACCGAGGTTTTTGAGCGTCACGGGACCCAAGGCACGTGGTATGCGCATGCGTCTGTCGGGTGCTTACATGTGCGGCCGGTCCTGAACCTCAAGCTGGAAGACGATGTGAAGAAAATGCGGTCCATCGCCGAGGAGGCCTTTGCGCTGGTCGCCGAATACAAAGGGTCGCATTCGGGTGAGCATGGCGACGGCATCGTCCGCTCGGAGTTTCACGAGCGGATGTATGGAACCGAGATCACCGATCTCTTCCGCGATGTGAAACAGCGGTTTGACCCGGATGGGGTGCTGAACCCGGGCAAGATCGTCGATCCGCCCAAAATGGATGACCGCAGCCTGTTCCGCTATAGCGCCGACTACACCGTCCCCGCCCTGAAGACGGCCTTCGACTGGTCCGCCTGGACCGGCGCAGGTGATGGCTTCCAAGGCGCCGTCGAGATGTGCAACAACAATGGCGCTTGCCGCAAGTTGAGGGGCGGGGCCATGTGCCCCTCCTATCGTGTGACCCGGAATGAACGGGACGTCACGCGCGGTCGCGCCAACAGCCTGCGCCTAGCGATCTCGGGGCAGCTCGGGCCAGATGCCCTGACATCGGATGCGATGGCGGAAACGATGAAGCTTTGCGTGTCCTGCAAGGCCTGCAAACGCGAATGTCCGACCGGCGTGGATATGGCGCGGATGAAGACCGAAGTTTTGGCGGCGCGGGTGCAGAAGCACGGGCTGAGCCTGCATGACCGGTTGGTGGGCTACATGCCCCGCTATGCGCCTTGGGCTGCGCGCGTCCCGTGGCTGATGAATCTGCGAAACCGCGTGCCGGGCCTTGCGAAACTGACTGAGGGAGTGACCGGATTTGCCGCCGCCCGCGACTTGCCGACATGGTCGGCCAACCGGTTCCGCGACGCGGAATTCGCCGATCCGAACCCAGATGTCATCCTCTTCGCGGATGCGTTCAACCGCTATTTCGAGCCTGAAAACTTGCGCGCCGCGGGCCGCGTGCTATGGGCCGCCGGGCTGAAGGTGAAGGTCGCGATGCCGGTTGATGGCGGTCGCCCTCTGGATTGCGGTCGGACGCTTCTGTCGGTCGGCCTTGTGGAAGAGGCCCGGATTGAAGCGGAACGTTTGGTTGCCGCGCTTCTGCGCCATGCCGAGGCTGGTGTTCCTATTGTCGGGTTGGAACCGTCTTCGCTCCTCACCCTGCGAGACGAAATCCCCGCACTGATCACAGACGGGCGGGCGGAGACGGTCGCCGCTCAGGCATTCCTGCTGGAGGAGTATCTGGTCAAGCATGAGGTTGACCTGCCACTGCGACCTTTGGGTCAGAAGATCCTGCTGCACGGGCATTGCCATCAGAAGGCGCACCAAGTGATGCCGGATGTGCAGGCGGCACTTGGCAAGATTCCCGAGGCCGAGGTGGAGGTGGTCGAGACCAGCTGTTGTGGCATGGCCGGGGCTTTCGGCTATGGTCGCGATACGATAAACGTATCGCTAAAGATGGCTGAGGCCGATTTGCTGCCGGCTGTACGACAAGCATCTGACGACACACTGATTGTCGCCGATGGCACGTCTTGCCGGCATCAGATCGCCGATGGTGCGAACCGTAAGGCCATCCACGTCGCGCGCGTGCTTGAAATGGCTCTGGCAGAGGGAGGCCAATAGTATGAACCTGTCGACCCCGCTCGCTCGACCGTCGCTTCATGAAGAGCTTGTGACCCGCTTGCGGCAAGCCATTGTGGAGGGCTCGCTCGAACCTGGCGCAAAGGTGCCAGAGAGGGAACTGTGCGAAAATCTCGGCGTGTCCCGTACCCCGTTGCGCGAAGCATTGAAAGTGCTGGCGAACGAGGGGCTGGTCATCCTCGAGTCGAACCGGGGCGCGCGGATTTCCAACGTGACGATGGAAGAACTCGAAGCCGCCTTTCCGGTGATTGCGGTCTTGGAGGGCTTGGCCGGGGAATTGGCCTGCGAACGGGCGAGTGATGACGAGATTGCCCAGATCGTGGCCCGCCATCGCGATATGTTCCGCCACTATGACGCTGGCGATAGACCGGCCTATTTTCAGGCCAATCACGACATCCACGCCGCGCTCATGGCTGCGGCCCGCAATCCGGTCCTGGCGCAGCATTACGCAATGTTGTCCTCGCGGGTGGAGCGTGCCCGCCTTTTGGCCAATGTCTCGGACAGCCGTTGGGCCCAGGCCGTCGAAGAACATCGCGGCATAATGGAGGCGGTGGAAAACCGCGACGGACCACGCCTGAGCACCTTGTTGAAGGCCCATTTGAATAACAAGCTTGTTGCATTGAAAGCAGCGGTGACCTGAGTTCTTTCTGGGTCCGCAGGCGACGTGCTGGGCGCATTGCGAAGTTCATAGATGCTTTTCCATAGACCACCTCAATCCACCCAACGGATTTATAGCTGGGTCAGAAAATGATTTTTCATGCGCTTGTATTCAGGAACTCGCGACGGCCTGATTTCCGGTCAAACCTTTCGTAGCAACCGACGCACAGGTTGCGCATACGTGTCGGATGTCAATCGGTTGAGCCCGTGTATTGTGCAGGGTCCGGTGTGGCGCGACCGCATTGAGTTGTATCGCTTGAGGAGTACAAGACATGACAGTGTCGGCTGAGCGGACTGGCGCACTCGATATTGGCTGACCTCCTCGCATTGGATCAGCAAGAGCCGGGCCTGTTCGACCGGCTGATTAAGTTGCTTGATCCATGTTGCAGTCGTAGAGGATGACTGCTTCCCGCCCATGCACCGAATAGAAGACTGGCTGGTTGCACTTGTTGGGGCAGTTTTTCGAAACGGACAGAAAAGCCAGCTCGGCAAACAGAAGGCCTCAAAAGCTCGCCAAAATGGTGGAAGTCGCGTTCTTCCCCGACAAAAGTTGCAAGTCTAGCCGGACAAGTTGCGATTCATGCCGGACGGCACAACACTGGAGAGTGTGGCTGGGGTGGTAGGATTCGAACCTACGGTACACGGTACCAAAAACCGCTGCCTTACCGCTTGGCTACACCCCAACTGTGACGCGCTAGTTACGCCGCGACGGGCGGAGGATCAAGCCCCTGGTGTGCAAAAATTCACCAGATTTGCTGGACTATTCTTGCGGGGCCTCGCGGGCCAAAAGGTCGTCATCGCCCAATGCCTCCCGTTCGGCGTCGACGATCCGTTCCAGCGCTTCTGATTCCTCGGCATGGACGTCCTGCACCTCCGCAGGTGTGGCGGGTGGCGCTGTGGTGTCTTTGGTGGGTGTGTCCGACGGCGCTTGCCGGATCGTGGTGTCGCTGATCAACCGGTAGGTCGGTTCTGGCAGCATAATGCCGGCCTCTTCCAGGCGGGACTTGGCAATCCGGATCGCCTCACCCTTGGCCATGCCCAGGCTGGTCTTGTGCTGCATCACCCAGCCCGCGCCGGTAATGGAGATGGTGCTGTCGCCCAGTTCGTTGACCCAAACGGCGGGGCCGGGGCTTTCCAACAGGAAGGGCAGTTCTTTCAACGCATCCAGGATGATCCGCTGCGCCTCGGCAATATCGGCGTTGGGGTCGACCCCCAGCACGAAGGTGAAGCGGCGTTCGTCATTGCGGCTATAATTGATGATCCGGGCCCGGAACACGGTCGAGTTGGGGATGCGAATATGGTTGCCGTCGAGCGATAATAGAATCGTCGCGCGCGAGGTCAGGCGGATCACATGGCCCATATCACCTTCGATCTCGACCAAATCCTTGGGGCGGAACGGCTGACGGATCGACAAGAGGATCGAGGCGATGAAGTTCTCCACCATATCGCGCACGGCAAACCCGATGGCGAGGCCGACGATTCCGGCGGCGCCCAATATCGTGCCTAGAAGGGCGGTGGCGTTCAACAGATCCAAGGTCAGCACGACGGCCAAGACCGCGAAGAGCAGACGGATCACTTGCCGGTAGATATCCGCGATAAAGGCGTTTGGCGCGAGCCGGTCCCAAGGGTTTTTTAGACGCGCCAGATAGAGGCCGAGAAGCAAGACTAAGATGCCCGCCGCGACGGCCACCAGGATCAAGGGCAGTTTGGCCAGGAACTGTTCGATACGGGCTTGAATGCGCTCAATGGCGGGGTTTAAGCGTTCGACCACATCGGTGGTCTCGGTGACCGCGTTTTCAATCGCCACAACGCCTTCGACCCGACCCACGAGCCCATTCAGCGCTTCGATTTGCGCCGTCTCTAGGGCAGTCCCCCGCAATGTGACGATGCCATCGGCGACGGAGACACTGACATTTTCATAGCCCTCCAACTGTCGCAGAATATCGCGGATGCGAGTGGCAATCGCGGTGTCTTGCTGGATGTCGCTTTCGACGGAGATCGCGCCGTCGGGTTGCTGTGCGGTGTCTTGCGCCAGCGCGGTGAAGGGCAAGATCAGGGCGAGGCAGAGGATCAGAAAAAGACGCATGAGACAAACGGGCGTTGTTGAAATATCCCGCTTGTCTAGGCCGATTTCCTGCGGCGGGGAAGTCAGATTGTCTGGTCGTAGTCCCCGACGGCAGGCTCGGTGCGGATCACCGCATCAATGTCTTCGAAGATCGCCCGCATCTGCGCCTCGCTTTCCGGGCTTTCGCAGACCACCACCAGATTGGGCGTGTTCGACGACGCGCGAACCAGCCCCCAGCCGCCATTCTCCAGCATCACCCGTGCGCCATTCACCGTGACAACATCGGCGATTTTGACGCCGCCCAAGCTGCCGCCCTCGGCATGACGAGCAACGAGTTTCTCGACCAACCGCTCCAGCACCTCGTATTTCTCCGTATCCGCGCAATAAGGCGACATGGTCGGCGTCGCATAGGTCACCGGCAGGGCGCGGCGCAGATCGGCCATCGACATATCCGGATTGCGATCCATCAATTTGCAGATCTCAACCGCAACCCGCATGCCGCAGTCGTATCCGCGCCCGATGGGGCCGGCGAGGAAGTAATGGCCGGATTTCTCAAAGCCCGCCAGCGCGCCCAGTTCATGGACTCGGCGTTTCATATGGCTGTGACCCGTCTTCCAGTAATCGGCCTTGGCCCCGTGTTTTTTCAACTCCGGGTCTGAGGCAAAGAGACCGGTGGATTTCACATCCGCAACGAAGGTCGCGCCGGGGTGAATCTTCGCCAAATCGCGGGCCATGATCACGCCCATCTTGTCAGCGAAAATCTCCTCGCCTTCATTGTCGACCACACCGCAGCGATCGCCGTCGCCATCAAAGCCAAGCGCGAAATCCGCGCCGGAGTCTTTGACAGAAGCGGCCATATCGTGGAGCATCTCCATCGCTTCGGGGTTCGGGTTGTAATGCGGGAAGTTGTAGTCGAGCCGGTTATGGGAGGGCACAACCTCCACCCCAATCCGCTCAAACAACGCGGGCGCGAAGGCCGAGGCTGTGCCATTGCCCGTGGCGCAGACGACACGCAGTTTGCGGGTCATTTTGAAATCACCCGCCAGATCGTCCAGATACGCCTCGCGCACGCCGTCGACAAACTCATAGCCGCCGCCGGGCCGCGCCACGCCCTCGCCGCCCAGAACGATGTCGCGCAGGCGACCCATCTCATCGGGCCCATGGGTCAACGGGCGTTGAAAGCCCATCTTTACCCCAGTCCAGCCGTTTGGATTATGGCTTGCCGTCACCATGGCCACGGCGGGCGTATCGAGGTGGAATTGTGCGAAATAGGCCATCGGGCTGACCGCTGGACCAATGTCTTTCACATGAACCCCAGCCTGCATCAGGCCAAGGATCAGCGCGTTTTTCACCGAAAGCGAGTAGTCACGGTAGTCATTCGCCACTGCAATAACGGGTTCAATACCCGTCTCAAACATCTGCGTGCCAAGACCCAGACCAAGCGCTGTGATGCCGGGCAGATTGATCTCATCTGGAAACTTCCACCGTGCATCATATTCCCGGAACCCCGTCGGCGTAACCATGGCATCGCGTAGGAAGGCCCAACTGTTTTGGGTGACGGTCGGCAAAGGCTTGGTCATTCGGGTGGCTTTCGATGATTACAAACGGATCGGCTCTGCTTTTGCCAGACGATCAAAGCGCATCAAACTATCCAAAAGGTGAGGCATCTGGTGCAAATGGATCATATTCGGCCCGTCGCAGGGGGCATTGTCAGGGTCTTGATGTGTTTCCGTGAAAAGCGCACCGATCCCAAGCGCCACCGCAGAGCGCGCCAGGACTGGCGCAAATTCGCGCTGACCTCCGGAGGAGCCGCCCAGCCCGCCGGGTTGCGCCACGGCATGGGTCGCATCCATCACCACCGGATAGCCGGTCTTGGCCATTTCCGGCAGCGCCCGCATATCAACCACAAGCGTGTTATAGCCAAAGGACACGCCACGCTCCGTCAGAAGGATGCGCGTGTTGCCGGTGCTTTCGATCTTGGCCACCACATTGGGCATGTCCCAGGGTGCCAGGAACTGCCCCTTTTTGACATTGACCGCGGCGCCGGTGTTGCCCACCGCCAACAGCAGCTCGGTCTGCCGGCAAAGGAAGGCCGGGATTTGAAGGACGTCGCACACCTCGGCCACTGGCGCGCAATGCGCGGGGCCATGCACATCCGTCAGAACGGGAACCCCAATCGTCTCTTTCACCGATTGTAGAACCTTTAAGCCCTCATCCATACCAAGCGCGGGCTTGGCGTTGATCGAGGTGCGGTTGGCCTTGTCGTAAGAGCCTTTGAAGATGTATTGCGCCCCCGCCTTGTCACAGGCCTCTTTGAGAGTGCCCGCGATCATCTGCGCATGATCGGCGCTTTCCAATTGGCAGGGACCAGCAATCAGCGTCAGCGGACGGTCGTTGCCGGTGGTCAAAGACCCGATATCTACATGTTTCATGGCTAGGCTGAGACCTGTTCGCGGAGGATGGAAACCGTCATCGATATCAGCAGGTAAATGCCAGAAAAGACCAGGAACGCAAGAAGCGTGTTCTCCAATGCGCGGGGATAGGCCGCTTCATCCGGCGCCACCGGGAAGACCCCGATCGACAGGTAAAGAGACTGCCGATTTGCCTCAAGCCGGGCGGTTTCCATTTGCTGCAAGGCTTGCGACAGCATCAACTGCCGGGTCTGCAAATCGGCCTCGGCAACCACCAGTTCCGATGAAATCCGCGCCAGAGAGACCTCGCCCGTGCCGGTGGCGGTTAGACCGCCCCTAAGCTCATCGATCAACGCTTCGAGCCGGGCAATGTTGCGCTCGGCCACCTCAACTCGGGTTTGGTTCGGGCGCGTGTTGCTTTGCAGTTCCAAGAGACGTAGGCGCTCTTGCTGCAGCTCTAGTTCAAACGTGTTGATCTGCGAGAACACGGCGCTGACTTCAGCCTCTGCGCTCAACACGCCGCGCTGTTCTTGCAACTGAATCACCCGTTGCTGAGCGAGCACCATCCGCTCTTCGGCATCTTCGAAACTGCTCCTTGCGTCGGACATTTGTGCCTCGCGGACGCGCTGGCTCATCTGATCCACTCGTTCTTCGGCATACTCGATCAGAGCGGCGGCAAAGGCCTGGCTGGTCTGAGCATCGCCCGCAATGACTTCCAGCCGGATCAATCCCTCCGTCGGGTCATAGCCGATGCTCAGATTGCGCCGATATGTGTCAAACATGTCCTCGTCAGTCGCATCGGGCGCGAGGCGGGTCAGTGGGTCCATCTGCTCCGAAGAGAAATGCGCCCGAAACCCATGTTCTTCATCAAGCCGGAGCATGGCTTCCCGGCTTTCGAGATAGCTTTGAACGGTGATGCTTTCCTGCACAGTGGCAAAGCTTGTGCCGCCGAGCATCCCGGCCAGGCCGCCGCCAGCAGAGCCACCACCGCCTTCGGATTTCTGAATCACAAACTCCGAATGGGTCGAAAACAGCGGCGTTGCCACGGCAAAAAAGTAATAGCCCACCAAAAATGTTGGCAGCAGCACGAAGAACATCAGCCGCGTGGCCAAAAGCGCCAGGCGTTTGCGCCGCCGGGCCGCGATATCGCGCTGTACCCGCATAATCTCGGCAGCGCGGGTGCCTTCGTCGAGCGGTGCCCCGACGGGGCCGGGGACGCTTGGTTGACGGACGGTCGCGGGCAGGTTGGTCGCCGCTCTGGCTGCTGCGGATCCCGCGCCGCCGGTTTGTGCGGCGGCTGCGCCGTTGCCATTTTCGTCATTGACGATCAGCTCTAGCAGGTTGTTTCGAGCGAAGGGGTCAATCCCTTGGCGGCGCAACAAGCGCACCGCGTCAAAATCCGATGCAGGCTGTAGGCCATGCTTTTGCGCCGTGCGACGGGCCATGCGTAATTGCCGACCGGTCAAACCTTCTTGCCGAATGGCCGCGAGCTCTTGTTCTAGCGGGATTTCACCGGCTGTTTCCGCACTCTCTGGCGTGTCGTCTTGCGCTGGTGCCTCTTGCCGGTCATGCGCCGCCGATCCGGGGAACGGGGCCTCGCCAAACCCGTCATCGACTTCGCCGAGCAACTCGTTCTCAGACGACGGGGCTGGGGCGCTTTGCGACGAAGAAGCGCTGCGGCGGATGCGAAACTTCTTACCCTTGGGTTTCATAATCATAAAGCCTTTTTGCTTCTTCGAGCGTGTCGAAGGAATAGAGTTGCCCGTCTTTCAACACAGCCGCCCGACGGGCGAATTTTTCAAGTGTTTTGGCCTGATGCGAGACGATGACAACCGTCGATGATTTCAACCGATCCGCCAGAATGCTACCTGCACGACGGTTAAATTCGGGGTCGGTCGATTGCGGCATGCCCTCATCAATCAAGTAGATATCGAAGTCGAGCGCCAGCAGCAGCGCGAAGTTGAACCGGGCACGCATACCCGACGAATACGTGCCGATCGGCATGTCAAAATATTCTTCCAAGCCACAGAGCCAGCGGCAGAAAGCTTCGATATAGTCGGGATCCAGCCCGTAAAGCTGTGCGATATAGCGGCTGTTCTCGGTGGCGGTCAGTTTGGTGATCACGCCGCCCATGAAGCCAAGCGGGAATGAGATGCTGCTACCGCGGACAATCTCGCCCTCATCAGGCTTTTCCAGACCGGCCATCATGTTAATCACGGTCGATTTGCCGGTCCCGTTCGGGGCCAGAATGCCAAGCGAATACCCCAAATCGACCCGAAACGACGCGCGATCAAGGATCACCTTGCGCTGCGTGCCGGTCCAAAAGGACTTTGAAACATTGATAAACTCGAGCAAATTTGCCCCACCGCTGCTGCATCTGCCGTCGCTGCGCGCCCATCTTTCCCGTCGGCTGCGCAGGCCTAACCATAGGGTTCCAATTGGGCGCCATTATGGCCGTGATCGTCCTTTGTTCCAAGCCCGGCACGCGTATTGTGGCATCAACATGGCGCAATCTCGGTATATTACCGCGTTGTTGTGGCTAACGCACATCTCTTGTTTCAGGGTCCGCAACAATTTTCGGGGTTGTTATCGGGAAAAGAGCGATGATCGCGCGGCCGATGCAGATCGGTGAATGGCTTGTGACCACGCTTCTGACCCAGGGGCATGTTGCGCTGCCGTTGGTGTACGCACAGGGATTGCCGATGCGCCTATACCAGACAACAGATCAGGCAAAAGCACCCCAAGCCATGCCCGCCAGGATTGCACCTGCGATGGCAAAGCCCAGGTAAGCCACGAAAACCCGCGGTTTGACGAGCGCCCAGACCGCGACGGCGGCGGGGATGCAGCTCACCCCACCGGCAATGACGAAGGCCATCGCCGCACCCTGGCTCATACCTTGGGTCAGGAGCCCTTCAATCAGCGGCACAGCGGCGTAGCCGTTCAGATAGGCCGGAGCCCCGACCAAGGCGGCAATCAAGATTGGGCCAAGCCCGTCGCCGCCAATCACGCCCGCGATCAACTCGGCGGGGACATAATGGATCAACAGCGCCTGCAGCAGATAGGCCAAGGCCAACCATTTGCCGAGGAAGAGCAGATTTGACCAGACGGCCTCGCCAAAGACCGCGCGGCGCGGCGCCTCAGTCCAGAATGTCCAGTTCAGGGTCAACTTTTTCGCGCCGCAGCACCCGCCGGTGATGCCATTGGCTTTCAGCGGATCGTTGAAAATCGGCGACTTCGCGAGGGTCATCACCACGAACCCGCCCGCGATGCCAAGGGCCACTGCGGCGGCGGTCTTGGCGATGGCGAAGTCAAACCCGAGTCCGCCTGCGGTGATCGCGAACATCGCCGGGTCCATCAGCGGGGAGGCCAGCCAAAAGGCCATAACCGCCGAGAGAGGCGCGCCTGCCGCCAAAAGCGCCGCCACGAAAGGGATCACTTGGCAGGAACAGAAGGGGGAAAGCCCGCCGACAAGCGCGCCAAAGACAATCATCCGAAGCTCACGGCCCTGAAACGCGCCATCCAGAAGGCGCTCCGAGCCGGAGGCTTTCATGACGCCGATGGCCAGGACGGCAAAGAGCACATAGGGCAAGGTCTCGAAGAAATGTTCGCCGGTCTCCATCACTGTCGGGACAGTGTTGGGCCGGTCGAAGGCGTAGATCACCGCAACGATCGCGAGGCCGGTCAAAAGCACTTTGTCGATCCAGGCCCAGATGTGGCGGATCGGGGAGGGGTGTTGTGTCAGATCAGCCATGAGTGACGCCTTTGAGATGGCCGCCTTGATCGGCGCAGCATTCGGAGAGAAGGAAACTGGAGAGGTCTTCGATCTGCTTGATGGCGACCGAGCAGAGGATACGCCGCCCATCGCGGCGTTGGGTCACGAGCCCCGCGCTGACCAACTGTTTCAGGTGGTGGGTCAGGACCGACCCCTCAACGCCCACATCTGCGCCCAAAGTCCCCATCGGCAGGCCCTCCGGTCCCGCCCTGACCAGACGGCGCAGGATGGCCAAACGTTGTTCCGACCCGAGGGCGGCAAAGGCTGTCGCGGCCAGGGTGAGGGCGGGTGGGGAGAGAGGTATTTGTTTCATGATTCTAGATTTATAGAAATATAGAAGCGATGTCGAGTCTTTCCTTTCGCGGGCCGTGCCCCTAGGTCTTGGGCCATGTCCTTTCAGGCGCTCACATCCGATTTGGCGGGCTGCACAATCTGCTCCGAGCGGTTCGCGGCAACGGAGACCGGTCACGCGCCGCGCCCGGTGGTATGGTTTGCCCCCGGCGCACGAGTGTTGATTGCTGGCCAAGCACCGGGGATGAAAGTGCACCTATCGGGCAAGCCTTTCACTGACCCATCAGGGGACCGGTTGCGGGACTGGATGGGTGTCGGTGAGGATGTGTTTTATGACAAAAGCCAGGTGGCGGTTGTACCGATGGGGTTTTGCTTTCCCGGCTATAACGCCAAAGGCAGCGACTTGCCGCCGCCAAAGATTTGTGCCGAAACCTGGCGTGCGCGGGTGTTGGCGCATTTGCCGGATGTGTCTTTGACCCTCTTGGTTGGCGGGTATGCCCAAGGCTGGCACTTGGGCGGCAAGCGCGGCGTAACGGAGACGGTGGCCGGATGGCGCGACCATGCGCCCGATGTGATCCCCTTGCCGCACCCGTCCTGGCGCAATACCGGATGGGTGAAGAAAAACCCCTGGTTCGAGGCGGAGCTTTTGCCGGTGCTGCGGGCCCGCGTGGCGGAGATATTGGCGATATGACGATGCTTGATGAGGCGCATGCGGCGATGGAGGCCGCGCCGGGCGATGATGCATTGCGGCTGCGATTCTATGATCGCTTGGCCAGTGCGGAACTGTTCTTGCTGTTGGAGAGAGAGGCCGACGGCGATCAGATCGCGCCGCAGGTGTTTCCCGTCGAAGGGCAGGACTTTGTGCTGGTTTTCGATCTGGAAGAGCGGCTGACTGAGTTCGTCGGAGATACGGCACCTTATGCGGCTTTGTCAGGGCGCGCCTTGGCGGGGATGTTGGTGGGGCAAGGGATCGGGTTGGGGGTCAATCTCGGGGTCGCGCCTTCGTCGATTTTGATTGAGGCTGACGCGGTCGATTGGTTGGCCGAAACGCTTGCTAACACCCCGGGCGAGGCCGAAGAGCGGCCCGACGAAGTGTTTGCGCCGCGCGGATTGCCAGAGGCTTTGATCACCGCCTTGGATGCCAAGCTCGCCGGCGCGGAAGGGATGGCCAAGCTGGCCTATCTGACAGGAGTGACCTATGAAAGCGGGCGACGCGCGCATCTGTTGGGATTTGTCGGCGCGGCACCCGAGGCGGAGGCCGGGTTGGCGCAAGCGGTCGCCGAGGCGTTGACCTTTTCTGGCATCGAAGCGGGCAGTTTGGATGTCGGGTTTTTCGCGGCCCATGATCCGATTTGCGCCTCGCTGGCGCGGCTTGGGCTGCGGTTTGACTTGCCGGAACCGGTGGCGCTCCAGGTTCCCGGCGTGGCACCGGGGATGGACCCCGACGTGCCGCCCAAACTGCGCTGACGCGCGGGGGCGGCGGGCCGCGTCAGGCCCCCTTCGGGCGCCATCCTTGACCCGCGTTGCCACGAGAGCGTTGCAACGTCCCGGCTTTTCGTCCTGTACCGCATTAGGCCAGAGGTTGGAGCCTCCGGCGAGGATATTTTGAAAGCAGAGAAGGGGTTAGTAGCCCAGATCGCGATCGACAAGGTGGAGGAAGGGCTCTCCGGCCTCGCCGCGGCGGATGTTGTCGATGATGACGCGGGCGGCGCTGTCGGCGCGGGTCTCGGACGCGATATGGGGTGTAACGGTCACCTTGGAGTGGGCCCAGAACGGATGATCTTTCGGCAGCGGCTCGATGCGGAATGTATCCAGGGTGGCATGGCTGATTTGGCCGCTATCGAGTGCGGCGAGCAGCGCGTCATCGTCGATGAGCGGGCCGCGGCCTGGGTTCAGGATGACGGCACCACGGGGCATCAAAGCGAGGGTTTCGGCGTTGAGTGTGTTTTCGGTTGCGGGCGTGTCTGGCAGCAGAAGGGTTACAATTTCCGCCGATTTCAGGATTTTTTGTAACCCATCGGGGCCATGGGCCGTTTCAACGCCGGGGATGTTTTTCGGGCTGCGCGACCAGCCGGTGACGCGGAAGGTGAGCCCGGCAAGCGCCGTCGCGCAGGCCGTGCCAAGCGCACCGAGGCCCAAAATCGCCACTGTGCGATTGCGGGCCAAGGGCGGCACAATGCCCGCGCGCCAGACCCCGTCTTGGCCATGGATATGGGCATCCATTCCGAGATGGTGGCGCAGGGTGTGGCCCACGACCCAATCGACCATGCCTTCGGTCAGCCCATAGTCGACCATCCGGGCCAGCGGCACGGTCAGAGTCTCATTGCCGACCACATCTTCGACCCCCGCCCAAAGGTTCAGAACAGCTTTCAAGCGGGTGAAGGGCGTGAAATCCTGCACATCACCGTTCGGGGCATAGATGATGTAATCGACCTCCGCCGGATCGGCGTCGGTCGTCAGGTTGGCGTGTGACAGATCGGCTTCGGCCAGGGCGTCGCGCAGATGCGGCTCATATTGGATCCAGCGCTCGGGGCGCGCGGCAAAGAGAATATTGGGCATGGAGGTTTTGGCCTTAACGGGGACGGTGGATATGCGCTGATTGCACCAAACCGAAGGCCACCATCAAGACCAACATGGCCGAGCCGCCGTAGCTGACCAAGGGCAGGGGCACACCGACCACCGGTGCGAGGCCCATGACCATTGCCATGTTGATCGCGAAATAAAGGAAAAACGCGACCGCGATGCCGAGCGTGACGAGCGACGCGAAGCGATCTTTGGTCTGCAGGGCAGTCACAACGCAGAAAAGCAGGATCAGCAGATAAAGCACCAGAAGCGAGGCCGCGCCGACAAAGCCGAACTCCTCGGCCAATGTGGTGAAGATGAAATCGGTGTGTTTTTCGGGCAGGAAGTTGAGCCGACTCTGCGTGCCTTCCATGAAGCCGCGCCCGGAAAACCCGCCGGAGCCAAGGGCAATCTGACTCTGCGTGATGTGATAGCCCGCGCCAAGCGGGTCGGTTGAGGGATCGAGAAAGGTGTCGATGCGGCGATACTGGTAATCCTGCAAAAGCTGCCAGGGCGTGCCGCGGGAGGTGAAAACGGCACTGACCGTTCCGACGCCCGCGGCGATAACCGCGGCGAAATAGGCCCAATGGACCCCGGCAAGGAACATCACAGCCCCGCCACCCATCAGCAGCAGGAGCGCCGTACCAAGATCGGGTTGGCGCAGCGTGAGCATGGCTGGGACCACAATGATCAGGAGCGGGATCAGCACATAGAGCGGGCGCGACATTTTCCGGCTGTCCAACCAATCGTAATAGGCCGCCAACAGCATCACCATCGTGATCTTGGTGAGTTCAGAGGGCTGCAACCGCATGAAGCCCAGGTCGATCCAGCGCTGCGCGCCCATGCCAACGGCGCCAAAAAATTCCACATACAGAAGCATCAGGATCGAGATGCCATATGCGACGCCCGACATGTTGCGCCAGAACCAGATTGGGGTCATGGCGACGATGAACATGGCCAGCAGCCCCAAGCCAAACCGCTGCATCTGTGGCTCGACCCAGGGGCTCATAGAGCCGCCGGCTACGGAGTAGAGCATCAGAAACCCAATGCAGGCTACAGCGGTGATCAAGAGCACCAGACCCCAATTCAGGTAGAGCAATTTGCGCAGGCCGGAGGGCGTGGATTTGACCGTATACTCCAGAAAGCTCATGCCTGACTACTCCCTCCGCCGTCTTCGGGAGGTGTCGCGGGCCTCAGCGGCATTTGCTCATGCATGTCTTCGATGCGGCGGCGCTGTCCCGACGGGTAGAGTTCGGGTGGGGGCACGTCGCCATGTTGAGCGCGCAAGAGAAGATCCCGGCCAATCGGCGCCGCCACCGCTGAACCGCCACCGCCATGCTCAACGACCACAGAGATTGCATATCGAGGCTGCTCATAGGGCGCGTAGCCGACATAAAGCGCATGGTCGCGGCGTTCCCAAGGCAGGTCGGCATTGCGGATCACGCCGCGCACCCGCTCGGCAGCGGTGATGTTGCGGACCTGGCTCGTGCCTGTCTTGCCCGCGATTGTATATGCCGCGTCCACCGACCGGCTCGAATAGGCGGTGCCACGGCCGGAATTGTTGACCTCGTACATGCCGCGGCGGACCAGAGCGAGATTTTCGGGGTTCAGGCCCAGATCCTCGGCGTCTGACGGTACGTTGTCTCGCCCATCGATGGATTTCACCAGGGTCGGCACGATATTGCGCCCTGTGGCAACCCGTGCCGTCATGACGGCAAGTTGCAGCGGTGAGGTCAAGACAAAGCCTTGCCCGATGGAGGCGTTGAGTGTGTCGCCGACCAGCCAATCTTCGCCGCGATTTTCGCGCTTCCACTGCATCGTCGGCGCAAGCCCGGTGACCACGCCCGAAAGCGGAATGTCATGGCGGATTCCGCAGCCAAAACGCCGCGCCATGGCGGAGATCGCCTCTATCCCGGTCCGTTGCGCCAGCTCGTAGTAGTAGACGTCGCAGGATTGCGAGAGGCTCTGGATGAGATTCATGTGGCCGTGGCCGCCGCCGCGCCAGCAATGAAAACGCCGGTTGCCCAATTCGGTGAAGCCGCCGCAAAACACGGTTTCGTCCGGCGTGATCACACCGGCCTCAAGCGCGGCCAGCGCGACGATCATTTTATAGGTGGAGCCGGGCGGATAAAGGCCCTGCGTCGCTTTGTTGGCCAGCGGGCGGTAAGGATCGGTGTTGAGCGCGTTCCAATTGGTGGTGGAGATGCCGCGCACAAACAGGTTGGGGTCGAACGTGGGGGCGGAGGCAAGCGCCAGGACTTCGCCGGTTTCAACCTCCATCACAACGGCGCCCGCGCTCTCGCCATGTAGCCGGGCCTCGACATAGTTTTGCAAACCGGCATCGATGGTGAGCTGAAGATCCGAGCCTGGGTTAGCGGCATCTCGGTCAAGCTCGCGCATGACCCGGCCGCCTGCATTCACTTCCACCCATTTGCTGCCAGCCTGGCCGCGCAGATCGGCCTCCATCCGGGCTTCGATATTATAACGACCGACTTGGAAATCAGGGATTTGTAAGACTGGATCGGTGTCGCCCGTTGTCTCGAGATACCAGTCGGAGACCGGGCCGACATAGCCAACCACGTGAGAGAAATCGGCACCGAGCGGATAGATGCGGCTCAGGCCAAATTCGGGAGTCACGCCGGGCAGGGCCGGGGCGTTGACCGCAACGGTTGACAGCTCTTCCCAGCTTAGCCGGTCGGCGATGGTGACGGGTACATAAGGCGGGCGTTCAAGGATTTCTTGGCGGGCGCGCTCCAGACGGCCCTGGTCCAGATTGACCAATTCGGTGAGGCGCGTGAGGACCTCGTCCAGATCGTCCACATCCTCACGGGTCATGACGATGCGATAGTTCTGCTCATTGCCCGCGAGAAGGGTCCCTCCGCGGTCAAAGATCAATCCGCGGGCGGGGGGCAGGAGGTGAATGTTGATCCGGTTTTCTTCGGCCAAAAGCCGGAAATCATCGGCCCGTTCCACCTGCAGATAGCGCATTCGTCCGGCCAGAACGGCCCCGGTGCCTGCCATCAGGCCACCGACCACCAGGCTGCGGCGGCCAACGAGGCGGGCGCTGTCATCGGTTTCTTTGGGCGTGCGTTTCATGCGGCTTTGGCGGCCTCGGGGTCAATCGGGCCCAGCTTACGCAAGCCAATGAGAAATTTCGAGACCGCGACAACGATCGGATAAATCGCGACGGTGACAATCCCTTGTGCCAGGGTCAGGCCGAGGGTGGTTTGATCGACCATAAGCACCCACAGCGCCACGCGGTTAAGGATCAGCAGCCCAAAAACCGCCAAGGCGAAGGCACCCCACTCAAAAAGAAATGGAAACGCGGTCATCGGTGCGCGACGGGTGCGGAGGTTTTCGCTAACCAGCAGCACCAGGGCCGTCCAGAGGCCTGGCGGACGGTGGAACAGGAAATCGGCCAGCAGGAAAACCATGATGATGGAGGCCATTGGGACAACCGCTGGCTGCCGCAGAACCCATGCCAGCGTGAGGGCCAGAAGGATGTCGGGCGCAGGCAGGCCAATATTGCCCAGACCAAGGGGCAAAAGCTTGTAGGTGATAACCACCAGGCTCAACGCGAGATAAATCAGCCGATAGGTCCAGATATGGCGCGTAACCGGGTCGATCATTGGCCCAACTCACCGGTTTCCAGAAGCGGCGCGCTGATTGGTGCGGTATTTGTTTCCGTGTCAGGCAGCGGCCAAGGTGGGCCGATCAACCCGCCCGGGTCGCTAAGCGTGGTGCCAGGGTGGCTCCGCATCACCCTAAGGAAGTTCAGCCGGGCATAATCGGCCGCAAGCCGGGCGCGTACTCGCCCATCGGGGGTCATCACGACCTGACCGACCAAAAGACCGGCAGGGAAAAGGCCACCATCACCGGAGGTCACCACCCGGTCGCCGGCGGAGATATCTTCAGGGTCTTCGATAAACTCCAACGCGGGGGCGAGGGAGTTGTCGCCAAGCAAAAGCGCTTGCTGGCCCGAGGGCTGCACCGTGACCGGTACTCGGCTGTTGCTATCGGTCAGAAGCAGAACGCGAGCCGTGCGTTCGCCGACGCCAGCGATCCGGCCAACAACGCCCAGGCCATCCATCGTGGCCCAGCCATCCAAAATGCCGTCGCGCGCGCCCACATTGAGCAAGACGGAGCGCCGGAAGGGCGAGCCGCTATCGGCCAAGACGATGCCGGTCACGAAAGTCAGTTCGGGGTCAAGCTGCACCCGGTTCAGATCGAGGAGGCGGGCGTTTTCCTGTTCCAGTTGCAAGGCCGCCTCGCGCCAGGCGCGCATCTGCTGCAACTCGCGGCGCAGTTCCTGGTTTTGCTCGTAAAGCCTTGTGTAGCTTTGGAAGTCATCCAACATCCGCGCCATGCCGGTGACCGGCGCCATGGCCCATTCCATATTGGGCACCACCCGGTCGATGATCTCGGCGCGCATCCGTTCAACCCTGGGATTGTCGATCCGCCAGATTAAAACGAGCGACACCAGGCATAAGACAACGACCGTCAGCAGCAGGCGCCTGACGGGGCGTGTATAGGCTTGATCATTGCGATCCCGGGCCATCTTGATCCTCGCGATCCGGCGGTGTCAGGGGCCGGGTGGCGGACTAGCTGTCGTAATCTATCGCATGGCGGAGGAGTTTTTCATACTCCAAGGCTTTGCCCGTGCCGAGAGCCACACAGTTCAGGCTTTCATCGGCCACCGAGATGGCCAGACCGGTTTGCTCACGAAGCGCGAGATCAAGCTCGCCCAAAAGGGCCCCGCCGCCGGTCAGCATCACGCCGCGGTCGACAATATCGGCGGCCAGATCGGGCGGCGTCGCTTCAAGCGCGCTCATGACGGCTTCGCAGATTTGTTGCACCGGTTCGGCCAGGGCCTCGGCAACTTGCGCCTGACTGATCTCGGTCTCCTTCGGCACCCCGTTCAACAGGTCGCGGCCCCGAATCTGCATCGAGGCGCCGCGGCCGTCATCAGGCATCCGCGCCGTTCCAATGGACGTCTTGATCCGCTCGGCTGTGGCCTCACCGATCAGCAAGTTTTGCTGCCGACGGAGATAGGAGATGATCGCATCATCCATCCGGTCACCCCCCACCCGGACCGAGCGCGCATAGACAATATCGGCCAGGGACAAGACGGCCACCTCGGTCGTCCCGCCGCCAATATCGACCACCATATTGCCAGTCGGATCGGTGATGGGCATGCCTGCACCGATGGCCGCCGCAATTGGCTCGGCGATCAGCCCGGCCTTGCGCGCACCTGCCGAGAGCACCGATTGACGGATGGCGCGTTTTTCGACCGGCGTTGCGCCATGCGGGACGCAGACGATGATTTTCGGTTTGGTAAAAGTAGTGCGTTTATGGACCTTGCGGATGAAGTGCTTGATCATCTCTTCGGCCACGTCGAAATCTGCGATCACGCCGTCGCGCATCGGTCGGATCGCTTGGATCGAACCGGGCGTCCGGCCTAGCATCAGCTTAGCGTCTTCACCAAAGGCCAGCGCCTTCTTCACACCGTCTTTGACTTGATAGGCCACCACAGAGGGCTCGTTCAAGATCACGCCTTTGCCTTTCACATAGACAAGCGTGTTTGCCGTGCCGAGGTCGATTGCCATATCGGCGGAGAAAAGGCTGCCAAGTCCGAAGGCCATATTTTGGGAAAATCCTGCTGTCACGTCCAAAAGAGGCGCAGGAAGACTCACCCGCGCCAAACCGGTCTGCATATAGGCACCCTGTTTCGCGTCCGTAAAGGGCGTTATCAGCGCCGATCAGCGCTATTTCGCTGTTCCGGGTGGGGCCAAATCGCACATTCAGAGGATTTGTGGCGGCGTTTGGTCGTGGGGGTCGGCCCCGCCCGGGGTTTGAGTCACATTAAGAGACGTCTTTGTAAGACACTTCCGGCAGGTCATGGCCCGCGCCCTTCTCACGGCGGAGGATCAGGCGGTTGAGGGCATTGATATAGGCGCGCACACTGGCCACGACGGTGTCCGTATCAGCGGATTGACCCGTTGCGATCCGGCCTTCTTCCTCCATCCGGACGCTGACCGTGGCCTGGGCGTCGGTGCCCTCGGTCACGGCATGCACCTGATAAAGTTGCAGCGTTGCAGCATGGGGAAAGACCGCTTTGACCGCGTTAAAGGCCGCATCGACAGGGCCGTCCCCCGTCGCTTCGACCGATTTCTCGACGCCATCGACGGTCATAGTCATCGTCGCCTTCTGCGGCCCCTCTGTGCCGCAGATCACGGTCATTGATTGCAGTTGCAGATGATCATCCAGATCGGTGGCGGCACTGTCGGAAACCAGAGCGACCAGGTCGTCATCGAAAACTTCTTTCTTGCGGTCCGCCAGTTCCTTGTAGCGCACGAAGAGATCGTTCAACTGGTTGTCGCCCAGATCATACCCCAGATCTTTCAGCTTCGAGCGCAGGGCCGCGCGGCCGGAATGCTTGCCCATGACGATATTGGTTTCGCTGAGGCCGACATCCTCGGGCCGCATAATCTCGAAGGTCTCGGCATTTTTCAGCATCCCGTCTTGGTGGATGCCCGATTCATGGGCAAAGGCGTTTTTGCCGACGATCGCTTTGTTAAACTGTACCGGGAAACCGGAAACCGTGGCGACGCGGCGCGAGATGTTCATGATCTTCGTCGCGTCGATGCCGGTGGTGAAGGGCATGATGTCGTGGCGGACCTTCATCGCCATCACGACCTCTTCCAGCGCCGTATTGCCCGCGCGTTCGCCCAAGCCGTTGATGGTGCACTCAATTTGCCGCGCGCCGCCTTCAACGGCTGCCAATGAATTGGCCGTCGCCATGCCCAGATCGTTATGGCAATGGGTGGAGAAAATCACCTCATCCGCGCCGGGGACCTCGGCGATCAACCGACGGATCAACTCGGCGGATTCGTTCGGGGCGGTGTAGCCAACCGTGTCGGGAATGTTGATGGTGGTCGCCCCGGCCTTGATAGCAATCTCGACCACGCGGGCGAGGTAATCCCACTCGGTCCGAGTCGCATCCATCGGGCTCCACTGCACATTGTCGCAGAGGTTCCGTGCATGGGTCACGGTGTCGTGGATGCGCTGGGCCATCTCATCCTGGGTCAGGTTGGGGATCGCGCGGTGCAGTGGCGAGGTGCCGATGAAGGTGTGGATGCGGGGCTGCTTGGCGTGGCGCACGGCCTCCCAACACCGGTCGATATCCTTGTAATTCGCACGAGACAGGCCGCAGATCACGCTGTTCTGGGCATTCTTCGCGATCTCAGAAACGGCGGCGAAATCGCCCTCCGATGCGATTGGGAAACCGGCCTCGATGATGTCGACGCCCATATCGTCCAGGAGACTCGCGATCTCCAATTTCTCGTCATGGCTCATGGTCGCGCCCGGAGATTGCTCGCCGTCGCGCAGGGTGGTGTCGAAAATCACCACGCGGTTTTTGTCAGTGCTCATTGGTTTCATCTCATCAAATAGAAGGTTTGGGGGCAGGCGCGCGGTCTGCGTCGCCGGAATTGGGTTCGCCGGTCGGCTCGATTAGGAGGACTTTGGCCTCTTCCTCGGCGCGTGGCCGGTGTATGACGCCTTTGGGCACAACAACGATTTCGCCAGGGCCAAAGCGGATGGCGTCATGGTCTTCGAACTCCATCGTCACTTCGCCCTCGATGACGAGGAAGAAGTCGTCGGTCGTCGCGTGTTTGTGGAAGGGGAACTCCCCTTGAAACTTCACGATCAGAACGTCGTTATCATTATAGGTCGCCACCACATGGGGGTCCCAATGGGTGTCGAACATGGCCAGTTTTTCGGCAAGGTTCACTTTCTGCATGATGTCTCTTCTTAGATTGCCTGGGTCACTCGGCGCTACTCCTCCTCTGAGCGGTCGCGCCGAAAGGCACGCTCAGAGGCGGCTAAGAAGGAGAAGACCACGCAGGTCGAGCGCGCCCAAAGGGGCGGCGGTCGGAACGATATGGCTGCGCGATGTCATGGGTCGCAGTTTACGAACACGGGCGCAGATGAAAACCCCCTTTTTGGGTCAGCGCGGTTGACCCGTGGTTCGACCCGGCTAGCTGGCAAAGGATGACAGAACGCGCATTGATCATTGGCGCATCGGGCGGCATCGGCTCCGCACTGACGGAAGCCCTGCGGTGGCGCGGGGCGGAGGTGACGGGCCTCTCGCGCTCCGGCGATGGGCTGGATGTGACCGACGAGGCAAACGTCGCGGCGCATCTCGGGGCGTTGGAGGGAACGTTTGACCGGATCGTTGTGGCGAGCGGCGCGTTAGAGATTTCTGGGGCAGAACCGGAAAAGACACTAAAGACGCTGTCACCCGAGGCGATGCTTGATCAGTTCCGGCTCAATGCCTTGGGCCCGGCTTTGGTGTTGAAACACGGGCTGGCGCTCCTGCCACGGGAGCGGCGTAGCGTTTTCGCCGTGCTCTCGGCGCGGGTTGGGTCAATCGGAGACAATCGATTGGGCGGTTGGATCAGCTACCGAACCGCAAAGGCTGCGTTGAACCAAGTGATACGAACCTCTGCCATCGAGATCGCGAGAACGCGGAAACCGGCGATCTGCGTGGCCTTGCACCCCGGTACGGTGCAGACGGCGTTCACAGAGAAATACCTGGGGCGCCATCCGTCCGTTCCCGCCTCCGAAGCGGCCGAAAACTTGCTGAATGTTATGGACGGGCTGACGCCGATCGATACCGGAGGGTTTTTTGATTGGACCGGGGCGCAGTTGCTGTGGTGAGGCTGGTTCTGGTCCTGGGGGATCAACTCAGCCTGGATTTATCTGCACTACGCGAGGCCGATCAGACATCCGATGTGGTGATCATGGCAGAGGTGGCTGACGAGGCCAGTTACGTGCCCCATCACCCGAAAAAGATCGCGTTTCTCTTTGCCGCTATGCGGAAGTTCGCCGTGCGGTTGGCGCAAGACGGCTGGCAGGTGCGCTACACGCGCCTTGATGACCCGGACAACACCGGCTCGATTGCTGGCGAGTTGCTTCGCCATGCCGCCGCGTTAGGGGCGATAGAGGTGTTGGCGACGGAGCCCGGCGAATGGCGTCTGATCTCGGCCTTAGAGGACAGCCCTGTGCCGGTGCATTTGTTCCCAGATGACCGGTTTCTTTCGTCACACGCAGAGTTCGACGCCTGGGCCGAGGGCCGCAAAGCACTGCGCATGGAGCATTTTTACCGCCTTATGCGGCGCAAAACCGGGCTGTTGATGGAGGGAGACAAACCGGCGGGCGGGCAATGGAATTACGACCATGACAACCGCAAACCGGCGCCTGACAGCATCGACTTTGATGGCCCGATGCGATTTGCGCCCGATGAGGCCGTTAACGCTGTATTGGCGCTGGTCGAGGCGCGTTTCGGCGATAATTTCGGCACGCTGCGCCCGTTTTGGTTTGCCACCGATCAGGCCGAGGCGCGTCAGGCGCTTGACCATTTCATCACCCACGCCTTGCCGAAATTCGGCGATTATCAAGACGCCATGCTCAGCGGCAACCGGTTTCTCTATCATTCCGTGATCTCGATGTATCTGAATGCTGGGTTGCTGACCTGGCAGGAGATTTGCGGCGCGGCGGAGACGGCCTGGCGGGCCGGACAAGCGCCGATCAACGCCGTGGAGGGGTTCATCCGCCAAATCATCGGCTGGCGCGAATACATGCGCGGCATCTACTTCCGAGAAGGGCCAGACTATGTGACCCGAAACGCATTAGGTCATGATCGGGCGCTGCCCGCGTTCTATTGGAGCGGAGAGACCGACATGCGTTGCGTCGCCGAAGCGGTCGAGCAAACGCGGGACGAGGCTTATGCCCATCATATCCAGCGCTTGATGGTGACGGGCAATTTCGCCCTATTGGCCGGTATTGATCCCTACCAGGTGCATGAATGGTATCTGGCTGTGTACGCGGATGCCTATGAATGGGTCGAGGCGCCGAACGTGATCGGGATGAGCCAGTTGGCGGATGGCGGCATTGTCGGGTCGAAACCCTATGTTTCGGGTGGCAACTACATCAATAAGATGTCGGACTACTGCCGAGACTGCGCGTATTCGGTTGCCCAGAAGACCGGCGCCGGGGCCTGCCCGTTCAACCTCTTATATTGGGCGTTTTTGGACCGTCATCGTCGCCGATTTGAGACAAATCCGCGTATGGCGCAGATGTATCGGGTCTGGGATCGGATGGATGCGACGCGGCGGGCGCATGTTTTGGAAGGTGCAGCTGAGGTGCTGGCACGATTGGACAGTGGGGACCGCGTCTAAGCCCACTTTGGCTCAAACGCCAAATCTTATATGATTGGTGGCAAGGGGGCGCGATGACGGCAAACAAAACCCAACCAACAGGCGAGTCTGTAACCGCCTTTCTGGAGGCTGTGGAACATCCGGTGCGCCGGGCCGATGGGTTGGCACTGGATGCGCTGTTTCGCGAGGTAACAGGCTGGACGCCGGTTATGTGGGGGCCGACGATTGTGGGCTATGGACGCTATCACTATCGGTACGACACTGGCCGAGAGGGAGATTTCCTCGCCACCGGGTTTTCGCCACGGAAATCAAATCTCTCGCTCTACATCATGCCCGGCTATGCCGAACGCGATGCACTCTTGGCGCGGTTGGGCAAGCATAAAACCGGTCGGGCCTGTCTGTATGTCAACAAGCTTGCAGATATCGACATGGGCGTCTTGGCCGAGTTGATCGCCGATGGGCTTGAGGATTTGGGCCGCCGCTGGCCGGTCTCCCCAAGCTGACCCCCCGGTCGGGTTGCTGCTTAGCCCATAAGCTGCCCGGCTTCCGGAACCCACCGGAACCCGTCACCATCGGTCGCGACATAGCCCAAAGCGGGGAAAGGCATATGATAGCCGATGGCCGGAAGGCGTTCGGCCGCAATCATGCTCAAAACACTTCGGCGGCTGGCTGCGGCGGCGTCTTTGTCCATATCAAACCGCACCTCCCAATCCGGGCGGGCCAGCGACCAGATCGGGTGATTGGCCAGATCCGCGAAGAGGACGAGGCCTTCGCCCTGGCTTTCGACCCGATAGACCATATGGCCCGGCGTATGACCGAACGCCGCCATCGCAGTCAGGCCAGAGGTGGCCTCTTGGCCGTCCTCCAAAAAGGTCATCTGATCGGCAAACGGGCGCACGTTTTGATTGAACCCGTCATTTCCAGCAGCGGCCCAAGCGTCATATTCGACACGGCCCGTGGCATAACGGGCATTGGGGAAGGTCGGCGCGCCGTCCGACAGCATTCCGCCGATATGGTCGCCGTGCATATGGGTCAAAACGACAAGGTCGATCTGATCCGGCGTATACCCCGCCGCCGCAAGCGCGCCGGTGGTACCCGCCGCGTTCAGGCCTGTGTCAAACAGCACCAGGTCGGCCCCGGTATTGATCACCGTCGGTGTGAAGAAGAACTGGGCCTGGTCGGGCGAGATGAAATTGGCGGCGCTGACCTCGGCAAACTCTTCGGCGCTGACATTCATCCCGAAGATCGATTGCAGATCATTGGCCGGTGAGGTGCCGACCAGAAGCGTTGTGACTTCAAAACCGCCAAGGGTGAAGCGGCGATGCATCGCAAAATCGGCCCCAAGCATAGGTGCATCTGCCTGCGCGGCAGGCGCAAGGGCGGCCAGCGGTACGGCGGCCCCGGCGGTGAGGGTTTGACGGCGGGTCAGGCGAGGCATGGGCAGGCTCCAATCTGCGGGATGTCTTCGACGAAAGGTAGCAGTGGAATCGCCCTAGGCCAGCGCACAATGGTGTGAGCCGGGTGGCGTCACTCCCACCAGCGGTCAATCCGGGCAATATCGGCGTCGGACCAGCCGAAATGATGCGCCAGTTCATGCACCAAGACATGGGCAACAAGCTCGCCAAGCGTGACGTTGCCGCGCTCAGCCCATTCCTCCAAGATTGGGCGGCGGAAAAGCCAGATTGTGTCAGGGCCAAAGGGTTGATCCATAACCGATTTCTCGGTCAGCGGGATGCCCTCATAAAGTCCGGTCAACTCAAACGGGTTCTCCATCCCCATCTCGGCCAGCATCTTGTTGGGTGCGAAATCCTCGACCCGCAAGGCCACCGCTTGTGCCGCCTCGGAATAGGGCGCTGGCAGAGCATCGCGCGCCGCAAGCGCCAGCGCTTCGAATACGGTAAGATCGGGCGGCGTCGATTTGGACCAGTTGGACATAGCCCCGATATGGACAAAAGCAGTCGCCTGTGAAAGAGGATCGGCCCTGAATTTGGAGGTTCCGATGACCATCACCCGTTTTGCGCCATCCCCCACTGGTTATCTGCATATCGGAAATCTGCGTGCTGCGCTGTTCAACTACCTGATCGCGCGGAAGGCAGGGGGGCAGTTCATACTGCGCTTGGATGATACCGACCCGGAACGCTCCACCCAGGCATATGCCGATGCGATCCAGGAAGACCTGGAATGGCTCGGCCTGACCTGGGACCGGGTGGAACGTCAATCGGACCGGCTCGACCGTTACGCGGCGGCAGCGGATGCTCTGCGCGAGAAAGGGCGGTTTTACGAGGCGTTCGAGACACCGGTGGAGCTGGACCTGAAGCGCAAGAAGCAGCTCAATATGGGGCAGCCGCCGGTCTATGACCGAGCGGCGCTGAAACTGTCGGACGCTGAGAAGGCCGCGTTGAAAGTGGAGCGCGGGCAGGGGGTTTGGCGGTTCTTGCTCGACCATCAGCGGATCGAGTGGACCGATGGCATCCTTGGCGATCTGTCGATTGACGCGGCCAGCGTGAGCGATCCGGTCCTGATCCGTCAGGACGGGCAGGTGCTCTATACGCTCGCCTCCGTCGTTGATGATACCGAGATGGGGATCACCCATGTGGTGCGTGGCTCGGATCATGTGACCAACACGGCAACCCAGATTCAAATCATCGAAGCTTTGGGCGGCACCGTGCCGAGCTTCGCGCATCACTCGCTTCTGACCGGCCCGCAAGGGGAGGCGCTGTCGAAACGTCTCGGCACGCTGGCCTTGCGCGATCTTCGCGCAAGCGGGGTGGAGCCGATGGCGCTCCTGTCGCATATGGCACGGATCGGGTCGTCGCAGCCGGTGGAACTGGCCGGCTCACTCGATGAGCTGGCGGACGGGTTCGATTTGGATCATTTCGGCGCGGCCCCTACGAAATTCGACGTCGAAGACCTTTACCCGCTGACCGGGCGCTATTTGCATGGTCAGCCCTTGTCTGCCGTGGCCGAAGATGTCGCGGCCCTCGGCGTGCCAGCTGATCTGGCCGAACCGTTTTGGACCGTCGCACGGGCAAACATTACAACCCGTGCCGATCTGGCGGGGTGGTGGGCGCTGTTCCGCGATGGGGCCACGCCTTTGGTGGATGCGGAAGACCACGATTTCGTGGCGCAAGCCTTCGAGATGCTGCCGGAGCCACCCTATTCTGAGACCACCTGGGCCAACTGGACCAGCGCGGTGAAAGAGGCGACGGGACGCAAAGGCAAGGGATTGTTCATGCCCCTCCGCAAGGCGGTGACCGGTCTGGAACGGGGCCCCGAGATGGCCGATGTAATGCCGCTCTTGCAGAAAAAACCCTGTCTCTAAACGCAGAGCGGCCTTCTCTGCTTCAAAAATATCCCCACCGGAGGCATTAAAATCTCTGGCCCGCGCGCGTCATTCATGCCACGGCTGGGACGAAGGGACGCGCGATGGCACAAGCACAGGCGAAATTCCTGAGCGGAAATTTGTTCCGGCACATCTCGGTCATGTCGCTCACTGCGACAATCGGGTTGATGGCGGTGTTCTTGGTCGATTTTGTCGACATGATTTTCATCTCGATGCTGGGCAAGGCGGAACTGGCCGCTGCCGTGGGTTATGCGGGCGCAATTCTGTTCTTCACCACCTCCTTCGGGATCGGGATGGCCATCGCTGGCGGCGCTTTGGTGGCGCGGGCCTTGGGCGAAGGCGACGAGGCGCTGGCGCAACGGCGGGCCACCAACACCTTGATTTTCGGCGTGGTGTTCGGCGCGATTTTCAGCGCCGTCGTCTGGACGAACCTGGGCGGTCTGACGGCCCTGGTGGGTGCCAGTGGTGAAACGCAAGAGCTTGCTGTCGACTATTTGCAGATCATTATCCCGTCTCTGCCCTTTCTCTTGGTTGGCATGGTTGGCGGTGCGATCCTGCGCGCCCATGGCGATGCCCGTCGGGCGATGATGGCGACGATCTGGGGCGGGCTAGTCAATGCGGTTTTGGACCCGATTTTGATCTTCGGCTTGGACTTGGAACTGACCGGTGCCGCACTGGCCTCCGTCGCCGCACGGCTAACCATCGCGGCCACGGCGTTGATCCCGATCATGCGCTATTACGGCGGTTTTGGCCGCCCAAACCTGCCGGAGATGCGGCTTGATTTGAGCCCGGTTGTGACCTTGGCCTTTCCTGCGATCCTGACCCAACTCGCGACGCCCATCGGACAGGCCTATGTCACCCGTTCCATGGCGAGCTATGGCGAAGAGGCGGTGGCGGGTATGGCGATCGTTGCGCGCCTGACACCAGTCGCCTTTGGGGTGATCTTCGCGCTGTCGGGGGCCATCGGGCCGATCATCGGGCAGAATTACGGGGCCAAGGATTATGACCGGGTGCGGCGCGCCTATCGCGATGGCATGGTGTTTACGGCGCTTGTGGTGATCTTGGTGACGGCCGTTCTGTTCGCGATACGCGGGCCGATTGCGGATCTGTTCCAAGCGTCCGGCATCACCCGCGATCTGGTGTTCCTGTTCTGCGGCCCGCTGGCGCTCGCGTTCTTCTTCAACGGAATGATCTTTGTCTCGAACGCGGCGTTCAACAATCTTGGTCATCCCTATTATTCAACCTGGATCAACTGGGGTCGCCACACATTGGGCACGATCCCTCTGGTGATCCTTTTCGCGTCCTGGTTCGGCGCGGCGGGCGTCTTAATCGGCCAAGCGGTGGGCGGGTTGATCTTTGGGCTGATCTCGCTTTGGCTGGCGCTCAGGGTGATCGGCAAACAAGAGGCGGTGGCTGCGCCCGGGGTCTTTCAGCGTCAGGCGCGGCAGTTACAGCTGTTTCACCACCGTCGATAGGCTCTCAAGCTGATCATCGACGAAGCGCCGTTCATCGGCCTCAAGCGGTTGTGCACGTGGGTAGATTGGCGCGGCGCGGTCATTCAGGATCGACAAGTCCCAGCCAATGGTCGTGTGAAAAAACTGCGCGGCGCCACTTGTGCCGAATTCTCGCAGATAGCCCTGAACCACCGTATCGAGATAGCTGAGCAGGATTGGGTGATCTTCCCCATCGGCTTCGTGGTGTGGCTCAACTTTGTAGATTTGCACCGCGACGCTGTCTTCATGGTCATGGCTGATCTCTGCCACCTGATGGCGGGCATAGGCCCGCTCGCGCGCATCGAGTGCGGCCCAGTCCGCGCCGGGCACCGCCGCGATCAGCCCATCGATCTCGGCCCCCGGCATCTCCACCGCCGTCAGATACGCCACGCGTCTCAGCCGCGTGCCGCGCCAGGCGCGCCCCCAGCCCGATACTCGGGCTTTGGTCGCGCGCGGATAGGCATGGGTGGCACGATTGACCAGGCTGCCATAGCCAAAAAAGAAGGGGTCGGACATGGGTCGTAGTTTTGAGCCGGCATACGGCGGCATGCAAGCCCCTTGCCGGAATCAAAAATCTGGGTATTTTGGGCGCAGTTCAGGCAGGGAGAAGCTGGCGCATGCGCCGGTGCCGAAGGAGCAACCGCCCCGGTAAACTCTCAGGCAACAGGGACCTGTTTGAGCAATAGAACTCTGGAGAGAGGCGCGGGGACCGCGTCCGCCGAAGGGATAACGATCTCAGGCGAAAGGACAGAGGGGGCATCGAGACGCGCGCATGAGGCGCGGGTGATACGATGCCGGGCCACGCCCCGGTAACCGGGGGAAACATGGCCGATTTGAAGCGCCTGACATTACATGATCTGCACGCCGAATTGGGCGCAAAATTCGTGCCGTTCGCGGGCTATGATATGCCCGTGCAATACGCCGCCGGTGTGATGGCCGAGCATTTATGGTGCCGTGAGAAGGCGGGGCTCTTCGATGTCAGCCATATGGGGCAGGTGCTCCTGCCGCTTGATCAGGACGCGGCGCTTGAAGCTTTGGTCCCGGTCGATGTGATCGACTTGGCGCCTGGACGGCAGCGGTACGGGCTGTTCACCGATGACGCAGGCGGGGTGCTTGACGATTTGATGATTGCCCGGCGTGCGGAGGACCTGTTTCTGGTGGTGAATGCCGCCTGCAAAGAGGCCGATATTGCCCATCTCGCGGCGCATCTTACAGGTGTGCAGCCGGTGGAGGGCCGGGCGCTATTGGCGCTGCAAGGTCCCCTGGCTGAGCCGGCTTTGGCACGCGTGCTGCCAGAGGCGGCCGAGATGCGGTTCATGGATGTGGCGCAGATGGGCTGGCAAGGTGCGGAGCTTTGGCTGTCACGGTCCGGCTATACTGGCGAGGACGGGTTTGAAATCTCGGTGCCGGAGGCGCAAGCCGACGCTTTCGCCCGGGCTCTGCTGGAGATGGATGAGGTTGCGCCGATTGGTCTCGGCGCACGGGATAGCTTGCGATTGGAAGCGGGGCTGCCGCTTTATGGCCAAGACTTGAGTGCAGAGATCACGCCGATCGAAGCGCGGCTTGGCTGGGCGATCTCCAAAGTGCGCCGGGCGGATGGCGCACGCGCAGGCGGGTTCCCAGGCGCGGACCGGATTTTGACGGAGATGGCCGATGGCGCGCCGCGCAAGCGCGTCGGGCTGCGCCCCGAAGGCCGCGCGCCGATGCGGGCTGGCGTGCCGCTATTTGACAGCGCGGAAGGTGGCACAGAGATCGGCGTCATCACATCGGGCGGCTTTGGCCCGTCGGTGGGTGGCCCGATCGCAATGGGCTTGATCGACAGCGCCACCCCATCCGATGCTGTGATCTATGGCGAAGTGCGCGGCAAGCGCTTGCCCGCCATCCAAACCGCCACACCATTTTATAAGCAAAGCTACAAACGTTGAGCGAGGGAGACGACAGATGAAATACACAGAAGAGCATGAATGGCTGCGCGTCGACGGCGATGTCGTGGTTGTGGGCATCACGGAACATGCCGCGACGCAATTGGGCGATGTGGTGTTCGTGGAACTGCCCGAAGAGGGCACTGAAGTGGCCAAAGATGACGAGGTTGTCGTAATCGAGAGCGTGAAGGCCGCGTCTGACATCCTGGCCCCGCTCGATGGCGAGATCGTCGAGGTGAACACACCGCTGGCCGACAACCCTGGCATGGTTAACGACGATGCGATGGGCGAGGCTTGGTTCTTCAAAATGAAGATCGCCGATATGAGCGCCATGGACGAGATGATGGATGAAGCCGCCTATAAGGACTTCATCGGAGACTGACGGATTTGTGCATCGTCAAGCCTTCGTGAGGGCGCGGCGATCCTTGTGACCGTTCCGAACACTGGCCTTGCGCCGCAGACCTGGAGAGCCCGGATATGACCTGGACGCCCACCGACTATGACCCGACCGATTTCGGAAACCGCCGCCATATCGGCCCGTCGCCAACCGAGATGGCCGAGATGTTGCAAGCGGTGGGCGCGGGCAGCTTGGATGAGTTGATTGATCAAACCGTTCCAGCGGCGATCCGACAGGCGGACGCGCTGGATTGGCCTGCGCTTTCGGAAGCTGAGTTGATCGGCCATATGCGGGCGATTGCGGCCAAGAACAAGGTCATGACCAGCATGATTGGGCAGGGCTATTACAACACCCATACCCCGCCAGCGATCCAACGGAATGTCTTGGAAAACCCGGCCTGGTACACGGCCTATACGCCGTATCAGCCTGAGATCGCGCAAGGACGGCTTGAGGCGCTGTTGAACTTCCAGACCATGGTCGCCGATCTGACTGGGTTGGAGGTGGCCAACGCGTCTCTGCTTGATGAATCCACGGCCTGCGCCGAGGCGATGGTGATGGCGCAGCGGGTGGCGAAGTCGAAGGCCACGGCTTTCTTCGTGGACGAGAATTGCCATCCGCAGAATATCGCGGTGATCCAGACCCGGGCCGAGCCTCTGGGTATTGATGTTATTGTCGATGATCCGGCCAATCTGGACGCCACGGCCGTTTTCGGTGCCGTGTTCCAATATCCCGGCACCTATGGCGGGCTTTCGGACCCCTCGGCGCAGATCGCCGCGCTGCATGAGGCGAAGGCGATTGGCATTGTCTGCACCGATCTCTTGGCGCTCACTCTTATAAAAGAACCTGGCGCGATGGGCGCGGATATCGCCGTCGGCTCGGCGCAGCGTTTTGGTGTGCCGCTTGGCTATGGCGGGCCGCATGCGGCGTTTCTCGCCTGCCGCGAAGCCTATAAACGCGCGATCCCGGGGCGTTTGGTCGGTGTCTCCATCGATGCGCGCGGCGGCAAGGCTTATCGGCTGGCCCTGCAAACGCGGGAGCAGCATATCCGCCGCGAAAAGGCGACCTCTAATGTCTGCACGGCGCAAGCATTGCTGGCCGTGATGGCCTCCTTCTATGCGGTGTTCCATGGGCCGCAGGGGCTGAAAGCGATAGCGCAGCGGGTGCATCTGAACACCGTGCGTTTGGCGGCAAGCTTGCAGGCGGGCGGGTTTGCGCCGGAAGAGGATGCGTTTTTCGATACGATCACGGTGCCTGTGGGCAAGAAGCAGAGCCGGATCATGGCCGCGGCCGTGGCGCGGGGGATCAACTTGCGCGATGTGGGCAATGACAAGATTGGCATTTCGGTTGATGAAACGACGACCGAAGAGCACCTGGCCGCCGTTTGCCGGGCCTTTGGTGTGCTTTTGGCGGGGCCGCAAACACTGCCGGCGATCCCTGATGACCTGTTGCGCAGGTCGGATTATCTGACCCACCCGATCTTCCATATGAACCGCGCGGAATCTGAGATGATGCGCTATATGCGCCGCCTCTCGGACCGGGATTTGGCGTTGGACCGCGCGATGATCCCGCTTGGCTCCTGCACGATGAAGCTGAACGCGGCAGTCGAGATGATGCCGATCACCTGGCCGGAATTTGGCGCGATACACCCGTTTGCGCCCGCCGATCAGGCCGAAGGATACGCAGAGATGCTAGAGGACCTCTCGGCCAAGCTCTGCGACATCACCGGCTATGACGCGATGTCGATGCAGCCCAACTCCGGCGCGCAGGGCGAATATGCCGGGCTTTTGACCATTGCCGCCTATCACCGGGCCAATGGCGATGAGGATCGCGATATCTGCCTGATCCCGGTTTCGGCGCATGGCACCAACCCGGCCTCGGCGCAGATGGCGGGGATGAAGGTGGTCGTCGTTGCAGCCGCCGAGAATGGCGATATCGATCTGGATGATTTCCGCGCCAAGGCGGAGGCGGCGGGCGACAAGCTCGCAGCTTGCATGATCACCTATCCGTCGACCCATGGGGTGTTTGAAGAGACCGTGCGCCAGGTTTGCGAGATCACCCATGAGTTTGGTGGGCAGGTCTATATGGACGGCGCCAATCTCAACGCCATGGTGGGGCTCTCGAAGCCGGGCGATATCGGGTCCGATGTGAGCCATCTGAACCTGCACAAGACCTTCTGCATCCCCCATGGTGGTGGTGGGCCCGGCATGGGGCCGATTGGGGTCAAAGCGCATCTGGCGCCGCATCTGCCGGGGCATCCCGAAACCGGCGGGCTGGAAGGCCCGGTTAGCGCCGCGCCCTATGGTTCGGCCTCGATCCTGCCGATCTCCTATGCCTATTGCCTGTTGATGGGGGGCGAGGGGCTGACCCAGGCGACCAAGGTCGCAATCCTGAACGCGAACTATATCGCGGCGCGGTTGAAAGAGGGCTTTCCGGTGCTCTTCACTGGCAGCCAGGGGCGCGTGGCCCATGAGTGTATCCTCGACACACGACCGTTTGCGGAGGCGGGTGTGACTGTCGATGATATCGCCAAGCGCTTGATCGATAATGGTTTTCACGCGCCAACGATGAGCTGGCCCGTGGCGGGCACACTGATGGTCGAGCCGACCGAAAGCGAAACCAAAGCCGAGATCGACCGGTTCTGCGATGCGATGATGTCCATTCGGGCAGAGATTGCCGAGGTCGAGGCGGGCACAATTGCGGCAGAAGACAGCCCGTTGCATCACGCGCCGCACACGGTGGAGGATTTGGTGGGCGAGTGGAACCGGGCCTATAGCCGCGAGCAGGGCTGCTTCCCGGCGGGGGCTTTCCGGGTCGACAAGTATTGGCCGCCGGTCAATCGGGTCGACAATGTGCATGGCGACCGGCATCTGATCTGCACCTGCCCGCCGCTGGAGGAGTATCTCGACGCGGCTGAGTAGGATGCGGTCCGTTTGAGTTCGTCGAGTCACAGGGGGTGGCGATCTATGGCTGTTTTGGCCTCAGATGCCGCCCGCCTTTAGGCGTCTAGGCCCACTGGGACAGTTGGGTCGAGCTTCTGGAACCGTGAGCAGGTTTGACTCCGCCGAATGATGCATTCGGTCGGAGAGTCCTGTCTATCGAGTGACCTTCAAGATGGATGGGACAACCGTGCGCATTCGTCAGAAACGTGCTTTGACCATGCGACTTTACTTGATGACGCAATCTGTGTTTCGCGCCGCAGGTCGACCGGTGCTCATGGCGGCTTCCGCACCAAAAGTCGTGCGAGAGGGGGCTGATTTGATCAGCGATACGGCGTTCAAAGTATATCTAGCGACACTTTCACACGATCCATCACGATCGACGATGTGAACCGGTTCACATTGGATTCGTCAAAGAAATACTCTTGCGTGAACTCTTCGTATTCTTTGATGTTCTGAACGACGACGACCAGGATGAAATCTGCCTCGCCCGTGGTGTAATAGCATTGCTGCACCTGAGGCGCGCTGCGCATGCGCCGCTTGAAGGCGTCGAGCCGTACGCGGCTTTCGCGTTCCAGCATGACCTGAACGATGACCGTCATCTCGCGGCCCAGCTTCGCCGGTGACAGGACCGCGATTTCCTTTTCAATCAGCCCGGTCTCGCGCAGCCGTTTCAGGCGTTTTTGCACCGCCGGGGGTGACAGGCCAATCTCGAACCCGATCGCTTCTGCGGTCAGGCGCGCATTGGATTGCACGAGGGTGAGAATCTCTAAGTCTTTGTCGTCCATAGTTACATAAAGATCATGTCTGGCTCTCATAACAACGTTTTTTATCGCCTTGCCGCGAAAATCGACGTCTTGCCTCGCGAAGCCTTCCTACGATCATCGGTGCGAGAAAAAGAAACTGCGCAAAAAAGACTGGTGGTAAGAGACCTGTTTGTCTGAGCGTTGGCGCCCCTCTCTCTGGCGCTTTGCTTTACCGACAGGTGCCTTGTGCGGATGTGCTCTGCACGTTCCCCAAGCCACCTCTGGCACGGAGGTAACAATGCCAATGACACCAATCAAACTGTCCATCGCCGCGGGGCTTGTCGTTTTGGGGACAGCTGCGTCTGCGATTGCGGGCCCGCTGACCGACCGGATCGAAGCCGGAGAGCCGATCCGTATCGGCTTCTCGAATGTGCCGATCTGGGGCTACCCCGATGAGAACGGCGAGGCGAAAGGTTTCGTGAACGAGATCGCCATCGGCATTCTGGCCGAGATGGGCATCACGAATATCGAAACCAACGTGACCGATTGGGCGGGTCTGATCCCCGGCCTCCAGGCCGGGCGCTACGATCTGATCACCGGCGGGCTTTATATCCTCAACAGCCGCTGCGAAAACATCGCCTTTTCCGAGCCGATCGGATCAATGGGCGATGCGTTCATCGTCCCGGCGGGCAATCCGATGGGCCTCAACAACTACCAGGATGTGCTGCAACAAGGCGCGATGCTGGTGGCACCTGCCGGGTACAACACCATTGAGGCCGCGCGCCGCGAAGGCATCGGTGATGATCAATTGATGCAGGTACCCGGGCCAAGCGAAGCGCTGGCCGCTGTGCGCGCCGGGCGGGCCGATGCCGCCGCTCTGACCTATTTCGAAGCCGATTATCTGGCCGAGCAATCCGGCGGCACCATCGACGTGACCGATCCGCAAGACCTGCCGGAATGGACGCTGAATTGGGTCGGTATTGGGTTCCGCTTCAACGACACAGATTTCATGGAACAGTTCAACGCCGCGCTGGCGGACTATGTTGGTACCGAAGAAATGCTGGCCTCGGTCGAGGAATACGGGTTCACCGCCTCGCATTTGCCGGGAGACCGGACGGCAGAATGGGTCTGCGCAAACCGCTGATCAAAAAAGGCGGCGGCGGGCCAGCAGGCCACGCCGCTGCCTTACACGCGCGGACAGGTGGGGCCGATGTCGTTTACCGAATTTCTACTACAATACTGGCCTAGGCTTCTTTCTGGGACCGGCATCACCGTGGCCCAGTTCTTGCTGGCGGCTGTGCTCGGCATCGCCATTTCGCTGGTGATGGGGTTGATGAAGCTCTCTGAAAACCGGCTCATGCGCGGCACGGCGATCACCTATATTGAGTTCTTTCGCGGCACCTCGCTTTTGGTGCAGCTCTACTGGATCTTCTTTGTCCTGCCGCTCTTCGGGATCACGGTGGAGAAGTTCACCGCAGGCTATCTCGCCGTTGGCATGAATATCGGCGCATACGGCGCGGAGCTGGTGCGCGGCGGCATCCTGTCGGTGCCCAAGGGCCAATGGGAAGCCGCGCTGGCGCTTAATATGAGCCCCGCCCAACGGATGCGCCGGATCATCTTGCCGCAGGCGCTGGTAAATATGCTGCCGCCCTGGGGCAATCTGATGATCGAGTTGTTGAAAGGCACGGCCCTGGTCTCGCTGATCTCGGTCACGGACCTGATGTTTGAGGCGCGCCAGATTAACAACACGACCTTCCTATCGGCGCAGATCTTCGGGACGGCCCTGATCATCTACTACATCCTGGCACGTTTTATGGTCACGCCCTTCATGCGCTGGTTGGAGCGCCACATGTCCCGCAAGATGGGGAGGAGCTGAGCGATGCTGGAATGGCGTTGGGAGTTTGTCTGGGAAGTCCTACCCCGTCTGATCGAGGCCACCGGCAACACGCTGTTGGCCGCAGGCGGCGGCTACGCGATTGCCGTCGTTCTTGGCCTCGTGCTGGCGTTGGCGCAGCGCACGCCATACCGCGGGCTGACCTTCGTGGTGCGGGAATTTGTGGAGTTCATCCGCTCCACCCCGCTTCTGTTGCAGATCTTCTTCATTTTCTTTGTCGGGCCGCAATTCGGTATCCGGCTCAGCCCCTGGACCTCGGGCATGATTGCGATCGGGCTGCACTATGCCTGCTACCTGTCCGAGGTCTATCGCGGCGGCATCGACAGCGTCGCGCGTGGCCAGTGGGAGGCCGCGACTGCGCTCAACATGACCGCGTTTCAGACCTATCGCCGGGTGATCATCCCCCAGGCGATCCCGCCCGCGATCTCAGGGCTCGGCAACTATCTGGTGGGCATCTTCAAAGACACGCCGATGTTATCGGTGATCGGGGTGACAGAGTTGATCCACACCGCCAATGCGATCGGGTCCGAGCATTATCGCTTTTTCGAGCCGTACACACTTGTCGGCCTGATCTTCCTAGCAATCTCACTGCCTGCGGCGGGCCTGATCCGGCTCTTCGAAGGCTATGTGCGCCGCAAAATGGGACTATAAGACAATGGAAACCCTTTCTGATTTCCCGCTTGAACTCACTGGCGACGCAACACCGATGGTTCGGTTTCGCAAAGTGCGCAAAGCTTATGGCGCGCTGACCGTGCTCGACGACCTTGATCTGGATGTGGCGGAGGGCGAAATGGTCTCGATCATCGGCCCGTCGGGGTCCGGCAAAACCACCGTGTTGCGCATGCTGATGACGCTGGAGCAGATCAATGGCGGTTGCATTTATGTCGATGGTCAGCCCCTGACGCATATGCCGAAAAACGGGAGACTTGTACCCGCCAGCGCGCGCCATCTGCGGGCCCGGCGTTGCGACATCGGCATGTGTTTTCAGCATTTCAACCTGTTCCCGCATATGACCGCGCTCGAAAACTGTATGGAAGGCCCGGTGCATGTGTTGGGCATGCCGAAGGCGGAGGCGCGCGACCGGTCCGAAGAGCTTCTGGAACTGGTGGGGATGATCGGCAAGAAAGATCAGCACCCCTCGCGTCTGTCCGGCGGACAGCAACAGCGGGTGGCCATCGCGCGCGCGCTGGCAATGCGGCCCAAGGTGATGCTGTTTGACGAGGTGACCTCTGCCCTCGACCCGGAGGTGATCGGTGAGGTCACCAACGTCATTCGCGGGCTGGTGTCGGAACACAAGCTGACCATGCTGATGGTGACTCACCAGATGGGGTTTGCGCGCGACATCTCGGACCGGGTCTGTTTCTTCTATGGCGGCAAGATCGAGGAACAGGGGCCGCCGTCGCAGTTGTTCGGCAACCCGCAGAAAGACCGCACGCAGCAGTTTCTGAGCGCCGTGCGGGAAGCGGTCTAACGTCCCTCAAATGGATTGGGAGAAAGGTGCCATGTTTGCAGAGAGATTGACCAGGCTCCGCGCGCATCTCGTGGATGCGGGTATCGACGTGGCGCTGATCACCGATGACGACAACATCTATTACCTGACCGGTTACTACGACTATCTGCATATGGAGTTCGGCCGCCCGACAATCCTGGTGGTGCCCAAAGACGGCCCGACGCTGCTGATCACGCCGATGATTGACCTGACGCTGGCCGAGGCCACGGCAGAGGTCGACCGGATCGCGCCTTGGAATGACGGCGCTGGTGAGGAATGGCGGACGGAGCTGCCGGTGGCCTTGGCCGGGACCGGGCGGGTTGGGATCGAACGCGATCACATGCCGCCCTTGGTGCGCCGCTATCTCGATACACTGGTCGATATTCGGCACGTCACCAACGTAACGCCGATCCTGGCCGAGATGCGCATGATCAAATCGCCGGAGGAACTGCAACTGGCCCGCCATGCCGGTGAGGTGGCCTCTGCGATGATGCAGGCCGGGCGAGACGCGATAGGCGACGGCGTCGCCGAATTCGAGGTGGCTTTGGCGACCTCGGCAGCCGGCGCACGCAAGGCCGCCGCTCTGCTGGAGGCCTTCTACGGTGACACCATCATGTCACCCATGACCCATTTCTTGCAGATCATGGCCTCTGGTCCCGAGATCACCAAAACGCATCACCGCGCCAGCACCCGGATCATGCGCCGTGGAGAGCCGGTGTTTCTGTGTTTCTGCGGCATGACCAATTTTCACCGTTTCAAGCTCGGCTTTGACCGCACATTCTGGATCGGCGAGATCGCGGACGATACACAGGCCGCGGTCTATGAGGTGGCGCGCGCCAGTCAGCAAGCCGCACTGGATGCGCTCCGCCCCGGTGTGACCGCCGAGAGCGTGCATCAGGCCTATGCGGAGGTGATCCAAGGCGCGGGCTATGATTACCCGTTCCGATGTGGCCGCGCGACCGGGTTCAGCTTCCTGGAACACCCGCAGTTGGTGACTGGCGACAAAACGATCCTGCAACCGGGCATGGTTCTGGCCGTGGACGGGTCGGTTGCGACCCCGGAGTTCCGTGCGCAGGTCGGCGACAGCTTCATCCTGACGGAAGATGGCTATGAGCCGCTCACACTGCATCCGAAATCGCTAACAGAGGTGGTATTGTAACATGTTCAAATCCGGCGACACCGTCACATCGAAACCCTGGACCGCAGAACTGAACGGCGGGCGCCACCATCGCGCGCAGCTTGGGTTCATCTTCATGTCCACCGATCTGGCGGGCGAACAGGATTTCTTCGATATGGTCCCCGAGGGGGTTGGCGTGCACATCACCCGGCTGAAGACCGAGGATTACACCACCAAAGAAACCCTCGCCCGGCATATCGATGCGATGGCCGATGCCGCCGCGCGGTTGCAGCCCGATATGAAGCCCGAGGTGATCAGCTATAGCTGCACCAGTGGGTCGATCGTGAATGGCGAAGAAGCTGTGTTTGCCGAGATTCGCAAGGGCGCACCCTGGGCGGAGCCGATGTGCCTGGTGACTGGGGTCGTGGATGCGTTGCGCGAGCTTGGCGCACAAAAGCTGGTCGTCGGCACGCCCTATCTGGACGAGATCAATACAGCAGAGGCGGAGTTTTTGGTCGAGAAAGGCTTTGAGATTTTGGACATTCAGGGCCTCAACCTGGAAACCGGGGTCGAGTTCGGCTGCGTCACGCCCGCCTATTGGAAAGAGTTCGCGCTGACGATTGACCAGCCCGAGGCGGATGCGATTTTTCTCAGCTGCGGCGGCATTCGTGCGCTTGAAGTGGTCGAGGACATCGAACAGATCGCTGGCAAACCCGTCATCACCAGCAATCAGGCGCAATTCTGGAGCTGTCTGCGGCGTGCGGGCATCGAAGATCAAATTGCTGGCTTTGGAGAGATTTTCGCGCGGCCCGGCACATCGCTGTTGCCGCGCCGCTGAAGTCAGTCAGATCACCGGCAAGTCACGCGGCGCGCGCCGGGTCAGAAGCTCGGCGCCATCGGCGCGAATGACGATGTTTTCCTCATGCACCATCATCAGCCCGTCGCCATAGCTGAGCGAGGGTTCAAGCGTCAATACCATGCCCTCTTGCAGCACGGTTTCGTCAAATGCCGCATGGGAGGGTTGTTCGGTCAGTTGCATGCCAAGCCCATGGCCCAACCGCCCGATATCTCCGCCACTGGAATCCAACTCGCCGATCACTGCCGACATGGCCAGAAACAGATCGCGGCACGTGTTGCCGGGCTTTGCGGCCTCAAGCCCAGCTTCGGTGGCCCGCCAGAGCACGTCATAGGCCCGCCGAGCAGTCTCATCGGCCCGGCCAATCGCCCAGTTGCGGTCGAAATCGCAGAAATACCCGTCCCAAGTGCAGCCAGTGTCCAGCATCAGGATGTCGCCGGTCCGCAGCGGACGATTTGATGGCGGAGAGATCACATCGCCATAGCCGCCCTGATCAGCCCCCCCGACCACATAGGGCGCGTCATCGGCCCCTTGCGCCAGGGCCTCGCGGCGGAAGGCACGGAAGACCTCCTCCAACGGCATACCTTCGGCCACAAATGCCGGCACACGTTCGAATGTGGTAGAGCCAATGGCGCAAATATGGGCCAGCTTCTCGATCTCTGCCGGGGACTTCACCATGCGCAGCCCCTGCACCAGCCCGGTCGCGTCCACGATCTGAAGTCCGGGCAAAGCCGCAAGCAGCCGCTCCCAATCTCCCAAAGGCATTCTAAGGATGGTTTCGTGCCCTTTCGGCACGCCGATCCGCGCCTTTTCCCCCGCCAGCGGGGCCAGCAGATCGCTCAGCAAGCTGATCCCGTCATCCTCTGGCGCGGGCGCACTCCAGGTGCGGATATCGTCAACCCAGCCCTGCCGCATCAGCGCCGCGCCAATCTCGGGGATGATGGCAATGGGCTGGCCCGAAGCGGGGACGAACAAGAACCAGGGCCGGGTCGGACTTTGCCAGAAAAGTGTCTGAAAGCCGCTGAAGTATCGAAGCTCCGCCTCGGTGGTCAGCAGCAAACCCGCAAGCCCGGCCTCGGCCATGCGCTTTTGCGCCCGGCTGAGCCGCTCCGCATATTCTGCTACCGGAAACCCCCGCTCTGGCGCCTCAGGCCGCATCGCGCCCCTCCATGATCCGGTTGAAGATCGCCTGATCAGTCACACCTTCGGATCCGATCAAAAGCACCCGCGCCCCGGCATCAAGACCAAGCCTGGCGGCGAGGTCAGCATCGTTGCAGGCGGTGATGAGCGCTGCAAGACCCGCCACCGCGCTTTCGCCCGCCTCGATCGCCGGGTCGTCGCCCAAAGGCCGCGCCAGAAGCCGCATAGCGGGGCCGACCAGGCTCTCGGGGATGGTCAGGAAATCGGAGGCTTCTTCGGCCAGTACCTCCCAGGCCAGTTCGGATGGGTCGCCGCAGGAGAGGCCCGCCATCAGGGTCTCATCGGCCAGATCAACCTTGGTCGCCGCACCGCGTCTGGCGCTTTCGATCAGGCAAGGCGCAAGCTCTGGCTCGACAATGATCACCCGCGGCGATTGATCGCCCCAATGCTGCTTGAAGCTGGCGATGATCCCTGCGGCCATGCCACCCACACCGCCTTGCAGGAACACATGGGTCGGCGCGCTGTCTATCGCCTCGAAAATCTCGTTGGTCATCACGCCATAGCCCGACATCACATCACGCGGCGGCACCGAATAGCCCGGCCAAGAGGTATCGGAGACCACGAACCAGCCATTGGCCTCTGCCTCTGCCTTGGTCAGCCGCACAGACTCGTCATAATCGCCCTCGATCCGGATCACCTCTGCCCCCAGGTTGCGCATGGCAACCGCTCGGCCCTCGCTGACTTCGGAATGGATGTAGATCCGGCAAGGCGCTCCGAACCGTTTACACCCCCAAGCCAATGATCGGCCATGATTGCCGTCGGTGGCCGAGACCAGCATGATCTGCGCGCACTCCTCGGCCAATTTGCCCTGCCGGATGTCGGCGAGGCTGACATCCCGCCCGAGGCGTCGGGCAATCTCGCGTTGCAACACGCGCTGCGCGGCATAGGCTCCGCCAAGCGCTTTGAAGCTGCCAAGGCCAAAGCGCGGGCCTTCGTCCTTATACAAGATTTCGCCCACACCGATCCTTTCGGCCAGTGCCCGCAGCGCCCGCAATGGCGTCGGCGCATATCCCTCCCATTGCGTGATCTCGGCGCGGGCTGTCGCGATGCTCTCGGCGGGAATGACCCGAAGGGCAGCATCACCTTCGATGCGGGTGGCCGCCACATGTTGCATTTGCGCAGGGGGGAGAAGCTCAGTCATGTTTAGTCCTGTCTGACGGGGAGACGGTCGCGGATCAGTTCGGCCCAAAAGGCCGCCCCGATCGGCAAGAGCGCGTCATTGAAATCATAGGTATCCGCATGCAGCGGTTGCGCGTGTGGCCCTGTCTCGCCATTGCCGAGCAGCAGGAAACAGCCCGGAACAGCGGTGCAGAACTGCGCAAAATCCTCGGAAAAGCTCATCGGTGGACAGTCCGGGATCACGTCGAGCCCGGCGGCACGGCCCGCACGGATCACCGCCTCGGTCGGCATGGGCGCATTGATTGTCTCCACGAACTCGGCGTTGAAGCTCATCGTGGCTTGCACGCCATGTGCCGCGGCGACACCATCAACAATCTGCCGCATGAAGCCTTCAACCGCCTCCCGATCCTCCGGTCGGCGGGCCCGCACATCGCCCTTCAGCGTCACATGGCCGGGCAACACATTGCGCTGCCCATCGCTTAGAAACTCCGTAACCGAAACCACCGCGCCCGCGCCTGGGGAAAGCCTGCGCGAGATGATGGTTTGCAGGGCCAGCACGAGTTCAGCCCCAACGGTCATGACCTCTGCGCTGACATGTGGCATTGAGGCGTGGCCGCCCTGACCGGTGAGTTCGATCCGAAACAGGCTTTCGCTGGCACAGATTTGCCCGACTCTGGTCGATACCTGACCCAACGGCGCGCCCGGCAAGTTGTGGATCGCATAGACCTCGTCTAGCGGCACCTGCGCCAGCAACCCCTCGTCCAGCATCGCCCGCGCGCCGTGGCCCTGTTCTTCATCCGGTTGGAAGATGAAAACGACTGTGCCGTCGAAATCGAGGCTCCCGCTTAGAAGCTCCGCCGCTCCTAAAAGCATTGCCATATGGCCGTCATGCCCGCAGGCATGCATCACGCCCGGGGTGGACGAGACATAGTCATGGCCGCTTTGTTCCTGGATCGGGAGCGCATCCATATCGGCCCTGAGACCAATCGCACGGTTGCCGCCCCCTGCGCGCAAAATGCCGATCACGCCAACACCTTCCTGCACCTCTAGCCCAAGAGCGCGCAGATGTGTTGCGATCTTGGCCTTCGTCTGCCGCTCTTCAAACCCCAGCTCAGGGTTGCGGTGGAAATCGTGGCGCAGCGCCGTCAGTTTTGTGAGAAGATCAGTCATGCAGGTCCCAGGCTATCACAATCGAAGTATTGCGGTTTTGGGTTGCGCAAGACTGTCAAAGATACCCCTTTTAGGGATTAAAACTATCTCCCTTTGCGGCGTTTCTTGATTGTTTTCGGAGCGGATCGCGCTGCGGGGCAGTAAATGTTGAGCGTCCGTCGGTGCCGCAACCTTGTCAGAGGCAGGGAGGCTGTCATCGGATTGCCTCCGAATCTACCGGCCACAACAGCCAATAGTACGGACAGTGTGGATACAAGCGTCGGAATCGGCTGCGGATGCCACAATATGGGCGGTTGCGCTGTTGCCGCCCAATGATCCTGGACCGATTGGGCAGAAGCAGGTGTTCAGGTCATCTGGCTGTTCGGTGGCGACTTGGTGCAGTCTGGCGGGTCTGTCCCAACATCACCTTATGTGGCCCGTGTGTATTCAGGTGAAATACTCTGGCCCAAAGTTCCGCAGATACATGCTCTCCCGCAGGCGCTCGAAACCGCGTTCGCGGAGCTGTCGAATCCGTTCCCTTGAGACGCCGTATTGTGCGCCGAGACATTCAAGCGTCGCGGGTGGGTCGTGGAGTTGGGTCGCGACGACGATATCGCGTTCCCGGTCAGGCAAGCCGGACAAGGCATCGACAAGCGCCCGGCGCAGTGCCGTCGCTTCGAGCTTTCGCAGCGGCGCCGGATCCTCGAGACTGTCCGGATCAACCAGAAGGGCGATACGGTCTTCCCCATCATCGCCAAGGGCGGGTGCGTTCAGGGAATGATCGCGCCCGCTGATTTGCGCACGCAGCTCAGCAACCCGTTCGATATCGACGCCAAGCGCCGCGGCGAGCCGTTTGTCGGCCTCCGCACGGCTAATCCGCGGCCCGGTTGCCATCTCTGCCTCAAGAGCCGCGATTTGCGCCGCGGCCTTGCGGGTTTGCGCGGAGTTGGGCCGCTTGACGATCGACTTATTGGCGCGTGCATAGTCCTGAATCTCGGCACGTATCCACCAGATTGCATAGCTGGCAAAGCGATTTTCGCGATCGACATCGAACCGGTCGGCGGCCTTCATCAACCCGATATTGGCCTGCTGGATCAGATCCGGATCAGCCTCTCCAGACCCTCGCATGAAGCGTTTCGCAATCGACGCGGCCAAGGGGGCGAAGGCATGGATCAGCTTGTCTCGGGCACGCCGGTCGCCGCGGTCTTGCCAGGCGCGAACCAGATGACGTTCCTCCTCCGCGGAGAGCATGTCGGCACTGCGCTTGCGGCGCGCGCGGCGGCCGAAATTCGGGACAGGTTTGTTCATAGGCTCGGACTCATTTAGTATCGAAGCGAAACTAATCAGATCGGCCCGGTGTTGTCAAAGTGATTTCGATTCGATACCAGTTGACCATGATCAATGAACACCAGACGCCGGATCGAATCGCTGAATTGCTGGTCCATGTAGGCCGCGCTGCGCGCAGCGAGGACGGACGCTCGGAACTGACGGCGGCGCAGTGGACCTGCTTGCGGTTCTTTGCGCGGGCCAACAGCAACACGCGCACGCCATCAAACTTCGCCAGTTTCCAGGCGACGACGCGGGGGACGGCCTCGCAGATCATCAAGTCGCTGGAAAGCCGGGGCCTGATTGCTCGACGGCGGTCGGACAGGGATGGGCGCAGCGTGTGCTTCGACCTGACAGAGGTCGGGCAGGGGATGCTGATGCAAGATCCGCTGCGCGATCTGATGGGCGTGATTGATGAGCTTGGCACCAAAGAGCGCGACCGTTTCTTGGAAACACTGTCGCGACTGGCGACAACGCTAGCGAGCCTCAGGGAGGTTCCGTCTTTCGGCACCTGCGACGATTGCAGCCATTTCTCATCTGACGGCGGCACGGCTTATTGCGCCTGCATTTCGGCGGAACTCGCCACCGAAGAAATCGACAAGCTGTGCGCGAGTTATCGCGGACCAAGGCAGACATTGAAGACGGAAGGAGAACGGGATGACCGGGCCTGAGCAAACCGCGGGACCTCGCATGATCGCGATCAGCAGCGGCAAGGGCGGGGTCGGCAAATCGACCGTCACCGCCAATATCGCCGTCGCGATGGCGGAGGCTGGCCTGTCCGTTGGCGTGGTCGATGCCGATATCTATGGCCCGTCAATCCCGGGTATGTTGGGCATTCCGGGGACCAAGCCCGCCATGACGCCGCAGCAGATGGTAATCCCGGCCGAGGCGCATGGCGTGAAGGTCATCTCCATGGGGATGCTGACCGATGATGACAAACCCGCGATCCTGCGCGGCCCGATGGTCACCAAATATCTGCAAATGTTCGTGAAACAGGTCGATTGGGGCCAGCTTGATGTGCTCCTTTTGGACCTTCCGCCAGGCACCGGCGACATTCAATTGACACTGGCGCAGGCGTTTCCGCTCGCCGGTGCCGTGGTGGTCAGCACGCCGCAGGATGTGAGCCTCAAAATCGCCCGGCGCGGGTTGCGGATGATGGAACAGGTGAATGTGCCGATCCTGGGCGTGATCGAGAATATGAGCGGGTTTACCTGCCCGTCCTGCGGAACGGTGACGCATATCTTCCACCAAGGTGGCGGAGAAGCCATCGCGCAGGAACTAGATGTGGCGTTTCTGGGTAAGATCCCGCTTGATCCCAATGTTGTGGATTGCGGCGACGATGGCACCCCTTTGGTCAAGGCGGCTCCGGGCAGCCCGGCGGCCACGGCTTATCGTCAGGTCGCGGCGGCATTGGCACAAACCGGCGATAGCGCAGGGGGCATTGCGACGCCCTTTGCGTGGTCCATCGCCGATGGCGCTGGCAAGCCGATGCCAGCGGCGCCCGTCACCGGGGGCGCGCCGGACAAGCTGGCCGCATTGGACCATGACGATGGCGGCCTGACCCTGCGCTGGGCCGATGGATTTGAACAGCGCCTTGCCCAACGCGATCTACGCCTGGCCTGTACCTGTGCCCAATGTCGCGACGAGATGACGAGTGCGCGTCTGCTTGACCCCGATACGGTGCCGCTCGACACACGGATCACGCGGATTTGGAGCATCGGGAATTATGCGTTGGGCCTGTCTTTCACAGATGGGCACGACACTGGCATCTACACGTTCAAGGCGCTCCGCGCGATGCAGGGAACGGAGCTTGAAGATGTCTGACCCGACAACGCGGCGGCGCATTCGGGCCCAAAGCTCGGCAAGCGATGAAGACGCCATGGGCTTTGTCTTGGATGCACCTCTGCAATCCGGCAGCCCACTCCGCTTTGATGCGCCGGACGGCCCGCCGCTGGCGCGAGCGCTTTTTGCGATCCCTGGCGTGCGGCGGATCGAGGTGACGGGGGCAATGATCTGGGCAAAGAAGACCGAGACCGCCGATTGGGACAAGCTGAAGCCTGCCATCGCCGCCGTCATCCGCCACGTGCTTGACGAGACTGAGACCCCGCTCCTCTGGGAAGACGCCCCGGACGACGCTGACCCAGATTCGGTGCTGTTCCGAGAGGTTGAGGATTTGCTCGACCGGCAGGTCAATCCCGCCGTCGCCGCCCATGGTGGGCAAATCTCGGCGGATCGTGTTGAAAGCGGAACGGTTTATCTGCGCATGTCCGGCGGTTGCCAGGGCTGTGCAGCCTCGTCCGCCACGCTGCGCGAAGGCGTCGAACGGATGCTGCGCGCCGCCCTGCCGCAGATCCGCGAGATCGTGGATGTGACGGATCATGCCGCGGGCAGCAATCCGTTCTATGCGCGCGACGATGGACCGTCGCCGGTGCTGAACCGGCCAGTTCCGGAGGGTGTGATCGATTGGGACGATGGGCATATCATCGTTGACCCGGCGTATCTTGCGCCGAAGCTTGGCCTGACAGCAGATGCATTGCGCCTGGGTCTGCAGCTTGGCGATGTCACGGGCGTGACCGAACGCGGCGAAGGCGCGGATGCGGGCAAGACGCGAGTCATTATGCGCACGACCACCCGCGCTTGGGCCGCGGAGGTGTTGAGCGATGGAACGGCGCGAGAAATCCCGCCGCCGCGCGAAGCCGGGGCCGCCGTGAACCGGGAGCGTGAGCTTGCCGATCGGGTGCGGGCCTATCTTGTGGCGCGCGCTCCGAGCCAAGCGCCGGTCACCTATGGGGCGCTGGCGCGTGCGCTTGGGCTTTGGGCGCCGGGCTCCGTCCGCAAGATCACGCGCGCGCTTGAAACCACGATGCGGGAGGACGCGGCGGCAGATCGGCCTTTCATCGCTGCGCGCGCCGTCAGCCGCGGACAAGGCAGCTTGCCCGGCAAGGGCTTCTTTGAGCTTGCCCGCAGCCTGTTGCGAGGACCGCACGACGGCGAAAGCGATCAGGACTTCTATTACAATGAATGCGCCCGCCTCAATCAGGCGCTTGTCGATGCGGGTGACCAGATATCGAGCGCTGAGAGCCAAGTTCGGTAGAAGAGGTTTGGAATCTGAGCTGGGCCTCCGCGAAAGGCCGACGGCCGCCCCTTCCGGCAAGTGAGTAACTGCCCGTTGCCTGTTGGAGAACAAGCCCCTGTTCGCCGGACAACAGAGGCGCTCATTGCGCAACTCAGGTCAGACGGTAGAAAGCTGTGCGAGATCAGCCGAATATCTTCATGCAGCTTTCCACCGAGGTGTCGCGGGGTATCTTTGAGATATCACCGCTGACCGAAGCGCGCGCGGAGGCTTTCAAGCGTATAGCTCTTGGCCACCGGCCCATGCTCTTCGGGGAAGAAATTCGGGTCTGATGGCAGGCAATCCCGGCCGCAGACTTGATGCATATTGCCGGTCTGACCATTCACAAACCAGAGCCGCCCGCCCGGGGTTGAGACCCAGCCATTGACGCCTTGGCGCATATCCCCCTCAACATCGACTGTGGAGGGGACCTCGCCATCATACCCCTCGCCCCAGGCCGCATGTGTGTGCCAGGAGGAGATCACCTCGACGCCCGGTGGGACCGGCAAGGAGGCGCAAGAGGCATTGGTGCCCCAGCTGACCTTGGTGCTGTCGAGTTCCCCAGATGGGCGGCGCACCACATAGCCGCAGACCTCGCGATTAAACTCGATCGAGAGAGGATTCATATTCATATAGAGCGCGGTGATGAATTCAGTCTCTTCGGCGCTTTGGGCCTGGGCAAAGGGGGCGGTCATCAATGTGACAACGCAAGCCAGGATCAATCGCATCGGGGATTCTCCAATAGATAAGACAACACTTGAACGATAGCGGCTATGTCTGATTTTGCCAGTCATTTGCCCAGCCAGGGTTGCGAAGGGCAAAGAAAAACGGGCGCAGCCATATGGCGCGCCCGTTCGAAACTCTCAACTTGCCAGAAACGGCAAAAACCTGTCGCTTATGCCAGGGCCAGGTTGGTCGCGCTTTCGCGGCCATCACGGCCAGCTTCGACGTCGAAGGTCACTTTCTGACCATCGTTCAGGCCGGTCAGACCGGCGCGCTCAACGGCCGAGATGTGCACGAACACGTCGCGCGAACCACCTTCGGGCTCGATGAAGCCGAAGCCTTTAGTTGCGTTAAACCATTTTACGGTGCCATTGGCCATCCGCTTTTCTCCTTTAAAATCAACTGCCCGCGTGGTGCGGCAGCGACGGCGTCAGTCAGTAGCAGGTCGAGTCGTGCGCCTATGGTGGGGAAACAGCGGGTCGAATTGCGGTAACGGTCGCAGGGCGCATATGGGGCGCATTTGGTCACAAAGCAAGAAAATTCGCCCCGGCTTGGCGATCTCTTGCTGACCAAAACTCACCGCCGGACGATGGTCATGGCTGATAGGGCCAAGAGCGCGACCGCGCATGTGGCCACCGCGATCCAGCCGAAATACCAGAGCTGTCCGGCGACTTCATCGCTGGCAAAGGAGGCCGCGAACCGGGCTTGTCCGGCCATCGCCGGCCAAAGCGCCAGCCCGGTCGCCAACGCCAATCCAGGGATGGCGAAACGCGCCGGAAGTCGGCTCGCGAGCACCGAAAGAAGCAAACCCAAGGCCAACCCGATCCAGGCGACCTGCGTGTCCCACCAAGGGTGCGCGCCCATGGCTCGGGTCAAACCCAGATGAGCGGCAAGCGGCACCGACAGATCGGCGATGAATGCGGCGATGGCGGGCCGGAGAAACGGGTGGGTCATAGAGCTGATCATATAGCCGCCCAGTCGGTGAAGCGGAAGGGCGTGGGCGCCGGGCGCGGCGCAGTGGGCTGGCTTGGTGGCATCGGTTTGCGGCGGGTCATTGGATGGCTCCTTTCATGGATCAAACATGGGGCGGAACCGGCGCCGGGGCAGAGATGTTACGCCAATCTGGCGTCGATGTGAGCAATCGTGCCCGTCTGTGCATGGCCGCAGGTCTGGCCTGCGGTTGGTTGCGCGTGCTGGGCCAGGTATGGCCCGAAGCCGTGCCATAGGGTGGTGGCCCGAGATCGCCGCCGACCATTGGGCTCGCGAATCTCGAGGGGTGCGAAGAAGTTAAGTCACTCCCCTGCGCCCGAGCTGACCAATGCCTACGCGTTGAGGTGCACCAAGTGGATTCACCCAAAACTCCGGTCGCGCAAGGCTGCCTGCAAAGAACAGTCGAGTCAGAAGGCCATGTCTAGCCTCTGGACGAATGGGCCAGATAGACGGAAAGATTTACCTTCCAGTCGACCTCTTACCGCACGAATTTCTTATACTTCACCCGTTTTGGTTCTAGCGCGTCCGGTCCTAGGCGGCGTTTCTTGTCCTCTTCATAGGCGGAGAAATCGCCCTCGAACCATTCCACATGCGCCTCACCTTCGAAAGCCAGGATATGGGTGCAAATCCGGTCGAGGAAGAAGCGGTCGTGGGAGATGACCACGGCGCAACCGGCGAAATCGACCAAGGCGTCTTCAAGCGCGCGGAGGGTTTCAACATCGAGGTCGTTGGTCGGTTCGTCGAGAAGCAGCACATTGCCACCCGAGCGTAGGAGCTTCGCCATATGCACGCGGTTGCGCTCGCCGCCTGAGAGCATCCCGACTTTCTTTTGCTGATCGCCGCCCTTAAAGTTGAAAGCCGAGCAATAGGCGCGGGAGTTCATTTGGGCATCGCCCAACTCGATGATCTCGGCCCCGCCGGAGATTTCTTCCCAGACGGTCGCGTCACCTGACAGCGCATCGCGGGACTGATCGACATAGGCGAGATCCACCGTGTCGCCGTATTCGAGCGTGCCCGCGTCAGGAGCTTCCTGCCCCGTCAGCATGCGGAAGAGCGTGGATTTACCGGCACCGTTCGGCCCGATGACGCCGACGATCCCACCCGGGGGAAGCGCAAAGCTCAGGTCTTCGATCAGTTGTTTGTCGCCATAATGCTTGGCCAGCCCATCAACCTCAATGACTTTGCCGCCGAGACGCGGCCCATTCGGGATGATGATCTGCGCCCGGCTGAGTTTCTCGCGCTCGGATTGGCTGGCGAGGTCGTTATAGGCGTTGATCCGCGCCTTCTGTTTTGCCTGACGGGCCTTGGCACCCTGGCGGATCCATTCGAGTTCCCGCTCCAAGGTCTTCTGCCGCGATTTGTCTTCGCGGGCCTCTTGCGCCAGCCGTTTGGCCTTCTGCTCCAGCCAGGCGGAGTAATTGCCTTCGTAGGGAATGCCCCGCCCGCGGTCGAGTTCCAGAATCCAGCCGGTGATGTCATCAAGGAAATAGCGGTCATGGGTGACGATCAGGATCGTGCCTTTGTAATCGATCAGGTGCTGTTGCAGCCAAGCGATGGTCTCCGCGTCCAGGTGGTTGGTTGGTTCGTCGAGGAGCAGCATATCGGGCGCTTCGAGAAGCAGCTTGCAGAGCGCCACGCGGCGGCGTTCCCCGCCCGAGAGGTGCTCCGGCATCGCCTCATCGGGCGGGCAGCGCAGCGCCTCCATCGCGACATCGATCTGGCTGTCGAGATCCCAGAGATTGTTGCTGTCGATCTCATCTTGCAACTGCGCCATCTCGTCGGCGGTCTCGTCGGAATAGTTCATCGCGAGTTCGTTGAACCGGTCGAGCTTGGCCTTTTTCTCGGCAACGCCGAGCATCACATTGTCGCGGACCGAGAGGGTTTCGTCGAGTTGCGGCTCCTGTGGCAGGTACCCGACTTTCGCGCCCTCGGCGGCCCAGGCCTCGCCCGAGAAGTCTTTATCCAGGCCAGCCATGATCTTCATCAGCGTGGATTTACCCGCGCCATTGACCCCGACAACGCCGATTTTTACGCCGGGCAGAAAGCTCAACCGGATGTTTTCAAAGCATTTCTTGCCGCCTGGATAGGTCTTGGAGACGCCGTCCATGTGATAGACATATTGATAGCTGGCCATGCGGGGATGCTCCGTCGGAAATCTGGGTTTTCCGTTACTTAATGGGGGCGCGGGCGATGGGCAATCATTGGGTGCCGATTTTGCGCTGTGCGTTTGGGCAACGGTTTTCCGCCGATCTGAACCAGGATCGAAGTTCGATGTTGCGACTCCGCAATTGGCTGGCTAGGACAGCCTCACTTGAACCCCTCTGAGAGGAAATCCAATGAACTGCTCGATCGCACACGTACGAGGCCTTCACGGCCAGACCCCGTAGACGCGGCGCGACAGCAGTTCTGTTCGAAGGCCGCCCATGACGCGGCCTTTTTTCATGTCTTCCGTTCATGTGGCGGCTTTCCATCAATCAAATGGAGAGCACGAAATGACCCCTCAAACGATCAGATTCAGACGGCGGAGTTTTGGCAGTTTGCTGCGCGCTCTGGGGAGCCTGTTTGGCCGTTCCAAGACTGCCAAAACAGATGTGTCTCGATCTGCCGATGTCCCCGATTACTTGCGGGCCGATGTCGGGTTGTTGCCACAGACCCGGAGGACGCGAACCACGGATCCGCCGCAGATCAACCCATATAAGTTGTTCTGACTCGAAAACATGAGCGATTGGGGCCGAGCCGAGAGGGTCGGCCCCATATTCACGGACCCAAGCCTGCGGGCGATATCGCGTGCGCCGCAGAAGGGGCTTGAGGACCGAGTGGATGTCATGTCATCGTTGCTCGGACGATCAACATTTGTTTTCATATCTGAGGTTTAGGCGGATACCGAACCGATTAACCTGCCGCGCCGAGGCGGCCCGTTTTTGTCATGCGGTTTGGTCAAATTCGGTGGCCTGCCTGCATCAGGCGCGCGAGGCGATGGATTGACAGCCCCCCACCGACGACCCATCAAAGCCGTCGTGTCCAAGGGGAACTCATGCGATATCCGTTGCCTCATGCTGTCGAAGGCCAGGCCATTGGCCTGTTCGGGGGGTCCTTCGATCCGCCACATGCGGGCCATGTGCATGTGAGCCGCGAGGCGCTGAAGCGGTTCGGTTTGGACCGCGTTTGGTGGCTGGTTTCCCCTGGCAATCCCCTCAAAGCCGAGGGACCGGCGCGCTTGGAACGCCGAATGGCGGCCGCGCGGAAGCTGGTGCAGCATCCGCGGGTTGAGGTGACCGACGTTGAGGCGCAGCTTGGCACGCGGTACACTGCCGAGACGCTGGCGCGGCTGTTTGCGGTGTATCCGGGCGTGCGGTTCGTCTGGCTGATGGGGGCCGACAACCTCGCCAGTTTCCATCATTGGCAGCGGTGGGAGTGGATTATGCGCAATGTGCCTGTCGGTGTCATGGCGCGCCCGGGGCAGCGTATCTCGGCCCGGACGTCGAAGGCGGCTCAAGTGTTTCGCCGGTATAAACTGCCTGCTTCCGCCGCGCCCGGTCTGGCCTGGTCCGAACCGCCGGCCTGGTGTTTTCTCAACGTGCCGATGGTGGATGTGTCGTCAAGTGAAATCCGCGCGCGCGGTGATTGGGTGCGTTAACGCGCCTTGCCAGCGGGCAGTGCCAAAGAGGCCAGGCCGGAGATCAACAGCAGAGCCAGCCCAGTGAGGGCGAGCATGTCGGGGAAATCACTGAAGATGAGCCAACCGAGGAACGTCGCCGCCACGAGTTGGGTGTAGACAAAGGGCGCCATCGCGGAGGCCGGGGCCAACCGAAGTGCGATGACCAGTAGCAGGTTGCCAAGCATGGAGCCAAGCGCCGAAACCGTTGTGTAGGCCGCGACAGGCGCACTGAACGCAGGCAGGGCCGTCAGACCGAATGGCGCCAGAACCAGCGCACCGATCATCAATTGAGAGAAAAGAAGCGCCCGGGGCCGCGCCGCTGTCGCCAGCCAGCGCGATGCGGTGAGGAAGGCTCCGTAACAAAGCCCGGCCAAGACCGCGAAGCCAAGCCCCGGGGTCATGCCGAAGCCGGGTTTGACCACCAAAAGCACACCGATGAACCCGACCAAAAGCAAAGTGGTTCGACCGCGCGAGATCGGCTCGGCCAGAAGCCAAGCGGACAAAAAATAGCTGATGATCGGGCCGACGAAGAACGCGCCGAAGACATTGGCGATCGGTTCGGTCTTAAGCGCGGTCAGTATTGAGGTGATCCCAGCCACGACCAGCAAAGCGCGCAGCCAAATCCGCCAATCCAGAAACAGGCGCGGCGGGGTGAGATGCAGAACGAAGGGCGCGAGGATAACCGCGCCGAGCGCAAAGCGGCTCCAGGCAACGAAAACCGGTTCGGCCCCGTAGGTCGTGGTTAGCAGTTTTCCGGCGCTGTCTCCCATCGGGATCAGGGCCATCGCGACCAACATCAGGGGAAGCGCGCGGAGCGTGTCGGATTTCATGATCCCCGCATATGGGGTTTTTGTGACCGCCGAAAGGGTTGAGCGGCGTCCCGGCCTGCGGTTTAGTTGCGACAGAGTTCCGAGGTTTTTGATCATATGATTTCACGGCGCATATTTGTAGGCGGCGCTTTGGCCGGATTAGCCCAACCCGCATGGGCAATGCCACCCGACACATCGCTTAGGCCGATGGTTCGGCCAACCGGTTTGGCGCGGCGCGCGATCCCATCCGCAGCAGAGCTGATTGCCGAGGCACGGTTGGGTGGGCGCGTGGGCTTCGCCGTGGCTGATGTGCGGACCGGTGAGATGTTGGAGGTGGTCCATCCACTGTTTGGCATGCCTCCGGCCAGCGTCGCCAAGGCGATCACCTGCGCCTATGGATTGGACCGGCTTGGGCCGGGATATCGGTTCCGCACGCGATTGGTGGCGGGTGGGCCTGTGCAAAACGGTCGTCTTGAGGGCGACCTATGGCTTGTCGGTGGCGGCGACCCGTTGCTTGGCACCGATCAGTTGAGTGCGATGGCGCGCTCCTTACGCGAAAGCGGGCTTCGTGAGGTGACCGGGCGTCTGATGCTGGCATCCAATGCATTGCCGTATATCCGCGCGATTGATCCGGAGCAGCCCGCGCATGTGGGATATAATCCGGCGATCTCGGGTCTGAATCTCAATTTCAACCGGGTGCATTTTGAATGGGCGCGGGATGGTGGCGAGTATAGCGTTCAGATGGATGCGCGCTCGGAGACGTTGCGCCCACCGGTGGCGCGGATGCGGATGCGCGTCGCCGACCGCGATGTGCCTGTCTACACCTACGAGGAAACCGAGACCCGTGAGAATTGGACCGTCGCCCGGCGCGCGCTTGGCAATGGCGGCAGCCGCTGGTTGCCGGTTCGCCGCCCCCATCTTTACGCAGGCGAGGTGTTTCAGGTCTTGGCCCGGTCAAACGGGATCGTGTTGGCCGGTCCTGGCGAAGGTGTTGCGCCACAAAACGGCTCGGTCCTTGCGGAACATGTGAGTGAGCCCTTGGAGGATATCCTGCGTGGGATGATGCGCTGGTCCACCAATATCACCGCCGAGGCGGTGGGTTTGAGCGCGAGTATCGCCGGGGGGGCCGCGCCCGGCTCCCTCGATGGATCAGCGGCCGAGATGAACACCTGGATGAACCAGCGGCTTGGCTCGCGTCACACGGCCTTCATTGATCATTCGGGCCTGGGCGACGCGAGCCGCGTCCGGCCGCAGGATATGACCCATGCCCTGGTGGTGGCGGGGGCCAATGGGATGGTCCGGCGGCTGATGAAAGACATTCCGATGCGCGACGCCGAGGGCAATTTGATCGCGGATCATCCAGTCGAGGTTGTGGCCAAAACCGGGACGCTAAATTTCGTCAGCTCGCTGGCAGGTTATGCCAGAGCGCCCGGCGGACGGGATCTGGCCTTCTCGATCTTTTGCGCCGACCTCGACCGGAGGCAGGCGCTCAGCCCGGCGCAGATGGAGCGACCAGAGGGTGGCCGGAGCTATACCAGGCGGTCAAAGCGGCTCCAGCAGCGGTTGATCGAGCGGTGGGCTGGAGTCTACGGGTAGAAAGAAGCTGGGCCTTCTGACGGGCCGCGACGGCGTCAGTAAGGTTTCTCAATCGACAGCGTTTTCTTAAGTTGAGCCCATGTTGCGGCCTCAAAACGTTCGGGCCAGTCGACGCCCCATTTTGTTGCAAGCATGCGCGCGCGGGGAAGATATGCCTTCGCATAAGCCAAGTGGCCCGCGATCATCTGCTCCCGGGTCGCGACAGGCGGCGGTAATGCTGTCAAAATCTCCTTTTGCGCGTCGGTGATCAACCGGTTCAGGTGCAGGACACCCCCCCTATGGCGCGCGCCGGTTTCCGCAATCAGAAGGTCGACCAACTTATTACGCAGGTGGAAAACCCCAAGTACGCCGTTGATGTATTCTTCGCGCCCGGCGGCGAGATGCAGGAGACCCAGGATCCGAATAAACTCTTCAAACTGGTACCTGAGATATGCTGGGTTGGGTGCTGGCGCGGCCGTTTTCGCAGGCAAGGTGTCGTATATCTGATCGTGATCAAAGAGGGGTTTCAGGGCGTCTTGCCTATGCGCCCCCATCTGATCGGGTTTCAAGATCACGACATCTGTGCGGAGCCAATCCTCCGTGATTGCATTGATCAGCACCGGTCTGACATTTCGGTCCCACCACAAGACGATCTCGCCGGTCTTGCTGATGGCCTCTCGCCACAGGCTTGCGATCTCATCCGTGGCGCCCTCAGGTGTCACCAAGACAAAATCAATGTCGCTATACGCGTCATCGAACCCTGTGGCGTAACTGCCGCTGAGGAATAGAGCCCGAACACTCGGGTGGTGTCGCAGTGTCTCGGTTATCGTTGCGATGACGTCGGCGTGGTTCATGGGGTGATCCTTCCCTCGCTGGCGTCACGCACCATATGTGGTTAGACGCAATTCAAAGCGTCATATGCCGCGCCCGGGCGCCGCGTTCGATGGCCGCGGCGTGCAGCCGGTCGATATCGAGCTGATAGCGGATTTCCATCAAGAATTGCAGTTCGGTTTGGCGCAGTTTTCCATCCGCGGCGGCCACATCACAGCCAAGCGCATAGGCCGTTTCGAACAGCTTCTCTGGCAGGGCATCTTTGATCAGGCCGAAGAGCGCATCGAGACCGTCTTCCTCTTCGAACAGGTCAAATACGGTTTGCGAGACGCGTTTCATGCGGTCCGCGTCATAATCGGCGAAGACGGGCAAGTGATTGACGAGCTCTTCCATCGTCAGAAGCTCTGAGGTGCGGATATTCTCATCAGAGACCGAAACGGCCACCATCACGGCGACCAGCGCATCCTGTGCGGAAAGGGCGGTTTCTTCGGTCATCGGTGGTCTCCTGCTCGGGCACGTATCTTCGGTTGGAATTTATTGACCCTCCGGGCGCGGGGCAATAGGTGCAGGGGCGCGCGCGGCAAGGTGGCGCGCCCCAATGAATGGATGAGAGACAATGACCAATCTGCGCGACACCGCGATGACTTCCAAGGCCTGGCCCTTTGAAGAGGCGCGCCGCCTGGTCAAACGCTACGAAAAAGCGCCGCCCGAGAGGGGGTATGTGCTGTTCGAGACCGGTTATGGCCCGTCTGGCCTGCCGCATATCGGGACCTTCGGCGAGGTGGCGCGCACGACGATGGTGCGCCGCGCCTTCGAGGTGATCAGCGACATCCCAACCCGGTTGATCTGCTTCTCCGACGATATGGATGGTTTGCGCAAAGTTCCCACGAATGTGCCGAACCAGGAGCAGATGGCCGAGGATTTGCATCTGCCGCTGACCAAAGTGCGCGATCCGTTTGGCACCCATGACAGCTTCGGCGCCCATAACAACGCGCGTCTGAACGCGTTTTTGGACAGTTATGGCTTCGAGTATGAGTTCATCTCCTCAACCGACTACTACCGTGACGGGCATTTCGACGAGATGCTGCTGACGGCTTTGGAGCGGTTCGACAAAATTCTCGACATCATGCTGCCGACCCTGGGCGAGGAACGGCGCGCGACCTACTCGCCCTTCCTGCCGGTGAGCCCGAAAACGGGCCATGTGCTTCAAGTGCCGACGCTGGAGCGGAATTTGGCCAAGGGCACGATTGTGTATGAAGAGCCGGATGGTGAGCGAGTCGAAGTGCCGGTGACCGGTGGGCATGTGAAAATGCAGTGGAAGCCCGATTGGGCGATGCGGTGGGCCGCTTTGGGCGTCGATTATGAGATGTCGGGCAAAGACTTGATCGACTCCGTCACCCAAGCCACGAAAATCTGCCGCGCGCTTGGACGTCCTGCGCCAGAGACGCTGACCTATGAGTTGTTCAACGATGAGCAGGGGCAGAAGATTTCGAAGTCTAAAGGCAACGGTCTGTCGATGGAAGAGTGGCTGACCTATGCCGCGCCGGAAAGCCTGCAATACTTCATGTATCAGAAGCCGAAAAGCGCCAAGCGGCTCTATTTCGATGTGATCCCGAAAGCGGTCGATGAGTATCATCAGCAACTCCGCGCATACGGGACACAGGATGCGGCGCAACGGATGAACAACCCGGTGTTCCATATCCATGGGCATAATGTGCCAGCGTCGAATATGGTCGTGAGCTTCGCGATGTTGTTGAACCTCGCTTCGGTGGCCAGTGCCGAGGATAAAGAGGCGCTCTGGGGCTTCATTCGCCGTTATGCGCCCGATGCGACGCCCGAGAGCCACCCGGATCTGGATCAGGCCGCCGGATTTGCCGTGCGCTACTACAACGACTTCGTGAAGCCTCACAAAGTGTTCCGTGAGGCCGATGAGAAAGAGGCTGCCGCGATGCGTGATCTGGCGGATCGGCTGCGCGCTTATGACGGGCCGGTGGAGGATGAAGCGCTGCAGACCATCGTCTTCGCGGTGGGCAAAGAGCATGCGTTTGAGCCGCTCCGCAATTGGTTCAAGGCGCTTTACGAAGTGCTTTTGGGCGCGTCGCAGGGCCCGCGTTTTGGCGGGTTTGTGGCGCTTTACGGGGTCGCTGAGACCGTGCAACTGATCGAAGATGGGCTGGCAGGCAAGCTGGCCGCTTGAACCTCTTGCGTTGACGGGGACTGCCTGGGCTCTACCGTTTTGTCGGACATGACGGCGGAGGACATGGGCCATGCGGCGCGTATATTTGGCGATTTTGATGATCTGTGCGGGCGCGGTGGCGGCCGCACAAGAGGTTCTGGCACCCAACCCGGCGATTGAACGCACGATCCAGAATCAGTTTGAGGCCTTCCTGGCCGATGACGTGGATGGTGCTTGGACCTATGCCAGCCCAAACATCCAGCGCCTGTTTCAGACGCCCGAGCGATTTGGGCGGATGGTCGAAGAGGGCTATCCGATGGTCTGGCGACCGGGTGAGATCGACTATCTGGATTTGCAGACGCTTGGCGGGCTCATCGTACAGCGGGTGCAGGTCATCGATGGCCAGGGGGTAGCCCATGTGTTGGGGTATCAGATGATCGAAACCGAGGCCGGATGGCAGATCAACGGTGTCCGCCTTCTGCGCGCGCCCCAAGTTGGTGCCTGAAATCATCTCGGTATGACAATATGATCTGAGCTTCTGCGGGGTGGGGTAGGGCGCGTCAGTTAGATGTTGATAGTTGAGGCTCGGTTGAGCCAGCGACATGGCGCGAGATGACCAACTCATCCGCGGCCATCAACTGAGCCGGGGGGTGATCGATTCTGATTGCTGGGGGTTGTGTGACGGGACGGTCCGGCTATCTTCCGCGTCCTAAGAGAGCAGAGCCCCGGATCGGAGGTGGGTGATTTCCGATCTTCTACAAGAAAGTGTCCAAGACTATCCACGTCCACCGGCTTTAGAGGCGGTCACGCAGGTTTTGAGGGTGGTGCTTGGCGGGATGACCATTGCCGAAACCCGCGCCGGTTTTCGGGTGCTCGAAACCCATCACGCCCCGACTTACTATTTCCCGCCACAAGATGTCGCCGCTGGCGTCCTGACCGCGGCGCAGGGCACCAGCTATTGCGAATGGAAGGGGGCGGCGCGGTATTGGAGTGTGTCGGCAGGCGGCGTGCGACGCCAACGTGCGGCATGGAGCTATGCCCGACCGAGCGAAGATTTTGCGCCGTTGGCGGGATATCTGGCGTTCTATGCCGAACCAATGGAGGCCTGTTATGTGGGGCGGCATAAAGTGTTGCCGCAGCCCGGCAGTTTTTACGGCGGTTGGGTTACCGAAAATCTGCGCGGGGAGATCAAAGGCGCACTGCGGACCGAGCACTGGTAACGGGTCATGGTCGGCGATAGGTGGCGCGTCTTTCCCAGCTGACCGGGTCCATCAGAACCCAAACGCCATCGGATACGGTGTACCCATAGGTGATGGAGGGTTCCCCCTGCATCTGAAATGTGACCTGCGCCCCATCCGTCACCAACTGGGCAAGCCGCTCTCGGGTCCAGAGTTGGGTGCCGCCGTTGCGCAGGGCCCAGATGCCCGTTAGCGCTGGGCCATCATCACCAAGCCTGAGCCGGTACCGTCCATCGCTTGAGAATAGCCAGTCTTCGCGTGCATCGCGCGCCGTCCAATGACCTTCGACACCTTCGCCACTCCCGCTTTGTCGGACATAGTCGGACCCGTCCCAGGTCATCACGGTGGCATCTTCAGAAAATGTGAGCGCTGCGGGGGGCGTGGCCACGTGATAGCTGCCATCTGGCAGGATCTCATAGGTGAAGGCTTCGCCGGGAACGATCCAAATGCCTGGTAGGTTGGGGTCAATCTCGTTCATCTATTCACCATGGCTTCGGCCGGGGGGTAGGCCTAGCGGGCGAGATCAGCAGTGGTGAGGTGGAACGCTTTGCCGAAGCCGCCATTGAGAAAGCTACACGTGATTTGAAGTCGAACCAGTCGGAAATCTGTAAAATTGTAATAGATTTGTGCTTTTGGGTATTGCGCAAGGTAATGCGCGCGCAGGCCCTCTTTGTCGGCGCGCTCTGCCCGACACTGCAAGGTCAGCCGCGGATAGGTCAAAGGATCGCCTTTCGCACCGGGTTCACCCAACAAGAGGGAGCAGGCTGGGTTCGCGGCCAGGGCGGCACTATGGCTTGAAAGGTCCGATATCAGGGTGAGCGGCGTGCCGTCCTTGTCGGGCACCACAGCGATCCGGCTCACCATCGGCGCGCCATTTTTGGGGTCTAACACACCCAAAGCCCCAAACCGTGCGTCATCGATCAGCTTTCGCGCCAGCGCGCGAGCTTCATCATCGGTGTCTCGTATGACGGAGGTTTGACGTGTCATGATCTAGGGCTACCACGCGGGTGCGCTTGGCTCCAGCCCGCCCTTGCGCGCCTTGGCTATGCGCCCTAACCACAGGTTGGCAGCAAAGGGGCCTGACATGGACAGAGATCAACTCAATGTGGCGGTGCGTGATGCGCTGGCCGAGCGTGCTGAGCCCGTCAGCCGGTTGGGCTATTTCTGTGCACCGTTTCGCCCGGCCCATGGCCCGCTCTCCGACCGGGTGATCAAGACCTATCGCGGCGGTCGAGACCCGGAAGTTCTGTCGCTTCTGGCCGAACGCCATGATGCTTACGCGGCCTGTCTCCGCGATGCGGGGGTGAACCTGCCCGAGACACAGTTTCTGGTGCTCGAAGAGATCGGGTTTCGCCGACCTGTGATCGTGCAGCAGGCGTTGCCGCCGGAAACGATGCTGCGCGACATGTTACTAGCGTCCGATCTTGACCGCGCGATTGCCCTCCTCGATCAGACCGCGATCAGCATTGCGGCATTCTGGCAGGCCGTGGCCGACCGACCGGAGCGGATCGGCTATCACCCCTCGATCCGCAATTTCGCCATGGGGGCCGACGGGCCGATCTTCTTTGATACCTTCCCGCCGCTCATCGGCTATAGCCGGGCGGAGATGGGCAAGTTGTTGCTCCGCTTTTCGGAATCTGCCCTGATCCGAGGCATCGGCCCAGTCTTGCCCGAACGCATTCGGGCGATCCAAGATGAATGGTACTCACCGGCTGGCACGATTGTCGGCCTGATCGGCAGCGCCGTGCGGCTGCGCCCCGAGGATGAGGTGGCGCTGTTGGCGTGGGGGCGAGAATTTGCCGAGACCCATGTGAGCGGGGCGATGAAAGACGAGGTTCTGGCCGAGCTCGACGCACCACCGCGCTTGCCCGCGATTTGGACAACAACACGCCGGATATTGGGGCTTGAGGGCAAACCCAATGTCTGAGCCGCCGCGGATGAAGGTGGTGCTGGTGACGCCCGAGATTCCAGGCAATACCGGCACCATTGGGCGGACGTGCGTGGCTTTGGATTTGGAGTTGATCCTGATTAAGCCCTATGGCTTTGACATTTCCGCAAAGTCAGTGCGCCGGGCTGGTTTGGACTATTGGCAGCACGTGCGGTTGAATGAATACGAGAGCTGGCCGGATTTCTTAAGGGCGCGCATGCCGGATCGTGAGCAGCTGTTTTTCTTCGAAGATGATGGCGCGCAATCGGTCTATGCGCCGGATTATCCTGCCGATGCCTATCTTGTCTTCGGTCGCGAGACCAAAGGGTTGCAAGGGGAGATACTCGACGGGATGGCGGACCGTGTCTTCCATCTGCCGATGCGAAGCCCATATATCCGGTCGCTGAACCTGGCCAATGCAGCGACAGCCGTTGTTTATCAGGCGATGCGGTCGCATCTGCTCTGATCCGGGTCACGACATTGCTACAACATGACCTGACATCGGGCCCGGTATTACCTCGGTACGACCATATTTTCTTTGGAACGTCATATGAACCGACACCATACGAGGGGTGACGACTATGAGTAACAGGTTCAATGCGGATTTTTTGCGGAGCGAAAGTGGCGCTGTAACCGTCGACTGGGTCGTGTTGACCGCCGGCGCTGTTGGCCTTGCTATGGCGACTTTGGCGGTCGTCTCTGGCGGCGTTGAAGACCTCACAGGCGAAACTCAGCTTGCATTGGCGGAGATTGATCCTAGCGAACCGCTCTTTGGCAGTTTTGACGTTGGTGGCTGGGGTAACAACCCATTGTTGAACACCTCCGGCGTCACGGCTCAAGGATATGCAAACTGGACTGGCGGGTATTCAGACGATCAGTTAGTCGAGGTCTATAATGCTTACCACGCCGGCGCTCACCCGACGATGCTCGACCCTGGCGACCGCGTTGACTCAATCGGGGCGCTTGAATCGGAGATGAATGGGCGTGGCATCGACATTCCCGCCGGAAACCCGAGTTATGATGATCTCTATGCGGGCTATACTGGCTAACTCCGGACGATTGATGGCATGACAGAAGGCCGCGCCCATGCGCGGCTTTTTCCTTTGCGCCGAGCTTGAGCCGGGCGCTACGATTGCGGCAGAAAGGACAGCCACATGCCATCCATTGCCAAGGGTGCGGCCCTACAAACCGTGATCACCACTTTTGAAACCACGCCCGGCAATTGCCGCGATTTGATTGAGGCACTGACCGAAGCTTATGACGTGTTCATCTCACACCAGCCCGGGTTCATTGCGGCTGGTCTGCATGTGAATGATGCCCAAACCCGCGTCGCGAATTACTCTCAGTGGCAGCGCCGCGAAGACTTTCAAGCGATGCTCCGAAGCGACGAGATGGTCCGCCGAAACCGCGAGATCACCCAGATGTGCCGGAGTTTCGAGCCCGTTATGTATGATGTTGAAGCGGTGTTTGACAGCTAGGGAGCTTTGACGTGGCCGAGATCGAGCAAGAGATACGGGCGCTCCGCGATGAAGTGGCGCTGCTGAATTCGCATCGTTTCATACGGCTGCATAACTCGGTGTTTCGAGTGCTGTTGTTCAATCTGGCGCGGGGCCTCGCTTTCGGGTTGGGCACGGTGCTGGGCGCGTCGCTGCTGTTGTCGGTTCTGGTCTGGTCGCTCAGCCAGATCGAGTTTTTGCCGATCATCGGTGAGTGGGCCGCCGAGATTGCGCGGCAGATGGAGGCGCAACGCTAGCTGCCGATAGGCTTTTGCTATCGCGGTTTGCCTGGCGACAGCCCGCGCCTATGTCTCAGTCACACAGTCAAGGAGACATCTCAATGCAATGCCCCATCGACGGAACCCAATTGGTTATGGCCGACCGCCAAGGGGTGGAGATCGACTATTGCCCGCAATGCCGGGGTGTGTGGCTCGACCGGGGTGAATTGGACAAGATTATCGAGCGCTCGACCCCGTCCGCGCCGCCTCAGCCGCAGCGTGGCCGGCGTGATGACTATGACCAAGGCCCGGATCGCTCATCGAGCTATCATAAGAAGAAACGGCGCGGGTCGTTCCTGGACGATATCTTCGATTTCTGAGGCTTAGCGCCGCGTCGAGCAGATCACGACCCGCTGTTCGGTGCAGTTTGTGTCGGTGCAGCTGACGCTTTCGACCACCATGCCGCGACGGAGACGCACTTCGCCGCCTGTGGGCACAATGCGGGTCTCGCAGGTCTGTATATTCCGGTTGCCCGTGCCAATACTGAGCGTAACAGGCCCGTTTGAGACACCGAGGCCGAAGCCAACCGATTGCGCGACGGCCGGACCGGTGAAGTCCAATTGGCCGAGAGTGCAAAGAATGGAAATCATGCGGCGCATGAGCGGTCTCCCTGATCGATGGTTCAGGTATAAGTCGGATCACCGGCTGGTCCGGTTCAATAACTAGGCCGTCGGGACGATCACACAGGCCCGAAACACCGCCACTTCGGGTGCGGCGCCGCCTAGGTCGAAGCGCGCGCCGACAGGCGCGGTGAAGGCCGTGGCTGTCTCGTTCTCGGCCAACCCGTTCAAAACATTCCCAAAGCCACGATCCGTCACGGTCAGCGCGCGACGATCATCCGAGAGTTGGTGGTTTCCTGTGGTGATTGTGTTGGGGCTGTCACCCTCGAAGCGGATGCCAAAAACGGGGCCGTCTGGCCAAGGGCGCTCAAGGGTGAGGGTGATGGTGTATTCGGGCAGAGTTGGGTCATACGTCAGGCGGATATCCAGCCCAGGTTCCGAATGGGTGAGCGTGCAGAGAGGACCCTCGACACCGGCCTCCCAAGCCTGCACCGGGAGCGCTGTCAGCATGAGAAAGGCAAGCGCACGCAAACCGGTCAGCCCTGCCGGGTCGATGCGATCGCCGTGATCTCGGTCGTCTGCGGCGGGTTGGCGAAGGTGGGTCCAACGGCGGCGCGATAGGCGGCGAAAGACGGGCTGTCGAGAAAAGCCTGTTTGGGCGCGTCATTAGGGAATTCCAGCACACCGATGAATTGCGTTGGGTCATCGGTTTTGAAGCAGGAATAGTGAAGGCCGGCGACGCCCTCGAAGGTAAGCCCGGCAACGAGTGCGCGCATGGCGTCGACCTGATGGGCATGATCCTTGGCGGATTTCAAAGTGTAGCGGACGAGGAGGGACATGGGTGGTGGCTCCTGTTGATCGGACATATTGGAGCCGGAGAGGCGGCTTTGGTCAACGCGCGGAACGCTGTGCGCTTGTCTTGTCGTATGCGACGGCGCAGAGTTGGACGATGACACGCGACGAATTCAACAGCTTTTGTGGCGGGATGAAAGCGACCTCCCATGTGGTGCAATGGGGCAATGCGGATGTGTGGAAAGTGGGGTCGAAGGTCTTTGCCATCTGCGGCTGGAACGAAGGTGAGGATGCATTCACCTTCAAAGTGGGTGAAATTGCCTTCGAAGTGATGGGGGGCGAACCCGGCATCCGCCCTGCGCCTTATCTGGCGTCACGCGGCATGACATGGCTGCAGGTCTATGAAGCGGGCGCGATGAGCGATGCGATGCTCAAGGAACATATCGAGGAGAGTTATCGGCTGGTTGTGGCGGGGATGACGAAGAAGATGCGGGGGGAGTTGGGGGTGAGTTGAGAGTCCACTACTGGCTATCTTGAGGTGACCAAAAGGCATTACGCTGCATTGGAGATTTGGGAACCTAAGAAAGATGGTAGGAAAAAATGGTAAAATCAATATCCGTCCGCCTGGGAAACACGAAACTGAAAGTTGACCATCTGCGGCAAATAAAAGGGCTACTTAATGAGCTTTGTCAAAAAGGTCGACAGCTGGAAAGCAGTGAACTAGACGTCAGCATAGGAAAAAGAACTTACAATTTTGGTGAAGGCGAAGAGCAAGAAGAGAGCTTCTTTGAGCGTTATGAAGAAGAATGCAGCTACGCGTATCTACGTTGGCGCGATTTAGATGAAAGTCTCTTCTTTCGGCTTCACTACGGTCGGAGTTCAAGGGGCAGTTTTACGGTGGTCACAGTCGAGACCTCAAAACCCTCCGACACAAAGAGAATCATTGATTTCGTCGAAAAGATCTCACAGTCCGCTGGCGAAGATTTTCCCTCAGAAACAAGCGACAAGAGTGCCCGAAAGGTATTCATAGGTCATGGTAGATCTGCGCAATGGAGAGACCTGAGAGATCACTTAAGGGATATGCATTATATAGAAGTCGTGGCCTATGAGTCGGGCGCAAGAGCAGGCCACACTATCCGCGACATTGTGGAAGAGATGGCAAGCCAGAGCGACATGGCTTTCTTGATTCATGCCGCTGAGGACAGTATGGCCGACGGCAAGCAACAGAGTCGCCCGAATGTTGTTCACGAAACAGGGTTGTTCCAGGGAAGGTTGGGCTACACGAGAGCGATCGTCTTACTAGAGGAGGGATGCGAGGAGTTCTCGAACCTGTCCGGCGTTCAACAGATACGCTTTTCCAGGGGAAATATAAGAGAGACATTCGGCGATGTTCTGGCTACGATCAGGCGCGAGCTTGGTGGTGAACGTTAAGTACGAAAGCCAGATCACCTTCCCCTCCGCTTCACATTCCCACCCCGCTGCCCCGGCCGCCCTGCCGTTGACCGCCCCTCGGCCTTCGCGGCGCCCTCAACCGCCGCCTCCACCGCAGTCTGCCGCGCCAGCGGGTCGTCGGATACCACCAGGTCCACCGTTTCCAGCCGTTTGATCTCATCCCTCAGCCGGGCGGCCTCTTCAAATTCCAGGTTCTCCGCCGCTTTCCGCATATCGGTGCGCAGCCCGTTCAGCACCGCCTCCAGGTTTGCGCCGTGGAGTGGTTTCTCGACCTTCGCGGTCACCCGGTTCATGTCCACATCGCCCTTGTAGAGCCCGGCCAGAATGTCCTCGACATTCTTCTTCACCGTCTCGGGCGTGATCCCGTGTTCCTCATTATACGCGATCTGTTTTGCGCGCCGCCGGTCGGTCTCGCGCATGGCGCGCTCCATTGAGCCGGTGATCCGGTCAGCATACATGATCACCCGGCCTTCGGCGTTCCGCGCGGCGCGGCCGATGGTCTGGACCAGTGAGGTTTCCGAGCGCAGGAAGCCTTCCTTATCTGCATCCAGGATCGCCACCAGCCCGCATTCCGGGATGTCCAGGCCCTCGCGCAGCAGGTTGATCCCGATCAGCACGTCGAAGGCGCCAAGCCGCAGGTCGCGCAGGATCTCGATCCGTTCCAGCGTGTCGATATCCGAATGCATATAGCGGACCTTGATGCCTTGCTCATGCATGTATTCGGTCAGATCCTCGGCCATACGTTTGGTGAGCGTGGTCACCAGCGTGCGGAATCCGTCGGCGGTGACGCGGCGGACCTCGTCGAGTAGGTCATCGACCTGCATCTCAACCGGTCGGATTTCCACCTTCGGATCGAGCAGGCCGGTGGGGCGGATCACCTGTTCGGTGAAGACGCCGCCCGATTGCTCCAACTCCCAGGCCTGCGGGGTGGCGGAGACGAAGATCGACTGCGGCCGCATCGCATCCCATTCCTCGAACTTGAGGGGCCGGTTGTCCATGCAGGAGGGGAGGCGGAACCCATGCTCCGCCAGGGTGAATTTCCGCCGGTAGTCGCCCCGATACATGCCGCCGATTTGCGGCACCGAGACGTGGGATTCGTCGGCGAAGACAATCGCGTTGTCGGGGATGTATTCGAAAAGCGTGGGGGGCGGCTCGCCGGGTGCGCGGCCCGTCAGATAGCGGGAATAGTTCTCGATCCCGTTGCAGACGCCCGTGGCCTCCAACATCTCCAGGTCGAAATTTGTCCGCTGCTCCAGCCGCTGCGCCTCCAACAGCTTGCCTTCGCCGATGAGCTGGTCGAGCCGGGCCTGCAGCTCCGCTTTGATGCCCTTGATCGCTTGCTGCATCGTCGGACGCGGGGTGACGTAATGCGAGTTGGCGTAGACGCGCACTTTCTCGAACGTGTCGGTTTTCTCGCCCGTGAGCGGGTCGAACTCGGTGATGCTTTCCAGCTCTTCACCGAAGAAGGAGAGCTTCCAGGCGCGGTCGTCCAAGTGTGCGGGCCAGATTTCCAAGCTGTCGCCGCGGACGCGGAAGCTGCCGCGCTGGAACGCCTGATCGTTGCGCCGATATTGTTGCGCGATCAGATCGGCCATGACCTTGCGCTGATCATACTCTTTTCCGGCGATCAGATCCTGAGTCATCGCGCCATAGGTCTCGACCGAGCCGATGCCATAGATGCAGGAAACCGAGGCCACGATGATCACATCATCGCGTTCGAGAAGCGCGCGGGTGGCGGAGTGGCGCATCCGGTCGATCTGTTCGTTGATCTGAGATTCCTTCTCGATATAGGTGTCCGACCGCGCAACATAGGCCTCGGGTTGGTAGTAGTCATAATAGCTGACGAAATACTCCACCGCGTTGTCGGGGAAGAACCCTTTGAACTCGCCGTAGAGTTGTGCGGCCAGCGTCTTGTTGGGGGCCAGGATGATCGCCGGGCGTTGGGTTTCTTCGATGACCTTGGCCATGGTGAAGGTCTTGCCAGTGCCGGTGGCGCCCAAGAGCACCTGATTCTGGTCACCCTCGCGAATCCCGCCGGCCAATTCTTCAATTGCGGTGGGCTGGTCGCCCGCCGGGTCGAATTCTGTATGTAGAATGAACTGTTTGCCACCTTCCAGTTTGGGCCGCGCGCGGACCTCATCGACCGAACGGTTCAAAACCGGCATTTGTTCTGGTGAATTGTTATGCATCGAAACCCCCTGCAGCTTCCTTAGAATGGTCTTATTTTGTTCTTGTTCAAGGCCTCAAGCTCGGGCGTGCCGAGACCCCCTGACACGCCCTGCCAAAAGGTTAAGATTTTTCCTCGTGTTTGAGTTAAATGCACACAACCTTAAGGCGAATTTTTCATTGCAATGAAACCAGCCGCCGCCTACGTTCAATGAGCAAGCAGCAGAAGCGGTTGCCAACCGGGTTCGACACCCACCCCACCCCTCGCTCCCTCGAGCCGGGTTGGCAACCCACTTGCCTCACCACCCCATATACACGTCGGCGCGACAGGAATGCCCGTTGCATCAATGGCTCTGTTTGGAGATAAGACTGGCAAGTGATGAGGAGACCGCCCATGCGCGCGCGCATCTATCAGCCCGCCAAAACCGCCATGTCCTCGGGCACGGCCAAGACCCATCATTGGGTGTTGGAATTCGCGCCAGCCTCACCGCGTGAAGTGGACCCGCTGATGGGGTGGACCAGCTCGGACGATATGAACAGCCAGGTTCATCTGAGCTTCGAGACATTAGAGGCGGCGAAGGATTATGCGGCCGAGAACGGGATCGACGCCATCATCATGCAACCGAAAAAGCGCAAACCCAATATCCGCGCCCGCGGATATGGCGAAAACTTCGCCACGGATCGGCGCGGCGCCTGGACGCATTAAGCGCCCATTCCTAGCCTATCGGTGCTATAGTCGGGCGGAAATCCATAATCCGGGGTGGCTGTGATCTGGCTGAACCCGGTGAGTTGAGCAGGGCTGACAACACGATGCGGGTTGCTTCGATCACGCCGATGAAAAATGAGGGCCCGTTTATTCTGGAATGGGTCGCTTATCACCGGTTGATCGGTGTCACTGATATCTTGGTATTCTCCAATGACTGCACCGATGGCTCGGACTTGCTTTTGGACCGGCTCGATGAGTTGGGCCTCGTGCGCCATTACGCCAACCCGTCGATGATCATGCAGATTGAGCGGCATCATCTGGCGGTGATCAAATATATCAACACGCTCAGCCGGTTGAAGCGGGTCGATTGGGTCGTGTCGCTGGATATGGATGAGTTCATCTGTGTGAATGCGGGCGACGGGCGGCTGGAAGATCTGTTCAATGCCTGCGATGGCGCCGATGTGATCAGTATCAATCAGTTGAATTTCGGCTGCGCAGGTCATCAAGAGTTCACCGAAGAACTCCAGATGAACCGGTTTACCAAGTCGCAGAACTACACCGGTCATATGAACCCGCGAAATCCGCGGCGCGGCGTGAAGTCTTTTACGCGCGTGGGCGCGCCGGTGGATCGCATCACCAATCACTCCCCGCGGCCCATTGCCGATCGGGGGCACGAACTCAATTGGGTCAATGCCGCGGGGCAGCCGCTGCCGGACGAATTGAAGGTGCGGGAGATCAAATCTCTGGACGAGGGGCTGTTCTCCTATGACCTCGCGCAGTTGAACCATTACGCCCTGCGCTCGATGGACAGCTTCTTGACCCAAGTGGCGCGCGGCAATGCCAATCATGCGGATCGCTCGGCAGACCTGAGCTATTGGCGGCGCTACAATATCAATCAGCAAGATGAGACACGGATTCAGCGCTGGTCGGAGCCGGTCCGGGCAGCGATGGACGAGATGCTTCAAGATGACGAGTTGGCCGTGTTGAACGCGGCCTGTATTCAAGCCCACCGCGATCAGATCGCAAGCTTGCTTGATCAAGATGATTTCGCAACCCTCAGACGCCGCATCGGCCGCGCGCACAAGCGCGGATGGGAGCAATCCCTCGATGAGGCACAAGTCTAGACCTCGGCGGGCCAAGGCGCTAACTGATCCTCAGCGGTCCCCTAGCTCAACTGGATAGAGCAGCTGACTTCTAATCAGCAGGTTCGGGGTTCGAGTCCTCGGGGGATCGCCACAGTTTCTTAACGCCATTTCCGATCCGAATCACGAAAGTGTGAAAACACCGATCTTCTCCCTGTTCCCGGCGGAGGCATGCTCATCAGCGGCGATTTTCCCGCCTGAACAGGGCGATAGGGGTTCAGTTTCCCGAAAACGGTGCGGCTTTTCAGTTCCGCGATGGACGCAATCGTCCTATAGTCAGTGAAAATTGCTGTGCACCACCTGGGAGGGATAGGATGATACGCTCGGAGCTGATTACCAAGCTTTCGGAAGAGAACCCACATCTCTATCAGCGCGATGTCGAGCGCATCGTGAACGCGATTTTCGAAGAGATTATCGAGGCCATGGCCAATGGCGACCGCGTTGAGTTGCGCGGCTTTGGCGCTTTTTCCGTGAAGAAGCGCGACGCGCGGGTTGGCCGGAACCCGCGCACAGGCGAAAGCGTCGCAGTTGAGGAAAAGCATGTGCCTTTCTTCAAGGCGGGCAAACTGCTACGGGATCGTCTCAACGGGCATGACAGCTGAAAGGCCCATTCGGTGATCCGCTATCTGAAATACGCGTTTTTGGCGCTTGTCGCGTTTGGACTGGTGATCTTGGCGCTCGCCAATCGCAGCACGGTTATGTTGCAGCTTCTGCCCGAGAACCTGGCGCTCTGGACGGGCTGGTCCTTCACGATTGAGTTGCCGCTGTTCCTGGTGATTTTTGGCGGCGTGGTCCTCGGCTTGTTGATCGGCTTCGTGTGGGAATGGCTGCGTGAACATCGCCACCGGGCGGAGGCGAAGACCCATCGCCGGGACAAGCAGAAGCTGGAGCGTGAGGTGCAAACCCTCAAGGGCCGCGCCAATGAGGGCCAGGATGAGATCTTGGCGCTGCTTGAGGATACCGGCCCCGCGCGCTAAGGGCTGGGCCCATGGATGTTGCGATCAAATTTTGTGGCTTGAGAACCGAGGCTGACATCGCCGCTGCTGCGGCGGCGGGGGCGCGTTATGTCGGCTTTGTGTTTTTCGCCAAATCGCCGCGCGCGGTAACTGTCGATGAGGCGCGCACCCTTGCCCTCAAGGTGCCGGTCGGAGTCGCAAAGGTGGCTCTTGTCGTGGATGCGTCGGATGCGGTTCTCGATGAGATCGTGGGCCAAGTACCGCTGGATATGTTGCAGTTACATGGGACAGAGACACCGGATCGGGTTTCCGAGATCAAAGCGCGCTATGGTTTGCCGGTGATGAAAGCCATCGGTGTGGCCGAAGCGCGCGACTTGGAGGCCATCGACCGATATGCCGCTGTTGCGGATCAGCTGTTGATCGACGCCAAGGCCCCCAAAGGCGCCGAATTGCCAGGTGGCAATGGGCTGAGTTTTGATTGGCGGTTGCTGGCGGGACGCAAGTATTGGACCAAGCCCTGGATGCTGGCCGGTGGCCTGACGCCCGAGAACGTGGCCGAGGCTGCGCGTCTGACCGGGGCGCGGCAAGTGGATGTCTCCTCCGGCGTCGAACACGCGCCTGGAGAGAAAGACGCCGACAAAATCGCGCGGTTCGCCGCCGCTTTGTCCCAATGACCGTTCGCTTCCGCGTCGCGGGACCAGAGGATGTTCCAGCGGTTCTGGCGCTGCTTCGCGAAGATCATCTTGGTGCGGAACGGGAAACCGCGCCCGATGCGCTCTATCAGATGATGTTCAGCCGGATCGACCGGGAGGCCCATGTGCGGCTGGTCGTCGGGCAGTGGGAGGGCGAGGTGGTCGCCTGCTACCAACTGACCGCGCTTGATGGCCTCTCGCATAAAGCCACCCGCCGTGGTCAGATTGAGGATGTGCGCGTCGCCGAACGGTTACGTGGGCAGGGGATCGGGCATCAGATGATGGCCGATGCCGAGGCACGGGCGCGCGATATGGGATGCGGTCTCTTGCAGCTTGTGGCGCATCACACGCGCGAGGACACACATCGATTCTATATGTCCAACGGCTTTACGCCCTCCCATGTTGGCTTTAAACGCATCCTGTCCAGCGTGGGAGATCAGGAATGAACGACCTCTTCAACAGCTTCATGACCGGCCCCGATGAAAACGGGCGCTTTGGCGATTTCGGTGGGCGGTTTGTCTCTGAGACGCTGATGCCGCTGATCCTGGAGTTGGAGAAGCAATATGAGTTCGCCAAGACGGATCAGAGCTTCTGGGACGAGATGCACGATCTCTGGACCCATTATGTCGGTCGCCCGTCGCCGCTCTATTTCGCAGAGCGCCTGACCGAGCATTTGGGCGGGGCAAAGATTTATCTCAAACGGGACGAGTTGAACCATACCGGCGCGCATAAGATCAATAATGTGCTGGGGCAGATCATCCTGGCCCGCCGCATGGGGAAGACGCGGATCATTGCCGAGACCGGCGCGGGGCAGCATGGCGTGGCCACGGCCACCGTCTGTGCCAAATTCGGGCTGAAATGCGTGGTGTATATGGGCGCCCATGATGTGGAGCGTCAGGCACCGAATGTGTTCCGGATGCGGTTGCTTGGGGCCGAGGTGATCCCAGTGACCAGCGGTCGGGGCACGCTGAAAGACGCGATGAACGATGCGCTGCGTGATTGGGTGACCAATGTGCGCGACACGTTCTATTGCATCGGCACAGTGGCGGGCCCGCATCCCTATCCGGCGATGGTACGCGATTTCCAGGCGATCATCGGCAAGGAAGCCAAGGAACAGATGATGGCCGCCGAGGGCCGTCTGCCTGATACAATCATCGCCGCGATCGGGGGCGGGTCGAACGCGATGGGTCTGTTCTTTCCGTTCCTTGATGACAAAGAGGTGCAGATTATCGGTGTTGAGGCAGGCGGTAAGGGTGTGAATGCCAAGATGGAGCATTGCGCCTCGCTCACGGGCGGGCGGCCCGGCGTGCTCCATGGCAACCGGACCTATCTCTTGCAGGATGACGATGGTCAGATTCTGGAAGGCTATTCGATCTCGGCGGGTCTGGATTATCCAGGTATTGGGCCGGAGCATTCCTGGCTGCATGAGATTGGCCGCGCGCAATATGTGTCGATCACCGACGCGGAGGCGCTGGAGGCGTTCCAACTGTCCTGCGCGCAGGAAGGGATCATCCCGGCGCTTGAGCCATCCCACGCGCTGGCCCATGTGATGAAAATCGCCCCGGACCTGCCGCGCGATCACCTGATCATCATGAATATGTGCGGCCGCGGCGACAAAGACATCTTCACCGTTGCGCGGGCCTTGGGCTTCGAGATGAACGGGCACTGACCGCCGACGTCGAGAACTACAACGTGTGCTGGACCTGAACGGCCTAAACCTTTGGTTTAGAGCGGTTCAGGCGAGGTGATGCTGATCCGCTGCCGCATCAACCTCGGTTTATTTCTGATGATTTTCACAGATGCTAGATTGGCTTTGGGTTTACGTGACCGCACCTAAACCTCGCGGAAATAGAGCCGCCGCCGAGTTTGGTCTTCGATAGAGGCAAGGCCGCACATTGGGTGAGGCCGAACCAAATGAGGAGTTGTGAGATGAAACAGACACTGACAGCCGCAATGATCGCAATGCTTTTGAGTGGCACGGCCCACGCGGCCTTGGTGCAGAGCATCGAGACCGAAGAAGAGCACGCCAATACCTATGAAGAGATGGCTCAGAACTGGCTTCCGGACTGGCTGCGGGGCGACAGCAGTCGTGATGCGTCTGATGACGACTATGACGATTACGATGATGATTACGACGACGATGATTACGATGACGACGATGATGATTATGACGACGATGATGATTATGACGACGACGATGACGACGACGATGATGATGACGACGGCGACGACGATGACTAAAACCCGCCAATGGGGTTAAGATGGCAGAGATCCTCTCCGGCGGCGTAGCGCAGGCCGGGGAGGATCATTTTTGATGAGGTCGACGAAGATGGTGACACGCAGAGACATGCTTGCCGCGGGATTTGCCGTGGTGTTGGGGGCTGGGTCCGCCGCCGCGCAATCGACCGTCACAGACCAAGTCGTCGCGCAGCTTCGGGATCAGGGATACACTGTTCAACGGATGAACCGGACCCTTTTGGGTCGCGTGCGGGTCATCGCGCGGCGCGGTGACCAATCCCGTGAGGTCGTCTTTGATCCGCGCAACGGCGTGATCCTCCGCGACTACACAACCGGGTTGTTTGGCACGTCGGAGGACGACGATCAATCCGGGTCAAGCGGCGGACAGGCGGGTGGCGGCAATGGGGGCGGCGATGATGATGACGATGATGACGACGACGACGGCGATGATGATGACGACGACGACGACGATGGTGATGACGACTGAGATGGTGATGTTGGACGTTTGGAGATGTTGAGGCGCCCGGTCGTTTTTGTCGTGATCCTTGTCGTGCAGTTGCTCTGCGCGGTTTTCTTTGTGTCGGAAATCATGATGTCCGTCTTGGGCCTGCCTTTCGCGCCCATCCCCTGGCAAGTTCATGAGTTGATCGAGATCGGGGCGGGCGTTGGACTGATCCTTGGCGTCGTTCTCGGGGCGTTGTTGTTGCGCTCCGCTTTGCGTCGGACGCGCGCGGCGGAACGGGCGCTCCGCGCGGCCTCTGGTGCGTTTATGGACTTGGTTGAGGAGCGTTTTGACGAGTGGAAACTCACGCCCGCCGAGCGGGATGTGGCGCTCTTCGCCCTGAAGGGGATGAGCCTGTCGGAGATTGCCGCCCTACGCGCGACCTCCGAGGGCACGGTTAAGGCGCAAACAAACGCAATTTATCGCAAGGCGGGTGTCACGGGACGGCCGCAACTGCTCAGCGTCTTTGTTGATGATCTGATGGGCGACGGGGTCGTCGCGGCAGAGTAGGGGCCGCTTATGCGTCCTCGTTTAAGTCGTAGAGCTGCAAAACCGGCAGCGGCACAATCGCCAACGCGCCGCTATGGGTGGCCGCAAGATTGACCCGCGGCGCGACGCCTTCTTCATGGGCTTGCAGGAAGCGGGTGGCGCAAAGGCACCATTGATCCCCCGGCTTGAGCCCCTCGAAGCCATATTCCGGGCGCGGCGTGCTGAGGTCATTGCCGACATATTTCGAGAAGGCGAGGAATTCTGCCGTCATCACGGCGCAGACCGTGTGCGAGCCATGATCGGTCGGGCCGGTGTCGCAGCATCCATTGCGAAAGAAGCCTGTGACCGGATCTTTGGAACAGCTTTGCAGCGTGCCGCCCAAGACATTGACGGACGGCGCCATATCGAAACTCATAGTCGAAACTCCCCGAATTCGCACGTTCCGATAGAATAATCCTCTTATTATTGAATGCAATGGCTAAAGACGCCAATCGATCCACCGCCCATGGAAATCCACGCGGCCCAGGTCGATCTCTTCGCCGCCGGGCCATGTTTTCAAGGTCATTCCAGCGCCAGAGCTTTGATCGTCGGCTTCCATCGCGAAATGCGCGATAGGGGCATCAAGGGTGGCGTTGCGTCCAGCAGCTTCCATTGCCGCGGTGCAGGCCGCTTGGGTCTCGGGCGGGAAATACTGCCAGGCGATGGTGTGATAAATGAAATGGGTCGTGACGGGGCGTCGCGTCGCCAGGCGATCCGTCAGCCATCCCGCCGCATCGCCTTTGGCGGGGCGCGTCTGGGCCAGGTTCATCGCGGCGCGGGTTAGGCGGAGCCGGTCGGGTTGATCTGGCCAAAGATATGACAGCAAACGCAGCGCCTGATCAGGTTCGCTTGGATCGAGCGGGTTCAGATCGACGCCGGCGCGATCAATAACCTTGAGTGGGAGGTCCGGAGGCAGGGCACCCGTCCAGTCCGGTGTCAGGCGCACGGGCGCGTTTTCGGCGCCGCGCAGGGCACCAGAGGCCAGTAAGGCAAAATCGCTGAAGGCCAGGTTCAAGCCCGCGCTGGCACCCAGTTCCGAGATCGTGAGCGGTAGACCGAACATCTCCGTAACCTGCAGAGCTGCAGGGATCAGGGCGGCACTCCGGCGAACCTCATTGGTTTGCGGCGGTAGATCCAGCCAGGCCATCAATCTGGCCTCATGCGCCACAAAGGCGCGCGCGACCTCGGCCCAGAGCACGTCATCACTGACCTCGTGAGGGGGATAGACCGCATCCAACGCCGGATCACTGCCATCCAGCACCAGCCCATGCAGGCTTCCCGCGATCCGCAACGGCACCGATTGCCCGGAAGAGGTGACATCACCAGTCCAGGCAAGCAGCCGTTCAGCGACCGCGCTCTCAGCGGTCAGCCGCTCGGCCATGAGCGTCATCAGCCGCTCCATGAAGGGAGAGCCTAGTTTCGCGCAGGCTCTGGCTTGCGACCGGAAGGCGCTCCGTAACGCGTCGCTCATTTGAATTTATCCATCAGTCTTTGAAGGGGCGACCGATCATCAGGCGCCGCCTCAGCGGGTTTTGACTTTGCCGCCGACGCAGGTTTTGCTTCAGCTGCCCGATTGGACGACCGGGGCGGGGCCACGCGCAGCGCCACGGCGTTCATAAACTTGCCGGAATCGCCCCTGGCCAACTCCGGCGCGCCGTCGCTGACACCCCGCAAAAGATCGCTCAGCCAATCCTGTTCCGCTTTAGCGAAATCGGACAAAACATGGCGTGAGACCAGGTCTTTCCGCCCAGGATGACCGATCCCGATCCGCACCCGGGTGAACTCCGGCCCGATATGCCCGTCGATGGAACGCAGACCGTTATGGCCCGCCAACCCGCCGCCGGTTTTCACCCGGAGCTTCCCGGGTGCCAGGTCCAACTCATCATAAAACACCGTCACATCGCCCGGTTCGAGCTTGAAAAACCGCATCGCCTCGCCGACGGACTGGCCGGAAAGGTTCATGAAGGTTTCTGGCTTGAGCAGCATGATCTTTTCGCTGCCCAACCGCCCTTCGGCGATCTGACCCTGAAATTTTGACCGCCACGGCCCGAAACTGTGATCCTCGGCGATCCGATCCACGGCCATATACCCGATATTATGACGGTTTCCGGCGTATTTCGCGCCTGGATTTCCCAGCCCGACGAAAAGGCGCATGGGGTCTCTCCCTTGCTGATGGATGGGCCGGTGATGCCAGCCCGGGCCGGTTTTGCCAAGCTGGAATGCCGCGCCGCGTCATGGCAGTGTTGCGGGAACAGCCTTTGGAGAGCTTGATGCCTGACTTGCCCAAAACCATGCGCGCCCTTGTTCTGACCGCGCCCGGCGCACCCTTGGAGTTGCAGGAGGTCCCGGTGCCGACGCCCGGCCCGGGCGAGGTTTTGGTACGGATCGCGGCCTCGCCGATCAACCCGTCGGATTTGCATTTCCTAGAGGGAGAATACGGGCTGAACTGGCCCTATCCTCTGATCCCTGGCCTGGAGGGGAGCGGCGAGGTTGTGGCGGCGGGCCCTGGCTTGATGGGGCGCTATGTGATGGGCAAACCGGTGTCCTGCACGGCGGACAAACAAGGCTGTTGGGCCGAATATATGGTGACGCAAGCCGCGCTTTGCCTGCCATTGCCGCGCGACCTGCCGCTTGGAACGGCGGCGATGGCGGTGGTGAACCCGTTGACGGCGGTGGCGTTCATCCAGATCGCGAAGGCTGGCGGGCACAAGTCCCTGATCAGTACAGCAGCAGGCGGGGCGCTTGGCGCGATGACCCGCCGGATGGCGGCAGAGGCGGGGATCGAGGTGATCAATGTCGTGCGCGGCCCGGCGCAGGTGGCGCGGCTCAAGGCCGAGGGGGCGGCGCATATCTGCGATCTCTCCGCGCCGACATTTCCGGCTGATTTGGTCACGCTTGGCCGGGCCAAGAAATGTCGTTTGGCACTGGATGCGATCGGGGGAGAGATGACCGGGCAATTGGTGGAGGCGTTGGCGCCGAAAGGTGAGGTGTTGATCTATGGCGCTTTGGCAGGGGCGGCCTCGACCTTGAATCCGGGCACGATGATTTTCAAAGGCATCACGGTGCGCGGGTTTTGGGTGTCGAAATGGCTAGAGAAGCGCCCGCTGCCGCAAAAGATGATGATCATGCGCCGGATCGTGGCGGCGCTGAAATCCGGTGCGGCGCAAAGCCAGGTGGCCGAAATTCGCGCCTTGGCCGACGCAGCGACGGCACCCGCTGACTACGCCGCCCGGATGAGCGCGGGCAAAATCCTGATCTCAACGGGTGCGCTTCCTCTTGGGGTTGAGGCCACGCCTATCACCTAGGCTCAGCCCCCTACGCTTGGCAGTATTCAGAAAACCTTCCGATCCTTTTCAGGTCTTTCCGACGGGTGAAAGCTATCTCGGGCCTGCCGTCTTGGCCGGGACCTCTCCGGCTGGCGGCAATGTTGGACCAGGACAGAGGAAGGAAACCGACATGACCCTCGCGCTCGGCGCTACAGCGCCAGATTTCAAGGCCGAGACCACCCAAGGCACCATCCATTTCTATGAGTGGATGGGTGACAACTGGTGCGTTTTGTTTTCGCATCCAAAGGATTTCACACCCGTCTGCACCACAGAGATTGGCAGTATGGCGCGGCTGAAACCCGAATTTGACGCCCGCAATGTCAAGGTCATTGGCCTCAGCGTCGACTCGATCGCCGCCCATACACGTTGGATTGAGGATATCGTCGCGACCCAGGATATCGCCCCGAATTTTCCGTTGATCGGTGACCCGGAGCTCAAGCTTGCGAAGCTTTATGGCATGTTGCCCGAAGATGCCGTGGGTTCGTCGGATGACCGATCCGCTGCGGACAATGCCACCACACGCTCCGTCTTCGTGATCAGTCCGGACAAGAAGATCATGCTGACAGTGACATATCCGATGACGACGGGCCGAGATTTTCGCGAGTTGCTGCGCGCTATCGACAGTTTGCAACTGACTGCGCAGCACAAGGTGGCAACTCCGGCAAACTGGAAGCAGGGCGATGATGTCGTGATCGTTCCTTCGATGTCGGATGCCGATGCTCGGGCGCGGTTCCCGAAAGGCTGGGAGGCGCCGCGCCCCTATATGCGGATTGTCCCGCAGCCCAGATAACTTTTTGATAAATATACATTAATGGAGGAACGAATGAGTGTTTCTTTAACGCGCAGAGGGTTCGGGGGTGCTGCGATTGCCGCCGCCCTGCTGCCCCGGCTAGGGCTTGCCCAGACGATGGAATATGCCAACCCTGAGCTGCTCATGGCGGCTCAAGACTTGGTCCCGCTCGCTTTGCCCGCGGCAGAAACCAGCACTCCGCTCTATCGCAGCCAGGGCATGTTGCTGCTCGATATCCGCTCGGCGGAAGACTATGCGTCCGGGCATATCCCTGGTGCTCTGCATCTCGATACAAATGCCGTCGTGGCCGAGCAGTCGCCGATTGAGGGCGCGCTGTTACCCGTCCCCGATTTAGCCGAGATCTTGAGCCTCTTAGGGATCAACCCTGAGACCCGAGTGGTGATCTATGATGATCGTGGAGGGTTCCATGCGGCGCGAATGTTCTGGCTCCTGGAATATCTGGGACATCAGAATGTGGCCCTGCTGAACGGCGGCTTGTCGGCCTATCAAGCAGCCGGTGGCCGTTTGGCTGAGCAGTCCACTCCGCACCAGGCCAGCATATTTGTCCCCGCGCCGATGCCGCGCCGGGTTGCCACCGCAGATTATGTTCTTGGGCACCGTGGTGATGCAGAGACAGTGGTCATCGATGTGCGCCCGCCAGCGATGTACGAAGAGGGTCACATCCCTTGGGCGATCAACCTGCCGTGGGTCGGTAATCTGGACGAGGATGGGTTCTACAAGCCAGCCGAGGCGCTGACGGCGCATTTTGCCGAGCATGGTGTGACGGCTGACCGGAATGTGGTGATCCATTGCCAAGTCGGCCTCGCCTCATCGCACAGTTATGTCGCGCTGCGGCTTCTGGGGTTCCCCCGAGTCCGCGTCTATCACCGCTCTTGGGCTGAATGGGGCGTCGATGATGATCTGCCCCGGACAACAGGATCATAACGATTGTTCTATGCGGAGGCGGCTAAAGCCGCCTCCGTGCAATGCCATTTTTAGTCGACCTTCGTTAGCGTTAATCTCTCGGCACGCACGCCAGATATGTCCGCTGGATACGCCGCGGGTTTTGCGTTGCCGTTCCTGTTAAGCTTGGTCGCTAGCGACATTGAGCCTGAGCTGCCTGTGTCATGACAGCCGTCTCAGCACTGCCTGAATAGACCTTTCCCTGCGTTTGATCTGAAACTGATCTGACGAACTGCACTGCGTCGTTTGAGACATACACCGCCATCGCGGATTAAGGGACGACCATCTAAATTCTTGCCGCATGGATCTCGGTTGAAATGTCGGGAAATCCGAAGGGTCGGAGCCATAGTTTGCTTGTCTTCCGACCGATGTTGCATCGAACCGCCGCATGCGAAGCGCAAAGCTTTGTTTTACAGTCAAGAAGACCATCGTTATCCAGTGTGCAGACAAAGACTCTTTTAAGGGCAGAGAATGAGCGACGGCGGCAACCTTCTTTTTCTCATCGCGCTGCTTCCTTTCATTGGGGCCCTCGTGCCGGGCCTGATGATCCGGGCTGGGCGCAACGCATGTGCGATCTTCACCGCAGTGCCGACAACTCTGGCACTCATCATGCTTTTGACTCTCGCGCCAGCGGTTATGCGCGGCGAGGTGATCCAGGCCGAGCTTGAATGGCTGCCGCAACTGGGGTTGTCGGCCTCTTTCTTCCTGGATGGTCTTGGACTGCTCTTCGCAGGGATGATCCTGGGTGTCGGGCTGCTGATCACGCTTTACGCCCGGTTTTATCTGTCGGGCGAGGACCCGATGGGGCAGTTCTATACCTATCTGTTGCTATTCCAGGGCGCGATGCTGGGCATCGTGATCTCAGATAATATTCTGCTTTTGCTGGTGTTCTGGGAGCTGACCTCGCTGTCGTCCTTCCTCTTGATCGGCTATTGGAAGCACTTGCCCGAAGGGCGGCAAGGCGCACGGATGGCGCTGGCCGTGACCGGCGCGGGCGGGCTGGCGATGATCGGCGGCATGCTGATCCTCGGCAATATCGTCGGCAGCTACAATCTGACGGATATCCTGCAAGCGGGGGACCAGATCCGCGCCTCTGAGTGGTATTTGCCCGCGCTGATCCTGATCCTGCTGGGCGCCTTCACCAAATCCGCGCAGTTCCCGTTCCATTTCTGGTTGCCGCACGCGATGGCTGCACCAACCCCTGTCTCGGCCTATCTGCACTCGGCGACGATGGTGAAAGCGGGGGTGTTTCTGATGGCGCGGATGTGGCCGGTGCTGTCCGGGACGGATGCGTGGTTCTACATTGTCGCGACCACGGGTCTTGTGACGATGGTGTCGGGCGCGCTGATTGCGCTCTTCAAGGATGATCTGAAGGCGCTTCTGGCATTCTCCACGGTCAGCCATCTGGGCCTATTGACCATGTTGCTCGGTTTCGGAACCCAAGCTGCGGCGGTCGCGGCGGTGTTCCACATCATCAACCACCTGACCTTCAAGGCCGCGCTCTTCATGACCGCCGGGATCGTCGATCATGAAACCCATACACGGGATATCAAACGGCTTGGCGGGCTCAGGCATCTGATGCCGATCACCTTCCTGATCGGGACGGTGGCGGCGCTGTCGATGGCTGGTCTCCCCTTCCTGAACGGGTTCTTGTCGAAGGAAATGATGCTGGAGGAGGCCTCGCATACTGACTGGCTCGGCAGCCATTACGCCGTACCCATCGCAGCGACAATCGGCGCGCTTCTGTCGGTGGCGTATTCCTTCCGCTTCGTGGCGCATGTCTTCCTCGGGCCCAAGCGCGACGATTATCCGTCGACACCGCATGATCCACCCTTCGGCATGTGGGCTGCGCCCGGGCTTCTGGTGGTCCTTGTCCTGGTGATCGGCATGGCGCCTTTCCTGGCCGAAGGGGTCGTGACGGCGGCGGCCAATGCGGTGACGGGTGCCGATCTGCACCCGCATCTGAAAATCTGGCACGGCGTGACGCCCGCGCTGTGGATGTCGATCATCGCCATTTTGGGCGGTGCAATGGTGCTCCTGCTGCATCGCCCCCTCGACCGGGCCTGGATCGCCGCGCCACGCCCCGAGGCGAAAGCAATCTTTGATCGCTTGGTCGCGGCGCTTGTCTCACTTACGCGCGGGATCACAGAGATCACCCATAACGGTGCCATCAGCCGCTACCTTGCCATCTTCACGGTGACCGCAGTCGCACTCGGCTGGATCGCCTATTCCGGCAGCGGCCTGTCGGCCCCCACGCGAGAGCTTTTGCCGGTTCCGGCGGTCATCGCTGTGGTCTGGCTGATGCTGATCGTGGCCACGGTCTCGGTTGTCGTGATGCATCATCGCCGGTTCCGCGCGCTGGTCTTGATCGGGGTTATCGGGCTGTCGATCTCGGCCGGCTTTGCCTATCTCTCGGCCCCCGATCTGGCGCTGACGCAGATTTCGGTCGAAACGGTGACGATCATGCTCTTGCTGCTGGCGCTACACTTCATGCCGAAGGAGACGCCGAAAGAGAGCCCGATGGGTCTCAAACTCCGCGATGCGTTCATCGCGCTGACTGCCGGTGGCGGGGTTGGGGCGCTGGCCTATGCGTTCCTCCTGCGCGATATCGAAACAATCTCGAGCTACCACATCGACAACAGCTATGAGGGCGGTGGCGGCACCAATGTGGTCAATGTCATCCTGGTGGATTTCCGGGGCTATGACACCTATGGCGAGATCATCGTGCTGGGGATCGCCGGGCTTGTGATCTATGCCCTAATGCATGCGCTTCTCGATGGGCCTGCGGCGCGGCGGCTTAAGAACATGGACTATTCCCAGGATCGGTCTCGCGACCGGCACCCGCTGATGATGGTTGTGGTCACCCGCGTGTTGATGCCGATTGCGATTGTCGTGGGCATCTACATCTTCTTACGCGGCCACAACCAGCCGGGCGGCGGATTTGTGGCAGGCCTCGTGGTCGCCATCGCGCTTTTGATGCAATACATGGCCTCCGGTTTCGCCTGGACGCAGGAGCGTAAGCGGATCGAGTACCACACGATGATCGGCCTTGGCGTGGTGATCGCGGGGTTGACCGGGGCGGGGGCCTGGCTCGCGGGCCAGCCGTTCCTGACCAGCGCCTATACCTATGTGCATCTGCCGCCAATTGAGGAGTTTGAGCTGGCCACCGCCATGCTTTTCGATCTTGGAGTGTTCCTGACCGTTCTGGGCGCGGTCATGTTGATGCTCTACAGCCTCTCTCGGATCGCGCGCTTCGCCGGTGAGACGGTGAATGTGGAACCCATGGATTACGACCCCGGCGATCAGGTCGCCGAGACCAAGGCGGAGACCTGAGATGGAGCTTATCGTTGCAAGCACAATTGCCGTTTTGACGGCGGGCGGGGTTTACCTCCTGCTGCGGCTCAGGACCTTCCCGGTGATCCTGGGCATCACGCTTTTGTCCTATGCGGTCAACGTCTTCCTCTTCGCAAGCGGTCGGTTGGCCATCGACATGTCACCGATCCTGTCGCGCTATGGCGAGGCCAGCTATACCGACCCGCTGCCTCAGGCGCTGGTTCTGACCGCCATCGTGATCTCTTTCGGGATGACGGCGGTGCTGGTGATGATCGGGCTGGCCGCGTATCTCGAGGCCGAGAGCGACCAGATCGACATCGCGCGCGAGGACGAGGCCAAGCCGGCGAAGGATGACCAAGCATGATGCACTGGATTATTCTGCCGGTGGTTCTACCGGCCCTTCTTGCGCCGCTGATCGGCTTTGTCATGCGCCACGACATGACCCTGGCGCGTGCGGCCTCGCTCACCGGCACCGTTTTGCTTCTGGCGATTGCCATCGGGCTTACCAGCATGGCGGCTGACGGCACGACGCATATCTACCGGCTCGGCGACTGGCCCGCACCCTTCGGGATCGTCCTGGTGCTGGACCGCCTGTCCGCCTTGATGGTTCTGCTGACGGCAGTGCTTGCACTGATTGTCCTGATCCATGCGATTACAACGGGTTGGGACGCGCGTGGGCGGCATTTTCATGCACTTTTCCAGTTTCAGCTTATGGGGATTTGCGGCGCGTTCCTGACCGGCGACATTTTCAACCTTTTCGTCTTTTTCGAGGTGCTGTTGATCGCCTCTTACGGGTTGATGATCCATTCCGGCGGGCGCGAGCGGATGCGCGCGGGCCTGCAATATGTGGTGATGAACCTCGCGGGCTCCACGCTCTTCCTCTTTGCGCTCGGCACGCTTTACGCCTCGACCGGCACGCTTAACATCGCCGATCTTGCTGCGCGCATCCCGGAGATCCCTGAAGAAGAGGCCGCTCTGGTGCGGGTCGCGGCGATCCTCCTGATGATCGTCTTCGCCGTGAAAGCCGCGCTCTTCCCGGTACAGTTCTGGCTGCCCGCGACTTACGCCAATGCCCCTGCACCCGTGGCCGCGCTGTTCGCGATCATGACCAAGATCGGGGCCTATGCGATCCTGCGGGTCCACACCACGGCCTTCGGTCCGGGCAGCGGCGGAACCGAGGGGCTGGTGGGCACTTGGCTGTTCCCGGCCGCGATCGTGACCATCGCAATCGGGGCCTTCGGCGTGCTCGGCGCGCGGCGTCTGATGCCGCTCATCGCCTTTTCTGTGGTGGGCTCGATGGGCACGCTCCTTGTGGCCGTCGCTGCCTTCTCGCCCACCGCGACCTCGGCGGCGCTCTACTACATGGTGCATTCTACCTTTGCGGCGGCGTGCCTGTTCCTGATCGCCGATCTGGTGGTCACGCAACGAGAGGCCGACACGCTGACGCCAATGCCTGCGTCCGTGCAAAACGGCCTGTTCGCGGCGCTGTTCTTCGCCGCTGCAATTGGTATGGCGGGGATGCCACCACTCAGCGGGTTCTTGGGCAAGCTTCTGGTGCTTGATGCGTTGCGGACGCCCGGCGCGATGCCCTGGGCCTGGTCGGCGATCCTGGTGGGTTCTCTTCTGACCATTGTCGGGTTTGCGCGGGCTGGCAGCGCACTCTTCTGGAAATCCACCGCCACGCCCGTGACGGACCCAGATCCGGAAGCCATCACCGTGCACGACGTGCCGGAGCCTGTCCGGGCCACCCCGATGCAACTGGCCCCGAGCATGCTGACCCTCTCGGTCTTGGCCCTGTTGGCCGCTTTCGCCGGGCCCGTGTCGGCCTATCTCGAAGACACCTCAGCACAGCTTTTCGACCGCGAGGGCTATGTTGCGGCGGTTCTCAATCCAGGCGAGGAGGGCTGATCCATGCTGACCCGTCTTATCCCCCATCCACTCCTGAGCCTCACGCTGGTCTTGGTCTGGATTGGCCTCGTCAACACCTTCACGCTCGGCAATCTCATTCTGGGAAGTGCGATTGGGTTGATCATTCCCATGGTCACCGCCGCCTACTGGCCGGACCGCCCGAAACTCGCCCGGCCATTGAAGATCGTCGAATACTGCTTGGTGGTGCTCTGGGATATCATCGTCGCCAATGTGCAGGTCGCGATGATCATTTTGTTCCGGCGTGAGCGGACAATCCATTCGAAATGGATCCCGGTCCCGCTAGAATTGACCTCTGCCGAAGCGATTACGGTCCTGGCGGGCACCATCACCATGACCCCTGGCACCGTCTCGGCGACCCTGTCCGCTGATGGCGGCTGCATCCTTGTTCACTGCCTCCACACCGATGACCCGGACAGCGTCCGTGACGAGATCAAATCCCGCTATGAACGGCGATTGAAGGAGATTTTTCCATGATCGAATACGCTCTGTTTTTCGCCGCCGGATGCTACGGCGTGGCCCTGCTGCTCGATCTCTGGCGCATTGCCGTGGGCCCTGACGCCGCTGATCGCATTCTTGCGCTCGACACCATGGTCATCAATGTGATCGCGCTTCTGGTGCTCTACGGCGTCTGGCGAGGCACTGCGATCTATTTCGAAGCCGCAATGCTGATCGCCATGGTCGGGTTCGTCTCCACCGTCGCCTATTGCCGCTTTCTGTTGCGCGGCGACATTATTGAGTGAGGTCACCGATGAGCTTTTTTGCAGAACTTCTCATTGCCCTCTCCCTCGTGGTCAGCGGCTTTTTTGGTTTCGTTGGGTCCTATGGCCTCGTGAAGCTGAAAGACACCGTGCAGCGTTTGCACGCGCCAACCAAGGCCACGACGCTTGGCGTCGGCGGCGTCTTGGCTGCCTCCTTGATCTTCTTCTACGCGGAAACCGGCCATATTTCGGTGCACGAACTCCTAATCTCGGTGTTCTTGTTCTTGACCGCGCCGATCACCGCGAACTTCATCGCCAAAGCCTATCTGGCGCGGAACCTCCGTAAAGATCAGTTGCCGGATAGCGCCAGCGAATATGGTTGGTCGGTTTACGACGACCCGCCGGATGGTCCGTCGGACAGGTGAAGTTTTCGCGACGGGTTCGGCAGGTCGTTTCGTCTGCGGGTCGGTAGGTTTTGATTGAAAGGCGGTTGTCTTTGCCGCTCAGTGGGTCCCCTCAAAACTGGCTGCCCAGTGCAGCAACGCGCGTGGTGAATAAGAACGCAGCTGCGCCGACCATCGCTTGAGTCTAATCGCCTCAGATTCAGTAATCAGTTTGTATGGGTTGCCTATAATGGTCAGGATGTGCTCAAACCAACCTAGCTTCGTGCGCCCGCCATATTCAGAAGCATAAATACAGGCAGTTTTGTTCTCGTGATGAGAGACATCAGATGTGTGGCATAATAGGTCTATGTGACGGAAGCGGCGAGATCGCTCGGCGCAAGAACGACGTGCTTGCTGCCCGAGATTTGATGCATGCGCGCGGGCCCGATGACGCCGGATATGCCGCCCTCAAGGGCCCGGGCAGAATGTTGGCCCATTTTGGTCATCGCCGGCTTGCGATCCAGGATCTGAGTTCCGCAGGGGCGCAACCAATGCGTGCCGGTGCAGGGCGCTACACGATTGTCTACAACGGAGAAGTTTACAACATCGCGGAACTTCGCTCTGCCCTGTCAGCGACTGGACTTAAGTCGCGATCACAATGCGACACAGAACTTGTGCTTGAGGGATATGCCGCTTGGGGGCCAGCGGTTCTTGATCGGTTACGAGGAATATTTGCGTTTGCTATTTTTGATGAAGTCACGGGCGGGGTGTTTCTTGCCCGAGACCGCATGGGTGTGAAACCCCTGTATCTTTGTCTCAACGGAGCTACGTTGGCGTTTGCTTCTGACGCACGTGCGCTGCGGGCACTGGGTTATGGACAAAGTCTCAATAAAGAAGCGCTCGCGTTGTACCTCATGTTAGGATACGTGCCATCGCCACGCTCAATATGGGACGGGATTACCAAGCTAGAGCCAGGTGAATGGTTGCGGTGGCGCCCTGGTGGCGGGGTTTCACGAGGGTTTTATTGGAGGCCGCCCGATGCGACAGACAGTGAGGGAAAGCTGTCCGGTCTAGGTGACCTAATTGATATGGCTGTTGAAGAACAACTGCTGTCGGATGTTCCGGTCGGGCTGTTTCTATCTGCTGGTATCGACTCCTCGATTATTGCATCTTCGATTGCTGAAATGGGCGCTACATCTGCCAATGTCCGAGCGCTGTCCGTGTCCTTCCCAGAAAATGCTAGCCGGGATGAAGCACATGTTGCCGAACAGACCGCCGCGATCCTTGGTTTGACCGTCGATAGGCTTGAGTTGCGAGGCGACCAGAGCCGCCTACAAAGCCAAGCTATGCGAACTCTAGATGAGCCATTGGGATATTCGGCGGTCGCGACACAAGTGGCCGTTTCACGACTGGCGGCCGAAGCGGGCATGACCGTGGTTCTCTCGGGGGACGGGGGCGATGAGGTGTTCGGTGGTTACCGTTGGTACGAAACGGGCCCTGATCAAGAAGCGTTTCGCCCGGGCCTATTCGATTTTCGCGCCAGGCGAAGAGCTCGCGATAGTCAAATCGACGACCGCTATCGACACCGATCTTGGCTTTTGGACCATGCGCAGAGGGTTTTTCCGACGCTTCGCCCAGACCACGTAGCTGACTTGTTAGAAGGTATTGGCAGTGAGGGTGCTGCTATACTGGCCGAAGACGCGTTGCGCCGCCACGACGCACCCAATCTGCCTCAAAAACGAAGAGCGCAGCGGGTGGACCTTTTGACATTCTGCAGCGACGTTGTGCTGACCAAAGTCGACCGGGCGGGCATGGCGTTTAGCGTCGAGGCACGTCCGCCCCTGCTGGATCATCGGATTGTTGAATGGGGTCTATCTCGACCGATCGCGGATGCTTTTGATGCGGCACCCAAGAACCCACTGCGCAGTATTCTGCGGGCGCGCGGCCTCGGCCACTTGTTGGATTTACCCAAACGCGGCTTCAGCTTGAACACAGGGCATCGTTCCAAACGTCGCGAACGACGCTCACAGATTGATGTGGGCTTGCGTGTCGCGGGGTTCTCTCCGGCTTGGCGCCGAGTTGTTCACCGAGATACACACGCCTCAGAAACGAAGTTCGAAACACTCTCGCTTTTTTCACACTGGATTGACCACCAAAAGCCACATGGCTTGCCTAGATGACTTCACGTTTTGCGTCATTCGATGATTTAGAGATTGTGTCCGGGCCTGATCCTGCAAGCGATGGTGTGCCGTTATTGGGCATTATCAGGAATGAGATGTACTTCCTGCCAGCCTTTCTTGCGCATTACAGGCGTCTCGGAATCTCACAGTTCATCCTTCTTAATGACGGTTCAGACGATGGATCAACCGAATACCTCAATATACAACCAGACGTCGTTCAGTTGCGCAGCAGTCTTCGCTATGGCGACGTGGTACCTACACCCGAATGCTTCCCAGTTCATCCGTCGATCAAAGTGACTAAGCATGGCGTCGATTTTCGCATACTTTACATCTGGCGTGCATTGCTGAACGAGAAATTTGCACCTAATCGGTGGGCACTTCAGGTGGATCTTGATGAATTTGTTCACCTCCCTTCAGGGATGACTTTTCCAGATCTGATCCTACGCCCTGAACTGGCCCATACTCGCCAGGTGCTGGGCGTGATGTTGGACTTATATCCCGCGGACTTGGCTCAACTTTCAGGACAGCGAGACGCATTACATCTAGATCCTGCGGCCAGGTGGTACTTCGATGGAGAGCGACATCTCGACCTGAGTGCGCAGGCCTATCCGGCAGTCCTGCATCCCGGTGCGCGAGCGAGGCTTTACCTTCGCTATGGTGTCTATGGCCAGCTACCCGAGCTTGCGCCGCGTAAGTTGCGCACGCCATGGTCGCGGCTTCGAACCACACGGCTCGGGTTGCGCATTCCTCGCTACAATAATCTTGAAAAACCGGTACTGATGCGGTGGCCTGCTGGGGCGGTCTATTTTAACTCCCATCTGACAAGTGTTGAGCCGTCAAAGACGACACTGTTGCCGATCGCACATTACCGTTTTACTGGACGGCTTTATGCGAAAATACAGATGGCCTTGGCAGAGAACTCTTATAGCGCGGGTTCTCGCGATCACCGTTTTTTGCAGGCATTGATAGAGCGTATGGAGGTGGGCCCCGGCAGCTTTCTATACTCCAAATCGCGCGCTCTGACGCGATTTTCAGATTTTAGCCAAACCGGTAATGCGATTGGATTTGATTAATGCCAGTTCAGATTAATCATCGGTGAGCTGATAGTGCTGGCGCGCTTTCGCAGCGCAATTACACGTTCTCTGAGACCTGGAATTTTGTCCTCATGCGTTTCAACAAAAATGTAACAGACCCGCTCTAGTACGTCTGGTGAGTCAAATAGTCGCTCGAGGAGATCTACTTCGGCGCCTTCGATATCCATTTTGATAACACCTATCTCACCTTCCAGACCTCGCAAAAAAGCCAGGAAGTCGATCTGGTCAACATCAATGGCGACTGAAGCGTCAACGTTGTCCTTTTCAGCATAAACCGTGCCCGATTGTGACTTCATCACCTTGTCAGCGTCGAAGTCTTCGTGCCTGAAAAATCGGATAGTACCATCTTCGGTACCAGCAGCAGCCTCGATTATGGTAACGTTGCTTCGATCTTTGACAGCGTCGCGTAGCTTAGTCACAGTCCAAGGATCCGGTTCAAACGCAACCACCTTTGACGCCTTATCTGCCATGCGGGCAGTGTACTCCCCAACATTCGCACCTAGATCAATCGACACAAGTCCCTTCGTTTTACGTAACGCATCCTCGAACGCCAGGGTATGTGCGTTACGTTGGAATTTTTCTTCATAGCGGCGTCCGATCGGACCTGGTAGTTTTTTGAGAAATCGATATTTGAGGACGCGTGCGGGTTTCAACAGCTTGACCTCTTGCCTAGTGTTAGATGTACATCTAATGCGTTATGTCGGGGCATAAAGCAAGTGGCGCGGCGCCTCTCCGCTGTTTTGAGATGGAGGCTTGAAGTGCCTATGTTACCAAGCCCGATCCGTCGGCGCGGACTTCATGTGAGGGAGGGCGATTGCGACATGAAGGAGCATGTTGTTGTCTATAAATGTGCTGACCCTTGGTACGATTTCAACTTCCCGCCGGCCTTTGCGCGTTCCAACAGATTTACACCCGAATGCCGATGGTTGTCGCATGATGGCTCCACATGGGGGCGAGGCTGGGGCCCTCTGAGAGTCGATGCCGGTAAGGGAACAGTGTCTGGCAAGGATTTCAACCGGCGCTGCAAGTTTTCGCCACAAGCCTACCTGCCGGAATGCCCGGCCTCAATCTATGTTGATGGTAATGTGGAGATCACGGCCCAAGCTAGTACTGAGGTTGACGCTTTTCTTGCTTCCGGCGCGGATATTGGGCTTATGTTGCATGCGGAGGGGCGGACTATCCCCGAAGAGATTGCTGCATGCAGGGAAAACGGGAAGCTTTCGGCGTCGGCATCAGACCTAGCTGAGAGGCGTTTCTCCCAATACGTCGCCGAAGGCTTGCCTGAAAAAGCGCCGATTTACTACGCGGGGATACTTATGCGGCGCCATAGGGTGCCAAGGCTTGATGCTGCAATGCGTGATTGGGCCAGCGAATATGCCGATGGCGTTACTCGCGATCAGATTAGTCTGCCATTTGTCCTTTGGCGCAATCACATCAGGATTCATCATATTCTTGGCAGTTATTCGGATCGCAAAGGCGTGTTTGTAGCGCATCGCCACAAAACAGGACGGTTGCTGTCAGATGTTAACGAATGGCGAAAACGACGTCTGCGCTGAGGAGCGAGTTTTGCGTTCCAGTTAGGTGATCCTGCCTCAGTGAAGTAGCCTAAGTTATATTTAGGACAACGGGCGATGGAGATAGCGAACAAGTGATCGAAGTCGGCACAGATTGCCTTGAAGTTACGGCAAGTTGAGGTTTAGACGAGTCAAGGCATGCTGCGTGTGGGTGATACCCCGGCGAAGCGGAATCCGAACCTGACGGAGATTATCGACGCCCTAACGGACCGGTCCATCTTGTGCGCTGTTCTGGCACATTTAAGGTATGAGAACCGACCAAGTTTTTCACGCAGATCGTTCGAGGCAGTATTGTGACTGTCTGAATCACGACTGTTTGCACCGAACTGTGGCAACGTTGGTGGACGGATACTTCACAAGCTTCAATGAAAGATCTGGATAACCTCTAAACGGGAGTCCAGAGCGCGCCGCAGTCTTTTCATGTTGTGATACTACCCCATTCTTCGATGGGGATTTGCGCTTCGCTTGCCGGTTTCGCGTAAATCTGGATCGCTTTAGCTCTTCACATCAAACGGATGCCATAGACATTCTCCTCTAGAGTTTTGGAGACGGCCTAGTTGCGGACAATCGACGCATACGCGCATACAGTACACGCAGTTCCGGAGGTTGTAAGATGCGTTGCAGTTTGCCGCGTCTTTCGAGACATTTTTTGTCACCCTTTGTGTGACACCTACGCAATTCTCCTGCTTACCGCTCCTATCCCTCACTCCTATGTCCCTGTGTTGTATGGGCTTTTACATAGGTGTGGTGTGAGGTGGCGGAGACGAAGGGATTCGAACCCTCGAGACGGTTTCCCGCCTACTCCCTTAGCAGGGGAGCGCCTTCGACCACTCGGCCACGTCTCCGCCGACCCGTTTAGTGGGTCCGGGGGCGGGTCACAAGATCAAATGCGAAGACGTTCGGCGACTTGGACAATTAGAATGATTGAGAGCAGCGGCCTCAGATCAAACGCGCTGGCATCTCAACGGGGATCTGCTCGGGGCGCGCAACGGCTGTTGCGCGATAGGTTGACCGGTGCTGACATCAAGTTTCGCGTTTCCGGCGCTAATGGGCCGCGCGAAACAGGGATGCGGAGGTTAAGTGTTGAACAGGAAATGCAACACATCGCCGTCTTTGACGGTGTAACCTTTCCCTTCCGCCCGCATTTTGCCCGCGTCTTTCGCGGGTTGTTCACCGCCGAGGGTCACGAAGTCCTCATAAGCAATTGTCTCGGCGCGGATGAAGCCTTTCTCGAAATCTCCATGGATCACGCCGGCCGCTTTCGGTGCCGAGGTGCCCGCAGTGATGGTCCAGGCGCGGGCCTCTTTTGGGCCGACGGTGAAATAGGTCTCAAGGTCCAAAAGCTCGTAACCGGCGCGGATCAGCCGGTCGAGCCCTGCTTCTTCCAGCCCCATTTCGCTCAGGAACATCTGCGCTTCATCCGCGTCTAATTGACTAATCTCTTCCTCAATCTGAGCGGAGATCACCACATGCGCCGCGCCTTGCTCGGCCGCCATCTCGGCCACTTTGGCGGATTGGGCATTTCCGTGGGCGGCGGCGCCTTCCTCGACATTGCAGACATAAAGGATCGGTTTGCTGGTCAAGAGCTGCAACATGCTCCAGGCCTTCGCGTCTTCTGCGTCAATCTCGATGGATCGTGCCGGCTTGCCATCTGCCAGCGCGGCCAGTGCGGCCTTCATCAGCCGTTCCTGCTGAACCGCTTCTTTGTCGCCGCCGCGCACCTTTCGCACGATATTTTGCAGCCGTTTCTCAATCGACTCCATATCTGCCAACATCAGTTCTGTCTCAATCGTCTCGGCGTCGGCAATCGGATCGATCCGACCATCGACATGGGTCACGTCTCCATCCTCAAAACAGCGCAGCACATGGGCGATGGCATCGACCTCGCGGATATTGGCCAAGAATTGGTTGCCCAAGCCCTCGCCCTTCGATGCGCCCTTCACGAGGCCCGCGATATCCACAAAGGTGATCCGGGTCGGAATAATCTGTTTCGAGCCTGCAATCGCGGCCAGCTTGTCGAGACGCGCGTCTGGCACCGCCACATCGCCGACATTGGGCTCAATGGTACAGAACGGAAAATTCGCCGCTTGCGCCGCCGCCGTCCGGGTCAGCGCATTAAACAGCGTGGATTTGCCCACATTCGGCAATCCAACAATGCCCATTCTAAAACCCATGACTGGCCCCGCGTTTGCAAGTGAATATCGCCGCGCATCTAGTTTGGCAGGAGCCTGCCCGTCAAGCAGATCGCCATCTTGACTTGGGCCTTTCCCAAGGTAGTGTCGCGCCCGCAGGCCCCTTTGGGCTGCCCTCGCGTGGCTGAGGAGACGTCTTTCGCGCATGGTCCGGGCGCCCGCCGGATGCGCATCGTGTCAGACCCCATGTCGGTTATTGAGCATACCAGACCCGGCCCCGTGCCGTCGGGCGGTGGCACCCGTGCTGAGGTGATGCCGCTCCTTCGGCTGTCGATGCCGCTGATGATCGCCTTCGCGGCGGCCACGCTGATCGGTGTGGTCGATACGGTCATGATTGCCCCTTTGGGCACGGTACCGCTGGCTGCCGCGGGGATCACCACCGCGTTTCTGATCATCATGATCTCGGGGCTTTGGGGCCTTGTGACGGTGATCGGGGTGGAGATTGCGCAGGCGCACGGCGCGGACGACGCCCGAGAGGTGTCCACACATCTGCGCAATGGTCTGGCGCTATGTGCCATCGGCGCGGCCGGGGCAGGTGCCTTGATGCTCCTCGCGTTCCCGTTTTTGACCTGGCTCAACCAGCCGCCGGAAGTGCTGGCGATCCTCTTGCCCTATTGGATCAGCATGGCGATTTGGCTGGTGCCGATCCTGATGTTCTTTGCCTTCAAAACCCTGTTCGACACGGTTGGGCGGCCATGGACCGGCGTCGCGATCTCCTATCTCGGTGTCGTCGTGAACATTCCGCTGAATTACGGGCTGATACATGAGGTCGGTATGGGGCTCGTGGGGGCGGGCATTGCCAGTGTGCTGTCGAGCCTCGCATCGCTCGTCGTTGCCTGGCTGTTCTGGCGCCGCTCGCCCGATCTCGCGGCTTATCGTCAGGTCGTGCCCGTCACCTGGGCGCGGATCAAATCGCTCTACCGCGAGGGGCTGCCGATCTGCATCGGTTATGCGGGCGAGGGCGGGGCTTACGCGTTTCTCGGTATCATGCTGGGTTGGTTCGGCGCGGTGGAACTTGCCGCCAACCAGGTGGTGAATGCCATCGGCGGTGTGTTCTATGTGATCCCGCTTGGCATGGCGAGCGCGGTCTCGATCCGGATCGGCTTGGCCGTCGGCAGGTCGGAACGCGCCCGGTTGCGTCCGATCCTGAGCGCGGCGCTCTGGATCATCACTCTGTGGATGCTCGCTATCACTGCGCTCTACATCTTCGGGGGCCGCGCCATGTCCGAAGCGCTGACGGAGGATCAGGCCGTCGTTGACCTCGCCGTGGGCCTCTTCATCGTGGCGGCCCTGGTGCAGGTGGCCGATGGGATCCAATCCAGCACGCTTGGCGCGCTCAGGGGCATGTCGGATAACCGCGTGCCGACCGCGATGACACTGATCAGCTATTGGCCGCTGGCGCTACCCGCTGCCTATGTGATCGGCTTCCCGATGGGCTATGGCGCGATCGGGGTCTGGGCGGGTTATGGGGTCGGCATCGGGTTGGTGGCGGTCTTGCTCTCCGTCCGCTTCTGGCGACAAACCGCGCCGCGTTGACCGCAAATGTGCTAGAACAGCACCATTCGAAACGCGTGCGAAGAGGCCCATTATGACCCCGATTCCCTATCTGACCTTCCAGGGCACCTGCCGGGAGGCGATGACATTCTATGCCGACGTTTTTGGCGGCGAGATCGATATGATGATGAAACCGGGTGATGCGCCCGATTTCGACGTGCCGCCCGGCAAAGAAGACTGGGTCATGCATACCGGCCTGCAATTCGAGGGCGGCGGCGCGATTTTCGCCTCCGACGATATGTTCGGCGATGCAGAACCGATGCAGGGCAGTTCGATCCATATGGCCTTTCCAACCGCCGAAGAGGGCCGCGTGGCCTTTGAGCGACTGGCGGAGGGCGGCGAGGTCAGGATGCCTTATAGCGAGACCTTCTGGACGCCCGGCTTTGGAACACTGCGGGATCGCTTCGGGATTAACTGGATGATCTCCACCAACGAACACATCTCTTGAACGCGCCGAATTTATCGCGATACCCGGACGGAAGGCGCCTGTTTCCCGGTGCCCATTGATTTCCTGCGCCACATGGCCCAAACCCGCGCGAGGACATCGTTAAGGGACGGCCCATGACCAGGATCGACGACACATTTGCGCGGCTCAATGCGGAGGGCAAGAAAGCCTTCGTGGCCTATGTGATGGCGGGCGATCCGAATTACGAGACGTCGCTTGAGGTCGTGAAGGGCCTGCCAAGCGCAGGTGTGGATATCATCGAACTGGGCTTGCCTTTCACCGACCCGATGGCCGACGGTCCGACGATCCAACTGGCCGGGCAACGCGCGCTGGAGGCCGGGCAGACGCTTGAAAAGACCCTGCAAATGGCGCGCGAACTGCGTAAAGAGGATGACAAGACGCCGATTGTGATGATGGGCTATTACAACCCGATCTATAATCGCGGTGTTGATCAGTTCCTGACCGATGCAAAAGCGGCGGGGATTGATGGGCTTATCGTGGTCGATTTGCCGCCAGAAGAGGATGATGAGCTTTGCATCCCGGCGCAGAAGGCGGGGTTGAACTTCATCCGCCTGGCCACGCCGACCACCGATGATGCGCGCTTGCCCAAAGTCCTGCAAAACACCTCGGGCTTTGTCTATTACGTGTCGATCACCGGCATCACCGGCGCAGCCGACGCGCAAGCGGGCGATGTCGGCCCAGAGGTCGCTCGGATCAAGGCGCAGACCGATCTACCGGTGATTGTTGGCTTTGGGATCAAGACGCCTGAGGCGTCGGAATCCATCGCCAGCGTAGCCGATGGTGCGGTTGTGGGCTCGGCAATTGTGTCTGAGATTGCGGCGGGAAAACCCGTGGCTGAGGTCCTTGATTTCGTCAAGTCCCTCGCGGACGGCGCGCATCGGGCCTAGCGCAACGGGCGGTATCACTTCGCCGCATTGCCTAAAATCCAGCGCATTGGTAACCCTTCTTGACCAATACGTGCCGGAAGGGGAGCCGATGCCCGTCATCACCGAGATCGAAGACTTGCGCCGCCTGCATGAGCGCCGCACGCCACGGATGTTCTACGATTATGCGGAATCCGGCAGTTGGACCGAGCAGACCTTCCGCGAAAACAGCTCCGATTTCGATCTGATCCGGCTGCGCCAGCGCATCGCGGTGGATATGGCGGGACGCTCGACCGCCAGCCAGATGATTGGTGAGGATGTCTCCATGCCGGTGGGCCTCGCGCCTGTCGGACTGACCGGGATGCAATGCGCCGATGGTGAGATCAAGGCCGCCCGCGCGGCGGAGAAATTCGGCGTGCCGTTTTGCCTGTCCACCATGTCGATCTGTTCTATCGAGGATGTGGCAGCGCACACGTCGAAACCGTTCTGGTTCCAAGTTTACACGTTGAAAGACGACGAGTTCATGCAGCGCCTGTTTGATCGGGCGCGGGCGGCGAACTGCTCCGCCATTGTCATCACGGTCGATCTGCAGATCATGGGGCAGCGCCACAAGGATCTGAAAAATGGCCTCTCCGCCCCGCCGAAATTCACCGTTAAAAGCATGGCTAATCTGGCCACGAAAGTCCCTTGGGGTCTCGAAATGCTTGGCACCAAGCGCCGGTTTTTCGGCAATATCGTGGGCCATGCAAAGGGCGTGAGCGATCCATCCTCGCTGGCCTCCTGGACGGCCGAAGCCTTCGACCCCTCGCTCGACTGGGAGCGGATCAAACAGTTCCGCAAGATGTGGGGCGGCAAGGTGATCCTGAAGGGAATCCTGGATGTCGAGGACGCGATAAAGGCCGCAGAGGTCGGGGCCGATGCGATTGTCGTGTCGAACCATGGTGGGCGGCAACTCGACGGCGCGCTCAGTTCAATCAAGATGCTGGAGCCGATTGTCGAGGCCGTAGGTGACAAGGTCGAAATCCACCTCGATAGCGGTATCCGTTCAGGCCAGGACGTGCTCAAGGCGCTCGCGATGGGGGCCAAGGGCACTTATATCGGGCGGGCCTTTGTGAATGGTCTTGGGGCCATGGGGGAGGCGGGCGTGACCAAAGCGCTGGAGATCATCCATAAAGAACTGGACGTGACCATGGCGCTTTGCGGTGAGCGGGATGTGGCCAATCTGGGCAAGCATGATCTGCTTGTGCCCAAGGATTTTCACGGCGATTGGGCGTGACGCGCCTGCCGTGAGCGCAGCAATAGCGCGAGGATCGGCGCGATTAAGGCCAGCCCGCCCACCACGGCAAACGCAACGCGGAGCCCATAGGCGTCGGACACTTGCCCCATCACGATCGGCGCCAACAGGAAAGCTGCGAAGCCCATCACATTGACCCAAGCGACGGCCGATGTGCGATGCGCGGGCGGCACCAGGCGGCCGACAAGCGCCAAGGCCATCGGCCCAACAACCGACACGCCAAGCCCAATGATGCCGAAGCCGATATAGGCCAGGAGCGGCCCGCCCGCGATGGCGGCCAAAAACGCGCCGGTGCAGGCCATGACGGCACCAAGCGTGATGATCGAGACATCGTCGAAGCGACCGGTGATGGCTTGGCCTAAGAACCGCCCAAGCGCCATGGTCAGCCCCAGGATCGCTGGCCCGAACGCGCCCTCCGCCGCGCGGCCGTCAAGGGTGCGCTCGATATGAAGCGCGGACCAGCTTTCCACCACGGCCTCGACAAAGAACGCCGTCAAAACGATCCCGCCGCACAGCAGCACAATCGCCCAAGGCAGACGCACCGCTCTCCGCTCGGCCTCGGAAACCGGCGTGACTTCGGTCCGCATACCAAGGCTCAGAAGCGCCACCAAAAGTGCCAGGGCAGTGAAAATCGCCGCGGCGGAAAACCCGGCCTCGCGGGCCAGGCCGGTTGCCATGGCGCTGAGCGCATAGGCGATGGAGAACATGCCATGATTGGCATTCATCAAGGAGCGATTGTGCCGCGCCTCCAGTTCCGAGACCCGCGCGTTGGAGACGATATCAAGCAGCCCCGACCCAAGGCCCAAGCCAATCATCGCCAACAGAAATACGGTGGCCGTCCCCGCCAAGCCGGGCACCAAATAGGCGACTGCAACGACCAGCGTTGCCATTGGAAGCGAGAATGCGCCCATGCGGCGGTCGAATACCGGCGCCAGCCAGAGAGTCGCCAAAAGCCCGATCGGGCTGCCCAAAAGCAAAAGCCCAAAGAGCGCATCATCCGCCCCGATCTGTGCCTTTAGCACCGGCACCAAGGCGGCAAAGCTGCCCCATAACAGCCCCATTGCCACGAACCCAAGCGCGGCGCGACGAGACAGGTGGAGAGCGGTCAGAACAGACATAAAATCGCGCATGACACGGGCCGCGAAACGGCACAAGCCGTCAAATGGAGAATCACCTTTTCAAATCTGGTGATCTGCCCTATACGCACGGCTTCTCGCGGCCCGACACCCTTGGAGGCAGCCGCAGTTTACATGGATGGAGAATAGCAATGGCTGGTGAGATTCCTGATCTCGAAGCCGAGGCACGGACGGGGACAGGCAAGGGGGCCGCTCGTCAAGCACGCCGTGAAGGCAAAGTGCCCGGTATCGTTTATGGTGGTGGCGTAGATCCGCTGCCGATCAACATCCCCTTTAACGTTCTGTTGAAGCGGCTGAAACAAGGCCGGTTCCTCTCGACGCTCTTCAATATGAAGGTCGAGGGTCAGGACGATGTGCGTGTGATCTGCCGGAATGTGCAGCGAGACGTGGTCAAAGACCTGCCGACGCATGTGGATTTCATGCGCCTGCGCCGCAACACGCGGATCAACCTCTTCATTCCTGTTGAGTTCATCAACGAGGATGAGGCGCCCGGCCTGAAGCGCGGTGGCGTGCTGACCGTTGTGCGTCCCGAAGTGGAACTGATGGTGACCGCGGGTGATATCCCCGAGAAGCTGGTGGTCGATTTAGCCGGTCTGAACGTGGGCGACACGATCACGATCAGCGCGATCAGCTTGCCGGAAGGCACGCGGCCGATCATCGACCGTGATTTCGTGATTGCCAACCTGACGGCACCGTCCAGCTTGGTCTCCGCCGACAATGCCGATGAAGACGAGGCCACTGAGGCCGAAGCCGGCGAAGAGGCGACCGAAGAGGCAGGCGAAGAGGCGTAAGCCACACGCCCGAAAGACAATTGAGACGCCGCGCGAGCCCTGCTTCGCGCGGCGTTTTTCTTTGACAGTCTGACCGCACCTTGGCGAGATGGGCGCAGGGAGGGAGGCGTCATGCAGCGACGGGTGTTTTTGGCAAGTGGTGTCGCGGCGGGTCTCTTCGGGCGGCATGCATTGGGGGATGAGGTTGTGCGGGCAAATGGGTTCTGGATGCCAGAAGAGGCCGAGCCGCATCAGCGCAGTTTCATGCAATGGCCGGTGAACCGCGAGGTACATCCCGATCGGGTCTTCCTTGAAATGCTGCAACAATCGATCGCGAATATCGCCAACGCGATTGCCGATTTTGAGCCGGTGGTGATGTTGATGGAGGCCCGGTTCGCACCGCAGGCGCGCCGGATGCTGTCCGACGCCGTGGAGATTTGGGACATCCCGACCGATGATCTCTGGTGCCGCGATTCCGGGCCGGTGTTTCTACGCAACGCGGCGGGCGACCTCGCTGTGGCTCAGCTGAATTTCAACGGGTGGGGCGGCAAACAGACTCATGCGCATGATGGCGAGATCGCCGCGCGGGTCGCGGATCGGCTCGGTTTGCCGTTGATTGAAAGCGGCGTTGTGGGGGAAGTGGGCGGGCTGGAAAGCGACGGCGATGGCACATTGATCGCGCATGAAAGCTCCTGGGTGATCGATAACCGCAACCCAGGGTTGAGCCGAGATGAGATCGAGGCGCGGCTCTTATCGGTTCTGGGCGCGCGTAAAATGATCTGGGCACCGGGCGTCGTGGGGGCGGATATCACCGATTACCACATCGACTCGCTTGCGCGATTTTCCGAGCCGGGCAAGGTGGTGATCCAGATGCCCGAGGCCCCCGCAGCGGGGGGACCCGTGGTCTCGCGCCGCGTTTGAAACCTTTGACATCCTCGCCGCCGCGACCGATGCGGAGGGGCGCGCGTTGGAGATGGTCGTGATCCCGGAGCCTTGGGATACGCGCGTGACCTCGGATGATTTCGTCGCCTCTTACGTGAATTATCTGTGCAACGGGGCAGTGATTGCGGCGCAATTTGGCGATGCGGACGCCGATGCCGAAGCGGAGGCAACCCTTGCGCGGCTCTATCCTGGGCGCGAGATCGTTATGCTAGAGGTCGATCCGGTGGGCGAGGTGGGTGGCGGCATCCACTGCGCGACGCAGCAGATGCCAGCGGTTTAGGCGGCGGTGTCCAAAGCGGTCACCGTGCCGGGCCCGTAAAGCGCGCCGAACTCGGTGCTGAGGAAATCCGACAGCCCCACCTGCTCTTGGCCGACAAATCCGGCCTGAGGCAGGCGGTCTTGCCGCATCAGATCGACGACGGCGGTGACACCGGCGGCGGTGGTCACCTGAATGGCGCTCCAGGTTTTGCCAGCGATCTCTTGGGCGGTAGATTTGTTGATATAGGAGCGTTCGGTGAACACCCCGTCGCGCAGGCCGGTTGCCGTGCAATAGACCAAGACCATGTCTTGTTTGGTCCGGGGCAGGGCGGTTTCGAAGACTTCTTTTAGAAGATCACGGCGGCGCGCGAGGCCCAGATCATCCAGAAGCAGTTTAATGATATCGCGATGACCGGGGTAGCGGATCGTCCGATAAGATACGCGCCGCGCCTTGCCCGCAAGGCTTTCCGACAGGGTGCCGAGTCCGCCCGAGGTGTTGAAACACTCGTATTCCACACCGTCATGGCCAATGATTTCCAGGTCTTCCAGCGGCGCGAGCTTGACCGGCTGCCCGTCGATCAGAGCGTCGCAAGGGTTAAGATATTCGTTAATCAGCCCATCGGTGGACCAGGTGAGATTGTATTTCAGCGCGTTGGTTGGATAGAGCGGCAAGGCGCCCACGCGGAGCGACAGTGTGTCGAGCTCATCGAATTGTGCGGCCAGATCGGCGCCCGCGATCCCAACAAAGCCTGGGGCCAGGCCACATTGCGGCATGAAGGCTGTGTTTGCGCCCTCGGCCAGGCCGCGCACGGCGTCGGTCGCGGCCACGTCTTCGGTCAGATCGAAGTAATGCGCGCCTGCGGCTTTGGCGGCGGTCGCAATCGCAGGCGTCAGGAAGAACGGCGCCGCGCTGATCACCGCGTCGCAGCCGGTGAGCGCTTGCGTCAGGGCAGGGGCATCAGTGACATCGGCTTGCAGAACTTGAACGCCGGGCGTTCCGATTTGGGTCAGGCTCTCTGTATCGTGATCAATGACCCGAATGTCATAGTGCGATGAGGTTTTGAGGAGTGCCGTAATCATGCGCCCAATCTTGCCCGCACCCACAATCCCTACCGTCCAACGCGCCATTGAGCTCTCCTCGTCTTTGCCTGTTCGCTAACCCCAGTTCAGCGCGGAGCCTGTCGGGCGCGTAGAGGGCAAACTGACGAAAATCGAAGGGCGGGCCGACGATTTGTCGGGCGGCTTCACGATATGTCAGGCGATGGCTGCGGATTGTTGCAAAATGCGGGCCGCTGTCTCGCTATAGCGGCGGTCAAACTTCCGGCCGAAGACGACGAAAGTTTTGGTGCGCAGCACGCCTGGAATTTCGACAAGTTCGTCGATCAAGAGGTCCAAATCCTCAATCCTGGGGGCCTCTGCGGTGAGGAAGAGATCGAACTCACCGTTGATCGACAGGCAGATTTTGATCTCGGGGAAATGGGTGAGCCGGTCGAGGACTTTTCGCGTATCTTGTTGCCTGATCTCCAGCAACATCAAGATTTGCACGGTTTCGTCGCCAGGGTTCTGGCCCAGAACAACCGAATACCCGGTGATTGTGCCATCGCGCTCCATCCGGGCGATCCGCTCATGAACCGTGGAGCGCGCAACACCGAGGCGCGCGGCAATTTCAGAGGTCGCGGCGCGGGCATTGTGCTGAAGTTCCGTGATAATCCGGCGGTCGAGCGCGTCGCGCATGATGCATCCTTTGATAAGGCAATTTGCCGGATCATCGGCAGAATTGAACGCACCGTCAACAGATGCAGGACCAGCAGCCTAGATTTTGCGCTTCATATGCCGGTCTTGCGTGCAATTTGCCGGTCTTGGCGACGAACGGAAAATGGCCCGTCCCGATCTTATCGGAACGGGCCACCTCGAAGCAGGGGCGCCTTAGTCCTGCTGCGCGCCAATCGCCCAGGTGCGGACCCGTTTCGACAGCCAATCGATGGCGAAGATCAGGATCAACACGTTCAGCACGACGAAGGCGACTTGGTCATAGAGCGACGCCCGGAACCGTTCGATAATGATCATCCCGATTCCGCCAGCGCCGACGATGCCGAGGATCGTGGCGGAGCGGGTGTTGCTCTCCAGGAAATAGAGCGATTGCGAGATAAAGACCGGCAGAATCTGCGGCAGATACCCATAACGGATCACCTGGATCGGCCTGGCACCGGTCGATTTCACGCCTTCAACTTGCTTGCGGTCGATATTCTCGATCGCCTCGGAATAGAGCTTGGACAGCGTTCCCAAGTCACTGACGAAAATCGCCAAGACGCCGGCCAGCGGCCCAAGCCCGACCGCGCGCACAAACACCAGACCCCAGACCAGTTGATCAATGCCGCGCAGGATATCGAGGAAGCGCCGCACCAATTGCCGCAAGGGGGCGAAGGTGACGATGTTGCGCGCGGCCAGAAAGCCCACGACAAGCGCGCCCAGGGTGCCCAGGAGCGTGCCGAGAAAGGCCATGGCCAGGGTCTCGGCGATACCGCGATAGATGTTCGCGTATTGCCAGGTCGCCATGTCTTCCCAAACCACGAAGGCGCGGAGCAGCGCCAAGACGCGGTCCGAGGTCTCGAAGAACCGGGCGATGTCGAAAAACCAGAGCGACCAGAGCACATAGACGATGGCAACGACCCAAAGGCCCCAACGTTTGATCAGCTTCCCCGGCGTGTCGAACACGCCGGGATGGCTCTCCCGAATGGCGGCGATCTCGGCGTCGGAGACGGCGGAAACAGTGGCCAAAGTCATGCGAAATTCTCCCGACCGATATAGCCCAAACGCAGGCGTTCGCTGAGCAGATCGATCAGCGTCACCATCAGAACGACGAGGATCAGCACAGCCAAAACACGGTCGTCGGAATAGAAGCTGATGACGCGGTTGAGTTCCTGGCCGATGCCGCCCGCCCCCACGAAGCCGATGATCGAAGAGGCGCGGACATTCACCTCGAACCGTAGCAGCGCGTAGCTGACGAAATTCGGCGTGACTTGCGGGACGACGCCATAGGCCATCTTTTGCACCCAGGTGCCGCCCACAGCCGTGATGCCCTCCACAGGGCGCGCAGAGGCATTTTCATTGACCTCAGCGAAGAGCTTGCCCAATGCACCCGCCGAGTGAATCGCGATGGCGATGACCCCGGCCAGCGGGCCGATCCCGATCATGAAGACAAAGACCAGGGCCAAAAGAATCTCGGGGATGCCGCGGCAGATCTCCAGAAAGCGGCGCGAGATCCAGTAGATCCAGCTGTTTGGGGCGAGGTTCGCCGCCGCCGGGAAACTCAACACGAAGGCCACAGCGGTACCGATCAACGTGGCGGTGATCGCCATCAGGATCGTCTCCCAGATCAGCGTCACATAGGTCCAGAAATCCGTGTACCAATAGGTGATTGACCCCGCGACGGCGCGGCCATCTTCGGTGCGCCCTTCGAACAGCACCTCCCATTGCAGGTTGGGGATAATGGTGCCGAAATACTCGAAAATCCGCGGGATGCCATTGGCCAGCCGCTCAGGGTAGAATTGGCTGATATAGACCGACAATGCCAAACAGACCAAAAAAGCCGCCAGCATGATCAAGTTCATCGTGCGTTTGGAGGCCTTGAGTTCGGCCCGATGTTTTTCAAAGAGCCCAACGGCCCCGAGTGCGGTTTGATCGCTCATTGTCGCCCCCGTCAGACCAAGGCGTGCGCGGGTTCGGCCGGACGGCGGGCGGCGAGATTGGTGGATGTGGCCCCTTCGTTCAGCGCTTCGTCGGCTTCCGCGCCATAGATATCGCGGGCCATGCCGTGTGTGAGTTGCGCTGGCGTGCCGTCAAAAACCACACGACCGGCCTGCATACCGATGATCCGGTCGCAATAGTCTCGGGCCGTGTCGAGCGTGTGCAGGTTGCAGATCACGGTGATCCCGTCCTGCTGATTGATCGTGCGGAGCGCATCCATCACGACCTTTGCGTTGAGCGGGTCCAGCGAGGCGATCGGCTCGTCGGCCAGCAAAATCTTCGGTTCCTGCGCCAAGGCGCGGGCGATGGCGACGCGTTGCTGCTGCCCGCCGGAGAGGGTCTCGGCCCGTTGCAAAGCGGTGTGGGCCATGGTCAGCCGGTCGAGCGCCTGAACCGCGAAGGCGCGCTCTTGCGGCGTGTAGACTTGGGCCAATGCGCGCCAACCGGGCAGATCGAAAAGCCGACCGGTCAGAACATTGGTCAATACATCAAGGCGACCGACCAAATTGAACTGCTGGAAAATCATGGCGCAGTCTGAACGCCATTGACGTAAGGCCCGGCCTTTCAACTGCGCAATATCCGTATCGCCAAAGAGGATTTGCCCATCGGACGGGTCGGTGAGCCGGTTCAAAAGGCGCAGCAGGGTCGACTTCCCGGCGCCAGAGCGGCCGATGATGCCCACCATCTGGCCATCTGGGATGTCGAGCGTCACGTTATCAACGGCGGCGGTCTCGCCAAACCGACGGGTCAATTTCTCAAGTTTCAGCATGATTGGGTGCCCCCTGCTGTTGTGGTGGAAAGGCCCTGGCGGTTCCGGCTGTCCCGGTCGGAAATGGCGCGGGCTGACATACAAAAGAGAAGGGCCGGGCAAAGCGCCCGACCCCGGTATCTTTTAGGTCTGCTTAACGGTCGCCCTGAAGCTCACGGCGCATGTTAATGATCGGCTCATAGAACTCATGGTTGATCGGCCAGTAACCCATGGATTCGCCATCGTTGATCGCGTCAAAGCAGTCCCGGTCGGAGACCTGAAGCTGCATCATCGCACCCATGACCAAGTCTTTGAGTTCTTGCGGCAGGTCGGAGCGGATCACGCGGGGGCCGTTGGTGATCAGGTTCGATTGCCAGATGATCTGAATCTCCGACATATCGAGCATGTCTTTGTCGACCATCGAGCGCAGGTTGCCGCGGCTATAACCTTCGGCAATGTCGCCAACGCCGGAAGTCCAGGTGACGCCCGCATCATATTGACCGTTCAGAACCGCAACCACGGCTTGTTCATGACCACCGCCAAAGCCGGTTTCGGAGAAAAACTCCTCGAAATTCAGGCCTTCCTCGGCGGCCAACTCGTAAGACGGCACCAGGTAGCCCGAGGTGGAGTTCGGGTCGGCGAAGGCGAGGCTGTGGCCTTCCATATCGGCCAGGCTCTCGATGCCGCTATCGGCGCGCGCATACATTACCGAGTAATAGCCGAGCGAGCCGTCGATCTGCATGGTGGTATAGAGCGGTTCAACCGCGTCGGGATCCTGCAGCGAGATGCCAGCATAGCCCGAAGATCCCAGGCCTGCGAACTCAAGCTGACCGGCCAAAAGGCCTTGCATGACGCCGGCATAATCGGAGGCAGGGAACAGCTCGACCGGCACGCCGAGGCGCTCTTCGAGGTAAGCTTGCTGACACGCGTGCTCCCGCAGACGGTCGGCTTCGTTTTCGCCGCCAAGGATGCCAACGCGGAACACTGGAACCTCGTCGCGCCAATCGGCGTCTTGCGCGAGAGCTGCGGTGGAAGTGAGGGCCGTGGCGCCGATAATGGCGGCGCTGAGTGTGGTTTTGAACATGATCTAGTCCCGTCCTGAACGTTTTTGATGTTCAGAGCCAGGGCTGTCCTCTGCTGAGCCCTGGTCCCCAAGATGCACGCCGTGGGGTAGGCTTGGAGAGTGACGGTTAGGCGACGAAATTGTTAAACCTTCGTGACCGGCAATCCGACAACTCCGCGGAAACGGACATAAACCGCTGAGGAGGCCAGAGATTCATGGGTGAGCTGAGCGGTGCGGTGCCTAGCCAGGATGGTATTTCTCGATAAAGGCGTCGATATCGAGCGCTCGGAAATCGGGCAAACCGGCGCGCAATTGATCATGGGTCCAATCCCACCAGGCGATGTCCATCAGCGCCTCGCCCTGTTTCTCGGTAAACCGGCGACGGATGTCGCGGGCGGGAACACCGCCGACAATCGTGTAAGGCGGCACATCTTTAGTCACCACAGCGCCCGCACCGATCACGGCCCCCGTACCGATGGTCACGCCAGCGGTCACTGTCACCCCGTGACCAAGCCAGACGTCATGGCCAAGCGTCACCCAATTCTCCTTACGCCACTCGAAGAACTCCGCATCGTCCTCGCCCAGATCGAAGGCGGCGGCGCGATAGATCGCGTGATGCTGACACACCCGCCATGTCGGATGATTGCCCGGGTTGATCCGCGCCCCATTCGCGATGGAACAGAACTTGCCAATCGTGGTCCAGATCACATGACCATCCTCGGTGATATAGGAGTAATCCCCCATCTCGCTGGCTTTCATCTGCGTCCGGCGCCCAACCTCCGTCCAACGGCCAAGGGAGACATCGGCGGCCACCTCGGCGTCGGGGTGAATGCTTGGGCGTTCGCTGAGCTGTTTCTGGGCCATGGCGGTCTCGCGGTCTGATGGATGTTTGGCGCGACCCTAGGGGTGCCCATTGGGGTTCTGAAACCCCTCCGCTGCCGATGTCATGAAACTATCATCAGAGCTGCACCGGCTCGTTACACAAGCACGCTCAAGACAGGGCCAGAATGCGCGTGCCCGCGCTCAATCACCCCCAATAAGGATGCGCATGCGATGTTCGATGCCCCCGCAAACCGCCCGCTTTTGTTGAGCAATGCCACGCTGGTTACACCCGATGGCCTCTTAGAAGGCGGGGTGATGATCGATGACGGTAAGGTCGCTGAGATCGGCGCGACCGTCACGGGCGGGCAAGACCTGACCGGGCAAATCCTTATCCCGGGGATTGTCGATCTCCATACGGACCATGTCGAGGCACATGTGCATCCCCGGACCTCCGTGCAATGGGCCTTTCTGCCCGCGTTGATGGCGCATGACGCGGTGGTCATCTCGGGCGGCACGACGACTGTGTTCGACAGCCTGTCCGTCGGTGCCGCGATGCAGAAGCCGGAGCGTCGGGAAATCCTCGTTCCATTGATCGAAGCGATGGAAGAGGGACAGCGCGCGGGCATGTTCCGGGCGGAGCACATCTTGCATATGCGCTGCGAGATTTCCGACCCCGCCACCTTCGGCCTGGTCGATGCCACCATCGGACGCGAAATCGCGCAACTGATCTCGGTCATGGACCACACACCTGGCGACCGGCAAAGCCCGGATATCGAGAAATGGTTCTGGCACATGATCCGCGATATGGAGGTCGGCGAAGACGAGGGCCGCGCGCGGATGAAGGAGCTCTTCGAACGCTCCACCCGCTTCGGCCCCGAAGTCCGCGCCCATGTGATCGCCGCCGCCAAGGCGGAGGGCGTGCCGCTGATGACCCATGATGACCGGACTTTGGCGCATGTGGATCAGGCCCAGGCGGAAGGCATCCGCATTTCCGAGTTTCCGACCACTATCGAGGCGGCGCGCCATGCGCGCGGCCTGGGTCAGGCGATTGTGGCCGGTGCGCCCAACTATCTGCGCGGCGGGTCGCAATCGGGCAATGTCGCGGTCAAGGAGCTTCTGGCCGAGGGCCTCGTTGACGTGTTGGCCTCCGACTACATCCCGCGTAGCCCGCTGGACGCGGCCTTTGCCATCGCGGCGGATCCGGACCTGCCCTACGACCTGCCACAAACCATTGCCATGGTGAGCACCGCGCCCGCCGAGTTGACCGGCCTGACGGACCGCGGGCGGATCGCGGAGGGGTTGCGCGCCGATCTGGTGGCGGTGCGTGTCACGGATGGGCAGCCCGTCGTCACCGCCGCCTGGCGCGCCGGTCGGCAGGTCTTTTGAGCGGAGCGACAGCGATGAACCCGCTTCAAATTGGTGCCGCCTTGATGGTGGCCGATCTGCCCCACTATCGCGATTGGTTGATCGACAGGCAGCGCGATCTTGAAATTCAGGACTTCTTTGCAACCGAGCTTCTGCTTGGCGACTGGCAATCGCGTGTAGATCAGGCGAAAGCGCTGCTCGACGGGTTCGAGGGGCGGCTAGGCATCCATGGGCCGTTTATCGGCGTGCCAATCGACAATGACGACCCGGAGATCGCGCCGATCATCACCAAACGGTTCCTGACAGGGCTGGAGATTTGCGCCGCGCTTGGTGCAACGCAGATGGTGGTGCATTCACCCTATACCACCTGGGATTACAATAACTTCGACAACAACCCGCGGGTCGGCAACACCCCCTCGGCGCGGGAGCAGAAGATCGAACAAGTCCATACCGTGATGCGCCCCGTGGTGGACCATGCTGCGGCTCAGGGCGTGACCCTGGTCATAGAAAACATAGAGGATATCGCCCCCGGCGATCGGCTTGAGCTGGCCCAAAGCTTCGGCTCGGACGCCGTGAAACTCTCAATCGATACCGGCCATGCGCATTACGCCCACGGGTCCACAGGAGCACCGCCTGTGGATTATTTCATCAGCCAAGCGGGCGCGATGCTGGATCATGTGCATCTACAGGATGCCGACGGCTATGCCGACCGGCATTGGGCACCGGGGCAGGGCACGATCAACTGGCATCAGGTGTTCCGGGTGCTGGCTGCGCTTCCGGTCAAGCCGCATCTCGTGCTGGAGCTGCGCCATGCGGCCGATATCCGCGCCGCGATGGCCTATTTGGAAGGCGAAGGGCTTGCTTGCTAGATCAGGCCACGCGGGTGCCATTCGACCAGACACCGTGCAGAACCGGCACATCGCCGACCTGCGCAAAGCGGATCAAATCGGCGCGTTTGCCGGGCGCGATCATACCGCGATCCATCAGCCCCGCCGCTTTGGCCGGGGCCGAGGTGACCGTTGCCATGGCGCGGGACATATCGCCCCAGAGTGTGCCCAGCTTCATCGCCGCATAAAGCAGCGCAGCGGGAACGTAATCCGACGACAGAATGTCCAAGAGGCCCGCCTCAGCGAGGGTTTCCGCGGCCACATTGCCCGAATGCGAGCCGCCCCGGATCAGGTTCGGCGCCCCCATCATCACCGCGATTGCATTCTGGCGGCAGGCGCGGGCGGCCTCCATCGTGGTCGGGAACTCGGCCAAGCGGATGCCATGGGCCGCCGAGACGGCCACGTGATCAAAGGTGGTGTCGTCATGGCTGGCCAAAACCGCGCCATAGCGTTGCGCGGCCTCCACCGCGGCGGCCTCATGCGGGTCGCGAACTCTTGCGCCCAATGCGGTCCGCTCAATGACATGGGCTTCAAACGCTTCCTGGCTGATCCCGTGTTTGCCCCGCATATAGGCTTCATATTGGGTGAGATCGGCGAACTGCCGTTGCCCCGGCGTGTGGTCCATCAAGCTGAGAATTCCAACCCGATCATCCGGACCAAACCCATCCAACTCCTCGATCAAGCTGTGCGAGCAGATCTCAGCCCGCAGGTGCAGATGATGGCTGATCTTCAACGCGCCGGCTGTACGCATGGCGAGGATTTCATCGGCCATTTTCCGGGCATACCGCGTCCATCCGGTGCTGATACTCCCTTCCAGCGACCCGACGCGGATCGCATCGAACACGGTTGTGATGCCGGTCGCCGCAAGCTCTGCATCATGGGCCACAATCGCCGCATTATGTGGCCAGTCGACACGGGGACGGGGTCGCAGATGCCGCTCCAGATTATCTGTATGCAATTCAATCAAACCGGGCGCGACGATATCGCCGCCGCAATCGACCGCGCCCTTAGGCACGGCATTGCCCGCAACCACATCTGTGATTTCACCATTCTCGAACCGCAGATGACCGGTCAGGGTCTCTTCGGGCAGAACCAGGGTGGCATTGGCAAGGGTCACCGCATCTGGCATGGCGATAGTCTCCGATCAAGTAGGCAAGGGGCAAAACGATGACCGCATTCACCCGTTACGCGATTTATGTATTGCCGCAAGGGGCGCTTTACGATGCGGGGGCGGCCTGGTTGGGGTGGGATGCCGTTTTGGGCCAAGAGGTGGCGCAGCCGGTGCTGGACGATTTGCCCAGACCAGTTGCGGAGCTGACAGCGACGCCCCGCAAATACGGCTTTCACGGCACGATCAAGCCGCCATTCCGTTTGGCGGAGGGCACCACGCGGGCGGCTCTGGAAGACGCGGCGACGGCTTTGCTTGCCAGCCTCGCCCCTGTTGAGCTTCCCGGTCTGACCGTGCGGCGCTTGGGCGGGTTTGTGGCGCTGGTGCCCTATGGCCCCGCGCCGGACCTGGCCGCGCTCGCTGGCGCGGTCGTGAAAAGTTTGGACAGCTTCCGCGCGCCGCCAACCGAGGCCGAACTGGCGCGCCGTCGCACATCCGGCCTCAACGCCCGGCAAGAGGCGATGTTGGCCGCGTGGGGCTATCCTTATGTGTTGGAGGAGTTCCGCTTCCACCTGACGCTCAGCGGTCGCTTGCCAGAGGTGGAGGCCGATGCCTTGGCCGCGCGTCTGTCGGATCATCTCGCGCCGGTTCTGGAACGGCCCTACGTGATCGACACTCTGGCCTTGATGGGCGAGGCGGAGGATGGGCGGTTTCATCTCATCCACCGCTACACCTTGGCCGGGTAAAGCTTGGCAAGCGCCATGGCGACGCTGTCGGCGAGTGCGCCGCTATTGTCGATCTGCGTTACGCGAACGCCCTGCGGCATTGGCGGCGCGGTCCGGGCCAGCCGGGCGGCAATATCCGCTGGCGTCTCTCGTCCGCGATCCGCCAAGCGCTGCGCCAGAACGTCCGGCGATGCGGTGATCGACAACACATGCACCTCGGCAAACACGCTGGCCGCCGCGCCCAACATGCCGCGGGACAGGTTCGCCAAGGCGTCTTCGCCCGCGCTCAGGCGCGAGGCGACGCCAGATGGGATGCCATATGAGAGACCATGCGCCTCCCAGTGCAGTGCGAAATCGCCGTTGGCGACTCGTGCCTGAAACATCTCTCGACTGACCGGCTCATAATCTTCGCCCCCGGCTTCGGCGGCGCGGGTGATCACCCGGCGCACCCGATAGAGATCGGGCCGGGCCGCGCAAAGCGCCTCCATCACGCTGTCTTTGCCAACGCCCGAGGGGCCAACCACCGCAATGAACCGTCCTTGTGTCATGCGGCCTGCCTTGGGGTGAAGGCGCTGACATCAATCTCCCGATCGGCAATCCGGGCGCGGGCCGGTGCATCATGGAAGATGCCGACAATCGCCGCGCCGCGGGCCTTCGCCTCTTCAATCAGGCTCAGCACCACTTCGCGGTTTTCCGGGTCCAAGCTGGCGGTCGGCTCGTCCAGAAGAAGCGCCGGATAGCCATGGGCAAAGCCGCGCGCGATGTTCACCCGCTGCTGCTCCCCGCCCGAGAAGGTGGTGGGCGAAAGCGACCAAAGCCGTTCTGGGATGTTCAGCCGCGCCAACAAATCGCGGGCGCGGTCAAAGGCGTCGCGCTCATCCATGCCAACGGCCAGGCAAGGTTCGGCCACAACCTCCAGCGTTGGCACCCGGGGGACGACGCGCAGGAACTGGCTGACATAGCCAAGCGTCTCACGCCGGAGCGTCAAGATATCGCGCGGCTCGGCTTGCGTCAGGTCGACGCCGCCAATCACCACCCGGCCCGCCTGCGCTAGGTAATTGCCATAGAGGATGCGCATCACGGTGGATTTGCCCGCCCCCGACGCGCCGGTCAGCGCCACACATTCGCCGGGCGCGACCACAAAGCCAGCGCCCTCCAAAACGGGGATCACCGCGCTGCCCTGATTGTGCAGCGTGAAGCTTTTGCCCAAATCCTGAACCTCGATCATCGTGCCGTCTCCTCAAACCTGCAGAACGGAGCTGACCAGCAGCTGCGTGTAGCCATGTTGTGGATCGTCCAACACCTGATCGGTCAGCCCGGTTTCCACCACATGCCCGTCTTTCATCACCATCAGCCGGTCCGCCAGCAGCCGGACCACCGCCAGATCATGGGTCACCACAATCGCGCTCAACCCCATGCGGCGGACGAGACCGCGAAGCAGGTCCAAGAGCCGCGCCTGGACGCTCACATCCAAACCGCCAGTGGGCTCATCCATAAAGACCAGCCGGGGCCCGCTCACCAGATTGCGGGCGATTTGCAGTCGCTGTTGCATCCCGCCGGAGAAATCGGCCGGGCGGTCATCGATCCGGTCGGTGCTGATCTCGACCCGGGTCAGCCAGTCCTCCGCCGTCTCCCGGATCTCGCCGTAATGCCGCGCGCCGACAGCCATCAACCGTTCGCCCACATTGCCGCCCGCGCTGATCCGCATCCGGAGGCCATCGCGCGGGTTTTGATGCACGAAAGCCCAATCCGTCCGGCCCAGCATCCGCCGTTCCGGCTCAGACATCTGAACCGTATCGCGCGGCCCCTCGGCGCGAGTGTCGAAGAGGACTGCGCCCGCGTCGGGGTCCAAATGCCCGGCCAAGCAGTTCAGCAGGGTCGACTTGCCCGAGCCGCTCTCGCCGACAATGCCCATCACTTCGCCGGGATAGAGCTTGAACGACACATCGGCGCACCCGATCCGCCCGCCATAGGTTTTGCTGAGGTTTTGAACCTCAAGAAGGGGTGTCATGGATGGGCCTCCTGAAGTTGCGTGATGCGGGTGCGAAGCGCGTCGGGGGCTTCGACATGCAGAATGTGCCCGCCGGGCATGATCTCGAATGTTGCGTTTGGGAGGTGTTCAGCCATCAATTGCGCGCCGGCATGGGTTTGCCGATTGTTTTTGCCGACAATGACGAGCGCGGGCGCGGTGACCTCCGCAAGGCGCGGGCGACCGTCATATGCGAATGCGGCGGTCAGCGCGTCTTCCATCCCATCGCGGGACATTGCGGCGATCAGTGGTTTGATATGGGCCGCCGCCTCCGGCGGTTGACCCAAGCCCGAAAGGCGCGCGACGCCGCTGGGACCAAGCCGCCGGAACATCCAAAGGGCTATTTGGGCGGTGAGCCGCGCGCTGCGGCTGGTATGCACGGTCGGCACCGCTTCGATGGTCACCAGAGATCGAGCGCGTTCTTTCAGCCTTGCGGCCAGCTCCAGCGCCACCATGCCACCTAGGGAGTGGCCCACCAAATGCACCTGCTCCGGGAGTTGCGGCATCAACGCATCGGCGAAGCTCTCGACGGTTGCCGCCGCTGCGCGCGGCGCGCTACCATGACCGGGCAGGTCGGGTGCGATGCCATCGAACCCCGCCCATGTCGCCCCGGACAGGCCTGAGCCGTGTAGCCAGACGATATTCATTCAGCGCCCCCAATCGCGCACGAAAACGCGGTTGGTGTCAGCACCATGTCCTCGATGCCAAGCACGAAACTTCCATGTTGGGCGCCGGTCTCGGCCTTGATGTCTTTCCAGTCCTGATCGGCCATAAAGGCGGCCCATGCGGCGGTCAGTTCCGCCTCATCTTCCCAGGTCAGCAGATACACGAAGCTCAGCGCCTCTTCGGTCTCGCTGGTCCACATCGCCTGAATACGGAACTCATATGTACCCATGATCCGCGCGGCATGGTCGCGGAATCGATCCAGAAACGGGTCACGATTGGCTTTGGGGACTTGATAGATGCGGAGTTGGTTGATCATGCGGAGGCTCCAAATGTTTGTCGATCCGCACAGTAATCTGTGTCGGAACAGACAAACATTCGCCCCCCTGCGTCATTAACGATCACTTCGTCGAGATAGCTCTCTTCCGACCCGCACAGGGCGCAGGGATGATCAGCCTTCGAGGGGTCAAACGGATAATCCTCGAAATCCAGGCTCACGACCTTGGTATAGGGTGGTACCGCGTAAATCCGCTGCTCCCGGCCCGCGCCGAAAAGCTGCAAGGCCGCGCTTTCCAGCTTCGGATTGTCGAATTTAGGGATTGGCGATGGATCCATCACATACCGATCCTCAACCGTCACCGGATAGGCATAAGCCGTCGCAATCGAGCCGTGGCGCGCGATATCTTCATAAAGCTTCACATGCATCAGCCCGTATTCCTGCAGCGCATGCATTTTGCGCGTCTCCGTCTCGCGCGGCTCCAAAAACCGGAGTGGTTCGGGGATCGGCACTTGATAGACCAGGATTTGGTCCTCGGTGAGCAGCGTTTCCGGAATCCGGTGACGGGTTTGGATCACCGTCGCCTCCGATGTCTTCTCGGTCACGTCCACATCGGCGGTCTTCTCAAAGAACTTCCGAATGGAGACGGCGTTTGTCGTGTCATCCGCGCCTTGGTCGATCACCTTGAACCGATCCTCTGGCGTCAAACACGCCGCCGAAACCTGCACCCCGCCTGTGCCCCAGCCATAAGGCATCGGCATCTCGCGGCTGGCAAAGGGCACCTGATAGCCCGGGATCGCGACCCCCTTTAGGATCGCGCGGCGGATCATCCGCTTGGTTTGCTCATCGAGATAGGCGAAATTGTAGTGAGTCTGCTCGGTCATTCCGCCGCCTCCTGATGACTGGCTTGCGCTTCGGCGCGGAGTTTCCGGATCAGTTCCAGTTCCGATTGGAAATCCACGTAATGCGGCAGTTTGATATGCTCCAAGAAACCGGTGGCCTGCACATTGTCAGAATGTGAGAGCACGAATTCCTCGTCCTGCGCCGGGGCGCCCATATTGTCTTCGCCCAATTCTTCCCACCGCATTGCCCGGTCCACGAGCGCCATGGAGATGGCTTTGCGTTCCGAATGGCCGAAGACCAGGCCATAGCCCCGGGTGAATTGCGGCGGTTCGGTTTTCGACCCGGTGAATTGGTTCACGGTTTCGCATTCGGTAACCGTGATCTCGCCCAGATCAATCGCAAACCCAAGCTCGGGGATCTCCATCTCGACCGGCAGTTGACCGACGCGCAGTTCGCCCACAAACGGGTGGTTCCGGCCATAGCCGCGCTGCGTCGAATAGGCCATTGAGAGCACGAACCCTTCATCGCCCCGGCTCAGCGCTTGCAGCTTCAGCGGTCGGTCGGCGGGGAAATCGAGCGGCTCCCGGGTCAGGTCGCGTGGGGTGTCCGCGCCCTCTCGCTCCGGCTGGATCAGGTCTTCGCGGGCCAGGAACTCGGTGACATGTGGCGTCGGCTCAGCGCGTGGGGTGGCTTGCGGCGTCTCGGGCAGGTCGCCTTCGGCGGCCAAGGCGAAATCGATCAATCGGTGCGTGTAATCAAAGGTCGGTCCCAGAACCTGCCCACCAGGAACGTCCTTGAAGGTCGCGCTCACCCGCCGGTCGCAGGTCATTGCACCGGTGTCGATCGGCTCGGACGCGCCAAACCGGGGGAGCGTGGTACGATAGGCGCGGATCAGGAACACCGCCTCAATCATATCGCCGCGGGCTTGTTTGATCGCCAGAGCCGCCAAATCGGGGTCATAAAGGGAACCCTCGGCCATGACCCGGTTCACCGCCAACCGCAATTGCTCGCGGATTTGCGCCACCGACAGCTCGGCCACATCCAGATCGCCGCGCCGCTCTTCGGCCAGCCAGGCATGCGCATTGTCAATTGCCCGCTCGCCGCCTTTCACCGCTACATACATTAGTCGACCTCCGTCACGAAAGTTGATCGGGGCAGGGCGGCTAACTGCTCGCCCGCGCAGAACACGCAATCAAACCCAAGCGGGAACTGGGCTCGATTTGCCTGAAACGCTGCGATTTCAGGCAAGTTTAGGGCCGCTTCCACCTCAATTCCCGGCCCCGTCAATCGCGTGCCAGTGGTGGCAAGCGTGTCTTGTTCCACGATCAACGTTGTCGACCGATCCGGATATTCCGGCGTGCCGATCCGATAGGCCGAGAGCGGGGCGAGCGCCTCCCACGTGCCAAGTGCGAAATCGGCACGGTTGGCGGGAACGAAGGGCGCGCCGGTATGGAAGGTCACCCAAGAGCGTATCGCGTCGGTGTCATGGCTCGGGGCCAGATAAAGCCCTGTCTCCGGATCACAGAGTGTCAGGAGCATCGCGCCCGCCGCTGGCGAGATAGGCGCGGGCGGGGTGGCGCTGGCGACGGTTTCAATCCGCCCGGGCCGCGCCATCGCCTGCAAAACGGCACGAAACGCATAAGAGGCGTCGAAGGCCGGGTTGGCAAAGCCGCCGGTCATCACATCGCGCATCAATCTTCCCCCCGAACCATAGTGAAAAACTCGACTTTGGTCGCCGCGGCCCGGGCGGCGCGCGCATGGCCCTTGGTCCTCGCTTCGTCGCGGAGCGGCGCGAGGATGGCCGCGTCCAACGCGGCGGCGTCGCCTGCTTCGGCCAAAGCATCGACCAGGGCGGCGGTCTTTGCCGCGCGTTTGTCGCGCCCCTGCACATAGCCATGACCAACAGCGCCCGAACCAAGGCGGACCGAACAGCGAGTGACGGTCATCTCGCCCAGGTTAAAGGGTGCGCCGACTGCCCCGGCACGGCCACGCACCATAACGGTGCCAATCTCCGGCGGGCGCAGCATTTCATGCTCAGGGGCCGCGCCGTAGGCCTCCCACAGTGCGGCCAGTCGAGCCGCCGGGGCCTGGGCCAAGGTGGACAGCCGGGCGCGCCGGGCTTGTTGATCAGGGATCTCAGACATCTTGCGGAGTTGTCCATTTTAATATACAACTATACAAATCTCTTACGCGGATCGCTCGAGTCGGGCAACCCGTGATCGCGTGAAACTTTGATGACAGGGGGGCAATCATGGGCCGCGCCGCAGTTTGGACCTCGATCCGCGACAGCCTCTCGGCAGAGATCGCCAGCGGGCATTACGCGCCGGGTGATCGGCTGCCGACTGAGGCGGAACTGGCCGCCCGGTTTGGGGTCAACCGCCATACGGTCCGCCGCGCCTTGGCCGATCTGGCGGCGGCCGGAACGGTGTTTCCACGGCGCGGCGCAGGCGTGTTCGTCACCCACCAACCGACGGACTATCCAATCGGGAAGCGCGTGCGGTTTCATCAAAACCTGATCGCGGCGGGGCGGGAGCCGGGGCGACAGATCCTTCATCGCGCCACCCGCGCCGCCGATGCGCGCGAGGCGGACGCGCTCGCCATCGCCCCTGGGGATCCGGTGCATGTCTCCGAAGGGATTTCCTTTGCCGATGAGCAACCGATTGCTTTGTCACGGGCCGTTTTCCCCGCCGCGCTGTTCCCCAATCTTCTTATGAACCTGGCCGAAACCGGCTCCGTGACGGCGGCATTCAAGGCCGAAGGCTTGATGGATTACACCCGCGCCTGGACCCGGCTGACGGCAATCGCGGCCTCACCCACGCAGGCCGGGCATCTGCGTGTGCCGCCCGGCGCGCCAATTCTGCGGTCGGTGGGTGTGAACGTCGACCCCGATGGGCGCCCGGTCGAATATGGTCGGACCTGGTTTGCCGGGGATCGCATTACGCTGACCCTGGCCGATCACGAGGTCTGAGCCCGCTGGCCCATTGGCAGTTCCGGGAGCGCGGGGTAACACCGACGCACGAACAAGGAACGCTGGCCGCCATTGATGACCGTGCCCAACCCATCTCCCTCCGGCCCTTGGCCGATGATCCAACGCCTTGGGGTGAGTGGCCTCTTGGTCCGCTTCGGCGATCAGTTCTGCGAGGCTGCCAATCGGGCGGCTTTGGCCTTTCGCGCGGGGGTCGAGGCCGCACCTCTACCCGGTATCATCGAAACCGCGCCCTCTCTGGTATCGGTCTTTCTGCGGGTGGACCCGCTGCCCGCCGATCTCGACGTGTTAGAAGCGGAGTTGTGTGATCTCTTGGCGCGTGCAGATTGGTATGCCGCGCCTCTGCCCCCAGGGCGCCGACTTATCCGCATTCCGACGGCCTATGGCGCAGATATGGCCCCGGATCTTGTGGAAGCGGCAGAGGCAGCAGGTCTTTCTGAGGCCGAGGCGGTCGCCCAGCTTTCCACCGCCCGGCTGCGGGTGCTGAGCCTGGGGTTCGGTCCGGGGCAACCATATCTTGGGGAATTGCCCGAGCATTGGAACCTGCCACGCAGAACAGAGTTGACCCCGCATGTGCCCGCGGGCGCATTGGTCTTGGCGATCCGGCAATGTGTGCTGTTTTCCCGCCCGTCACCGACCGGCTGGCGGCATGTGGGGCAAACCGCGTTTCTGAACTTTCGGCCCGAGAGTGCCGAACCGTTTGCGTTGAAACCCGGTGATGAGTTGCAATTCCCGACAGCCGATCCAGACCATGTGGCCCATATGATCGCCGATCCCGATTGTGTGGATGGCGGGGCCGAGATCGAGGCGCTCCCATGACCGCGCCCGCGCTGATCGTTCACCAAGTTGGTCCTGGTGTGACGGTTCAGGATTTGGGCCGCCCGGGGCATTTGGCTTACGGCCTGTCGCAAGGCGGCGCGCTTGACCGTTTGGCGCTCTATGAAGGGGCGGCGCTGCTTGGTCAGTCACCAGATTGCGCGGCCTTGGAAATGATCGGGATGGGCGGCGAGTTCGAGGCGACGCAAGCGCTCCGCATCGCTCTGACCGGGGCACCGATGCAGGCGAGTTTGGATGGCAGCCCGTTGATCTGGAATGCGAGCCATCAGTTGCCCGCCGGATCCAGGTTACGGATTGGCGGAGTGATAGCGGGCAGCGTCGGCTATCTACATTTGGGTGGTGGAATTGAGACACCGCCCCTCTTGGGCGCGCGCGCCACGCAGCTTAATGCCGGGCTCGGTGCGTTGCTGACCCCCGGGGCGCGCTTACCTGTCGGGCCAGATAAAGCCGGCCCAATCGGGCTGGGGTTGGATGTGGCGGATCGGGTCTCCGGCGGGGTGCTGCGTATCCTGCCCTCCGTTCAAACCGCGCTCTTTGACGCCGAGACCCGCAAACGTCTTGAGCAGAGTCAGTTCACGCGCGACCCGAGATCGAACCGGATGGCCCTGCGGCTGATCCCCGATGGCCAAGGCTTTGCGCTGGACGGCGGGTTGAGCGTTGTGTCTGAGGTCATCGTGCCAGGTGATATTCAGATCACGGGCGATGGGGTGCCGGTGATCTTGATGGCGGAGTGCCAGACGATGGGGGGCTATCCCCGGATCGCAACCGTCTTGCCCGCCGATCTGCCGCGCGCGGCGCAATTGCCTGTTGGTGCGACGCTTCGCTTGCAGTTTATCACACCGGAGGAGGGCGTGGCGGCGCTGAAGGCTGAGCAGGCGGCGCTGGCCGATCTGCCTCGGAAAGTTCGGCCCTTGATCCGAGACCCGCGCGACATCCCCGATCTTCTGAGCTATCACCTGAGTGATGGCGCGATCACGGGTCGCGAAGAGGAGACGGATAGATGAGCCTCAGTGTCGATCTGAATGCCGATATGGGCGAAAGCTTTGGCCGATGGGTCATGGGCCGGGATCAAGAGTTGTTGGAGATTATCACCTCCGCCAATATCGCCTGCGGGGCCCATGCGGGCGATCCTGATGTTATGGCCGAGACTATGGCGTTGGCGGTTCAGAATGGAGTTGGCATCGGCGCGCATCCCGGCTTCGCCGATCTGCAAGGCTTTGGGCGCAGACGTATGCATCTGCCGCATAAGACGCTGGCGAATATGGTGCGGTACCAATTGGGCGCGGCCCAAGCCATGGCGCGGGCGGCCGTTGGCGAGGTGCGGCATTTGAAGCTGCACGGTGCGCTGGCCAATATGTGTTCAGAGGACGCGGCGCTGGCGCGGGCATGTTATGAAGGCGCGCTCTCCGTCGCTCCCGATATCATCATCATGGTTCTGGCAGCCACCGCGCAAGAAGAGGCCGCCCGCGATCTGGGCTGTGCCTGGGCGGGGGAGATTTTTGCCGATCGGGCTTATAATGACGATGCGACCTTGGTAGACCGATCTTTGCCCGGTGCAGTGATCCATGACGCGGCGCTTGCTGGGCCACGGATCGTGGAAATGGTCAAAGCGGGCGCGATCATTACCCAATCTGGTCGCCATATCCCGGCCGCCATCGATACCGTGTGTTTGCATGGCGACACCCCCGAAGCGGTCGAGATTGCTCGCGCCGTGCGGGCCGCGCTGGAGGCCGAGGGTATCGCGCTCGCGCCCTTTGCCGGGCGCAGAGGGTAATTTGCCAGGGTCGACTGGTCGCCGGGCAGAGGCCCTGCTAGGTCTCAGGGCAACATATGCATTTTTCGGAGGGATCACATGGCAAAGCTGGCGTTTTTGGGTCTGGGGGTCATGGGCTACCCAATGGCGGGGCATCTGCAAGCTGCGGGCCATGCGGTCACGGTCTATAATCGAACGACTGCCAAAGCGGAGGCTTGGGCGGCCGCGCATGGCGGAGGTTTTGCGGCGACCCCGTGTGACGCGGTGGCCGGCGCTGATTTCGTCATGTCCTGCGTTGGCAATGATGATGATTTGCGCGCCGTTGTGTTGGGGGAAGACGGCGCGTTGGCGGGCATGAGCTCTGGCGCGATCTATGTGGATCACACCACGGTTTCCGCAACAGTGACCCGCGAATTGGCGGCTGAAGCGGGAGCACAAGGTATCGGCTGGGTCGATGCGCCGGTCTCCGGCGGGCAAGCCGGGGCGGAGAACGGGCAATTGGCGATCATGTGCGGCGGCGATGAAGCGCATTTTACCGCCGCAGAGCCGGTGATGGATGCCTATGCCAAAGCCATCGTGCATTTCGGCGACGTCGGGGCCGGGCAACTGACCAAGATGATCAATCAGGTCTGCATTGCCGGGGCGATTCAGAGTATTTCCGAAGGCCTGTTCTTTGCGATGCAGGCGGGCCTTGATGCGAAGAAAGTGGCGGAGTTGGTGAGCCAGGGCGCGGGTGGGTCCTGGCAACTGGCGAACCGGGCCGGGACCATGGTGGACAACGCATTCGACCATGGTTTTGCGGTGGATTGGATGCGGAAGGACCTTGGGATCGCTTTGGCGCAGGGCAAAGAGATGGGCGTGAGCCTGCCGGTGACGGCGATGGTAGATCAGTTCTATGCCGAGGTGCAGCAACTTGGCGGCGGTCGGTGGGACACGTCGAGCTTGATCCAGCGCTTCCGCATAATGAACGGGATGGATATCTAACCAAGCGGCGCCGCTGGCGCGGCATTGGGTTTGACTTGGAGCCGGGGGCGACGCGACGTGCCATGTTTGATGCGGTGTGTGCCGTTGGCCTTGGATGCCTCCGGCGGGGATATTGGTGAAGCAGAGAAGTGATCATCCCGATCTTGCGGCGTTCCTCACGGAGGTCAGTGGGTTTGACGCGGTGATCGATGTGCGCAGCCCGGCGGAGTTTGCCGAAGATCATCTGCCGGGCGCAGTGAATATGCCGGTTTTGAGCGACGCGGAGCGGGCGCGGGTCGGGACGATTTACACGCAAGAAAGCCCGTTTGTCGCGCGGAAGATCGGCGCGGCGTTGGTCACGCGCAATGCGGCGGCGCATATCGAAGCCTCGTTGATGGAGATGGGCGGCGGTTGGCGACCTTTGGTTTATTGTTGGCGTGGTGGGCAGCGGTCTGGGTCTTTCGCAACGATTTTGCAGCAGATTGGGTGGCGCGTTGCTGTGCTGGAGGGTGGGTATCGGGCCTATCGGCGGCAGGTTGTGGCGGCATTATATGACCGGCCTCTTCCGCATCGGGTGATCCGTCTGGACGGGAACACGGGCAGCGCGAAGACGGCAATTCTGACCGAGTTGGGCGCGCGCGGGGTTCAAGTCTTGGATTTGGAAGGCTTGGCGGCGCATCGCGGTTCAATCCTTGGAGAAACCGAGGCGCCTCAACCTTCGCAGAAAGGCTTTGAGAGTGCTTTGGCCCAGGCCTTGCATGGGCTGAACCCGAGCAAAGTGACGATCATCGAAGCGGAATCGAGCCGGATTGGCAATTTGCGGGTGCCGCCAGCGCTTTGGGCGGTCATGTGCGATGCACCGCGTTTGGTCCTCTCCGTTCCCGTTGCGGCGCGCGCGGCCTATCTGGCCGAGAGTTATGCGGATTTGGGGATGGATGTGGCGCGATTGGAACAGCGTCTGGATCATCTCCGCGGTTTGGTTGGCCATAAACTGGTCGATCAGTGGGTCGATCTTGCAAGGGAGGGGGACCTCCGCGCGCTATCGGAGGCATTGATCGTCCGGCATTACGATCCGGCTTATGCCCGGGCCCGCAAAGCGGATCGCGGCGCGGTTTTGGCCCGGTTTGAGGCTGTGGATCTGAAGGCCGAGACGCGCAAGCGATTGGCCGATCAGATCGTGGCCTGGTTGGTGTCTAACGCAGGATGATCTCTGGCGCACCAGCCCGAAACTGACCGATGATGGCGGCGTCATGGTCGAGTGTTCTAATCTGGGTGACGACATGCTCCGCTTGATCAGGCGGTAGCGCGGCGAGGAACCCGCCTGAGGTCTGCGGATCAAACATCAGCGCGCGGCGCGGGCCGGTGCCGCCGGTGATTTCCCCGGCCAGCGCAGCCTCGTTTTCGTCATGTAGGCTGGCACGGAGACCGCCAGCAATCAGCGCCTCGGCCCCGGGAAGAACCGGCAGATCGGCGAGGGTGATGTCCGCCGCGAGATGCGAGGCTTGGCAGATGCCGATCAGATGCCCGGCGAGGCCAAAGCCGGTCACATCCGTCATCGCATGGGCGACTGGGGCGAGGAAGTCTGCCGCATCGCCTTGCGGCTGGCTCATCTGTGCCCAAGCGCCCGCGACGATGTTGCCATCCGCGACTTGCGCCATCTCTGCGGCCAGGATCACGCCGGTGCCGAGGCCGCGGGTGAGGATCAGCGCATCACCAGCCTGCGCGCCCGCGAGGGTGATTGCTCGGGTGTCGGGCAGGCCGGTCAGTGTGAAGCCGAGGCTCAGCTCCGCCCCTTGCGCGGAATGCCCGCCGACAATCTCGGCCCCTTCGGCGGCGAAGATGGCGCTGGCTTCGGCCATGATCTCGGCCAGCCAGGCGGCCTGCATTTTGGGCGCCATGATTGGCAGGGTTGCGCTCGCCAAGACGGCTTGTGGCCGCGCGCCCATGGCCCAGATATCGCCCATTGCATGGACCGCAGCGACGCGGGCCAGAAGGCCTGGATCGGCGCTGAAGCCTCTGAGATGGTCTGTGGTCAAAACCATCGGGGCTCCGCCAATGCTGAGCACGGCGGCGTCATCGCCCGGGCGGCTCAATACATCATCGCGTAGACCCGTTGGCACCTTGGAGAGTGCGGTTTGCAGCGGCTGACGTCCGAGCTTTGCGCCACAAGCCCCGCAGATTGGTTGGCCCTGCATCATGTCGATCACGCCATCGGCTGCGCCTTCTGGCAGCGCTTGCGGGCGCATCTTCGGTAATGCCTTGAATTTCTGCATAAAGGCCCGATCAATCCGGTCTTTCCAACGCCACATCAGCGCGCCGGAGAGCGCAACGCCGCGTTTTTCCGCCAACGCCGCGCGTCGGCCCAGAGAGATCAATTTCAGATAGTCGGCCTGGGGGCGGAAGGCGCGCGGGCGTCCGCCCGCCAGGTCGGCGCGCAGATTATGGGCGAGGATTGGCGCGGCGCGGACCGCAAAGACGCCCGCTTTGGGACGCGGCGCGAAGCCCAGATGAGCGCAATCGCCAACCGCATAGATCGATGGGTCGCTGACCGATCTGAGCTGATCATCGACCACCAGATACCCACGCTCGGTCTCCAGCCCCAAATTCGCCACCCAGTCATGCGGTCGGGCGCCGCCTGCACCGATGGTGAGATCGCTGGCAATAATCTGGCTATCATCCAACATCAGAGATTTGGCGCGAACCTCGGCCACGCCGGTCCCCTGGCGCAATGTGATCCCCGCATCCGCAAGCGCCTGGATCAGCCGCGCGCGGCTTTTCGGGGGCACGGCGGTGAGCGCCTCGGCCTGTTCAACGATTGTGACGCTAGGGGTGTGCCCGAGGCTCTCCAGCCGATGCTGTGCAGCCATCGCCAGTTCCACGCCCGCGACACCGCCGCCGATGACGGCCACGGAGGGTGCGGCGGGGGCGGCATCGCAAAACCGGGCCCAGGTCTTAGCAAACTGGTCGAGTGGTTTGGCCGGGATCGCATGTTCGGAAAACCCGGGCAATTTCGGCATCGCTGAGGTCACGCCCACATCAATCGAGAGGAGGTCATAGGCAATCGGCGCGGCGCGCCCTGCGATGGTGATGGTTTTGGCTGTCCGATCCAAACCGGTCGCGGCCCCGATGATCAACCGGGCACCCGCAAACCTAGCCAGTTTGACCAGGTCGATCTGCAAATCATCCTGGCTGTAATGCCCCGCGACATGCCCGGGCAACATGCCGGAATAGGGCGCCGTGGGGCCGGGATTGATCAAGGTCAGCCGCGCGCCTGGTACTGGTTTCATTCCCCAGGCCCGCAAGACAAGCGCATGGGTATGCCCGCCGCCCACCAGCACCAATTCCTTGACCAGGGGCACGGCCGGGCTCATGGCGCGCTGGCCTCAAACGGCTCGTCTGGATACCCAACGCCGGTCATATAAAGCCCATAAGGCGGCGCGACGGGACCGCAGGCTTGGCGATCAGCGGCCTCGAGCGCGGCTTTTGCGTCTTCAGGGGTCCATGTGCCCGCGCCGACCCGCTCCAATGTGCCCACAAGCGAGCGCACCTGATTGTGCAGGAAGGATCGCGCGCGCAGGCGGAACTGAAACTCTCGGCCGCGGGGTGTCTCTAGCGTCGTGATTTCTATCGCGTCGAGGGTTTTGACCGGGCTGGCGGCCTGGCATTCCGTCGAGCGGAAGGTGGTGAAATCATGTTGCCCGATCAGGTGCTGGGCGGCCTTTTGCATCGGTTCTAGCGACAAAGATGCCTTCACCAGCCAGGCTTGACCCGCGTCCGAGACAAGCGGCGCGCGGCGGTTGATCACCCGGTAAAGATAGCGCCGTTCGCGTGCTGAAAACCGGGCATGCCACTCATCGTCGACCTTGGCGCAGGCCAAAACCGCCACCGGGGCGGGCCGCAAATGGTAATTGAGCGCCTCAGACAGGCGAAACGGCGTCCAGTCCTGCGCCATGTCGCAATGGGCGACCTGACCCCAGGCATGCACGCCCGCATCGGTTCGCCCGGCGGCCGCGATTGTTGGCACATCGGCCTCCAATTTGGCCAGCGCGTCTTCCAGAGCGCCTTGTACGCTTGGGCGGTCGGCTTGGCGTTGCCAACCGGCAAACGGCGCGCCGTTATATTCGAGTTTGAGGGCGTATCGAGGCATGGGCGCGGGCTACCGTAAACGGAGCGGTTGCGCAATCAACCCTGTAAACCCTGCCTCACGATGACTATTCTTTGATCCAGAGGCAGGCGAAAGGCACGTGGACGGTGGTGATCGGAAGAGTAGCGGATGCGGTTGGCCGCGGGATCGAGGATGTGACCTCTTCCGTGGCCGAGACCTTCCTCGACCCGGTGATCCGCCTGGGCGTGACGGGGCTGAGCCGGGTCGGCAAGACGGTGTTCATCACGTCTTTGGTGGCAAATCTGCTTGATCGCGCGCGGATGCCGGGGCTGGAAGCCGCTCAGTCGGGCCGTATCCAGGCGGCGTTTTTGCAGCCGCAGCCGGATGACACCGTTCCGCGGTTCGATTTTGAAACCCATCTCGCGGCCCTGACCGGTCCTGAGCCGTTTTGGCCCGAGAGCACGCGACAAGTCTCGGAATTGCGCCTGTCGCTCCGGGTGCAGCCAAAGGGGCTTCTTTCGGGATTTTCGGTGCCTAAGACGGTGCATCTGGACATTGTCGACTACCCAGGTGAATGGCTTCTGGATCTTGGGTTGCTGGATCAAACCTATGCCCAATGGGCGGCTGCGGCTCTAGAACAAGCCAAAACCCGCCCTGGTGGCGCGGCTTATCTGGCGCAATTGAATGATGTTGACCCCACCGCGACGCTAAAAGAGCCAGAGGCGCAGATACTGGCGCGCGCATACACGGCCTATCTGACGACGGCGCGCGAGGCGGGGTTTTCCGATTGCACCCCGGGCCGGTTCCTTCTGCCGGGTGAGTTGGAGGGCAGCCCGGCCTTGACCTTCGCGCCGTTGCCGGAAAGCGCCACGCCGCGCGGCTCTCTCGCCCGCGAGTTTGCCCGCCGGTTCGAAGCCTATAAAGCGCAGGTCGTCAAACCCTTCTTCCGCAATCATTTTTCCCGGATCGACCGGCAGATCGTCTTGGTCGATGCGCTTGGCGCAATCCACTCGGGCCCGCAAGCTGTGGAAGATCTGCGCCAGACGATGGCGGGCATCCTCAGTGCCTTCCGCCCGGGTCGGAACAGCTTTCTGACCGCGATCATGGGGCGTCGGACCGATAAAATCCTTTTTGCCGCGACCAAGGCCGATCATCTGCATCACACGCAACACCCGAAGCTGACCGCGATTATGGAGGCCTTGGTGCGAGACGCACGCGACCGGGCCGATTTTGCCGGGGCGAAGACCCGGGCGATGGCGATTGCCGCGCTGCGCGCGACGGTGGAGGAAACACGGACCCATAACGGCGAAACGCTCGATTTGGTGCGGGGCAGCTTGCTGTATGGCGGCAAGCAGGCGGCGTTTCACCCCGGAGACCTGCCCGAGGATCCCAATGCGCTGATGGTGCCGGCGCGCCAGGGCGCGGAGGCCTGGCTCGACGCGGATTTTGATGTGATGCGTTTTGCGCCGTCGCAGCTATCGCTGAAGCCAGGGGAAGGGCCGCCGCATATTCGGCTCGACAGCGCAGCGGAGTTTTTGCTCGGGGATAAACTCAGATGACGGGCACGCGGCACATTGCAGAGGGGGGCCAGCCCCCTGACCTACGGTCTCCCCCCGGGATATTTGGAAAGCAGAGAAGCAGGACCCAGCCATGACCGAGCGCAAAGGCCCCGTGCTGATCGAATTGGAAGACGTGCCTGAGGTGGGCCCGGGCGCGGCCCCGCCCGTGCCCGATACGCTGCCTGTTGCGGATGGGCAAGCGATGCAGACCATGGCCGCATTGGCCACGCGCGGCCCGTCGCGTTTGGGGCGGTTTTTCTGGGCAGCGACATTGGCGCTTCTAGGGTTCGTGCTCTCGATCACGGCGTGGAATTTCGTCACCGGGCTTTTGGCGGCCAATCCGGTCTTGGGATGGGTGGCCACAGTGCTGGTGGGGTTGGTGCTGTTGGCGTTGATCCTGATCGCGTTGAAGGAAGCGGCGGCGTTTTCGCGGCTTGGTCGGCTCGACAGTCTCAGGCGTGAGGCAGAAGCGGCTCTGAGCGCCGGGGATTTGGGGGCGGCGCGCAACGTGGCCACTCGGCTTTCGGCGCTCTACCGAGGCCGGGCCGAACTGCGCCTGGGTCGTGAAGCATTGGATCGCCGGATCGGCGATGTTTTCGATGCCGAAAGCCTGTTGGCCTTGAGCGAAGCCGAACTCCTGGCCCCGCTCGACCAAGCCGCCCGGCGCGAGGTGGAGGCCGCCGCCCGGCAGGTGGCGACGGTCACCGCTCTGGTGCCGATTGCCTTGGCCGATGTGATCACGGCGCTGACGGCCAATCTGCGGATGATCCGGCGGATTGCGGAGATTTATGGCGGGCGCTCGGGCACGCTTGGCGCTTGGCGGCTCACCCGGGCGGTTCTGACCCATTTGGTGGCCACCGGTGCCGTCGCCATCGGCGATGATTTGATTGGCTCGATGGCTGGCGGATCCGTCCTGTCGAAAGTGTCGCGCCGGTTTGGGGAGGGGTTTGTGAACGGTGCGCTGACGGCACGTGTTGGTGTGGCCGCGATGGAGGTTTGCCGCCCGCTGTCTTTTGGTGACAATCGTCGCCCAAGCGTTACATCCCTCGTGAAACGTGCCCTGACCGGGCTTTTCCGCCAGAAGGAGGACTAAATGGAATCGCTTGCCGCCGATCTTCGCACGATGGTGCGCACGCCGCTGCATGAGGACCATGTGCGTGCGATGCGCCGCGTCGGCACCGATAAGACCCTGAAAACCGGGGATTATCTGTTCCGCCCTGGCGATGTGCTTGAGACATTTTGCTATCTTCTCGAAGGGGAGTTGGAAGCGGTCGACGCGCGCACTGGCGAACGTTATGGCACGTCGACGCTTGGCCCAACGCAGTTCTTTGGCGACATTGCGTTTTTGTCGGGTGGTAAGACGATGATGGGCTCCCGCGCGGTGCAGGATTGCCGTGTCTTATGTGTCGAGCGCGAGGTGATGCTGGACCTGATGGCGCGTATCCCAGAGATGTCCGATATCATCATCACGGTTCTGGCGGCGCGGCGGCGGGCCCTGCTTGAAAGCGGGCAGGCGAGTCTCACGTTGATCGGGGCGGAGGCGGATCGGAATATCCGCCAGATCGCTAGTTTCGCGGGGCGCAATCGTATTCCGGTGCGCTCGCTGACTTTGGACGAGCATGAGGCGGAGGCTTTGGCCCATCAATGCGCCATCGGCAAAGCACAGCCCGCGGTGATTTTCGGAAAATCCGAGGTGTTGGAGAACCCAACCCCGGCCCGGCTGGCGCGGCGGATCGGATTGGACCTCTCGTTCGATCCGGACGAGGTGCATGACGTCTTGATCGTGGGCAGCGGCCCGGCAGGCGTTGCGGCCGCCGTCTATGCCGGCTCAGAGGGGATGAATGCGCTGGTTTTGGAGGATATGGCCATCGGTGGACAGGCCGGCACCTCTAGCCGGATCGAAAACTATATGGGGTTTCCAACTGGCATTTCGGGGGCCGATCTCTGCTGGCGCGGCGAGGTGCAGGCGATGAAATTCGGCACGCGCTTTGCCGTGCCGCGCCGGGCGGCGGGGCTTTCGATGCGTTCTGATGGCGCCTTCTGTGTCGGATTGGAGGATGGGTCGGAAACCTGCGCCCGCGCTCTGGTTGTCGCGACCGGCGTGCAATATCGCCGTTTGCCGATCGACGGTTTGGAGCGGTTCGAAAATGGGGGAATCTATTACGCCGCCACCGATGTCGAGGCGCGCTATTGCCGCGATACCGAGGTTGTGGTGATCGGCGGCGGCAACTCCGCAGGGCAAGCTGCGATGTTCCTCAGCCGCACGGCGCGGCATGTGCATGTGTTGGTGCGCGGGCCATCGCTCGCGGCCTCAATGTCTGATTATCTGCTCAGCCGATTGGAAGCCGACCCTGCGATCACCATCCATTATCGGACCGAGATGACCGCCTGCCATGGCGAGGAGGAGTTGGAATCGGTCACCATCCGCGACAAATCTGAAGGCCGCGATTGGCAGATCAACACCCGCGCCGTTTTCATCATGGTCGGGGCCGCGCCCAACACCGCCTGGCTCTCCGGCCATGTGGATCTGGACGAGAAGGGCTTTGTGAAAACCGGTGCCGCGGTCGGGGCGGCGTCGGCTTATACCACATCTCACCCTGGTATCTTCGCGGTGGGAGATGTGCGCGCGGGCTCGGTCAAGCGGGTGGCCTCGGCGGTTGGTGAAGGGTCAGTGGTGATCAGCCGGGTCTGGGATTATCTTTCCGAGAACGGGTGAGCCGCCATGTTGCGCTCGCTTGGGTTGCGAAGTGACCTTTCGGTCTTGGCGGGTGTAAGCGAGGTCGAAACTCATCCGGATCGGATCGTTCTACGCACCCCGTCTGAGCCATCGTTTTGGTATGGCAATATGGTGATCTTCCGCGAGGACCACGTTGAGCCGGTGGCGCAGATTGCCCAATTTCAACGCGATTTCCCCGCTGCGGAGCATGTGACACTGGCCTGGGATGCCCCGGGAATGGCGCGCGGCGCGGGCCATGCGGCGCTTGTCAAAATGGGGTTTGACCTGGACGAAGCCGATATCCTGACCCTGACCGGGCCTCTCATTGCGAGCGAAGCGCCCGAAGGGGTCACGATCCGTCAGATTGCCACCGATGCGGATTGGGAGCAGGTGATCGCGCTCCAAATCGAGACGGGAGTCGAACAGGGCTATGATCGCGCGCGCCATACGCCTTATGTCCAGGCGCGGTGCGCCACGCGCCGCCGCCAGATCGCCCAGGGTGGTGCCTGTTGGCTCGGCGCGTTTGACGGGAATCTTCTGGTGGGTGATCTGGGCGTCTTTCTCGGCGAAGGCACGGCGCGCTATCAAAATGTGGAGACCCGGCCCAGCCATCGTCGGCGGGGCATCTGCGCCGCGTTGGTGGCCGCAGGCGTGCGGTGGGCTGCGGCGGGCGATCCAGACGCAATCCCGGTGATTGTGGCGGATCGAGACGGGGCGCCGGGCCGCATCTATCGCCGCTGCGGCTTTGACCTGGCCGAGACGCTGATATCGGCTGTCAAAGGCAGCTATTGACGGCTGACATCACTGGCGGAACATGTCACCTCTAGCGCATGACCACTGACCGTCCTCTTCTTGGCATCCTGCTAATGCTCGGGTTTTGCATGCTGATTCCCTTGGCCGATGCGCTGGCTAAGATTCTCGGCGATCATTTCCCGTTGCTGCAGTTGATTGTTGTCCGGTTTGTGGCCCAGGGGTTCCTGCTTTTGCCGCTGGCGCTGGCGGCGGGCGCGATCCTGTTTCCGTCGCGGCGGATCACTCGGCTGATGTTTCTGCGGACGATTTTGCAGATCACCGGGCTTGCGCTGATGTTCACGGCGCTCCGTTATCTGCCGCTGGCCGATGCCATCGCGATTGCGTTTGTGATGCCATTCATCATGCTTTTGTTGGGCAAATACGTTCTGGGTGAGGAGGTCGGCCCGCGCCGCTTGGTGGCCTGCGCGGTTGGCTTTGTCGGCACCCTGATGGTGGTGCAGCCGAGTTTTGCCGAGGTTGGCGCGCCCGCCTTGTTGCCGCTTGGCGTGGCGCTTGTTTTTGCACTTTTCATGCTGGTGACGCGCCAGATCGCCAAAGAGGTGGATCCGATGGCGCTGCAGGCGGTTGCGGGGCTGATGGGACTGCCGATCTTGTTGCCGCTGTTTCTCTTCGCACCGGGGCCGGGCAGCCCGCCGGCGATTGGGTGGATCATGCCGCAGGGGGTCGACATTTGGCTGCTTGTCGCGCTTGGGACTATTGGTGCGGCGGGGCATCTGCTGATGACCTGGAGCTTGCGTTTTGCGCCATCGGCGACCCTGGCCCCGATGCAGTATTTGGAGATCCCGATGGCCACGCTGGTTGGCTGGCTGATCTTCCGCGATCTGCCGAACGGCTTGGCGGCGGCCGGGATCCTGCTGACCTTGGCGGCAGGGCTTTACATCGTGATGCGAGAGCGCGCGATGATGCGGGCGGCGGCTGAGACAGGTTAGGCGGCGCGGTGCAATTGGGACGCCAGCCGCGCGGCGCGATAAGCCTCCCCCTCGAACCGGCAGAGCACGGGTGCAGCGGTCGGACCATAGGCGGCGGGCCTGCGGATCAGATCGGGAAAGAGGCTGATGAGCTCGGCCAAAGGTGCCTCGTCCAAGGCGGAGATCGCCATATTGGCCGGGAAGAAACTTTCGCTAAGGCACCCCTCCGTCTCCACCACTCGGTGCCGGTCAAACATCAAATGGGTGTAGCTGATCTGGCCACCGCTGCGCCGGGTGATCCCTGGCAGACCGACCAGATGTTTCGCAGCCAATAACGCGCTATCGCAGCCGAAGAGCAACTCAACTTCACTACCGCAGAGATACATTCGATGCTCGGGCGACACACACAACTCACGTGTGTTTCCAAGCGCGCCTTCGGCGATCACCACGGGTGCAAACGCGCCTTGCGCCGGGACGGTGGTTCGCCCGATCCATGACACCGCGCAAGATGGATTGTCCAATGTCCAGAGCCGGTCGCCGATCCGCACATCTTCAACCGCCACCAACCCGTCTGAGCCGCGCATCAACGTGCCCGGCCCGAAACACGGGATAAAATCGCGATAGCGCGAGGTGCCGTCATTGTTGCCGCCGGTTTTCACATAGCTTGTGCCATCAACCAGCGCGGTATCTGTCGCAAAGCCCCAAACATCCGAGGTGACACCGCCTTGGGAGAACACATAGACAGTGATGGTTGGGCCGGTTTCATTGCCGAACTCATCCAACGCCCGCAGAAAGATCTGTGATTCCGATTCGACTTCGGCGCCATCTGCCACAATGCCACCGCCATCGATGATGACGTGATCGGCTTCGTCATCATCGTTGAACCGATTTCGACCGCCACCCGTGTCATCGAGCGTGACCTCTGTTCCGAAGCCCTTGCTATACTCGAAGATCGTGCCGTTCGGCGTATCAGAGTTGTTGATAATCGAACTGCCGGGGGTGAGCGATGGCGATGCATCGGAGACGGTTAATCCAATGCTATCAAACGCAAAGAACGTTCTAGCGACCACAGCGCATCCAACTCAGTAAAAAGTCCATAAGCCTATATGATCGGAGAGGCGGGCCAGGAGATGAACACCTTGCGGCAATTCTAGGGCATCGTGTTCAATTACGGCCAAACTCCGCCGGTGAAATCGGGGCAAGCCCCATGATTTCGGCAGGATATTGCCATGAACCAGCGCGCGAACGGGTTATGTAGGGGCCGGATAAGAGATTATCGGAGGAACTCACAACCGCGAATCGGTTGCGGGAAGTCGCGCCGATCAAGGCGCGGTGCAGGCCTGGCCTACGCAAGCGGCCCTGCGCCGCATAGCGGCATCTGACGTTTCTGCCGCATTTGCGTGTCTTTACCCCGCCTGACACCAAGCTTATAACGCGGCTCATGACGTATCGCAGCCTGCGGATCATCATTCGAATTACAACCCCGGCTCTCTAAGAACTGAGACGCCGGGACAAGGTGTTTGAGCCATCGCACCGCCTGATATTTCAAGAGACATCCGAGACGAAGGACGCCGATCATGTGCGCCGAAACGACCGATCAAAACCTCGACTACAAATCCACGCTGAACCTGCCACGAACCGAGTTTCCAATGCGCGCAGGCCTGCCCAAGCGCGAGCCTATGTGGCTGGAAAAATGGGAAAAAATCGGGATCTATGACCGCCTGCGCGAAAAACAGGGCCGCAAACCCTTCACGCTGCATGACGGTCCGCCCTATGCCAATGGCAATCTCCATATCGGCCACGCGCTGAACAAGATCCTGAAGGATATGGTTGTGCGCAGCCAGCAGATGATGGGCCATGACGCGCGCTATATCCCCGGATGGGACTGTCACGGCCTGCCGATCGAATGGAAGATCGAAGAGAAATATCGCCAGAAGGGCCAGGACAAAGACAGCGTCCCGGTCAATGAGTTCCGTCAGGAATGCCGCGACTTTGCGCAAGGTTGGGTCGACATCCAGCGCGAAGAGTTCAAACGCCTTGGCGTCACCGGCAAATGGGAAAATCCCTATCTGACGATGGATTTCCACGCCGAACGGGTGATTGCCGAGGAATTCCAGAAGTTCCTGATGAATGGCACGCTCTATCAAGGCTCCAAGCCCGTGATGTGGTCGCCGGTCGAGAAAACCGCCCTGGCCGAGGCCGAGGTGGAGTATCACGACCACCAGAGCCACACGATCTGGGTCACCTTCCCGGTTTTGAGCGACACACGCACCGATCCGTTGGTGATGGGCGACGGCGTGACCACCGGGCGGGTGGAGCCGCTTGGCGATCTGGATGGCGCGCATGTGGTGATCTGGACCACCACGCCTTGGACCATGCCGCAGAACCGGGCGATCTGTTTCGGCCCGGACATCTCTTATGGGCTTTATGAGGTGACAGGGCGGCCCGAGGAATGCTGGGCCCAAATCGGGCGGCGGTATCTGATGGCCGACGCGCTGGCGGAAAGCATCTTCACCCAGGCCCGCCTTGACGACAGCATGTATCGCCGGTTGCGCGATGTGACGGCGGACGAGCTTGGCGCGCTGGCCTGTGCGCACCCACTGCGTGGGGCCGATGGCGCCGATGGCGAGTGGGATTTCGATGTCCCACTGCTCCCCGGTGATCATGTGACTGACGAGGCCGGAACCGGGTTCGTGCATACCGCGCCCAGCCATGGCGATGACGACTATCAGATCGGCGTCAAATACGGGTTGCCGATGACCTATAACGTGCTGGAAGACGGCTCTTTCCGGCCCGATCTGCCGTTTTTCGGCGGCACGCTGATCCTCAAGCCGAATGGCAAAGAGGGGAACGCCAACACAACCGTCATCGACAAACTGGTCGAGGTCGGGGCGCTCTTGGCGCGCGGCCGCATGAAGCACAGCTACCCGCATAGCTGGCGGTCGAAAGCCCCGCTGATCTTCCGCAACACGCCGCAATGGTTCGCCGCGATCGACCGCGAGGTGGGGGACGGCCAAGACACCTATGGCAAGACGATCCGCGAACGGGCACTGACCTCCATCGATCAATTGGTGGAATGGACGCCGCAAACTGGGCGGAATCGGCTCTATTCGATGATCGAAGCGCGGCCCGATTGGGTGCTCTCGCGGCAGCGCGCCTGGGGCGTGCCGCTCACCTGTTTCGTCAAGAAAGGTGCCAAGCCGACGGATGCTGATTTCCTCCTGCGCGATGAGGCGGTGAACGCGCGCATCCTCGCTGCATTCGAAGAGGAAGGCGCGGATGCCTGGTATCAGGACGGGGCGAAAGAACGGTTCCTGGGCAATGACCATAACGCCGAGGATTACGATCAAGTCTTTGATATCCTCGATGTCTGGTTCGATTCCGGCTCCACCCACGCCTTCGTCTTGCGCGATCGGGAGGACGGCTCCGAGGATGGCATTGCCGATGTCTATCTTGAAGGCACCGACCAGCATCGCGGCTGGTTCCATTCCTCGATGCTGCAAGCCTGCGGTACCAAGGGCCGCGCGCCGTACCGCGCGGTGGTGACCCACGCCTTCACGCTGGATGAGAAGGGCATGAAAATGTCCAAGAGCTTGGGCAACACCATCGTGCCTGAGCAGGTTGTGAAGCAATACGGCGCTGACATCCTCCGCCTTTGGGTGGCGCAGACCGATTATGTGCATGACCATCGGATCGGGCCGGAAATCCTGAAAGGGGTCGCCGACAGCTATCGCCGCTTGCGCAACACAATGCGTTTCATGTTGGGCAGCCTCGCCGATTTCACCGAGGCCGACCGGGTGGCGCCCGCCGAGATGCCGGAGTTGGAACGGTGGGTGCTGCATCGCCTGGCCGAGCTCGATCATCAGGTGCGCACCGGCTATGCGAACTATGACTTCCAGGGCGTGTTCCAGGCGGTCTTCACCTTTGCGACCACGGACTTGTCGGCCTTCTATTTCGACATCCGCAAAGACGCGCTTTATTGCGATGGCGACACGGCGCGGCGACGCGCGGCCCGCACGGTGCTCGATATCCTGTTCCACCGGCTGACCAGCTGGCTCGCGCCGGTTCTGGTCTTCACGATGGAGGAGGTCTGGCTGGAGCGGTTCCCGGGCGAAGACAGCTCGATCCACTTGATGGATTTCCCGGATACGCCGGGCGAATGGCGCGATGAGCCGCTGGCGCAGAAATGGGCCAAGATTCGTACAGCCCGCCGGGTTGTGACGGCGGCTTTGGAGATCCAGCGTCAGGATAAGGTGATCGGCGCCTCGCTTGAGGCCGCGCCTGTGGTCCATGCCCGTGATCCGGAGATGCTGGAGGTTCTGAAATCCGTGGCGTTTGACGACATCACGATCACCTCCGCTCTGACCCTGACCGGCGACCCGATCCCGGCGGAGGCGTTCCGCCTGCCAGAAACCGAGGGCGTCGGCGTGGTGTTCGAACCCGCCGAGGGCGAGAAATGCCAGCGCTGCTGGAAAATCCTCCCCGATGTGGGGCGGCACGCGCATCCGGGCGTCTGCGCAAGGTGCAATGAGGCGCTAAGCTGATCCGAATATGTGTCGCGGGCTGAGCGGCTCGCGGCACGCCGTGGCGACTTGGTGCCTTTGGCTGGTCAGCCTGCGGCTTGCCGGATCAAGGCCACCAGCGTCGGTGTCGGCAAGGGTTGACCGGGGAACAGTTTCACATGCCGCCCGGTCTTGCTGGCGCCTTTGAGCAATCCGTCCGGGTCAGCCAGTGCCGCGCCATGGACAAAGCCCAGATGCGCATGGGCTTTGCCGCCATAGAGGTAGATGACGGGCTCCCCCTCTGCATTGAACCAAACGGGCGCGCCCCATTTCATGTCAGAAGCGGCCCCCGGAAGCGTATCTTCGAGAAGCGATTGCAACGCCTCCAATAGCTCCCGGACCGGTTCGGGTCTGACGGCGATATACTCGGGAATGGTGGGCGGTGCTTTGGCCATGACCCAACTGTGCCACAAGGTTCCATTGTCGGTATTGCTTTGGATCAATCTCGCGCGTTTGGCGCGCGAGCGATTGTGCATCAGAGAACACGGACCTGTGGCTTGGGTTGCCCGCCTCGGCGGTCTAGATTGACGGCAACGCATCTGCCGTTCGGCAAGAAAAGGACCAACCGACATGACTGACAGCTACACCCCGCCCACCGTCTGGACTTGGGAGCAGGGCAATGGGGGGGAATTCGCCTCGATCAACCGGCCTATCGCCGGGCCGACCCATGATAAAGACCTGCCCGTGGGTATACATCCGTTGCAGCTCTACTCCCTGGCGACGCCCAATGGGGTGAAGGTCACGGTTCTGCTTGAGGAGCTGTTGGCGGCGGGTCATGCGGATGCCGAATACGATGCTTGGTTGATCAACATCTCCGAAGGCGATCAGTTCGGCAGCGGATTTGTCGATGTGAACCCCAATTCGAAAATCCCCGCGCTGATGGACCGCTCCACCACGCCGCCGACGCGGATTTTCGAATCCGGCGCGATCCTGCTCTACCTGGCCGAGAAGCATGGGGCCTTTGTGACAGAGGCAAAGGACCGGCCCGAGATGCTGTCCTGGCTCTTCTGGCAGATGGGCTCCGCGCCTTATCTGGGCGGCGGGTTTGGCCATTTCTACGCCTATGCGCCCGAGAAATGGCAATACCCGATCGACCGCTTCGCCATGGAAACCAAGCGCCAGCTCGACGTGCTGAACCGGCATTTGGCGGATAATGAATGGATGGCTGGCGGCATCTATACGATTGCCGATATGGCGATCTGGGCCTGGTATGGGCAGTTGGTTCTGGGCCGTCTCTATAGTGCGGCGGAGTTCCTGGATGTGGCGAGCTACACCCATGTGATGGACTGGGCCAAACGGATCGACGCACGACCGGCGGTGCAGCGTGGCCGGATGGTGAACCGCGCCTTTGGAGAGCCGGAGATGCAACTTCACGAGCGCCACGATGCCAGCGATTTCGAGACCAAGACCCAAGACAAACTGGATGCAGCGGAGTAGCGGATGGCGGCACAGGCAAGCGTCGAAACCCCCGTCGGTTGGTTAACCCTGACCGAGGAAGACGGCGCGATCACGGCTGTCCATTGGCGGGCAGGGGCGGGGGCCGCAGAAACGCCCGTCCTACGCCAAGCGGTCGCCGAGATTGACGCCTATTTCGCCGGGGACCTGACCGAATTCACCGTGCCGCTGGCCCCAAAGGGGTCCACCTTTCAAATCGCAGTTTGCGATGCGATTTCGGCCATTCCATTTGGCTATACGCGGACATATGGCGAGATCGCAAAGGACCTCGATCAATCCGCGCAATCGGTGGGCCAAGCCTGCGGCGGCAATCCGATCCCGATCCTCATTCCATGCCACCGGGTGATGGGGGCTAAGGGCCTCACCGGGTTTTCCGGCGCAGGCGGGGTGGAGACCAAGGTTGCGCTGCTCCGCCACGAAGGGGCGGCCTCCCTGCTGATCTGAGAGACGTTCATCGTTGAGAGGGAACCGGAATTTTTAAAAATTCCGGCCCGGAAAATTCATATTTTTCGGCGCCCTCACCTCTTGGTGCCGGACCAGGTTAGCTGCGCCTCTCCGGCCGTCATCGACCCGCCCGCGCGATCAAACCGCAGATAGGCCAGCGCTTTGTTGCCCGATTGCGTGTGCAGCACCCCAACGGCCCGCCCATCCTCGGCCAGTATCTCCGTGCCAACCGGTGCCGCCCCATCGATCTCGACCTGAGCCAGGCCTTTGCGCAACTCCGTCTTATGCTTCATCCGCGCGGTCACCTCTTGGCCCACATAACAGCCCTTCCGATGATCCACGCCCGCGAGCCGGTCAAACCCCATTTCCAGGATGAAACTCTCCTCTGGCCGCAACTCGACCCCGGTTTCCGGGATCACATGCGCCACCCGGATCGCCCCCCAATCGATTTCCGGCGTCCCACCGTCCATCCCATAGCCTCGCCAGCCAAGCGCCGGATCGCGCGGGTCGGCCCAAGCGCCATCCGGCACCACGCCTAAGCCGCGCACGACGCCCAGACCGCTGTCCTCAATCGTCACATCGGCGCGCAGTTTGTACATCATCAACCGCTGCGCGAGCTTCGGGGCGATCTCCGCCTTCACATCCAGGAGGATCTGATCGCCCTGATCCAGCAAGAAGAAGTCGGCCAGATACTTCCCTTGAGGGCTCAAGAGCGCGGTATAGACCAAACCGCCGCCGACTGGTTTCACATCATGGGTCACCAACCCGTGCAGGAAATGCTCCCGATCCGCGCCACCGATCTTTAGCACCATCCGATCTGTCGCAATTTCGCCTGGCATATCACCGCTCCTGATATCTCAAATCACACCTAATCATGACCGGGCCCCTGCCAAGACCTGTCCAGCCAATTGACCGCACGCACGCGCCGATTTACCCCTGATTTATACGCGAAAGAAAGACCCCATCATGAGCCTTGCCAACGGTCGCCACTACCTCGCCATCCCCGGCCCCTCGGTTATGCCTGATCGGGTGCTGCAAGCCATGCATCGCCCCGCGCCGAATATCTATACCGGCGAGTTGGTCGACATGGTGGCCACCATCGTCCCCGATCTGAAAGCCGTCGCGCGGACGGAACATAACGTCGCGATGTATATCTGCAATGGCCACGGAGCCTGGGAAGCGGCGTTGACCAATACGCTCAGCCGTGGTGACAAGATTCTGATCCTCGGCACCGGGCGGTTCTGTCTGGGATGGGGCGAGATGGCGACGGCGCTTGGGGTTGAGGCGCAAGTGATTGATTTCGGCCAGACCGCGGATATCGATATGGCGCGCGTCGCGGAGGCGCTGGCTGCGGATAAAGCCCATGAGATCAAGGCTGTGTTGGCGGTGCAGGTGGACACCTCCACCTCTGTCAAGAACGACATCTTGGCCCTGCGCCAGACGCTTGATGCCGCGGGCCACCCGGCGCTGCTGTTTTCCGACAACATCGCCTGTCTCGGCTGTGACGCGTTTGAAATGGATGCTTGGGGTGTCGATCTGATGGTCACCGGCAGCCAGAAAGGCTTGATGACCCCGCCGGGCATGGGCTTTGTCTATTATGGTCCGAAGGCCGAGGCCGCCCGGGACCGCGCCGATCTGGTGACGTCCTATTGGGATTGGCGTCCGCGCACCGATCCAGACATCTTCTATAAGTATTTCTGTGGAACGGCCCCGACGCATCACCTCTATGGACTGCGCGTGGCGCTGGATATGATCCTGAAAGAAGAGGGGCTGGAGCACGTTTGGGATCGCCACGCGACTCTCGCCCGGGCGATCTGGACCGCCTTTGAAACCTGGGGACAAAGCGGCGCGATGCGGTTGAACATCGCCGAGGCCGACAAACGCAGCAACGCGGTGACCACCGTCAATATGGGCGGCGGCAACGGCGCGCGGCTCCGCGATTGGATGATTGCCGAGGCGGGCGTGACCCTGGGCGTACCGCTTGGCATGGACGACGCACCAGAGGACTATTTCCGCATCGGCCATATGGGCCATGTGAATGCGCAGATGGTTCTGGGCGTGTTGGGCAGCCTGCAAGCGGGGATGAGTGCGCTGCAAATCGCGCATAACCCCAACGGGTTGAGCGCGGCTGCCGAGGCGATTTCAGGCGCTGCTTAACTGGCCCGTGCCTCGGAGAGCGCCTCCGGCAGCGCGGCCTCGAACAGCGCCAAATCGGGCTCTCTGCCGCATGACACGCGAATGCAGCGGTCTTGCGGCGGGGTAAACGGCATCCGCACGAAAATCCCGCGTTTGATCAGCGCTGCCAATATAGCCCGCGCAAAATCACCATCACCGCCACAATCGATCGTCACGAAATTGGTTGCCGAGGGCAGTGGTATCAGCCCATTTGCACGGGCGATTTGGCCAATCCGGTCACGGGCTTTGGCGATCTCGGCGATGGTTCTATTGAGATACGCCTGATCCTCCAGCGCAGCCAATCCGGCGGCTTGCGCCAGCCGCCCCATGCCAAAATGATTTCGGATTTTGTTGAAAGCCGTGATCAGATCCGCATGGCCCAGCGCATAGCCAACCCGCAAGCCAGCCAACCCATAAGCCTTTGAAAAGGTGCGAAAACGGATGACGCGGCGGTCTTTCATATCCAAGGCAGGAGCGGTGCCTTCAGGCGCGGTATCCACATAGGCTTCATCCAGCGCCAGCAGGCATCCGTCGGGCACCGCGTCGATCATCGCCTGGACCGTGGCCGCGCCATGCCAGCTCCCCATCGGATTGTCCGGGTTCGCCAGATAGATCAGCTTGGCACGCGCGTCCCGGGCGCGGGTGATAAGCGCATCGGGGTTCTCGTGATCGCCTTGATAGGGCACCTGATGCAGCGCGCCGCCAAAACCGGTCACGTGATAGTTGAAGGTCGGATAGGCCCCGACGGAGGTCACCACGGCATCCCCTGGCGCGATCAGCAGTCGGCAGAGATAGCCCAGGAGCCCGTCAATCCCTTCCCCCACAACGATGTTTTCCGGCCTGACGCCATGATGGGCGGCCAGCGCTTGGCGCAACTCATGCGCTTCGGGATCGCCATACATCCAAGCGTCCTGTGCAGCCTCGGCAATTGCGGCTTTCACCTTGGGGGAGGGGCCAAAGACGCTCTCATTTGCGCCCAACCGGGCCGCAAACTCTGCGCCACGGGCGCGTTCCTGGGTCTCGGGGCCGACAAAGGGCACGGAGGCGGGCAGGCTTTCGACAAGTTGGGTATAACGGGGTCCGGTCATGGCCGGAGAGAAGCCCGAAATCGAGGCAAAGCGCAAGCCGGGAGTGATGCCGAATAGGTTACGAAAAATCGGCGTCTTGGCGATTTTCGTAACCTATTTGAGATGTCCGATCAGTGAACCAGCCTAGCCGATCTCTTCCAGCCGGGCGAGAGCGTCACGGATTTTGCCCTCTTCCTCCTCGCGGGCGGCGAGATTGTTGCGGGTTTCCTCCACCACGGCAGCGGGCGCGCTTTCGGCGAATTTCGGGTTGTTGAGCCGTCCGCGCAGACCCCCCAACTCCTTGGCCAGTTTGCCCAAGACCTTCTCCAGCCGCGCCTTTTCCTCATCCACGTCGATGATATCGGCGATCGGCAGACCGAAGACACCGCCCTCAACCGCCACCGTCACGGCGCCCTTGGGCAGATCATCGACAATGGTCAGGCTATCGACCCGCGCGATCCGTTGGATAATCGCGGCGTTCCGGTCCCAGGCGGCTTGCCCGCGCGTGTCCAACTCGGCCTGCAAGAGCGGCACTTTCAGGCCTGCCGGCACATGCATCTGCATCCGGACGGAGCGGATTTCGTCAATCATGGCAATGACCCAGGAGATTTCCCGGTCGGCCTCTTCGTCGATCAGTTCCGCGCCATAGCTCGGCCAATCGGCGTGGATCAACATCTTGGGGCGCTCGGCGATCTGGCCCCAGAGCTCTTCGGTGACGAACGGCATCACCGGGTGGAGCAGGATCAGGCATTGGTCGATCACCCAGGCCATTGTGGCGCGGGTCTCGGCGATCACGGTCTCGTCGCCGGAGGCGAACAGCGGTTTGGCGAACTCCAGATACCAGTCGCAGACCCGGCCCCAAGTGGTGGCGTAAAGCCCGTTGGCCGCATCGTTGAAACGATAAGCGGTGAGCGCCTCGTCATGGGAGACGCGGGCGCGCGCGATCTCGCCCACGATCCATTTATTGACCGTTTGCGTTACGCTGGCCGGGTCGAACCCGTCCACCGGTTTGCAGTCGTTCATCTCCGCGAACCGCGCGGCGTTCCAGAGCTTGGTGCCGAAATTCCGGTAGCCCGCCACGCGGTCATCGGAAAGCTTCACGTCGCGCCCCATCGCGGCCATCGACGCCATGGTGAAGCGCAGCGCATCGGCGCCGTAGCTGTCGATCAGCTCCAGCGGGTCGAGCACATTGCCGATGCTCTTCGACATTTTCCGGCCCTTCTCATCCCGGACGAGGGCGTGGACATAGACATCCTTGAACGGGACTTCATCCACTACGGCGAGTTGCATCATCATCATCCGGGCGACCCAGAAGAAGATGATGTCGAAGCCAGAGATCAGAACGGAGGTCGGGAAATAGCGTTCCAGTTCAGGGGTTTGCTCGGGCCAGCCGAGCGTACCAATAGGCCAGAGGCCCGACGAGAACCAGGTGTCTAGGACGTCGGGGTCGCGGTATATGGGTATGCCCTTTTTCCTTGTGTCTTCGCCCGTCCAAGGGTTGAACCCTTCCGACATTCGCTCAAAGTGCTTCTCAGCCAGCGTCCCTTGGAACTGCTCGCGAGCGTCTTGTTCGGTATCAAATATGCTAATTGACTCCGAACCGTAGTGCTTCTTCATCTTCTCAACGGCTTCCGACTCCGAAGCGGCTACAAACCGTTCCTGATCTTCTGCGTTGAACGAAATTGACAGCAGTTTTCCGCTACTGTCCCTCGTCACGCCGGGCCCATACCAAACCGGGATCTGGTGCCCCCACCAGAGCTGGCGTGAAATGGTCCAGGGCTGGATGTTCTCCAGCCAGTTGAAATAGACCTTCCGGTGCTGCTCGGGCATGATGTTGGTGCGCCCGTCGCGGACGGCTTCCAGCGCCGGTTCGACGATTTTGGCGGTATCCACGAACCATTGATCGGTCAGGAACGGTTCGACCGAGACTTTGGAGCGGTCGCCATGGGGGACCATGTGCCGGTCCGCGTCGATCCCGTCGAGCCAGCCATTGTCCTCGGCCCAGGTGACAATCGCATCGCGGGCCTCGTAGCGGTCGGCGCCGTCCAGCCGTTCGATGGCGGCTGCGATCAGGTCTTCCGGGCAGCCTTCGGCGAAATCGGCATTGTCGCGGAGCGCCATCGCGGCCTTGGTGTCCATCACGTTGATGACGCGGAGGCCGGTGCGTTGGCCCACATCCCAGTCGTTGAAATCATGGGCTGGGGTGATCTTCACCGCGCCGGTGCCCTTTTCCGGGTCGGCATAGCTGTCGGCCACGATGGGCACGCGCCGCCCGGTGATCGGCAGGATCACATGCTTGCCGATCAGATGCGCATAGCGCCGGTCATCGGGATGGACCGCAACGCCCGTATCGCCGAGCATGGTTTCGGGCCGGGTTGTGGCGACGGTCAGGTAATCGCGGGTCTCGGTGTCGGTGACATTGCCGTCTTCGTCAAACGCCACCGGATGTTCGTAGGTCTCGCCATCCTCCAGCGGATAGCGCAGGCGCCACATATGCCCGTCTTTTTCGACCTGCTCGACCTCCAGATCGGAGATTGCCGTTTCGAAATGCGGGTCCCAGTTCACCAGGCGTTTGCCGCGGTAGATAAGCGGATCGGGTTTGCCGTCGGCATCCTTGTTGTTGTACATGGCCACGAAGACCTTGATGACGGCATCGTGGAAATTGCCTTGCTCGCCGTCGGGCGCATTGGGCGCGCCGGACATGGTGAAGGCGTTGCGCGACCAATCGCAAGACGCGCCGAGGCGTTTGAGCTGGTTGATGATGGTGTCGCCGGATTCGGTCTTCCACTCCCAGACTTTCTTCAGAAAATCCTCCCGGCCCAGATCGCGGCGGGTGGCATTGCCCTCGGCGGCCAGTTTGCGCTCAACGACCATCTGCGTGGCGATGCCCGCATGGTCCTGCCCCGGCTGCCAGAGCGTGTCGAAGCCGCGCATCCGGTGCCAGCGGGTCAGGATATCCTGCAAGGTGTTGTTGAAGGCGTGGCCCACATGCAGCGAGCCGGTCACATTCGGCGGCGGGATCATGATGCAGAACGTCTCGTCGCGCGAGGCGTTTGCGCCGGCCTTGAAAGCGCCTGAGGCTTCCCATTCCGCGTAGATCCGGGCCTCGGCCTCGGCTGCGTTAAAGGTCTTTTCCATCGCCTTATACCCTTGGGGTTTTGTTTGTCTGGGATCATCTAGCGAAGCGGGCGGGAAAGGCCAAGCCTCGATCCGGTCCATGGGGCCTGGACACTGGCGTTTGGGCCGTTAATCTCGGTTTGAAAGCAGTTTGCTGCGAGGACACACCCCATGACGAAATTCGGAACCAGCCAGCCGGTCACCCGGTTGGAGGACACCCGCCTGCTGACCGGGCATGGTCGGTATATTGATGATATCGCGCCGGAGGGCGCGCTTTTTGGCTATGTGCTGCGGAGCCCTGTGGCGCATGGGGAGATCACCGAGTTGGACTTGGACGACGCGCGGGAGGCGCCAGGGGTGCATCTTGTGCTGAGTACGGCCGATTTGGCGGCGGCAGGGCTGGCCAATGCGATGAAGTTTTCGACGGTGAAGAACCGCGATGGGTCGGATGGCGCGGCCCCCGCGCGACCGATCTTGGCCGAGGGGCGGGTGCGGTTCGTCGGCGAGCCGGTGGCCTTTGTGGTGGCCGAGAGCTTGGCCGAAGCGAAAGATGCCGCCGAGATGATCGGCTTCGATTTCGACGAGTTGGAGCCGCATATGGCGGTGCAGCCGGGCGGGGCGGAGCTGCACCCCGAGGCGCCGGAGAATCTGGCCTATGATTGGGGTCTGGGCGATGAAGAGGCGACTGAGGCTGCCTTGGCCGCCTCGGCGCATCGGGTGCGCTTTGAGATTGAGGACAACCGGATCATCGTCAACTCGCTGGAGCCGCGGGGCTGTTACGCCGAGCTTGAGGGCGATCGGCTGCATTTGGCGGTGAACGGGCAGGGCGTTTGGGGCACCAAGGCGGCCCTTGCGAAATGGTTCGGGCTGGACGCGGAAGAGGTTCGCGTGACCACGCCGGATGTGGGCGGCGGGTTCGGTATGAAGGGGATGGATTACCCCGAGTATTTCCTGGTGGCCCATGCGGCGCGCGCGCTTGGCCGACCGGTCCGCTGGATGTCGGAGCGGACCGAGGCGATGCTGAGCGACAATGCGGGCCGCGATCTGGTCTGTATCGCGGAGCTTGGCTTTGACGCCGACTATCGGATGACCGCCTATCGCATGTCGTCGCTCTCAAATATGGGAGCTTACAACTCGCAATTCGGTCAACCGATTCAGAGCCAGTTGTTCAGCCGCGTACTGACCGGCGTTTATGATGTGCAGGCGATTTATATGAACAATCGCGGCATCTATACCAACACGACGCAGGTCGATGCCTATCGCGGGGCCGGGCGGCCTGAGGCGATCTATACGCTGGAACGCGCGATGGATTACGCGGCGCGCGAGTTGGGTGTGGACCCGCTGGAGCTGCGCCGCCGGAGCTTCATCGCACCTGAGCAGATGCCGTATAAGACCGCCGTCGGCGAGCTTTACGATGTGGGCGCGTTTGACCAGCTTTTGACCCGGGCCGAGGCGGAGGGCGATTTGGCCGGGTTTGCGGCGCGGAAGGCGGCCTCAGAAGGTCAAGGTAAGCTGCGCGGCTTGGGGGTTTGTTATTATATCGAGAGCATTCTGGGTGACCCGAGCGAGACCGCGAAGATTGAGCTGACCAAGACCGGGGCGAAGGTCTATGTGGGCACGCAATCGAACGGGCAGGGTCATGAGACGGTCTATGCCCAGTTTGTGCATGACCAGACCGGCTTGCCGATTGCGGATATCGAGGTCGTCCAGGGTGATAGCGACCAAATTGCCAATGGCGGGGGGACCGGCGGCAGCCGCTCGGTCACAACGCAGGGCACCGCGCTCAGGGCCACTGGCGATGCGTTGATTTCCGGCCTGGTGCCGTTTGTCGAAGGCATGATGGAGGCCGAGGAGGTCAGCTTCGATGCCGAAGAGGGCGTGTTCCGTGCGCCGGGCTCAAACACGGTCGTGACGCTTCTCGAAGCGGCGGAGGCGGCGCGTGCCGAGGGGCAGGCGGCGCTTTGCGTGGCTGAAGAGACCACGAAACTGCCGGGCCGATCCTTTCCCAATGGCTGCCATATCGCGGAGGTCGAGATTGATCGCGACACTGGCGTGACCGAGGTTGTGCGCTATACGGTGGTCGATGATTTCGGCAATCTGATGAACCCGATGCTGGCCGAAGGGCAGGTGCATGGCGGCGTGGCGCAAGGGATCGGTCAGGCGATCACCGAACATGTGGTTTATGACGAAGATGGTCAGCTTCTGACCGCGACCTTCATGGATTACGGGATGCCGCGCGCCGATGATATGCCGTTTGTCGCTTTCCATACCGAGCCGGTGCCGTCGACGGCCAACGCGCTTGGGATGAAGGGTTGCGGCGAGGCGGGAACCGTGGGCGCCTTGGCGGCCGTGGCCAACGGCGTGCAAGACGCACTTTGGCCGCTTGGTATTCGGCGTGTGGATATGCCGTTTACACCGGCGCGGGTTTGGGCGCTGTTGCAAGAGGGAGAAGGGGGCATTGCTGCGGAATAACCGGCTCTGGACCCGTCTGAAAGGGTTTCGCAGCGCGCCGCCGCGCCTGCCGGTTGTGCGCCCGGCCTATTCTCATGTGGTTCTGCTTGATGGGACCATGTCGAGCCTCTTGCGTGGGCAAGAAACCAATATCGGGCTGACCTATCGGTTGTTGTCGGAGCTAGGCCCGTCAGAGCCCATCACGCTCTACTATGAGCCGGGGATTCAGTGGCGCGGCTATCGGCGCGCAGTGGAGGTGCTGGCCGGGGTCGGGATCGACCGACAGATCAAGCGCGCCTATTTGTTCTTGGCCCGGAATTATCAGCCCGGAGACCGGATTTTCCTGATGGGCTTTTCGCGCGGGGCCTATGCGGTGCGCTCGCTGGCCGGGTTGATCGACAAGATGGGCTTGCTGCGCGCGGCCCAGGTTGAGGAAGACACCTTGGCACGGGTCTATGAGCATTACCGGTCTGATCCAGACGGTCCGCGCGCGGCGGCGTTGAAGGCCACGCTCTGCCATCCGAAGGTCGAGATCGCCTTTATGGGTGTCTATGACACCGTGCGCGCGTTGGGCCTGCGCTGGCCCGTGGTTTGGCGGTTCATGGGCAAGCCGCATCCCTATCACAGTGATGGTCTAGGGGCCTCGACCAAAGAGGCCCGGCATGCGCTGGCGATGGATGAAACCCGCGATGTCTATGCCCCGGTTTTGTGGAGCGTCGATGCGGCGCGGGCCGGGCAAGTGCAGCAGGTTTGGTTTCGGGGGGCGCATGGCGATATTGGCGGGCAACTGGGCGGCTTGCGCGCGGCACGACCCTTGTCGAACATCCCGCTGGTCTGGATGTTGGGCGAGGCGGCGGCTTCCGGTCTGCCGCTGCCGCAACATTGGCGCACGCGCTATCTGACCGATGTCACGGCGCCGTCGGTTGGCACGATGTCGGGGTGGAGCAAAGCGTTTTGGTCGCGCCATCGGCGGGTGGTTGGGCGCGATCCGTCCGAGCGGATACATCTCTCGGCAAAGGCGGCCGCGGCTGAGCGGGGGGTGGTCTTGCGGGGCGGCGGCCCGCGTCACGCCCCCGGGTGAACCCGGGAACCCTCCGCGGGCCGCGTTGCCACGGACACGGGGCGACCCCCTGGCGAGATGGGGCTAGGGTTGGCGCTTGGCGCGCAGCGTTGGGTCGGATTGGCGCGGGTCTTCGGGCCAGGGGTGTTTGGGATAGCGCGCGCGCATATCCTTGCGCACATCCGCATAGGAGCCCGACCAGAACCCCGGCAAATCGGTGGTGATTTGGATCGGGCGGTTGGCCGGAGAAAGCAGCGTGATTTTGAGCGGCAGTTTGTCGGGGCCGATTTTGGGATGGGTGGTGGTGCCGAAGACCTCTTGCAGGCGAAGCGCGATTTCCGGCGTGTCGGTGCTGTAATCGATCGGGACCTGCCGATTGAGCGGTGTCTTCCAGGTGGCCGGAGCGAGGGTATCCAGCCGTTGCTGGGTCTCCCATCCGAGAGAGGCGGCCAGCGCCTCGACAAGGTTCAGGCGTTTGAGATCAGCGGCAGAGGCGATGCCGTCAAGATACGGCGCGGCCCAATCCTCCAACCCATCCAGAAGGGCGGCATCGGACATATCGGCGAGACCTGCGAACCGGATGCGGGCGCGGAGCAGGGCGGCCGGTTTGGTCCAATTGAGCGCGTCGATGCCGAGATCCCGAATGCCGTCGACCATCGCGGCGCGGATCGCCTCGGATGGGGCATCCGACCACCCACGATCATCCAGAATGATCGCGCCGAGACACTCTTGTTTCCGCGCCAGAACCCGCCGGTCACGACGCGACCAGGTGCACCTCTCCTGCCAGGTGATCTGATCCGCGAAGAGGGCGCGGATTTGGCTTTCGGCAATTGGGATCGTTTGGCGAATGCGGGCTTCGCGAGGGTCACCATCAAGATCGGTCACAACAAGGAGCCGTTGCCCGGCAAGCGGGTCTCCTTCAGGTAAAACGGCCCCTTTGCCGCCGGAGAGGAGATAGCGCGGCGCATCCCCTTTGCGCCGAAGGGCGATGCGGTCGGGATATGCGAGGGCTGCCTGTTCGGCGGGGTCATGCGCCGGGCCGGATTCGAAGCGGGCGAGGCGTTTCGCCTCGGTCTTGATCCGCGCGATTGCGGCGCGGTCGGCCGTTGCCGGGGCTTGGCCGGTCAGGGCGCGGAGACGCAAGGCGAGATCACTGCCTTGGCCCCGGAGCGGGTCGCGCTCGGCCAAGAGCGCGGCGAGCAGAGCACTGCCCCTGCCACCGAGGCTGACCATATGGGCCAGACGGGGATGCAGTGGCAGTTTGACAAGCTGGCGACCATGGTCGGTGATCCGAGCCGCGTCATCGAGCGCCTCGATGGATTTGAGCAATGCGCGGGCCTCTGCAAGCGCGCCTTCGGGGGGAGGTGTGAGAAATGCCAAACCTTCATCGCCACCCCATTGCGCGAGATCGAGGGCGAGGCCGGCGAGATCGGTTGCCTCGATCTCGGCAGGTGGAAAGGCGGGGAGCGCCCCCTCGGCCCCTTTGGTCCAGTTGCGATAGCAGACCCCGGGCGCGACCCGACCGGCGCGGCCCCGGCGCTGATCAGCTTCGGCGCGGCTCACAGGTTCGGTCACCAGGCGCGACATGCCGGAGCTTGGGTCAAACCGGGCACGGCGGGCGCGGCCGCCATCGATCACCACACGCACGTCTTCGATGGTCAGCGAGGTCTCGGCGATGGCGGTGGCTAGGACAAGTTTATGCCCCTTTTGCGCAGGCCGGATGGCCGTGCGCTGATCACCGAGTTTCATGGCGCCATAGAGGCTGTGGACATGGATATCGGGCGGAAGTTGGCCTGCCAACAAGCTGGCGGTGCGGCGGATTTCGCCTTCGCCAGGCAAGAACACGAGAAGGCCGCCCTCTGTCTCCTGGACAGCTTGCAGAATGAGGCTGGCCATTGTCGTCTCGAACCGGTCGGTCTTGGCTGGCGGTCGGTCTCGCCAGATCGTCTCAACCGGGAAGGCCTGACCTTGAGATGAGATCAAAGGGGCACTATCGAGCATGGCGGCCACGGGCCCGGCATCAAGCGTGGCGGACATGACCAGGATTTGCAGATCGTCGCGCAGCGCCCGCCGGACCTCCCAAGCCAGTGCCAAGCCCAGATCGGCGTTGAGGGAGCGTTCGTGGAATTCGTCGAAGATCACCGCGCCGATGCCTGGGAGTTCCGGATTGTCTTGCAGCATTCGGGTCAGGATGCCTTCGGTCACCACCTCGATCTGGGTTTCTTTGCTGACCGCACTGTCGCCGCGCATCCGATAGCCGACCGTCTGACCAGGGGCCTCGCCCAGGGTTTCGGCCATACGTTCGGCAGCGGCGCGCGCGGCCAAGCGACGGGGTTCCAGCAAAACAATGCGGCCTTTGGTGATCCCGGCCTCGCGCATCGCCAGCGGCACGCATGTGGTCTTGCCTGCGCCGGGTGGGGCTTGCAGCACCGCGCGACCTTTGGTGGCCAGGGCGTGCATCAGCTCTGGCAGAATGTCCTCGATCGGAAGTCGCATCGGCCTATGGTCGTCTGATGATCCGCACCGGCCCATAAAGGGACTGTGCCGCGACCGAGGTCAACCGAAAGACGCCGGGCGTGGTTTCCGAAAAGGAGGCGGTAAATGGAAACGCCCGCCGATCGGCCATCTCTTCGGGCGTGTACCCGGCGACACGTTGATAGAGGCCGTCACAGGTGATGGTGCCAGTGTTGCCTCTGCCAGGGCCAAGGACCAAGCGGGCGCGCCGACGACCGTCAAAGATCGGCAAGGTCCAGTTGCAGAGTGTGGTTGCCGGTTGTGGGCGGGCGAGGCGGTAGAGCGCGGACAGCGGATCGACCGTTCCGGATTGCGCCGCGGGGTCGGTATCCCACGGCGCGGGCGCGCGGGGCGGGCCGATGAAGGCGATGGCGGGGGTGTCGCCCTGATACGTCAGGGTCACCCGGCTTTCACGACGCCCGGTGTTGATGTCGGCCGCATAACGGCGGGGGCGTGGTATCGGGCTGTTGAACCGGCCCTCGGCTGTCATATCGAACCGCACCTCCCGAAAGAGGGTGGCGAGCCCGGTGCTATCGAAGCGACCGGCGATGGCATAAGCCGCGTCGATCTCTTCCGCGACCAGAGTAATCTCGCCGACCCGCAGCCCGGCATAGCGGACATCGAAACGGCTCTCCTCCTGAGCCTGGCCCGGAACGACAAACATGATCAACGCCAGAAGGCTCGCCAGATAAAGACGCATAGTAAACCTGTCATCAAATTCGCGCGCGCATGCGGTGGCACTGGACAGTGCGCGCAGGATGCGGGCAAGTAATGGGATGCGCCGAAATTGCGGTGCTCGGGCAGGATAATGGGGAAAGACGACCCTTACATGACGGAACAACAGGTCGCTCAGACAGATTTGGCGATGCGGATTTTGGCGGGAGAACGCCGGGCTTTGGCGCGGGCGGTGACTTTGGTCGAAAGCACGCGGGCCGATCATCGGGCCCAAGCAGCGGCCTTGTTGGAGGTTTTGCGCGGTCATGGTCGGCAAGCCCTGCGCATTGGACTCTCCGGCACGCCGGGCGTGGGGAAATCGACCTTTATCGAGACCTTTGGGATGATGTTGGTCAGCCAAGGGCTCCGCGTGGCCGTTTTGGCGGTCGATCCGTCTTCAACACGCTCTGGCGGCTCGATTCTGGGCGACAAAACCCGGATGGAGCGGCTCAGCCGAGAGCCGGGCGCGTTTATCCGCCCCTCGCCCTCCTTGTCTCATCTCGGTGGCGTCTCGCGGCGGACTCGTGAGGCGGTCGCTCTGTGCGAGGCGGCGGGGTTCGATGTGGTGCTGATCGAAACCGTGGGGGTCGGGCAATCCGAGACCATGGTTGCCGAGATGTGCGATCTTTTTGTCTTGCTTCTCGCCCCTGCGGGTGGCGACGAGTTGCAGGGCGTCAAGCGCGGTATCATGGAAATTGCCGATCTGATCTTGGTCAACAAGGCTGATGGCGAGTTGAAAGCAGCGGCGACACGCACCTGCGCCGACTATGCCGGGGCGTTGCGGCTGATGCGCAAACGGGCGGAGGATCCTGACGGGTTTCCCAAGGCGCTTCCCGTTTCGGCGTGGGAGGATGACGGGTTGGACGCAGCCTGGGACGAGATGCAGACCTTGGCAGCATGGCGTCGGGCGGAGGGCCATTGGGAAAAACGCCGGGCGGCACAAGCGGCGCATTGGTTCGAGGAAGAGGTGCGGAGCGGTCTTCTGGCGCGGCTGAGCCGTGACGCTGACGTGAAGCGCGCGATGGCTGAGATGGCTGCACGGGTGGCCGCCGGTGAACTGAGCCCGGATGCCGCGGCCGAAGAGATGTTGGGCCGATTGAAGCACTAGCCCGGGATTTTGGTTCGAAAGCGGGTGTTTGCTAAGAAAGCATTAACCAAATTCATTGAATTCTCGGAGCGTCGGCGGATCGGTTTCTAGGGACCGGTCATCGCCGTGGGTTATGTCGCGCGCTAAGAGGAATATCGATGACGGATCTGACGTCTGATCTGGAGGGGCAGGTCCCCGGGTTTTCCGAAGAGGCGATGCGAGGTCTGGATGATTTGGAGGCGCGTATTCCGCCCGCAGATGCCGTGTTGACGCCGGCCTTCACCCGCAGCTTCCGCCAGACGGACCGGCTCTCGCCTGATGTAGCCGCGGGTGGCGGCCTGGTCACCGGCAAAGATGGCACGAAACGTCCGCATTATTGGGGCCATCGCGATCGGCTGCGGGAGCGGTTTTTGACCGGCGGGCATAAGCCGATGCCTGATTATGAAATCCTGGAACTGCTGCTTTTCAACGCGATCCCGAGGATTGACCTGAAACCACTCGCCAAAAGGCTCCTGGCGGCATTTGGTGATTTGAACGGGGTTGTTGCGGCGTCTGAACATCGGCTGTTGCAGGTCGAAGGTGCGACAGCAAAGGTCTATTTGCAGTTGCGCATTGTTGAGGCGTTTGCCCATCGGATGGCGTTGGCCAAAGTCATGCATCGCGAGGTGGTCTCCTCCTGGGATGATCTGATCACTTATTGCCGCACGGCGATGGCGCATCGGGAGACCGAGCAGTTTCGTGTGTTGTTCTTGGATCGAAAAAACGTGCTGATCGCCGATGAAGAACAGGCGAAGGGCACGGTTGATCACGTGCCAGTCTATCCCCGTGAGGTGGCAAAACGGGCGCTGGAGTTGAACGCATCCTCAATCATTCTGGTGCATAATCATCCGTCGGGCGACCCGACGCCGAGTCCGCAAGATATCGATGTAACCCGCCGGATCGTGGAGGCCTGTGACACGATCGGCGTGGCGGTGCATGATCACGTGATCATCGGCAAGGAGGCCGAGGTGTCGTTCCGAGCGGAGGGGCTGTTTTAGGCACCCTTCGCCAGCGGTCGCGCGCGCGGCGACGCTACCGGAAAATCGCGTCGCCCTGCTCGTCGATCACCTGTTTCGCTTTGCGGATGGAGAAAGCCTCCGCCTCCTCGGCGCTCTGGATCGTATCGGCGCGGAGCAATTGGTGCACCTTCACCTCGCCATCGATCTCCTTCTCGATCCGCGCGGCGAGGCGATAGCCACCCTGACCCGATTGTGGCTCCGGGAAGATGCGGAAGTCTTTATAGACCTCGGGCTCCTTCTCGGGCTTGGCGCCGCCGCCGAAGAGTTTCGATAAAAGCGACATCGCGTTACCCCGTCTGGTTCATCTGGTCGATGTAATACCTAACGCAATCTTGCACTCGGCGGAACCTGTCGCCGCCCAGATGTGTGCCGCCGAACCAACGGGTGACGATGACAACGTGGTTCTGGAGATCCTCGCGCTCCAGCATCCGCAAGATGACCATGCCCACGCCGGCCTCTCCGTCATCGTTCTTGATGGGGCCTTCGGAGGTGAGGAGCGCCCAGGTGTTATGGGTGGCTTTGGCGAATTTCTTGTTGCGCTTGAGGGCTTTGATGGTCGCGAGCGCCTCAGCTTTCGAGGCCGCCGGTGCGCCGGAAACAGCGTATTTGGAGCCGCGGTCGGTGAGGATGTTGTCAAAAGTGGTGAGGGTCATTGAACCGGGATAGCGTGGTTCGCGACCACCGGAAAGAGCAGAGCCGGGCGAGTGCCTGCCCGTGGGCTGGCGCAAACACGGTGGATCGGGGACGGTTTATGGAAGCCAAGTCATTACTCGGGTTGAACGGAGCGTCCCGTCGCCAAAGTGCCAGCCCGCCGGGACGGGCAGGTGCTCGCCGGGCGGCCTACGGCCTTGGTTCCGGGCGGTGTTGACCCCCTAGATGCTCCACTGCTTCTTGAGGTGTTTGAACACAGCGCAATCCAATAGCTTCCAGAGCCTCGGCTTTCCGCTGAAAATCCTTGGTATTGCTCGTGACCAAGACGTCTCTGCCAGCGTCGATATGTGTCCAAAGGGTGTGGACGTCGCACCAAGCGTTCCGCCACTTCTTCCATTTCGGGGACCGCAGCTCTTCGTCACGTAGTTCCGACGGAAGTGCCCTTGCGATGTTTGGAAACAAAATCTGCCAGATTCTATCGCTTTGGGCATCAAAATCGTTGCTTACCCACTTGCTTAGTCCCCAATACGTCAGACCAAACACCATTGGTCCAAGGACCAAGTCGAGATCGCTCCAACCTAAGCGGTCTATTCGCTCTCGAAACTGCTCTGCAGAACCAGGAAATTCTTTCGATCCGGCAAGGTTTTCAGAAGCGGAGACGGTCGTCAAACCTACTGAGATCAATTGAGACCTGTGGAACTCGACTAGACGCTCAATGAATTGCGCGTCGCTTTCGCATTCTTCAACGGCAACGACGCAATTCCAATCAAGCGTGTAGCTTGTCCTACTGATCCAAGAAACTCCGCAACTTCCGCGACCGGCTCGGATGCTTCAGCTTCCTGAGCGCCTTCGCCTCAATCTGCCTGATCCGCTCGCGCGTCACAGAGAACTGTTGACCGACTTCCTCAAGCGTATGATCGGTGTTCATCCCGATGCCAAACCGCATCCTCAACACACGCTCTTCGCGCGGGGTCAAAGATGCCAGAACCCGAGTTGTGGTCTCTTTCAGGTTCTCCTGAATCGCGGAATCGAGCGGTAGGACGGCGTTCTTATCCTCGATGAAATCGCCGAGCTGCGAATCCTCTTCGTCGCCAATCGGCGTCTCCAGCGAGATCGGTTCCTTGGCAATTTTCATCACCTTGCGAACCTTCTCCAGCGGCATCTGCAGCTTCTCGGCCAATTCTTCCGGCGTCGGCTCTCGACCAATCTCGTGCAGCATCTGGCGCCCGGTGCGGACCAGCTTGTTGATCGTTTCGATCATATGGACCGGAATCCGGATTGTCCGGGCTTGGTCGGCGATCGAGCGGGTAATCGCCTGACGGATCCACCAGGTGGCATAGGTGGAGAATTTATAGCCGCGACGGTACTCGAATTTGTCGACCGCCTTCATCAGGCCGATATTGCCTTCCTGGATCAGGTCGAGGAATTGCAGACCGCGATTGGTGTATTTTTTGGCAATTGAGATCACGAGACGCAGATTCGCCTCGACCATCTCTTTCTTTGCCTGGCGGGCTTCTTTTTCACCCTTCTGGACCTGGTTCACGATCCGGCGGAATTCGTTGATGTCGAGGCCGACATAGGTGCCGACCTGGGCCATATCGGCGCGCAGCTCTTCTACCTTGGGCCGGGAGCGCTCCATCAGCGCTTGCCAGCCCCGACCGGAATTGTCCGCCATCCGGTCAACCCAGGTCGGATCAAGCTCATAGCCGCGATAGGCTTCGATGAATTCGCGACGGTTGATCCGCGCCTGGTCGGCCAGTTTCACCATGCCGCTATCGATCGACATGATCCGGCGGTTGATACCATAAAGCTGGTCGATCAGCGCTTCGATCCGGTTGTTATGAAGATGCAGCTCATTGACCAGTTCGACGATCTCGGAGCGCAGCTTTTGATAAGCTTTCTCTTCTTTGGCGGAGAAGCTCGAATCCTCGTTCAGGGTCGCGGAAATCCGCAAATCCTGCATCTCGGAGAGTTTGACATAGTCGCGCGCGATCAGGTCGAGGGTTTCCAGGACGCGCGGTTTCAGCGCCGCTTCCATCGCCGCCAGGCTCATATTGGCCTGTTCGTCCTCATCATCCTCGTCATCGTCTTGAGTAATCGGGTTGCCGTCGGCATCAAGCTCTTGCTTGGCCTCGCCGTCGGGCTTGGCGGGCGCAGCATTGTCGTTGGAGACGGGCGTGGCAACGACCGGTTCGTCGCCGTCTTCATCCTCACCCATTTGCCGGCCGAATGTGGCGTCGAGATCGATCACGTCGCGCAGAAGAATATCTTCGTCGAGAAGTTCGTCGCGCCAGATGGTAATCGCCTGGAAGGTCAGTGGGCTTTCGCAGAGCCCCGCGATCATCGTGTTGCGCCCTGCCTCGATGCGTTTGGCGATGGCGATCTCGCCCTCGCGGGAGAGCAGTTCCACCGAGCCCATTTCGCGCAGATACATCCGCACCGGGTCATCGGTCCGGTCGAGTTTCTCGGTTTCGGTCGCGGCGACGGCCACTTCGCGGGAGGTCGAGGCCTCGACCACTTCGGTCGCCGGTTTGGCCTCGGTGTCCTCTTCCACCTCGTCATCTTCGATAATGTTGATACCCATTTCGGATAGCATCGACATCACGTCTTCGATCTGCTCGGAACTGACCTGCTCGGGCGGCAGAACGGTGTTCAGCTGATCGTAGGTGATGTAGCCCCTGGTTCGCGCTTCCGCGATCATCTTTTTGACGGCGGTTTGGCTCATATCGAGGCTGATCTCGGCCTCGTCCCCGTCTTGTTTGCGATCGTCGGTGTCTTTGGCCATGCGCGATAATCCTTTCGCTACGGGGTGATTCGCACCCACGCCGTAAACTCATGTCTTAGCGCGAATCACTGATTCGCACACCCGGGTTAGCCCTTTTTCTTCTCCCATGCGCGTCCATCAATCAAGCTGCGCAGGTGCGCGGACAAGGCCGCCCGGTCTTCGCCTTGATCCGCCGTCTCTGGCGGTGTGGGGTGATCGGCGCGATGTCGGGTCTGGACGGCATGGTTCAAGCGCCAGGACAGGTGGGTATCTTCTTCGGTCGTTTCTAAGTCTTCCAACGCCTCGGACAGTTCATAGGCGATGCCCCGACGTGCGGCGAGTTTGGCAAATTCTTCCGCCAAGCAGAGCGCCGCTTTGTCCGGGTCGCCATTCGCGCGCAAGAAGGGTGCGATGCGCACATGGCCGAGCGCGCACAGGTTTTCAAGGGTTTGTCGCAAATTTGCATCATCTAACTCGGCCAAAAGCGCCTCTGCATCCCGCGCTGCGCTGTGAAGCAGGTGCGCTGCGAGGCGGGCTTGATCGGGATGGCCCGGCGCGAGCCGGTCGAGATCAGGTTCAAATTGGTCGATCAGGCCGGGGTATTGGCAGAGGGTCGCAAGGATCAATGCGGCCCGCAGATCGGCATCCGAGAGTGACCCCGCAGCCAGCGCCGAAGCCCGGGTGCTGGCCGCGGGCGCGGCCTCAGCTTTTGGTTTGAAGCCGCCCCGGTTGGCCGGTTTGCGATTGCCTTTGAAAAGCTGCCAGCGCAGATCATTGATCGCCTCGCCATAGTGCCGCTTGAGCGACGGGTCTTGGATCTTGCTGATCGCTTGGCGCAGCGTTTTGTCGAGGGCAGCGCGACGCTCGGGGCTGTCGAAGCTTTTGCCCTCGGTCTCGCGGCGCCAGAGCAGTTGCACCATCGGCTGCGCGCCCTCGATCAAATCGCGCATCGCTCGCGGGCCCTTGGCGCGGAGCAGATCGTCAGGGTCTTGGCCCTCGGGCATCAGCGCGAACCGTAGCGATTTGCCAGCCTCCAGCATTGGCATCGCCAGGTCGATCAGGCGCATCGCCGCACGCAAACCTGCCGTATCACCATCCAATGCGATCACCGGTTCGTCGGCCATACGCCAAAGCAGTCGAAGTTGATCCTCGGTGATCGCGGTGCCAAGCGGCGCAACGGTTGCTTCAAAACCCGCCCGGACCAAGGCGATCACATCCATATAGCCCTCGGCCACAATCAGCGGTTGGCCTTTGCCAGCAGCCTCCCGCGCGGGACCGTGATTGTAGAGCGCGCGGCCCTTGTCGAAGAGATCGGTCTCGCGGCTATTGAGATATTTCGCTTGCGCATCCGCGGCCATCGCCCGCCCGCCAAACCCGATGCAGCGCCCGCGCGCATCACGGATCGGAAAGATGATCCGGTCGCGGAACGCGTCATAGGGCGCGCGGCCATCATCGGGCTGGCGCGCGATATCGGCGGCAATCACCTTATCCGCCGCGATCCCTTTGCCGGTCATCGCCTGGAAAGCAGCGTTTTGAGCGCCGGGCGCATAGCCGATCTCGAATTGGTCGAGCGCGGCCTCATCCAAGCCTCGCCGTGCCAGGTAATCGCGCGCATCGCCGCCCGCCGCGGTCTTCAACTGCAGGCGGAACCAACCAAGAGCGGCTTCGGTCACCTGGGCCAGTTCTGTCCGGTGGTCGGCTTTTTCTTGAGCATGTGGATCGCGTTCGGGCATCGGCATGCCAGCCTCGCGGGCGAGGATTTCCACAGCTTCCATAAACCCCACATTCTCGGTCTCGCGGATAAAGCCGATTGCGTCGCCCTTCGCGTGGCAGCCGAAGCAGTAATAGAACCCCTTGCGGTCATCGATGTGGAAGCTCGCGGTCTTCTCCTGATGGAATGGGCAGGGCGCCCACATATCCCCCTTGGCCTGGTTCGATTTACGGGTGTCCCAGATGACCTTGCGCCCCACGACCTGGCTCAGGGACGTGCGGGTGCGAAGCTCATCAAGGAAACCGGGGGGCAGACTCATGCGCCTTAGTATTAGGTCGGGGCAAGGCGAAGTCCAGAACACCCCGCGAAATGCTCGAAACGTGCCAAATCATTCGGTTTTTCAGCATAGAATGGCCTCAATTCGCTTATAGAGCCGGTGTTAACCATAAATCCTCTGGTGAGGTTTTGGGATGTGATGCCGTTGAGGCCAATAAGGTTGTGAGGATGAGTCGGATTGACTGGGAACCAATGACGAGAGCGTTTCTGTCGAGTGAGAGCGGGGCGGTTGTCACAGATTGGGTCGTTTTGACTGCGGCCACCATGGCGTTATCGCTTGGTGTGTTTGCCGTTGTGTCACCGGGTCTGGAGGATTTGTCCGCTGAAACCGCCGAGGTGCTCTCGGATTCGGATGTGGTGTTTGAGTCGCAGTATTTCGGTCAATCCGTCATGGATATGGCGCTGGCGATGGACGTGGACAATCGCAATGACGCATGGAAAGAGCGGCGCGTGGATCGCGTGCAATCGCTCTCCGATCAGCGATTGGCCAATCAGCTAAGCAACTGGAACAGCCGGACGCCAGAGAACAGCAATCACTCGCAAGAACGGATCGATTTTGAAGTTCGGATTCGTGAACTCGAAACCGAACGGCGCGGCACTTAGTGCTCAAGTCCGGCCCGGGCGGCCACGGCTTTCATCGCCAGTTCCAACTCATGAACGGCTGTCGCCGCCATGGAGCGGAACACCAGGATCGTGAAGCTTTGCGCGCCGCTGCGGGCGATAAGCGCCGACATATGGCCAAGAAGGCTTCGCGCGGCATGGCCGCGTTTGAAGACACTGGGGTTTAGATCCAGCGGGGTCAGACGCGCCAGAACGGCCTCAACCTCTGCGCCCTTGATGTTGAGGACGGCCCAGGCATCGGTTTGATCGACCAAGGCGGCATGGGTGGCGAGGCTCTGATCCGGGGCCGTGCTGATCAGAAAGGCCTGATCCATCCCGCTCCAATAGGCTTTGACCTCGCCGCTGCCCGTCACGCGGTTGGGGCCGGGGAAGGCCATGCCATGGGCGGCTTTCAGAGCGGTCGAGAGCGGCTTCACCTGACCAGCGAAAGGCATCACGGCGGTAATCGCGGCGGGGCTGTCTTCGCTCAGTGTGAGGCCGCCGATCTCAAGCGGCAGCAACCCGTCGGCGGGGCTTTTGGCGATAAGATTAGCCACGAACGCGCCCTCCCTCGGGGTCAAAGAACACGGGGTCGCACACCTCGCAGAGGGTTTCGATCCCTCTGAGATGATCCACATGGTTCACCGTCTCACCATGCCGGGCGCGCCCATTTTTCAGGAAGGCCTGGCCCAAATAGGTGCCAAGCGTCGGCGAGAAACAGACCGAGGTGACATAGCCTTGATCGTTCACGCGGACCGCCTCGGCCCCTTCGTCGAAGAGATGCGCGCCTGCGGTCAGTTGCTTCACCGCACCGATGGGTTTCAGGCCGACCAGTTGCTCCCGCTCCGGGCCAAGCAGCCCCTCGCGGGCCGCAGCGGTTTTGCCGATACAGTCTTTCTTGGCGGAGATCATCCGCTCCATGCCGATATCGAACGCGGTCACGCGGCCATGTATTTCGGCATGGGTGATGAAGCCCTTTTCGATCCTGAGCACGTTTAGCGCTTCCATTCCGTAAGCGCCGCCGCCCATGGTCTCGGCGCGGGCGACAAGATCGCGGAACAACGCATCGCCGTAACGCGCTGGCACCGCCACTTCATAGGCATGCTCGCCTGAGAAGGAGATGCGGAACAGGCGGCCATCAACCCCATGCACTTTCACCGGACCGCAGGTCATGAAGGGCCAGATTTCGCCGTCGATGGGGTCGTCCAGCACCGTGTTGAGCAGATCGCGGGCCATTGGCCCGGCCACCGCGAATTGCGCCCATTGCTCGGTGACTGAGACGAAGCGCACATCCAGATCGGGGCGCAGCGCTTGGCTCACAAACTCCAGATGCGTCATGACCTGCCCAGCAGCGGCGGTGGTGGTCGTCATCACATAATGCGTGTCGGAGAGCCGGGCCGTGGTGCCATCATCCATCACCATCCCGTCTTCGCGTAGCATGAGGCCATAACGCACGCGGCCCGGTTTCAGGGTCGAAAAGGTATTCGTGTAGACAAAATCGAGGAAGGCACCCGCATCCGGCCCCTGAATATCGATCTTGCCTAGTGTCGAGACATCGCAAATGCCGACCGTTTCGCGGACCATATTGACCTCGCGGTCGCAGCTCTGCCGCCAGGTCGTCTCGCCTTGGGCGGGGAAAAAGCTGGGCCGGTACCAGAGGCCGGCTTCGATCATCGGTGCGCCGCGTTGGAGCGTGGCCGCGTGGGAAGTGGTGAAGCGTTCCGGCGCGAAGCCTTTGCCCATTGCGCCCGCCCCCATCGCCGCGATTGAGACGGGGATATAGGGCGGGCGATAGGTGGTCGTGCCGGTTTCCGGAATGCCGCGCCCGGTCGCATCGGCGAGAATGGCGAGGGCGGAGATATTGGAATTCTTCCCCTGGTCTGGCGCCATGCCTTGCGTCGTATAGCGCTTCATATGCTCGACGGAGCGGAAGTTCTCTTGCGCCGCGAGTTTCACGTCTTTGGTCGTCACATCATTGGCGAAATCGAGCCAGGCGCGGCCCTGGCCAGGCACCGACCAAAGCACATCGGAGCCCCCTGCCTCGGCCTGCGCGCTTGGGGCCGCGATGTCAGGGGCGGTTGCGCCAAGCGCGGTGAGCGCTTTGCTGGCGGCGTCGATACCAGCTTGCAGACAGGCGGCAGTGGCGTATTGGCCCGCGCAAGCCCCCGCCGGGATCAGGCCGGGGATCGCATTTTCCGCCGGAACAAAGCCGCTGATGGCCTCGTCCCAAACCGGGCGCGCGTTCATATGGCAGGTCAGGTGCACGGTTGGGTTCCAGCCGCCAGAGACGGCCAGGCAATCGGTCGCGATGGTTTCTTCGCCACCGGCATGGCGGACGGTGATCTCGCGCAGAGCTTGGCGGCCTTTGGTCGAGATCACCTGCCCGCCGGTGATCAAGCGGTAATCGCCCTTCGCCTGGACCTCGGCGCGACTGTCGATAACGGCGGCCACATCGATCCCGGCCTGGGTCAGGTCTCGGGCGGTGCGGTGAGCGTCATCATTGGTGGCAAAGAGCGTCACCTTTTCGCCGGGCGTGACACCATAGCGGTTCAGATAAGTCCGCACGGCGCTGGCCATCATGATGCCGGGCCGGTCATTCATCGGAAAGGCGATCGGGCGTTCTAGGGCGCCCGCGGCGAGCACCGTCTGTTTCGCCTGGATCCTCCAGAAGCATTCGAGCGGTAGATCGGGGGCGGCGGGCACGTGGCTGCCGACCCGCTCGAGCGCACCGTATGTTCCGCCGTCATAAGCGCCGGTCACGGTTGTCCGCGTCATGATCCGCACCCGGCCGGAGGCGCGCAACTCGGCCAGCGTGTTTTCCAGCCAGATCGCGGCGGGCAATCCGTCGATCTGCTCCTCTTCTGACAGGAGCCGCCCGCCGACAACAGCGCTTTCCTCCGCCAGGATCACATCCGCGCCACCCTTGGCCGCTGTCAGCGCCGCCATCAATCCGGTGGGTCCCGCCCCGATCACCAAGATGTCGCAAAAGGCAAAGGCTTTCTCATAGCGCCCGTTGTCCGGCTCCCCCGAGAGCGCGCCGAGACCGGCAGCGCGGCGGATAATCGGCTCATAGAGCTTTTCCCAGAAGGCACGCGGCCACATGAAGGTTTTGTAGTAGAAACCGGCGCTTAGGAAGGGGGAGAGCAGGTCGTTGACCGAGAGAAGGTCGCGGTTGAGCGGGCCGATCCGGTTTTGGCTCCGCGCCTCCAACCCGTCGAAAATCTCTTGCACCGTGGCCCGTACATTCGGGGTCTTTGCCGCGCCCGTGCCGATCTCCATCAGCGCATTGGGTTCCTCCGATCCGGCGGTCAGCACCCCGCGCGGGCGGTGATATTTGAAAGAGCGCCCCATTAGGGTCACGCCATTGGCCAGCAGCGCCGAGGCCAGCGTGTCACCCTGGAAGCCAGAATAGCTTCGCCCGTCGAAGCGGAACGAGACAGGACGTGCCCGATCGATCAGGCCTTTGCCATCAATCCGCATTTGCGCCTCCGGTCACGTCACGGGCCAACTCCACCTTCAGCACCTCATGGGTCACGGTATTCCGCGTTACCTTCAGCCAGGCGGCGCAGCCCGCGCCGTGATGCCAAAGTTCACCGGTCACACCGGCGGGGTTCTCGCGCAGATGCAGGTAGTCGTCCCAAGCGTCCTCACCGGCCTCGGGGACGGGGCGGGTGAGATAGGTCTCGTGACCTTTGATGCTGAATTCGCGGCTGTCGCGATCCCCGCAGAGGGGGCATGTGATACGCATTCTCGTCCCCTAATGCAGATTATGTTGAGAGCCGGTGCCCTCTTCATCCAAGAGCGCCCCGCGGCGGAACCGGTCCAGCCGGAAGCGCGCGGCGGGCTCGTGATGCCGGTCGGTGGCGATCAGATGGGCGAAGGAGAAGCCGGAGCCCGGCACGGCCTTGAAGCCGCCATAACACCAGCCGCAATCGATATAGAGCCCGTCGATATGGGTCTTGTCGATGATCGGAGAGCCATCCGGTGTCATATCCATGATCCCGCCCCAACTTCTGAGCATCTTGGCTTTGCCGATCATCGGCATAAGGGTCATCCCGGCCTCCAGCACATGTTCGGCCATCGGTAGATTCCCGCGCGCGGCATAGGAGCTGTAGAAATCGAGATCGCCGCCAAAGACCAATCCGCCTTTGTCGGACTGGCTGATATAAAAATGGCCCATGCCATAGGTGACCACATTGTCGATGCAGGGTTTCAGGCCCTCGGTGACAAAGGCTTGCAGGATATGACTTTCGATGGGCAGGCGCATGCCCGCCATGGCCGCGACCTGGCCTGAGCGCCCGGCGACAACAATCCCGACCTTCTTGGCTTTGATCGCGCCGCGTGTCGTTTGAACGCCTGTGACGCGGCCATCTTCGATGTCGATCCCGGTCACCTCGCATTGCTGGATCAGATCGACGCCCCGTTGATCTGATCCTCTGGCATAGCCCCAAGCCACGGCGTCATGGCGCGCGGTGCCCCCACGCGGGTGGTAGAGCCCGCCATATATCGGGAAGCGTGTCTGATCATAATCGAGATAGGGCATCATCCGGCGGCAGTCGGCCTGGCTCAGCAAGATGGCGTCATCGCCCTGATTGATCATTGCATTGCCGCGCCGGACGAAGGCATCGCGCTGGCCGTCGGAATGGAAAAGGTTGATGATCCCGCGCTGACTGTGCATCGCGTTATAGTTCAACTCTTGCTCCATACCTTCCCAGAGTTTCAGAGAATGGGAGTAGAACTCGGAATTGCCCGGCAGGAAGTAGTTGGCCCGCACGATGGTGGTGTTGCGCCCGACATTGCCGCCGCCGAGATAGCCCTTCTCCAGAACGGCAATGTTGCGAAGCCCGTGCTCTTTGGCGAGGTAGAAGGCAGTTGCAAGCCCATGGCCGCCACCGCCGATGATCACGATATCATAGGCGGGTTTCGGATCGGGGTCGCGCCAGACGGGTTTCCACCCGCGATTGCCTTTCAGGCCCTGGGCCAGAACCTGCAAGCCCGAATAGCGCATCACCGTCTCCCATCTGCCGACTGACACTCAATCGGGTCTTGAGAGACTATTCAAGGGGTCCGTCGGAATGGAAAGCGCAGCGGCGACATTGGGCGGCCAAGTCGCGACTTAGGCGCCGTCTGGTCCTGGGTCCTCCGCACCATCCTCGTCGTCGCGCTCTCCTTCATAGAGCTCGCAGTTGTAGCCGCAGTAGTCCGGTTCGATACCTCTATTGATATCGAGCGGCGGTCCAGAGCGTGGTCGGGTGAGCGTGAAGTTGGTGAATTCGAGGTCATTCAATCCGACATTGAAAGCCGGGCGGTAGGGCAGAGTGGTTTCCACAAGTATCACTGCGTCGCCCGGTGCCATAATCGGCAAACGATCCTCGATATCGGGGATATTTGAGTCGAATAGCCGGGCCATGCCACCAGTTGCAATTGATTCATCCACTCGATACGCGCCTGCATGGTTCATGATAATTTGTGTCACACGAAGGGAGGTGCCTTCGATATCGTAGGAGATGTTCTGAAACACACTCGCGAGGCCCTCAATATCGCTCGCATAGACGGTATCTTGTTGACGGGACAGCACATCGGCGATCGCGTAGGTGGCCTTGACCGACGTGTTGTATGTCCGGAACGCATCAAAGAACACGAAACTTCCGACGAAAAGCCAAGCCAAGATCGGGGTGATGATCACTGCCTCTAGAGCAACGACCGCACGCGTGTCGTGGACGAATCTGAGAACCAACCGTTTCACATTGATCTCCTTGTCGGCTCGTTGACAAAAACGGTACTGGAGACCATGTGAAGGCCGCCGGTGTCATCGCGTGTCAGATTGAGCCCAAATCCAGAGATCGGAAGAATCCGATCAACCACAACGCAGACGCGAACCAGCATGAGATTGTCCAGGCCGTCATCGACGCGCCCCGCAAAGGTTCTGTTTTCATCCGGCCGAAGCATATCGTTCCGGTTGATGCAAAGTGCATCTCCAGGCGGCATGATGTAGTTAAGTTGATCGATATCGCGCAAGTCGAGTTCAAGAATGTCCAGGCAATCCGGGATTACCAAGGTATTGGCGCATATGTTTTCGCGGATCGCGGTTGCAAACTCCGCCGGGTCATCGGGGCGCGCCACCAGATCGAGGCGCAAGAGCCGGATGGTGCTGTCCATCGAGCGTTCTAGCATCACCTGACGGGTCAGAATCATGCCAGTTTCAAAAACCGCGATGAACAGGGTGATTACGATCGGGAACACGATGACAAATTCCATCGTCGCCGTGGCCCGTTCTGACCGAGCGAAATGCCAGATATGATATATGAGCCCCGACATCGAGTTTATTGCACCAACCGGAGCCGGTTGATCGTGGTAGCGATCGAGGCGAACGCGTCCGCGATCTCCAGCCCATTCACATCAAAGTAATGCGACGGCGAGGTGGCACAGTCTTCCATGACTTCGGCCCCACTCTGCGGCGCCTCAAAGGCGACGGTGAAAACAATGATATCTTGAGCGTGGGCTGCATCGCAGATCGCTCTTAGATTCGCATCGGCAATGGCTTGGTCTGCATATTGCCGATATGTGTTGTACCGTAAATCTCGGTAGTAATCCCAATCGCCACCCCAGCGTCTGGCCCCTTCGTAATAGAACTCACCAGCCATCATTCGGGCCGACCAGCGCGACCAGAAGTACTGCCATGGCACGCGGTTGGACTCGTCGCCGCGATAGGGCTCGGTCGAATATGTGCCGCTGGCTCTATCAGGGCGACTACGACCGTCATTGGTCCAATTGCGATCGCCCCGGTCCGGAACCCAATACAGTTCGGTACTGGGCATATACATAGACCAGCGGTCATGGTCCTCGTGATAAAACACGTTCGACAAACCATCACGGCGCGGGCCGGTGATGTCATATTGCCGCGTATTCTCACCGTCGGTCATCAATACGACGATTTTCATCGTGTCTTCATCGGTCGGGACCCCTTCGACGGGATAATCCAGTGGACGATCATTGAAGTCTTCGTGGACCAAGCCTTGTGTGGCGAGTTGTCGAGCGGCTGGCCGGGCTGCGGGGTCGAGAAGACCGACGCCCCAATTCATACCCAGATCGATCGCGGTCCAGCCGCCAGCACTAAAGCTGTTGATATGGGCGTGTAAATCGCTGACGCTGTTCGACCAGGGCAAGATCGCGGCGAAATCATTGGTCTGGCAATGAGGGCGCCGGAACGAGCGATAGGACATATTTGGCGCATTAGAGTCGAAGTTCGCGAGATCGAAATGCGCCAGCCGTTGAACCGGCTGCGATGGATCGATCGCCGTTGTTTCAAAATCGGCCCCAGAGAACCGGGTACAGCTTGAGCGGCTATGCTCGTCAGACAGCGTAAATACGCTTTCTATCGTCGAGCCAGCATTGACTCGACCGTTATAGGGCACAATCGAGACAGAGACGAGCATCTCGTCTTCGACATAGTCATTGGCCTCCATCACCGTCGTGACAAAGTCGCGTGCAGCGGTTTGCATATTGGTCAGTTTGTTGTTGTGCCGCATCGAGCCAGAGATGTCCAAAACCATGGAAATCTCAACGTTATCAATTTGCTCTTCGGCTATGCCAAACCCCGGCGAGGTCAGCGCACGGACGCCGAACATATGCATGAAAACGGAGTTGATGTCCATTTGGGCATCAGCCGAAACCGATCGAGAGTTTAGGTCGTCTTCGACTGACACCGTCAAGCGATAATTCTCAAGGCCCGAGATCTCGAAGTAATCGCGCACAACGGTTTCTGGATCCAAGGTATTGCTCATCGATGCCGCCGCAAGAACGGCCCTGTCCAGCGTGTATTGCAGTTGCACGCGCTGCGTTTCGTATCGCATCACGTCGATGGCGATGCCGCCAATTCCGATCATCAGCACAAACATCATCACACTAAAGATTGTGATGGTGCCGTCCTCGTTGCGGGCGAATCCCGAAAGGCTCGCGCGGTTGCGCAGGTTTTGCAGGGTCTGTTTGGTCCGAGCAGTCATGACCAGGCTCTCCACATCAATTGGTTGGAAATCACGCGGAAACGCAATCTCCCAAGCCGGGTCTGCTCCTTAACCAAGGCAGAAATGGGGCAAAGCGAGGGAGGAAACGGGGTGTTTTCATTAAGGAAACAAACGATTAACGCCCCTTTCGGCGCATCCAGACGAGGTTTTGCGGCTCGGTTTTGGGGATGTCGACTTGCTTTGCGGTGGCGCCTGTGGTCGGGTCGCTCTAAGGCCTGCACCGTGACAGGCCGCCCTGTCATGTGCCGAGGGAGGGAGATGCCATGACGACCGAACCGAGTTTCCGCCAGTCAGTGGATTTGATGTTCAACCGCGCCGTTGCGCTGATGGATCTGCCGCCGGGGTTGGAGGAGAAGATCCGCGTCTGCAACTCCACCTATGTGGTCCGGTTCGGCGTCCGTCTGCGCGGCGAGATTCAAACCTTCACCGGCTACCGCTCGGTGCATTCGGAACATATGGAGCCGGTCAAGGGCGGTATCCGTTATGCGCCGAACGTCCATCAGGATGAGGTCGAGGCGCTGGCCTCGCTGATGACCTTCAAATGCGCCTTGGTTGAGGCGCCGTTTGGCGGATCGAAGGGGGGCCTGTGCATCGACCCGCGCCATTACGAAGAACATGAGATGGAGCAGATCACGCGGCGCTTCGCCTACGAGTTGATCAAACGTGACCTGATCAACCCGTCGCAAAACGTGCCCGCACCAGACATGGGGACGGGCGAGAAAGAAATGGCCATCATGGCCGACCAATACGCTCGGATGAACACCACGGATATCAACGCTAAGGCCTGCGTCACCGGCAAGCCGCCGCATGCGGGCGGCATCCAGGGGCGCGTCGAGGCCACCGGGCGCGGCGTGCAATATGCCTTAAAAGAGTTCTTCCGCCACCCAGAGGATGTGGCCGCCGCCGGGCTAGAGGGCAAGCTTGATGGGAAGCGGGTCATCGTCCAAGGCCTTGGCAACGTCGGCTATCACGCGGCGCTGTTTCTTTCGAAGGAGGATGGCGCGAAAATCACCCATGTGATCGAGCGCGATGGAGCGCTGACTGATCCCAAAGGGCTAGATATCGCGCTTGTCCGGGATTGGATCGCCCATCATGGCGGCGTGCGGGGTTGTCCACACGGCACTTATATCGAAGAGGGCATCAAGGTGCTGGAGGAGGATTGCGATATCCTGATCCCCGCCGCTCTTGAAGGTGTCATCAACATGAATAACGCCGAGCGGATCAAAGCCCGGTTGATCATCGAGGCGGCGAACGGGCCGATTACGGCCGGGGCGGATGAGATTTTGCGCCATAAGGGCGTGGTGATCATCCCTGATCTTTATGCCAATGCGGGCGGTGTGACGGTCTCCTATTTTGAGTGGGTCAAAAACCTCAGCCATATCCGGTTTGGGCGGATGCAGCGGCGTCAAGAAGAGGCCCGCCACGAGTTGATCGTGAATGAGTTGGAGCGCCTGTCGAAAGACACGGATCTTGGCTGGACGTTGAGCCCGCATTTCAAAGAGCAGTATCTGCGCGGAGCCGATGAGCTGGAATTGGTTCGATCGGGTCTCGATGACACGATGCGGACGGCCTATCAGTCGATGCGCGAGGTTTGGCACAGCCGCAATGATGTGACCGACCTCCGCACGGCCGGGTTCTTGGTGTCGATCGGGCGTGTGGCCGCGAGCTATAAGGCGAAAGGTCTCTAAATCAGCGCGGTCGAGATGCTCAGCTGTCTTGGTCGCGTTGCACGAGCAGCACGCGGATCAGATCGGCCACGGATTTCGACTGCGCCCGAGAGGTGACGCCACCGACCAGGATTGTGCGTTTGTAGCGCCACCAAAGGCCGGGTTTGTAGACGCCGCTGTCCGGCTCTTTCAGGCGGATTATGAAGCCGCTTGCCGGTTTGAAGGCGAAAAACCCGCGATCGACCGATGCGATATTGTCGATCCGCGCCAGTACAGTGCCGTCGGCCTCGCGCAATTCGGCGCGTGTCAGTTCCAGCGTGATGCTGCTGGCTTCCCACAGCTTCCACGAAAGGTAGAGCATGGCGGCACCAAGCACGATCAGAAAGACCAGCCAGCCGAGATCGGCGGGTGGGGTCGCCGCCGCGATGTAAAGCAACATCATCCCTAGCAGCCCCAAAATGCCCGTCGCGACATAGCGTCGAGCGGTTTTTGGTTCGATGGCTGCGATGACCTCGTCGTCCATAGCGTCTCTCCGTTGCGTCGCGCTGCCATAGCGGGTTCCGTCAGGATTGGCGAGGGGAGGGGCGCCTTTGCCCGTTGGCACCGGCCCATATCCCCGCTCCGTTTCCCCCGTGCATCGCTGCACAGACCCCGTTCAGCGACTTGGAATTGTCGCATGGGCGCACCGCGATATATCTGCCGCAAGCTTTGAAAAGAGGAGAGGACCGATGTCTATCCGACCTGTCACAGAAACCCGCCGCGCCATGCCAACCATGGAGGGCGCCGGCGTTCATTTGCACCGTGCGTTCGGGTTTCAGGACCCGACCGAGTTGGACCCGTTCCTGCTGTTCGATGATTTCCGCAATGAACGGCCCGAGGATTACCGAAAGGGTTTCCCATGGCACCCGCATCGTGGGATCGAGACGATCACCTATGTGTTGGCCGGATCGGTCGAACATGGCGATAGCTTGGGCAATACCGGTAAGCTCGGCGCGGGCGATGTTCAGTGGATGACCGCGGGGTCGGGTATCATGCACCAGGAAATGCCGCTCGGGAACGCCAAGGGGCAGATGCATGGATTCCAGTTGTGGGGCAATCTACCCTCCAGCCTGAAAATGACCGCGCCGCGCTATCAAGATGTGCAGGGCAGTGAAATCCCAGAGGTGACCGATGATGACGGCACGGTTGTGCGCGTGATCGTCGGTGAATTCTGGGGCAAAACCGGCCCAGTGGACGGCATCGCCGCCGACCCGCAATATCTGGATGTTTCAGTCCAGGCGGGGGTGAAGAAAACCTTCAAGATCGACACCTATCGCCGCGCCTTCGCCTATGTCTTCGAAGGGGCCGCGGCCTTTGCGGATGCTAGTCAACCGACCGGTGTGTTGCTTGAGAAAGAGGTGATGGGCCAGGAGGTGAACATCCGCGATCTCTCCGGCGATCGGACGTTGATCCGTTTTGGCACTGGCGATGAGGTGACGGTTCAAGCCGGGCCAGACGGCGTGCGGTTTCTCTTGATCTCAGGCGCGCCGATTGACGAGCCCGTCGCCTGGCACGGTCCGATCGTGATGAACACCAAAGCCGAATTGCAGCAAGCGATGCGCGATTTGCAGAACGGGACGTTTATTCAGCCCGCGCATTGAGCCCTTGGCGTGGGGTCAGACGATCCCGCGCCAAACCAACACCGCGATAAACACAGCCAAGACGACGGCAATCCGAAAACCGATTTCCGCTCCAAGGATCGCCCGCGTCTGCGCTTGGCGCTTGCCCGGCTCAATGCTCCGCAATTGGGCTTTGAATGTCGCCAAAGCGTGTTCCGCCGGGGCCGGGTCAACCTTTTGCGCCAGTTTCGGATGCTCAAGCCGGCGCTCCAGTTCGAGCAGGTAATCTGCAGCTTGGCGCGCGGGCGCTGGCAAAAGGCGTCCGGCGCGGCGCACCGCTTTGGCAAAGCTGCGCGCGCGAATGCCGAGCCGCTCCGCGATCAGCGCCCGGCCTTCTTCCATCATGTCATGCAACCGATCCGGTGTCATCTGGCCCCCAATTGACGGGGCGCACCATAGAGCCGGTTTCGCGACGCTCAACCCCTCTGGTTGATCTGAGCGGCGGTCGTTAGAAGGGGCTATGCTTGCGATCTCTCATTTCGGCGATCCCAGTGATCTGCCCCCGACCCTCATTGCGCATGGGCTTTTTGGCTCGGCCCGAAACTGGAATGTGATTGCCAAACGGATGTCGGAAACGCGGCAGGTGATCAGCGTGGATATGCGCAATCATGGCCAGAGCCCTTGGGCGACTAGTCATGAATATGCCGACTTGGCTGCGGATTTGGCCGAGGTGATCGGCACGCTCGGCGGCCAGGCCGATATTGTCGGGCATTCCATGGGGGGCAAGGCGTCGATGGCTTTGGCGCTTCTGCATCCCGAACAGGTTCGGCGCCTGGTCGTCGCGGATATTGCGCCGGTCCCCTATGGCCATACGCAAGTGCAGTTGATCCACGCGATGCGGGCGCTTGATCTCTCGAAGATCGAGACCCGGCGGGACGCTGATGAGGCTTTGCAAACGACGGTGCCCGAGGACGGCGTGCGGGCGTTTTTGCTGCAGTCTTTGGACGTCAAAGGCCGTGCCTGGCGTCTAAACCTCGATGTGTTGGAGACGTTTATGCCGAAAATCATCGGCTGGCCCGAGATTGCCGGGCAGTTCGATGGGCCGACATTGTTTCTGTCCGGCGCGGCGTCGGATTACGTGCGACCTGAGCATCGTGACCCCATCCGCGCCCTCTTCCCGGCGGCGCGGTTTGCAAAAATACCCGGCGCAGGGCATTGGCTCCACGCCGACAAGCCTCGGGAGTTTGAGGCCACGGTCGCTGCGTATCTGAAAGCGTAACCGTCGACCTGAAATTCGATTGCCTACTGGGCCCGAATCTTCTTCGCGGCGATCCAGGACACGGGCGCGGCGATAACAGCGCCGATAGCGGCGGCGGCGACGATCGGTTGCCAGCCATCCATCTGCATCGCCAGAACGGCGACCACGCCAGCACCGGCCAACGCTGTGCTGGCCATGGTAAACAACAAGAAAAACAAGCGCATATGTGTCGTCCATCTTCTTAGGGCGCGGTTCCTTCATTCGGAAGTATCGGCGCGGTCAATCATTGTCTTTGACTTGGATCAGATGGGCATGCGTCTTCGCATGATAAAATGTAACAGATTTGTAACGGTTGCGCCTGGGAGGGGCTAAGCCAATGATTACACTTGACGATATCGAAGACATGACTTGCCTGAGTCGCGCGGAAATCGCGGCGGTCGCGGAACATGAAGGGCTGCCCGATCTCAATGCGTCGGCACTGGCGGAGCGGATGATGGGGCTGCATCACGGGCCGCAAAGGGTGCAGGAGATGATTTGCGACGACATCCGTCAGGCGTTGCATGCGGATGATCTGTCTCACGCGCGGGAGCTGTTTGTGGTGCTGAAACACTTTATCGCAGAGCATCCGGACGCCGCGCGCGGTGTGTCACAGCGCTGATACAGATCCGGTATAGTTGACGAAAACATCCGATTCATCTTCGGCAACCGGTTCTGTGCGCGACCTGCGGCGGCCTCAATATCTAGATACAGCAGGCCTATCATGAGGATTCCCCACACCAGGACGCCATATATGGTTGATCTGCGGCAACGGCCCGTGTATGGGGAGGGTACAGGTGCATAGACGCGGTACGCATTACTGACGCGGACGGGGCCTGACTGTTCATGGCAGTCAGGTCCCGTTTCGTTTCCAGGGTGCGGAAAAAGATGAAGGCGTCAGGTGCTCAGACGCGGTCCTCACATTGGGCCGAAACCCTTTCCTGACGCCTTCGATGAACCATTCCCCCCAGGAGGGCGTTTGGCCCAGATGCATTGGATCTTGCGATCCGCCGCTGGCCTGGTTCCAGCCCGAAAGCCGTTCCCATGACCCACCGCGCCCGTTGCCCGAAAGCCCGGTCTCACGGCACCACATCCACACCCGAGGGTCCGTCTGTGGCTGTTGCGGTCCTGACCCGAAAGCCCATCCCACAACCCCATCGGTTTCCGCCCGAAAGCATCCCCCTCTGGATGCGCCTACAACCCCCGAAAGGCCTGTAATCGCGCGCTTTTTGCCCGAGTAACACTGGCTCCTCCACCGCCTTGCCCGAAGACCTCTTGGTGATCTCGCCCGCGTCCCCGATCCGGCACGTTTCGGTCCAAGCTCATGTCCTGACCCGATCCGCTCCGGCTCCTCGAAGGGGCCTTCTGCGCCCCGCTTGGGGTTGCCCCCTTGCGGTACCAAAACAATCACAAACCAAACCGAGATCGCGCAAGTGTGAAGCAGTGCAGCATGAAAATTTCTTGGGGATGAAATGGTGGGTAAGTCTGGGGGTGCGCTGGGGGCGGGGCGGAAAAACGGTTTGCGGCAGCAGGGTTGGACGGGGCCGGGACGGGGTGTGGATGTGGGGCGCAGTTTCTGCAGGTGCGAAGGCGATTTTGACCGGAATCGGCAGATATGGAACCGATACAGAAACGGTATGGATGTCATACATACGCGCGCGGGAATCGCCCATCAGCGGTCGATTGCGCCGTTTCACGCCCCAATCACGATGGAGAGACCTAACGCGGACGTGCGTTCCCGGCGCGCCGCCCGGCCCCTAGCCTTGGCGGAAACGGACGGAGGATGGCCATGAGAGTCGCGTTCTGGGCCGCGATGGGGATCACGACGCTGGTGATGGTAGCGGGCGGCGTGGCGAAACTGACCGGGCATCCGGTGGCCCATGGCGTGTTTGCCGATCTCGGCACGCCGGGCTGGGTGGTCTATGCGGTTGGGCTCTGCGAGTTGGCGGGGGCGGCGGGGCTGTGGCTGCGCCAAACTTCGGTCTGGGCAGCGCTGGGGATCGCGGGGATCATGCTGGGCGCGATCTATTACCACCTGTCCTTTCCACCGCTGCCAGCCGGCCTGCCCGCGCTGGTGGTTTTGCTCTCGGCGATCTTTATTGTGAACCAGGGTGGGGTGAGGCGCGGGTCCGGCAAAGCCGGATGAAAGCGCCGAACGGGCGGAGCCCCGGGGTGTGGTTTTGTGGGTCTCTTAGGTTGGATGCGGCTGAGAATGGTGCGTGAAGAGAAAGCCCTCTGGGTCGATCGCCAAATCTCGATCGCAGCATTGCATTCATAGCAAAGCTGGCACGGTCTTGAAATTGATCTGCTCTAATCACAAATACGTTACCCAAGGTAAAGCCCGAGCTAATAGGGGATTGGCATGTTGTATAGTGAATCACAGGTGCGTGACGAGGTTTTGAAAGAGCTCTTCTCCAGTAATACTGGCGAATTAATGATCTCTGATCTTATTTTGTTGTTGGAAGAGAGACTAAAGCCGACGGGAAAGGATGCGGAAATCGCGGAAGGCAGAAGCGATACTTATTTTTCGCAGAAGGTTCGAAATACCGTTTCTCATCGCGAGCAGAGCACGGGGCTGTCATGTCGAGGACTTGCCATCTATAGCGCGGACCGGGAGAGCTGGACCATAACTGACGCAGGAAGAATCTACGTTGAGCAGCTCGAGGCTCAAGAGAATTTGGCCTTGTAACCCGTTGGTAGCCACTTGAGTTCAGGAGAGCCAAGATGGTCTTTGTCCCAAACAAACCAAGCGTATGCTGTTGTACCACTGCCCTTTCTGGTAGCACCCTTCGCATAAAAGGTAATCCTCTCACTGAAGACCCAAACCCTGCTCGGGGGGTATTTGTTGAAGATCGTTTCTTGTCGCTTTGCACCCTCCAAGAATGCCAATCTGAGTAAGAGCGCGAATTTCTTTCCTGCGTTCTGTATCCCACTATGGACGAAATCTTCCGCGCTATGGAAAGGTGGATTGGTTACGATGTTTTCCGCCTTCCGATTGGTGCTACGGAAATCAATTCCATGCTCCCCATAACCGCGGTCATATAAGTCGCTGCTCTCCACATGAGGCGAGGCTAATGAGAGAACCTCTGACATCGCACCATCGCCGCAAGCGCATTCCCAAATGGTTCCCGACAGAGACTCGTTATCTATCAAGGCATGGGTAGCCCAAGGGGGAGTCGGGTAGAAGTCTGGGCCATCTAGGTCGGCCACGCGCTTCAGGGTTGGCTGTGGCGCCAATACAAACCTGTCGTTCACTGTTCTGCCTCTGCTTTTTTTACAGAGTCGCATTGCGCAAACAGTATTGCAACAGCGTCGTGAATCTAAACTAAATCAGTTGCTTAAAGACTGCCTGATCAGCCTCGCTCTTATGCCGATACTCACCTATCCATCTTCAGCCCAACACGCCTCCGCACCACCCCTGTATGGTGTGAGCCCGCTGACTTCTCTGATAGAAGCTCACCACTCCAATCCGCCTTCTGCGCCCAAATTGGCTAGCCTTAGCTGTCCATCTTCAACGCTGAAATGAAGGCACTCTGGGGAATTTCGACTTTGCCAAACTGCCGCATCTTCTTCTTGCCCGCTTTCTGCTTGTCGAGCAGCTTCCGCTTCCGCGTCGCGTCGCCGCCGTAGCATTTCGCGGTCACGTCTTTCCGCAGAGCCGAGAGCGTCTCGCGGGCGATGACTTTGCCGCCGATCGCCGCCTGGATCGGGATTTTGAACATGTGGCGGGGGATCAGCTCTTTCAGTTTCTCGCACATCGCGCGGCCGCGCATCTCGGCGCGGTCGCGGTGGACCATCATCGAGAGCGCGTCGACCGGTTCGTCATTCACCAACACTTGCATTTTGACCAGCGCGTCTTCGCGGTAGCCGATCATCTGATAGTCAAAGCTGGCATAGCCTTTGGTGACGGATTTCAGCCGGTCGTAGAAGTCGAACACCACCTCGTTCAGCGGCAGGTCATAGACCACCATTGCGCGGGCGCCGGCATAGGTAAGGTCCATTTGGATGCCGCGGCGGTCTTGGCAGAGTTTCAGGACATCGCCGAGGTATTCGTCGGGGACCAGGATGGTGGCTTTGATCCGGGGTTCTTCCAGGTGGTCGACATGGGTCAGGTCGGGCATGTCGGCGGGGTTGTGCAGCTCCCGCAGGGTGCCGTCGCGCATGTAGATATGATAGATCACCGAGGGCGCGGTGGTGATCAGGTCGATATCGTATTCGCGTTCGAGGCGGTCGCGGATGACTTCCAGGTGCAGGAGGCCGAGGAAGCCGCAGCGGAAGCCGAAGCCGAGGGCTGCGGAGGTTTCCATCTCGTGGGAGAAGGAGGCGTCGTTCAGCGCCAGTTTCTCGATCGCGTCGCGTAGGTCTTCGAATTGCGCGCTGTCGACCGGGAAGAGGCCGCAGAAGACGACGGGTTGCGAGGGTTTGAAGCCGGGGAGTGCGGTTTCCGCGCCTTTGCGCTCATGGGTGATGGTGTCGCCCACGCGGGTGTCGCGGACCTGTTTGATCGACGCGGTGAGAAAGCCGATCTCGCCCGGGCCCAGTTCGGCGATGTCTTCCATTTTCGGGCGGAACACGCCGAGCCGGTCGACCGGGTAGGTGCCGCCGGTGGCCATCATCTTGATCCGGTCGCCTTTCTGGATCACCCCGTCGATGACGCGGATCAGGACGACGACGCCGAGATAGGGGTCGTAATAGCTGTCGACCAGCATGGCTTTGAGCGGCGCGTCGCGGTCGCCGTTGGGGGAGGGGAGGCGGGTGACGATGGCCTCCAGCACGTCGGGGATGCCCAGGCCGGTTTTGGCGGAGATTTCGACGGCGTCATGGGCTTCGATGCCGATGACGTCTTCGATTTGCGCGCGGACCCGGTCGGGCTCGGCGGCGGGCAGGTCGACCTTGTTGAGGACCGGCACGATTTCGTGGTCGGCATCGATGGCCTGGTAGACATTGGCCAGCGTCTGCGCCTCGACGCCTTGGGAGGCGTCCACGACCAGGAGCGAGCCTTCGACGGCCTGCATCGAGCGGGAGACCTCATAGGCGAAATCCACATGGCCCGGCGTGTCGATCAGGTTGAGGATATAGGTCTCACCATCCTGCGCGGGGTATTCGATGCGGACGGTATTGGCCTTGATGGTGATGCCCCGCTCGCGCTCGATATCCATGCTGTCGAGGAGCTGCTCCTGCATATCCCGCGCGGCCACGGTGCCGGTCAGCTGGATCAACCGGTCGGCCAGGGTGGATTTGCCGTGGTCGATATGCGCCACGATGGAGAAATTGCGGATGCGGGAGAGGTCGGTCATGGACGGCCCTTGGGTGTGTGTTTCAAGGGGATGTAGCCGAGAGCCGAGTTGGAGGGAAGGGGGGTGAGCGGCGGGGCGGGCGAAGGACCGATGAAAGCTCCAGCGGAGCTTTCAAGCGGCGCACGGGCGTGGCAAGGGGCGGAAACCGGCGGTTCGCTGCGTTAACCCCGTTTTCAGCTATGCGCAGAAACCGGACTTTGCAAAGTTGAAGAGTTTGAGCTGGTGTTGATGTAGCGCGGCCCATACCCGCCATTGACCGCCATCACTGACGCGTTGTACCGACAGAGCTATCCCTTGACCCTAGGCGTTGACGTCAGGCAAGCGTAAGACAGCGTCCAACTGAGAGCTCGCTTTTTGTGGCAGTTTCGCCCTGGCCTCGGGCGCGTTTCTGATATGTTGTAAGAGTTTCGGCTTTGTTAAAGCTACTGCTCGAACCAACGACACAGCAACGGAGTTGCGCCGGCGCAATCCATCCACTGAGAAGAGCGCGCCTTCACCAAGCACATCCCCTTCAGCTAGTTCAGAGATCACATCTGAAGTGGCGGGGTGCAGGACGTTGACCTTGCCCTCGACAATCAGGTAAGCACAATCACCAAACTCGCCACAGCGGGTGATCTGCTCACCCTTTCTAAAAATGACGTATTCGTTGGACGGTATGGTGTTGTAGAGGATATTGTTCCGAGCAAACCTAATGAAGGCTTCGCTCATGTCATCCGTGGGCACGAGGTAAGGCATAAAGTCCACTTTAAGTCGGGGCGTGCTCTTCAAATCGCTGAGCAGTGGTTGCCCTCCGATACGGCAAATCATATTCCCGATCGTGGGGTTTGCTGGCATGCACGTATAATCCATCTGATTGGCCATGGCATAATACCCGCACATCAATAGCAGCCCGCGCGCGACAGTCGTACTGCGATGGTGCTTCGCAACGCAAAACATACTGATACTCATCATCCGACTGCCTTCGGGAACATATGATCGAAAATCAAAATACTCTTCTGCGGGCAGACCTATGGCGTTGTCCAAAGTAACCCGAACACTGCCCACGACCCGACCCGCTTCATCCAGAGAGACAAAGGACTTTGAGGCTGGAAAGGCATCGAACCGGTCCACAACAAGATGCGAAGCATTGCCATTTATCAGGTCCTCTTCTTGACAGAACACCTGATGGCGGACGCGGAAAACCTGGTCAATGTCGTGCTCAGTCTCAGCTAATCGAATGTGGATGGGCATTAGTTACGCCCGCCGGGAAGCGGCGCAGGCCACCACGAATTCACCACGATGGAAGGGGCCTTTGACCGTGGGCGACAAGTATCTGCGCTGTAGGTCATGGCCTTCCACGACCTGCGTCAGTTCATAGCCTTGTATCTCAAGGAACGGCTTGATCTGTGACGTTTCGATGGTCCACTGTAACGGTTCGCCCACGTGGCGCAAATAGCGTCTCAACAGCCATGTGGCATTGGTATTTGGGCTCTCCGCACTCGGTGTCGCGGTAAAGACAAACTGCATCCGGCCGGACGTCACTTGCGACAACGCAACGAACATGCGCTCCACATCTTTGCGACCGAGATACATAAGGACACCTTCGCAAACAAAGCAGGTATCCGCGGTAGCGTCGAAAGCGGGCATTGTCTGCAGAACGTCGCATGGCGACGTCTGAGACAAATCCACCGGATGCAGGTGCAGGTTTTCAGGCGCACCTGTGCCAAGAGCCTGCTGTTTCTGAACAGCGGTTTGTGGGTGATCCAGTTCAATAAATGTCAGAGCGGGGTATTCATGGCTGAGCTCAAACATCAACGTATCGAAACCGGCGCCGATGTTCACCACCTGCCGTACGTCGTTTTCGATGCAAGAGCGCACAATGTCCTCGATCGCTTTTTTGCGCGCCACATAATGCATCGCGATCCCGGGCAAGAGCAGACGCTGCATGAGGAGTAAGGCCCTCGACATCAAGGGGTTACGCAACTGCCGCAACCGTTTGCGCCCCTCGTCGGTGCTGTTGAGAATACTCAGACAGGCTGCCATTTTTTCGGCCGATACCAGCCCTTTTGTACGTGCGTTTTGGCCCGTGTGAACCACACCTTGCAGAACCGTATAGGCGGTATGGCTTGCCTTGCCTTCGTGCATTTTTTGCTTGCTCCTACAGCGTCGAGCTGCGTGCTTTGATCAGACGGTGTCTTGCTACCCTTATGCGAATACCGATCCGTTAACGGGCGTGTCAGTACTTCAAAGCGTCGCCGTCGATCGCATGTTGTTGAACCTCTCACTGTCTCGACCGGCCACTTAGAGCACTTGCGTCAGAAACCTCTGCGCACGTTTCCTCGCCCACACTGACAGCCAAAATCCCGGTGCTGCGGCAGCAACGGCTAGAGCGCAGGACTAAGTCTCAGACAGAGAATACGTGTCTTGATCGCGTAAGAATGCAAAGAACTTAGCAATTGGGACGGCAATCCAAGAAACAATGAAGCGACAGCATCGTTTTTTTGTTTTTGGCGCAGAGCCTGGCGCGGTGGTATGCCGGAGCGTGCTGATTATTGTGAAAATGTGACTTACGCTGACCGGCAAACGCGTCAAAATCGTCCCATGCTCAGAAGACGCAATCGCCCAAGGGAGGGCGAGGATGCGGCACCATTCAGAGTGACAGATGCTCAGCTCTTGCGGCGTCGACCCAATCAGACAGAGCTTTTGTGTCGGGGATTTCGATGGCGCCGTATCCAAGCGTGATCAACCCATTCTTTTCAAGCGTTTTCAGCGCTCGACCAACGGATACACGGGACGCACCAACAGCGACGGCCAGGTCTGATTGGTTCCATTGCAAGACGCCCGGCACTTCGGAATCTTCAAGCATGTTCAAGAGCATAGTCGCCGTGTAAGCAGGCAGCGGCAAAAATCGCAGATCGTCCAACATACGCAATGCGAGGTTCAGACGGTTTAGCGTGATTGGCAACGCCGCACTCGCGATTTCGGGGTGCTTTTCCATCAGTGACAAAAAGTCGTTTTTTTGGACATATCCAACCGTTGTCTTGCCAACTGCGGTCGCAGTCTGCGTGCGCCTGCGGCCAGTCAAAACGCCGACGATGCCAAGAAAATGACCAGCGCCAAGCACTGCTAGAATCGTTTCGCGACCGCTCGGGCTTATGCGGCCGACTCTGACAGCGCCCGAGCGCACGATCATGAGGCGATCTCCAACGTCGCCCGTCGAGAATATCATTTGACCGTCATTGTAAGTGCGCTGACGTTCAACAGCGCCGATCTCAGCTTGAACTTCCGCGCTCAGCAATTCCAGGAACTTGAGGCTGCCGTGATCCAACAGTCCTGTCATGTGAGTGCATCCTTAATTTGTTTTTGCATTTGTTTTAGGGTCCGGCGCAATGAACAGGCTATTTCTGTTTTGGCTTGTGGCATAGGTGTTTCCATGACTGATCCGCCGATCCGCCATGCCCTCCCAAAACGACAACCCGACGTTGACCAGCGCGCTTTATCACAAGATGCTGCGCCGGCACCAACGGCAGCAAGGAGCCAAACTGAAGGACGCTGCACGCTGTACTAACATCCGCTATCCGGCTCTTGCGGAAATCCAATGTCCGCTTCGGGCTGGCAGTAGCCGTTTCGACAGCGCAGCATGAATATCGAGTGTGGACGCAAAGCAGGGCGCGCGCCTGCCCGTCTCGGCGGGCTGTCCCGTGTGGACCTTGTGGACACGGACCTGGCGGCCCCAAATCGTGCCGCTCGGGCGCTGTCGCTCACCCCTCCGCCGGTGCCACAGCCCGCTGATAGAGATGCCAGGTGGTGTGGCCCAGGATCGGGAGGGTGACGATCAGGCCCAGGAATGCCGGGATCAGCGACACCAGCATGGTGACCGAGATGATTGCGGCCCAGGTGAGCATGACCACTGGGTTCTCCGTGACGACGCGGATGGAGGTGAGCATGGCGGACACGAAATCGATGTCCTCCCGATCAAGCAGCATCGGCATGGCGACGACGGTCACCGTGAACAGAACGGCGGACAAAAAGGCGCCTGCGACGGTGCCGATGGCCAGGAAGGTCCACCCCTGGGGCGTGAAGAGGACTGCGGTCAAAAACCCGTCGAGATCCGAGAAAGAAGCATCCTGCAGGATGATCGCCAGCCAAAGCCGAACCTGATACATCCACACCCAGAAGACGAACAGGGTGACAAAGGCCATCCAACCCATTTCGCGTTTGCGTTGCCGGGCCATGACAGTGAGGATCTCTGACCAGCCGAAACTCTCGGCCTTCTGCAACCGGCGGGACATCTCATAAAGCCCGGCGGCGGCGAAGGGGGCCACCAGCGGAAAGGCAACGACGGCGGGAATGGTCATCCAGATCATGTCAAGCCAGACAAGGGTCCAGATGAATAGGATGCCGAACATGGCGTAGAACAGGCCGAAAAAGCCACTCATGACGGGGCGAGCCAGAAAGTCGGAAACCCCGGCCTTCAGCGACGCGGTGATATCCCGCGCGGTGATCTTGTTGACCTTGGGCAGGGCCCGCGGTTGCGGTGTGACGTTGTCCGGAGGTGTGGACCCTGCGGTCTTGGATGTCATGACATACTCCTCCCAAAGTATGAATCCGCATTTGCCCGTTTGCCAACAGAGCAGCGGAAACAGCCATGCCGTCCCAGGGGCGAAGTCTGCATCAGGTGAGGCACAAGGGCAAGGCGGGAGTTGGGCGGCCAAATCCGCAAAGCCGTTGTCTTGCCATTAGCGACCCCGCGCGCCTTTCCCGCTGGGGCAGGTCACGCCTGGATCGGCCCACATGCCGCCGAGTTATCTGACCAACGCTTCGTGTGGGCGGCTGGTCATTTGGGGCGTCAAGCGACTGGCACCACCTCCCGCTTCACCATTTGCCTCAGCGAGAAGCTCGACCTCGTGGCCCGGATGCCGGGGACGTTCATCAGGCTGTGTTCGAGGAATTGATCGAAGGCCGTGAGGTCCGGGGCGACGACTTTCAGGAGGATATCGCGGGTGCCGGTCATCAGGTGGCACTCCACCACCTCGTCAAACCGGGCTACGGCGCGTTCGAAGGCGCGGATCGTGTCCTGGCTTTGGCGGTCCAGTTCAACAAAGACAAAAACGGTCAGCGGGTAGCCCAATTTGGTCTGATCCACACGGGCGGTGTAGCCGGTGATGATGCCCTCGGCCTCCATCCGGGCGATCCGGCGGGCGCAGGGGGTGGGTGTGAGGCCGACACGCTCGGCAAGGTCGATGATCGGGATTCGGCCGTCTTCTTGCAATGTGGTGAGAATTCGTTTGTCGATGGCGTCCATGGCTGGAAATCTCCAAGGAGTGGTCATCTTTTGGGGATAATCGCCAAAACCGGCGCATGCAAAGCTTATCTTTACCGACTATCCCTAATCTGACCGCGCTAGGCTTGGGGCAAAGAGGAGGTCCCCCATGAATGTCACAGCTATTGCCGCGCCCACCCATGAAGAGGTGATCCGGGTTGAAGACCGCGCAAGCGGGTTGATCGGGTTTATCGCCATTCATTCGACGGAGCTTGGGCCGGCGGCGGGCGGGCTGCGGATGCGGCACTATCCCAGTGAGGCGGCTGCGCTGGAGGATGTGCTGCGGCTGTCGCGCGGGATGACGTTCAAAAATGCGGCCGCCGATTTGCCGTTGGGCGGGGGTAAGGCGGTGATCATGGGCGATCCGAAAGCGAAGACGGCGGCGCAGCTTCGGGCCTTTGCGCGGGCGATCGATGGGCTGTCCGGGCGTTATTGGACGGCGGAAGATATGGGGATGAGCCCGGCGGATATGGCCGTGATGGCGGCGGTGACGCCTTATGTGGCGGGGCTGCCGGAAGGCGATTTTGCCAGTGGCGACCCCTCGCCGATCACTGCGCGGGGGATTTTCAATGGGATCCGGATCACCGCGAAACATCGCTTTGGCAGCCCGGTTTTGACGGGCCGTCATGTGGCGGTCCAGGGGCTGGGTCATGTTGGCTGGCATCTGGGCAAGCTGCTCCGGGCGGCGGGGGCGGATCTGACCGTGGCCGATATCGATGCCGCGCGGGTCGCCTGGGCGGTGCAGAGTTTTGGCGCGGCGACGGTGGCACCTGACGAGATTTTGGCGGTGGAGGCGGATATTCTGGCGCCTTGCGCTATTGGCGGCGTGCTGAATGCCGAAACGATCCCGGCGCTGCGGGTGCAGGCCGTGGCGGGGGGCGCGAATAACCAACTGGCCACTGAGGCAGATGGCGCGGCGCTGCATCAGCGCGGCATTCTGTATGCGCCGGATTATGTTGCCAATGCCGGGGGCATCATCAATGTGGCGACGGAGATTCTGCGGATCGAAGACCGCGAGGGGTTTGTCAGCGAGAAGCTGACAGCGCTGGACGCGACGCTGGAGGCGATTTTCATCCGCGCGGCAGACCGCGGCGTGGGGCCAGATCGTGTGGCCGATGAGACCGTCGCCAGCAAGATGCAGAGGCCCCGGGCGGCGTGACGCGCGTCACGTGCCCGTCAGTTGAAAAATCATCCGTCTTCAGGCATTCTTGCGCGCAATGAGGCGGGCATCAGACCCGCAATTTGCGTGCAAGAATGAGGCTTCGAGATGAAGAAATTCGCCCTTTTGGCTGTGGCGCTGATGATGGCCACCGCCCCCATCGCCCCCCCGGTTTCCGCCAATGTGATCGAACGCGCCTGTAATCAGTCGGATCGCCGCGCCGCCAATCGGCAGCTTTGCGACTGTATCGGTACGGTGGCTGATATGACGCTCAACCGGTCGGATCAGCGCCAAGCGGCGCGGTTCTTCTCGGACCCGCAGCGGGCGCAGGATGTGCGGACATCGGACCGCGCCAGCGATGAGGCGTTTTGGACCCGCTACCGCTCTTTCGGGGACACGGCTGAGGCGATGTGCGGCTGAGCCGCCCAGGCTTTCGCGCCGATCTCGATCAGATCCAGGGTCTCGTTGAAATCCCGCGTGTAATACGGGTCGGGCACGTCTTCGGGCGTGTCCGGCGAAAGGCTGAGATAAAGGGCCAATTGCGCGTGTGAACCGGCAGGGCGCATGGCGTCGAGATCGCGCAGATTCTTGCGGTCCATCGCCAGGATCAGATCGAAGGCGTTGAAATCATCGGGGCCGATCTGCCGGGCCCATTGATCCGAAAGGTCGTATCCGCGTTTCAAAGCGGCCGCGATCATCGGGCCGTAGGGCGGATCACCGATATGCCAATTGCTGGTCCCCGCGCTGTCGATCTCGATCCCAGGCAGCGTGGCGGTCAGGACGCCCTGGCCCGTCGGGGACCGACAGATATTTCCCAGGCAGACACATAAGATACGGGTGGTCATCGGCCCCTCCTTTCGGGCAGGTTTGCCATGAAAGGGGCGCAGATGGAACGGATAGTCATTCTGACAGGCGCGGGGGTCTCGGCCGAGAGTGGTCTTGGCACGTTTCGCGACAAGGACGGGCTTTGGACGAAATATGACCTGGCCGAGGTCGCGACGCCCGAAGGGTTCGCCCGAAATCCGGCGCTGGTGCATGATTTCTACAACGCAAGGCGGGCCAATGCGTTGGATGCGGCGCCAAATGCGGCCCATGAGGCGCTGGCGCGGCTGGAGCGGGATTGGCCGGGCGAGGTGTTGCTGGTCACTCAGAATGTGGACGACCTGCATGAACGCGCCGGGTCAAACCGGGTGATCCATATGCATGGCACCCTGACCGGCGCGCTTTGTGCGGCTTGCGGGCACCGGTGGCCTGCACCGCGTGCGATGGCGCCGGAGGATGCCTGCCCATCCTGCGTCAAACCCGCCACGCGGCCCGATATCGTCTGGTTCGGTGAGATGCCGTATCAGATGGAGGCGATTTACGAAGCGGTGTCCGTGGCGGATCTGTTCGTGTCGATTGGCACCTCGGGCGAGGTCTATCCCGCCGCCGGGCTGGTTGAGGAAGCGCGGATCGCGGGCGCGGAAACAGTGGAGATCAATCTGGAGCCAACCCGCAGGCCGGGCCTGTTCGATCAGGTCTTCGCCGGGGCGGCCAGCACGGAGGTGCCTGCCTGGGTCGCGGCGGTGTTGCGGGGCTGAGTCCTGGCCTTGTAGGTGCGGCGCGCCATCGAAGATGGACCATATGGCACGCCGCTATTCGACCGCTTCTCACAATGGCAGGGACAGAGCCATAGCGGCCGAAATCCCAACCGGATCAGCCGTCGGTGCCGTGGCTCATCGTGCCATGATCCATGTTCCCATGCTCCATGCTGCCATGATCCTGGCGTTCCAGGTCGATCGGGATAATCATCGTCACCGGATCGGCGTGTTCAAAGGTGATCGTGACCTCGATCTCTTCGCCATGCACAAACGGGGCTGTCAGGCCCAGGAACATGATGTGATCGCCGCCACGGGCGAGCAGATGCGTTTCACCAGCGGCAATCGAAAAGCCATCTTCGACCTCGACCATGCGCATCACGCCGTTGCCGTCTTCGATATGCGTGTGCAGCTCGACACGCTGAGCGGCGTCGGATGTGGCGGAGACCACGCGGTCATCGATATCGCTATGGTTGGTGATCGCCATAAAGGCCGCGCCGGTTTGCGCCACGGCGCTGGCCGAGCGGGCATAGGCGTCTTCGACAATCATATGAGCCTGAACAGTGCCAGGCAGGGTGAGGCCAAGGGTGATGGCGGCGGCAAGCGCCAGCGGTTTGATGGACATGAGATGTCCCTCCATGCGTGCAAATTTTGAAAACTGGGTTGTCGAATGTCAGGCGGAAGAAGCGGGCGGGCCGCGGGCCTGACCTCCGTGCACGGGAGAGGGATGGATCGAGAGTGCGTGCGGCGTCTGCGCCAGGCGGCGCGAGAGGCCGGTTGGTTTTGCGGCGGGGCGATCTGTGCTGAGCGCCAGCGCGCCGATGGTGCAATCCGGGCAGACATGCTCTTGCAGGATCGGTTGGCCATCGGGGCCGATGGCGACCGTGACCTGCATACCGCCGAGGCAGAGAATCATCGTGCCATGCACCGCCATATCGCCGCGCGCCAAAGCCATGCTGACGCTGGTGAGCGACAGGATCAGCGCGAGGCTGAGCGCGGTTATGGAGCGGATCATCCGGTACATATGCATAGGTCTATGCCGAGCCGGGCGGAAATGGGAAGCGACAAAATGACAGCGGCCCCGCATCGGCGGATGCGGGGCCGTTTATCTTACCAAGATCAGGGCGATCAGGCGTCGGCCTGGGCCTTGGCGATCTCTTTCTTGATTTTCAACGCTTTGGGCGACAGCTCGCTGTCTTTCGCCTTGGCCAGGAACGCGTCGAGGCCACCGCGATGGTCGACGGTGCGCAGCGCGGCATTCGAGATGCGCAGCTTGAAGCGGCGATCCAGCGTGTCGGAGCCGAGCGTCACTTCGCTCAGGTTCGGCAAGAAGCGGCGCTTGGTTTTGTTGTTGGCATGGCTGACATTGTTGCCAGTCATCGGACCTTTGCCGGTCAATTCGCAGACGCGAGACATGGGGCTACCCTCGGGTTTCAGAAACGGAAGGGGGCGCGTGACCGTTGTCAGCGCCCCGGAAATCTGAGCGGGGGATAAGGCGAGGGCGGCGAGGTGTCAAGCCGGGAATCGCCGGATTTGCGGCCTGACAGCAGGCGGATGGGCCGCTAGGTTGGCGGCGATGGTGAAGGAAACCGAACTCTACCCGCCGGTGAAGGCCTATCTCGAGGGCCAAGGCTACGAGGTCAAGGCCGAGGTGGCGGGCGCCGATGTGGTGGCGCAGCGCGGGTCTGAGGGCGTTGTCATCGTCGAGTTGAAGACCCGGTTTTCCCTGGCGCTGTTTCATCAGGGGGTGGCGCGCTTGGCTGTCAGCGATGTGGTTTATCTGGCCGTGCCAGGGCAGACTGGGCGGATGTTTCAAAAGGCTCTGGCGGAGAATGTGAAACTGGCCCGGCGTTTGGGGCTGGGGCTTTTGACGGTGCGGCTCAAGGACGGGTTTGTGGAGGTGCATTGCGATCCGGGCCCCTATGCGCCGCGCATCTCGAAGCCGCGCAAGGCCCGGTTGTTGCGGGAGTTTGCCCGCCGGGTGGGTGACCCGAATACCGGCGGCACACGGGGCGGGATTGTCACCGCCTATCGGCAAGATGCGCTGAGCTGCGCGGCCTATCTGGCCCGCGAGGGGCCGAGTAAGGGCGCGGTTGTGAAAGCCGCCACGGGCGTCGAGCGGGCGACGACGATCATGCGCGACGATCATTATGGCTGGTTTGAGCGGGTCGAAACCGGCGTCTATGCGCTGACCCCGAAAGGGGCCGAGGGTCTGACGGCGTATGAACTCGGCGGGGATGACGGGCCTTAAGTCGGACCGCGCTCGGCTGGTTTGGCGTCTTGCAACCCGCCGCGCAGTTTGACGAGGAGCTTTTGCAGGTCGGTCAACTCGTCTGGCGTTAGGCCGGTCCTGTCGATCATGCAGGCGGTGATGTTGGGCGCTTGCTTCCGCAGGGCATCGCCTTTTGCCGTGAGGTGAACAAAGACCTCTCGGCCATCCTTTTTGCCACGGTTGCGGGTCACATGCCCGAGCGCTTCGAGCCGTTTTACGAGCGGCGTCAGCGTGCTCGTCTCCATCTGCAAATGCTGCGCCAGCTCGTTGATCTTCTGCCCGTCTCGCTCCCACAGCAAGGTCAGGGTGATATATTGCGGGTAGGTCAACCCAAGGGATTTGAGATGCGGTGCATATGCGCGGTTGATCGCGTGCGATGCGGTATAAACCGCGTGGCAGAACATATCCTCAGCATGTGTTGGAAGTCGGTCGGGTTTCAAACTCGGCTCCATGTGTTTTATATCGCGCGCGATATAAGTTCTTGACATGACGCCTCGTGTCATTCAAGTCTCCGTAATATAAGTCGTGCACGATATATATCAGGGAGGCCGATATGTCCTGGCTACCAAGCTTGCTCACCGAAACCCCAGAGAAGGGCTATGATCTGGCGATCATGCTCTCGCGAATGGCGGTCAAGAAAACCCAGCCCGATGATGCCGCGCGTCAGCGGATGCGGCCGGATTACGCCAATAACGCAGATAGTCTGACGGCGGCGTCACATGTCGTGGCGACCAATTTTCAGACCGTCGCAGCCGCCAACAATTATTGGCGCCCATAGGCGGGATCACCGCAACTTGCGGCAGGTCACTGCGTTGGCATCAGCACCACCTCGCGCACGGCGTTGCGCGGGTGTGCGTTCAGCGCCAGCATCACCGCCTCGGCCACGTCTTCGGGCTGTAGCTTCTCGGGTTTTGGCGCGTCAAAAAACGGTGTGTCCACCATGCCAGGCGCGATCACGGTGCAGCGCCCGCTCCAATCGGCCATTTCTTCGGCGAGATTGCCGGCAAAGCCGTGCACGAACCATTTTGTGGCGCCATAGATCGAGCCTTTGACATGCCGCCGCCCGGCGATCGAGCCGGTCAAAACCATATGGCCCGTGCTCTGACGAAGATAAGGCAGCGCGGCTTTCGCGGTGTAGAGCAGCCCCATGATGTTGAGTTGAACCAGGTCAGCCCATTCCTTCGGATCGCCGGCCTCTGTGCCAGGCGCGTTCGCCCCCATGCCGGCATTGGCAAAGGCCGCATCGACAGACCCAAACGCCTCTTGCAAGGCCAGAAGCGCCTGCTCTTGCGTCGCCAGGTCGGTGACATCGCCCGGCAAGGCCAAGGCCGCACCGCCAAACTCTTCGGCCAAGGCGGCCACTTTGTCGGTGGAGCGGGCCATCAGCCCGACATTCCAGTCAGAGGCAACGGCGGCGCGAGCCGTTGCGGCCCCGATGCCAGTGGACGCACCGGTGATGAAAAGGGTTTTGCGGGTCATGATAAGGCTCCAATGGGTTGCAAGGCTGGCGCGCATGACATGAGATAGCGCCATGCAAACCACGTTTACAGTCCAGACCAAAGGCCCGGGCCTCTATGAGTTTACCACGGAAATTTCGGCCTGGGTGGCGGGGCAGGGTGAGGGCCTGCTGACACTGTTCATCCAGCACACCTCCGCCAGCCTGTTGATCCAGGAAAACGCCGACCCTGAGGTGCATACCGATCTGACGGCCTATTTCGACCGGCTGGTGCCGCCGTCTGACGACCCGTCGATGCACTATCTGACCCACACCTATGAAGGCCCTGACGACATGCCAGCGCATATCAAGGCCGCGATGATGCCTGTCTCGCTGCAAATCCCGATCTCGGGCGGCAGGTTGGCCTTGGGCACCTGGCAGGGGATTTATGTGGTGGAGCATCGCCGCCGCCCGCATAGGCGCGATGTGGCGGCGATGCTCCTGAAGGCTTAGTCGTCCAAGACGAAGGTCACCATCAGATTGACCTGATAATGTTGGATGGTGCCATCGGATACCGACACGCGCTGCTCTTTGACCCAGGCGCTGGTCACATTGCGCAAGGTGGTGTTAGCGCGGGCGATACCGTCGCGGACGGCGGCCTCGAAGCTGTCAGTGGATGTGGCGGAAATCTCTGTCACGCGGGCGATGCTCATGATCTGTCTCCTGTTGGCTGTTGAGGGGGTATTTTACCACTCAAGGCCGGTCCGTTGCGGGTTTTGTGCCGCAGTTTTCCCCCCCAAATCCTGTAGGGGCAATTCGCCTCTACCCAAGCCCTATGCATGCTCCTATAGTGCCTGTGGATAACAGGGCTGAAGACCCTATCAGGCAGAGTTGCGCTCGTCACTCGGGTGCGAAGGGATCAGAAAAGGGGGACGTGGATGCGCTGCCCGTTTTGCGGAAATGTCGATACTCAAGTGAAAGATAGCCGTCCGGCCGAGGATCATGTGGCGATCCGGCGGCGGCGGTTTTGCCCGGCTTGTGGCGGGCGGTTCACGACCTATGAGCGTGTTCAATTGCGCGATCTGGTGGTGATCAAGACCAATGGTAAGCGCGAGGATTTCGACCGCGATAAGCTGGAGCGGTCTATCCGCATCTCGATGCAGAAACGTCCCGTCGAGCCGGAGCGGATCGATCAGATGATCTCTGGCATTGTGCGGCGGTTGGAAAGCATGGGCGAGACCGATATCCCCTCGGGCACGATTGGCGAGATCGTCATGGAAAGCCTGGCCCGGATCGACACGGTGGCCTATGTCCGCTTTGCGAGTGTCTATAAGAACTTCCAGGCGGCTGATGATTTCGAGGAATTCGTGGCGGAGCTGCGCCCGCCCAGCACAACCGAAAGCTAAACCATGACGACGGGCGACGATGCCCGCTGGATGCGGCTCGCGCTGTCTTTGGGCGCGCGCGGGCACGGTCGGGTTTGGCCGAACCCGGCGGTTGGCTGCGTGATCGTGAAAGTGGACCGGGTTCTGGGCCGCGGCTGGACCCAACCCGGTGGTCGACCCCATGCGGAGACGGAGGCTTTGGCGCAAGCCGGTGACGCGGCCCATGGGGCAACGGCCTATGTCAGCTTGGAACCTTGCGCTCATCAGGGGCACACCCCGCCTTGTGTCGAGGCCTTGATTGCGGCGTCGGTCGCGCGGGTGGTGATTGCCATGGAAGACCCCGATCCGCGTGTGGCGGGGAAAGGGATTGCGCGGCTGCAAGATGCCGGGATCGCTGTGACAACCGGTGTTTTGCAAGATCAGGCGGCAGAGGCGCATCAAGGCTTTCTCAGCCGTGTCATGCGAGGCCGGCCTGCGGTGACCCTAAAGCTTGCCACGTCTTTTGATGGGCGGATTGCCACCGCGAGCGGCGAAAGCCAATGGATCACTGGGCCCGAGGCGCGGCGGCATGTGCATAGGATGCGGGCGCGCCATGATGCGGTGTTGATCGGCGCGGGCACGGCGCGAGCGGATGACCCGAGCCTGACCGTGCGTGGGCTTGGCATGGCGCATCAGCCGGTGCGCGTGGTGTTGTCGCGGCGGTTGGATATTCCGACTGATGGGGCGTTGTGGAATAGCTTGCCGGAGGTGCCGCTCTGGCTTTGCCATGGGGAGGCGGCGGACCCTCAGGACAGGATGGCTTGGGCCGCGCGCGGGGCGGGCATGATTCAGTGCAAGGCCGGTCCCGGTGGGCAATTGGATGTAACGGACGTGATGCGCGCGCTCGGGCGCGATGGTCTGACCCGGGTGTTCTGCGAAGGTGGCGGCGCGCTGGCGGCCTCGCTTTTGGCGGCTGATCTAGTGGATGATCTGGTCGGGTTTACCGCCGGGATGGTTCTGGGTGCGGAGGGGCAACCGGCGATCGGCGCGATGGGCGTGGCAGCGCTTGCTGAAGCGCCGCGCTTCACCTTGCGGCGCAGCCAGCCTGTGGGCGCCGATATTTTTCATGAGTGGACCCGCGTGGCGCCCTAACGGCTCCCGCGTCGCCAGAGCCATGCCCGACCGGCAAACCAGCCCTGGAGTTTTGCCAAAGCGCGGAGGCTTGGTTTCTGCGCCAGACCCGCGCCTGAAGCCAACCGATCCACGGCAACCTCGACCGGGCAGGGCAGGCCGGTGACCGGGTCGAGATAGCGCGGATAGGCGATGAGCGTGGCATGGGCCAGGACGGCGAGTGACGGCTTGGCCTGACGCCGGGCGGGCACGGGACCGAGATCATGTGTGAGGCCCCAACCGGCATAAAAGGGTGTGCCCAAGACGGTGACGGGAACCCCGCGCAGGAGCGCCTCGAACCCCAAAAGCGATGTCATCGTCACGACCCGATCAGCGTGGGTCAGAAGCGCCACTGGGTCTGTGTCATGCGCCACGTGGTCGGCGAGCCGGGCCAAATCCTCGGCCGGGACGGTGCCTTGGCGCAAGCCTGCCTCCACATCGGGGTGGGGTTTGTAGATCAGCATCGCCTTGGGGTGCAGGCGTTTGGCGGTTTCCAGAAGGTCGAGATTGGTTCTGACGTGGCCCGCACCGAGCCGGATCGAGGCATCGTCTTCGACCTGTCCGGGCACCAAGATCACGGGCCGCCCCTTGGGGTCGGGCAGAGCGGGAGGCTGGCCGAGATTGTATTTGCTGAGCCCCAAGGCGGAGAGCCGCCCGATCAGGGCCTCGGCCCGTGCCAGGCGTTTGGCGGGCCAGGTTGCGGCCTCGGCGATCAGGTGTTCCAAACGACTTTCCCGGGTTGGGTCGTAATAGATGCCGAGATCGTCCCGGACCAGGCTGAGCGGGGGCACAAGATCGGCCCCCAAGCCGCGGGAGCGCAGAAACCCGTCTTCGATGCGGGTCAAGGGGCGGTTGGCGGCGCGGCAGGCGTCGCGGAGCGCGGCGTCTTCGCGCCCGGCCCAGACCATGACCGGCTTTTCGGTGGCAACCGCCGTATCAGGGCTGTCGGCGAAGCGGAGTTTGGTCCCGCTGGCGCCATAGAACTGCTGCAGATGTCCGCGTTTCCAGGCCCGCATGCCGACCGCGACATGGCCCTTGCGATCCGCGCGCCAAGCGCGGGCCTGGGCTTCCAATGCACCGAGAACATCCTCAAGCGGGCACAGCCTGTCGTGATAAGGATCGTACCAGTGCGGATAGAGGATCAGCGCCCCGGCGACGAGTTGCGCCCGGGTCAGCGCGCGCTGGCGGCGCGGGATCGGCATCCGGTCGTCGCTGAGCCCCCATCCGGCATAGAAGGGTTGGCCGAAGACCACGGGTTTGTGGCCCGCAAGGATCGCCTCGAACCCCAACTGGCTGGAGACCGTATAGACCGCGCGCGCACCTTCCATCAGCCTCCAGGGGGAGAGCGGCGCATCGCAGAGGGTGACCGTCTCGCCACCATCGCTCTGACCGAAATGCCCGTCGCGATGGCCGGATTGGGTTTCAGGGTGGGTCTTGATCACGATCTGGGCGTCCGGGTGATCCTCCTGCGCCCAATAGAGCATCTCGCGGAATGTGTCGGCATTGGCCCCGCCGAGCCGGATCGAAGCGTCGCCCTTGGTTTGGTCGATCACTAGGACATAGCCTGGCCTTGGCGGCTCCAGCTTAGGATCGACGGCGGCATATTTGGTCAGATGCGCGTCAGCCATCCGGGCCATTGCATCGCGGGCCCGGTCCATCAGCGCGGTGTCATCCAGCGGATGGGTGGCCAGCAGGTGTTCCAGATCCGAGGGCTGGGTGCTGTCGAAATAGGCGCCGCGCCGGTCGATCGTGAGGCCAAGCGGCGGCTCACCGCTGCGCCCCGGATGTAGGGAACGGAGAAAGGCATCTTCGACCCGGACCAGATGCGCACCGGTTGCGGCGGCGGCCTTCTCGCCGCGCGGGGCATAGGGCGAATGGCCCCAAACCAGGACATCATCTTCCGGGCGGGGTTTGCCGAGTTTCAACTCATATCCCGCAAGCGTCAGGATGCGGCGCACCCGGGCGTTGGTCAAAAAGCCAGCGTTGAAATGAAACCCCCGCCGGTGGGTGCGTCCGGCGGGGGGCTCTTTGCTCGCTCCGGCCATCGGCCTGTCAGTCGCCGCCGAGGCTGCTGAGCGAGTTGGCGGTGCCAAGCGTACCGGTTAGCGCGTTCAGAGCTTTGCTCCATTGGGTGAACGGCGCTTCGGTTACATAGACAGTGTCACCATCGCGGATCACGAAATCGCGGGCCTCGAACATGCCGGTCGGCGCGGTCAGGTCCAGCACATAGATCATACGCTGCGCCCCGATCAGATCGCTCCGACCAAGCACTTGGCTGGCAATTTCTTCGGGTTCATTGCGGAGCACAAACACGCCGGTCGGATCAGCGAGGCTGGTGTTCAGCCCGCCGACGGTTGCAATGGCCTCGATGGCCGAGATCGTCTGGCTGTCGAAGGGAACGCGCGCTTGCTGCCCCGTCGCACCAAGCGAGGTGAAGCTTCGGCCATCTTCCTCGACCAAAATGCGATCGCCGCCCCGCATGGCGATATCGAATTGCGGGTTTGAATAGAGGTCTTCGAACCAGATCGTGCCGGTATGGGCACCCCGAACAACGGTGATTTGCGCGATATCGGGTTCGACGGAGATGCCGCCCGCGGCCGACAACATACCGGTCAGCGTGCGCGTTGGGCGTTCGATAGGATAGATGCCCTGGCCACCGACGCCGCCCGCGACGGAGACCGTTGCCCCATCGCCCGCCGCGCGGCGGATCAGCACTTGTGGATCGGGGGTTTGTTCATCGAGATTGCGGGTGAGGATTTCACGCAGTTGATTGGGCGTATTGCCCGCCGCCCGGATGCGGCCCGCATAAGGGACAAAGATAAATCCGGAACTGTCGACCGTCACCTCGCTGATTGTTGCGGCATTCGATCCGGCGCCGGCCAAAAGCCCGTCTTCGACGTTTTCGTAGATGGTGAGATCTAACACGTCGCCGGGCCGGATAACCTCGGTCGACACCGCGCCCGCGTTCTGAAACGCCTCGCTGAAGCCAAGCGCGGGGACCACCGCCGTGGCCGCGATGACGCGTTGGTTCACCTCAACAACAAAGGCATCGCCTTCGCGCTGCACCGATCCGGCAAAAATCTCATTCCGTGTCGGGCCGGATCGCGGCAAGCCACAAGACGCAACGATGGACACAACGAGCGATAGCGCGACCAAGCGCGCCCCTCGGGAAGCCAGTGATTTCACAGGTTTGGCTCCTTATTGCCTGAAACTGCCTCAGTTTATTTTTTTGTGACTTTAGCTTATTTGCGCAAACCACGCTAGCCTTTGGTTTATTTCACCACTTGCAGGTGTTGCCGTGGGGCCGGTCGGCCTGCATCGAGCGCATCGTAGGGGTCTTCGGGGGAAAGCATCATGTCGACCACTTGGCGGAGGAGCTGTCGTCGCCCGCGCGACGAATAGAAGCTGCCGGTGATTTGCGAGGTTTCCAGAAGGTAGTGGCGATAATCGCGATAGGCGCGGCTGTCTGGGCGGTTAGGATTGGTAAAAAACGCCTCCATCGTCTGCGTCGAGACAAACTCGGGCTTCAGATAGACCGCCGTGCCAAAGGCTTTCAGGGGGAGGCCGCGCCAAAGCGCCTGTTGCGCGGCGGTGGAGTTCACCGTCACCGCGCTCCGGGCATCGTTCAAGAGCCGGGCCAGTTTGCCGCCACGGACATAGTGCACACGGCTGCTCACCCCATGTTTGGCAGCAAGGCGGCGGATGTCTTGCCGGATCGGCACGCGGCCATCCTCAAGCGGATGGGCTTTGAAGACCAGGTGGTGATGCGCTGGGGCACCTTCGGCAAAGCCTTCGATCAGGACCGCGAGGAAATCGGCCATCGTGTCAAACGGTCCATGGTCGCGGAAGCTTGCATCATGTTCGAGTTGCAACAGCGCCAGGTGGTAGGGGAAGCCGCCGGTCTTGATCCGCCAGGTGGCTTGCACCCGATCGAACCAGAGAAATGGCATGAATGTGATCCGGCGCAGATAGAGCCAAAGCTCGCGGCCCACGGTGATGTTGCGATGCGGACGGAAATGCCGATAACGCATATTCAGGAACATCACGAACCAATGGTAGAGCGCGCCATAGAAGATATGCTGCCGCATATCCCCCCATTTTGATGGCGTGTCGGGCAAATCCAGATCAAGCCGTTTCAGAGCTTTGCGCATTTGGGCCACCGAGGTGCTCATCAGCCGCGAATGCCCGTTCGCGCCGCCGCGTTCATAGGTGATCCAATAGGGGCGGAGATAGCCTTCCTCGAAGACATGGACAGTCAGGCCGCGCGCTTTGGCGATGGTCACGGCTTCGGAGTGGATCGGTCGGGTATCGCCATACAGCACCAGATCGGTCACGCCTTTGTCCGCGATCAGGCTTTGCAAATGGCCGGGCCAGTCCTCGACCGTGCCGGTATAGGCGATATAGCTCTCCCGGTGATGCCAGAACGCACTGTCGCCTTGATTGAAGCCGACGCGCCAGACATCTGCGCCCGCGGCCCGCAGCATCCTGCCAAGCCGGTGGAAGAACGGCCCATGTGGGCCTTGCAAGAACAGAAAAACCTTGTGCAACAGTCACTTTCCCCGAGCAAATGCTCTGATACCGCTTATCGTGTTGAAACAGAGTTGCATAGCGGTCTGGCCTGATGAGGGCGGGTTTTGGTCTGGATTAAGGCGGCCATGGCTTGCCGCCGGTGCCCGCGCCCGTTAGGTGAAAAAGGGAAATGGAGGGCGCGTATGTTCACGGGCATCATCACCGATATCGGAACGGTTCAGGCGCTGGAGCATCGTGGCGATCTTAGAGCGCGGATCGGCACCAGCTATGACACGGCAGGGATCGATCTGGGCGCCTCGATCTGCTGCGATGGGGTTTGCCTGACGGCGGTGGCGCTTGGCGAAGGCTGGTTCGACGTAGATATCTCCGCCGAGACGGTGTCGAAAACCAATATCGGCGCCTGGGCCGAGGGGCAGCGGATCAATCTGGAGCGCTCCTTGAAAGTCGGCGATGAGTTAGGCGGCCATATCGTCAGCGGCCATGTGGATGGTGTGGCCGAACTGGTGGGGATGGTGGATGAGGGGGACAGCACCCGATTGACCTTCCGCGCGCCGGAGGCCTTGGCGAAATTCATCGCGCCAAAAGGCTCGGTGGCGTTGAACGGTACGTCGCTGACCGTGAACGAGGTGGACGGCGCGGAGTTTGGCATCAATGTGATCCCGCATACCAAAGAGGTCACGACCTGGGGCGATGCGGCGGTGGGCGAGCAGATCAATCTGGAGATCGACACGTTGGCCCGCTATGTCGCCCGGCTGCAGGAGTGGGGCGGGTGAAACCGGTTGTCACACGCTCGATCAATGATTGGAGCGAACAGCGATGTGTCGATATTCTGCGAGCTGAGGCCGGGTTTTTCTGGTTGGAATGCCGCCGCGATCCGGAAGACGCCCATGGTTGGCGGCGGCTGGACGCGCCGCATGGGCCATTTGCAGAGGAAGCCGAAGCGCTGGATGCAGCGCGTGCGGCAGTGGGATGGATGAGCGAGGAGGGCGCGCGATGAGCGGATTGGGTCATAATGGCGGGCCATCGATGGAACCGGGTTTCGGGTTTCGCAAACATGCCTGGGGCAAGGCGCGGAAAGAGCTGCTGCCGAACCTGCCGCTGCAGATCGTGCGCATCCGCGTGGCGCGGGCCAAACGCTTGGGATTGGATTACAAAACCTATGCCACGATCCGGGCGACCTCGGGGCGGGATATCGTCGGCTTTCTCTTCTCAGGAAACGCCTTGGAGTTGCGGCCACAGCGGATCACGGTGCCGGAGCGGTTGCGAGGCCGGTTGGCCGGGCTGGATGGTGCGGCGGAGCGGGTGGTCGCGGTCTATGGGCCGTCGCATCCCGAGGCGGTTCTGGCCGCCAATCCCGGTCTGATCGACATCACGGCCCCGGCGCCCGGCTTCACCGAAAGCTGGGCGGCCATGCGGGACCGGATCAAGGTGACGCTTCGCGAGAGCAACTTGCCCGCCGATGGCGTGGTCTTGGTGGCTGCCACAAGCGTGGAACGCGAATGGTGCGGCGCCGGGCAGATGGCGGGCATCCTGACCGCGGATCGGTTCTTTCAGCCCGCCGCTTAAGGACCCAAACCGGGTTATGACGTCGTGTCCCGAGGGTGTTTTGCCGGATCGGCCCCTGGTAAGGTGGCCGCCCCTGGGGTATCTGAGCCTCAACTTGGAGGAACGTGCATGTCTGACCCAATCCCATTCGAACAGCCCGGCCCTGTAGAGCAGGATTGGTCCGATGCGGTATCTTCGGTCGAAGAGATCATCGAAGATGCGCGCAATGGGCGGATGTTCATTCTGGTCGATCACGAAGATCGGGAGAATGAAGGCGATCTGGTGATCCCGGCGCAGATGGCGACGCCGGAGGCGATCAATTTCATGGCGACCCATGGGCGCGGGTTGATTTGCTTGTCGCTGCCCGGCGAGCGGATTGATGCGCTCGGCCTGCCGCTGATGTCGTCTTACAACTCGTCCCGTCATGAGACGGCTTTCACGATTTCGATCGAGGCGCGCGAAGGTGTGTCGACCGGGATTTCGGCCCATGACCGGGCGCGCACAGTGGCTGTGGCGATCGATTCCGGCAAAGGCGCAAGCGATATCGCGACGCCGGGTCATGTCTTCCCGCTCCGCGCCCGCGAAGGCGGCGTGCTGGTGCGTGCCGGTCATACCGAGGCGGCGGTGGATATCTCCCGGCTCGCGGGGCTGAACCCCTCTGGCGTGATCTGCGAGATCATGAATGAAGACGGCTCGATGGCGCGGCTGCCTGATCTGGTCGCGTTCGCGCAGCGGCACAATCTGAAAATCGGTACGATTAGCGATCTGATCGCCTATCGCCGCCGCCACGACAACCTTGTGAAGGTGCGCCAGGAGCAGACCATCGAAAGCGAGTTCGGCGGCGAGTGGACGCTTCGGATTTACACCGACGAGACGCAAGGTGCGGAGCATATCGTGCTGATCAAAGGCGACATCACGACGCCCGATCCGGTCTTGGTGCGGATGCATGCGCTTGACCCGATGCTGGATGTAATTGGCACCGGCGGCACCGGGCGGGCGGCGGAGTTTGGCGACGCTATGACGCTGATTGCCGAGGAGGGCAGGGGCGTTTTGGTGCTGTTGCGCGATCTGCATATGAAGCTGACGGCCGAGCATGAGGTTTCGCCGCAGACCTTGCGGCAATACGGGCTTGGCGCGCAGATCCTCTCCTCGCTTGGCCTGTCGGATATGGTGCTTCTGACCAACTCGCCACAACCGAAAGTGGTGGGGCTTGAGGCCTATGGCTTGAACATCATCGGCACCCGCAAAATCTCGGAGATCGGATGATGGCAGGCCCGTCACATTACGAATTGCCGCTGCCGGAGTTTGACGCGCCGGTGAAGGTGCTGATCGTCATGGCGCCCTATTACAAGGACATCGCGGACGGGCAATTGGCCGGCGCGAAAGCCACGCTGGAGGCCGCGGGTGCCGATTATGAGGTGGTCGAGGTGCCAGGCGCGCTGGAAATCCCGGTCGCCATCGGCATCGCGCATCGGCAGTCGAATTTCGATGGCTATGTGGCGCTTGGCTGCGTCATTCGGGGCGAGACCACGCATTACGACACGGTGTGCGAGGAATCGAACCGGGGCGTGACGATGTTGGGGATGGCCGGGGCCTGTATCGGCAATTGCATCCTGACGGTGGAAAACCACGAACAGGCGGCTGTGCGCGCTGATCCGGCGCAAATGAACAAAGGCGGCGGCGCGGCGGCGGCGGCGCTGCACCTCATCGCGTTGACGCGGGGCTATGGGAAGCCTAAAGGCGGCGTCGGATTCAAGCCGCGCGGTGAGAGCATTCAGATCGCGGGCGACAGCAAAGGGCCCACGACCGCATGACAGACCCCCGCCCCACCGGGCCAAGCCGAGACGAAAAACGCCAGATGAAATCCGCGGCGCGGCTTTATGCCGTGCAAGCGCTGTTTCAGATGGAGCATTCCGGCCAGAGCGCCGATCTGGTGCGGAAAGAGTTTGAGACCTTCCGGTTCGGCGAAGAGATCGAAGGCGACGCAATGGCCGAGGGCGATGTGGATTTGTTCCGCAAGCTGTTGGATGACGCGGTGGATTGGCAGGCGAAGATCGACCAGATGACCGACCGGGCGCTGGTGGCCAAATGGCCGATTGACCGGATTGACCCGACCCTGCGAGCCCTGTTCCGCGCCGCCGGGGCGGAATTGGTTGAGGGCGCAGCCCCGCCCAAGGTCGTGATCACCGAGTTCGTCGACGTGGCGCGGGCGTTTTTCCCCGAAGGGCGCGAGCCGAAATTCGTGAATGCGGTGCTGGATCACATGGCGCGGGAGGCGAAGCCCGAGGCGTTCTGAGCCCGAAGGCGGCCCGATGGGTGGCACAAAACGGGTCATGCGATTGCGACAAAGGGCCCGGCGCGCAAGACCTGTTCCGACAGGTGTCAGGCCCCCATATGAATGGGACCGTTGCAGTTGCCGAGGCCTTGCCGATGACCGGAGCATGGAAACGTATCAAAGCCGCCTATCGCTGGTTGGTGGGCGATGAGGATACCTTCGTAGACCTCAGTATCGGGTTTGCGCTGTTCACTGTGTTCTCCAGTGTGATGATGGTGACCGGCCATGACACGCCCAAAACCGGGACCTTCGCCTATGTGCATCTGTTGCTGCGGCTGACCATTATCTTCGTGGCGCTGCTCTTGTGGGATTTCCGTGGCGTTGTTGCGGATCTCAAATGCTATGTCGCTAGGGCTAAGACGCTCGGTCAGGTCCGACCCGGTCATCTGATCAACTGGCTCAAAGCCTTGCCCGAGCATCCCCTCGCATCGGCCTGTGTCCTGTTCACTGCAGCTACGGTCCTGCTCTGCCTCGTGCATATTCTCTTCGTGACGCAGTCTGTTGGTGGGCCGGCGCTCTATCTTGGTTTGATCTGGATGTTTGCGGTGCTCTATGCGGTGCTGCTCGTGTCGTTCGCCCTTAGGCGGGCGGTGCGGCGTTAGGGGTTTGGCCTGGGATGCGCGTGAAAAGGGCCGCCCGGTGTCCCGCGCGGCCCTTGGATGTCTTGCCCCTCGGATCAGTCGATCGGGACTTGGAACAGCGTCCGGTACATCAGCGTGTAGACATCTGTGCTGTCCATCAGCGGCTCCACCAGATCGTAGTTGAACCCGGCCGTGCGGACGAGGATGCCGCCGGCCACGTCGTTATAGCCGACCCAACCGATCCCGAAGGGGTGTTGAACCCCATTGGCATCTGCGGGTGTGATGAAGGCGTTGCCGAACTGCCCCTCGACGCCGTGCAGGATACCGCCGCCGCGGGTTGAGGCATCAAGCATGCCGGGTTCATCGGCATGAACCACCTGCAAGCCGCCCGCATCGGAATCCGCCGCCATCACCAGAAGTGTGTCGGGGTTCTGGTCGAGGAAGTCGAGCATAACGCCGGTGGCTTCGTCGGCGCGGGCCAGCGCTTCCAACGTGCCTGCGGCGTTCATGTTGTTGGCGATATTGTCGGTGCCTTCCTCTTCGATCACCGCAAAGAATCCGTCTTCATCGCGGCTGATGATGGCCAGGGCCACATCGCTCATTTCCGCGATGGTCGGCGCGTCGGGCCAGTAGGTCGGCACGCCATCGATCTCGTTGCGGATCCATTCCTGGTCGTTGAACGTGTGGTTATGGGCGAAGACGCCGAGCACCATATCGGCGGTTTCGGTGTCCAGCGCCATCAGCTCGTCGCGGTCATAGACGATGGTATAGCCAAGCTCTTCGGCGCGTGCGATCAGGTTCACGCCATCGGTGCGCTGCCCCATGCCGTGGCGGCCTTCCGTGCCTTCGGGCAGCAGGAAACGCTCACCGCCCGCCATGATCACCTGAGCACCCGACTCAATCACCGAGGCGGCGATTTCGTGGGTGTTGCCGCGACTCTCATTGGAGGCGACGAAGGCGGCGGTGCCCGGCTCGGCGATATGGCCGGTCTGCACCAGGGCGACCGCGCGGCCAGCGGCCAGAGCTTCCTCAGCGATTGACATTTGTTGCCCAGAAGCGGCGGTGATCTCTTCGGTACCGTTCAGGCCGAAGCTGTCGCCGATGACCTTTACGCCGTAAGCATGCACCGTGGCCCCGCCATGGGAGGTCCCGGTGACGCGGTCGGCCATATGGCCGGTATAGACGCCGAGGCCCGGCAGACGGTCCCAGTTCAGTTCGCCATCGGGGCCGACGGTATGCATCCGCGCGGCGAGCCAGTGGTTCACGCCCGACCCGTCGGGGTGAAAGAAGATGACATTGCCGGTTTCCTGGGCGGCGGCAGGGGCGCTGAGGCCCAAAGACAGTGCGATGGCGGAGGCGCCGAGATAACCAAGTTTCATGATATTGCTCCCATAGGGTTGAGCTATTGAATCCGCTTTGGCGATAGGCTGGGCGGCGATATTGATGTGCAGGACCCATGTGAAGGAATTGCGACAGATCGCGGAGACGTGCCCAATGACCGCAGGATTAGGAATTTCCTTTGCCCTTATTAGGCGGGCCACTATGTTGTCAGGCAATTGCTGTTGAACCGCGAGTCCCGCTTATGCCCGATCATATCCGTCTCATCCTGCGCCATGCGTTTTATGGCTTCCTGGTCGCCTTGGCCTTTGTGGGGATGCTGCTTTGGTTCAATGTCGCCAATCTCTGGCATCTGGTGACGCATACAAGCGAGGGGCCAATTGCGGTTCTGATGCTGGTGGTGTTCTGCACGATCACCTTCGGGTCGGTGCAGATCGGCTATAAGATCATGTCGATGGGCGAAGAAAACGACGATGAGGACGGCGGCAAACGTGATGACCTGCCGGTTCTGGATCATGTCGCTATCCCGGTGCGGGTGGACGAGCGCCGCTGACCGCTTCCACAAGATTAAACGCAAAACGCCAGCCGTATCGGGCTGGCGTTTTGCGTTTGAGGTAGACGGGACCACGACAACCGTCGGGGTTTTCATTCCCGAGGACCTGTTAATACAGGTGGGCGCCAGGTAAACGGACCAGGATCCGCACAGAGCCAGCTCCCTCGGAGATGTGTAAGGCCACCGGAATCGTGCCCCATATGACGCGAAGAGCAGTGCCCGCCTGCTGAGGCAGATAAGCCTACGGGCGGGCTTGGGCAAGGGGCTAGGCGTCCGATGACATCGCTTTGCGGAATCGGACCAGGTGATCGTCCCATCCGCTGTCAAAGGCGGTGAGAAGCCCAAAGGACGCCGCGCCCTGCGGGATGCCATCATGCACCAAATGCAGTCTTGTGCCGGCCTCTATGGCCGTCAGTGTCCAGGTCACGTCGGTCATCAACCCGTCCATTGGCCGCGCGGTAAAGCTATAGCGGAGCCGGTTTGGCGCGTCGGCCTCCTGCACCTCGCCCCAACAGAGCGGGTCGCCATCGCTGCCGCCCATTGCGAAAGGGCCGGGTTGATCAAGCGCCGCCTCGGGCCGGTGGAACCAGATCGCCAGTTTCTCCGGGTCCGTCAGGAAGGTCCAGACATCGGCGGGCGGGGCGGCGAGGATCAAGGTTTTCTCAATTTGATGGGTGCTCATTGATGTCGGTCCTTTTCAACAGCGGATTTGAGGGCCGCGAGCCGGTCGTCCCAGAAGGCATCGAAAATCTCCAGCCAGCTGTGCACGGCGCGAAAGCCGTCAGGATTGATCGCGTTGATCCGCTCGCGCCCCCGGGGCGTAATGGTGATCAAATCGCCCGCTTCCAGAATGCTCAGGTGCTTCTTGATCGCGGGGCGAGTCATATCGAAGCGTTCGGCCACGGCGCCGATGGTCATCTCCTGTGTTTTAAGAAGCGCGAGGATGTCGCGCCGGGTCGGATCGGCGAGGGCGCGGAAGGCGGGTTGTGGATTGACGGTCATCTATACCTTCAAAGTAATACCATCTGGTTTCGCAATTATGAAACCAAATGGTATTATGTCAAGGGCTATCTTGCTTGATTTTTGTTCACGTATTGTTCATGCTTGGCTCATGCCCGACGATCACACCCCTCCAACGCTTCGCCCTGGGCAGCTTCTGGCGCGGGGCGTCTGCCGCCACCTCAGAACCCATGACTTCGCCGTGCTGGAAGAGTTCACGCCGGAGCGCGGTAAGCGGGTGGATGTGATGGCGCTTGGGCCGAAGGGCGAGCTTTGGGTGGTGGAGTGCAAATCTTCGCGCGCGGATTTCACCTCGGACGGGAAATGGGAAGGCTATCTCGATTGGGCGGACCGGTATTTCTGGGCCGTAGATGAGGCATTTCCGACGGATTTGCTGCCCGAGGGCACCGGGTTGATCATTGCCGATGCCTATGATGCCGAGATTTTGCGCTTCGGGCCGGAGACCAAGCTTGCGGGCGCGCGGCGCAAGGCGCTGACGCAGAGATTTGCGCGTCACGCCGCGCTCCGCTTGCAGGGGATGCGCGACCCGGACGGGGTTATCTGACTGAGGGTTTGCTGCGCTCAACCCGGTTTAGCGCCAGAAGGGTCAGCGGCGGGCCAAGCAGTTCGAAGACCACCGTCGTGCCGACCGTCAAAGTCATGATCACCGGGGCAAGCTCTGGGAATGTCTCGGAGGCCACCAGCGCCATGCCAACCGCCACGCCGGCTTGCGGCATCAGGGCGACCCCGAACCATGGTCGTTGCTCCCGCGCCGCGCCGCCAAGCTTCGCCCCGAGCCAGCCGCCGAGGATGCGCGCCACGATGCGCAACACCACATAGGCCGCGCCAAGCGCGCCGATTTCGACCAGCATGCCCAGTTCCAGCGATGCGCCCGCCAAGATGAAAAACAACAGCATGAAGGGCCATTGCAGGTTTTCGATCTCATGAAAGGCGCGTTCGTGATGCCGGGCGCGGTTGGCAATGATGGCGCCGGCCACCATTCCGGCCAGCAAGAAAGACACATGGAACCAGATCGCGAGACCAGCGGTCAGGCACACCAAGCCAAGCGCCTCGGTCTGCTGCGGTTCGCCGCGTTTCAGACGGCCCGTTAGATAGGCGGCTGGCAGGCCAAGGGCTGCACCGAGCGCCAGCGCGCCCAGAGTCTCCCGCGCGGCCCCCGGAAGGATGCCATCGCTGCTTTGACCGGTCCATTGTGCCGCGAAGACCAGGATGAAGCTGAAGACGATCAGCCCCCAGGCGTCATCCACGGCCACGATGCCCCTGAGCGTGTCCGGGAACGGGCCGGTTTGCCCGGATTGGTGAATGATGTCTTGCGTCGCGGCGGGCGCCGTGGCGGTGGCGATGGAGGCCAGGATCAGCGCCGTCGCCGGTGCCAGCCCGGCCCAGATCAACCCGCCGCCAACGACGATGAGGGTCGCCGTCACGATTGCGCCGGAGACCCAAAGGATCACCCGGCCGTTTTGCAACATTTTCTGGGCGGTGAAGGCATTGCCCATGACAAAGGCGACCATGGTCAACGCGGTGACGGAGAGAAACTCGAACAGCGCCTCGAATTCGCGCGGGATCAGGTCGAAACCGGAGCGTCCAGCGATCAACCCGACTGCCAAAAGCAGTGTAACGCGGGGCAGGCGGGTGCGCCGACCGATTTCATCGGCGGCAAGACCGGCCAGAAACAGACCGCCCAGGGTGAGAAAGGTCAGCGCGAGATCCATCTCGGCAGCCTAGGCGCAGCCTTTTCTCTCCACCTTGACGGGGATCAAGTCGGTGCTTGGCCTATTTGGCCATCTTTCTGGCGGCTTCGGCGGCGGCACGGAGTTCGTCGGCGATTTCGAGCGCCTCTTCCGGGTCGAAATCCAACGGCAGATCGATCCCCTCGGCCTCCACATAGATGCGGACCATGCCCAAACTGGTCGGGCCGATCTGCAAATTCGCGGCCAGGTCGCTTTCTTTATTGATGCTCATGAGCGGGTCTCCGCGCTTGGGTGCGGCGCTCCAGGTAGCCCCTTGTCGAATCCCGGGCAAGAGGCAAATACTTGCCTTAAGCAAGTTAATGGAGTGCCGTGATGGATGAGATCGACCGAATCCGAGCCTTTAATCGGGCCCATACACGCCGTTTGGGCCTCCTGCGCCAGGGGTATTTGGAAGCGGGGCTCAGTTTGGCGGAAGCTCGCGTCATTTTTGAGCTGGCAGACGGTATCGGCTGGACCGCCGGCGCGCTGTCGCAGCATCTCGGCCTGAATGAGGGGTATCTGAGCCGGTTGCTGAGCCGGTTGAGCAAATCCGGTTTGGTGGAAAAGACGCGACATCCGCAGGACGGCCGGGCTCACATCCTGGGGCTGACCCGCGACGGCCTGATCCGGGCGGCGGAGCTGACGGCGCTGTCTCGGGCGCAGATCGAAAGCTGGGTCGACGGGATGCCAGAGGCGGAACTGGACCAACTGGTGGCGCGGATGGAGGCGGTCGAGGCGAGCCTAGCCAGACAATCGGCGCCTGCGCCCGAGGTGGAACTGCGCGATTTGGCGATTGGCGATGCGGGTTGGTTGGTTGAGCAGCATGGCGTTCTTTACGCGCGCGATGAAGGGTTTGATGCCAGTTTCGAGGCGCTGGTCGCGGAGATCCTGGCCGATTTCATCCGGCATGGTGACCCGGCGTGCGAGCGTGGATGGATCGCCTGGCAGGATGGGGCGCGGGTGGGCTCGATCTTCTGTGTGAAGGGGCCGGAACCGGGCCTGGCGAAGCTCCGGATGTTCCTGTTGTTGCCGGAGGCGCGGGGGCTGGGCCTGGGCCAACGCTTGCTGGACACCTGCATAAGCTATGCGCGCGAAACGGGGTATCGGCGGATGGTGCTCTGGACCCATGAGAGCCATGAAGCGGCCTGTGCGCTTTACCGCAAAAATGGGTTCTCTCTCGACAGTTCGGTGCCAGTTACGTCATTTGGCGTCGATCTGGTGGAGCAGCAGTGGTCTGTTCCGCTGACAGGCTGAGATCTGTTGCGGCGGCTTTCCGGGCGCAGTGCTATAGGGACCGACGAGGAGCCGACGCCCCCCAACCGGTCTATGATCAACTATCGTTAATTGGCGTTTTTACCAGGAGCGACAGCTCTTGTGAGGCTTCGCGCAGCGCGTCGATATAGGTCAACGCTTTGTCGATATCGAACCGCTGTCGGGGCGCGTGGAAGGAGAGCGTCGCCATCAAACGCTCATTGGTGTCCAGAATCGGCACCGCCAACGCGATCATATCGGTCATGAACTCTTCACGGTCGAGCGCGTATCCCTGTTGCCGAACCTGGTTGATCTCTCGGCGCAGGGTGGCGGGGTCGCTGATGGAATTCGGCGTGTGCTGGGTCAGGTCGCTGGCATTGATGAAACGCCGGAAATGGTTGCTGGCCAGCGAGCTGAGATACATCTTGCCGCTTGCGGTGCAGTGAAACGGCACGCGCGTGCCTTGCGGCAACTGAATGCGGAGCGGCCATTCGGTCTCGACCCGCTCCAGATAGATCATCGCATCGCGGTCGGGCAGCGCGATGTTGCAGGTTTCGCCGATCTCCTTACTGAGCCGTTTGAGGATGGCCTGCCGCGCCGTCCGAATACGCAGAGATGAGAGGATGCCGCCAGCCAGGGTCCGGACCCTTGGGCCGGGCGAATAGGTCCGCCCGTCCATATCGCGTTGCAGGAACCCCTCCTCCTCAAGGGTTGCGAAGAGGCGATGGATTGTCGGCTTGGGCAGTTCCAGCGCGGCATTTACCTCGGTCGGCGTTACCGGAACCCCGGCTTTCGCCACCTCTTCCAAGACCATCAGAAGCCTCAGATTGGTCGGTATCGTGTCGCGCGGGCTGTCGCCGTCCATTTTCGCCTCTTCGTCTTAGATCCCCGGCAGTAGCACCGTTGATAGCGATGGCACCAGGGCCACGATGATCCATACGGTAATCAGCGCGACGAGATAAGGCCAAGTGTAACGGAGCAATCGGAAATATGGCACGCCTGTAACGCCAGACGCGACATAGAGGTTGAGCCCGTAAGGTGGCGTGATGAAGCCGATCGACGCGCCGACCAGGAAGATCACCGCGAATTGCACAGGCTCCACGCCGACGGAATGGGCGATGGGGGCCAGGATCGGGGCGAGGATGATCGTCACCGGCAAGCTTTCCAGCACCATGCCGCAGACAAACACAATCGCCATGGCGGTGAACAAGATTGCGTAATAGCCGCCCATCGACGTTACGAAATCGCCGATGATCTGTTGCGCACCGAGGACCGACAGGATCTGCTGCATCACCACCGAAACGGCGATCAGCGGTGCGAGGATGCCTGTGATCTGCGACGAGCGCATGGTGATCGACGGCAGTTCAAGCGGGCTGAAGCCTTGGACGACCAGCATTTCGACCGTGGAGCGGTTTTCAACCGGTCGCGCCTCGGTGCTGCCCATCAGTTTGTGGAGCGGCAGACAGATGAAGCCGACAAGCACGCAGAATCCAACGGTCACACCCGCCGCCTCGGTCGGGGAGAATTTGCCGGTATAGATGCCCCAAAGCACCAGGCCGATGGCGAAGAAGCCAAGCCAGGCACCGACGCCGGTTTTCAGAACGCGGAGCGGGCTCAGCGGGATTAGATAGCCCCAGCCATTCATGAAGCAGATGATGAAACAGGCGAGCATCATCGCCAGAACCATCAGCGACCCTGGGATGATCCCGGCCACGAAGAGATCCGAGATTGGAAGGTTCAGAAGGAAACCATAGACGATGAAGATGATCGACGGCGGGATGATAATCCCGACCGTGCCGCCGGCCGCGGCGGTCGCCGCCGAGAAGCGCTCATCATAGCCGCCTTTGACCATTTCGGGATGCAGCATGGAGCCGATCGTGGCCGTGGTGGCCGAGTTCGACCCCGAGATGGCCGCGAAGAGCCCGCACGCCCCAAGGGCGGCCATGGCAAGCCCGCCCCGGATCCAACCGAGGCAAGCATAGGCGAAATCCGAGAGCCGCCGCGCGATGCCAGAGCGGTTGATCAAATCACCCGTCAGGATGAAGAGCGGCATGGCGAGAAGCGCGAAGCCGTCGGTAAACACGTCCGACAGCGCCGCGCCGATATTGTCGAGAGGCAGGCCAAGGACGAAGGACATGCCAATGACCCAATAGCCAATCACCAGAAAGACCGGCGTGCCCAGCATGAAGAGAATTGTGACCCCAATGGAGATCAGTGTGATGATGGTTCCGTCACTCATATCAATCGGCTCCAATCACGGCTTGCTCGATAAGGGTGTTGCCCTCTCGAAAGTTCTTGAGATCGATGAGCCAGTTCTCGATCACCCGACCGACCAGCATCAGGAAGCTGAGTGGAACCGAGACTAGGAACCACCATTGCAGGATATTGTCGGTGCCCAGCATGATCTGGAAATTCGACGCGGAGTTCGCAACCAGGCGGGACGACGTCACCAGAACGACCCAGGAGAATCCGATCCAGAGCAGGGCATCCATTGTCAGCGCCGCGAATTGTCCCGCGCGCGGCATCGCTGAGCGGAATTCGGCAAAGGCCAAATGGGTGCGCAGTTTGACGTTATAGCTGCAGCCAACCCAGGTCATGATCAGGAACAGAAAGGGCGGGATCGTGGTGGACCAGGGTGCCTGCTCGCCGATGGTGAAGCGGCGGATCACCTCGACAAAGATGATCGCGCCGATCATCAAATAGGACGTCACCATGATGGTGGGTTCCAGCTTGCGCTCGACCCAAGGGATAAAGCGATAGAGCAGATAGAAGATCAGGCCACCGAGCAAGGTGGCCAAGAGCCCAACGGGCCAAGCTGCGGGCGTCCGCAGCGCTTGGCGGATCATCCAGGCATCATTGGCAAAAAACGCTGAGAATATGTCGCCTGCGCCGGCAAACCAGTCAGCCATCTGCGGCCCCTCCCTTTTGACACGTTTAATCTTAGATCGGCCGCCTCATTTTGTGCGGGAGGCCGTTTCTTGGTCAGGAGGGTGGCGCGAACCGCCCTCCCATATTGCGATGTTAGGCCAGGATCAGGCCGTGCGCCACCAGCGCCGCGGCTCGACATTTTCGGCGCGGGTATCTGCCGGGATCTGCCGCGCGATGTCGTAGATTTCCTGGTAGGTGTCGATGCCACCCGCCCAACCGTTGAGGCGTTCACGCCACTGCGCCCAGGGTTCTGGGTTGAACTCGGGCGAGCACATCTCTTCGGCCATCCGGATCTGATCGTCGGGCAAGAAGGCCGGACGCACATCGTTTTCGGCGAAGATCGTGCCGGGCAGCACCGGATCGGAGAAGCCGACCGTGTTGACCAGCGCGGCCTCGTTGGCGGCCTGAACATGGACCTGCGCCAGATAGGCGGATTCCATGATCGCATCTTGCAGCTCGCCGGACATCGCGTCGAATTTCTCCGCCGACATGCCGGTATGCTCGGTGCCGCAGAAGAATTTCAGATCGACCGACTGGCTGACAACCGGCGACATGTTGGCATACGCCACGGCCGAGGCCCATGTCTCTGCGCCGTCGATCAGGCCTTGGCGCAGACCGTCGAGGGTCTCTTCCCAGGCAATCGGGGTTGGGTTCAGGTTCAGAAGTTGCATGGCGATCCGGCCAAGCTGCGTGCCGGTAACCCGGTTCCGCGTGCCGAAGAGCTCTTCCAGCGACGTCACCGTTGGGCGGTCGGCAAAAGACTGACCAAGCTGGATGCCGCGCAGTTCCGCGTGGCTGAACAGGAACTTCACGCCATGGCGCTGTTCCAGTGGATCGCGCAGAAGACGCATCGAGTCCGGGCTGTAGAGGAAATGATACTGATCCGCGCGTGAGCGGAACATATACGCATAATCCAGCACGTTCAGATACGGCGCGGCACCAGCGGAGTTCTGGGTCGAGGCGGCATACATATCCACCACGCCAAGTTGGGTTTTCTCCAGGCAGTTCAACTGGCCACAGATCTGGTTATCGCCGATAAACTCGATCCGGATCGCCCCGTCGGTCCGCTCCTCAAGGTCGCGGGCGAATTCCAGAACACCGGCCCGCTCAATCAGCAGGTTGCGCGCATTGAAGCCGGAGGCCCCGAGGGTGAGCTGATGTTCGGGCTCACGCGAATAGCGGCGTTCATAGGTCGATTCCACCGCTCGCGCGAGCGACGGCAGCGTGATGGCACCGGTGAATGTGGCGGCCCCCATCACAACCGATGACATCCCATATGTACTTGTCAGTTTGAGCAGATCCCGACGCGAGATCTGCTGAAGGACTTTTGCAGCCTTCATGTCCTCTTCCTCCCTATTGCGCAAAAATGATACTTGCGGTCTCAATATTGCTCATTTTATGTTCAGTCTGGCAAGGAAAATCTTTCTTCTGCGCAAAGGATAGGCAGGGAGTCCCAAAAAATGTCTGATATATCAGCAGATTATGTGATTGTCGGGGCGGGCTCTGCGGGCTGTGTTTTGGCGAATCGGTTGTCTGCCGATCCGTCGATCAAAGTGGTGCTGCTTGAGGCGGGCGGGCGCGACTGGAACCCCTGGATTCATATTCCGGTCGGATATTTTAAGACGATGCATAACCCGTCAGTGGATTGGTGTTACCGCACCGAACCGGACCCTGGTTTGAACGGACGACAGCTTGATTGGCCGCGCGGCAAGGTGCTCGGCGGATCGTCGTCGCTGAACGGGTTGCTCTATGTCAGGGGGCAGCCGGAGGATTACGACCGCTGGCGACAGATGGGCAATCCGGGTTGGGGCTGGGACGATGTATTGCCGCTTTTCAAGCGTTCGGAGAAGCAGGAACGCGGTGCCGATGAGTTCCATGGTGATCAAGGGACACTTGCGGTTTCCAATATGCGGCTGCAACGGCCGATCTGCGACGCTTGGGTCGCGGCGGCACAGACGGCGGGCTATCCATTCAATCCTGATTACAACGGGGCGTCCCAAGAAGGCGTCGGCTATTTCCAACTGACCGCCGAGAAGGGCCGCCGCTGCTCAAGCGCGGTTGCGTTTCTCAAACCGGCGCGGGGGCGCCAGAACCTGACCATTTTGACCCATGCGCAGACGCAACGGGTTCTGATCGAAGAGGGCCGCGCCACGGGTGTGGTCTATCGCGACAAATCCGGCGCGGAACAGATCGTGCGTGCAAATGCGGAGGTGATCCTGTCCTCTGGCGCCATTGGCTCGCCGCAAATCCTGATGTGTTCTGGCATCGGGGAGGCGGAACAGTTGCGTGAGCACGGGATCGATGTTCTGCGCGACAGGGCGGGCGTGGGCAAGAACCTCCAGGACCATCTGCAAGCGCGTCTGGTTTTCAAATGCAATGAGCCGACGCTGAATGATGAGGTTCGGAGCCTGTTCAACCAAGCACGTATCGCTCTGAAATACGCCATGTTCCGCTCCGGCCCGATGACGATGGCCGCAAGCCTCGCCACCGGGTTCTTGCGCACCAGCGACCATGTGGAGACGCCGGATATTCAGTTCCATATCCAACCCTGGTCGGCGGACAGCCCGGGGGAGGGTGTGCACCCATTTTCGGCCTTCACCATGTCGGTCTGTCAGTTGCGTCCTGAAAGCCGGGGCGAGATCCGCTTGGCTTCGCATGATCCAGGCGTCTACCCGAAAATCCACCCGAACTATCTGGCGACTGAGACCGATTGCCGAACCATTGTTGAAGGCGTCAAGATCGCGCGCAAAATCGCCCGACACGCGCCGCTCGACAGCAAAATCGCCGAAGAGTTCCGGCCCACTGCCGCGCTTGAGATGGACGATTATGAGGGCACGCTTGATTGGGCGCGGAATAACTCGGTCTCGATCTATCACCCAACGGGCACCTGCAAGATGGGCAGTGGCGATGACGCGGTCGTCGATGCGCGGCTCAAGGTCCATGGGATTGCCGGTCTCCGCGTCGCCGATTGTTCGATCATGCCCGAGATCGTCTCGGGCAACACCAACGCTCCTGCGATCATGATCGGCGAGAAAGCCTCCGATCTGATCCTTGAAGATCGCCGGGCGGGCGCCGCCCGCCCGGTTCACGCCTAACCCCGAAACGCGAAGGAATACGCCAGTGAAAATGACCACTGAAGAAGCATTTGTGAAAGTCTTGCAGATGCATGGGATCGACAATGCCTTTGGGATCATCGGCTCGGCGATGATGCCGATCTCTGATCTGTTCCCGGCGGCGGGGATTAAGTTCTGGGACTGCGCCCATGAAACTTCTGGCGGGATGATCGCCGATGGCTACACCCGCGCCTCGGGCAAAATGTCGATGGCGATTGCGCAGAATGGGCCAGGCATCACCAATTTCGTGACGCCGGTGAAGACGGCCTATTGGAACCACACGCCGATGCTCTTGGTCACGCCGCAGGCGGCCAACAAAACCATCGGGCAGGGCGGGTTCCAAGAGATCGAACAGATGAAACTGTTCGAAGACATGGTGTGTTATCAGGAGGAGGTACGCGACCCCTCGCGGATGGCCGAAGTGCTGAACCGGGTGATCGAGAAAGCCTGGCGCGGTTCGGCGCCTGCGCAGATCAACATCCCGCGCGATTACTGGACCCAAGTGATCGATATCGACCTGCCGCAGATCATCCGCCTGGAACGCCCGCAGGGCGGCGAACAGGCCGTGGCCGATGCGGCGAAACTGCTGAGCGACGCGGCGTTCCCGGTGATCCTGAACGGGGCCGGTGTGATCCTGTCGGATGCGATCGACGCCAGTGTGAAGCTGGCCGAAGCGCTCGATGCGCCGGTGGCCTGCGGCTATCAGCACAACGATGCCTTCCCCGGCTCCCATCCGCTGGCTGTCGGCCCGCTTGGCTATAACGGCTCGAAAGCCGCGATGGAGTTGATCCAGAAGGCCGATGTGGTTCTGGCGCTTGGCAACCGCCTGAACCCGTTCTCGACGCTGCCGGGTTATGGCATCAACTACTGGCCGACCGAGGCCAAGATCATCCAAGTGGATATCAACTCCGACCGGATCGGCCTGACCAAGAAGGTCGATGTGGCGATCCAGGGCGATGCCAAACGCGTGGCCGAGCAATTGCTGGAGAAACTCGGCACCGGTGCGGGCGACAAGGGTCGTAAAGAGCGTAAAGACTTGATTGCCATGACCAAATCCCGGTGGGCGCAGGAGCTCTCCTCGCTCGACCACGAAGAGGATAATGACGAAGGCGTCACCTGGAACGAGCGCGCCCGCAACCGTCAGCCCGACCGGATGAGCCCGCGCCAAGCCTGGCGTGCGATCATGTCGGCGATGCCGAAAGACGCGATCATCTCGTCCGATATCGGCAACAACTGTGCCATCGGCAATGCCTATCCGAGCTTCGACAAAGGCCGCAAATATCTCGCTCCGGGCCTCTTCGGGCCGTGTGGCTATGGTCTGCCGGCGATCCTCGGGGCGAAAATCGGCTGCCCGGACGTGCCGGTGATCGGCTTTGCAGGCGACGGGGCATTCGGGATTTCGATGAACGAGATGACCGCCTGTGGCCGGGGCGATTGGCCGCCGATCACCATGATCATCTTCCGCAATTACCAGTGGGGGGCCGAAAAGCGGAACACCACGCTCTGGTTCGAGGATAATTTTGTCGGCACCGAGTTGAACGAGGGTGTGAACTACGCCGAGATCGCCAAAGGCTGCGGCTTGAAAGGCGTGCAAGCCACGTCGATGGAGCAATTGACCGAGGTTTTGAACACTGCCGTCAAAGAGCAGATGACAGAGGGCGTCACCACCTTTATCGAGGTGGTGCTGAACCAAGAACTGGGGGAGCCGTTCCGCCGCGACGCGATGAAAAAACCCGTCACGGTGGCGGGGATTTCCGCCAGCGATATGCGTCCGCAACAACGGGTCTAAGAAAGCGTCGAAATGATCCCAGGAGACAACCTGCCTGCGTTCCTCCAGAGTTTGGGGGAGCGCATTAAGCCGCTATGGCCGGGCATTTTGGTGGCCGCTTTGGTCGCCTTGGCCGCGCAGTTTGTGGCCGAGCATTACGGCGCGCCAGCGATGTTGATGGCGCTGCTTTTCGGCATTGCGCTGAATTTTCTGGGTGAATCTGGCAAAGCTGCCCCCGGGATTGCGTTTGGCGCCCGCACCGTCTTGCGGTTTGGCGTCGCGATCCTGGGCGCGCGGATCAGCGTGGAGATGCTGATGTCGCTTGGCTGGGGGATGATCGGCCTCTTGGTTCTGGGCACGGTGGCGACGATCATCTTTGGCGTGGTCCTGGCGCGCTTCATTGGCCAAGGGCCGCGCTTTGCCATTTTGACAGCGGGTGCTGTGGCGATCTGTGGCGCGTCGGCCGCCATGGCGATCGCGGCCGTTTTGCCAAAGGACGAAAAATCCGAGCGAAATCTGTTATTTACCGTTCTGGGTGTTACGGTTTTGTCGACCGTTGCGATGATCGTTTATCCCATCCTTACCAACTTCCTTGGCTTCGACGATGTCACCGCAGGGGCGTTTATTGGGGCCACTGTCCACGATGTGGCGCAAGTGGTCGGTGCAGGGTTCTCGATCTCGGATACCGCCGGCGAGACCTCGACATTGGTTAAGCTCATCCGTGTGTCTTTCCTGGCCCCGGTCGTGGTTATCATCGCGCTTGTCTGGCGCCAAAGCGAAGCCGAGACAGATGGTCATCGCCCACCGATCATTCCCGGCTTCGTGCTCGGCTTTTTGGCGCTCGCGACATTGAATTCCTTTGGAGTGATCCCGCCGGTTATCGGCGGCTTTCTCGCCGCGCTGTCAAGTTGGGCACTGCTGACAGCCATCGCCGCGGTTGGGATGAAGACCGATCTCAAAAATGTCCTGCAAGTGGGGAACGGGCCGATCGTATTGATCTTTGCCGAGACCCTGTTTCTGGCGGCGCTTGTCTTGGCGGGTATCAGCTTTCTAGAACTCTCCTGATAGGTCGCGTGCAGCGCCGCGCCGACGCCGGAGGGTGCCACGTAGCACGAAAGAGGGTCGCCACAACCAGGTTTCCATTCCTGGCGAAGGCGGCGGCTTAGTTCAGGCGGTCTATCGCGACAGAGAACCCGGCGAGCGAGAGGTCAAGCTGTGTCTCGTCACCGCTGCTCGACTCCATCACGACCGAGAGCGTTTCGCCAGCGATCATCTGGTCGATCAACGATTGGTCGGCCTCCTGGACCACAAAGCACCCGGTCTGAAGGCAGGTATTGATCGTATATGTCTCAGTTGTGCCGCCATCGACACTAAGATCAATGCCCCGCGGCAGGTTCAGCCCTAGCGGCAGTTGCACGATCAAGGTCGGGTTGTTGTCCCCTTCGGATTCTTGAAGCGACACGCTCAATATCCGCTGGCCATCGCCCGCCGACACAACGTTCATCAGCGCCGCACATTGCAACCTGTCGCCGGTATTGTTGCATTGCACGCCCCAACCGGAGCTATCGGCAACCGCTTGCGGCGCAGCATCGGCGCCGCCGGTGGCCTGAGCCAATACGCTTGGCGCGGTCGCGACCGATGCCAGAAGCGCCAGTGCGGACAGGAAATTGCGGGTTCGAATGATCTGCATCGTCTTCTCCAAACTAGGCAACGTTGGCGCATTTGTCCCGGATATGGGTCCGGCGTCGCGGACATCTGGCCATTAATTCGAGATCAGAAGTCAAATGCGCGAGGGGGTCAACCCGTCAGACCCAGTCAGACCCGCGAGCGTGTCTCAGTCGGGAACATGAGAGATATTATTGAGATACTCGAATTCAGTTATTCAATTAGCATTTGCATAGTTAACCTTTCAGTGGTCTTATCGTGACGTAGGGGAAGTGTTTAAGGTCGGGATATAGACCGCGAAGGCGATCCGTCCTTTTGGGAGTTCAGGGTTCCGATAATGCGTCGGATTTTTTGTTAATATGGAGCGTCGTCGGATCGCCTCTTTAGCTTGTTTTCGGTCGTCCACTATTCTCCGGTCGGGCCTCTTATCTCTCACGGTATTTTTGACAGCCCATGGTCAGGCCGTTGGGCAAGGCTTTGATCGGACGCTGCCTACGGCGGTTGTCGATCGTTATTTTGTGTCGCAAGGGCAGCCGTCCACGTCCGGCGTGAACGGGGTGCTTGCCATGGTGCCGCGTTGGGCGCCACGTGCGTCTGGCGGCGTTCAGACCACATCCTCCGGTGTGCAGTCGGGCAGCTTGCGGTTCTTTATCCCGGCGATTCAATATGACAACTCACTGGTTTTCTTTGATCTGCGCGGCCAGTTCGGGAGCGGCTCGGCGCGGCAAGGATCGGTTGGTATTGGCTATCGCCAGATACTGCCCAATGGCGTGTTTGGCCGCGAAGCAATAGTTGGTCTCAATGCGTTTGTTGATGTTTTAGAATCGCAGAACGATGAAACCTATGTTCAAGGATCGCTTGGTGCCGAACTGATCACTGAACGGTTCGATCTTTTTGCAAATTATTATCTCTCTGGCGAAGATGCGAATACCCTAACCAATCAGGCCTTGAGCGGCGTTATCGTCCAAGGCGCCCAGATTGTTAACCAAAGCGGAACTCGGAGCAGCGTTGAGCGCTCCTATTCCGGTCTCGATCTGGCCGCGAGCTTGAAATTCCCGCTATCGGACGACACGCTTTTTCGACTGAACGGCGGCTATTACAATTTCGGCGAGAATGGCGACCGGTTCGAGGGTGGATCCATCGGGCTTGGGGTCGATTTCGACAATCCTTTCGGGATTGACGGTGGACGTTTCAGCATCGGCGCGGAGCATCGTGATGATAGCCGCCGGGGGGGCGACACTGTTGCGTTTCTGCGTCTGGACATTCCATTGGGGCAGCGAGGTCGACGGGGCGGCTCGGACCGCAGCTTGACCGATCTGAACCGGGAAATCACTCGTGGCGCGCAGCGGCGCGATTGGATTTTCACCGATTTGGAAGAGGTGGATAACGTTACCGCCACGCAATTGACCGATGTGGGTTCGGGTGAGGGGCTGAACGCATATTTTGTGGCTGCGGCGGATCTGGGAGTCGGGGATTGCACATCCGATGCTGCAGCCTGCACATTTGCAGGTGCACAAGCTGACGCCGAAGCGGGCGCAGGTGATATCTTCATCGTTGTCGATGGGGCTGGGGCGATTGGATCGGTTTTGACGCTTGGCGCGGATCGGCAGCAGCTTGTGGGCGGCGGCGATACAGGCGCGGCGACGGTCCAATTGAGTGATGCGGCTGCGAGTGTCTTGACACTCAGCGGTTTGGGAGGGCGACCGACGATTGCGGGCGTCGATGTGGGTAGTTTTGGTGGCGTAACCGTTTCGGGCGTTAGCACAAGCGGGCCAACCGCGTTGAGTGCGACCGGCTTTACCGAAGACTTGATGATAGACAACCTGCAGACCAATGGCGGCGGGATCAACCTGGTTGGGAGCAGCGGTGCGACCGCGACCATCAGCAATTCGACCCTGAACGGGGGCGCGGGCGCGGCGCTGACGGCGTCGAGCACGACGGCGGGTGGCTTACTGCTGAATGTCAGCGATACGACCGCGAGCACAACAGGCGCGGGCCCTGCGATCGATGTCTCGGGCGCCAATGCGGGCGATTTGGTCGTCACCGGATTTGCCGATAACACGGTGACCGGCACGGGCGGAGTCAGCTTCGATAACGTGACCTTCGACGCCGACGGTAATCCGGGCAACGGGATCAGCCAGGTAAGTGGCGGTAACCTGACAATTGGTTCAGTAGGTTCTCCGGTGACCGGTGTTGGTCTGAACCTGAATGAGGTTCTGGGCGATCTTGCGTTTGGTACGCTTAATATCACCAATACCGGCGGCGCGGGTCTGTTTGTGCGTGATGATGCGGGGAAACTCGGCAGCTTCGCGCTGAGTAACACCAGCGGCACGATCAACACGACCGGCGGCACCGCGGTTGATATCGACCCGGTGACACTCAACATGACCCTGGATGCGGTCAATGCCAGTGGCGGCGCGCATGGCGTGTTGCTGGATACGGTCACCGGCACGTTCAACGTGACCGGCGGCGCGATCACCGGCACGACCACGGCCGGATTGGCGATCACCAACTCCGACATCAATGTCAATTTTGGCGCGACGATTACGAACACAGTCGGTCAGTCGTTCAGCTTCACGGATAATAGCGGTGGTACGGTCAATGTGACTGGGGCCATTGCCGATACCGGCAGCGGGATCGACATCTCCGACAATTCTGGTGGCACTGTGACCGTCAGCGATGCCGATATCGGGACGGTTGGCGACCCGATGACGACCTCGGCACTGACCGTGGCCACCAACATCGGCGGCAGCTTCACCTTCACGCAGTTCGACAGCGTAAGCGTGGGTGGCAATGCGGTTAGCATTGTCAATAACACCGCCGGTGCTTCGATCGCCATCACGGATGGGACGATCATACAAGACAACGGCAGCGGCGCCCCGGTGGCAGGCGATGCCCTGCGGGTAACAGGTGGTGCGGCCACAGTCGATATCGGGGCGGATATCATCAAATCCGGGGATGATGGCGCTGCGGTTGTTGTCGATTCAACGGGTGGCACAACCACGATCTCCGGCACAATCACCCAAACCGGCGCGGCACCAGGCGGCATCTTGGTGCAGAACTCCACCGGCGGCGCTGTCAATTTCACCGGATCGGCGATTGCGCTCACCGGAAGCGGCATCAATCTGGTGAACAATGCCGGTGCGGTGAGCTTTGAGACGGGCACCTCAGTGCAGATCACGGATCGTCCGGGCAACGGTATTTCGCTCTCGGGCAATGCGGGCTCGGTCAGTTTTGGTGGGCCTGTCTCGATTGACATGGGAACTGATACCAACGCGGCTGGCATCGATGTGTCCGGCAACAATGGCGCGATCAGCTTTGACGCCGTGACGATCACCGACGTTGGGGCAGGCGTCAACCAAACCGGCATCGACTTCTCGGGCGCGACGCTGAACGGTGCCTTCACCGCGGCTTCGGTCGCGATCTCCGGTCCGGCCAGTTCGACCTCCTCAGTCGGTGTCGATTTGACCGGCCTGACCGGCAACCAGACCGTCGCCCTTGGCGAACAGGTCGCAGGCGGCGCGTCCAGCTCGATCACCGATCTCCATCGCGGTGTCGTTATCGACGCTACCGCCGCCGTCCAGTTCACCTTTGGCGATGGCGAAAGCGCGACCGACACCGGTTCAAGCATTGACGTCAACGGGCTTGCAGGGTCCTTCACTGTGGATGCGGGCGGCGGCACGCTTGGCAGCTCCACGTTCAACTTCCTTGATGTGGTTATCGGCGCGGGCGATGTGGCGCATTTCCCAGTTGCGCCCACGGCCCCTGTTTTTGTTTCCACCGCGGGCGGCACGATCACCGCAGGCACCAACGGGTTGAGCGCGGATGTTGTGACGATCAGCGTCGCCGATGCCGAAGCGCTGGCCGATACGGATCAGACCTTTGTCTTTGTCGGGGATGCGGGCGGCGCCATCGATATGAGTGGCGGCGGGACAGACGGTTTCACGCTGGACGCTGGCCAGAATATCATCGGCTTCGGCGGCAGCACACCGATTTCCTTCGGTCTGATCCAGCCTGTCAATATCACCGGCAATCTTGGCCCAGTGGGCGGCACCCTGACCGGCAACGCCGTGACGGCAAGCAACAGTGTCGCCTTGGCAGACAGCGTGCTGATCCTTGTCGGGGCCGATGGCAGCATGGTCGGCGGGTTCGACATCGATGGGTCCGGGCTGGGTGGTTTTGCCGTCGACATCGGCGGTATCACGACCACACTGACGCTGGCCGACATTGCGGTGACCAATGTCGAGACGGGCACCAATGGTCTGAGTGTATCGAACTCAAGCGGTGATCTCGCTTTCAACAATGTCGATATCAGCGGCAATGGCGGCATTGCATCAATCAGCAACAATTCCGGCAATGTTACGTTTGACGCCAATTCGACGTTGAATTCGACGACTGGCGCGACAACCGGTCTTACGGTGACCGGTCAAAGTGCGGGGACGGTGGCCTTCAATGGCGACGTGACGGTCAACGCGTCCAGCACGGCGCTTGGCGTCAACCTCACAAGCAACACTGGCGGGACGATCAGTTTTGCCGGTGATCTGGATATCGACACGGTCGGCGGCACGGGCTTCACCGCCACCGGCGGCGGCACGATCAGTGTTACCGGCACGGCGGCAAGTGTGACCAGCACGGCGGGTCAGGCCGTGAACCTTAACGGCATGACGGCGGGAATTACCTTCACCGATGTGAGTTCGACCGGGGGCACCAGTGGCATTGCTTTGGTCGGTACCGCCGGCGCCTTCCAGGTGTCCGGTGCGACGAATGTGAGCGCGCCCACGTCCCAGGGGATCGTGATCCTAAGCAGCTCGGTCGATGCATCATTCAATGGCACGACCAATGTGGAAAACGCGGCCTTAGATGGGGTGTCCCTGGTCAACAACACCGGCAATATCGGCTTCGCGAATCTCACCATCGTCGACCCTGTCGGCCGGGGTCTCGATATCCGAGACGCGCAGGGCGACGTCACGATCGGCGGTGGGTCTTACACCAATAGCGGTCCAGGTACTGGCTTCCCCGTCTTGATACAAAACCAGGCGGCGTCCAGCACGATCAGTTTCACCGATTTCGATATCACTGTGACAGCGCCCAGCAATGCCAATCCCGATGTGTTCACCATTCAGAATGCAGCCGGTACGATCAACGTCACGGGTGGCACCTGGCAAGCGACGAGCAGAGATCGGATTGTCGATATCAGTTCTGGCTCTGCCATGATCGCGATCGGTGCGACAATCCTGGGTGCCGGGGCCGCAGGATCAACAGCAAATACGGTTGAGATCAGTAATGTTACCGGAGGGTCGGTCACGTTCACCGGCCCGATCACCCAGTCGGGTAACGGGTCCGCCGTTGAGATGCGTGGCAATACAGGTGGCACGTTCGACTTCCAGGGTTGGGTCAGCGCCACGGATGTCACCAACACGGACACGCCAATCGATCTGACCAATAATGGCGGCGCGACGATTACCTTCTCTGGTGGGATCGACCTTACCACCGGCGCGGCCACTGGCTTCAATGCCAGCGGTGGCGGCACGATCAATCTGAGCGGGACAACCGCCAGCGTCACGACCACCGCGGGCACGGGCGTATCCCTCGATGGTGTGACGGCAAATACAACTTTCACCTCGATTGATGCTGCGGGCGGCGCAAACGGCGTTTCGCTCAATGACGTCAGCGGCAGTTTCGCAGTGACCGGAACAACGACGATCAACGGCTCAATGGGCGCGGGCATCAGCCTGACATCGACGGGCGCCGCCGTCAGCTTCGGTCAGACCAGCATTACCAACCCCGGCACGAGCGGGGTGGACCTGAACGGTACGATCAGTGGCACAGTCAGCTTTGCCGACCTCAACATCGCACTTCAGGCGGACAACACGGTTGGGATCGATGCCAATGGTGCCATCCTCAATGCCAATGTCACCGCGACCGATTTCGATCTGACCTCGACCAGCGCCACCGGCACGATTGGCGTGGACCTGTCGGGCACGACCGGCACGGGCACGATCCGTCTTGGGGATACCGACGTGAATGGCGAAAGCGCCAGCATTGCCGGGGTGAACGAGGGTATTCTCTTCTCGGCCACAACCAACACGACCCTTGTCTTCGGTGATGGTGAGTTGATCACCGATGCGGGCTCGTCGATCACGGCCACCACCGCGATTGCAGGCACGCTGCCGACCAATGGCAGCTACAACTTCCTGGATGTCGGCGTGCTGACCGGCAATACCAGCGGATTGAGCGGCCCATCGGTCTTCTTCGCGTCGCAAACGGCGCAAGGCACGGGCGACGGCAGTTCGGTGGCCAATGCCGGGACGCTCACCGCGGCCGGTGCGGCGGCAAATATCGACGCCGTGATCTTGGTTGATACCGATCTTGATACCAATGTCGAAACCGTCACCTTGGGCGCGACCGGCTTCCTGCTGGATGACGGGCAGGTGATTGTCTCGCTAGCAGGCGGCGGTTCCATTGATCTGACAACACTCGGCGTCACCGCGGCTGGTGCACCGGCAAGCTTCCAGTTCAATCCGACAGTGGTGAGCGGCGGATCGACTGTCTCGGTCTCGGTCGCTGAAGTTGACAGCGCGCATCTGCTCGTGACCTCGGCAGACGGGGCAGGAACGATCCAGTTTGCTGGGGCGGGTGCCGTGTCCGGCCTGACGGTTGCAAATACGGGTGCGGGGAACGGCATTGATGTCGACGTATCCAGCGCTCAGCCGGTGATCCTAAGTAACAACACGGTCACAACCAACACCGGCACCGCTTTCTTCATCAATACCGGCGGTTCCCTAACTGTCACCGGCTCTGGCAATACCGCCGTCGCAACCTCCGGCAGCGGCCTCTTTATGGGGAGCGTCACCATCGGCGCGGCGGGTCTGGGCTTTGACTCAATTACCTCGACCAATGCAGCTGGGCGCGGCATCAACCTGATTTCTCTGACAGGTGGCACGCTCAGCATCGAGACCGCAACGATCACCACCCCGAGCGATCGCGGCGTGTTCATTTCCGGCGGCTCCGCATCCTACAATATCGGCACGGGCGCAGGCGGTCTTGTGATCGATGGGGCCGGTACGACGGGCCTTGAGATTAGCTCGACCACAGGCGGCACGATCAATGTCGGAACCGGGGCCAGTTCGGGCGGTGTCCAAATTGGAGTGTCCACCGCCGTCGGCGAGCAAGCGATTTTAGTCAGGGATGCCGCCGGCACGATCAATATCGGTAACAGCACGACGCAATCAGTGCTGGCCGGCGGCGCGACTTCGACTTTGGCGCAGGCGGTTCGACTGATCGGCAACAGTGCCGACATCACCATGACCAGCCTGGATATCAATCAGGCTGGCACCAGTAGCAGCGGCACCGGCTTAGCCGCCTCCACCAATACCGGCAGCTTCACGCTGAACGGCTCCAACACCATTGATGGCTTTGGTGGAGAAGGTCTCCTCATCGTGGGCAGCGATGCCAGCATATCGAATGTCACCATCGGCGCGTCGCTAGGCGCCAATACCGACGGTTTCCGTGTCATCGATAGCGGTCAGGCGATCGAGGTCTCCCTCGACAACGTTACCATCGCCGATGCGACCGGCCAGGGCATCGTCGTGGATGGCAGCGGCGCGGGATCGGTGACGATCACCTCGTTCTCCAACAACACCGTGATCGATGCGGGCGCGGGCGGGGTGCTGTTCAACGATGTGACCTTCGACAGCGACAGGGGCACCGTTGGCAATCAGACTGTCGCCTTCGGCACGCTGACCATCGGAACCCTGGGCGATCGGGTGGAGGGCCCGGGCGTCAGATTCTTCGATCCGACCGGCGATGTCTCCATCGCGACGCTCAACGTGTTCAACAATGGTTCGACTGGCTTCCTGGTCGATACCAAGGGCGGTGGCACTACGTTCAACCTGAACACCGGGGCGGGTGTCGTCGACACGACAAATGGCACGGCGCTGTTCCTCGATCCGCTGACCGGCGGCGTGACGCTCAGCAGCGTGAGCTCGACCGGAGCCGGCACAAATGGCGGTGTCTTCATCGATCAGTTCGACGCAGACGGCGGCGCCGGCGATACGGCGCTGTCGATCGGCACGCTGAACATCTCGGGGTCGAGTGGCACGGGCCTGCAAATTCAGGACTCCACCGGCATCTTCACCTTCGGCAACACGACCATCGACAACAGAAGTTCAACCGGTGGCGCCGTTGCGATCAGCCAGGCGGCGGGCGACGCCACGACCGTGAGTTTCACCGGCAACCTGGATATCGATGTCAACGATAGTACGGGCTTCTCCGCGGTTCGGGGCGCCGGCACATCCTTGGCGGTCAATGTGGCCGCCGCCGGGTCTGCAACGATCACCAGCTTTGGGAACGGGTCGGCGTTGAATATTGATGGCGTGGCTCTTGACGCGTCCTTTGACACGATTAACGGCGTCGTGTCGGTGTTGAGCAGCAATTCTATGGTGCGTGTGGCGAACTCGACCGGCACCCTGAGCATTGGCGGCGGCACCATCATTGTGAGTGGCGCCCGGCAAGCCTTCGACCTCAGCGGCAACAACATGACCTTCTCTGCCGGAAACGTCGTGGAATCGTTCGGGGCGACGGGTTTCCTTCTGAATATGACGGGTAATACCGGCGGCACCTATACCTTCTCGGGGCCTTTCAACGACTCAGACTCTGGTGACAATGACGCGGGTGGCCTGTTCTTCTCGGGCAACACGGGCGGCACGACGCAATTCAACAACAATGTCGAAATCCGCACTACCAACGCGCCTGGCTTGGATATTAACAACAACGCCGCTCATGCGATCCGCTTCGCCGGCACCGAGACGCTCATTGACACCGATGGGATCCTGACGGTCGAGATCACCGGCGGCGCGACAGTGAGCTTCGACTCGACCACCGTGAACCAGATTACAAATGACAGCGGTCGGGGGGTCGTGATCAATGGCGGCGGTGTTGTGACCCTAACAGGCGGCATTGATGTCCAAACCAATTCGGGCGGTGCCGCGCTGCAAATGACGGGCGTGACTGTCGGCGCGGGCGGGATCGCCTTGGGCAACGTCTCCTCCAGTTTGAGCACCTTCGGCATTCAAATCTCAAATGTGGCTGGCGGAGACATCACCATCGCCGGAGGGGCTATCACAGGTATTAGTGGCGGCGGTATCGGCGTCAATCTTGACGCTCTTGGCAGCAATTTCAGCTATGGCGGGACAATCACGAATCCAGCCAACACCCGGTCTGTCCAAGTCACGAACTCGGGCGGCACGTCGGCCAACACGATCACCTTCTCAGGTGCGATCAGCGACTCCGGCAGCGGTATCTTCTTGGATAACAACGATCAAAATGCCGGGGCCACGATCAACTTCACCGGTGGGGTAACGCTCAACACCGGTGGTGTCTCGGCGTTCCGGGCCTTTAACGGCGGTACGGTGAATGTGACCGGTGCGAACAACACGGCGACGTCCACAACCGGCACGACGGTACGGATTGAGAACACCACCATCGGTGGTAATGGCGTGACATTCCAATCGGTATCGGCCGATGGCGCGGCAAATGGGATTGTGTTGAGCAATACTGGCGCAGGCGCCTTCACGGTGACAGGAATCGGGTCCACCGCCGGGTCGGGTGGCACGATTCAGAACACGACGGGCGCCGGCATTTTGTTGAGCAACGCGCAGAATGTCTCAATCAGCAATCTGAACATCCGGGATACCGGTTCACACGGCATTCAGGGCATCACGGTCACCAATCTCGATCTGACGAATGTGACCATCGATGATGCTGGCAATGCGGTGAATGAGCATGGGATCAACATCCAGAACTTGCTTGGTACGGTTTCGGGCGGCAGTAACAGCGTGTTCACTGGGGTGACTGTCTCTGATGCGTCGGGCAACGGTATCTTTGTTCGGAACTCTTCGGCCACCGCGCCGGGCAACGCGGCAAATGCGGATAGCCTAAGCATCATCGACAGCGTTATTGCACGCAGTGCGGTGAACGGGGTTCTGGTTGAAAACACCATTGGCGGGAGCGGTAATCTGGCGCTGACAATTACCGGGTCGACATTTGACGACAACGCTTCCTCTGGGATCGCGACCAATGCCAATGCCGGTATCCTTCAGGCAACTATTGGAGGCGGCGGTGCAGGGCTTGCCAATGACATCGGGGTTGCGTCCGGAACGCAGAACAACGGCGTCTCCGGCGGGGCGACGACGACGGGTCGACTGATCCTCGATGTTATCGGGAATACGATTACAACGAATGATGACGGGTTGGGTGCCGGTGGCGTGGGCGTTGCCTCCTTCGACAACGCTCAGATCACAGTAACCATTCAGAGTAACACGATCACCTCGCTGACACCGGCTGTTGGCGGCCCAGGCGGCACGGCAGTGGGCGGCATTTCGGTGATCAACGAGGGGAGTGGCTCCAACACGGTTCTGATCGACAACAACACCATCACGATCGTCGATGGGTTCGGCATTATCGCGAATGCTCAGGGCGGTGGCACCGGGGATATCGACTTCACCATTACCAACAATGATATTTCGGTCACCGGCGTCGACATTGTGAACACCAGCATCAGTGTGGAAAACACCGGAAGCGGTGGTCAGTCGCTGTGCCTGAACATAACCGGGAATACATTGGCGACTGCGCCGGCGTCGAATGCCGACGTCGTTTTGAACAACACCAATGCGGGCAATGTGTTCCAGGTGCAGGGCTTGGCGGCAACCGATAGCGCATCGCCGGATCTTTCGCCGAACTCGCAGCCAGTCGAAATCCTGATCAATGGCAACCAGACCAGTTCCCCTAGCGGCACAATCGTGAATCCGATTGAATCAGTTGGATCATTTACGGTTGGCACATGTTCCACGCCATAAGGGCCAATCCGCCATACCAGATATCTCTTGCGGGTAGAGAGTGCGTCCCGTAGCCTTTCCCTTAGGTCAATTGGTTAATTCCAAGCTTTCAATAAGAAACTGGTAAATAATACAGGAGGGGATGGTGTCAGAACCTTTTTTGGCGGAGGTCCGAATTGTTGGCTTCAATTTCGCGCCAAGAGGATGGGCGTTTTGCGATGGGCAGATCCTTCCCATTAATCAGAACCAGTCTTTGTATTCCCTTTTAGGGACAACCTATGGTGGCGACGGGCGGACCAGTTTTGCGCTGCCGGACATGCGAGGCCGTACGCCCATCCATGTGGGACGTTCAAATGGCGGCGAAGATCATCGGCTTGGCCAGAAAAGTGGTGAAGAAACCCACACGATTTCAAGCGCCGAGATGCCCTCTCATAGTCATCTTTTCGTAGGCGCAACGGCTGATGTCACAACGCCGGATCCGCCGAATGCTTTGCTAGGGACAAATAGCGGAAATCCCTATCATGAGCCGGATACGCTTGTGACGATGAATGCTAATTCGGTCGCCAATGTCGGGGGCGGCCAAGGGCATAATAATATGATGCCCTATTTGGCACTCAATTTCTGCATTGCCCTTCAGGGCTTGTTCCCGTCGCGAAATTAGGAGGCCGAGATGTCCGAGCCATTTGTAGGGGAAGTTCGCATGTTCGCCGGCAATTTCGCTCCACGCGGATGGGCGTTTTGCGATGGTCAGCTTTTGGCCGTAAGCCAGAACGATGCGCTGTTTTCCCTTTTGGGAACCATCTATGGCGGGGATGGCCGTACCACATTCGGCTTGCCTGATCTGCGCGGGCGCGTGCCGATTCATGCGGGTTCGGGGCCAGGGCTCAGCCAGCGGCGTCTTGGATCGAAAGCCGGGGCGGAAAACGTCACGCTGACGGTTAACCAGCTTCCTCCGCATCGTCATACGCTGCGCGCGTCGTCGTCAATCGGGAACGCTAATAGCGTGTCAGCTCACGTCTTGGCGCGCGTGACGGCCGGCAACCTTTACTACGAAGTTGGGCAAACGATGCCGCCCGCTGAGGCGCTGGCGCAGCAATCGATGACGGATATTGGCGGTAGCCGGAGTCATACGAACCTGCAGCCTTTTCTGTGCATCAACTACATCATTGCCCTTTTCGGCATTTATCCCAGCAGAACCTAGGAGGCGATCATGTCAGAGCCTTTTGTCGCCGAGATCCGAATTTTTGCGGGAAACTTTGCGCCGCGCGGATGGGCTTTCTGCAATGGACAGCTTTTGCCCATTTCGCAGAACGCCGCGCTGTTTTCCTTAATCGGGACGACCTATGGTGGGGACGGACGGTCAACCACCGCACTCCCCAATTTGACCGGACGTGCCGCGATGCATCCAGGGCGCGGGCCTGGGCTGACCTCACGCCGATTGGGCCAACGCGGGGGTGCCGAGCAAGTTTCTTTGTCCGAAGCGCAGATGCCAAACCACAAACATAGTGTGCAAGCGATCCCTCGTAGCCAGTTCGTTCAAGGGAACTCACTGGACCCGGCGGGGAACTTTGTCGCTGGCCCCCAGACAGGGAATGCATTTGTACCGACCAGCCCCATGCCCGGTACGGCATCATTCGCTGACGCGGCGCTCACCTCGGCCGGTGGTTCACAACCTCACAACAACATGCAGCCATTCCTTGCGATAAATTTCATCATCGCACTGGTTGGTCTGTATCCGTCACGAAGCTGATCTGTAGGGAAGGGAATGCCGCCATGAGACCGCTCGAACCGATCCCCGCAGGGATTGACGAAAACAACGAGATAATCCCCTTGGGGCCGATAGATACCGCCACTGACTCGTCTCGCTTCCAACTCTTCATCGCTGCGGTGAACGAGAATGCTGAGCTCGTTTACACAAATCAGACAACTCTTAACGGCCCGTTCCAGAAAAGCTGGACCCGTATCGGCACAGATGACTTCATGGGGGTTGTCGCCAGTGGCACCACGCTTGATGGCCGGGTTGCCATTATAGCGGTCGAGAAATCCACTCTCGAAGTGCACTATGTCGCGGAGGCACCACAAAACGCCGATGGCAAGGACCGGTGGCTTCCGGCGGAGAACCTGGGGCGGCCCAAAGGTGTCCCCAGTTTTGCCGAGCTCCAACTAATCCGTGGCGTTGATGGGCTGGACAATGTCTTTGGCGCCAGCACTGCCGATAACAAGACTTCGCTTTGGTGGACATACCGCAATCCGCCAAAGATTGTGACTAAGACGATCGAGGTGACGCCGCCCGGATCCGACACGCCGATGACGATCACCGTGCAGGAAACCGCGCCGCCCGATACGCCCTGGAGCAATTGGATCAACATCAATGGGGCGTTGGTGGGCACATTTCATAAGATGAAGGCCGCCAACAATGCTGATGGGCGGATCGTCCTGACCGGTGTTGATACCAATGGTCGGCCATGGGTGTCGCAGCAGAAATCCGACGATCCATTTCAAAAGGAATCCTGGACGGATTGGTGCATGCCGGGCGGCGAAGCTGCCCCTGCGGCCAGCGCGATCACCCCAGCCCTGGGCGCAGATGGGTATGTCAGTGTCTTCACATCGACAAATGACGGGTTGCTCCGGTCGCGCCAAGCAAAACCCGGCGGCGCGCTTTGGGGGCCACTGAGCGCACCGGGCCAGATTCAGGACAATGTCAGCACCCATGCGGTGTCGATCGATGCTGATGGTCAATTCTACGTGGCCGTTCTCAACTTCACGCCGCCTGGAGAGACAAACACAATCTACGGTGTGCAAGAGGTCGGCACACTTGATGCCCGATGGACCAGTTGGCAGCGCATCTCGAGCTTTTCTGACCCAGACGGGTTGCGGTTGCACTACAATGCTGACGGTACGCTGCTCCTGTTTTCGATCAACAAGAAGACCCGCACGCTTTGGTCTATGCAGCAGGTCGCGAAGAACAGCACTGAATGGTATTATTTCTGGACCGATCTCGGCGGCCAGCTCATCGATTTCAGCGTGACCCAGGATTTGACGCCCTCCTGAACCGTGTCTGCAGTATCCCCACCCTCTGGGCCTTTCGCAGCGGCCCGTTGCCCGCCGGGGCGTCACGCGGCGGCGCTCGGTATCCGCTATCGCCCGATCTCGGACGCGGATATGGCGTTTCTAAAGGCGCTCTACCGCTCGACACGCGAAGGTGAGATGGCCGCGACGCCGTGGAGCGAGGCTGAAAAGCAGGCGTTCATCGCCATGCAGTTCGATGCCCAGCACCGCCATTACCAAGCCAACTATCCGGATGCGGATTGGCTGTTGATCCTAAAGGGTGAGACCCTGATTGGGCGGCTCTATCTTGAGCGCTGGAGGCGTGAACATCGCATCATCGACATCGCGTTGATGCCGGAAGCCAGGGGCGGAGGTGTGGGCACCGCGATCCTGAAAGATGTGATGGAAGAGGCCTTCGCCGCAGGGAAAGCCGTGGGGATTCATGTTGAAAAGACCAACCCGGCGATGACGTTATATCTTCGGCTTGGGTTCGCGGTGATCGAGGACAAAGGAGTCTATGATCTGCTGTCCTGGCGGGCCGTGGAATGATGGTGGACCCTGGTCAGGTGAAGACAGCTTCATATTGCGTGACGTCATCGACCTGTCCCACTGGCACAATAAACACCTCGAACTGTCCGAGGGCCTTTGATTTCATCGCATAGACACCCTGATCAAGGATCGGGTCGAGGGGCCCCTCCCAGAGAAGCGCAAAGGCACCGCCATCCCGCGCACCTTGGCCCTTTGGCGTCACCTCGACCAAATCTAGCGCCAATTCCTCCTCGCCAAGAACAAGGGAAAAAGGTGATTTCAACTGCGGTTGAAAGTCTGAGATCGTAAAGTCTTGGTCCATTAATCGGGCCTCGTCGATGGTTGAGCTGGTGCGCCACCGGGTGCCGCAGAGCTTGAGTATGACACCCTGGACAGCGAGGCGAAACCCCGAGCGCTCTTGCAGAATGGCGAGTATTGTTGCCGTCGGGAGAGCCCGACATGGATCACGAGTCGGGACCGCAAATGGGGTCATCGTCACAGCGGCGTGTTACATCGTTCAAGCCGTGCCCGATGCTCTGACGGGCGTCATTTTCCTCGTTGCGTCCTGCTCGGAGAGTTTGTTATACGCCGCTAGTCAATGCCTCGATGGGGCTGATGAAGACAGTATCGGTTTGCCGCCTTAGCTCAGTTGGTTAGAGCGCTGGATTGTGGATCCAGAGGTCCCCCGTTCAAGCCGGGGAGGCGGTACCACTCTCTCCTGCCGCGCATTTTTTTAACATAAACGCGGCTTTGCATGCAGTCGTCACTCCGCCGCTGTTCTTTCGGCTTGGTGCGCCTGCCGCAAAACCTGAGCCGATTGGCGCACCACATCCGAGATTTGGTGCAACTGATCCGCCAAAGGGTTCGTTTTGCGCCAGATTATTCCAATGGTGCGCGACGGTTGTGGCGCCTCAAACTGCGCGACGGAGACTGAAGCGGACCGGGTCTCGACAGGAACCGCCATTTCCGGGATCAGGGTCACGCCGATACCTGCGCCAACCATCTGCACCAGGGTGGAGAGCGAACTGCCATCCAGGCCCTCACGCGGCAACGCCGATTGGAGATTGCAGAACGACAAGGCTTGATCGCGAAAACAATGCCCCTCTTCCAGCAACAAGAGCCGCATCTCGCGCAGAGTGTCTTTGTCCGGCACCGGTTTGCCGGCATCCACATCGGGGCGCACCAGAACGAAGTGCTCGGTAAAGAGCGCGACCTCTGCGAAGGCGGGCTCCGAGACTGGAAGGGCAACGATGGCCGTGTCCAAGCGCCCTTCGGCCAGTTCCTGGAGCAGTTTCGGCGTCATGGTCTCGCGGACATGGAGATCGAGGCCGGGATAGGCGTGGGTCAGGTTGCCGATGATTGTTGGCAATAGATAGGGCGCGATGGTCGGGATCACGCCAAGGCGCAAGCGGCCCGACATCTGATCTCGGGAAGCGCGGGCCAACTCGCCCAACTCATCCACCGAGCGCAGGATGTCGCGCACGCGCAGGGCAAACTCTTCGCCAAAACGCGTCAGCCGGACCTGCCGTGCCCCCCGTTCGAAGAGGACCAAACCCAAAGATTGCTCAAGTTCTTTGATTTGCACCGACAAGGCAGGTTGCGAAATCGCAGAGGCCTCTGCGGCGCGGCCAAAATGACCGTGAAGCGCCAAGGCCTCGAAATAACGCAGCTGTTTCAGAGTGAAGTTTGCCATAACTTCAGGTTATTGCGTTGATCAGGAAATGCAACTTAAACAAATGGCATCATCTTGCTAAAGTCGCCTCAACGACGGTCGAGGAGATTCCCCAAGCTTGGCGCAGTGGCATTCAGGGCTGCGTCGGGTTTTGGGTGATCTTGGTTGGCCGCCAATACTTTTAACATCAGAGCATCTACCAAGTGGAGAAAGACATGGACGGAAACAATGTGCACGGCCTCGGCGGTTGCCCCGTAGCTCACGGTGGCAACACGTCGTTGGACAAACCGGTCACCAAATGGTGGCCAAATGCTCTGAACCTCGACATTTTGCATCAGGGCGGGGCGCGGACCAACCCGATGGATGCCGATTACAACCATCGTGAAGCGGTCAAAGGCCTGGACTTCAACGCGGTGCGCGAAGACGTCAAAGCGCTGCTGACCGAAAGCCAGGACTGGTGGCCGGCGGATTGGGGTCACTATGGCGGTCTGATGATCCGGCTGGCATGGCATTCGGCCGGATCCTACCGGGTCCAGGATGGTCGTGGTGGCGGTGGTGCGGGCAACATCCGTTTTGCACCTCTGAACTCGTGGCCGGATAACGCCAGCCTCGACAAAGCCCGCCGCCTGTTGTGGCCGGTCAAAAAGAAATACGGCAACGCCTTGTCCTGGGCAGACCTGATCCTGCTTTCGGGCACTATGGCTTATGAAGAGATGGGTCTGAAAACCTTCGGCTTCGGCTTTGGCCGCGAAGACATTTGGGGGCCAGAGAAAGACGTGTATTGGGGCTCCGAGAACGAATGGCTCGCCCCGAGTGAGAACCGTTATGGCGATCTCGACGATGCGGAAACTCTCGAAAACCCGCTGTCGGCGGTGCACATGGGCCTCATCTACGTCAACCCCGAAGGCGTGAACGGCAATCCCGATCCGGCGCGCACTGCCCTGCATGTGCGGGAAACCTTCGCGCGGATGGCGATGAACGACGAAGAGACCGCAGCCCTGACCTGCGGCGGCCACACCGTGGGTAAAGCCCATGGCGGCGGCGGTGCCCATGACCAGATCGGTGCCGAGCCGGAAGGCGCAGGCATCGAAGCCCAAGGCTTTGGCTGGGCCAACCCCGGTCATGAGGGCAAAGCGGCAAACGCCTTCACCTCGGGCATCGAAGGCGCCTGGACCAAAGAGCCGACCAAGTGGGACATGGGCTTCTTCGACTATCTCTTCGGGTATGAGTGGGAGCTGACCAAATCCCCCGCAGGTGCGCATCAGTGGACCGCCGTTGACATGCCCGAGGATGAAAAGCCGCTGGATCCCTCCGATCCGTCCGGCCGCGCGATGCCCCTGATGACCGATGCCGATATGGCGATGAAGGTCGACCCGATCTACAACGAGATCTGCCAGAAGTTCCGCGCCGATCCCGCGTATTTCGCCGACACCTTTGCCCGCGCATGGTTCAAACTGACCCACCGCGATATGGGGCCCAAGGCCAACTATTATGGCCCGAACGTTCCGGCGGAAGACCTGATCTGGCAGGATCCGATCCCGGCTGGCAATACCGGCTATGACGTCGATGCTGTCAAAGCCAAGATCGCGGCCAGCGGCCTGTCGGCAGCCGAAATGATCGCCACGGCCTGGGACAGCGCGCGGACCTTCCGCGGCTCGGACAAGCGCGGCGGGGCCAATGGCGCCCGCATCCGTCTGGCGCCGCAGAAAGACTGGGCCGGAAACGAGCCTGAGCGTCTGGCCAAGGTTCTGGGTATTCTGGAGCCGATTGCCGCCGAAACCGGTGCATCGGTCGCCGATGTCATCGTTCTGGCGGGCAATGTCGGTCTGGAACAGTCGATCAAATCCGCAGGCTTTGACGCAGCGGTGCCCTTCGCAGCAGGCCGCGGCGACGCGACGGATGCGCAGACCGATGCAGACTCCTTCGACGTGCTGGAACCGCTCGCCGATGGCTTCCGGAATTGGCAGAAAGAGGCCTATGCGGTCTCTGCCGAAGAGATGATGCTCGACCGGGCGCAGCTTCTTGGTCTGACGGCGCAGGAATTGACGGTCCTTCTGGGCGGCATGCGTGTCCTGGGCACCAACTATGGCGGCTCGGAACATGGTGTCTTCACCGATCGCGTGGGCAGCCTGACCACGGATTTCTTCGTCAACCTGACCGATATGGCCAATAGCTGGCATCCGGTCGAGGGCGGCACCTACGAAATCCGGGATCGGAAGACCGGTGCGGTCAAATGGACCGCGACCAGCGCCGATCTGGTCTTCGGCTCCAACTCGATCCTGCGCGCCTATGCAGAGGTCTATGCCCAAGACGACAACCAGGAGAAGTTCGTCAAAGACTTTGTGGCGGCCTGGACCAAGGTGATGAATGCAGATCGGTTCGACTTGGCGTAACCGAGATATTGAGTGCCCGGAGTAGTCTGGGCGTTCGCACATCTAACAAAGTCAAACGGCGCTTCAGGTCTCTGGAGCGCCGTTCTTTATCTGGATCTGCCCGTGGTCAGATCACTCGATCTCAATTGTCTGGCGCAGCTCACCGCTATCCTGATCGAAAATCAGGATCGTGTTGTCGCCTGTCACCACCGCGTACCACCCTGTTCCAACTGTGAATGCTGTGACCGCCGTGCCGTCGGGCAACACAATCTGATCGGGAAGGGCAAGGCTGCTCGGGGCCGGGAAGCGGGTGACAAAGGCCCAGATCACCGTTATCACCCCGCCGATCATGACCAGCGTCAGCAAGGTCACCAGATTGCGCAGCAATTTCAGGTGCCCCGGCAGGGGCGGATCATCGTCTTGCGGAGTGTCATTCATATGCTGAGTGTCCAGATCATCACGGTCCTGATCGGCCCGGACCCAGGCAGCCGCCTTGATAAGGCACTGGCCCGCGATGTGCCAGAGGCGGCAAGCCTGAGCCGCTCGCGCCTGTCACGGCTGATTGCCGAGGGGGCGGTGCGGGTAAACGGCGATGTGGTGACCGATGGCAAGGCCCGCGTGGCCGAGGGGGCAGAGGTCGAGATCACGCTGACCGAGGCCGCCGAGATCGAGACCCGGCCCGAGGACATCCCGCTCGATATCCGCTATGAAGATGACGATTTGATCGTGGTGAACAAACCGGCTGGCATGGTGGTGCATCCGGCCCCAGGCACCCCGGGCGGAACGCTGGTCAACGCGCTGTTGCATCATTTCGGCGGCAATCTCTCTGGCGTGGGCGGCGAGAAACGCCCTGGTATCGTGCATCGGATCGACAAGGATACGAGCGGCTTGCTGGTCGTGGCAAAATCGGACCGCGCCCATCACGGGCTGGCCGATCAATTTGCCGCCCACAGTGTCGAGCGGCTTTATCAAGCGTTTTGCCACGGCGTCCCAGATCCGGCGGACCCGCGCCTGCGCGGGATCAAAGGCGTGAGCTTTGAACCGGGCGGGGTTCTGAAAATCACGACGCAATTGGCGCGGCATAAGACCGACCGGCAGCGTCAGGCGGTGCTGTTTCACGGTGGCCGCCATGCGGTGACCCGGGTGCAGGTGGCAGAGACTTTCGGCGTGGCGGCTCGGGTGGAGTGCCGGTTGGAAACCGGGCGGACGCATCAGATCCGCGTGCATATGGCTCATGTCGGCCATGGGCTGCTTGGGGATCAGACCTATGGCGGCAGGCGCCGGATCGGGGCAAAGGTGGTGGGAGAAGACTTGGCTGCCGCGCTCAATGGCTTCCCACGCCAAGCGCTGCATGCGGCCAGTTTGGGCTTTGACCACCCGGTCAGCGGCGACTGGATGCGGTTCGAAGCGGGTCTGCCGGGCGACATGGCCGATCTGCTTGCGGCGCTGCGCGGTTCAGCCCTGTAACTTGTGCACAATTGCACGTTATTTTCCTGTAACACGGATTGCCGTGCGCCTTCGCTGAGTCTATTTTTATCTCAACCGAGGCAAGCACAGGTCTTGACGTGCCGCCCAGGAATACCCACGTTAACACTAAGTTAAACGAATTTACATTATTGACGCGCCGAACAGGGGGTCCGTGACATGTCGAATTATGCAAACCTTCCCGCCCCGTCCCCGGAACAGGGCCTGAACCGCTACTTGCAGGAAATCCGCAAGTTTCCGATGCTGGAGCCGGAACAAGAATACATGCTCGCCAAACGGTGGGTGGATCATGAAGACACCGATGCCGCGCATCAGATGGTGACCAGCCACCTGCGCTTGGCGGCCAAAATCGCAATGGGCTATCGCGGCTATGGCCTGCCGCAGGCCGAAGTGATTTCCGAGGCGAATGTCGGCCTGATGCAGGCCGTGAAACGTTTCGACCCGGAGAAGGGCTTCCGCCTGGCCACCTATGCCATGTGGTGGATTCGTGCCTCGATCCAGGAATATATCCTGCGCTCTTGGTCGCTGGTGAAACTGGGCACAACCTCGGCGCAGAAGAAGCTGTTCTTCAACCTGCGTAAGGCGAAGGCCCGGATTGGCGCCTTGGAAGAGGGTGACTTGCGCCCCGAAAACGTGGCCCGCATCGCCAATGATCTGGGTGTAACCGAAACCGAAGTGATCTCGATGAACCGGCGCCTGTCGGGCGGCGATGCCTCGCTCAATGCCGTTGTCGGCAGCGATGGCGAAGGGGCGACGCAGTGGCAGGACTGGCTTGAAGATGATGATGCCGATCAGGCTGGCGATTATGCCGAGCGCGACGAGTTTCAACATCGGATGGCCCTGATGGAACAGGCCATGGATGTGCTGAACGAGCGCGAGCGCGATATCCTGACCCAACGCCGCCTGAAGGATCAGCCAGTGACGCTGGAAGATCTCTCTGGTGTCTATGATGTTAGCCGCGAGCGCATCCGTCAGATCGAGGTGCGGGCGTTCGAGAAGCTGCAAAAACGGATGCGTGATCTGGCCCGGGAAGACGGGTTGATGCCCGCCTGATCCAACACATGATTTAGAAACCGCAGCGCCCTCGGCCTAACCGGCCGGGGGCGTTGTCTTTTACGCTGTCGTGTTCGGCAACTCGTCGTGGATGACGGCCCGCAAGATCGTCAGCAGCGGCCGCACCGGGTCCGGACGCATGGTGATATACGTATCAGCCTTATGCCGTCTCTTTGGTATCATCGGCCGCGGGTGTGGCGAGGGTGTGAACCGCCGGAATGTCCCAGGCTTCGGCGATCTTGGCATTGACGAACCGCCACACCACAACGGCGTCAATCAGCACCGGCGCATCATCCAGGGTCATTGAATCCTGCACATGAACAACCACCAGCTCATCCCCGATGGGCGTGGCCGAAACCGGATTGATCTTGAACGTCCCGTTTGTGGTGCCACCGATGCGCTCAAAGAAAGTGCGCAGACCGTTGAGGCCGACATAATCGCCCTCGATCCCCGGCAGCATGGGGTTGAAGAAGTGCCACACAAACCCTTCGGCAAAGAGATCGGCGGCACCGGCAAGATCGCTCAGATCGAGTTGGGAGAGCAATGCAACATTGGGGTGGGGATCAGTCATCTCGGGCTTCGCCTTCCGCTGTATGATATCAGACCCCCGACGCTAACCGCGTTTCAGCACGTGCGTATTGATCTCCCTCAAAGCTCCGGTCTCATGCTGTCGATTGGCGGGTTTGATACTCCCGGTCCGCGCCGATCGACCGACAGATTCCGCCAGAAGCGCGCTACAGGTGAGTCGCGCGAGCTGCATGGGGCGATGGCTCGCGGAATCGCGGTCACAACACGGCCTCCGATTTCTCACGGCGCTGCGAGGTAAGTTACTGTTTTGGAGCGGTTTGTTGCGATTGATCACGGGGCCGTGGGGGCGCGTGACAAGGGGGCAGATGGCGCAGATAGGTATGTGCACATACGCACCAATATTCGTCATTTCTCGCGCTTTCGTGGGGTGAAACACCGAAACACACCCCCTAAATTCATCTCATCGGACGCAGACAGCGCCCAACACAACAACCAAGACACACGACAACACACACACCGAAAGGACACCCAACATGAAACGCATCGCACTCACCACCGCCCTCGCCCTGTCGCTCGCCGCTCCGGCTTTCGCAAGCGAGCAACTGGCCGCTTCCCTCGGCGTCGACGCCGGCGACTACACCGTGGCCGAGCTGATCCAACTGCGTGACGCTTATGAGAACAACGACCGGGCCTATGTCGCCTTCCTGACCGGCGGCGGTTCGGAAACGATCTCCACGCAAAGCTTCGGTGGCGTTGACCGCGCATCTGAAATCGCGCTGAGCCAGCTGGAGCAGGATGACGAGCACATCCGCGCAAACTTCGTCCGCAACGGCGGCGCAGAAGTGGTCTCGACCCAAAGCTTCGGCGGCAACCCGGTTGTGGCAGACTTCGCGCTCCGCACCCTGCAGGAAGACGACGAGCACATCCGCGCAAACGCGTTCAACTAATCCCCCAAGGCAATCGGGGGCCTCTCCCTCCCCCCAAATGCCCAAACAAAAGCCCCCCTTGCAAATCAGCAAGGGGGGCTTTCTTGTGACTGGACGCTGATCTAACACCGCGTCCGAGCAGGGAGGCGACTATGACAAATCACATCCGTTGGGGCGTTCTGGGTGCGTCGAATTTCGCGAAAACCACGATGGCGCCAGCAATCAACGAGGCGCGGCGCGGTGTCTTAGCGGCCGTCGCGAGCCGTCATGCGGAAAAAGCGACCCCCTTTGCCGAACTGGCCCCAGGGCTCCGTGTTCATGACAGCTATGACGCGCTCTTGGCGGATCCCAAGATTGACGCGATCTATATCCCGCTGCCCAATGCCTTGCATGTGGAGTGGTCGCTCAAAGCCGCCGAAGCGGGCAAAGCGGTTCTTTGCGAAAAACCCATCGCGCTCACCGAGGCGGATTTTGATCGGCTGATCGCCGCGCGGGATCGTCATGGCCATCTGATCGCCGAAGCCTTCATGCCGGTCCACCATCCGCAATGGACCAAAACCCGCGATTTGATTGCCGAGGGCGCAATTGGCGATCTGCATCACGTCACCGGTGTCTTTACCTATGGCTTGAGCGACCCGGCTAATGTGCGCAACAGCGCCGATCTGGCCGGCGGTGCTTTGCGCGATGTGGGTGTTTATCCGATCGGCACATTTCGGTTCGCGACCGGGCTGGAACCTAAGGTCACTGATGCCGAGATGACCCGGGAGGCGGGCGTCGATGCCTCGACCTGGATTTCGGCACAAGCCGGGGCGGCGCGGTTGAGATTTCATGTCTCGATGCGGGCTTCGCGACGGCAAGAGATGGTGTTTGAAGGCACCCAAGGCCATATTCGCCTGCCTGCGCCGTTCAATGCTGGCAATCATGCCGAGGCCCAGGTGCAGCTGTGGCGAGATGGCCGGGAAGACCGCATCTTCCGCTTTCCGAAAGACCGGCAATATGTGGCTCAGGTGGAGGCGTTTAATGCCGCGCTTCTTGATCGCGCGCCCTATGCCTGCCCGCTTGAGTTTTCACGTGGCACGCAGGCCATGATTGATGCGGTGTTTGAGGTGGCGTCTTGAGCTGCCCTCAGGGTAGTCTTACTCTGAATCCGTGACCCAGGAGAAATCAGATGCCGCTCAGCGATGAAGAAAAGGTCGATGGCCGCCTGAATGGCGAGCAAGATGAACCCAGTGGTCGGGAAGGCCTGATCATGCGGCTGATCTATATGATCATCATCGCCGTCATGATCAGCTTTGCACAGACGGTCCTTGGCGTGCTGACGATTATCCAATTCGTCATCATGGTGATCAATAATGGCGAGCCGAATGCGCGCTTGGCCGAATTTGGCACGGATCTTGGCATTTGGATCGCTAAGGCCGCCCGGTTTCAGACCGCAGCCAGCGAGGTGAAACCCTGGCCCTGGACTGAGCTGGACTAGTCTTTGTAGTCCGGTTGCTCCCGGTCGAGCATCCGTTTCAGATAGGCGAAATGCGCGAAGCTGGCCCCGGCATAGTCGGCCCAACTGGCGGCTGTTTTGGCGGCAATCTCGTCTGAAATGATGTTCAACGGCTGGCCGCTGGCATAGGCGCGCATCTGAATTTCTGCCGCTTTTTCAAAGAAATAGACCTGTTCGAAGGCCTCGGCGACGGTATCGGCAATGACGCTAAGCCCGTGATTGCCCATCATTAGGACCGAATGGTTGCCAAAGGCATGTGCGATCCGGTTGCCCTCTTCGGTATCGTCGGCCATGCCGCCAAAACCCAGATCGATGCCCATATGGAAGAACCGCGCGGTATTCTGGTCAATCGGATAAAGCCGGGGGTCTTTCAGGCCCGCAAGCGCCGTCGTGTGCGGCGGGTGCAGATGCAACATCACCCGGGCATTGGGCCGCAACCGATGGACGGTGCCATGGATGCACCAGGCTGAGGCATCCGGGGCCGCGTCGGTCGCCATGATGCTCTCATCATCGGCATCCAGGACTTGCAAATCGCTGGCCCTGATCTCCGCGAAATGCCGCCATTTCGGGTTCATCAGGAACCGTTTCCCATCGCTGGAGATCGCGGCGCTGAAATGATTGCCAACAGATTCGTGCCAGCCGAAATGAACCGCGAGTCGGAAGGCCGCGGCAAGGTCCACGCGAAGGGCTTGAACCTCGTCGGCGCTCAGATCCCGGGGGCTCATGCCTGCCCCTTTGCGACCAGCGCGCGGTATGTGCTGCGCAACTCGCCCCGGTCGGTGTAGCAGCCGCGCAGATGACGCTCGCCAGAGGTCGCGGAATAGGCCTCGCGCCCATGGACGATGCGGTGATTGTCGAAACAGATGCATTCGCCCGCGTTGAGCCGGAATCGCATCAAATATGTCGGGTCATGCATATGGCGGGCAAAGCGCCAATAGGCCGGGTAGTATCGGTCAAGAAAGCGTTGATCGTGATCGAACACGTCCTGCAAATGGCCGCTGATGGTCAGCCCGGTGACCTCACCCCGCGTGTTCAGCTCGATCACCCGCTGCCGGGCGCGCATGTCGAAGCTTTCATGTTCGCAGAAAAACGGGATGTCCGTCTCCGCGAGCAGTGCGAAGTCCTCTGGGTTCGAGTTGCGGAAATCCTCGGCGACGGCGAGCCCGTCCAGAAACAGACTGTCGCCACCTGCCACGCTGTTCGCAAGGCAATGCAGGTACTGAATGCCGGGGGGCAGATCCTCCGGTGGCAGATCCGTGTGCATTTCCAAAGCCTTGGAGGTGAAGGCCAGGTTGGTCGGTTTGATATGGGTCTTGACCTCGAAGGATGGCCCAAAGAACGAAGCCCGGATATAGCCGAGGAGTCCGGCGGTGTCTTCCAACCCGGTTGGGTTCTCCGGCATCTCGGTCACAAGCGCCACGCCATCGGTGAGAAGTGCCTTGGCCCAGGCGGCCCGCTCTGCGGGATTGGCGATCACCTCCGGCTGCGCGAAGCGCTGCATGTTGGGGTAATGGTCGCTGAACCAGGGTTTTCGGGGCAGATCGGCGGGGTCGGGGCGCGGTGTGGCGCTGCTATTGGCTGCCAGGAACTCAAGATTGTGGCGGCTGATATGATCTTCGCCCTGCCACGAAATCACCAGATGGGTGTCCGTAATGTCGGCTGTTGTCGCGCGGGGCGGCGCGGGCAAGGTCTGAAGATCGAAACTCCGCTCTCGGGTTTGAGGATCGAAGGAACTGGGGCAGTTATCGCGTAGCCAGAAATAGTTGAAATAGGCGGGTGCGCCATCTGTCAGGTGCAGCGTCAGGCCCTGATCCTGCAACGTGACGGCCGGTTTGGTCAGTGTGGTCATTACAGGTGTCCTGATCTTATGTTGTGCGCGTGAGGCTTCCCATATTCGTCAAGGTAAAATTGCCTTGCGTTTCCTGACAATGCGGAAAAAACTGATCATAATATAATTTGAAGTGATCATATGTCTGGCCACATTCCGCTCCGCTTGCTGCAGGTTTTTGAAACCGTGATCCGCTCTGGTGGGTTCCGCCCGGCCAGCCGTATGCTGAATGTGAGCCAGGCGGCGGTGAGCCAATCAATACGGCAGCTTGAGGATCACCTCGGCATTCGCTTGCTCGACCGAAGCACCCGACCCGCGACACTCACCCGGGCCGGGCAGATCCTGCATGGCGCAACCAGTGAGGGCCTGGCGCGGATCGACGCGGCTTTGGAAGAGGTCCGCGCGCTTCAGCAAGAGGAAGACCCCGACACCATCACGCTTGCCTGTTCGGTCGGCGTGGCGACCTATTGGCTGATGCCGCGTCTGGCGCTGGTGACGGCAGAAATGCCCGAGATTGCCGTGAATGTTCTGACCACGCATCATGGCGCGCCCGAATTGGCGCCGGGCGTCGATTTGGCGATCCGCTTTGGCGATGGCGCTTGGCAGGACGGCACCGTCAGCCTTTTGTTCGAGGAATGCATCCGCCCGGTCTGTCACCCCAATCTCGCGGGGGCGGACTGGCAGCAGAGCCCGGCCCTGCATGTTACGACCGACGATCCAAGATGGGTGAGTTGGGCGGAGTATCGGCTTCGCGCGGGCTTGTCGCCAAGCCAAGGGCGGGCGGTACAATTCACCAACTACGTCCAAGCGACGCAGGCGGCGTTGAACCGGCAGGGGGTGATGTTGGGCTGGCGCTCGATCACCGGCGATTTGGAAGCGACGGGGCAGCTCGTGCCGGTCGGCCCCGCAGTTGCCCCAGCCGATGATTTCTACCTTGTCGCGGCACGCGGCCCGGCGAAATCTGAGACACGGGCCGCCGTGGCCCAAGCCTTGCAACGAGCCGTGGGCGTTGTTGCAAAAGGGTAAGCAGACTGGTCAGGCGGTTTTTCGCCCGCTAGGCTAAGCCCAGAGTTCGATTTCCGACGCTGTATGGTTTGATCACGCATTCAAAATGGGCCGCGGGTGCCCGGCGCCGCGGTGGACGGGGGACATCATGGGCGCACCGATTACAGACGTTACCATCGTGGGCGGCGGCACGGCGGGGTGGCTGACCGCGACCTTGCTGCAAAGCATTCTGACGCGGCCAGGGCGGGCCGGCAAAGACGTCAAAATCACCTTGATTGAATCGCCGAACGTGCCAACCGTCGGCGTGGGCGAGGCCACCGTGCCCGGCATGCCGCGCACGCTCAGAAATGCCGGAATCCCAGAGCAGGAGTTTTTCAAGACCTGCAATGCGTCCTTCAAACTCGGCGTGCTGTTCCGCAAATGGAATGTCGATAGAGACGGCCAGCAGATCGATTATGTGAACCCGTTCAACCCGGTGCCCTCGATCGAAGGCATCGATGCGGGGTATTTCATGCTGCGTCACGGGGCCGGGGCGCTCGATTTCGTGCAGACTTATTCCGCCGCTGTCGATTTGGCCCGCGCGTTCAAAGGGCCACGCGCGCTTGGGGCCAAAGAGTATGATCGGCGGATCGGCTTCGCCTATCATCTGGATGCCGGCAAATTCGCCCATATGCTGCGCGATATCTGCGTGGAACGGGGTGTCACCCATATCCTGGAAGATGTGGTCGATGTGGAGCAGGACGAGCGCGGCTATATCGCGGCGGTGAACCTAGAGGAAAGCGGCCGCCATCCGGTACAGCTGGTGATTGATTGCACCGGGTTCCGAGGGGTGATCATCAACCAGGTTTTGAAGGAACCCTTCGTTTCTTATTCGAAATACCTAGCCAATGACAAAGCGCTCGCGGTGCAGATCCCGCATTCCGACCCGGCCAAACTGCCTTCGGTCACCCAATCGACCGCGCTCGGCGCTGGATGGGTCTGGCGCGTGCCACTCTATCATCGGATCGGCACCGGTTATGTGTTTTCCAGCGCGCATCGAACGGATGAGCAGGCGATGGATGAGTTCCTGGCCCATCTTGGCGATGAAGCCAAAGGTGCCGAACCGCGCGTGATCCCGATGCGGGTTGGGCGGACGCGGAATGCCTGGGTCAAGAACTGCGTTGCGGTTGGCTTGTCGGGCGGCTTCATCGAACCGCTGGAATCCACCGCAATCCACATGATTGATACCGCCGTGCGCTGGCTGGCAACGTATTTCCCGGATCAGGATTTCCCCGAGCCGCTCCGGGCGCGCTACAACAAGCTGTCCAACGCGCTTTATGACGAGGTGCGCGACTTCATCTGCCTGCATTACGCGCTTGGGAACCGGACCGATGACCCTTATTGGATCGACGCGCGGAACATGGAGGTGCCGGACAGCCTCGCCGAGAACCTCGAGCTGTGGAAACACACATTGCCAGGGCCATATGACCTTGAATTCGCGTCCCTTTTCTCCCCGGGTGTGTATCAGACCGTGCTTCTTGGCAAACGGGTCTATGAGACCGGGTATGGCAGCCCGACAATGACCGCGACCCTGCCTTTGCGGCAGGAGGTCTGGGGCCGCCATCTGCAAAATGCGCGCGCCGCGATCAAGCAATCGGTGGAGGCCGCCGCCGATCACCGGATGCTGCTCACCGAACTCAGGGGGGAGGCGACCCCTGCGCCGTTCCTACCGCTCGCACAGGCAACCGTTGGGATGCCCGGTGCGGCTGCCCCCAAAGCTGTGGCCCTCGCGGTCCCCGAAAAGGAAGATGCCAGCCTCCTTTGATCACGCGAACCTGCGGTGGGGGCGGCCTGAACGGCCAACCCTGAAGCCTCGCAACAGCGCTGTCGAAATCCAAGCCAAGCGATGATGCGGTGTTGAATAGAGGCACGGTCGGCGTCTTTCGCGTGCTTGGCAGAGACGCACAAGCCTTGTAGGCTGTGCCGACCCAATCAGGATGGCCAAAGACCAGCCATGACGAGCAGATCCATCGGCGCCCCGGCGCCCCGTTTTACCCAACCGTCGCGGCAGATCGTGTTGATGCTGATCATCTGCGGTCTTGTCGGCTTTGGCGGAGTGATTGTCTATCCGCGTGTCGAGCCGGTGTTCCTGGCCAATCCGTTCTTGAATGGAACCATCGCGATTGTCTTTGTGGTCGGCGTGCTGGCCTGTTTCTGGCAGGTGCTACAGCTCTTTTCCTCGGTCAGTTGGATTGAGGGCGTCGCGACCGATCGTGACGGTCATGACATGGAGCGGGCGCCGCGCTTGCTGGCGCCGTTGTCGGGTGTGTTTCGGGGCAGGGGCGCGCGGATGCAGCTTACGTCTTCGTCTTCGCGCTCGATCCTCGACTCCGTGGGCGCGCGGATGGAAGAAAGCCGAGATATCACCCGATACATTGCCAACCTGTTGATTTTCTTAGGCCTTCTGGGCACGTTCTTTGGCCTCGCCACAACCGTTCCGGCCGTGGTTGAGACGATCCGCAGCTTGCAGCCAACCGAGGGCGAGGAGGGGATCGCCGTTTTTGGCCGCTTGATGGATGGGTTGGAGGATCAGTTGGGCGGCATGGGCACGGCCTTTGCCTCCTCGCTCCTGGGCCTTGCGGGGTCTTTGGTTGTGGGGCTTTTGGAACTTTTCGCGGGCCATGGGCAGAACCGGTTTTACCGCGAGATGGAGGAATGGCTCTCGACCATCACACGCGTCGGGTTTTCCTCATCGGATGGCGACGGCGGCGGTGTCGACCGTGGCGCAATCGCCACCGTGCTTGATCACATGGTCGACCAGATCGATACGCTGCAAAGTCTCTTCGCCCAATCCGAGAGCCGACGGGCTGAGACCGAAACCCGTATGATGGAACTCTCGGCCTCGGTCTCCGCGCTGACCGACCGTCTTGGCCCGGGCCCGGTTGAGGCGACCGAACGGTTGGCGGCGGCGCAAGACCGGCTGTCCGAAGTGCTGGCCGCGACGCAGGGCGAGGCGGGAATCGACGCGGAAAGCCGGATGCGGCTCCGTTCGATCGACGTGCAGCTCCTGAAGATTTTCGAAGAAATGGGGGCAGGTCGAAACGACGAAATCGACGCCCTGAGAGGGGATTTACAAGCCCTCACCGAGGCGTTGAAGCACCTGACCCAAGCGGCCGCCGAACCCGCCCCTGGCCCCCGTCAACCTGCGCGTGCGCCTCGCGGCGGGGAGTGACCGGCCATGGCCTTTCACCGACGGGCAGGTACACGGTTCACCGCCTCGATCTGGCCGGGATTTGTGGATGCCATCACCGCGCTCTTGATGGTGATGATCTTCCTGCTGACGATTTTCATGGTGGTGCAATATGTGCTTCGCGAAGAGATCAGCACCCAGGATGATGAACTGAACCAGCTGAATGCGCAGCTCAATCAGCTGGCTGATGCGCTTGGCTTGGCGCAAGGTGCGAACGCGCGGTTGGAGGATCGGGTGGCGACCCTTGGCGCAAATCTGGCTGATGCGCAGGCTGAGGCCGAGTTGCAAGCGGCTCTGATCGCCTCTTTGAGTGCCGAGGGGGAGGCTCAGGCCGCGCGGATCGCCAGCTTCGAAGAGCAGGTCGCGTCGCTTCTCGCGGCCAACACCGAACTAACCGCAGATCGCGATGCGGCCCGCGCCGAGATCACTGAGCGGATCAGTCAGGCAGAGGCGTTGCAACTTGCGCTCGCGACGGCTCGGTCCGAAGTGGATGCGGCGGCTGAGGCGGCGCGCTTGGCCGCAGCCGAGCGCGAGGCGTTGGAAGCGCTCATCGCGGATTTGCAGAGTGAGGCGGCAAGCACCGAGGCCACTTTGGCTCAGACCCTTGCGGCCTTACAGGTGGCGGAGGCGGATAGCGCCGCGCTCAATGCCGAGATTGCCGAGTTGCAAGATGATCTGAGCGCTGAGGAGGTGGCGCGTTTGGCTGAGGTCGCGGCGGCCGAAGCGCTGCGCGCCCGGTTGGCGGAGACCGTGACCGCCTTGAGTACCGAGGAAACGGCACGTCTGGCCGAAGCGGCCGCGGCCGAAGCGTTGCGCGCACGGCTCGAAAACGCGGATGCGGAGCTGACCGCCATGGCGCTTGCCTTGGAAGAACAGCGGCGCGCAGCGGAGGAGACGCTCACCCTTTTGGCCGCCGCCAATGCCGCCGAAGACGATCTCGCGGCACGGCTGGCCGCCGCCCTCGCCGAAGGTGCCAGTGAGGCCGAGACAGCGGCGGCTCTTGAGGCCGCCTTGGCCGAGGCCGAAGCCCGCGCCGCCGCATTGCAGAGCGACGGGCAAGGTCAGGCCGAACGGCTTTCGGCGCTTGAAACCGCGCTTGCCGAAGCATTGGCGGCGCAACGTTTGGCCGAAGCCGAACTCGACAACAATTTGACCGAAGCGGAGATCCGTGCGGCGCTCCTGGCGCAGGCCAATCTCGAGTTGCAAGAGGCCGAAGCGCTGTCCGCAGAGAGCCAGCGTCAGGTCGCCGCGCTGAATGAGCAGGTGGTGGCGCTCAGGGCACAATTGGGCGGTCTGCAAACACTGCTTGATGCGTCGGCGGCACGCGATGCGGAGGCCGAGGTTCAGATTGAAACGCTTGGGGCGCAGTTGAACACTGCCTTGGCTCAACTGGCATCGGAGCAGAGCGCCCGTGCAACTTTGGAGGCGGCGGAGGCGGCTCGGTTGGCCGAAGAAGCGGCCCGGCTTGCGAGCGAAGCCCAGGAGTTGGAACGCTACCGCTCGGAGTTTTTCGGGCGGCTTCGGGCCTTGTTGGAAGGGCGCGAGGGGGTTCGGATCGACGGAGACCGGTTCGTTTTCTCGTCCGAGGTGCTGTTTGAGTCCGCGTCCGCCGAATTGGCGCCCGAGGGCCGGGCACAGATTGCCAATGTCGCCGCGCTGCTCGCGGAGATCGCGGATGAGATCCCCGACAGCATCGATTGGATCATCCGAGTCGATGGGCATACCGACAACATTCCGCTCTCCGGCGGCGGGCGCTATGCCAATAACTGGGAGTTGAGCCAGGCGCGGGCGCTGTCGGTGGTGCTGTTCATGTCGGAAGATTTGGGCATTCCGCCCCGCCGGCTGGCGGCCACCGGGTTCGGTGAATACCGACCGATCAACCCGGAAAACTCGTCTGAGGCGCGGGCGCAGAACCGTCGGATCGAGTTGAAACTGACCGAGCGTTAATTGAGCGTCACTTGGGTTTCGATCCGGTCGATGGTCTCGCCATCTCGGGTCAAGGTGATCTCTCCGCTATAGATGCCCCTCGGCCAGCCACCCGCCGGTGCACGGCGACCAGAGGCCCGGAAAAGCTGCGCCTGAGTTCGGTCCAAGGTCACGGTTTGGGAGTGGAAGAGGCTGCCATCAGGGGCCGTGATCCACAGCCCGACCTCGTCGCCTGCCTGTCCGCCGAAGAGACTTCCCCATATGACAAGGGCGGGCGCGGCCCGTGCGATCAGCGTTGTCGCGTCCGCCGTACCGGCCTTGATCGCGTCGAATTCGGGAATGGAGTCCGAGAACCCGGCGGACAAAAAACCACCCATTTGCAACGGAATCGGATCAGCCCAGAGCGCGTCGTGCCCTAGGCCGCACTGCGCGGTATCCGACGGATCGAACGGGTCGACCACCGCGCCATTATGGCGAAGGGTCATATGAAGATGCGGGAACTCGGTGTTGCCAGAGAGGCCGATCAGGCCAAGCGGCGTGCCGACCTCGACCCGGTCGCCCGTTGCGACCAAGATGCTGCCCATGCGCAGGTGGCAATACTGCGTTTCCCAGCCATCCTCGTGGGTGATCGCGACGCCATTGCCGCAATCCTGACCCTCGGGCATGCCGGTCCGGCCGACGTCAGGCACGCCATCCCGCATGCCGCGAACCAATCCAGGTGCGGCGGCGGTGACCATGACGCCCGCTCCCATCGCCTCCAGGTCGGGCAGGCGGATATCGGTGCCTTGATGGGTGTCATAGCTGAGCGGTCCGCAGGCGAAATCGCGCGCGCCCGCCCCCGGATCACGGTCGACGAATTGCTGCAGAAAGCAGGATTCGCCCAGAGTGCAATTGACGGGAAAGCTCAAGGTAGGGGGCTCAGCCCAGGCGCCAGATGCAAAAACGGCGGCCCCAGTCAGGACCGCCGCTTTTAGGGTGTTGGTGTGGATCATTCCGCAGTCAGCAGTGGCGGCTTTTTCTTCGGTGAGAGCCGCGGGCTGCCAGGTTCTTCGATTCTGAGGTCGATCTCGCCATCTTTCAGGCCGACCTTCACATTGCCGCCTTTGGCGAGCTTGCCAAAGAGCAACTCCTCGGCAAGCGGTTTCTTGATGTGCTCCTGGATCACCCGGCCAAGCGGACGAGCGCCCATCTTGTCGTCATAACCCTTATCGGCCAGCCATTCGGCCGCGGGGCGGGTCAGCTCGATGGTGACATTCCGGTCGAGCAACTGTGCCTCAAGCTGCAACACGAACTTCTCGACAACCTGCAGGATGATCTCTTTGCCAAGTGGCGCGAAGGAGATCACCGCATCCAGACGGTTGCGGAATTCTGGTGTGAAGGTGCGCTCGATCGCGGCGGTGTCTTCACCCTCGCGACGGTCGCGGCCGAAGCCGATCGCGGCTTTCGCCTGCTCGGTCGCGCCAGCATTGGAGGTCATAATCAGGACCACATTGCGGAAATCGACCGACCGGCCATTGTGATCGGTCAGCGTGCCATGATCCATCACCTGCAAAAGGATATTGAAAACATCCGGATGCGCTTTCTCGATTTCGTCGAGCAAGAGCACGCAATGCGGGTGCTGATCCACGCCGTCGGTCAGAAGACCACCCTGGTCAAAACCGACATAGCCCGGAGGTGCGCCGATCAGGCGGGAAACCGCGTGTTTCTCCATATATTCCGACATATCGAAGCGGAGAAGTTCGACGCCGAGCGTATCGGCGAGCTGTTTCGCCACCTCGGTTTTGCCGACGCCGGTGGGGCCCGCAAAGAGGTAGTTGCCGATCGGCTTCTCTGGCTCGCGCAGGCCCGCACGGGCCAGTTTGATCGCGGAGGACAGCGCGGTGATGGCCTTGTCCTGCCCGAAGACCACGCGCTTCAGCGTCACTTCGAGATCTTTCAGCACCTCGGCATCGTCTTTCGAGACGTTTTTCGGTGGGATGCGGGCGATTTTGGCAACGACGGCCTCGATCTCTTTCGCGCCGATGGTTTTCCGGCGTTTGGATTCAGCCACCAAATGCTGTGCCGCGCCGGCTTCGTCAATCACGTCGATGGCTTTGTCCGGCAGTTTCCGGTCATTGATATAGCGCGCCGACAGCTCCACCGCGGTTTTGATCGCGTCATTGGTGTATTTGATGTCGTGATGATCCTCGAAATAGGGCTTGAGACCCCGCAGGATTTTCACTGCATCTTCCACCGACGGCTCATTCACGTCGATTTTCTGGAACCGGCGGCTGAGCGCGCGGTCCTTCTCGAAATGCTGACGGAACTCTTTGTAGGTCGTCGATCCCATGCAGCGGAGCTTGCCGCCTTGGAGGGCAGGTTTCAGCAGGTTGGAGGCATCCATCGCGCCGCCAGAGGTCGCGCCCGCGCCGATCACGGTATGGATTTCGTCGATGAAGAGCACCGCGTCCGGGTGATCTTCCAGCTCCGTCACCACGGCCTTCAGGCGTTCTTCGAAATCCCCGCGATAGCGGGTGCCAGCCAGAAGGGCGCCCATATCCAGCGAATAGATCGTCGCGCCGGACAGCACTTCGGGCGTCTCGCCTGAGACGATTTTCCGGGCCAGACCTTCGGCAATCGCCGTTTTGCCCACGCCGGGGTCGCCCACCAAGAGCGGGTTGTTCTTGCGGCGGCGGCAAAGCACCTGGATGCAGCGTTCCACCTCATGATCGCGACCGATCAGCGGGTCCACGTCGCCTTTTTCGGATTTGGCATTCAGATCGACGCAGTATTTCGCCAGCGCCGATTCCTTTTGCTCCCCTTCACCCTCGCTGCCTTGGGGATTCTGTGCGCTTTCATCCTCCATATCGGAGGCGCCAGACACGGGCCGGGCTTCGCCGTAAGACGGGTCTTTGGCGACGCCATGGGCGATGAAATTCACCGCGTCATAGCGGGTCATGTCCTGTTCTTGAAGGAAATAGGCGGCGTTCGACTCGCGCTCTGCAAAGATCGCGACCAACACATTTGCCCCGGTCACTTCGGTGCGGCCCGAGGATTGCACATGGATTGCAGCGCGTTGGATCACGCGTTGGAACGCGGCAGTGGGAACGGCTTCGGAGCCTTCCACATCGGTTTCCAGGGTCGAGAGATCCTCGTCGATGAAAGTCACAAGCGTCTCGCGCAGCGCTTCGATATCGACGCTACAGGCTTTCATAACTTTCGTGGCGTCCGGCTCGTCAAGCAACGCCAGCAAAAGATGTTCCAGGGTCGCCAATTCATGGCGGCGCGCGTTGGCCTGCGCCAGCGCTGCGTGAATGGCCTGCTCAAGGGTGTTCGAAAACGACGGCACGTGGGGTGCTCCTTTTCATATGCAGCGGGTTTTCGGGGAAGCTGCCCGCTGACGATGGCCTCATGTTATTAAGCTTCGGTTTTTGCGCCCGGGTTTCAAGGCAAAACTGATCAAATAATTCGTAACATGGCTGTAACCGGGTACCTCGGCCCCTTTTTTCTATGGCTGTTGTTGCCGTGCCCAGTTTTCGGGCGATTTGACATGTGTCTCAGAACCGATCCTTCCGCGCCCGGATTTCGGTGAAAACATCGACATCTGCGGCGCCGGACATGCCGATCGCGGTTTTCACCTCGTCGAGATGGGCGCGCAGAAACGGGTTGGTGGCCAGTTCATCGGCCAGGCTGCTTGGAACGGTTGGGGTGTTTGCCGCGCGGGCGGTCTCGATCTGCTGGACCCGAGAGATAAGGTCGGCGTTCTCAGGTTCAATGGTCAGCGCGAATTTCGCGTTTGCGGCGGTGTATTCATGGCCGGAGCAGACCAAGGTGTCGGGCGGCAGCTGGCTGAGCTTCTGCAAGCTCTCCCACATCTGCGCCGGGCTGCCCTCGAAAAGCCGGCCGCAGCCAAGCGCCATCAGGCTATCGGCGGTAAACACCGCCTTGGCTGCGGGAAAGTGAAACGCGATATGGCCGACCGTGTGGCCGGAGACGTCGATCACGGTGCCCGTCAGATCGCCAATTATGACCTCATCGCCCTCCGCCACCTGGTGATCCAGCGGCGGCAAGCGCTCAGCATCCGCCGCCGCGCCCCAAACTTGCGCGCCGGTGGCGGCGCGCAACTCGGCCAACCCTTCGACATGATCCCAATGGTGATGGGTCAGGAGAATGTCGCTTAAGGTCCACCCGCGTGTTTGCAGTTCCGCGAGAATCGGCGCGGCCTCGGGCGCATCAACCAAGGCCGTTCTGCCACTGGCCGGATCATGCAACAAGAACGCATAATTGTCGCTGAGACAGGGAATGGTCACGATCTGGGCGGTCTGGGCCATGGTAATCTCCGACGCTGCGGCTAAGGTGCCTGTGCAGCGTCGCCTACGGCCAAGGGGTTTGCAATGCATCTCGATGTTCTGGACCTGCGCCAGTTCTACTATCGGACCCGTTTGGGTCGGATCGCGCAGAAAGCCGTGCGCGATCAGGTGGAGGCGCTTTGGCCCGAGGCCAAGGGGCAAACCGTGGTGGGGTTCGGCTTTGCCGTGCCGCTTTTGCGCCCGTATCTGGCCGATGCGCGCCGGGTGATCGGCTTGATGCCGGCGGAGCAGGGGGTGATGCCCTGGCCCGCAGGGCTCGATAATGTCTCGGTCCTCTGTCGCGAGGGGCACTGGCCGATTGAAACCGGCTTTGCCGACCGGATTGTCTGTTTGCATGGGCTTGAGACCTCGGAACACCCGGCCTCCGTCTTGGAGGAATGCTCGCGCGTGTTGGGCCCGGGCGGGCGGGCGCTTTTCATCGTGCCGAACCGGTCCGGCATGTGGGCGCGGCGCGATGTGACCCCGTTTGGCTTTGGTCGCCCCTATTCGCTTGGCCAACTAGAGGCGCAGTTGAAGCGCCATGATTTCGTGCCCGAGCGCCATGCCGCCGCACTTTTTGCGCCGCCCAGCAGTCGCCGGGCCTGGCTGAAGAGCGCCGAGATGGTCGAAAAGCTCGGTCGCAAACTCTCCTCTTATTACGCGGGCGGGGTGATCTTGGTCGAAGCCTCGAAGCAAGTCTATCAGCCGACGCGGCCCGGGTTGGCGGAACGGGTGCGGCGACCACTTCGGGTCTTGGATGGTGTGCCACAGCCCGCGGGCCTGTCGGGGCGCAGCGCATCAACGATCGTTCAGAATCGCTGATTTCGCGATAGAAATTGCCTATCTTGGGAAGCTTCAAAGCGTCGCAGTTTTCCACCCCATGGTCAAAGCCTTGAAAACTAAGGAAATGGCTGCATTTTGCCGGTTTGTCGTGGCGGTTGCAGCAATCCAACCCCTCTGTTAGATCAGGCGCGATTTTGGGGAAACGGCGGGGGCCCACCCTGCACGTATGCGAACTGCCCGGGCGCGACCCTCGCGCGGCCTGGGCCAAAATACTGAAAGGGTGGACGTGTCCGAACCTGCTTCGATTTCGACCGGCATTGCCGCGCGCTACGCGACCGCAATGTTTGAACTGGCCACCGAAGCGAAAGCGCTCGACGCGCTCGAGGCCGATGTTTTCGCCCTTGAAGCCGCCTTGGCCGATAGCGCTGATCTGAGCGACCTGATCACCTCTCCGATTTACAGCCGCGATGAGACCGAAGCCGCGATTGGCGCGGTGGCCGCCGCGATGGGCCTGAATGACATGACCGGCAACACGCTGCGCCTGATGGCTGCAAAGCGTCGTTTGTTTGTGGTCCCGGCGCTGCTCCGCGCTCTGCGCGCGCAGATTGCTGAGCATAAAGGCGAAGTGACCGCCGATGTGATCTCGGCCAAGGCCTTGACCAAAACCCAATCGGACAAGCTGGCCAAAGCGCTGAAAGCATCCGTTGGCAAAGATGTGAACCTGAATGCGACCGTCGATGAAAGCCTCATCGGCGGTCTTGTTATCAAAGTTGGCTCGAAAATGATCGACAGCTCGATCCGCTCGAAGCTCAACGCCCTCCAGAACACTATGAAAGAGGTCGGATAAATGGCGATCCAAGCAGCAGAGATTTCTGCGATCCTGAAAGAACAGATCAAGAGTTTCGGTCAGGACGCCGAAGTTGCCGAAGTCGGCCGCGTGTTGTCCGTTGGTGACGGGATCGCCCGGGTTTACGGCCTCGACAATGTGCAGGCCGGCGAGATGGTCGAATTCCCTGGTGGTATTCAGGGCATGGCGCTGAACCTCGAAGCCGACAATGTGGGCGTCGTGATTTTCGGCTCCGACCGCGACATTAAAGAAGGCGACACCGTCAAGCGCACCAACTCTATCGTGGACGTGCCTGCGGGCGAGGGCCTTCTGGGCCGCGTTGTTGATGGCTTGGGCAACCCGCTCGACGGCAAAGGCGCTGTTGACGCCGCTGAACGCCGTGTTGCGGATGTGAAAGCGCCGGGCATTATCCCGCGTAAATCGGTGCATGAGCCGATGGCCACCGGCCTGAAAGCCATCGACGCGATGATCCCGATTGGCCGTGGTCAGCGCGAATTGATCATTGGCGACCGTCAGACCGGTAAAACCGCCGTCGCGCTCGACACGATCCTGAACCAGAAAGCCTATAACGACGCCGCGGGCGATGATGAGAGCAAGAAGCTCTACTGCGTCTATGTCGCCGTGGGGCAGAAGCGGTCCACCGTGGCGCAGCTGGTGAAAAAGCTGGAAGAGACCGGCGCGATTGAATACTCGATCGTCGTGGCCGCCACCGCGTCGGACCCTGCGCCGATGCAGTTCCTGGCGCCTTACGCCGCGACCGCCATGGCCGAGCATTTCCGCGACAATGGCAAGCACGCGCTGATCATCTATGATGACCTGTCGAAACAGGCTGTGTCGTATCGTCAGATGTCGCTCTTGCTGCGCCGTCCGCCGGGTCGTGAAGCTTATCCGGGCGACGTGTTCTATCTGCACTCCCGCCTGCTGGAACGGTCTGCCAAGTTGAACGAAGATCACGGTGCTGGCTCGCTGACCGCGCTGCCGATCATCGAAACCCAAGGCGGCGACGTGTCGGCCTTTATTCCGACCAACGTGATCTCGATCACCGATGGCCAGATCTTCCTCGAAACCGAGCTGTTCTTCCAAGGCATCCGCCCCGCTGTGAACACCGGTCTGTCCGTGTCGCGCGTGGGCTCCTCGGCCCAAACCAATGCGATGAGATCGGTCGCGGGTCCGGTGAAACTGGAACTGGCGCAGTATCGCGAAATGGCTGCCTTTGCGCAGTTCGGTTCCGATCTCGACGCCTCGACGCAGCGCTTGTTGAACCGCGGCGCGCGCCTGACCGAGCTGATGAAACAGCCGCAGTATTCGCCGCTCACCAATGCCGAAATCGTCTGCGTGATCTTCGCAGGCACCCAAGGCTACCTGGACAATATCGGCACGCGCGATGTGGGCCGGTATGAGCAAGGCCTCTTGAATCATCTGCGGTCCAAGCATGGTGATCTTCTGGATTACCTGACCAAGGAAGACCCGAAAATCAAAGGCGAAGCCGAGGACAAAATCCGCGCCGCGCTGGACGAATACGCCGCCGACTTCGCATAAGGGGACGGGTTCATGCCAAGTCTCAAGGACCTAAAAAACAGGATCGAGTCGGTCAAATCGACCCGCAAGATCACCAAGGCGATGCAGATGGTCGCCGCCGCCAAATTGCGCCGGGCGCAAGAGGCGGCGGAGATGGCGCGTCCTTACGCCGAGAAGATGAATGACGTCATGGGCGGTCTGGCCGCGTCGGTCGGCTCTTCCGAAGGCGCGCCGCGTCTTCTGGCGGGCACCGGTGGCGATCAAACCCATCTTCTGGTGGTGATGACCTCCGAACGCGGCCTGTGCGGTGGCTTCAACTCGTCGATCGTGCGGCTCGCCCGGGCCAAGATCGAAGAGCTCTTGGGCCAGAACAAGACGGTGAAAATCATCACCGTCGGCAAGAAAGGCCGGGAGCAGCTGAAGCGGGACTACGAGGATCATATGATCCATCACGTGGACCTGACCGAGGTGAAGCGCGTCGGCTATGCCAATGCCGCCGAGATCGCGTCCGATATCTTGGGCCGGTTCGATGCCGATGAGTTCGATGTCGCCACGATCTTCTTCAACCGCTTCCAATCGGTGATCAGCCAAATCCCGACTGCACAGCAGGTGATCCCGGCGGTGTTCGAGACCGCAGAAGACGCTGGCGAGAGCACACTCTACGACTACGAACCCTCGGAAGAGGCGGTTCTGGAAGACCTCTTGCCACGTGGTGTCGCCACCCAAGTCTTCACCGCGCTTCTGGAAAATGCCGCCTCGGAGCAGGGCGCGCGGATGTCCGCGATGGACAACGCCACCCGCAACGCAGGCGAGATGATCGACAAACTGACGATCCAGTTTAACCGCTCGCGTCAGGCGGTCATCACCAACGAGCTGATTGAAATCATTTCGGGCGCCGAGGCGCTCTAAAGACAACCCGGAGAAACCACATGGCAAACGCAAAAGGCAAAGTGACCCAAGTCATCGGCGCCGTCGTGGACGTGCAGTTCGAAGATCACCTGCCGGAGATCTTGAACGCGTTGAACACCGACAATAATGGCAAAACCCTGGTCCTCGAAGTGGCCCAGCATCTGGGTGAAAACACGGTCCGCGCCATCGCGATGGACGCCACCGAAGGCTTGGTGCGCGGTCAAGAGGTGTCTGACACCGCTGGCCCGATCTCCGTGCCTGTCGGCGACGCGACGCTTGGCCGGATCATGAACGTCGTTGGCGACCCGGTCGATGAAAAAGGCCCGATTGGCGCTGATCAGCATCGCTCTATCCATGCCGATGCGCCGGAATTCATCGAACAATCCACATCCTCCGAGATCCTGGTGACCGGGATCAAGGTGATCGACCTTCTGGCGCCTTACGCCAAGGGCGGCAAAATCGGCCTCTTCGGCGGTGCGGGTGTGGGTAAGACCGTTCTCATTCAGGAACTGATCAACAACATCGCTAAGGTGCACTCGGGCTACTCGGTGTTCGCCGGTGTCGGCGAACGGACCCGTGAGGGCAACGACCTTTACTATGAATTCATCGAATCCGGCGTGATCGACGCAGATGACCTGACCAAGTCGAAAGTGGCCTTGGTTTACGGTCAGATGAACGAGCCTCCGGGCGCGCGTATGCGGGTGGCTCTGTCGGGTCTGACGATGGCGGAAAGCTTCCGTGACCAGTCCGGGACTGACGTTTTGTTCTTCGTCGACAACATCTTCCGCTTCACTCAAGCGGGCTCCGAGGTGTCGGCGCTTCTGGGCCGTATCCCCTCCGCTGTGGGCTATCAGCCGACACTGGCGACCGATATGGGCTCGATGCAGGAACGCATCACCTCGACCAAGAACGGCTCGATCACTTCGGTGCAAGCGATCTACGTGCCTGCGGATGACTTGACCGACCCCGCGCCGGCCACCTCGTTTGCGCACCTCGACGCGACGACCGTTCTGTCCCGCGCGATTTCCGAATTGGGCATCTACCCGGCTGTGGACCCGCTCGACTCGACCTCGCGCCTGATGGACCCCGCCGTTGTTGGCGAGGAGCACTACAGCGTGGCCTTTGACGTCCAGGGTATCTTGCAGCGCTACAAATCGCTGCAAGACATCATCGCCATTCTCGGCATGGACGAACTCTCCGAAGAGGACAAACTGACCGTGGCCCGCGCCCGGAAAATTCAGCGCTTCCTCTCGCAGCCCTTCGACGTGGCGAAAGTGTTCACCGGCTTCGACGGTGTGCAGGTGCCGCTGGAAGAGACCATCGCGTCCTTCAAGGCCGTGGTTGCCGGCGAGTATGATCACCTGCCCGAGGCGGCCTTCTATATGGTTGGCGGCATCGATGAAGTGGTCGCCAAGGCCGAACGGATGGCCGCAGAAGCCGCGTAAGGAGGGGCCACGATGGCCGATATGATGCAATTCGATATGGTGTCGCCCGAGCGCCGTTTGGCCTCGGTTCAGGCCAAATCCGTGCAAATCCCCGGCGTTGACGGGGATATGACGGCGATGCCCGATCATGCGCCGATGATCACCACCTTGCGCCCCGGCGTTCTGAGCGTGGAGACGGCAACCGGCGAGACGATGGATTACATCGTGGTTGGCGGTTTCGCTGATGTCTCCGGCGCTGCGACGACGGTCCTCGCGGAACGTGCACTGCCGAAAGACGAGGTGACCGCAGAGATGCTTGACGGCTTTATTGCAGAGGCCCGGGAAGCCCACGCAAAGGCCGGTGACACCCAGGTACATGGCGTGGCCGACGCCGCGGCCAAGCTGATGGCAGATATGGAAGCGCTCAAAGGGCACATCAACCTCTGAGCCATACGCATTTGAAACGAAAGCCGCCGCCAAGGTTCGTCCCTGGCGGCGGTTTTTTCATGTCTCGGTCGGGCTCATATGGATCAAGACCCCATCCATTCTGGCCGACGCCGGGCGGGTCGATGACATGTGCCTTTGCACAGGTCTGACCACTTTGCCCTATCGAAAAGCGATTTCTACCGTCGTGGCCGTATTAAGTATTGCCGGAAGGGAGAAGACTTTGAGTATGGCTGTTCCATTGCCATGCGCCACGCGCCATTCGTCGACGTATCCATCGTCCCCCCAGTCCTCGATCTGTTCTCTTGTCGGAGTGACGTTGGAAAACCTAAACCCTCGATCATCCGTGGCGGTGAGCGCGGCTGCGGTAACTGCCTCAGGCGGGATATTGTACACAGTCAATTGGCAGGGGCCGAAGCGGTTATCATCTGCTGGCCACAACTCGATATTGTGATCGTATACGCGGTGCACGAAGAATGGCGTATATGGCGTATAGTTGTGACGGCGCAGGTCGGCCCGATCCGCGCTTTCTGCGGTCATTGTATGAATTGTGTCCGCAGCACGGCTTTGGTTGGGTAGGTTCGCCAGGCAGGCACGATCAAAATCCGCAAACATCGCTTGCAATGCCATCGGTTGGTCTGCCGCAGAATAATGACGGGGTATGTTGGCACAGGCGGACAGGACCGTCAGTGCGGTGCATGCAAAAGCTATCTTTAAAAAACGCATAATCTTGGCCTTTTTCTTAAGCGTCGATCCGTTAAAAAAACGGCGCCGCCCGCGCTGTTGAAGCAAGCGGGCACCTTTTGCCTGTCTGAAGGTGAATCAGGTCGAGTTCTATGAGGCAAAAGTGGTCATTGACATCGCCATGGTCCGAAACGGCTGAGGGGCCGCAACAACTCCGCCGATCTCGCGAGGTCTTCCTTCTGCTGTGCCGGGTGATAAGCTGTGGCGATATTACGAGCGGCAGGCAACATGCGACGTCTTCACAGCCATACCATCGGGATCGACCAAGGCTCGGAGATCCTGTTTTCGGATTTCGAGAATGGCGGCCTCATGTGGTCTGGCGATGGCCCTCGCGAGGTGCGCTTGGCCGTCGCCTTTGCCACCGCCTATAAGAGCACTCCAACCGTTCAGGTCTCGATCGGCATGTGGGACACAGATGGGAAAACCAACCAGCGCGCCGATCTGAGCGCGGAGGATATCACCCCCTCCGGGTTCGATCTCGTGTTCCGCACTTGGGGCGACAGCCGGATTGCGCGGGTCCGCGCCGACTGGATGGCCATCGGCGAGATCCGCGACGATGATGAGTGGGAACTCTACTAGCCAACGGTACGGGATCGGAAAACACGGGTTTTCCGCACCGAATTCTCGAGAATTCGGCGCTGCGCTTGCTCAGCGGCCCCACATGCCTTTCGGATAGAGCCCCTCATAAATCGGTACCAGCGTATCGGTGTCGAAGAGGGACGAAACACTGGTCCCGTTCCAGATATTCAGGATCGCTTGGGCAAACATCGGCGCGGTTGGGATCACCCGGATGTTCTTGCATCCGTCCACATCTGCGGTTGCTTCAATCGTGTCCGTGATGACCACCGATTTCATCACCGAGCTTTTGATCCGCTCCACAGCCGGCCCGCTCATAACCCCGTGCGTTGTATAGGCATGCACTTCGGTCGCCCCCGCACTCAGCAGAATCTCAGCCGCCTTGCAGAGCGTCCCCGCCGTGTCGCACATATCGTCGACGATCAGGCATTTCTTGCCGTTCACATCTCCGATCACGGTCATTTCGGCCACTTCACCGGCCTTCTCGCGCCGTTTGTCGACGATTGAGAGCGGCGCACCGATCCGTTGCGCCAGCTCACGCGCCCGGCCCACGCCGCCCACATCGGGGGAGACCACCATCACATCATCCACCTTGCCTTTGAACTGGTGCAGAATATCCAGCGCAAAGATTGGCGAGGCATAGAGGTTGTCCACCGGGATATCGAAGAAACCTTGGATCTGCGCGGCGTGCAAATCCATCGTCAACACCCGTTCAATCCCGCCTTCGGCAATCAGGTTCGAGACCAGCTTGGCCGAGATCGGCGTCCGCGCTTTGGTGCGACGATCCTGACGGGCATAGCCGAAATAGGGGATCACGGCGGTGATCCGCGCGGCGGAGGACCGGCGCAGCGCATCGGCCATAATCAAAAGCTCCATCAGGTTGTCATTGGCCGGTTTCGAGGTCGGCTGGATGATGAACATGTCCTCTCCGCGGACGTTCTCGTAGACCTCGACGAAAATCTCCTGATCATTGAACCGTTCGACCCGTGCATCAACCAGCCCGATCTGCATACCGCGATGCATCGACATCCGGCGGGCGATGGCCTCGGCCAGGCTGCGATTGGCGTTTCCGGAGATGATCTTGGGGTCGGTGGCAGGCATGTGAGCGATGTCCCTTGGTTCGGGCAGTTTCCCCGCCCTTTGATGCGTTGACACCCCCTAACATCGGTCTAGGCTCCGCGCAAAGCCTAAACCAGTGGAGAGACAAATGGCCCATATCGACTACTATTTCGCAACGATTTCGCCCTTCACCTACCTGTCCTCCGGCACCATCGAGGAGATCGTCGCCAAACATCGGGCGACGATCACTTACAAACCGCTGGATATCATGGGTCTCTTCGCGCGCACCGGGGGGCTGCCGCCGAAAGATCGCCACCCGTCGCGCCAAGCCTATCGCCTTGAAGATATGGCGCGCCGGGCGAAGCGCTTGGGTCGCCCGCTGAACCCGCAACCAGCGTTTTGGCCGACCAACCCTGCGCCATCGTCCTATGCGCTGATCGCGGCGCAGAAGGCCGGCGGCGGCGATCTGGGCAAGTTGATGGCGGAATTGACCAGTGCGGTTTGGGCGGGCGAAAAGAACGTCGCCGAAGATGACGTGATCCGCGCGGCCCTCTCCGCGGCCGGGTTCGATCCGGCGCTGGCCGATAGCGGCATGCTGGAAGGTGCCGAGGAATACGCCCGCAACCTGGAAGACGCGGTGACCAACAACGTCTTCGGCGCGCCGTTTTTTGTGGTCGATGGCACGACACATTTCTGGGGCCAGGACCGGCTTGAGGATCTCGACCTTCACCTTTCCGGCGAACTGTGACGCGGGGTCTTCGCATCTGGGGGCAGGGGGCGGAACCCGCCCTTCTGCTGCATTGCTCCTTGGCCCATTCCGGGGCTTGGGATGGCATGGCCAAGGCGCTTTCGGACATCTTGACCATGACCGCCCCCGACCTGGTCGGTCATGGCCGGGGGCCGGATTGGGACCCTGGGCAAGACTTCCACGATCAGAACACCGATCTTGCGCAGAGTCTCCTGCCTGATCAGCCGTGCCATCTGATCGGTCATAGTTTTGGGGCCACGGTCGCGTTGCGCCTCGCCGAGAGGCTGCCTGACCGAGTGAAAACGCTGACGTTGATCGAGCCGGTGCTGTTTGCCGCGGCGTCGGAGGACCATAGGCGGAGCATAAGCCCGTCGGCCAATGCCGAGCGTGCGGCGCTTCGGGAGGGCGGTGATCTGGCCGAAGCCGCCCGGGCGTTTCTGGCCAATTGGGGCAACGGCACGCCCTATGACGCGCTCCCGCCCGCGCAGCAGCGCTATATGTCCGAGCGGATGCCACTGATCGCGGCGAGCTATCCGGCCCTGCACGAGGATCGCGCTGATTTGGTGCCCGGGTTGTCGCGGGTGACGATGCCGACGCTCCTGATGTCTGGCGGGGCTTCACCGCCGGTGGTGGGGGCCATCCTCGACCGTCTGGAAGACGGCATTGCCCAAACCCACCGGGCGGAAATTGCGGGGGCGGCGCATATGTTGCCGATCACCCATCCAACAGAGGTCGCCGCCGACATCCGCACCTTTATCGAAGCCGTCTAAGCGCCTCGAAACAAATCCAAAAGTGCTTGGACTCTCTTGGAACTGCAGGACCAGTCGCACACCAAGCGGCAGCGGATCAGCGTGTCATCCGGCCCCTCAAGTGCGGTGTCCGCGCCAAAGAGATAGTATTCCGCACCGGCTGCCTTTGCGCGCCGATGGGCAGCGCGGGGCAGGTCGGCGAAGATAATATTGGCCTCCGGTGGATAGGCGAGTTCTGCGCCCGGAACCTCCCGTAGCCCCTCGGCCAGATCCGCACAGGCGCGATTGGCGGCCTCGGCCAAGCGCCGCCAGAGGTCGCCCTCGACATACGCCGCCATTTGCGCCGAGAGATACCGGTGTTTCGAGGACAGATGCCCGCCGCGTTTCCGGCGCAACTCGAACTCCCAAGCCTGGGCCGGATCGAAGAAAATCACCGCCTCAACCCCGGGACAGCCATTCTTGGTGCCGCCAAAACTCACCGCATCAATGCCCGCTTTCCAGGTCATCTCCGCCGGGCTACAGCCAAGGGCCGCGCAGGCATTGGCAAACCGGGCCCCGTCGAGATGGGTTTGCAATCCATAGGTCTTGGCCGCATCCGTCAAGGCTTTGATCTCGCTGAGAGAATAGACGGTTCCGGCTTCGGTTGCCTGGGTCAGGGACACCGGCCCCCGCTGTGCCGAATGGACGTCCTCCTGCGCCGTTCCGGCGATGGCTTGCCGCAGGGTTTCAGGCGTCATCTTGCCATGCGCGCCGGGGACGAGGGATAGTTTTGCACCGTTTGAGAAAAACTCCGGCGCGCCGCATTCATCGACCGCGATATGAGCCTCTTCGTGGCAGTAGATCGCCTGCCAAGGCTTTGTCATCAGCGCCAGGGCCAGCGCATTGGCCGCCGTTCCGGTGCCGACCAGATGCACAGAAGCCTCCGGGGCCTCGAACAGCGCGCGAACCGCCTCAACCGCACGCGCGGTGATCGGGTCATTGCCATAGGGCATCGCATAACCCTCATTGGCGGCGATCAGAGCCGCCATGATCTCCGGCGCGGCAGGTCCGGCATTGTCAGAGGCGAAATTCATGTGCCTGGCTCCTCGATAATATACTCTTCCCACTCGTCTTCGGGGATTTCGAACTCGGGCACCGTGAGCCCGCGCATTGAGACGCCCGCCTCATGCACGGTCTCGGGACTGCCAGAGATCAGATGATGCCACCAAAACAACGGCTTACCCTCGTGCAGCAAGCGATAGGCGCAGGTCTCGGGCATGAAATAGGCCACATCGCCCATGGTCTCCGGCGTCAGTTGGATGCACTCCGGCACCAAGGTTTTGCGGATCCCGTATTGGCCGCAGCGGCAGGTGGAATCGTCCAAGAGCCGACACGCCACCCGTGTCAGCGCGACCTCGCCGGTATCCTCGTCTTCAAGCTTGTTCAGACAGCATTTCCCGCAGCCGTCGCAAAGCGCCTCCCACTCTTCGGAGGTCATCTTGCGCATCGGCACCCGTTCCCAGAACCGCTCTCTCATAGGGCGGCCAAAATGGCGCGGGCCTGGGCGCTGTCAGCATCCATTTGGGTGATCAACTTGTCAATTCCGTCGAATTTCACCTCCGGGCGGAGATAGTCGATCAGCCCGACCGACAGGTCGGCGCCATAGAGATCGCCCGTGAAATCAAAGAGATAGGTTTCCAGATTCGGGTCTTGCCCGCCAAACATCGGGCGTACGCCAAGCGAGGCGACGCCGTGATAGGTGCCTTGATGCGCGCCGGTCAGCACATCGACCAGCACCGCATAGACGCCCAGCTTCGGCACATGCAGATTGGCGAGCGACATGTTCGCCGTGGGATAGCGCAATTCGCGGCCCCGTTTCTCGCCATGCAGAACCGGGCCTTCGATCCGGTGCCAATGGCCCAACATCGCGGCGGCATCGCGCGGGCGCCCTTCGCTCAGTGCATTGCGGATATTGGTGGAGGAGACCGCGCCGAGATCGCCTTGCATGATCTCCGCGATGGTCACCTCGAACCCGTATCGCGCGCCGAAATCCTGCAATGACTGGGTCGTTCCCTTGCGCCCTCTGCCAAAACAGAAATCCGCGCCCACCACCACATGCGCCAGGCCCAGGCCTTCGGCCAGCACGTCGCGGGCAAACTCTTCCGCCTCCAAGCCCGACAGCGCATGGTTGAACGCCAGTTCATAAAGAAGGTCGACGCCGAGCTTTTCCAGCCGATGTGCGCGGGCTTCGGCATTCATCAGACGGAAGGAGGGGCCGTTGCTTGCGAAGAACTCGCGCGGGTGTGGCTCAAAGGTCAGGATGCCCAGAGGGGCGTCATGGGCGCGCGCGATGTCGATCACATGTTGATGGCCCAGATGCACACCGTCGAAATTGCCGATGGCGACGCTGGCACCCCGATCTTCGGCAGAGACATATTGATAATCGCGCACGGTCCGCATGGGGACCGGATTAGCCGGGCCGCGCGGGAAGGGCAAGCCGGGCTGGTTAACCGGAAATGAATTACAAAAACTCCGGATCGCCGGATTTTTGTAACCTATCCTTAGTCGAATTTCCGCGAGGGGGCCAGCACCACGGCCTCGCCTTTCAGCACCACCCGGCCATCGACGGCGCAATGGGTGTCCATCGTCACCCGGCGCTTGCCGAAATCGATATCGGTGACCTGCACTTCGGCGCGAACCATATCGCCGGGACGGACGGGGGCCATGAACTTCAAGCTCTGGCCAAGATAGACGGTGCCATGGCCGGGCAATTGCTCGCCAATCACCGCCGAGATCAGACCCGCGGTCAGCATCCCGTGCGCAATCCGGCCTTCGAAGATCGTATCTTGGGCGTAGTCGTCATCCAGATGCACGGGGTTATGATCAGTGGAGACTTCGGCGAACAGCTCAATATCGCGATCCGTCACCTGTTTCATCAGATGCCGGGTCATCCCGATCTCGATATCTTCTATACAAATCGTTCCACGTGGCATGTTGTCGAGCATGGCGTCATTCCCATCTTCCATGCGGGCTGCATAGCGCAAAGATTAGAATGCTGCAATGCAGAAGTAACAAAATGCCAAGATAACCGCTATCTTTCGCAACTATCTTGCGTGGTGATCAGCGAAGATAGCCAATGGAATAGGTGCTGCCAATCTGTGCTTCGGCCAAGAAAGCCTCAAGTTTCTCGGGGGTTGGCTGGCGATCCGTGCCGGTTTCCACCCGCGCCAACCCGCCGGTGATGAACAGCGTGTCGATGTTTTCCCCCATCCCGCCAAGGATGTCGGTGTGGATGCCATCGCCGATCGCCAGGATGCGCTCATCGGGGGTGGCTTTGCCGATCTGTTCCAACCGGCGACGCGCGAGGTCGTAAATCGGCGGATGCGGTTTGCCGAAATAGAGGCTCTCGCCGCCCATCTCGGTATAAAGCTGCGCCAAGGCACCGGCGCACCATTCACGGGTCTCGCCGCGATCCACAACGATATCGGGATTGGCGCAGAGCAGTTTCAGCCCTTTGGTCTTGGCATAGAGGAAATCGGGCCGGTTCACGTCGGGGTCGGCCTGGGCGTCAAACGGACCGGTGCAGACGATCCCCTCGGCCTCGGCCAGCGGTACTTGCGTGATATTCACCGCGTTTGCGATCAGCTCCATCGGTGCGAAAAACGTCTGATCGCGGTCTTCGCCAATGAAATAGACCTTTTCGCCCACGGCACCGCGCCACATCGCAGCGCGCGCACTATCGCCGGAGGTGGCAATCACATCCCAGGCATCCCGGGGCACGCCCAGCTTTTCGACCTGCTTTTCAACCCCGGCGCGCGGGCGCGGCGCATTGGTCAGCAGCACGACAGTGCCACCTTGGGCGCGATAGGCCTGCAGCGCGGCGACGGCGGCGGGGAAGGCCTGGATGCCGTCATGGACACAGCCCCAGAGATCGCAAAACAGCGCATCATAGCGGGGGGAAATCTCGGAAAGCTGCTCGATAATCTGGGTCATGGGGGCCTCTTGCGCGGGTTGGCCCTCCTTAGGATGGATTGTCGAACGGGGCCAGCCCCACCCATTGCCATGCAACGAAAGATGTTTTCATATGAAAACATCCAGAAGAGTGTTGCACCCCTGTCATGTGGGTTTGCGACGGTGGCGGCCAATGTGAGATTGGGGAGCTGAGACCATGTATCTGGTGGAGTTTGGAGCCTTGGTTGTGGCGGCACTGGCCGGGGTGGTGCTGTGCGGATTGTTGCTACGCAATCTGGTCCGACCGGAGATTGGGTTTTGGCCCGCCGCGAGTGATCGGCAGAAGGCCCTCGCGCTGGTGCTCTTCCGGGTGTTTTGCGCGGCCATGGTGGTGGAGGCGGGGTTGATGCTTTGGCTGCATGGATTTGGCAACTGGTCGCGCTATGCCATTGGCGTGCCGATCATGGTCGGTGCCTATGCCATGTCGCTCTGGGCCTACACACATCTGGGCAAGGAAAACACCTATTTCGCGACGGGCGGATTGGTGACCGGCGGGGTCTATGCGTATTCGCGGAACCCTGGCTATGTCGCCTCGCTCGCGGCGGCGCTTGGGCTGGCGGTGGTTGCGGGGTCTTGGAGCGTGTTGGCCTTGGCGGGTGGTTTGTTCTTGATCTATTTCCTCTTCGCGCTGAACGAAGAACGATGGCTGCGGCAAGGCTATGGCCACGCTTTTATCGAATATATGCGACAGACGCCGCGTTTTTTGGATTTGCGGAGCTTGGAGCGGGCGCGAGAGGAGCTCTTGGCGCGCCTCTGAGCGGCGTTACCGGATGCGCGGATGTCAGACGGCGGCCCATTGCTGAGCCGCCGCCCCGACTGATCAGAGCGAAATGCGGAACCGCGCGAACCCATCCGGCCCGTCGCCCGCCGGTTCGATCGTGACACCTTCCACCGCATCGGAATAGGCGCTGGCCGCCGGGCCGGTGTCGAAGAGCACGGTGGTGCCGGGCATCGGCGCGAAAGACCAGTTGGCATCCGCCGCTGGATTGATCGTGCCCTGTTCGACGATATAGCGGACGATCACATCGCGGTTGGTGTCAGGCCCTTCGAAGACCGTGGTTTCGGGCGAGGCGCCGGGGAAGTTACCGCCGCCGCCAGCGCGGTAATTGTTGGTGGCGATGATGAATTGCTGCTCCGGGTCCACCGGCGCGCCATTATAGGTCAGGTTCACGATCCGCTCCGCGCCTTCGGCCACCACATTGCCGTCGCGGTCATAGCGCGAGGGCTGACTGAGATCGATTTGATACTCCACCCCGTCAATCACGTCGAAATTATACGACGGGAAATCGGGGTTCAGAAGCACCTGATCGGCGCTGCCCGGCTCGATCTGGTTGAACATACCCGCCGAGCGTTCGAGCCAATCCTGCACCTCGGCCCCGGTCACCAGAACGGCACGCACCGTGTTGGGGTAGAGGTAGAGATCGGCAACGTTTTTGATCGCTACCGCGCCCACAGCCACATCGGTATAGTATTCCGGTCCGCCGCGGCCGCCGGCCTTGAACGGCGCCGCCGCCGAGAGAATCGGCAGGCCCTCATACTCCGTGCCCGCCATCATCTGTTCGATATACCAAGTCTGCGCGTTTGAGACGACCTGAACCGAGGGGTCATCGGCCACCAGCGCGAAATAGGAATGCAGCGGCGCGGCGGTCTCGCCCACGGCACGGCGGACATAATCGAGCGTGGCGTCATGTTCGGTCTGCGCTGCGGCCAGGACGGCGGGCGCGCTTTCGACGAGCGCCGTGACGGAGCGGTCTTCCTCGCGGCGCGAAATCGGCCGCGCCTCGGAGGTATGGCCGACGATGCGCCAGCCATTGCCGTCGCGTTCCAGCATCAGGTCGACCAGACCCATATGGCTGCCCCAGAACCCGCCCATCGTCGCCGGTTTGCCCATGATCGTGCCGGCCTCGGCGTCGACGCCGGGCGTGTCGGCATAGTCGGGGCCGGGGAAGACCCGGTGATGGTGCCCGGTCAAGATCGCATCAATCCCGTCGATGGCGGCCAGCGGGATGGAGGCGTTTTCCATGCCATCCGTATGATCCGCCGCGCCGATGCCGGAATGGCTAAGCGCGATGATCAGGTCCGCGCCTTGCTCCTTCATCTGCGGGACATAGGCGCGCGCGGTATCGACGATATCGCGGGCCATGACATTGCCTTCCAGATGGCGGCGGTCCCATGTCATGATCTGCGGCGGGACGAAGCCGATCAGGCCGATGCGGATCGGGTGGCTCTCCCCCGCGCCGTCGGTGAGCGTGTGGTCGAGGATGACATAAGGCGGCACCAGAGTGGTGTCCTCGGTCGGGCTGGCGCCCATTTCGGTCGCGACATTGGCGCAGACCATGGGGAAATCGGCCCCGGCAAGCGAGTTCATCAGGAAGTTGAGGCCGTAGTTGAACTCGTGATTGCCGAGGGTTGAGCCGTCAAAGCCAAGCGTGTTCATCGCGGCGATGATCGGATGCATATCGCCCTCGGACATGCCACGCTCATAGGCGATGTAATCGCCCATCGGATTGCCCTGCAGGAAGTCGCCATTGTCGAGCAAGAGCGAGTTGGTGGATTCGTCGCGCACCGCCTGGATCAGCGAGGCCGTGCGGGCCAGGCCGACCGTATCGACGGGCCGGTCACCGTAATAATCATAGGGGAAGACATGCACATGGACATCCGTGGTCTCCATGATCCGGAGATGGGCTTGGTTGGCCTGCGCATTGGCGGAGAAGGGATGCAGCGCGATGAAGCTGGCGGTGGTGCCAAGGAAGGTGCGGCGGTTGAGTAGAAGTGGCATGACGTGAGTCCCCGTTTGTCTGATGTTTCACCCTAACACCGTGCTGCGACATGGCGATTATCATCAAGCAACGGATTGATGACATGCGCCATTTCCCGCCGATCGCGCATGCAAAAGGCGGCCCGCGAAGAGCCGCCTTTTCAAACTGTTACGCGCGGTTGGTCAGAGCGTCAGATTCGGAATGATCTGCTTTTTGCGGCTCACAACGCCGGGCAGGACGACCGTGTCGCCGTCACCGCAGACCGTGGCGAAGCTCTTTTCGGCCAGCTCTTTGGTCAGTTCATTGGGGATCAGCATGGTGGATTCCTCGTTGAGAATATCCACGATGAAGAGCAGCACTTGATCGACGCTGTCTTCCAGGGCGACGGTCGGCATTGTCTCCATCAGGCTGGCTTTGCGGGCCAAAACGGTCTCGGGCGAGGTGGTCTCCAGGACTGAGACGCGGAAGCTCTTGCCGCCGACTTCGTATTCCTTGCTGTCCATACGCAGCAGCTCGGAATCGGAGAATTCGGAGACATCGGATTTGGCCGCGAACATCTCGGCGGCATAGCTAGGGATGTCGATGCCGAGGTCTTTGGCCAGCGCTTCGGCCACTTCACGATCCACATCCGTGGTCGTGGGGGAGCGGAATTCCAGTGTGTCCGACAGAATGCAGGACAGCATCGCGCCCTTGATGCTTTCCGGCATCTTCGCGGCATCCTCGCCCATCAGGTCATGCATGATCGTGGCGGTGCAGGCGACGGGGCGGATGGTGATGTCGATCGGGCCTTTGGTTTCCAGTCCGCCGACCAGTTTGTGGTGGTCGATGATGGCCTGGATATCGGTGCTGTTGATCGCCTCGGGCAGCTCAGCGGGGTTGTTTGTGTCTACGATGACGACAGGCGTGTCTTCGGCAACCTCGGAGATGATTTCGGGCTTGGCGAGCGACCAGCGCTCCAACACGAAGGCGGCTTCGGTATTGGGTTCCCCCAAGAGCCGCGCTTCCGCGGCTTGGCCTTTCACCTCGGAGAGATACCAAGCCCAGATGAGCGGCGAGCCGGTGGAATCGGTGTCTGGCGATTTGTGGCCGAATACGAGCGTGGTCATGGGGCGGATCCCGTCATGTTGTCTGATGTCGGGGGCCTCTTACCCCTAAGGCCGCGGCTTGTCAGGTGCAAAGACTGACGCAGCTTCGGCTTTCGATGCTATTGACCAAGCGCGGGGCTGGTCGGAACGAGCTCGTCTGCCAGAAGGTCGTCCAAGAACAGGCTCAGCAGTTCCAGTCGGCCGGACACCTTGGCCTTGCGATAGACAGCCGCACATTGGGCTTTGACCGTGCCCAGTTTTGTGGCGCGAAGCTCGGCCATATCCGCAATTGCAAAGCCCTTCAGCGCCAAGATTGCCACGTCGCGTTCCGCCGCCGTCAGCGACCACTCGGCAAAGCGGGTTTCCAGAAGATCGGTGAAGGCACCCGAAGCGACTTTCAACTGGTCCGACAGACGGCGCTGTCGGCTCATCATCTGGCGCAGTTCGGAGGCTGTGAAGGCGAGGCTGACAAAGAGCGCGATGGTCACGACCGCTTCGGCCAGGTCGCTTTCGACCAGCAACAGCCCGGTGCCGGGGCTGATGAAATCGAGCGTGATGTCGAGCAGAAAATAGGCGCAGCAGATGGCCTGGAGCGCGAACAGCCCCCAAAGAACAGTATTCCGCGACATCCGTCATCCCCTTTGGCTGCGTCCCCCGGGAACCCCGAGGGACGTGGCTTTGGCCTGCTTAGTCCTCAAGCTCAATCTCGGTCACCATACCGGTTTCAAGCGAGACCTCAATTTCATAGGTCTGCCCATCCATCATGGCATAGGCTTCGAACTCATCATCTTCGATTTCGGTCTCGGTGATCTCGTAGCCTTGCGCGGTCAAGAAGGCGGTGATTTCGGCCTCTGTTGTGCCGGCTCTGTCTCCCTCATTCATCTGCGCGAAAGCGATGCCGGGGATCAGGAGCGCGGCGAGGGCGGTGGCTTTGGTCAGGTTCAACATGAGATGTCCTTTCAAATCGTCTTGGGTGCCGCGGGAGTGCGGCTTGGGGTGATCTGGGGGGCATGCACCGCCGGACGGAATTGGACTTTCGGGGGAGGTATTGCGGACTAGGCCGAAGGTTTACGTCGATTTCCTTGGGTGATCTCGCCGTTTGACGCGGGCGGTGCAGACCTTTGATCTGCGATCCGGTGACGTGGCCAATGCAGCGCGCCGATGAGGGCTCAGGTTTTCTGCGAGCCGCCCGTTGACTCGGGTCCAGGCTTTGCCTATCTCCGCTCCGTTATCACTCAAGAGAGACGAGTGCTAACGCCATGGGAGAAACCAACGAACCGAAGGAGTGTTCGAGAAATGGCTTTTACACCGCTGCATGACCGTGTGTTGGTCGAACGCGTCGAAAGCGACGAGAAAACCGCAGGCGGGCTGATCATCCCCGACAGCGCGAAAGAGAAACCCGCCGAGGGCCTGGTTGTGGCCGTGGGCGCAGGCGCCAAAGACGATGATGGCGACCGGATCGCCATGGACGTCAAAGAAGGCGACAAAATCCTGTTCGGCAAATGGTCGGGCACGGAAGTCACCGTTGACGGCAAAGAGCTGTTGATCATGAAGGAAAGCGACATCCTCGGCATCATCGCCTGAGCACAGCGCTTCCAACCCCAATCTATTCAATAGGAGCACATTATGGCTGCTAAAGACGTCAAGTTTGATACCGACGCCCGCAACCGCATGCTCGCCGGCGTGAACACGCTGGCCGACGCAGTGAAAGTCACCCTCGGCCCGAAAGGCCGCAACGTGGTGATCGAGAAATCCTTCGGCGCTCCGCGCATCACCAAAGACGGTGTGACGGTTGCCAAGGAAATCGAACTGGAAGACAAGTTCGAGAACATGGGCGCGCAGATGGTCAAAGAAGTGGCCAGCCGCACCAATGACGAAGCCGGCGACGGCACCACCACCGCGACCGTGCTGGCACAAGCCATCATCCGCGAAGGTCTGAAATCGGTTGCCGCTGGCATGAACCCGATGGACCTGAAGCGCGGCATCGACATGGCCGTGGCCAAAGTGATCGGTGAGATCCAAGGCGCGGCCCGCGAAGTCAAAGACTCCGACGAAGTGGCGCAGGTTGGCACCATCTCCGCCAATGGCGAAGCCGAGATCGGCCGTCAGATCGCCGACGCGATGCAGAAAGTCGGCAATGACGGCGTGATCACTGTCGAAGAGAACAAGGGCCTGGAGACCGAGACCGAGGTCGTCGAAGGCATGCAGTTCGACCGCGGCTACTTGAGCCCCTACTTCGTCACCAACCCGGACAAGATGATTGCCGAGCTGGAAGACTGCATGGTGCTGTTGCACGAGAAGAAACTCTCCTCGCTGCAGCCGATGGTTCCGCTTCTGGAAACCGTTATCCAGTCCGGCAAACCGCTTCTCATCATCGCGGAAGATGTCGAAGGCGAAGCGCTGGCGACCCTCGTGGTCAACAAACTGCGCGGCGGTCTGAAAATCGCGGCTGTCAAAGCGCCTGGCTTCGGCGATCGCCGCAAGGCCATGCTGCAGGACATCGGCATTCTGACCGGCGGTCAGGTGATTTCCGAAGATCTTGGCATGAAGCTCGAAAACGTGACCATGGATATGCTCGGCACCGCCAAGCGCATCACGATCACCAAAGACGAGACCACCGTGATCGACGGCAACGGCGAAAAGGCCGAGATCGAAGCCCGTGTGGCCCAGATCCGTCAGCAGATCGAAGAAACCACCTCCGATTACGACCGTGAGAAACTGCAAGAGCGCGTGGCCAAACTGGCTGGCGGTGTTGCCGTGATCCGCGTTGGTGGCATGACCGAAGTGGAAGTGAAAGAGCGCAAAGACCGCGTTGACGACGCGCTGAACGCGACCCGTGCTGCTGTGCAGGAAGGTGTTGTTGTGGGCGGCGGTGTTGCTCTGGTCCAGGGTGCGAAAGTGCTGGCCGATATGACCGGTGACAACTCCGATCAGAACGCTGGTATCGCCATCGTGCGCAAAGCCCTCGAAGCCCCGCTGCGTCAGATCGCTGAGAATGCTGGCGTCGACGGGTCGGTCGTGGCCGGCAAAATCCGCGAGAGCAGCGATGCCGCCTTCGGCTTTAACGCACAAGCCGAAGAATATGGCGACATGTTCGCCTTCGGTGTGATTGACCCGGCCAAAGTGGTTCGGACCGCTCTGGAAGATGCAGCTTCGGTTGCCTCTCTCCTGATCACCACCGAAGCCATGGTTGCCGACAAGCCCTCCAAAGACGGTGGGGCCGCTGGTGGCGGCATGCCCGACATGGGCGGCATGGGCGGCATGATGTAAGCACCGAATTCGCATCGCGAGTTCGTGCATCGCCTGGCAGGCGCTTTCCAAAGGAAAGAGGCCAAACGGGCAAAGCCGATAGCATTGAGGGAGGCGCTGCATTTGCGGCGCCTCTTTTCTTTGCCGCGGCCCGAGCGCCCCCTTTTCTTCCCCGCGCAACCCGTGCCATCGTCCGCCTGAAAGCGAAAGGACATGGGATGGAGCGGATTGGTGTTGTCGGCCTCGGCCGGATGGGCAGTGCGATGGCCCAGAGATTTCAGGCTGAGGGGGTGCAGGTGATGGGCTGGACCCGCAGCGGCCGCAGTGTCGCCGGCATTGCATCGGCACCGGATCTCGCCGCGCTTGTGGTGGAGAGCGATGTTTTGGTGCTGTCGCTTTATGATGATGCGGCAGTGACCGATATGCTTGACGCGCTCTTGGCGCTCGATCTGACAGGCAAGCTGATCGTCGAGACCAGTACGGTCGCGCCGTCCTGCCTCACCGACCGGATTGAGGCCTTTGCCGCCAAAGGTGCGGGCGCGGTGGACGCGCCGATTGCGGGCGGGCCGGAGCTGGTTCTGGCCGGCCAATGCGGCATTTTCGTGGGCGGTGAGGATGTCGCGGCCCAACGCGCGCTTATGGTGCTTGCGGCGCTGACCGAGCGGGTCTTTCATGTGGGCCCGCTTGGCACCGGTATGGTCATGAAAGTGATCAACAATTCGATGTTGCAGACCTATGTCACCGGCCTTGTGGAGATGATGCGGCTGGCCAAACGCGCGGGTCTGCCGCTGGAGACGGCGATCAAGATTGTCAGCCATGGCCCTGCGGGGGTGCCGATGGTGGCGGCCCGTATTCCGAAAATCCTAGGCGAGGATAAAGAGGTTGGGTTTACCGTTGCGGGTATCCTGAAGGACAATGAAGTGTTTCAGCGGGTCGCGCGGGATTTTGGTGTCGAAGCTCCGTCTCTTGCGGCGGCTGAGTTGATGCAGAACGAAGGCATCGCCTTGGGCCTTGCCGATCAAGACCCTGCTGCGTTGATTGCCGAGGCCTATGCCCGCGCCTGACATCGCCCATTTGCCACCGCTGACCTTTCGAGGGGCAGAGGTTTTGCGGCCCGATGGTTTGGTTCGCGATGATCTGAGCCTGTCTGAGGGGCGTGTGGCTGAGGCTGACGGTCGGGTGATCGATTTGACTGGTTTCCTTGTTCTCCCTGGCATTGTCGACGTGCATGGCGACGCCTTTGAGCGGCATCTGGCGCCCCGGCGCGGGGCGGTGACTGATCTGTTCCTTGGGCTTCGCGCGGTTGAGACCGAACTTGCGGCCAATGGCATCACGACCGCCTGGCTGGCGCAGTTCTGGAGCTGGGAAGGTGGCATGCGCGGCCCTGAATTCGCAGTCTCTTTGGCGGAGGCGCTGGCGGCTTACGAGGCGCAACTTGACCTGCGGATGCAGTTGCGGCTGGAGATTGGTTGTTACAAGGATTTTGATGCGGTTCGCGCCCTGATCAAACGGCATCGGATTGGGTATGTGGTGGTGAACGACCACCTGCCGCATCGCGCGCTGTCGCAAGGAAAACGCCCACCACGCCTGGAGGGCCAAGCGCTGAAATCGCGCCGCTCCCCTGCGGATCATCTGGCGCTGTTGCAGCGTTTGCACGACGGAATGCCGGAGGCCCGCGCGGCCCTACCGGACCTCGCGGCGGCGCTCAGGGCGGATGGGGTGATTTTGGGCAGCCATGACGATGAGACAGCCGAGGCGCGGGCCATGTTCCGCGCGCTTGGCGTCGGAATTTCGGAATTCCCGACCACGAAAGCCGCGGCGCAGGAAGCCAGGGCGGCGGGCGATCCGGTTGTGATGGGGGCGCCGAATGTGCTTCGGGGCGGGAGCCATGACGGACGGCTCTCCGCCGAAGAGGTGATTGCCGAGGGCGCGGTGACGGCGCTGGCGTCGGATTATCATTACCCGACGCCGCTTCAGGCAGTGTTCAAACTGGCCGATACCGGGATGCCGCTGGCCGAAGCCTGGGGGTTGGTCTCGATAGGTCCGGCGCGAATGATGGGCCTGACGGATCGCGGCGCACTCGCGCCCGGACAGCGGGCCGATCTGGTGATCGTCGAGGCGGGCACACGCCGCGTGGCCGGAACCATCGCGGGCGGGCGGATGGCGTATTTGGCCGGGGAACTGGCGTTGAGGATGATCCCATGATGCGCCTGATCCTGCTCACCTGCCTGACCATGGTGGCCTTTGCCGCCAACTCGATCCTCAATCGGATGGCGGTTGGCGGGGGCCATATCGGAGCGCTGCACTTCTCGCTCATTCGGGTCATTGCGGGCGCCGTGATGCTGGCGGCCTTGGTGGTGCTGAGCCGAAAGAGCTTGCCGATTTTCCAAGCGAGACGGCTTTGGGGGGCATTTGTGCTCAGCCTCTACCTCCTCGGGTTTTCGGTTGCCTATCTTCAGCTTGATGCGGGGCTTGGCGCGTTGATCCTCTTCGGTGTTGTGCAGGTGACGATGTTTGGTGGGGCTTTGCTGGCAGGTGACGCGGTGCCGCGTCGCCGGTGGATCGGCGCGGGTCTGGCGCTTGCGGGGCTAATCTGGCTGATGTGGCCAGGGGAGGCGTTTTCGGTCCCGCTGATCGCGGGAGGGATGATGGTGCTCGCAGGGGTCGGGTGGGGGCTCTATTCCCTGGCGGGACGTGGCGCCAAGGAGCCCTTGGCGGATACGGCGGCGAATTTCGTCCTCGCGGTGCCGATATTCTGGCTGCCGATGCTGTTTTTGCCGGTGCAGCTGGACGCGGTCGCGACGACCCAGATCGGGGTCATCCTGGCGGTGATCTGCGGTGCCGTGACCTCGGGCTTGGGATACGCGCTCTGGTATACGGTTTTGCCGCGTTTGGGCGCCTCAGTCGGCGGATTGGTGCAGCTGACGGTGCCGGTGATCGCGATCCTGGGCGGGGTGGCGATTTTGGGTGAGGCCGTGAGCTGGCGGCTCGTGGCGGCGAGCGCCCTGGTCTTGGGCGGGATTGCCTATGGGTTGGTTCAGCGCAGGATCGGCTCCAGCGGATCGTAGAGCAGGCTGTCGCCCCAGGCAGCCTCCGCCAAGCTGTCTGGTTTCACTTGTAGTGTTGCGAGTTCGTCGCGTGTGACGAAGCGGCGATGGCTGACGACGCCTTCGGGGTCGGTCCAGCGGTCTGAAATCTGGCCCGCCTCGTGGGTCACGCGGAAATAGATGTCGACCTGGTGGAAGCTGCCTTTCGGGTCGTGGAATTCATTGACCAGGCAGGGCGCATCGACGGAGATTGTGAGCCCGGTTTCCTCATGGAATTCCCGGATCAGATTATCAGGCAACGAGCTGCCCCGATCCACGCCGCCGCCCGGGGCGCACCAAAGGTCGGTGCGGCCAGGCCAGGCATTGACCAAGAGCAGGCGGTTTTCGATGAGAAGCAGGCCGCGGACCGAGAGCCGGGGAGTGGGGTTCGACATGGGCCAGATGCTGCCCCGAGTGGCGCAGAGGTGCAACTGGAGGATTTCCCCCCTCGCAGGGCGCGCTTTGGGGCCTTAGATAGGGGCTATGCGTTTTGTCTTGGCCCTGTTGCTTCTCACGATTATTCCCGCCGCCCCGGCGCGGGCGGACTGTGTGGTGCTGTTGCATGGGTTGGCGCGGAGTGCGGGCTCTTTGGCGGTGATGGAAGAGGCGTTGGAGGCGGCGGGCTATCAGGTCGTGAATCGCAGTTACCCCTCGACCCGCGCCTCGATTGCGGAACTGGCCTCGACGACGATTTTCCCGGCGATGGCGCGTTGCGGTGCCGAAGAGGTGCATTTTGTGACGCACTCCATGGGCGGCATCTTGGTCCGCCACTGGCTCTCACAGCACCGGCCGGTGCGGTTGGGACGGGTGGTGATGCTGGCGCCGCCCAATAGCGGCTCGGAACTGGTGGATGTGTTTGGGCCGTTGGAGCCGTTTGAATGGTTGAACGGTCCGGCCGGGCAGGAACTTGGCACCGGTGCACAGGATTTGCCGAACCGCTTGCCCGAGGTCGATTTTCCCCTTGGTGTGATTGCCGGGGATCGGACGTTGAACCCGATCTATTCGGCTCTGATCGAGGGGGCGGATGACGGCAAAGTGGCGGTCGAAAGCACGCGGGTAGCAGGTATGGCGGACCATATCGTGTTGCCGGTGACCCATACATTCATGATGAACAACCCACTAGTGATCGCAGAAGTGTTAGCCTTCTTGGACAGCGGCGTGTTTGATCATGAGATGGATTTGTTCGGCGCGATCGAGATCTTGGCGGACTAGGACTGCGCCCGGGCGGGGCCCGTGGCGCGGGCGGGGGCGCCCTTCCTTACGCCCCTATCGGGGCCCTCGTCAGGGCGCGCTGCCGCGGGTTTGTGGCGGCGGGTTGACCTAGGTCGCGGGGCCGGTGACGCGGTTGATATGGCCCATTTTGCGCCCCGGGCGGGTGTCGGCTTTGCCGTAGAGGTGGATTTGCGTGCCCGAGGTTGCGGCATGGGCGGATGCGTTGTCGATCTGATCGCCGATGAGGTTTTCCATCACCACATTGGCGTGCCGCGTACCATCGCCGAGCGGCCAGCCGGTGATCGCGCGGATATGCTGCTCGAACTGGTCGACCGCGCAGCCCGCTTGGGTCCAATGGCCGGAGTTGTGCACGCGCGGGGCGATTTCATTGACCACCAGACCTTGCGGTGTCACGAAAAGCTCGACGCCGAGGACGCCGATATACTCGAGCGCGTTTAGGATGCGAGAGGCGATCAGCACCGCGTCGGTTTTCAGGCTTGCTGATATGGCAGCGGGGACAGTTGTCGTGGCCAAGATGCCATTGTCATGAACGTTTTCGCCCGGGTCATAAGCGGCTATGGTGCCGTCCGTGCCGCGGGCAGCGATGACGGAGATCTCGGCGGTGAAGTCTACGAAACCCTCGGCAATAGCGGGGGCCCCTTCGAGGCTGGCCAGCGCGGCATCGGCTTCATCCTGCACCATGATCCGTGCCTGGCCTTTGCCGTCATAGCCGAAACGGCGGGTCTTTAGGATTGCGGGTGTGCCGGTTTGGGCGAGGGCTTGCGACAGATCGGCGGGTGTATCAATGGCGGCGAAGGGCGCGGTCGTGAGGCCCAAGTCGGTGAGGAAACTCTTTTCGGTCAGGCGATCCTGGCTCGTCTCAAGCGAGCGCCGGTCGGGGTAGAGCGGCGTTCCGGCGGCCAAGATGTCGAGCGCGGGGGCGGGGATGTTTTCGAACTCGAAGGTGATCACGTCGCAGGCGGTGGCGAAAGCGCGAAGGGCGTCGAGATTGTCGTAACCCGCTTGGGTCCAGGCATGTGCAACATCGGCCGCGGGGGCCGCGCCGGGCTCATATATATGGGTCTTATAGCCCAAACGCGCCGCGGCCATGGCCAGCATGCGGCCCAGTTGACCGCCGCCGAGAATGCCGATCGTGCTGCCTTGGGGGAGCGGCTCAGTCATCTTGCGGCGTCTCGGCGATCGAGGCGGAGAGATCGGCGCGCCAAGCGTCGAGACGCGCGGCCAAGGCCGGATCCGAGGTGGCCAGAATAGCCGCCGCCATCAGCCCGGCATTGGCGGCACCCGCCGCGCCGATCGCCATGGTGGCGACCGGGAAGCCGCGCGGCATTTGCAGGATCGAATAGAGGCTGTCGACGCCGGAGAGTGCTTTGGTTTGCACCGGAACGCCGATCACCGGCACACGGGTTTTCGAGGCCATCATGCCGGGCAGATGCGCTGCGCCGCCCGCGCCCGCAATAATCGCTTTCAACCCACGATCCACGGCGGTTTTGCCATAGTCCCAGAGCCGATCAGGTGTCCTGTGCGCCGAGACAATCCGGGTCTCATATGGCACGCCAAGCGCATCCAGCATCTCGGCGGCTTCGCGCATCGTGGACCAGTCGGATTGGCTGCCCATGATGATGCCGATCTCGGCGTTTTCCATGATATTCGGCCCCTTTGGCGGATCAGAGCGCGCACTATAGCCAGACCGGCGGTCTAGGCAATGATATCGGGGGTCAGTTCGTCTTCGATCCGGGTGATCTGATCCTTCAGAGCCAGCTTTTGCTTTTTCAACCGCCGGAGGGTCAGTTGATCGGGCCGGGTACGTTCGGAAAGGGCAGAGATGGCCTCATCCAGATCGCGATGCTCACGCCGAAGCACCTCCAGCTTAACGCGGAGCACCTCTTCATGGCTCATTTCGGTGGGGGCGTTCATCTCAAAGCCTTGCAGGATTCGCCTTAACAGCGGTTCAAGATAGCGAGAAATGCCCGTGAGGCAAAGTGTTGCCGCCCTTGCAGGGACCAAATGCCCGCCCCATATTATGTCTTAACCGGGCTGCCGAATGCGGGGCCCCAGATAGCAGATCGCTTAGCGCTAAGGATGTGCCCGATGACCAAATTGACCCTTGGATCGCACCCGTTTCTACTGGGGTTCGATCAACTGGAACGCCTGGTGGAACGCACCGCCAAATCCGGTAATGACGGCTATCCGCCCTATAACATCGAGCAAAAGGGCGAAAACGCCTATCGGATCACGCTCGCGGTGGCGGGTTTTGCCGAAGAGGATTTGTCGATCACCGTCGAAGATCGGCAGTTGGTGATCCGCGGGCGTCAGGCCGATGACGACAATGGGCGGATGTTTCTGCATCGCGGCATAGCGGCTAGGCAATTTCAGCGCAGCTTCGTTTTGGCCGAGGGGGTCGATGTCGCGGGCGCGATGATGGAACACGGGCTTCTGCATGTGGATCTGGCCCGTGTGGTGCCCGACAGCGTCGTGCAAACGATAGAAATCAAAACCGGAGGTAAGAGCAATGTTTGAACAAAATGACGCCGCCCGGACCGAGGGCCAACCGATCGTTTATATCCGCAAAGTGGCGGTCGCGGATCTGCCGCGGGAAGTGCGGCAGCAAGCCGAGGGCTTGGACGAGCTTTATGCGATTGGCAGCGAGACCGGGGAGCAACTGGCTCTGGTCAAGGACCGCAAGCTGGCCTTCATGGTCGCGCGTCAGAACGACATGACGCCGGTCAGCGTGCACTGACGACCGGCGCACACTAGGTGTGTGTGGGGAAGGGGGCGCCTGTCATGGGCGTCCCCTTTCTTATCTGATCTTGGGTCGAGGCCCAGCCTCGGCGGAGTCGTTGTTGGGTGTCGGGCGTCACGGGTCTGTCGCGCAACAGGATTGGGCTGTTTTTCTGAGACAGCCAGGATCAATCTTGCATCGATGGTTTGACGGGCTGTTGTAATCTTAAGCGACGTTGAAACCGTCACCAAGCACCCTGCTGCAGCCGCGCGGTCATAAACCGCGCGATCACCAAGACGCCAAAGCGGAGTGGTTTGGAAAAGCTGACCCGCCGGAGATGGCGCGGGCCTGCCTCTCCGGTGCCCTTACCCCTGCGAGTTGTCGCGCCAGCGGTTCACAATCGGATAACGTCGGTCGAGCCAGAAGGCGCGTTCGGTGAGCCGCGCACCGGGGGCGGATTGGAAGCGCTTGTATTCGCTGATGTAAATCAGATGTTCGACCTTTTTTACGGTCTCCCGATCATGGCCTTTGGCGACGCAATCGGCCACAGATGCTTCTTTGTCGACCAACAGGTCCAGGATGTCGTCCAGCACCTCATACGGCGGAAGGCTGTCCTCGTCCTTCTGGTTCTCGCGCAGCTCCGCCGTGGGCGGCTTTTCGATCACGCGAGGCGGGATCACCTCGCCGGTCGGGGCTTTCATCCAGGGCCGGTGATTGGCGTTGCGCCAGCGGCAGGTCTCGAAAACACGGGTTTTGTAGAGGTCTTTGATCGGGTTATAGCCGCCCGCCATGTCGCCATAGATCGTGGCATAGCCCACCGCGACCTCGGATTTGTTGCCGGTGGTCAGCAACATTTCCCCGAATTTGTTGCTAAGCGCCATAAGGGCAACGCCGCGCAGGCGGGATTGGATATTCTCTTCCGCCACGCCCGGTACCGTGCCGTTGAAAAGCGGCGCCAGCGCCTCGGTGACAGCGGCGCGGGGGCCGGAGATCGGTACTGTGTCGAGCCGCGTGCCAAGCCGCTTGGCCACATCAGCAGCGTCTTCCAGCGAGGTCTCAGATGTGTATTCCGAGGGCAGCATCACGCAGCGGACGTTTTCGGGCCCAAGCGCGTCGGCGGCAATGGTCGCCACAATCGCGCTGTCGATACCGCCGGAGAGGCCAAGGACGACCTTGGAAAACCCGGCCTTTTCAACATATTCGCGGGTCGCTTCGACCATCACACGATAATCGGCTTCCCATTCATCGGGCAGCTTGGCTTTCTCACCCTCCACCGCGCGCCATCCCTCGGGCGTGTTTTCGAAATCGACATGGAAGAGGCCTGGCTCGAAAGCTGGCATCTGATGGGTCAACGCCCCGCCGGGGTTCAGCACAAAGCTGGCACCGTCGAAAATCTGGTCATCCTGGCCGCCAAGCAGGTTCAGATAGACCAGCGGCAAGCCCGTTTCGACCACGCGGGAAACCATCAACATCTGGCGCAGCGCGAATTTGCCCCGATGATATGGCGATCCGTTGGGCACCAGCAGAATCTCGGCCCCGGTTTCGGCCAGGGTCTCGGTCACATCCTCGAACCAGGCATCCTCGCAGATCGGCACCCCGATCCGCAAAGGGCCGACCCGCACCGGGCCCGCCGGATTTCCAGCGTGGTAATAGCGTTTTTCGTCAAACACTTCGGAATTGGGCAGGTGATGTTTCAACACCTCGGCGTTGATCCGGCCGTTTTGCAGGATGAAATAGGCGTTGAACGGCTTGCCGGCGCCGGGCAGCGGGCCGCCGATGCCGATTGCCGGGCCGTCGGCGCAATCGCTGGCCAATTGGGTCAGCACCCGCTGCACATCGGCGGCGAAGGCCGGTTTGCGCACCAAATCCTGCAACTGGTAGCCGGTGATGAACATCTCAGGGAAGGCGATCATATCGGCCCCGGCGGCCTTCGCATCGGCCCAGGCTGCGCGCGCCATTTCGGCATTGCCGGTCAGATCGCCCACAGTCGGGTTCAACTGCGCAAGAGTGAGGCGGAAGGTCTCGGCCATATCGGTCACGCTTTTCCTGTTTGTCCGGGCAGAGGTTTAGCAGATCGGTCAGCGCCGCCAAGCCATACCGGCGCTCTCACGGCGAAATGCGTTGCGAGGCCCCCAGTCCTCACTTAGGTTTGGATGGGATCAGGATAAGACAGACGAATGGGGAGAGCGGGACGTGCAAAAGCCAGGGTGGGGCATGATCCGACAATTGGCCGGGGCCAGTGCACTTGGTCTGGCGTTGAGCGGTGCGGCGCTGGCGCAAGTCGATATCCAGCAATATGACAATGGCGGGATCTACGAAGGCGAGTTTCGCAACGGGGTTCAGCATGGGCAGGGCACCTATCGCCTGCCCAACGGCTATGAATATACCGGCGAATGGGTGGATGGCGAAATTCGCGGCCAGGGGCGCGCGGTCTTTCCCGACGGCTCGATCTATGAGGGCGCGTTTATTGCCGGGCGCCCCGAGGGGTTCGGCAACATTACCTTCGCCGACGGCTCCACCTATGAAGGCGAATGGGCCGATGGCCGGATCAATGGCCAAGGCATGGCGCTTTATGCCAATGGCGTGCGCTATGAGGGCGGCTTCGTCAACGCGCTGCACCATGGCACCGGCGTGATGGAGAGCCCGAATGGCTATCGCTATGAAGGCCAATGGGAAAACGGGCTGAAAGAAGGCCGTGGGGTGATCACCTATCCCGATGGCGCGGTCTATGACGGCGAGTTCGAGGCCGGGCAGCGCGCCGGCACCGGGCGGCTCGAAATGGCCGATGGCGTGGTTTATGTCGGGGCCTGGGCCGGCGGGCAGATCAATGGCGACGGCATTCTGACCCAACCCAATGGCGATATCTATGAAGGCACGTTGGTCAATGGGCAGCGCCAGGGGCGCGGCGTGGTCCGCTATGCCAATGGCGATGTGTATGAGGGCGATTTTGCCGATGATCGCCGCCAGGGCCGGGGTACGTTCACGGGCGCGGATGGCTATCTGTATGTCGGCGAGTGGACAGAAGGCCGGATCGAGGGCGAAGGGCGTGTGACCTACCCCGACGGCTCGATCTACGAAGGGATGTTCCGCAACGATTTGGCCCATGGGCGGGGCACGATCACCTATGACGATGGCTCCAGTTATGAGGGTGATTGGGTTGATGGTGTCATCCAAGGCTTCGGCGTGGCGCGTTATGCCAATGGGTTGGTCTATGAGGGGCAGTTCCTCAATGCGCGGCAGCATGGGCAGGGCGTGATGACCCAACCCAACCCGGAATATGACGCCGAGGCGGCAGAAGCGGCAGGCGATGCCTATGATGTGCCGGAGTTGCTCTATCGCTATGAAGGCGCGTGGGAGAACGGCCTTCGCCATGGCGAGGGGATCGCCACCTATGCTGACGGCACGGTGTACGAAGGCGGCTTCGCCGAGGGCCAACGCGCTGGCGAGGGGCGGCTGAGCATGCCCGATGGCTTCACGTATCAAGGCGCGTGGGCTGAGGGTGAGATCAATGGCGCAGGTGTGGCCACCTATGCCAATGGCGATGTCTATGACGGATTCTTCGTCAACGGTCGCCGCCAGGGGCAAGGGATGATGACCTATGCGACCGGCCAAGTTGCGGAAGGCGAATGGGAAGATGGCCGGTTGACCGATGCTACGGAAAGCAGCGGTAACGAAGAAACCGCACCAGAGGATCCGGATACGTCAGAGGTCGCGCCAGCAACAGATCAGTGACGGCATTCACAACAGCCGGCACGACGACCGCCAGACGTAGAAAAGGCCGGGGGTTTTGCCCCGGCCTTCGCTCAATGTCAGGTGCGCCCGTCTTAGACGGCAATGAGCCCCATGCTTTCCAGCTTCAACAGGACCTGTTGCGCGCAGTAATCGACCTCCATCCCCTCGGTGTCGACCACCAGTTCGGCAGCCTCTGGGGCTTCATAAGGATCTGAGATACCTGTGAATTCCTTGATCTTGCCTTCGCGCGCAAGCTTGTAAAGGCCTTTGCGATCTCGGCGTTCGCACTCTTCCAGGCTGGTTGCCACATGCACCTCCACGAAGGCGCCGAAATCCTCGATCATCTCGCGGACGGCGCGGCGGGTCGCGGTATAGGGCGCAATTGGCGCACAGATCGCAATGCCGCCGTTTTTGGTGATCTCGGAGGCGACATAGCCGATTCGACGGATGTTGATATCGCGGTGCTCTTTCGAGAAGCCAAGCTCGGAGGACAGGTGTTTCCGAACCACATCGCCGTCAAGCAACGTGACCGGGCGGCCCCCCATCTCCATCAGCTTGACCATCATCGCATTTGCGATGGTGGATTTGCCCGAGCCGGAGAGGCCGGTGAAAAACACAGTGAAACCCTGCTTTGAGCGCGGCGGGCGTGTCCGGCGCAATTCGGCAACCACATCGGGGAAGGAAAACCAGTCCGGAATCTCCAGCCCTTCGGCCAGACGGCGGCGCAGTTCGGTGCCCGAGATGTTCAGAACCGTCGCGCCTTCGGCCACCTCATCGGCGGGTTGATATTCGGCACGCTCCTGCACGAAGACCATATGTTTGAAGGGCACCATCTCGATGCCGATCTCGTCTTCATGCTGTTTGAACAGGTCTTGCGCCTCGTAAGGCCCATAGAAATCCTCGCCTTGGCTGTTTTTGCCCGGGCCCGCGTGGTCGCGGCCAACGATGAAATGGGTGCAGCCGTGGTTTTTGCGGATCAGCCCGTGCCAGACCGCCTCGCGTGGCCCGGCCATCCGCATGGCCAGGTTCAGCAGGCTCATCGTGGTGGTGGCCGAGGGGTATTGATCCAGCACCGCCTCATAGCAGCGGACGCGCGTGAAATGATCGATATCGCCCGGTTTGGTCATACCGACGACCGGGTGGATGATCAGGTTGGCCTGCGCCTCTTTCGCGGCGCGAAAGGTCAGTTCCTGATGCGCGCGGTGGAGCGGGTTGCGGGTTTGGAAAGCCACGACCCGGCGCCAGCCAAGCTTGCGGAAATAGGCGCGCAGTTCATTCGGTGTGTCCCGGCGGGCGCGGAAATCGTAATGCACCGGTTGCTGGATGCCGGTGATCGCGCCGCCCAGATAGACCGGCCCCGCGATGTTGTGCAGGTAGTTCACGGCAGGATGCGCGATATCATCGGCCCCAAAGACCATCTCGGCCTCGCGGGCCTTATTCGGCAGGTATTTATCGCCAATCGAGAGGATGGCGAGGATCACGCCTTCCTGATCGCGGAGGGCGATATCCTGGCCGGGCTCAATGCTATCGGCAAACTCCTGGCTGACATCAAGCGTAATCGGCATCGGCCAGAGTGTGCCATCGGCCAACCGCATGTTTTCGACGACAGAGGTGTAATCCTCCTCGCTCAGGAAACCTTTCAGTGGGTTGAAGCCGCCATTCATCAGAAGCTCCAGGTCGCAAATCTGGCGTGGGGTCAGATCCCAGCTTGGCAGTTCGGCGGCTTCGGCTTTGAGTTTCTGTGCTGAGTCATATGAGACATAGAGTTCAGGCACCGGGGCAAGGTTTGGTTGCATCGCTGTCGTCCTGTTTTTGGAAGGGAGAAGGCCGCTTGCCGCGCCGGTCAGCTCGGCATGCAGTGTGTCGTATTCCGCGAGCTTTCGGGCAAGGAACCGATCAGCCAGGCGGGCCTTTTCAGCGGCTCCTCGCGGGGTCAGCGCGTAGGAAAATCTCTGGCGTCGATCTGGTCCGGCACGGTCGGAAATCGTGACCAAGCCTTGATCGGCCACAGCCCGTAATTGCGCATTGAGCCGCCCCAAGCTGATGCCAAGCGCTTCGGCCGTCGCCCGTTGCGACGCTTCTGGTGCGGTGTCCAGTTGCCGCAAGAGCCGAAAGAGCAGGTCTTCATCTGGCTGTGGCGTATCAAGGGGTGGTGCGGGCATTCGAAGCTCGGGTTTGTGAAATGTGTTCACGGATGAACACATTTCACAAACCCGAGCGTAGGGGAAGAGAAAATCTGCCCGGCAACAGATTGTTTCAGCGCCGTGGCCGGTCGGCCACGCGCTTCTCAGATGTCACTTAAAAGGGGATCTTACTCCGCCGCGTCGACCGGAGCGGCATAAGCTCCGGCTTCGACCGTCTCTTCGCCTTCAAGCTCGGCGATGTATTTCTCGGCATCCAGAGCTGCCATGCAGCCCATCCCGGCGGAGGTGACCGCCTGGCGATAGATGTGGTCGGTCAGATCACCTGCCGCGAAGACGCCCGGGATCGATGTGCGGGTCGATCCAGCCTCGACCTTCACATAGCCGCCATTGTGCAGTTCAAGCTGGTCTTTCACCAGTTCCGTGGCCGGGGCATGCCCGATCGCTACGAAGAAGCCTTTGCAGGGCAATTCGGTGATCACGCCAGTCTCGACATGTTTCGCGCGGACGCCTTCGACGCCACGGGGTTCGTCGGTGCCGACTACCTCCTCGACTGTATGGTCCCAGAGGATTTCGACCTTTGGGTTTTTGAACAGGCGTTCCTGCATGATCTTCTCGGCGCGCAGGCTGTCCCGGCGGTGGATCAGCGTCACTTTCGAGGCGAAATTGGTCAGAAACAGCGCCTCTTCCACCGCGGTATTGCCGCCGCCGATCACCACGATCTCCTGCCCGCGATAGAAGAACCCGTCGCAGGTCGCGCAGGCCGAGACGCCGAAACCTTTGAAATGCTCTTCCGAGGGCAGGCCCAGCCACTTCGCTTGCGCGCCGGTGGCCAGAATGACCGCATCGGCCGTGTATGTCGTGCCGCTATCGCCCTCTGCCGTGAATGGGCGTTTCGACAGATCGAGAGATATGATGTGGTCGGAGATGATCTCCGTCCCCATCTCTTTGGCATGCGCCTCCATCCGCACCATCAAATCAGGGCCCATAACGCTGCTATCGCCGGGCCAATTCTCCACATCTGTGGTGATGGTGAGCTGCCCGCCGGGCTGAATACCTTGCACCAGGATCGGTTTCAGCATCGCGCGGCTGGCATAAATGGCGGCGGTACATCCCGCGGGGCCGGAGCCGATGATCAAAACGGGGCTGTGACGGGTGTCGGACATGGGCGGCAGCTTTCGTATCTCGGGTTGCACGGGGGAGGGGGATCCCGCCCGGTTCAAGCGATATAACGACCCGGGCGTTCGGAATAAAGAGGCCGCTTGTTCCGATGCGGAAAGCCTTGCATTTGGCGCCTCGCTCTTCCATATGTTGCGCGATAACGAAAGAATATTGCGTGATAGATGGGGGAGCCGGACATTTCCATAATCTCCACGCAGAGGGAGCCGATCTATGTCAACTGCCAAGCTGGACCCAATCGACCGTAAGATTCTGGCCGAGTTGCAGGCCGATGGCCGGATGACCAATGTCGAACTGGCCAAGCGCGTCGGTATCTCGGCCCCGCCCTGTCTGCGGCGGGTGCGGACTTTGGAAGAGGCAGGGTATATCAAGGGCTATCATGCCGATGTGGATGCGCGGCAATTGGGCTTCGAGGTGCAGGTCTTCGCGATGGTCGGGCTGCATAGCCAGGCCGAGGCGGATTTGGTGGCGTTTGAAGCGCTCTGCCGGTCCTGGCCACTGGTCCGGGAATGTCACATGCTGAATGGCGAGATCGATTTCATCCTGAAATGCGTCGCCCCCGATCTCAGCTCGTTCCAAAGCTTTCTGACCGAGCATCTGACCTCGGCGCCAAATGTTGCGTCGGTCCGGACATCGCTGGTCATTCGCGGTGCAAAGGATGACCCGGGCGTGCCCTTCGATGTGATGGAAGAAAGGTTGAGCCAAACCGCATGACCGGGAAGGGTCCGTCTTCGATCACGGCAGTTTATCAGGCGGCGCTGACGGCGCAGAAAGCCAAGCGTTTCGATGATGCGCGGCGGCTCTATCGACAGATTCTCGATCAACGACCGTTGGCGGAGCCGATGTTCCAGTTGGGGCAGATCGCGGCGGAGACCGGAGATCGGGCCGGTGCCGCGAAATGGTATCGCAAAGCCCTGAAGTTGAAGCCAAAGGAGCCCGCGCTCTGGCACGCTCTGATAGCGGTCAGCCGTGGCGGAGAACGGGAAAAGGCGCGGCGGCAGGCCAAAGCGGCGGGCGTTGCTTTGCCAGCGCCCGGGCAGGATCTTGTTGAGAGCGCCGATATGCTCGTGGCAGCGGGCCGTCTTGATGCGGCGAAGGACCGCTATCGAGAGGCGATAAAGACCGGGGCACCCGCAACAGCAGTCCTGACCTATATGGGTGCGCGGCTCAGCCATGCGGATGATCACCAGGGGGCATTGGTGGCCTTGAACGAGGCGATAGACCTTGCCCCCAAGGCCCCGTCCGCGCGCGTGCTCAGAGCAACGCTGTATCAGACCATGGGCGAACTTGATCTGGCAGAGACGGAGTTGCGCAAAGTCTTGGACGTCGCGCCGTTTCATGGACCGGCTTGGTTGGCCCTGATGCGGGGCCGGAAACAGCCGGTTGATTCCACCGATGTGGCGGCGTTAGAGGCCCGATTGGCAGACGGGGTCAGCGATGCCGACGCAAGGCGGCAGATGTCTTTCGCATTGGCGAAGGCGCTGGAAGATCAGGGGCGGTATGGAGAGGTCTTCGTGCCCCTCACCGTCGCCAATCAGATCACCGCGCGGCGGTTCCCCTATGGGTTTGATAGCGATCTCAAGTCGATCCGGGCGCGGCTCCGCCATTATGAGCCGGACGTATTTGATGGGTTCGCCGACGCGGCGCCGATTTTCGTGACCGGCTTGCCGCGCTCTGGCACGACTTTGGTCGAGACGATCCTCAGCGCCCATCCCGATGTGGCCGCTGGCGGTGAAATGGCGCTTTTCGACGATACCATTCGCCCTTTGGTAGAGGCGGCGAGTGCCGGGCAGATGCCGCCAACTCCGGATTGGCTCCGCGCGGGGCGGGCTTGGGCGGACAAGGCGCAGGTCAAGGCTGGTGATGGACGGGTGACCGACAAATCTATCTCGACATTCTCGATGATGGGATATGTGGCGCGCGCCTTGCCGGGCGCCAAGTTTGTGCTCTTGAACCGAGACCCGCGCGATGTCGGCCTGTCGCTCTACAAAAACCAGTTCGCTGATGGGCAACACCGCTATTCCAACAGCTTGCGAGAGATCGGGCGCTATATTCGCCTGTTCGAGGCAGTGACGGCAGAGTGGCGGCGGATGATGCCGGATCGGGTGCATATCATTGATTATGATGCGCTCACATCGGACCCAGAGCCAGAAATCCGGCGGCTCCTGGCGTTCTGTGATTTGGGTTGGAACCCGGCTTGCCTGAACCCGGAACAGACGGGCCGTGCTGTAAAGACGCTGAGCGTCGCTCAGGTGCGCCAGCCGATCAATCGCGGCTCGGTTGGGGCCTGGCGGCGGTTTGAGGCGGAGTTGCAGCCTTTGATTGAGGCGCTTGATACCGAAATTACGCTTTAAGCTCTCAGAAGATAAGAAAAGGCAGCCATTCTGGCCGCCTATCTTGCAAGCATACCGCTCGATTGGTGTTAACTGGCTTGTTTGAGAGTTCCCTCGACCGCCAACTGCCTTTTGGCCCGGACCTGTCGTGCCCAAGGCATCTCAATCTGGTCCTTCTTGCTTTCCGCAAGAACCGATTTCATCCAACGCCGCTTCATCATCTGCCTGTTCCTTCGACTTATCATCGTGTTGTTTTCCGGTCGTTTCCGGATTGAGGACAATCTGCAGGCGCATTCAGGCAGTCTTGCGGCTTTCGTGCTAATTTTCGGTAAAAATTGGTGACAAAAATGTGGCCGAGATACCCCCTGATTTTCCCCAATTTTCCGCAAATCCTAAGCATTTGGTCGCCGTGATTTTGGCGGCGGCAGGGCGATACCTGCCTCGTCTTTGCCGCAAATGCGCCTCTCGCGCTGACAATCGGGGCAGATTGGCCGCATTCTGCGGCCTGGTTTCTCAAAGACGAATTGCTGAGATCAGGCGGCCATAATCCGCCTCACCTTCGTGAACCGAGCGGCGGTAGGAGTAGAACCGCAGTGGATCGGAATAGGTGCAATGGCGGGTCCATTCCGCTTGGCCGATGCCTGCTGCGCGGAGCCGCATCAGACCATAGGCGGGCAGATCGAAGAGATATCGGTCACCGGCCCCGTTGATAAAGAACCGAGCATTTTCGGGGTCTTCATCAAGGAAACGTTCAATAAATTCCGGGCCCACCTCATAGGCGCGCTGGCTGATCGAGGGGCCGATCACGGCCTGAATCCGCACGCGCTCCGCCCCGGCATCGACCATCACCTCAATCGTGCGCTCCAACACACCATCCAGCGCGCCGCGCCATCCCGCATGGGCGGCGGCAATCACGCCACCGGCTCGATCCGCGAAGAGCACCGGCTGACAATCAGCAGTCAGAATCGCAATCGCGATGCCCGGCGTGGTTGTCACGATGGCATCGGCGCGCGGTTTCGGGTCTTGCGCCGTCTTGTCCAATATGACCGCCTCTGCGGAATGGACCTGATGCACTGTGACCAGCCGGTCTGGTGCCACGCCCATGGTTTGCGCCACCCGGTCACGGTTCAGCGCGACGATCTCGGCTTGATCCGACGAGCCGCCGCCGCAGTTCAGGCCTTCAAATATCCCCGAAGATGCGCCCCCGCGCCGGGTGAAGAACCCATGCGTCGTGCCCCCCAAAAGATCGGAGGTCAGCGGTTCAAGACGTGTGGTGACTGGACACATCGGGGGCGATCGGCTCCAAGGCTGGCAGGGGTGGGGCGTCGGGTGGATGAAGCCCCATCACTTTGAACAAGGTTCCCATTTCGTCGGGGTGCGTCAACCGTTTGTGCGCGGCAATATGCTCGATGCGCGCCGGGCCGGTGAGTTTCTCGGCCAGATGTTGTGCCCGGATCGTGATGCCGAGCCGTTCGAGGAACACACCTTGTGGCACCAGCGCAGAGGCTTTTGCAGGCATCGCCGCGCGGGCTAAGGGGCCGAACGCCACCTGCGCGGTGAGGTCCGCTTTGCCGGGGTCCTGCAGCGGGTCAGTAAAACGGTGTTTGACGACGGCCTGCAATGTTTCGCCGATGCTGTCCCACTCGCCATAGTCGATGAAAAGCGCCGCACCGCCCGCATCGGAAACCCGCCGCCCAATCTCTTCGGCAACTGGCAGGGCCGGAGTATTTAGCTCGACCACTTGGCCGCGCACGGTATCGGCCAGGCGATCTTCAAGCGCCGCAATTGCGCTCTCAGGGCCGAGCCCCCAGATCAGCCGACTGCCATCCGTGCCGATCTGGCGCTCATGCCAAGCCGTTTCGGTGCGCAGGAATTGCCGGATCGGCAGAGCGTCGAAAAACTCGTTGGCAACCAGGTAAAGCGGTCCGGGCGGAAGGTCGCCGACGTGATCGACAAATTGCGGCTGATACCCGGCCAACGCGGCCCTTTGCCGGGCGCGAAGCACGGGGGAGGCCTCCACCAGAACTACTTCCATGGCTTGATGGAACCCCTCGACCATCGCCGTGGCCCGCAGCAAGTCGGCCATAAGTGTGCCCCGTCCGGGGCCAAGTTCGGCCAGGATAAACGGGCTTGGCCGACCCTGATCAAGCCACACTTGCGCCAGCCACAGCCCAATGATCTCGCCAAACATCTGGCTGATCTCGGGCGCGGTGGTGAAGTCGCCGCCTGCGCCGAACGGGTCTTGCGTCACATAATAGCCGTCGCGCGGGTTCAGTAGGCATTCGGTCATGTATTCCGAGACCGAGATCGGCCCATCGCGCACAATGCGTGCGATCAGACGTTCGCCAAGCGGCGTCACCCGGCGCGCCTGCGCGCGATGACAACGATGGCGACCCCGATCACCAGCATCGGCAGGGAAAGAAGCTGCCCCATGGAGAGGCCGAGCGTTGGGGTGAGGGAGAGTACGTGGCCAAGCGGGTTGTCGGGCGTGATGAATTGCGGGTCTGCTTGGCGGAAATACTCCACGATGAAGCGCCCCAATCCGTAACCCGCAAGAAACAGCCCCATGATCTGCCCCGGGACTTTGAACCCGCCGCGGCGATAGACCAGCCAGAGGATCACCGCGCCCAGGATCAGCCCTTCGAGCGCCGCTTCGTAAAGCTGCGATGGGTGGCGGGCGCAGAGCGTTTCCCAGGCTCGTTCGACCAAGCCTTCGGGGCCGGGGCAGGCCTGCGCCAGATCACCTGGAAAAATCACACCCCAAGGTAGATCGGTCGGGCGGCCCCAGAGCTCGGCATTGATGAAGTTGGCGATCCGGCCCAGGAACAAACCCACAGGCGCGGCCAAAGCCATCGCATCGCCAACGCTGGCCATCGGCAGTTTGTGCACCCTACAAAACAAGATACCGGCGACGATGACCCCTAACAGCCCGCCATGGAAGGCCATCCCGCCTTGCCAGATCATCAGGATTTCACCAGGATTTTGGAGGTAATAGCCGGGTTGGTAAAACAAAACGAACCCAAGGCGCCCGCCAAGGATCACCCCGATAATTACCCAGGTGAGCAGGTTTTCGACATGGGTCGGTGTCATCGGCGGGGTATCGGCGGGCCAAAGCGCTGGTCGTTTGACCGCCATCACCACCATACGCCAGCCGATCAGGAGCGCGGCGATATAGGCCAGCGCATACCAACGGAGCGCAAACTCGAAGCCGCCAATGGCAAAAGAGAAAAGCTCTGGCGAGATGTCGTGAAAAGGGATCGCGGCCTGCATTGGGTCTCCGTCACCGGTATCTTGGTTTTGGATGCGGCGCGCCTGCGGCGAAGTCAACCTTGATACCGCTCCGCCAGACCGCCATATCTGAGCCAAGCGATATGGAGGCTCTCATGCAGACTCGCAACAAGATGATGGAAGATATCTCGCAGTTGATGACCAACGCGATGGGCGTGGCTCAGGGCGCAAAGGACGAGGCCGAAACCGCGATGAAATCGATGATGGATCGTTGGTTGGCCGATCGGGAGTTCGTGACTCGCGAAGAATTTGATGCCGTGCGCGCCATGGCGCAGAAGGCCCGCGAAGAGAACGAAGCCCTGAAAGCGAGAATTGAGGCGCTGGAATCCGCAAAAGCCTAGAAGTCATCTAGCGTTTACCATTCTTTTGTCCCAATGCCCTCTTACATCCAGGGCATGATTATCGCGAAAGCCACCGAAACGCTCGCGCCATCCTTGGCGCATACGCTCTTTCGGGCGTCCGTCACCGGGGCGCTCTGGACGGGTGGCGCGGTGGCTGTTCAGTTGTTCATGGTGAGTTTGATGTATACCGGCTCTGGGTCGGTTTTGGCGGCATTGTTCGGGTTTTTTCTGACCGCTGGTGTGAGTTTCCTGATCTGGTTGCCGGGGGTTTCTGTCGCAGTTTTGCTAGGGCGTTTGGTCTTGAGCGCTGCACGCCGCCAACGACCCTGGGGGTGGCCACTTTGGATCAGCGGGTTCGCCTTTGTCGGCGCATTCGGCGTGACAACAATACCGGGTTTGGGGATCGGCCAGTTGGTTTCGGTCCTGCCGATGCTCTCGCCCGCATTTCTGAGCGCTGACGTGCTGGCCGGTGTGCCATGGTGGCATTCGCTCTTGGCGGCAAGCCTCTGCGCGATCATCGGTTTGCGGGTTGGAATGACGATCCATGCCTATGAGGGCGACAAGATCGAAATGGGTCAGGGCGCGCAGAATTCTGCTTCTTAATCAAAGCTGTTGATTGATCGTGATTTCCTGTGGATAGTGTAGGGAGACACTGAAACCTGCAGTGAACCCGGAAGGGCGTGGAAGAAGGCGGAAGATGCCGGATGCGCCATAGAAAAAAGGGGCTGTGCGCCGTCTGGGGCAATGCATCGCACAGCAACGGCAAATCTGCAGTAAACCGGTTTTAGGTGGATTTCTGGCAAACTCGTCGGTGTTAGTTCACGGTAACCGGCGGCCAACATCCCTAAGCTAATTGCCCTTTCAAATAAGGTTTAAACGGTCATGAAGGTGCTGGTCGCCTGTCTGAAACCGTCTAACTCCGGGCCGTGAACTGGGACTCCTGCGTCCCAGAATGGTTGTCGGTTCGCAGAAGCCCGAAAAATACCTGGAAAACAATACGTTAGCTCGACGCCGCGCCGCGTTAGGCGTCTCATGAACTGCGAACCGATTCAGGCTAATCACAAATCTCTGCCAAGCGGGCCAGCGCTATAGTCGTTGATCGAAGGGATGCCTCCGCCATTGGCTTGAGAGCGCTCTCAAGGCTGACTGCTGCCTGGGAGTAGGCGTTGGACGCCGGGTGACCAAAATGCTGGGTCGATGTCATAGATGCCTGCACCGTCAGGCTGGTGGTTCGGGCCTCGACGAGCTGGGCGAGTTCTGCCCTCTGCTCTGCTTGGCCGATGGCGATGCCGCAAACCTCGTCGAGGTCCGATGCGCTCGCTGTGGTTCCGAGAGCAAGGGCAATGGCGAAAAAACAAACGGTCCTCATGTAATCTCCTTCTCTTCGCTGTTGCTGTCGGCCAGATGCCATCTGCTGCTCCAGATGACCTGACCCATTATCGAATATGGTGTCTCCTGTTGGTTGAGAACGTCAACCTCAGGATGTGCTGGGTTGTCGCTCCAAAATAGCGCCACGGCCTCACCAGCTAATGAGAACCGTCTGATCTTGGTGGCGCCCTTGATGTCTACAAGAAGAATTGACCCATTCGGGTAGCTGCCACGCTGCAGGACGAGAATCCTGTCGCCGACTAGCAGCGTCGGAGACATGTGATCGGTCTCTACCACCCTGACGAACAGTTCTTCAGCTCTAATACCATTTTTGGTGAGCCAACCACGTTTCACTTGGAGAGCTTCAGCTCCGCTCGGGTCGCTGAAGGCGATGTCCCGTCGAGTAAAGGGATCATCCAGCAGGTTTGGCTGTGGTTTGTCGACCGATGGTTCCTCGGCGAATGCCGCGATGATCGGGTTAAGGCTGGAGACATATGGGCGATCCCATTGCTCGGAAAACCGTGTCCAACGATCTGAATCCTCGTAGAATCCGGCAACGTCGATTCTTGTCTCTGATTTGCCGACAAGCTGTCTAACAGCCATTCGCCCCTCGATGTCCTCAATCACAACGGGCTCTTCAATCAAAGGTGGGCGTTCGTTGTCGATCAAGAGGTATGCATCGGCTGGAATGCCGGGTCTACAGGTTGCACCGCCGAGCGGGTGCACATAGGAGACATTCTCCACCGAATCCGTAGCAGGCACGACCAAGCCGATCGAGCGCTGTGGCATCGCCCAACCTGACGGCTGCGATGGGGCAAGCTCGCAAGCATCGGCTTTCTTGGGTGTGAACTTCACCGCAGCCTCAGCGAATCCTTGATCTGATGCGCCGGCACGCTCCGGCCCGATGTAGAACTCAAGCCCCAGAGCCTCAGCAAATTGCTTGGCTCTGTCGACACTAGGGCGTTTCCACTTGTCGTCCGGTTCTAGAATGCCTCGAAGCGACCACTTCTTTAGGCCAAGCGATCGCTCAAGCCCTCGCTGGCTCAGGCCATCTCGCCGCATCCGCTCAAGTAGCTGAGCTCTTAGATATCTCGCCGGATCGTTGTGCACATTTGTGCAATAGCCCCAGATTGTTTCCAGGTCTATCTCCAATTCGAGCACAAAAGTTCTTGATTGTTTTCAGATCGTGTGCACATTAGTGCGCATGATAACAGAGCAGCAAATCGCAGACCTTATAAGGGCGCTCGCTAGGGTGCTGGAATGTGAGGTCACCACCGCCTCCAGAAAAGCGACGGGAAGCGGTGACACAGTGGCACGGCTGGAAGGTGGCATTGGTCTGACCCTCCGCCGTGCCAATCAGGTCATCGAGACGTGTGGGGAGCTCTGGCCTAAATCGCGGGATGCGGACTGGCCGGCTGAAGTTGAGCGCCCTAAGCGCAAGCGTCAGAAGAGGGGTGTCGTCGATGCGTCGCCTGAGTGATTTCGAATTCGCCAGAATCGCCCTCGAGCAGCTCTCCGAGAGTGAAAGGATTGAGTTCTGTGCAGGCTTGCTACAAGGGGTCGAAACCAGCGGCGCCCACGCCGAACTGCGCGACGCTGCGCACAAGATAGCCCGACATGCTGATCATCTGCAGCGCCTTCATGAGGCGCCGCGCGACCGTGTCGGGTCTGCCGGGCCGGGGAGTGCCCCCGGTCAACTTGCCCGGGTGGCTGGCCCCAAGCCATCCGGGTCTTTTTCGATGTTTGGTCAAAGAGGGTGGTCGTAATGAAGCAATTCGACCGCGTTAAGAGGCATTGGTGCGATCTGAAGGATTGGAACGAACGCGCAAATGACGGTTGGACCGGGGCCATCATCGGAGGCGTTAGCTTGTTTGGCGGCTTCTACCTCGTCTTTCTTTTCGCTTGGGCGGCCATGCCATGAACGCCCCAGTACCAAACCGCAAATCTCTGTCAGATACGCAAGCTGGAGCGCAGCTCGTCGGTGTCGAAGAAATCAATGTCGACCAGATCGAATTCGGAGAGCGCTTGCGCGAAATCTCGGAGCAGGCTGTCGACGCTCTTGCCGCCTCTATCCATGAAGTGGGTGTCCTAAAGACACCCATCGATGTCAGAAGCAACCGCGGCAAACTGGTTTTAATTGACGGGGGTCATCGACTGACCCTTGCGCGGCGGCTCGGATGGACATCCATCAAGGCGCAAATCTGGGACTGCTCTGCCAAGATCGCTGAGCTGATGGAGATCGACGGAAACCTCGCTGGCGCTGAACTGACGGTCCTTGATAGCGCCGTCTTCCTGGCGAAGCGAAAGAGGCTCCACGATGAGCTTCACCCCGAAGCGCAACAGGGGAAAGCAGGCGCGGCGGCGCGTTGGAGCGATGCAACGGCCATCGTGTCCTTTGCATCGGTCACCTCCCAAAAGTTCGGCCTTTCCGAGCGACATGTCCGTCGCCTTGTGCGTGTGGGCGGTCTACTTTCAGACCGCGATGTCGGCCTACTTCGCCAATCACAAAAGGCAGTCACTTTCGCCGACCTCGATATTCTCGCTAAAATGGAGGGTTCAGCGAACCGGACCAAGGCAGTTGAAGCATTTTCCAAGGGAGATGCGACGCGGATAAAGCAAGTCATCAAAGGCCCGGTTGAACGCCGTCCTTCAGGCTCCGTTGAAGAGAACTTTAAGGTGCTCGAGCGTGACTGGCGGCGAGCGAATTTGGCCGCCAAGCGCAGATTTGCGGAAGAGTACCGGACAGAGCTGCAGCAGCTTTTGTCGGGAAGTGATCCCGAATGACTGTCGCCCGGCCTGCGAAGGAGTGGTGGACTGCCGCCGAGATGGCCGGTTCGGGCCTACTAGACGTGCCGACGACACCACGCGGCGTCCAGAAGCAGGCCAACGAGCTGAATTGGCGAGCCTATCCGCAACTTGCACGGCGACGTAAGGGTCGTGGGGCGGGGTGGGAGTATCATTGGACGCTCTTTCCGAAGCGAGCGCAGGCCCAATTGCTCGCTCAGTCGTCGATAATCAACGTCCCTGCGTCGAAGCCGCCCTTGCCAAAAAACGCGAGCCAGACCGCCGAGCGCGAAGACATGTGGGCTTGGTTTGAAGGTCTCAACGAAGGACCGAAAGCCAAGGCACGAAATAGGCTGGAAATCATCCAAGTTGCCGAAGCGCTGGAGACTGGCGGGCTGACCCGTGACCATGCAGTCCGCGACGCTGCAAAGATGTTCGGTGTGGCCGCGCGCAGCATTTGGAACTGGCGCGATATGATTGAGGGTGTCCGCCGTGTCGATCGGCTGCCTTATCTGGCCCCGAGACATGGCCTCGCAACACGAAAGAGCCGGGCACGAACCGTCGACCCGGAATTTGGTGATTTGATCACCTCGGACTATCTGCGGCCAGAACGGCCGACGCTCACGTCTGTCTATGATCGTTGCGTCCGCGTCGCTCAGGCGAAGGGTATTGAGATCGCCCCGATCCACACGGTGAGACGCTGGCTCGAACGAACGGTATCCGAGCCCGCCAAGATCCTTGCTCGGGAGGGTTTGGACGCCCTGAAAGAAATGTATCCGTCGCAAGTGCGAGACCGATCGAAGATGCACGCAATGGAGGGCATCAACGGCGACTTTCACCGGTTTGACGTGTTTGTGCGCTTCCCGGGCCTACCCGGCCAGCCCGAAGAGATCATTCGGCCACAGATGGTCGCGTTTCAGGACCTCCGGTCGAACAAGATTCTATCCTGGCGGGTCGACAAGACGGCAAACAGCCATGCAGTCCAGCTTTGCTTGGGCGACTTGATCGAAGAGTGGGGCATCCCAAAGCACGTGTTGCTCGACAACGGCCGCGAATTCGCGGCCAAAGCCATCACAGGGGGCTCGAAAACCAGATTCCGGTTCAAGATCAAAGATGACGATATTCCGGGCCTTCTGACCACACTTGACTGCCAGATACACTGGGCCACGCCATACAGCGGCCAATCAAAACCGATCGAACGCGCCTTCCGCGACATGTGCGACCGGGTGGCGAAGCATCCCAGACTGGCAGGGGCCTACACAGGAAACCGGCCAGATGCGAAGCCGGAAAACTACGGCACCCGTGCGGTGCCTCTAGATGAGTTCCTGGCGGTCCTTACCGAGGAAATCACTGCACACAATACGCGGCCAGGACGCCGTACAGAGATCGCTTATGGCCGCAGCTTTGCCGAGGTCTTTGCCGAGAGCTATGCGACTGCGCCGATCAGGAAGGCGACCGCCGAGCAGCGCCGCCTTTGGCTGATGGGAGCGCAAGGTCTAAGTGCCGACAAAAAGACCGGACAGATCAGGTTCATGGGCAACGCATATTGGTCTGACTGGATGCACACAGTTCGCGGCCAAAAGGTTGTCGCGCGCTTCGATCAAGCGCGCCTTTGGGATGGGCTGCATATCTATGCGCTGAGCGGCGAGTATCTCGGCCACGCCGCCTGCCGCGAGAAGGCCGGTTTCTTCGATGTCGAAGAGGGCCGCGCCCATGCCAAGGCGCGCGGCGATTGGCTGAAGGCCGAAAAAGCGGCCCTTCGCGCGCATAAGAAACTGACGGCTGCCCAATTGGCAGGCGAGCTTGAAGCGATTGCTCCCACAACGTCAGACGAAGTGCCGCTTGAGGCCAAAGTGGTGCGGATGGTTCCGACCAAGCGCGCCGAAAGCACGGTCGAGACACCAAAGCCTGAAGCTGACCATGCGCAAGCAGCGCTGATCGCCGACATGGCGTCTCACCGTGCTGCGCGTGATGGGGCGCAAGACGCAGATAGTGATCGCGCCGAGTTCGCACGGGCGCGGGAATTGGAACAACTGGTCGATGCCGGAGGCGTCATCACCAAGGACCAAGAGAAGTGGCTCGCGAGCTTCCAGCGCACCGCGATCTACAAGGCACTTCTGCAGATGGAAGAGGATTTTGGCGAGGGGGTCCTGGCCAAAGAAACGCCGCCACGGGGATAGGGCCCCGAAGCGGCGAAAATCAGTGAACGGAGCAGACAATGACAGCTGAGACCTCAACTTACAAGAACGTTGCGCCATTGCGGAACGTGTCGGCCCTTCTGGCCCTGGTGAACCGTGTTCAGGAGCGGTCATTTTCGTTGCCAGGGATGGGCACGTTTCACGGTCCGTCGGGATACGGCAAGAGCACGGCGCTGGTCTACACCGCCATCAAGACGGGCGGCGTGTCGGTGCAGGTCAAGTCGGCTTGGACACGCAAAGCGTTCTGCGAGGCGATCTTGACCGAGATGGCTGTCACCCCCGCGAAGAACATCGCCAGCATGGTCGAACAGATCAGTGAGCATTTGGCCGTTACTGGCCTGCCGCTCCTGATCGATGAGGCCGATCACCTGATGAAGAACTCGATGATCGAGCTGGTGCGGGACATTTACGAAGGGTCCGGCGCGGCTGTCATCCTGATCGGCGAGGAGCTTCTGCCGCAGAAGCTCAGGCAATGGGAGCGTGTTCACAATCGGATGCTGGATTGGGTCGCCGCCGAGCCCGCCAGTCTCAGTGACGTCGGTCATTTGGCCAAGATTTATGCCCGCGACATTAGTGTTGAAGACGACCTGCAAAAGCTGATCTTGGAGCAGTCCCGGCACAACACGAGGCGCGTCTGTGTCAACCTCGAGCGCGTCCAAGAGTTCGCGCTCCGCAAAGGGCTAGAAACTGTCGGTCGCGCAGAGTGGGGCACGAACGCACTCTTCACCGGCACCGCGCCAGGACCGCGCTTCCGCAAGGCGGGTGCGGGGAGCGTCGCGTGATGGCGGCCATGACGAAAGAAGAGCTCAATCAGAGCCTCTGGGCCACCGCGGTTCGCTTGGAGTCGTTCAGCTATTTCGACCTCTGCGCCGAGACTGGCCGGTCAGAAAAGGTTGTCCGCGCCGCCATCAAGGGATGGGAAGAGCAGCGAAAGGTGAAGAGGCTCGGGGCAGGCGCAAAAAACCGCATAGTGTTTAGGGTTCTAGAAGGTCGAGAACTGATAGCCCGCGACATCGGCCCACTCGGCAACATGTGGACCGCGATGCGCGGTCTAAAGACCTTCTCACCGATCGATATCTCGGCCCACGCATCGACAGACGCAGTTGGTGTCAGCATCGACGACGCGCGCGCGTATTGCGGCACACTGTTGCGTGCTGGCTATCTGAAGGAGCTGAGAAAGGCCTCGCCGCGCAAGCATGAGGCCACTTACAGGATCGTCAAGAATACCGGCCCAAAGGCCCCACGCGTTCGCCGTGTTCGCGTCGTTTTCGACGAGAACCTTGGCGAGGTTACGCACATGGGGTCGCTTTCATGACGGCGTTTACCGACATCGCGCGCGCCGCCTGGGGCCCTGATGCGCCTGAGTGGGTCATGCGGCTTGCGGAAGAGTGCGAAAAGAGTTCGCAGAACAAGGTCGCGAAGCAGATCAAGCGCTCCGCCGCCCTCGTCTCGAATGTGCTGCGGGGCAAGTATGGCGGTGACTTGGTCGCCGTCGAGGATCTCGTCCGCGGCGCTTTCATGGCCGAGACGATCGACTGTCCGGCTCTCGGGCCAATCCCAAAACACGAATGCCGCGATTGGCGCGGCAAGGCCGCGAAGTTCAGCGCCCACAATGCTTTGCGCGTGCAGATGTTCCGCGCCTGCAACCGATGCCCAGTCCACAACGGAGAAGATCAATGACGGATCAGCACCCTCAAGCCGTTTCATTGGCAGAAGTCGAAGACGGCGACCCCGAAGTCGGCCAGATGGTCGTTGAGCTGGTGACAGAAGGCGTCGCCGACAGCGAAGTCGCTCGCGCGATCATTCAAGCCGCCGGAAACCTAATCGGGTTCTACACGGCCCAAGGTGGCACCAAGATCGAGACGCAGGTCGAGGAAGTGATCAGGCCGATCGCAAGGGCTGCGAGAGATGCCGCCGCGCGGCGGGGGAAGTTCGATGCGTAGCAGATCAGCCGAACCGATGACTGAGGCCGACATGCTCAAGCTGGCGCGCGATGCGGTCACAAAGATCGACCGTTGGCCGAGTGGCCGCGTTGTCTTCGATGTTTCTGCAGAAGAGATCGTCGCAATGGCCGGGACCCTGGTCTGCCTAGGCGTGACGCCGTGGCGGCCTGAACCTCCGAAACCCACCGAAGGAGACGACAGATGACACCCACGCCAGAGGGCTATGTTCGAGACGCTAAAGGTCGGTTGGTGCCAGTCTCCCTGGTCAAGCCGCAGCACGCACTCGAGAGCGAGGTGGTGCGCAAGATCATCGGCTATGCCCGGGAGCTGTCCGAACAGATCGCACGCTTCAAGCAACACACCTTCACCGATCTAAGTGAATTCGAGGCGCTGCTGGGCCAGGAGTACGGGCTCACAAAGGGTGGGAAGAAGGGCAACAAAACCTTCATGACCTTCGACGGGCTTTTGAAAGTTCAGGTTCAGGTCGCCGATCGGATCGATTTTGGACCGGAGCTCCAAATTGCAAAGGGCTTGGTCGACGAGTGTCTGAATGAATGGTCAGCAGACTCGCGCCCTGAAATCCGCGAGATCGTCACCAGAGCCTTCAATACAGACAAGGCAGGGCAGATTAACCGCACAGACATCTTCATGCTCTTGCGGCTCGACATCGACGACGACCGGTGGCGACGGGGGATGCAAGCCATTCGAGATGCGATGCGCGTTGTCGGCTCGAAAACCTACATCCGATGCTATTTCCGGGCAGACTGCAATGACGCTTGGACCGCCATCACAATCGATCTGGCGAAGGCGTAGCCAATGGCTTCTCGTAGCAAACCTCCGCGCACAGAGAGAGAAGCGCGCTACAGATCGCGTCGAAAGCTTGCCGCGCTTGAAAAGCGCGCAAAGGCTTCGCTGATCGAGACGGCCGGGCTTTGGGACGAAGGAGAGGTCACTTTCACGATCGACAGCTGCATTGACACGATCGATGCAGCGTTGGCCGAAATTCGCGAAGCGATGGACGAGACAATTTCTCGGCATGAGGAAGAAGAAGCGCGCGACTTTCGGCTGGAGCCAGAGGCGGCACGATGAGCATCGTCGGTGAGCGCATCGCGAAGGTCGCTGTCAACCTGATCGTCCCGGTCCCGGGTACGCGCGACCTTCGCACGCTCATCGGTTCGAGCCAGGTCAGCGGGCAGAAGGTGGAGATCTTCTCCTATCAGCGTCGCGCTGCCCTGGAGTTGGTCGTGCGCGGAGAACGCGACCGCAAGTTTGTCATCGATCTCTGTGAGCTCTGCGATGCCGCAACGGTGGAAATTGAACGTTTGATCAAGGCTGAGGAGACCAAATCATGAAGGACCATCAGATCATCAAGACGGGTGACCGGTTCACGGTTGTCGAGAACCGCCCGCGAGAGATCGCGAGTTTCGAGGATGAAGGCCATGCGAACCTCTTCCTTTCGGCGCTGAGCCAAGAGGTCCGAGCAACGGTCGACAGACAAACTCCGCCCTCGAGCAAGACGACTGAAGTGGTTCCGGTCGAGGTCAAGCCGGTAGAACGGGCTCCAAGCCCTTCACCCACGCCCCCAAAGGAGGAGCCGGTCATGCCCAAGGTGCGGGCAGCGGAGGCCGAGAAAAAGCGCGCCAGCGAGGCCAAGTATGAGAAGGCGCTCCGTCGAATTGAAGGCGGCGAGCAATGCAAAAAGGTGGCCGAGGATATGGGCCTCCCATTTGGCGTGTTGCGGGCGAAATGGGGCGTTCGCGTCAAACAGAACAAGGGTCGGGAAGCTGTGCCCGCCGAGGCGCCGGACCGGGTCGCAAGGAAGGAGACTGTCTGGACCAATGAGATGGAGGTGCAGTTGATGCATATCAGCGATGGGGAGGTCGCCGAATTTGCCTCGTTGTACGGCGTCTCAACTGTCGAGGCACATCGGAAGCGAGAGGCGATGTTTCGGGAGGTGCAGAAGATCATCGACGAGCCCGATGAGGGTCTGATCGAATGACCGACGCTCTCCGCCGCAAAATCCACGTCGGCTGCCGGGAGCTCGGCATTGATCAGGACGCCCGCCGCGACCTTCAGTTGGTGGTGACTGGAAAGTCGTCGATGTCGGAGATGACCGAAGCGGATCTGAAGACGATGGTCGGTGAGCTGGAACGGCGCGGCTTCAAACCATCCATTAAGGTCCGCTCAAATCGGCGCCATAAACCGGCCCCCCGGGCGGATTTGCGCTTTATTCATGTCCTTTGGCGACTGTTGGGCGACGCCGGAAAGCTCAAGCAGCCGGATCGAAGGGGGCTCAACACCTTCATCCGCCGCCGCTTCGGCGAGACCTGGGGTGCTGTGCCGCGCGATATCGATGATCTGCGCGACAGCGACAAGATCGAGACGGTCATTCAAGCACTTCGCAAATGGTGCCACCGCGAAGGCGTAACGATTAACGACAAGGAGTCTGGCCGGTGAAGAAGCCCCCGATCACTGTCAGCGATCACGCGGTCCTCCGCTATCTAGAGCAGGTCTATGGTCTCAATGTCACGCGCATCCGGCGCGAAATCGGCCATGTCGTCGCCAATGGCGTCGAGCGTGGTGCCGATGGTGTTCAGCGCGGATCGGTCACCTACAAACTGAAGGGGCGGGTTGTCACCACGGTGATCAGCCGTAGCCCGCATCGCAAACTGAAGAAGGCACGCGATGCCTAAGTATTTCAGCATCGACGAGCTCGAAGCTGATTTGGGCCAGCGCACGGCCTTGGGCGTGCTGGCCAACTGCGGCGGTCAACGCCGTATGATCCCGCTCCCTCGGAACGCCGCAAACTCGGTCCTGGCGCACGAAATCGGTCTTGAGGCCGCAATTTGGATCGCGTCGCGGTTTGGTGGCGAAGAGATCGCTTTCCCTTCACCAAACGGGCGTGGTGCGGAGACGGCCGCGGCGCGACTTCGGGCCGATGTGCTGGATGCAGGCTTGACCGATCCAACCAGAAGCGCCAACGATATCGCAAAGCAGCATCGCAGGTCTGCACGCCGCGTGGAGCAGATCCGCCAAGACCTCCGGGCGGAGGCCGCCAAGAAACCCGCGCTGCGCGATCTCCCCCTCTTCAAGCACGACTGACCCCGAAACGCTTCGGGGGGGAATGATCTGGCGCAGCCAGTGCATTCTGCGGGCACCTCCAATGTAGGTGATGCCCATGCAATCTGTCCGAGACATCGCAACCGAAATCCTCCGCCGCGAAGGCGGCTTTGTGAATGACCCCGATGATCCAGGCGGGGCCACGAACTTCGGAGTGACGATCCACACGATGCGGCGTTTGGGTCTCGATCTGGATGGCGATGGCGATGTCGATGTGCGTGACGTGCACCGTCTGACGCGCGAGCAGGCGGTCGAGATCTTCATTGAGCACTACTTTGAACGTCCGCGCATCGATCAGCTGCCCGACGTGCTGCAGGCCACTGTGTTCGACATGTATGTCAATGCTGGCGCCAATGCAGTGAAGATTCTGCAGCGTCTGTTGCGTGACATGGGTTGGTCGGACGTCGCCATCGATGGCGTCATTGGCCCCCAGACCGCAGGGATCGCGAGGCAGGCCTATCAGCAGGCTCCCGAGTATCTGGCGGATGCCTATGGCATCGCGCGGCGCAACTACTACTACCGGCTCGCTGATCGACGCCCTGCCAGTCGGAAATATGCCCGCCGGCGCGACGGCGGAAAGGGTGGCTGGATCAAGCGAGCCGAAGAGTTCATCTCGCCGCGGTTTCACCTCACGGACGCAGAGCACCGCGCCAGAACAGGAGGCTGGTCATGATCCGCTCTATTCTTTCGATCCTGTTCGGCGGCAGCCGCAACCTGCCCGTCGAGATCATCGAGGCTCTGCGGCCCAACGCGGAGGCGGCGGCGCAACGCGGCTACGATCTGGATGCGGCGGTCATGTCGCAATTCGCGGCCGAGTTTAGCCAGCCCCGGAAAGGCTGGTTCGACCAGCTGGTCGATGGCCTGAACCGACTGCCGCGCCCGCTCATGACCTTCGGCGTTTTCGTGATCTTGATGCTGCCGGTTTACGACATCGTCCTCGCGACGGAGGTCTTCACCGCGTGGTCGATCATCCCTGGCCCCGTCTGGGCCGTCTTTGGCGTGATCGTCACATTCTTCTTCGGCGGGCGGATGCAGACACAGGACATCGACTTTTCGCGCGGCATGGCGGGTGCGGCGGTTGCTTTGCCGCAAGTTCTTGAGCAGCTGCAGGCCGTCCGGGCGATGACCGATCGGACGCCGCAGGTCGCGAGCACCGACACCGATGCCGCCGCGACAATTGAGGTTGTGCAGCCTAGCGACAACCCGGCGATTTCGGCTTGGCGCAACGAGGCAGGAGGCTGACCTTGGAATTCGATTGGACGATCTCCGTCCCCGTAGTCATCTCACTGGCGACGTTGATTTTTGCCTGGTTGCGGACGCGGCGCGCCGACGTTGATGAGCGCTTCACCGCGGGCATCAAGCGCATGGCTGCCCTAGAGCTCCGCATTCAGCATGCGGAGCAGCTGTTGGAGCTGTCACCCGGCAAAGAAGACATCCATCGCGTTGAGCTCTTGGTCTCGGAGATGGCCGGCGATTTGAAGGCGATGGCGGCGTCGCAGCGGAGCGGAAACGATCTCATGCGCCGCCTGGAGAAGGTCGTCACACGCCACGAAGAACACCTGCTGGATGGAGCTAAGAAATGAGCGATTATGCGGCTCTGGTGCGCAAGCACGCGCGGATCACGATTCTGCGGTTCTTGGAAGGTGCGCCCAAATACACCTCTAATGCGTCAATGCTCTCAGCGATGCTGCCAAAGGCGGGTGTCAATTTTACGCGCGACCAGACGGTGACCGAGCTCGAGTGGCTTCGTGAGCAGGGCTTTGTCAATTTGGAGACCTATGGCGGCATAGTCGTCGCCATTGCAACGCTTCGTGGTGTTGAGATCGCACAGGGCGTGGCAACGCACCCAGAAATCCAACGCCCCCGTCCGGAGACTTGATATGCCTCCGCCCAAAAAACTCGACCTGATCCCGATTGAGCTGCGACAGCGGCTTGCGGAGGAACTTCAGTCTCGGGGCTTTGGCGACATTGTCGACGTAACCGAGGCGCTCAACCACTGGCTAGACGAGGAAGGCTTGGAGCTCCGCGTCGGCAAGACCGCCGTTGGAGAGTACTCCAAGCTATTGAAGGATCAGCGCGACGCATTTGCGATGGCTGAAACCCTGTTGGCCGACATGGACATCGAAGCCGAGAGCAACATGCACAAGGTTCTGATGCAAATGATCGCGACCGCGGCGTTCCAGATGATGCAGACCGTCAGCGAGAACGATGGGCAGTTCGACCCCAAGGGCCTTGCGGCGCTAAGTCGGATGCTGAAGGATCTGATGCACTCGGCCGGTATCCGCGAAAAGCTGCGCGAAGATGAGCGGAAACGGGTGACAGCCGAGGAGGCGGCGAGGGCGGCTAAGGCTCTAGAAGCCAACTCCCTTGAGCTCGGCCTGACTGGAGCAACGGTAGAAGCCATCAAGGCCAAAGTGTTGGGGGTGACCGGCTGATGGCCTTCCATGCGATCAGACCGGGCGGCTTTCAGTGTGGGAATGCGTATGCGACTGAGGAGGCGGCCAAGCGCCGAGCAGTTGCTCTGGCGGCCTCCGATGGGCGTAGCTCCCGATCCGGCCGCGACGCAGCATCCTGGGCGGCGAAGTTGACAGCGACCGAAATCGACACCCTGTGGCGAGGGCTCACCCGAGCGGGATGGCGAGTGCAATGGAGCGGGTAGCTGTCGAACCCCTTTCCGACGAACAGTGGGAGGAGCTGCGAGAGGAAAGCCGTCAGAGCTTTCCGGAGGCGCTCTCAGAGGCGGATGATCTGCCCGACCTCTTATTGTCCTATCAAGCCACACTCTTGGCCACGACCGCAGTTCACGCCCTCGTGGTTTGCGAGAAGTCGCGCCGGATCGGGGTGACATGGGGTATCGCCGCTGACGCGGTCCTAGCCAGCGGTGCCAAGCGGTCTGCGGGCGGTATGGACAGCTTCTACATTGGCTACAATCTCGACATGGCGCGTGAGTTCATTGATGTCTGCGCGATGTGGGCGCGGGCATTTATGCCAGCTGCCTCGGAGGTGCAGGAGTTCATCTTTGTGGACCAAGACGAGGATCGCGGGGGCGACAAGCACATCCAAGCCTTTCGCATCCGCTTTGCGAGCAGTTTCGAGATCGTCGCCCTCAGTTCGCGCCCTCGGTCTCTTCGCGGCCGCCAAGGCTATGTGATCATCGACGAAGCGGCCTTCCACGATGCGCTCGATGAGTTGATCAAGGCGGCAATCGCCCTGCTCATGTGGGGCGGGAAGGTTTTGGTCATCTCCACGCACGATGGCCAAGACAACCCCTTCAATGAGCTGATCCAGGATATCCGAGCTGGAAAACGCAAAGGCGAGGTCGTCAAGATCACCTTCGATGACGCGATTGCCGCAGGGCTCTATGAACGGATTGCGCTGGTCACCGGTAAGCCTGACACGCCCGAAGCGAAGGCAGAGTGGATTGCCGGAATCCGCGCGTTCTATGCCGCCGACGCCAGCGAGGAGCTCGATGTCATCCCGAAAGCAGGTTCTGGCGCATTCCTGTCCGGTCCGATGATCCAGGCGTGTATGACGGAAGAGCACTATGTCGCCCGCTTGGAGTGCCCCGACGGGTTCCACCTCCGCCCCAAAATAGAGCGTCGCGCCTTCGTTGATGACTGGCTTGAAACCCATGTTGAACCGCATTTGAAACGCTTCCCAAAAGATCGCCGGTCCTACTTCGGTGAGGATTTCGGTCGAACAATCAACCTGACGGTCATCCCCTTCGGTTACGAGGCGCGCAACACAACTCTGATCGTGCCTCTGATCGTAGAGCTGAAGAACACACCGATCGCGCAGCAACAGCAGGTTTTGAGCTTTGTCGTCCCACGCTTGCCGCGCTTCTCCGGGGGAAAGATGGACGCGACAGGCAACGGGCTCGGCCTCGCAGAATGGGCACAAGAAGAGTTCGGCCATCGCCATATCGAAGCGGTGAAGATGAGTACCAACTGGTATCTCACGGTCATGCCCAAACTGAAGGGACACTTCGAGGACAAGTCCATCGAGATCCCGTTGGATGCCGACACGAAAGACGATCTGCGCACCCTGCGCCTCATCCGTGGCGTGGCGAAGCTTCCTGAAACCAACAAGGACGGCCGACATGGCGATGGCGCAATCGGCCTCGGCATGTTCGTGGATGCCAGCGAGATGGAGGTTGGCGAGATCGCTTACACATCGGCTTCGACAACGGCGTCGAGGCCAATGTTCGGTGCCGACGATGATGACGACGACAACTGGACGCCTGTGAGCCAAAGGGGGGCTTGGTGATGCGCGAAACTTCGGAGGGTATTCTAGCAGATTGGTGGGCTCTGACACCAGGCTGCAAGGTCTATCTCTGCGTGGACGGCCCGGCGTGCAATGGCCATGATCCGTTTGGGCGGCAGTATCTGAACCTCACCAGCTCGGGAATTCAGGAGCCCGGCCTGAGGATGCCCCTGTGCGCCTCGGTCGAGGAAGCGATGCGCGGGTTCGAACAGGTTCTGCAGGACCACATCCGAGGAGCGACTGTTTGCTTTGTCCGGCGGCCGCCGCGGCTGTTTTCACGTGAGGGCCGGTTCCTTGTCAGGTGCCGCATCAGTTCGCACGCGTTGGATGTCAAATAGCCAAAGAGGAACACGGTGATGATGAAGCAGATTGAGCAGTTCGAAGAGCGGTTTTTGGCGGGTTTGGCCTATGGCCTGGGTGGAGCGGCAGGCGTGTTCATTCTACTCGCGTTGGGTCTTTTTTTCGCGCGGGTGTTCTGATGAGCGCCATCTTGACGTCACAAGGATACCCGCCGAGCGCGTTGGTTCGTCTTCCAAAAACCGGCCGATTGGTCCGCGCAGTCTTTGTGAAGTGGATCACCGAGGGCCAGATTGGCGCGTTCAACTATGGGGGGCTGGAGTTCGAAGCCCCTCCGCAGCCGATGCAGTTTGAGGATCGGTCGTAATGCGGTTCTGGTGTCTCTGTCGGTTGATCGAGTTTGTAGTGCCGCGCTGGGCGCGTGAAGCGCGAGCAAGAGGCTACGACCAAAAAGTCGTTGAGGCCGCTATTCGAATCGAAACTCGGAGGGGACAGTTGAAACATAGACTGACAATCCAGGAGGCGACGGCGTTAGCGGAGGAAGAGGCTTCTATTTGGTGCCAGTCGTGCTCCGCCCCGGCTGACGGGCAGGGCCGATACTGTCGGCATTGCGAGAGTTATTGGGCCGATGTGGATGCCGGGGTTTTCGACGGTTTTGAGGAGGCGGAGGCTCATGCTCGTTGATCAATACAACCGCCCGCTGAAGCGACCCGCAGCGAAGGAAGTGGTCGACGAGCTGTCGGGGCCGTCTATTGGCTCCGTTCGCCAGATCATGTCGGGCCATCCCGCCGACAATCTGCGGCCGCAGCGGCTCGCGGCGATCCTCCGTAACGCAGAAGTAAGTGACCCGACCGAGTTTCTGCAAATGGCCGAGCAGTTCGAGGAGAAGGACCTGCACTACGCCGCCGTGCTGGGTGTCCGCAAACGCGCCGTGCGGAAGCTTCAGCTTGTCGTTGAAGCGGGTGACGACACCGAAGCCGCCCAGGACGCGGCCGAGCTCGTGCGCAAGCAACTGACTTCGCCGCCGGTGCGCAAGGCGCTCATCGATATGATGGATGCGCTTGGCAAAGGCTTCAGCGTTCATGAGGTGATGTGGAACACGTCATCCCCGCAATGGACGATCCGAGCGCTGAAGTACCGCGACCCGTCCTGGTTCCGGTTTGATCAGACGGATGGCGAGACACTTCGGGTCCGCGACAACGAGGGCGACAAGGACCTGCCGCCCGGCAAGTTCGTCATTCACCGCGCGAAGACCAAGAGCGGGTTGACGATCCGCGGCGGTTTGGCCCGTCTCGCCGCTTGGGCTTACATCTTCAAGAATTACAGCCTGCGGGATTGGGCGATCTTCCTGACAACCTATGGCCACCCGATGCGGGTCGGCAAATACGACACAAATGCCACAGAAGCGGACAAACAGACACTCTTGCGCGCTGTCCGCCAGATTGGCACCGATCTCGCGGCGATTATGCCTCAGTCGATGGAGGTCGACTTCATCGATGGCGCCGTGACCGGCGGCGAGGCGATGTTTGAGAAATCCGCGCGCTATTGGGACGAGCAACTCTCGAAAGGCATCCTGGGGCAAGTTGCGACAACCGATGCGATCGCCGGCGGCCACGCGGTCGGCAAGATACACGAACAAGTCCGCGACGATATCCGCGACGCCGATGGCGAGCAGTTGGCCGCGACGCTGCAGTCGGATCTCGCAGCCCCTCTTGTCGCCTGGAACTTGGGGCCAAATGTGCCCTGCCCGGAGATTTCGCTTGTCTCGCCCGAAGAGCACGATCCGCGGCTCCTGATGGCTGCCGCGAAGACGTTCGGCGGTCGCGGGCTAAAGGTGCCGGTGGCGGTCGTGCGTGACGCGTTTGGCATCCGCGCGCCGGAGGACGACGAGGAGGTGCTGGATTTCAGCGCCAACTCGCCACTACAGCCCTCACGCGCCGGTTCTGAAACACCACTACACCCCCAAACGGCCACGGCCGCCGCTGCTCGGGCTGGCCATCTCTCAGCGATCGACCGGTTCATCGACCGGGTGGAAGAGGGGCAGTTCGATGACGTGACAGATCCGCTCATCGCGGGTTTTGTCGAGGCGCTGCAGGGGGCGGTATCACTCGAAGAGGCACGCGACATTCTGGCGGAGCTGGCTGACACCGCGCCGGATGGCACCTTCACAGAGTTCCTGACCAATTTGGGCTTCAACGTGCGGCTTGCCGGCGAGTTGGGCGCCGATATCGACAGATGACCGAGGCGGTGGAATTCGCACCGCTGCCGCCGCGTGAGGCCATCGAGTATTTCCGGTCGCGCGGCTATGCGCCGCCGGAACAGCGTTTTGACTGGCGCGATGTCTGGCGCGCGGAACATGCTAGGATGTTTGTCGTTGCCAAGGCCACGCAAGATGACGTCCTTCAGCTGATACGTGGTGAAGTTGACCGCGCCCTGTCGGAGGGCCGCACGCTCGATCAGTTCCGCGCGGATCTCCGACCAGCGCTTCAGCGCGCCGGATGGTGGGGCCAGGCCATCCAGACCGATCCGCTGACCGGAGAGCCTGTCGAGGTGCGCCTCGGCACCAATCACCGGCTCCGGACAATCTACGACACGAATATGCGGACATCGATGGCGGCCGGGCGGTGGGCGCGCATTCAGCGCACGAAAGCCGCGTTTCCATTTCTGCAGTACCGGCAAATCCAGCGTCCGACGAAGCGGGACGAGCACGCCATCTATCACGAGATCATCCTGCCGGTCGATCACCCAGCCTGGGCGTTCATTTATCCGCCGAACGGATGGTATTGCGGCTGCTCCGTCCGCCAGCTGACCCGCCGCCAGATGGAGCGCGAGGGGCTGCGCGTGACGGATGACTTCGAGCTTGAGACGTCGCCTTTCGTGAATCCCCGTAGTGGCGAGATTTCGGACCTGCCGGCGGGCGTGCATCCCGGCTTCGACAGCAATCCGGGCATGGCATGGCTCGATGTCGAAAGCGCCCACGAGGCAAGCCGTCTTGGCCTACCGGCGAACTGGACGGCGGCCGACCGGGCGCTGATCGTGGAAGCGCGCGCCCGCGGCCTGCGCGACGGTGTGGAGAGCCTGACGCTCTATGACCAGGCGCGGGAGCCGGTTGGCGGCATCATCGACTGGTCACGCGGACAGGCCAGCTCGGTCAATCTAAGCCGAGCAATGCGGGTCGCACTCGATGACGATGCGGCTCAGCTGGTGGCGATCCACAACCACCCGGCATCGACAGCGCCCTCCTGGCCAGATCAAGCGATGCTTCTCCACTACACCGGCCTGAGGCAAATCGTAGTCGTGGGGCATGACGGGAGTCTCTATCGGGTCGAGCGGCGCACGCCGAAGGCCGTGCCGCGGGATCTTGTCCGAGGCGTCGGCGAAGATGTGGAGGCGGCCTTGATCGATGCGATCAGGGGCGGCGAGATCAGCCAACTTGAAGCGGGTCAGCTCAGATCCCATATAACAAGCCTTGCGATTGAGCGTGTGGGTGCGACGACTTACAGCTACCAGATGAGCTTTCGCATGCAGCAAGTGGCGGATCGCAACGCGGACTTGATCACCAGGATAGTGGATTGGCTGGGCGGATGATTGCAGAGCGCGGATACACCGAAGGCCCCGAGAGCCTGGATCTCGCCGAATGGCGCGCGCATCTGGCCGCGCTAGAGGCCGATCCCAAAGCAGTCCCTGACTATGAGGACGCTCGAGCCGCAGCCTTGACGATGATCGCCAAGCTCGAGAATCCTTCCGCCGATTCTGCGACCAGGGCGGGTAGGCAGGCGCTTCTTGACTTCCTGCGCGACTGATCCTTTTCACTGATCGCCAAAAAACGCCCGCTGAGCGGCCGAGGCGGTCAGTTGCGGCAAATCCCCCGCAAAAACCGGACTCGGGCGTCCTGCCTATTTTAAACCCCCTTTAACGGCGAAGCTGAGCTTGACCCTTCGCGGCGATTTTGCGCCTGCGGAGCGATCAGGCTTGAAACCGGCCATTATGGCGGTCAAGGTCGTGCCATCCCCCCCTGAGAAACCGCCGTGCCTCCGAAATGCTTCGGGGGGGATCACCCTTGGACGTGGACCTAGGGTGTCGGCATGACGCTTGACGCCAAACAGCACTCTGCCTTTGGAGGCTCCAATGAGGACCTGATCGCTCACGGTCAGGGCGTGGTCGTTGCCGCACTGGAAAGCGGCGCGACCACGTCCGAGATCGAGCTGATTCCGGCGGGTGAGTTCACACTCGCCGATGGGCGTGGAACCTTCACGATGCCAGATCCGGCAGAGTTCATCACGAACAGCATGGCCTATGCGGCCGCTCGGTCCGGTGGTGAGTTGCTCGTCGACTTCGATCATGGGTCAGAGCGCAAAGGTGTCGACGAAAAGCAGACGGCGGCCGCGGGCTGGATCACTAGTCTTCGCCATAATCAAGCCGCGGGCCGGATCATGGCCACTGTGCGCTGGACGGCCCAGGGCCGAGAGGCGCTTGTGGGTCGGGCATATCGATTCATCTCTCCAGTTTTTGCGCACACCAAAGACAACCGCCTGCTTGGCGTTGTGCGTGCTGGTCTGACCAACGTTCCCGCGATCAGCGACCTGAAAGCCGTCGCGGCAAGCAGAGAGGAAAACATCATGAATGCGCTGCTCGTAGCCATCGCAAAGGCACTTGGCCTCGACGATGAAACCGACGAGGCGAAGATTAAGGCCGCCGCCATCGAGCAACTCGGCAAAGTCCAAACGGCTGAGGCTGTTCTGAAAGCGGCCGGTGTCGAAGGTGAGCTCGACGATACGGCTATTTCGGCTCTGGCCGCCAAGCTGACCGCAGCTGCCAGTGCAGGCGATGCGCCTGATCCGTCCAAGTTTGTGCCGATCGATATGTTCAACGAGACGGCGACGCAGGTTGCGAGTCTGACGGAACGGTTGGCCTCACGTGATGCGGACGATCTGGTTGCTGCTGCCCAGGCAGAAGGCAAAATTACACCAGCCAGTATGGGTTGGGCGAAGGATTACGCCGCGGCTAATCCGGAGGGGTTCGCGACCTGGGCAAAAGGTGCGCCGATTGTCTGTTCCGGTGATGAGCTCTTGCCGGCGCTGCGGCCGCCGTCGGAGGGCGAGGAGGGCCTTAGTGCTGCTGACCTCGCTGTCTGCTCTGTCTTGGAGCAGCACGGGATCAGCAAAGACTCGTTCAAGAAGACACGCGGCAATGAAGCCGTCGAGAAAGGGGCCTGACCATGGCTGCAGCTACAAGTGATCGCGTTACTCAGCGTATCGAGGGCGTCTCATACGGTGATCCCGTCGCGGCCGGCGAGACCATCTATCGCGGCGTCATGGTTGCGCTCGACGCAGCCGGCAATGCCGTGAACGCAACCGCGGCTGGGACCGCGGTGCGCGGGGTCGCGAAGGCCCGGGTCAACAACAGCGCCGGCGCGGCTGGCGATGAAACGGTCGTGAGTGAAAAGGGCGTCTTCCTCTTCATGAACAATGGTCTTGACCGCACCGACATCGGCAACGTGGTCAAGGTCACTGACAACCAGACTGTCGGCGGTGCTGGCGCCGCAAATGCAGGCACGCTTGTCGATATCGACGCGTCGGGTGGTGCCTGGGTTCAGATCGACTGAGGAGAGGACACGATGGATCAGACGAGCTATGACGCGATCAACACCGGGATTCAGACCGGGTTCAACGAGCGTCTCACCGACGAAGGGCAAACCAAGGACCATGTCGCGGTCACCGTCCCGTCGACCACGAAGCAAGAGACCTATCCTGAGCTGACCAGCATTGGCGGCATGAAGGAGTGGGTTGGCGATCTGCCGATCGACAGCATCAACCAGGACGCCTTCCTGGTGAAGAACCGCAAGTTCGGCAAGGGCGTCGAGGTCGATGCTGACGACGTTGATGACTTCAATCTCGCCACCGCGATCAACAAGGCCATGTTCACGGTCAACGAGCTGGCGGATGTGGCGAGCGAATTGCCGGACGATCTGGTCTGGGCGCAGCTGGAGCGCGGTTTCGATACGGACGGCTATGATGGTCAGTTCTTCTTCGATACCGATCACCCTGTCGTTGCTGAGGATGGCAGTTCGACCAGCGTGTCGAACTTCGGCGGCGGCGTTGGCAGGCCGTGGTATCTGGTCGATGATCGCTACTACAAGATGCCGATCATCTTCCAGGAGCGCTTGAAGGCGCAGATCACCGAGGCCACCAAATCGGACAACAGCAACGTGATCTTGCGCGACAAGCTGTTGTGGCGCGTGAAGATGCGCTGCGAAGCCGCGTTTGGGGCTTGGCCGTTGATTTACGCGTCCCGCGAAGAGCTGACGGTCGCCAATTACGAGGCGGCGCGGGCCGCCATGGGCGGGATCGTTGGCGCCAATGGACGTCAACTGAACATCATGCCGACCAAGCTCATCGTCCATCGCCAAGATGAGGGCCGCGCGCGGCGGTTGATCCACAATGAAACGCTGCCAAACGGTGGCACAAACGAGTGGTACAAGACGGCCGAAGTGCATGTCGAGCGCCGCCTGACGCTGAGCTGAGGAGGTCGACATGAACGCGAAGTCTGACACCACGACCGCCGCGAAGGCGGCTGCGGAGGCTGAGGCCAAGAAAGCGGAGGCTGCCGCGAAGAAGGCCGCTGAAGCTGAGGCCAAGAAGGCGGAGGCTGCCGCGAAGAAGGCCGCTGAAGCTGAGGCCAAGAAGGCGGAGGCTGCCGCGAAGAAGGCCGCTGAAGCTGAGGCCAAGAAGGCTGAGGCTGCTGCGAAGAAAGCCACCGAGGCTGAAATCACGATCGTCTGTATGGCGCGCCAAGGGCGTCGGCGTGGCGGTCGGGCCTGGGATCTCGGCGAGACCGTGATCTCGGCGAGCGAACTGACTGATGATTTGCGCCAAGCGCTTGAGGGAGACCCGTTCTTCTCGATCAAGCCTGCAAGTTGAGGTTTTCGGGGGGTGGCCTGGGCGGGCTCCCCCGAAGATGCCCCGACCCAAACGACATCCCCCAGGTGATCCGGGTCGGGGCGCATAATTCACCAGAGGGGCGTGTCTGGTCCGGGCCGCAAGTCCGTCAGCACCCGTTGGGGCAGCTTCGAAGCTAGGAGCCGTAGCTCACACGCCCAAACCAGCCGTCCTGGGCAGGACAGAAAAAGGCCCGCCGAATACCAGAGAGGGCGCCTCGCCAGCGCTCGGAGCAGAAGGGGCGGGAGAACTCGTCCGGCGGGTCCTGGGCATGACCTTAAAAGGCCCACCAACCTCGGAGGCCCTATCCAATGACCTATGCCACCACAGCAGACCTGCAGGACGCCATTCCGGCGCAGGATCTCCGGTTGCTGACGGATCGCGATGGGGCAGCCGACACGGTGGACATCTCCAAGCTGCAGGCCGCGCTCGAAGACGCAAACGCGGAGATCGATGGCTGGATCGCGAAGCGCGTGACCCTCCCTCTTGCTGACCCGCCGCGGATGCTGAATGTCGTCTGTCGTGATCTGGCGTTGCACCGCCTGTATGTGAACGCCTCGGCGACAGTCCCCGACGCCGTCGAGAAGCTACGCGAAGGCCAGCTCGCCTACTTGAAGAGTGTTTCCCGCGGTGAAGTCTCCATCGGTGATGAGACCAGCGGCGACGAAATCACCACATCGCCGGGCGTGGTGCTCGATGAGGGCGAGGCCCCGGTCTTCACACGCGACACGCTTGAAGGCTTCTGACCGATGGTCGTTCGCATTTCATATTCATTTGACTCTGGGGTGGCGCCAACGCGCTTCGCGGCGATGGCCGATGCTGGGCTCGACATGACGCCGCTCATGGATCAGATCGGGGCCTTGCTTGAGCAGTCGGCCCGCGACCGCATCGAGGACACCAATGTCGCGCCGGATGGAGCAGCTTGGCCGCAGTCTCTTCGTGCAAAGGAGGATGGCGGCCTGACGCTGTTCGAGAGCGGCCGCCTTGCTGCATCAATCACGCACACGGCCGATCCAGCCCGGACAGATATCGGCTCCAACCTGATCTATGCCGGCGTCCACCAAGCCGGGGCAACGATTGTGCCACGCAATGCCGAAGCGCTCTTTTTTCAGTTGCCGAATGGTGAGTACGTGACGGTTGCGTCCGTCACAATTCCCGCGCGCCCTTACCTGGGCGTGTCGGACCAAGATGAACTTGAGATCTATGACCTTGTCGAAGACTTCTTCTTGGGTGCTTTTGGTGATGTTCAATGATCAGCGTTTCCGTCACCACGATCACCGCGCATCTCGAGGGCGCAGTCACGTCTTTGCGTTTTGTTGGCACAGCCAAAGACCTGGGCGCCGTAAAGGCCGATGCCATCGTCACACCGGCTGCCTACCTCCTGCCGGCTTCTGAGCGCGGCGGTGAGCAGATGTATGCCCATTGCGATGGTCTGAGCCAGCGTGTCGGCTTCACCTTCTCCGTTGTTCTAGCGCTGCGCGATATCGGTGACCGTCGCGGCGATCGCGCTGTTGATGGCATCAAGACGATCCGCGACGAAGTCATGACAGTCCTGGCCCTCTACCAGTATCCAGGCGCCGACGGCTATTGCCTGCCGACCTCCGGTCGCTTGGTCAGCGGTGTCGATCGCGACGGGCGCCTGTTCTGGCAGGACGACTACCGCATCAGTTTTCATCGAAACATCTCAGGAGGCTCGCCATGAGCATGAGCTACAAGTATCGGATGATCCGTGCCAAGGATAGCGCAGCCGTCGAGCCAATCGACGCGACGCATGCTGTTTTGTGCCGCAACCTCCGGCCGAGTCAGCTCGAGGGCGACTACACTGAGCAGTCCTATGCCGACGGCACGGAGGGCGCCCAGCAAGAAGAGCTGTTCAATCCGCGATCCGGCGTCCAGTTCGAGCTGGATGGCGGCTGGGGTGGGGCGGCCGGTACCGCGCCGCGGATTGGCCACTTGCTCAAGGCCTGCGGCCTTTCGGAGACGATCGTCGCGGCCACCAGTGTCACCTACGCGCCGCTGAGCCATGGCGGCTCCTTCGGGTCTGTCGATCTGCAAATGAATATCGGTGGTCAAGTGCAGGATCTCGGCGAGGCGCGCGGGTCCCTGTCATTCACGGCCAATAGCGGCCAGCGGCCGTTCTTCAACGTGAACTTGATGGGCCGCTACAACAAACCCGTCACCGACATTTGGTCGGCCCCCGGATTCGCCGGTTGGGTCATGGGCCCGACCTGTGAGCCAACTAATATGCAGGCTTTCACCATTGGCGGCACGACGCTCTGTGTGACGCAGTTCAGTTTCTCCGATGGTCGGACGCCTCGGGTCGACACGTATATGAACTGCCCCGGGGTCGATATCGCGATGCGCCGCTACACCGGTCGCATCCAAGTGCGGATGCCGGATCTGGCGACCAAAGAGCTTGTCGACGAGTGTCGGACTGGTATCACCGCGCCGTTCATCTGGGAGATCAATGCTGACGATCCAGCGAATGGCGCCATGCGGATCGCCGGACCAAAAGTGCAGATGAAATGGGCCGGTGAGGCGGACATCAACGGTGAGCTGGGCGCGAACATTGATCTCGTCTTCCAAGGCGACCAGGGCGATGACGATCTGGCCATCATCTACAAGCCCCAGGGGTGAGCGGTGCCTGCGCTCCTGAAGAACATCCGCCCGCGCGTCGACCATCGAGAGCGCTACGCGATCCACAATGGGCGCGGCGATTTCTGGTCGCCAAGGGTCTTTGAAAGCGTCGAAGCGGCCGAGACTCACATGAAGCAGTTTTGGGGCGCAAACAGCGTCCCGAAATCACACGGGATTGTGCCGGTGCGGGTCACAATCCAGGCCTTGCCACAGAAATCCAAATGAGGAGCCGCCCAATGTTCGTCTACACCGAGCGTCCGACATTCAAGCATCCGGTGACGGTTCACTGGCCCGACGGTGACAAGATCGCGCCCTTCGAATTCGAGGGGCATTTCGTGCGCGACCCGGAGGTTGATCTGGCTGAGCCAATCGACGCCGCGACGCCGGAAGAGCGCAAAGAGGTCGAGATCGAGCGCTTAAAAAAGGTGTTCATCGGATGGTCTGGCATCCAGACGCCTTCGCCCGATGATCCAGAGGCAACCGTCGATCTCGCCGTCGACCCCGAGAAATTGCACAACCTCCTCCAGCACGTACCGATCCGGCTGGGCATCACGCAAGCCTATATCGCGTCCGAGTATGGCGGAGGGCTGCGCCTGGGAAACTCCGCAGCGCCGCGCGGCGCATTTGGGCGCAAGAAGAAGCGCAAGAAGACCGTTCGGCATTGATCGAAGACATCATCGCTATGGCCGGCGTCGATGAGGCCACAGCGCGACAGATCGCGGGCGAGTTGCCCAACGCAGGCGAAAAAGAGGACGAAGAGTTGGTCGAGCTCTTGCCAGAACTGGAACCGGTGGTGGAGCTGGCGCGTTCCTGCGCCAACCATCTGCATATTGCCGGTGGCGGGTTCTCTCGGCCGATTGTTATGGGCTTCGATCTGCCGGCGCTTGATGTGATGGCGCGCTGGATGGAACTGGCGATCGACGCGCAGATGACAACCGATTTGCGCGTCATCGAGGCCGAGATGATCCGGCTTCTTAACCCGGGTGAGGGTACATCATGACCGAGATGCTTGCCCGCCTCACTGTCACAGCGGACGCTGGCAGCGTCGTAGTGGCGGGCCGTGCTAGCGGAGAAGCGGTTCAGAAGCTGATCGACAAGACGCTCGGCCTTGACCGGGCCGCGAAGCGCGCTTCGCAAAGCGGGGATGTTCTCAAGCGAGATCTCGATCAGCAGCGAGCTGCCGTTGACCAGCTCCGCCGCCAGTACATCCCGATGTACGCAGCGAGCAAACAATTCGAGACTAGTCAACGGGCATTAAAGGTTGCGCTACAAAACGGAGATGTCAGCCTGCGCGAGCACGATCAACTGCTCGAGGCACTGCAGGCCGAGTATCGCCGAACTGAGGCGGCCCAGGAGGCGCTGACCAGGTCAACCGGCCGATGGTCCACTGTCACGCGCGGCGGTGCCGGCGGCATGCAAAACTTTGCTTTCCAGCTGCAAGACATCTTCACCCAGATTGGCATGGGCGTGCCGCTGATGATCTCGCTGGGTCAACAGGCACCGCAGATCCTCAGCGGCTTCGGCACAGTCGGCGCGACGCTCGGCGTTGTGGCGGCGGCTGTCTTGCCGTTAAGTGCCGCGGTGTTCGGGCTTGGATATGCACAACGCGGCGCGGCCGATGATGCTGAGACCTTCGAAGACCGTCTGGATAAGCTGTCGGACGCGATTGATCGGTATCGCGAAGTCTCGCGCGCGGCCAACGCCGACACGGCCGACTTGCGCGAGGAATATGGGGTTCTGACATCTCAGGCCCGTCGCCTCTTGGAAGTTCAAGAACGGGCGGCGCGGACCGAGGCGATGCAACGCTTGGCAGCTGTCGTGGCGGAAATGGCAGGTCAGTTTGAGCGCATCTCCGATCTGGAGCCCGAGATTCTGAGGGGTTCGATTGGCGGCGAAGAAGCAATCGCCGCGCGCGTCCGTGAGATCCATGAGCTGGCGTCTGGCCTTGAGGGCAGCAGCGCCGAGGCTCAGCGGCTCTATGATGAGTTGCTTGGCCTCTACGATGCGTCTCGCGAGTTTCCATCGATCGCCGACGCGCTGATGGATATCCGAGAGGAACTTGGTCTCACGCACGATCAAGCGGCGGAGGTCGCAGCGCGGTTCATTGAGCTCTCACGTGCAGAAGGGCCAGCACAACAGGCAGATGCCGCGCAGCAGCTCATTGCGGCGTTCGAAGAGGCTCTCGGGCCGCAAGAGGAGATGAACGAGAACGCTCGGGAGATCATCAACAGTCTGATTGATGCGGGATTGGAGGCACTTCGCCTCGGGGATGGTCTTGCGGGTGCCCAAGTCAATGCAGCGCTTCTGTCGGAAACGGCCACGCGTATCGCCGACGAAATTCAGCGGGCTGTCGATGCGTCGATCGAGTTGTCCGCCCAGGGCATTTCCGATCTTCGCAGGTCGGAGCTCGAACTGCAATTTCGCGGAGACCCTGTGGGGCGTGCGGCCGCGATTGCGCGCGAGGAGTTCAGCGCCGCACAGGCTCCCCTCAGAGAAGGCGCTTCGGATGGCGAGATCGCTTACCTGGATGCCCAAACTGACGCCTATGTCAGGAACGCGGCCGCGACCGAGGAGAACCGGCAGTCTCTGATCGCGTGGCGCCGAGCCCAATCCAGATCAGGGCGCGGCGGTCGGGGTGGGCAGAGCGATGTCGACCGCACGATCCGCGATATCGAGCGGCAGCTGCGCCGTCTTGCGCCATCCTATGAGGCTGATCTCGCGCGCGCGGAGCGCTGGCGCGAGGAGGCGCTTGCCAACCTCAATGAAGCGGGGGCTGGCTACGAAACCTTCGCGCAGGACGTGGAGACGATCTACCGCGAGCAGCTGGCCGCAGCCTATGAGGCCGATCTCGAGCGCCGCACCGACTGGCGCTCCGGCATCGAGCGCGCCAACGCCGAAATCCTCGAGAACCAGCTCACTTGGGCGGACACGATGGACGATCTGTTAACCGGCACACTTGAGCGTGGCGAGGAGGCCTGGGTTGAGTGGGTCACGACCGGACGCGCGAGTTTGCAAGATGTGGTCGATTTTGCTCTAGAGCAGTTTGCGCGGATGGCCTACCAGCAATCGATCCAGCCCGCGCTGAGCGGTATCTTCGATTTCGCGGCGGGATTGTTCGGCGGCGGCTCCGCCGCCCCGGCGCTGAAGTCACACACCGGCTCAGTTGTCGGCCATTCGTCGGTGAGCCATTCGCAAAGCGGCCCTCTCGCGTCCGACGAACGCCTGACGATCACCAAGGTCGGCCAGTCCATCTTCACGCCGCGGCAGTTGGAGAATGGCGCGGCGATCGTCAATGCGCTTGCACAGGCCGCTGCCCGGCCTTCCGCATCCGAAGTGACCGGCCCTCTCGTCGTGATCAACGACCGGCGGAGCTCCGGCACGATCGAGGAACGACAACGCTCGGATGGCGTCACAGAGATCAACATCATGGATCAGGTGGAGCGCGAAATGGCCGGCCGCGCGCAACGTGCTGGCTCGCCGCTGAACACCTCACTGCGGGCGATGGGTGTCCGCCCATCATTTGGACGGGGGCAGGGATGAGCTATCCAATCTTGCCAAGAGTTGTTCCAGCCTGCGCGCTTCGCGATGATTGGAGCCTCTCGCCCGTCGATCCGCTGCGCCGCACAGAGTTGGACGATGGCAATTTCGCAGTCGAGCGCCGCTTGCACCGATTGCCGGGACGGCAGACCCTGTCGTGGCGGATGACCGGCCCGCAGTTCGATGTCCTGGTCGCGTTTTGGAAGCGGGATCTCGATGGCGGGGTCGCGTGGTTCCAATGCCCGATTGTGGAAGGGTCGCGGACGGAGCTGCGGTTGGTGCGGTTCTCTGCCTCGCCGCCCTGGACCGGCACGTCGCCGGCCAATGGCATCTTCCGCTTCAGCTTCGAGGCCGAGCTCCGCGAGATCCCGCATCTCAACGACGATGAGCTCATGGCAACGATCGTCTCCATCGACGCCGCGACCCCGGCGGAGTTGGACGGGCTAATTCAGCAGTTGACGACCGTGGTCGATGACTTGGAGGGGCTGATCCTATGGTCCTGACCCCAGAGCAGCGCCGCGAGTTGGCTCTGGCGGAAGTTCGCCAGCATCGGCCAGCTGGGCAACAGGAGGTGGTGACGCTGGAGTTTCGCCATCCTTCCTTCCCGGTCGACGAGATCCCGCGCGTGGTGAATGACAACGAGGATCTCGCGGCGCGGCTCGAAGATGGCAGCACAGCGCTCTTTGTCTTCGCGGCATTCAATGCGGTCGGCCCGGCGGCGGGGGAGAATCGCTGGCCGGAGATCGAGCTGAGCGTCGATGGGATCGCGGCAGAGCTTGAACCGCATCTGGAGCGCGCGCTCGATGACGACGCGCCCGTCCAGGTGATCTTGCGCGAATACGTGCGAGCCTTCGCGATGGAGGGGCCAGCCCGGGTGATCTCGGGCCTAGAGCTCGACCGCACGGTGGTCGGTGATCTGACGGTGCGCGGCACGGCAGGGCGCTACGGTTTCGATCGCCGGTTTGGGCGCATCTATGATCCAAGAAAGTACCCGGGCCTTGGTTGACGCGGTGGCATATGTCGCCGGCCTGATCGGTCGGCCGTGGCGCGAGGGAGCCTCCGGCCCCGACGCGTATGATTGCTGGAACCTTGTGGCCGAGGTGCAGGAGCGGCTCTTTGATCGACAGGTGCCGTTTTCTGCTGATCTCCTGGCCGGAGGTCGAGGGCTGCGCGAAATCATCGAAACGATCCGAGCACACGACCTGCAGCGCCGCTGGCTGCCAGTCCAGCGGCCGGCGCATGGTGACATGGTTTTGCTCTATAGAGGCATGTTCCCGAGCCATATCGGGATCTGGCTTGAGCTGGGGCAGGGTCTCACTGGCATCCTGCATTGCCCGGAGGATGGCGTTTGTTTGGAGACGGTGGCGCAGGCGCGAGCATCGTATCCGCGGCTGGCGTATCACCGCTGCGCCGATGTCCATCTGCAGAACGTCCAAGCTGCTGATCGGACTTTCCTCGAGCACGTGACAGGCGCACCTTTTGCGGTGATCGTGAAGGACCCTTTAAACCCGCTTGAACGCGCCGAGATTAGGGCCATGAAGCCAGGGCAGCGCGTTGGCGATGTGTTGGATGGCCTCGAACATCCTGGCGACTGGTGGCTTTGCCTGAACGACCTACCGCTCTTGCGGCGGCACCCAGAGACCGGCATCGATGAGCATGACCAGCGGGTGGCCGAAGGTGACATTCTCTGGGTCCTGCCACCGCTGCCACTGGGTGGCGATCGGGGGTCGCAGGTCTTGGCGACGGTCCTCTCGATCGTCGTCGCGATCGCCGCACCCTTTGCTGCGACCCAGCTTGGCTTCATTCAAGGCACAATGGGTCACAAACTGGCGACTGCCGGCATCGCACTGGCCGGGCAAGCGCTGATCAGCTCCTTTGTGCCACCGCCGCCAGTTGTCGCGCCGCTGGCCAATCCAGAGCCAACCTACTCCTTCGGGCGGTTCGGCAATCAGCTGCGCCCTGGCTCGATGATCCCGCGGCCGTACGGCACAATGCGCCGCGAACCGGATTTTCTGGCGCAGCCCTGGGCGGAGTACGAACAGAACGAACAGTTGGTGCACGTGTTGCTGGCCTTGGGCACCGGCAATCATGAATTGCTCGAGTTTGGCATGGATGACACGCCGGTCTGGACGTCAGATGGCGGCTATACCGGCGCGATTGCGGATGTTGTCCACGAGCACTTGCCGCCCGGCGCAACGCCAACGCTCTTTCCGACGGCGATCGATTTGTCGGCCGAGGTCGAAAACATCGAGTGCCCGGAGCCGGACCCGGTCGACGGCGACGTCGAAATCGGGCCCTTCGCGGCCTTAGCGTCCGGTCGCCGCGCTACCGAGCTGATCTTCGACTTTGTCTTCCCGCGTGGCTTGTTCGAGAGCGGCAGCGGTGCTCAGCCAACATCCGTCACCTGGAAAGTCGAAGCGCAGGAGATCGATGACCTGGGCCAGCCGATCGGGCCGGTGCAGCTGCTCGACACAATCACTCAGACGGCGGCGACAACCACGCCTCAACGCCTGACGAAGCGCTATTTGGTCAACAGAGCGCGCTATCGCGCCAGTGTGACCCGAACCTCGGCAAGCACGGTCACCGGGCCCGGGGCGCAGGATCAGCTGGTTTGGGCGGGGCTGAAGGCGAAGCGCTCCGATGTTGATCAGTATCCCGACGTGACGGCCCTCGCGATCCGGGTCCGCGCCGATGCAACCTCCACGCGCAATCTCTCAAACTGGTACACGGTGACCCGCTCGATCCTGCCGCATGTGGAAGTGGCAACAGGTGAAATTGTCGAGGGGCCAACCGAGCAGATCGACGCGGCCGTCCTCGATATCGCGCGGGCTGAGTATGGTCTGCAGTTCACCGATGCGCAGATCGATCTGGATCAGCTCCGCACGCTGGCCGTCACATGGGCCGCGCGCGGCGACGTATGTTGCACGTCACTTGAGAGCGACATGACCGCTTGGGAGGCGCTTACGACCGTCCTGGCGGCGGGCCGGACGCGGGCGTCGATGATTGGCGACATGCTGACCTTCATGCGCGATGAGCGCCGTCTGGCAGCGCCCCGGCTGGTGACCCAGGCAGACATGGTCCGAGGCAGCTTTGAAGTCGAGCGTCGCCACTACAGGCGCGAGAGCCCGGCGGCCGTCAACATGATCTACCGCGACCGGCAAGGCGTGATGCGGTCTTTACTCTGCCCGGCCGACGCCGATCCGCTGCGCGCGCCGGATTACCGGACGCAAGTGATGGTCGACCCGGAGCAAGTTTGGCGCGAGGGCAACCACATGGCGGCGGCCAACAACAAGCGCCGCCGCTATCCATCCTTCATCATGTTGGCCGGCGGTCGTGTGCTTGTGCCCGGCCAAAAGATCAACGTCTCTCATCCTAGGCCAGAATACGGCCGACCGGCCCGTGTGGTGGCGCTGGACGGGCTCACTCTTGATCTGTCAGCCCTCCATGGCCTGGCACAAGGTGAGGCGGGTTGGCTGTCCTTGGTGCAGCCCGACGGCATGAAATGGGGGCCGGTTCGCTGTGTCGCGCTTGATGATGCGAAGGTTCGGATCGATAGCGCGGATCTCGACAACGTCCTGCTCGGCGATGCGGATCAGTCGCTCTATCAGCTCGACTTTCGGGAGTGGATCATCACCGAGGCCGATCCAATCGGGCCAGGGACCGCAGGCGGAGGCCTTGAGGGGCACCAAGCAGAGCCGACCCGTGCCGTCGTCGGACGCGATGGCCAACAAGAGCTGGCCTGTTTGGTGGTAGAGGTGCTGCCGTCGATGGCCGGGCAGGTCGAGGTGCTGGCGGTCGAAGAGGCCGACGAGGTCTATGACGCCGAGCTGGCAGAACTGCCGCCGCAGGAGGAGCTGATTGAGCCGCCGGCCGATGAGCTTCTGTGGGAGAGCGTCGTGATCCGCGGCGACATCACGGATGTTCCCGATCCTGATCCCGACACGGCCGCGTTCATCGTATCGGGCCCCGTTGTCGCCGGGGCCGCACATTATCTGGTCGAAACCTCGCCGGGCGTCGGGCCGCAAAACTGGACCCGGTTCATCCAATCCAATGATCCGGTGATCACCGATCCTCTGATCCTGATCGATCAGACGCTCATCCGCATTGCGGCGGTCGGGCCGGTTCTGACCGGCCCCTGGATCGTCTACCGGGTGGATTTCAGCAACGCGATCAACGGCGTGACGACCGCCGTCTTTCAATATGTCGATGAATAGGAGGGCCAACGGATGAGCCTCGTACCAATTCAACAAAACATCGCCGATCTTGCTACTCTGATTGAGCAGGTGAGGCTTGCCTATACGGCGGGCCTTGCGGTGCAGATGGCCTTTCCGACGGCCGCGGCCCTCGAGACCGACGCGAGCCTCACTGCCTCGCTGGCCGATGGCAGATATGTCCGTGTGCTTGAGCACAACGGCTTTGACCTTGTGAAGGTGACGGGAGGGCTTGTTCACTACACCGCCGACACCGGTGCGCAGTTCAGGCTGCGCATGGATCGGGCAAGCCCGTTGCACCTAGGTGCGGTCGGCAACGATGTGGAGAACGATGCCGCTGCCATCGACGCGGTCTTAGCGTCCGATTGCCTCGAGGTCGATCTGCTTGGCCGGACGTATTTTTACGATGGCAGCTTTGTGGCGTCTAAACCTGTCTTTAATGGTAGAATCCGCGATGCCAACGGGGTGCAGGATTTTGGTCTGGTGACGGGTGCCATTTCGCTGGCGGACTTGAGTTTGGATCTGTCTTTCGAGGCCGAGGATTGGCACAATTTGCCTCACGCGGGCATTTTCTCCGGCAACGCCAAGCCGAATGCGCCAGGGTCTGGCCGGTATCATGGCTTCTTTTCGCCGGTGACAGCGACTACTCAAGCCGCGTTTGTCTTCAACCGTGACCATGGCATCTGCTACACGGGCGCGCGCACCGGGTCTAGTTGGGACGATTGGATCAGGCAGGCGCGCTATCAAGAGCTGCTTGGCGTCGGCCAAACCTCCACGGATGTCCGCGCTTCGCGGGCCTTTGATGTCGCTTACACCAACACAAGCCTCGGGCCGATGCTCGTGCAGGTTTCCTATGGGGCCGTGACCTCAAATGCCATGTTCTGTTACATGGAGATCGACGAGGGCAACGGCGCAGGTTTTCAGCGCAGGATGGAGTTTCCGGGCGATCGGCATATGAGCGTTGTGCTGACCGGCATCATCCCGCCGGGCGGCCAATATCGCGTTTCTGGAAGCAACATAACTCACGTGAGATCATGGTGGGAGACAGCGGCATGACAGCTAGTGCAAAAAAAGTGCGCGCTTTGTTTTTGGCGGGGCAACCGCACAGCATCACGGCGCGGCCGCTCTCCGACGATGATCTAGCGCGCTTGCTTGAACGCATGAATGAGCGATTTGGCGATGGCGAGCCCGGCTGGAAGGAAGTGCCATTGCCGCCCGGAGCCCACTATGAGTGGGATGATGCGGCCAAAGCCTGGGTCCACGCTCCACCAGAACAGCCGGAAGTTACGGAGGCCATGGTTCGGGCAGAAGCCGCGCGATGCCTCGAAGACATGGCCAGTTCGTACACCGCGGAAGAGCGTGAGACCTGGTACGTCCAGATCGCAGAGGCGAAGGCGTTGAAGGCCGACCCCGCGGCGGCCGCACCGCTCCTGGGCCAACTCGCCGCTGAAGATGGCATGACGGCCGAGCAGTTCGCCGATCATGTCCTAGCGAAGGCCCTCACCAAGGCGACTAAATCGGGCGCCATCTTGGCTGCGCAACGGCGGCTTATCGCGATGGAGCCGATCCCGCAGGATTACGCAACCCAACTCGCCGCGGCGGCATCATCACCGGCCCCCTAGGGGCCAGAGGGCGCGGCAACGCCCTCCAGCATGGGGATATCCAGGTCAGGAAGCCCCACCGACCCAAGACACCTTGAGGCCGCCCGTGCCCCGTTCTCGGGGCGCAGGCGATATTGAGTTGAGTCGGTTAAATGACCATTGACACCCCCAAGCCGGTCACGCCGGTCCTGCCCGTCGCGCCATGGCTCGGCGGCAAACGCAACCTCGCAAAGCAGATCACCTCGATCATCGACGCAACACCGCACACGACATACGCGGAGCCCTTTGTCGGCATGGGGGGCATCTTCCTGCGCCGCCGTCGACAGCCGCGAAGCGAGGTGATCAACGACCTCGGCCGAGATGTGGCGACGTTGTTTCGCATTCTGCAGCGGGTCTATCCGCAGTTCCTGCAGATGCTCCGATTCCAACTGACGACGCGCGTCGAGTTTGAACGGTTGGTCGAAACGCCACCGGAGACGTTGCTCGATCTAGAGCGCGCGGCGCGCTTCCTTTACCTGCAACGCACGGCTTTCGGCGGCAAGGTCGCCAAGCGGCATTTCGGCGTCTCGCCCGACCGTCCGGCCCGGTTCAACCTGACCACGCTCGAGCCGATGCTTGAGGACCTACACACCCGCCTCGCTGGCGTTGTGATCGAGTGTCTCGATTGGGCCGAGTTCATTGCTCGATATGACAGCCCGGACACTCTGTTCTATCTCGACCCACCCTATTGGGGCAGCGAGACAGATTACGGCAAGGCGCTCTTTTCGCCGGATCAGTTTGGCGCAATGGCCGAATCCTTGGCGGCGCTGAAGGGGCGGTTCATTCTGTCGATCAACGATGTGCCGGATGTTCGGGCGGTCTTTGGTAAGTTTCGGCATCGCGAGGTCGCCGCCACCTACACCATCGGTCGGAAGTCAGGTAGCCGGCATAAGCGGGGTGAGCTGCTGATATCGAATTTCGAGTTGCCAGATGGCGCTTAACGATCACCGTTGCCGTACCTGCGCGCGCCTGCTATTCAGGGCCTCGCCGGACGCGATTGTCGGGGCCTTTGAGTTGAAGTGCCCACGATGCAAGCGCATCCATATCTCGAGGCCCTTGAGCCCTTCTCTGAAGCGACCAGATCGCGACGATTAGGACCCAAAGTGTGGCTCTTCATTCCCCCTACGAACATGACGAAATTCGCGGCCTCAGCCTTTGCTCCGGTGTCGGAGGATTGGATCTCGGATTGCATTTGGCAGAGCCCGGATATCGCACCGTGTGCTATGTCGAGCGAAACAGTTTCGCCGCGGCCGCCCTCGTGGCGCGGATGGCAGACGCGTCCCTGGCTCCGGCTCCTGTCTGGGACGATCTCCGATCCTTCGACGGCCGCCCGTGGCGCGGCAAGGTTCATCTCATCTCTGCCGGGTATCCATGCCAGCCCTTCACGCTCAGCGGTCTCAGAAAGGGAGAAGCCGACCCCCGCCACCTTTGGCCAGACGTTGCCCGGATCATCGACGAAGTCGGACCGGAATGGTGCTTCTTTGAGAACGTCCCAGGCCATCTCACCCTTGGTCTCCGAGACGTCGTGGGAGACCTTCAACAAATGGGCTATCGGGTTGCTGCAGGCATCCAATCGGCGGCTGAAGTCGGCGCATCTCACATCCGACAACGGCTCTTCATTTTGGCCCACGCCAACCTTCAAGGGGAGCGGAAACCGGGCGTGTCTGCTCGTCGGGCCAGAGGGGTTAAGGTTCAAGAGCGATCAGAATCAGACCGGGAAGCAGGTAGGCATCAAGAACGCTGCCTCAGCATGGACGCTGTTTTGGGACATCCTAATGGCGTCGGGGTGGACGCCGGCACCGTTCCCCTCTTCGCACCGGGTCCGGGTCAGTTTCGGATGTGGGGAGAAACACTCGACCGCTGGCCTAGCCTTAAACCCAGCCTTTACCGACCTGTTGATGGGCTGGCCTTCGGGTTGGACCGATCCGCTGCGGCCGGTAACGGGGTGGTCGCAGTGGCTGCAGCGCGCGCGTGGCTTGATCTAAGGGCCGCTCTTCGCGCTTAATGTCGGCTTCTCAGCAGCGAGCCGGAATCGGTATGTCGGAGTTCAGCCACAAGCCCTGCGTCATCGCAGGGCAGACCAAGCAGGGCGATCGGACAATCCTGTATCGTGGTCACCGTGTCGGCCGCGTCTATCCGCACATTGCAAACAACGATGGTCGGTTCTTTTGGAGCACGGTGCTGGAGCCAGCGGCGAGCGGCTTTGAACCGAACTTCGAGGCCGCGCTACGGGCAGTCAAAGCGGAGGTCGAAGGGCTTGATCGGGTTGTGCTGCCGCGCGGCTTTCGGCGTCCAGAAATCGTTCTGCGGGACGGCCCGCACTAGAACTCTGGATCGATGGGGTCGATGCCGCCGCCGCGTGCCACGATCCGTAGTAGACCATCGTCCAACGGTCGCTGGAGAGCCAGCGCATCCTCCTTCGGCGCTGTCATCCAAAGCTCGACCTCATCGCGCGTCGTCAGAATGACGGGCATAGCTTTGGGGTGGATCGGTGCGACGTCGGCATTTGCTTTGGTGGTCAGGAAGCCAAACAGGTCATCGGTCGTCTCACCGTCCTTCAGTTTTCGGACGCTGGTCCAAGTGGACCAGATGCCGGCGAAGAACGCCAATGGCCGGTCCTCGCTGAGGGCAAACCAAACGTTCTCGCTCTTGCCTTCAGTACTCCGTCCTGGCTCTGCGAAGCTTGTGAAAGGCACGACGCAGCGGTGTTCTACTCCCAGCCATCGTCGCCAATGTGGAGACGCGGTGTTGCGGACGTTGGTTACACCTCGGTCAGTCTTCTTGCCCTTCAGCGCAAATGCTGGCGACGGCATGCCCCACCGCCCCTCGGCCAGCTCACGTCTGCCATCGTTGTTACGGACGATCGGCGCGAAGTAGTTCGGATAGATGCCGGGCTGCGGCTGCAGGTTGCCATACGGACCGCCCATCGCGCCCGCAGCGTCGATTATGGCCGTGGGGCCCTTCGTCATCGAGTAGAGGTTGCACATGCCATCAGGAAGGGAGATTCGCGGCGCTCGGTCAAGTTCCACCGCTTAAGGGGATGTTGAAGAAGGTTTTATGACCGGCGCGCTCTGCGGCCCGTTTAATCCACAGATTTCTTCTGCTGCAACTTTGACTGTTATTCACTGCAACATTAACTGTCGCGCTACAGATAGCGCGTCATTGGGCGCTTGATTGCATCATTTCGTAAAAATACTGCTTTACAGGTCCGAGGATACGGCCCACCATATCTAGTATGGGGTCGGGAATATCTCGGCGACCCATAGGTAAGACACCCAGCTTCTAGTGGGCGTCATGGTCGAAAGGACCAGGCCCCGCCGAGGCTGCCAACAATAAGAGGCCTGGGCAATGTCACTTTCCGAGCAGTATATCGAGACCGACGACATCCATCCGATCGACATCGTCGAGACGATCGCGACCCATCACGACTGGGATTTCGACCGTGTCGCCGATGATCAGATCGCCATGGCCATAGAGGGCCAATGGCGCACCTATTCGGTAACCTTGGCCTGGTCTTCTTACGATGAAACCCTGCGGATGATTTGCACCTTTGACATGGAGCCGCCGGAAGAAAGCCTGCCAAAGCTTTATGAAACACTGAACCTGGCCAATGACAAATGCTGGGCCGGCGCGTTCAGCTACTGGCACGCGCAGCGGTTGATGGTGTATCGCTACGGGCTCGTGCTGGCTGGCGAGCAACTGGCAAGCCCGGAGCAAATCGGCTGCATGGTGGAGACGGCGGTTTTGGCGGCGGAGCGCTACTACCCCGCCTTCCAACTGGCCTGTTGGGGTGATTCCACGCCATCGGAGGCGATGCAGGTGGCCATTGCGGAGAGTTATGGCCGCGCCTAATCTCCTCGGCGGATGACGCCGGAGGCTCCATGGATTTCAACGATGTAAAGCGCCGCGGCCTGGTGATGCTGGGCTGCGGCAAGATGGGTTCAGCGATGCTGGAGGGGTGGCTGTTAGAAGGGCTGCCGCCTGAAAAGGTTTGGGTGATCGACCCCTTTCCGGCGGACTGGCTGGCAGCTCGTGGGGTACAGGTTAACGCCGATCTGCCAACGTCTCCTGCTGTCGCCCTGGTCGCCGTCAAACCGCAGATGATGGCCGAGGCGCTGCCAACGCTTGCGCCCTTTGGCGGTGGCGACACCTTGATCCTCTCCGTCGCCGCCGGCACGCCAATCGCCTATTTTGAAGAGGTCTTGGGCACGGCGAGCCGGATCATTCGGGCGATGCCCAACACGCCTGCGGCCATTGGCCAAGGGATCACCGCGATCATCGGCAACGCGGCGAGCGATGCAGCGGATGTCGATCTGGCGGCGGCGCTGCTGTCAGCGATTGGAGAGGTCGTGAAGCTCGATACCGAAGAACAGATCGATGCGGTCACAGGTGTGTCGGGCTCTGGCCCGGCTTATATCTTCTATATGATTGACGCGCTTGCGGCGGCGGCCCGCGCCGAGGGCTTGCCCGATGCGATGGCGATGCAATTGGCCAAAGCGACTGTCGCGGGGGCAGGGGCGCTCGCCATGTCTGCCGACGAGACCCCGGAACAGCTCCGCATCAATGTCACCTCGCCCAATGGCACGACCCAAGCCGGGCTTGAGGTCTTGATGGATGCCGCAACAGGTCTCTCCCCGTTGATCGAGGCCACGGTGGGCGCAGCCGCAGCGCGTTCGCGCGAGTTGAAAGGGTAGTCCAAGTGTCCGATCTCAGCTTCGATGAGTTCCTGAAAGTCGACATCCGCGTCGGGACCGTGACGCGCGCCGAACCCTTCCCGGAAGCCCGCAAACCGGCCATCAAACTCTGGGTGGATTTTGGCCCCGAGCTTGGGGAAAAGAAGTCTTCCGCCCAAATCACCGCCCATTACACGCTCGAGACTTTGGTTGGTCGCCAGGTGATGGGCGTGGTGAATTTCCCACCGCGGCAGATTGGGCCGATCCGCTCGGAGGTGCTGATACTCGGTGTCTCCGACGCCGAGGGCGGGATCGTCTTGCTCGCGCCGGATCAGGTGGTGGAAAACGGCCAAAGGATGCATTGATGAAATTGCTGATTTCCCGCCGGTTGCCCGATGCTGTCATGGCCGAGGCTGCGGCCCGGTTCGATCTGACCGATCGCGCCGGAGACGGACCGATGTCCAAGGCCGAATGTATCGCCGCCTTGGCAGAGCAGGACGTGGTGCTTCCGACTTTGGGTGATGGGTTTGGTGCGGAGGTTTTTGCGGCGGTGCCGAATCCGCGTTGCAAGCTGCTGGCCAATTTTGGCGTCGGCTATAACCATATCGATGTGGCCGCCGCCAAAGCCGCAGGGGTGGGCGTGACCAACACGCCCGGCGCGGTGACGGATGCAACCGCGGATATTGCCCTGACGCTGATCTTGATGACCGCCCGGCGGGCCGGTGAAGGGGAGCGGATGGTGCGCGCAGGCGCCTGGACCGGCTGGCACCCAACCCAGATGTTGGGGCTGCATGTGACCGGCAAAACCGTGGCGATCATCGGCATGGGTCGGATCGGACAGGCCATTTCGCGGCGGTGCCATTTTGGGTTTGGTTGCCGGATCGTCTATGCGAACCGGTCCGAAAAGACGCTGGACTTCCCGGCGGAAAAGCTGCCCTTGGCTGAGGCGATGGCGGCGGCTGATATCGTCGTTCTGGGGCTCTCGGCCAGCTCCGAGACGCATCATTTCATCGATGCAGACGCGCTCTCCGCCATGCGCACCCACGCGATCTTGGTCAATATATCGCGGGGTGATGTGATCGACGAAGCTGCCTTGATAGCGGCGCTTCAGACAGGTCAGATCGCGGGGGCGGGGCTGGATGTCTATGAGTTTGAACCGCAGGTGCCCGCAGCGTTGATCGAGATGGAAAACGTGACCCTGCTGCCGCATCTGGGCACAGCGGCGCTAGAGGTGCGCGAGAATATGGGCCGTATGGCGCTCGAAAATGCCATTGCGTTTGAGGAAGGTCGGGCGCTACCAAACCCGGTCTAAGACCGCACTTGCCGTGCCGAGGTCATACAATCTGCCGTATTAGGGCTGAGATGCGGACTCCGCCTCAGTCGAGGGCGGTCGTGGACGGGCGATCACCGATCTCCTCACGCCAATGGCGTCGGCAGAGTGAGATGTACCGGTCATTGCCACCCACTTCGATCTGCGCGCCTTGGGTTACGGCTTTGCCGCTTTCATCGACCCGGATCACCATCGTCGCCTTGCGTCCACAATGGCAGATCGTCCGCACCTCGCGCATTTCATCGGCAAGCGCCAGAAGCGCGGCAGACCCGGGGAAAAGCTCGCCCTGGAAATCGACGCGCAGGCCGTAGCACATCACCGGCACACCCAGATCATCGACGACACGGGCCAATTGCCAAACTTGGTCGCGGGTCATCCATTGCGCCTCATCGATCAGCACACAAGCGCAGGGCCCCTGTTTTAGGCGCGTGTCGATTTTGGCAAAAAGATCATCGGCTTGCGTATAGGTATCGGCGTCCGCGCTGATCCCTATCCGACTGCCGATTTGGCCGGTTCCGGCCCGATCATCGAAGTTCGCCGTCAGCAAATAGGTCTGCATCCCGCGTTCGATATAGTTGTAGGAGGCTTGCAGAAGCAGGGTAGATTTCCCCGCATTCATGGTTGAATAGTGAAAGTAGAGCTTGGCCATGAGGTTAGATGTGCCTCAGCCCGAAGGCGCATGCAAGAGACGGGTAGGGTGGGAGTTCTCGCCTTTCCGGCTGTTTCGAAATGCCGCCAGCCAACCCGGTCACGAAAGGGGAAAGCCATCTCAGGAAAGGGTTCGCCGCAAGTTGCGACGAGACCCCGACCAGAGCCGGTTTGGCCGCGACGACGAACCCCCACCCAATCGGCCCGGTACAGTGGCCGATCACTGGTGACGCGCCCGAAACTCGTTCCGAGCAAGGAGAGTGTCGCAGCGGCGGCGATTGACCATCATGGGAAAAAGCGATTTGGTTTCCCCAAGATAGCCAATGAGGGGGCGGGGGTAATCGCGTGGGAAGCTACCTGAAGAAACACACCGAGGCGCTGATAAAGGATGTGGGGTTTGCGGCGGCCTGCGAGTTGACCGGGAAATCGAAGGCGACTTTGGGTCGCTATTTTTCCGATGCGCCGGAACATAGCGACCGGTTCATGCCGGTGGATGCGGTGGCCGCCCTCGAGGGCGCGGCGCGGTTCCCGCATGTGACGACGGCTTTGGCAGATCTCAGGGGCATCACGCTGAGCTATGACGAGACGCGCCGGAATGAGGGCGGCGAGGGCGGGGTGAATGCCGATGTTGTCGCGCTCAGCCAGCGGTTTGCGATGTTGATGGGGGAATATCACCAGTCGATTGAGGACGGCGTGATCACGATCAACGAGGCGAAACGGCTTCTGCGAGAGACACTGGAGATCCAAAAGGTGCTGCTTGAGATGAAGCTGCACCTGGAAGAAGAAACCGCGGGTTAGGCGCGTTCGATGATCACCGAGCCGACGGAATAGCCCGCGCCGAACGAGCAGATCAGACCGGTGTCGCCGCTCTGCAAGTCATTGGAGTATTTTGAAAACGCGATGATTGAGCCAGCGCTCGAGGTGTTGGCGTAGTCCTGCAAGATGTTGGGCTGCTCGCCAGGGTTCGGATCGCGGCCCAGGACTTTTTTGCCGATATAGTCATTCATCGTCTTGTTTGCCTGGTGGAGCCAGAGGCGTTTGAGGTCGGCGGCGGCGATGTTTTCCTCGGCCATATGGGCGGCGATGTGTTTGGAGACGAGGGGCAGGACCTCTTTGAAGACCTTGCGGCCGTTCTGCATGAATTGCATGTCGCGGCGATCTTCCATCTGGCCTTTGCGGGTGCGGCGGAGATAGCCATTGTTGTTGCGGATATTGTTCGAGAACTGGGTCGCGCAACGGGTGGATTTTATCAAGAAATGCGGGCCCTTAGCGTCTTCGGCGCGCTCAATCAACACGGCGGTGCAGACATCGCCGAAAATGAAATGGCAATCGCGGTCGCGCCATTCGAGATGGGCGGAGCAGATCTCGGGATTCACCACTAAAGCGCTGTTTATGCTGCCGGATTTCACCATATCGGCGGCGGCCTGGATGCCGAAGGTGGCGGAGCTGCAGGCGACGTTCATATCGAAGGCAAAGCCTTGGATTCCAAGAAGATTCTGGATCTCGATGGCAATCGCGGGATAGGCGCGCTCGTGGTTCGAGGCAGCGCAGATCACGGCCCCCACATCACCGGCGGTTTTGCCCGCCATTTCAAGGGCTTGGGTGCAAGCGTCGAGCGCCATTTCAGCCATTTGGCCGGGCTCATCATCTGCGCGCTCCCGAAGCCAGGGATGCATCACGGCGGGGTCTAAAACGCCCGTCTTATCAAGGACATAGCGCTGCTCAATGCCGGAAGCCGCGAGGATGAACTCAGCGGAACTGGGTTCCTTCGCCTCGATCTCACCCGCCGCGATTTTATCAGCGTTTTCAGCGTTGTAGCGCTCTACATAGGCATTAAACGCGGCCACAAGCTCGTCATTGGTGATGATTTCCGAGGGCGTGAACACGCCGGTTCCGGTGATCGCGGGCTGATACATCTGGCTCTCTCCTTGACGGTCCAAATGCGCCCGATTTTGGCCCGAGGTCAAGATATGGAACCGGTATGGTTTTGGTATGGAACCGATACATACGCCGACCCATCCACGCAATTTTAGGAAATTTGCGAGAGTCTGGCGCTCCGCAGAGGCAAAGGAGCGGTGCGATGGACCCGTTTGACGACAAGCCGCTGACCAAACGGCAGCGTTATGACCACTATTACATGATGGAGGCGATGGCCCGGTTCGAATGGGACATGCACCACAAGATCGCCACCCATCTGCGCATCCCGCAGGATTGGCATGAGATCAGCCAGAGGCGGGATAGCAAGAAGGTGAAGATCACGATGTCGGTCGATGAGGATGTGGTGAAATGGTTCAAATCGATGGGGCCGGGATATCAGCCACGCATGAACGATGTGCTGCGCAGCTTCATGCACGCGAAGCTGATGGGGCTGCTGAAGGGGGATGACACGAAGGACATGTACAAGGAGGGGCTGGCCGTGGGGACGGAGCGGGTGGCGTTTGGGGAGATGGAGGGGAAGCTGGCGGCGCGGAAGGCGCAGATCAAGCGGGAGAGGAGGTGAGGGGCGACTTGCGCCGCCCCTTGGTTGCTTACTTCTCTTTGCGAACGCCCTTGAAGGGCTTCGGCGAAGAGGTCTTTTGATCCATGAAGCGCCCCGTCTTGGTGTCACGCTTCACCCAGTTGCCGTTGGGTGCCTGGGTTTGGGATCGGCCACGGACAGCGCCATTGCGCTTACCGTCGCCAGAGGGCGGATTGGTTGCCATGCTTTGTGATCCTTATCTCGTGTGACAGGACCGGCTGCAGTAGCGGCAACCGTCGCTCTTCGGGTAGATGCGCTTGGCGGCTTGTACCGCGGATTGACAGGTCGAATGCTGACCCAGAGGCACCCTGTTCTCCAGGTCCGGAAGACGGGTACAGGTCCCATTGAGAACGTGAACCTCATGATATCCATCATGAAATTGAGCATTCTTGTTTACGATGTAGCTGGCCATAATGAGGCCTCCTATGCAGATTGGCTTGAAGGAGGCCGGAAAAAGTGCAATATCAGAAGTGCAAACGAAGACATTGCGAGGCTTTCCGGCCTCCAGGTTTTTCAGGAAAGCCAGCCGCTTCGGCTGGTTTTCTTGTGTTGCTTTGCTCTATGGTGGCTGCATCTTCACTCCTTGCTTTTTGTGCTGCGCGACGAGACACGTTTGCGCGTGAGCAGTCTCTGGCCTGAGGGGCTTGTAGTTATGCGCGCGCCGGAACCGGGTATCAGTAGCCAGATACCGTTTTCAGTTCTTCGCAAAACTCCATCGTCCTTCATCCGAGAAAGCTGAGGTGAAATCGAAGTCCTAGGGACTTCTGTTTTGTAGTCTTCGGCGATCCTCTCGATTAGCTCTTCCGCACTCGCCCCTTCCGGGAGTCCTTTCAGCAGCTCAAAAACCATCGCTTTGATGGTCATGTTAGTTTCCGGTTTCTTCGCGCGTAAATGAATGACTTCTCTTTGCTCTGCTCTGAGGCTGTTTTCCTTGTCTTTACGTGCTTCAACCTTCCGAATCGCTTGCCTCGCGGCCTCTACTTTTTGTAGCTCAGACTGGATGGCTTTGAGTTGCTTACGCAGAGCATGTTCTTGTTGAACTAGGAAGTCTTCAGTTTTGATATCCATAGTCTTGCGCGCCTCAGAATCTGTGTTTTTCAGAATATGGCACTTTAGACTTAGTCTTTCAACTGTGAATCTGGCAGGTGCCGGAACTTTTCGACTCCAATCAATATATGGTATATGAGTCTTTGAGTCATATACCATATTTAGTGCAGGTTATGCTTGCTATGGAGTGCGATCAGCCGTTTTTCGCATAAGATATCTACTTGAGGTTTCATTCGCATGCCTATTCCATGAAATCTCTGCCTGCCCCGCAAACTCCGCATCTCAACTCCTCTTGCCACGCCGTCTTGCTCGTCAGCGTGGCGGCGTGGTTGGTATCCAGACCGGCAGATTAGTCTCTCTGGTCGATTGCTCCTGACCTGAGACTCGCCCTTGGCCCGGAACAAGGGCGGAGCCCGCCGGGCCGCGCCCTCCCTCCCCCCGGGAGGGCGCTTTGGCGATGTTGCGTGCCGTTTCGGCGTCGGTCGGAGGTGGCGCGATAAAGGGCGTCGATCAGATGGTGGTGAGCCCGCCCGAGGAAGGGCGCGGCCCTAATGTCGCGTCGGTTTGGTGCACTGTGCTGAGGCTTGTCGGCTGCAGTACGCTGTCAGCTTGAAACGTCCAGCGGCGCGTTTCCGGGACGCCACTCACCCCTGCAACGACCTCACGCCCAACTCCCCTTCCCGCGCCGCTTTCATCGCCAGCGCGGCGGCGTGGCTGGCGGCGAGCGTCGTGAAATAGGGGATCTTGTCATACAAAGCGACGGCGCGCATGGAGCGGCTGTCTTCCACCGCTTGTGCGCCTTCGGTCGTGTTCATCACCAGCGCCACATGGCCGTCTTTCATGATGTCCACAATCGTGCGCCCGCCTTCATAGGCTTTGTTCACCACATCCGATGCGATGCCGTGCTCCGCGAGGAAGCTGGCCGTGCCGCGGGTGGCGAGGATGGTGAGGCCCAGATCGGTGAGGGTTTTCGCGGTCTCGATCAGGTGCGGGGTTTTGTCCGCGTCCTTGATCGAGAGGAACACGGTGCCTGCATCCGGCAGCGTGGTGCCCGCGCCCAGTTGTGCTTTCAGAAACGCGCGGGGGAAGGTGCGGTCCCAGCCCATGACCTCGCCGGTGGAGCGCATTTCGGGGCCGAGGATCGTGTCGACACCGGGGAACCGGGCAAAGGGCATGACGGCCTCTTTGACCGAGAACCATTGGGTGCGGAAATCGGCCAGCGTCATCGGGTCGGCCTGGGGCAGGTCCACATCGTCGGGCACCGGTTTCTGGCGCGGGGTGAGCGGGAAGCTGGAGAGCGGCTCCCCGGCCATGAGGCGGGCGGCGATGGAGGCGATGGCGCTGTCCGTGGCTTTGGCGACGAAGGGCACGGTGCGAGAGGCGCGGGGGTTGACCTCGATGAGGTAAATCTCACCGTCTTTCACCGCGAATTGGATGTTCATCAGGCCGATGACGTTGAGCGCTTTGGCGAGCGCTTCGGTCTGGCGGGTGATCTCGGCGATGATGTCGTCAGAGAGCGTGTGGGGCGGGAGCGAGCAGGCGCTGTCGCCCGAGTGGACGCCGGCCTCTTCGATATGTTGCATGATGCCGGCGACATGGGTGTCGGTGCCGTCCGAGAGGCAGTCCACATCGACTTCGGTGGCACCCGCGAGGTAGCTGTCAAGCAGCACGGGGCTGTCGCCGGAGACGACCACGGCCTCGGCGATGTAGCGGTCGAGCTGCGCGGTGTCGCGGACGATTTCCATGGCGCGGCCGCCGAGCACGTAAGACGGGCGGATGACGAGCGGGTAGCCGAGCTGTTCGGCGGCGGCTTTGGCCTCGGCATCGGTGGTGGCGATGGCGTTTTGCGGTTGTTTCAGGCCGAGGCGCTGGACGAGTTGCTGGAAACGCTCGCGGTCTTCGGCGAGGTCGATGGCGTCGGGCGTGGTACCGAGGATCGGGATGCCCGCATCATGCAACGCATTGGCGAGTTTCAGCGGGGTCTGGCCGCCGAATTGCACGATAACGCCGTGGAGCGTGCCGTTTTCCTGCTCGACGCGCAGGATTTCCATCACATGCTCGAAGGTGAGCGGTTCGAAATAGAGCCGGTCGGAGGTGTCGTAATCGGTCGACACAGTCTCGGGGTTGCAGTTGACCATGATGGTCTCGTAGCCCGCGTCGGTCAGCGCGAAACAGGCGTGACAGCAGCAATAGTCGAACTCGATCCCCTGGCCGATCCGGTTCGGGCCGCCGCCGAGGATGACGACCTTTTTGGCGTCCGACGGGCGGGCCTCGCATTCCACCTCGCCCATCACAGGGGCCTCATAGGTGGAATACATATAGGGTGTTTGCGCTTCGAACTCGGCGGCGCAGGTGTCAATGCGCTTGAAGACAGCGGTGACCCCTTGGGCAACACGGTCGGCGCGGACCGACGCCTCGGTCCGGCCGGTGAGTTTGGCCAGACGGGCATCGGTGAAACCCATCATTTTCAGGCTGCGCAGCCCGGCTTCGTCACTGGGCAGGCCGTCCGCGCGGACCGCCTCCTCGGCGTCGATGATCTCGCGGATGCGGGCCAGGAACCAGGGATCGAAGCTGGTCACCGCTTGGATGTCGTCATCCGAGAGGCCATGCCGCATGGCTTGCGCGATGACGCGGAGCCGGTCCGGGGTCTGGGCGCTGAGCGCTTTGGTGATCGCCGCCGGATCGGGGGCGCCAGGAATGTCGATCTCGTCGAATCCGGTCAGGCCGGTTTCCATGCTGGCCAGCGCCTTTTGCACCGACTCGTGGAAGCTGCGCCCGATGGACATCGCCTCGCCCACGGATTTCATCGCGGTGGTCAGATAGGGTTCGGAGCCGGGGAATTTCTCGAAGGCGAAGCGGGGGATTTTGGTCACGACATAATCGATGGTCGGCTCGAAGCTGGCCGGTGTGACCTTGGTGATGTCATTGTCCAACTCATCCAGCGTGTAGCCCACGGCGAGCTTTGCCGCGATTTTGGCAATCGGGAAGCCGGTGGCTTTCGAGGCCAGCGCCGACGAGCGCGACACGCGCGGGTTCATCTCGATCACCACCATGCGCCCGTCCGCCGGGTTCACCGCCCATTGCACGTTGGAGCCGCCGGTCTCCACCCCGATCTCACGCAGAACGGCAATCGAGCCGTTGCGCATGATCTGATATTCCTTGTCGGTGAGCGTCAGCGCCGGCGCGACGGTGATCGAGTCGCCGGTATGGACGCCCATCGGGTCCACATTTTCGATGGCGCAGACGATGATCGCGTTATCCGCCTTGTCGCGGACCACCTCCATCTCATATTCTTTCCAGCCAAGCAGGCTTTCATCGATCAGGATCTGGGCCACGGGCGAGGCCTCAAGCCCGGAGCGGCAGAAATGCTCATATTCCTCGCGGTTATAGGCCACGCCGCCGCCAGTCCCGCCGAGCGTGAAGGCGGGGCGGATGATCGCGGGCAGGCCGACATACTCAATGGCGTCGATGGCCGATTGCAAACCCGCGGCGATGTCGTATTTGCCAGTATCCAGCTTTGGCGCGCTGACAATTGTCGCTTTGGGATTTTCCAAACCGATCCGGTCCATCGCTTCGCGGAAGAGTTTGCGATCCTCGGCCATCTCGATCGCGGGGCGTTTGGCGCCGATCATCTCGACGCCGAATTTCTCCAAAACACCCGCTTCTTCAAGCGCGAGAGAGGTGTTGAGGCCGGTTTGCCCGCCCATGGTCGGCAGGAGCGCGTCGGGGCGTTCCTTCTCGATGATCTTGGCCACGACCTCGGGGGTGATCGGCTCGATATAAGTGGCGTCCGCGAGGCCGGGATCGGTCATGATCGTCGCCGGGTTGGAGTTGACCAGGATGACCCGGTAGCCCTCCTCTCGTAGCGCCTTGCAGGCTTGGGCGCCGGAATAGTCGAACTCGCAGGCTTGGCCGATGACGATGGGCCCGGCACCGATGATCATGATGGAGGTGATATCGGTTCTTTTTGGCATGTCATTCCCCAAGGCCCAAGCAAACTGTCCGCGTTATAGTCAGCGGGCGTGGGGGCGCAACCCCGGAAGGGGGGATCGGATCGCGTGCCGCAGGTGGTGGGGGTCGTGGAGCCGGCATGATGGTTGGCGCAGGGCCGTCGAGGGGGCGCGTCGATGCGGCACGATTTGGCGGGGAGATCGTCGCGCGGGTCGGGTCGGGTGGAGACCCTTAGCCCGCGCGGCTATTCGGCGGCGTGACGCTGGCGGCGGTGGGTGCCCGCATAGAGATAGTCCCGCGTGAGCGGCACGGCCTGCTGGTGTTTGGCCAGTTGCAGCTGGAAGACGCATTGCCGGTGGTGCCGGAAAGTCAGTTCCGAGGCTTTCAGATAGTAGCGCCACATGCGGGTGAAACGCGCATCATAGAGCGCTTCGGCCTCGGCCTCGCGAGCGGTGAACCGGTCGTGCCAGTGTTTCAGGGTTTCGGCATAATGCAGCCGCCAGACCTCCAGATCGGTGGGGTAGAGGCCGGTTTTCTCCATCGCTTTCGACATTTCCGACAAAGCCGGAACATAGCCGCCGGGGAAGATATATTTGGTGATCCAGGGGCTTGTGCTGCCTGGCGGGGCGGCGCGGCCAATGGTGTGGATCAGCGCGACGCCATCGGGCTTTAGCCGGTCATAGACGTGGGAGAAGTACTCCCGGTAATGCGGCACGCCCACATGTTCGAACATCCCGACCGAAACGATCCGGTCGAAGGTGCCGGTGACCGAGCGATAGTCGCGAAGCTCATAGCGCACCCGATCGGAGAGGCCCGCTTGCGCGGCGCGGTCCGTGGCGATCCGGTGTTGTTCTTCGGAGAGCGTCACGCCGAGGACGCGGACGCCATAGTCGCGCGCCAGGGTGAGGCCGAGGCCGCCCCAGCCACAGCCGATCTCGAACACCTCCATATCCGGCTGAAGCAGGAGCTTGCCCGCAATGTGGTGTTTCTTGGCCTCCTGCGCCTCTTCCAGCGACAGATCGGGCCGGGCGAAATAGGCGCAAGAGTATTGCCGGTCGTCGTCGAGGAACAGGTCGTAGAGTTTTGAGGAAAGATCGTAGTGATGGGCGACGTTTTGGCGGGCGCGATGCGCCGGGTTCCATTGGTCAAAAGCCCGCCGAGCACGGCGCAGCCCAAGAGCGGCTTTCCGCCACCAAAGCCCCTCGGAACGCGCGGCATTGCGGACGATGAGGGTCAGAAACCCCTCCAAATCATCCTGGGCGATGGTCATCTGGCCGTTCATATAGGCCTCCCCCAGAGCCAGTTCGGTGCTCAAGACTAGGCGGCGGGTCAGCGCCGGATCATGGAATGAGATGCGGCTGACCGGGCCCGTCTCTGAGCCATATTTTCTTTCGATTCCATCGGGATAGGTGACGAAAAGCGTCCCTGTGGTGACAAAGCCACCCAGCATACGATCCAGGATGCGGTCCCACATCTTCCTCCCTCCCTTGGTCTGACAAGGTCGATCCGAAGCCCCTTGGGGTCCGTATTTTGCCAGACCGGGGCGAAAAGAAAAGGGTTAACAAAAGTCAGATAAGGGTGCGTGCGCGGATGTTAAACCCTCAGGCCTGGAGGGTCTGCAGGTCTGGCCGGGCCGCCTATGCGCGATTGGAACAGGCGAGAGGCCGGTGCCACCGGGACCCGCGGGGGCATGCCCCCCGCGCGGCGCGAGGAGGGCTCCCGTTCAAGGGGCGTGACGCGCGCCGCTCTTCTTCAGTTGATGAAGTCGTTCGGATCGACCGCTTCGAAGCCGCGCCGAACCTCGAAATGCAGGAAGGACGGATCGCCCGGGCCCACATCGGCCACCGTTTGGCCCCGCGAGATCGTGTCGCCACGCTCGACCCGGATGTTCTGGATATTGGCGTAAACCGTCAGCAGGTTGTTCGGATGCCGGATCACCAGGATCGGGATCTGATCGGTGTCGCGGGTGATTGCGGCGACTTCGCCGTCGGCGGCGGCCTGAACGGCGGTGCCGGTCGCGGCGGCGATGTCGATCCCCTCATTGCTCGACGAGAAGGGCCGGATGATTGATCCCGCAACGGGGCGCTGCATCTGGGACCGGTTGGCCGCAGGGGCGGGTGTTGCGGGCTCAGCTGCCGGTTGCGCGGTGTCGGTCAGATCCGGTGTGTCTGGCAGGGGCGCGGAGGTGATCGGTTCAGGCAAGGGCTCGGATGCGGAGGGGGGCACAGGGGTGATCGACTCGCCTGGTGCCGCGGCATCCTCGATCGGTCCGGCTTCTTCGATCACCAAGGGGATGATCAGGTATTGGCCTTCGCGCACGGACAGATCGGGCCCCAACCCGTTCCATTCGGCAAGCGCCCGGACTGACACGCCATAGAGCCGGGCCACGGAATAGGCGGTTTCGCCCCGGGTCACGCGGTGTCGCACCGGCTCCGCGCCGCCTTGCACGGCGACCGGCGTGGCCGTCCGGTTGGCGTCGGCCTCATCAATTGCGGCCGATGCGATTGAGGTGATGTTGGTCCCCGTGGTGCCGCCAACCGAGGTCACGCGGCGGGGCAGAGCGACGATCTCATCGGCGCGGAGTGTATCGGTCACGTTGCGTCCGTTGAACGTCGCGAGCTCCTGCGCGTCCAGCCCAAGCCGGGCCGCCAAGCTTTGCATCGTGTCGCCGCGGCGGGCGACCGCGACCTGATAATTCGGATAGGTGATCAAGCCGTTTGCATCGGCTTCGGGTCTTGGGGCCGTCTCGGACCCGGGTGCCGCGTTCGAAATCGCATTATTGCGAAAATCGAAATCAAAATCGCTGATCGCGTCGGCACAGCCGGCAAGAAGCGGCAGACAAAGGCCAAGCATAAGAAATTTGGGGGCGGGCATTGCTCGGGTGTCCTCAAATGATCATCGCGCCATTGGCGCGTCTCTGCCCCGATTTTTCCGGAGTCTCGCGCGCCTTTTGCATAGCTTTTACACCAAAATGCAAGGTTAACGCCAGCCCCAGGCGCGGTCTAATCTGTGGCCATGCCTTCGAGCAGGGGCACAAAGCGCACCGGCAACAACTCATCATAATGCAGCCCATCTGGCCCGCGCGTGACCTTGATCAAACTTTGCACCGCATCGGATTGACCCACGGGGACGACCATAATGCCGCCCTCTTTGAGTTGGGCCAAAAGCGGCCCGGGCGGGTCTTCGGCGGCGGCGGTAACTAGAATCCGGTCGAAAGGGGCCTGTTCCGGCATACCAAAGCAGCCATCCCCGGCCATCACGGTCACATTGGTGATGTTTTGCGCGGCCAGCCGTTTTTCGGCCTCCCGGATCAGCGCCCGGTGCCGGTCCATTGTATAGACCCGGCGGGCAAGGTGGCTCAGCACGGCGGCCTGATAGCCGGAGCCGGTGCCGACCTCGAGTACCTTATCGCGCGGTTGCACGTTCAGCGCTTGCGTCATCAGACCCACGACCGAGGGCTGCGAGATGGTTTGCCCGCAAGAGATCGGCAGTGGCATGTCGTCATAGGCCCGGTCTTCGAAATGGCCGCGGACGAAATCACCCCGGTCGACCTTTTCCATCGCGCCAAGCGTCCGCTGATCCGTTACGCCCTTTGACCGAAGGGCGAAGAGGAATTGCATTTTGCGCTCGGCGTCGGTGGTCATCTGATCATTCCAGGGCGGCTTTCAGATCATCAAGCGCCTCATGCGCCGTCAGATCGGCGCGCAGCGGGGTGATCGAGATATACCCTTCGAGATTGGCATGGGCATCGGTGCCTGGCGCGGTCGGGATATGTTGCGGCCCACCGGTGATCCAGAGAAAGCGGCGGCCATTGGGGGCGATATGCGCGTCCATCCCGAAGAAGGTTTCGGTGCGGAAGCCTTGCGAGACGACCTTATGGCCTTTGACCCCGGCCGCCGGGGTCGGCGGAAAGTTCACATTGTAGAAAATCCGGTAATCGGCTTTGTCCCAATGGCCTTGATCGACCAGCGCGCGGACCAGGCCCCCGCCATGTTCCACCGTGGCCTCGAAAGGGTCATCAAGATGGGCGTTGCCGGGGCCGTAATACTGGCTGAGCGCGATGGCGGGCAGGCCTTGCAAAGCGGCCTCCATCGCGCCGCCGATGGTGCCGGAATAGAGCACGTTTTCGGCGGAATTGTTGCCCCGGTTGACGCCGGAGAGGACCAGATCGGGCGGGTTATCTTTCAAAACATCGTAGAGGCCTGCCAAGACGCAATCGGCAGGCGAGCCCTCGGCGGCGTAGCGGCGTGGCCCAAGCTCGGCGATCATTGTGGGCGAGACATAAGAGATGCAATGCCCGACGCCAGATTGTTCGAAGGCGGGCGCGACGGTCCAGACCTCGCCATCCGGGCCCGCGACTTCGGTGGCGATGGCTTCAAGGACTTTCAGGCCGGGGGCGTTGATGCCGTCGTCATTGGTGATGAGAATGCGCATAAGCCCGCCCCGATCCTGGTTCTATCTTGCCTCTGTGCCATAGCTTTGCAAGAGGGGCGGGGTAAAGGCCAGATGGATGGGAAGTCTGCACCTGCAACTCAGATGTCACGCCCTTGGCGGGCGTGTCGCACGTGTGATCAGAGAGAAGGGCGCTCAGCCCCTTTGCAGACCCCGGACATATCCAAGCGCAATCGCTGCGAAGGCGGCGATGACACCGACGGCGAAGGGCAGGTTGAATGGGTCACTGGTGAAGACCGAGACCGCGACGCCGACCAGCGCCCAATCGAGCGCCACCGCATAGGTGGCTGGCGGGCGGAGCCGCAGGATCGCGATGCCAAGCGCGCCGATGGCGATCAGCCCAAGCCAGCTGGCCGCGCCCGGTCCGATCCCGGTCCAGCCCGTCAGGGTGGTCATTGCCGCCACGAAACTCGCCGCCGTCAGCCAGCCCGCGTAGAGCCCGAGGGGTGCGGCGCAGAGCCAAGTGTCGCTGCGCGGCGCACGGGCCATGGCAAAGACGGCACCGCCGAGCATCACGAAGATCAGCAGCGTCGCGATCACCGGGTTCAGCTGCGCCACGCCAATCCAGCTGGCCCCCACGGCGAGGCTGATGAAGAGCGGCCAACGGGTGGCGTCCCATCCCGGATCGACATCGCGTTTGATCAGTCCAAAGAAGGCCGAGGCGATGAGCCAGGCATAGATCACGCCCCAGATCGCGAAAGCGTAGCCCGCCGGTTGCAGCGGCAAGGGCGGGGTCGGGTTCGGGAACGCATCGGGGTCGAAGCCGGTGAAGGGTTGCGTCATCAGCGGTGCGGCGGCGAAGGCCAGGGCCGCGCAGACGATGAGGATCGCCTTCAGCTTGGCGCCATCATTCGGGTCTTCGGGGTTTTCGATGTCAGACAAGGGCGCCTCCCGCGTCGATCCGGGTTTTGCCGCCGAGATAGGGGTGCAACACATCGGGCAGGGTGACGGAGCCGTCCTCTTCCTGACCGTTTTCCAGAATCGCAATAAGGCAACGCCCCACGGCGAGGCCGGAGCCGTTCAGGGTATGGACGAATTCCGGCTTGCCGCCGCCGTCGGGACGGAAGCGCGCATTCATCCGACGGGCCTGGAAATCGCCGCAGGTGGAGCAGGAGCTGATCTCGCGATAGGTGTTTTGGCCGGGCAGCCAGACCTCGATATCATGGGTGCGGCGCGCGCCAAAGCCCATATCGCCGGTGCAGAGGATCACGGTGCGGTAGGGCAGGCCGAGTTTTTCCAAGATACCCTCGGCGCATTTGGTCATCCGCTCCAGCTCCGCATCGGAGTGATCGGGATGGGTGATCGAGACCATCTCGACCTTCTCGAACTGGTGCTGGCGCAACATGCCGGAGGTGTCGCGGCCCGCGCTGCCGGCCTCGGACCGGAAGCACAGCGAATGGGCGGTGTAGCGGCGGGGCAGATAGCTTTCCTCGATGATCATGCCGTTGACGATATTGGTCAGGCTGACCTCGGAGGTGGGGATCAGCCACCAGCCATTGGTGGTCTGATAGCTGTCCTCGCCGAATTTCGGCAATTGGCCAGTGCCATACATCATCTCATCACGGACCAGGACGGGGGCGTTGACTTCGGTGAGGCCGTTTTCGAGCGTGTGGGTGTCGAGCATGAATTGCGCCAAGGCCCTGTGAAGACGGGCAATTCCACCGTTCAAGAGGACGAAACGGCTGCCCGAGAGCTTGGCGGCGACCTCGAAATCCATCCCGTCTTGGGTGGCGGCGAGCTCGTAATGCTCTTTCGGCGTGAAGCTGAAATTGCGCGGGCTGCCATGGCGGCGGATTTCCTCGTTGTCGTCTTCATCCTCGCCATCGGGAACGCTGTCATAGGGCAGGTTGGGGAGGGCGGCGAGCATCTCTATAAGACGTCTATCCTCATCCTTCGCTATGGCCTCCAATTCTGCGATTTGGCCCTTTCGTTCGGCAATGCCTGATCGGATCGCCTCGAAAGCATCTTCGTCTCCGTTTGCTTTCGCCGCGCCAGCTTGTTTGCTCAGCCCGTTCATTTGTGCCTTCGCCTGTTCAGCGAGCGAAATTGCAGATCGGCGTGCAGTGTCGACTGACAATATCGCTTGCGACGCTCCCTCAATCCCCCGGCGCGCGAGGGCGGCGTCGAAAGCGTTTGGGTTCTCACGAATGGCGCGGATGTCATGCATGGGTCGGGCCTTTGATCGGGCAAGCTGTTGCGGCGCGGTATGCCCGATCCGGCGTCGGGTTTGAAGGGGGAATGACGCGTATGAAGCTGGCTCTTCTTCGGGCATATATCCGGCTGGTCGGCCGCGATGTCAGTCCTCCGGTGGGGTATAGGCCGCAGGAGACGTTTGCCACTTCTGAAATTCGTCATAAAACCGCAGCCAGTTGAGAGCGGTCTTTGGCCAAACTGCCGGCCGGGCTTCGCCTTCCGGAAGGCGAATGGCGCCATCGGCAAAAATCTGATCAAGATCAGTGGTCCATGTGCTCAGCACTGTTTCTGAAGAGATATGCAGTCCAACGGCGGTGATCTCGCTGCCGATCTCCAAAACATCGTCAAAAACAGTCTCCAGAAAAGCAAATTGTGACAGCGTCTGATTTCTCAAACTCACACCCAAAAAACGGCAAGCGCGGGCAAACCCTTTTTCGAACCGGCAGTCGTAGAATGTGGTATCGCTAAAGTTGACATCGATCAGCCGGCTGCGGCGAAACACGCACTCAAGAGCCATCTCTGCATAGATTCGGGCCTTCTGGATTTCGGCGCGGATAAACTCGGCCTTGCGCAACTCAGCACAGGCCAAGTGGACATTATGGAACTCGGTCCCATAAGCCCGGGCATAGCTGAAATCCCCTTGGTCAAATGTACAGTCGGAAAACCCCGCACCGATCAATGTGCTCTGCGTAAAGTCGAACGGCCCGCCCGAGAGATCGGAGATGAAGGCCTTTGTGAAATCGGCTCTGACAAAGCGTACCGTTTCATCCGGCGCGAGCTTTGTGAAACGTGAGCCGCAGAAGCGCGCATCTGAGAAATCGGTGTCGCCAATTTTGACGTCTTCGAAACGGGCCGCGCGGATGTCGGCCCCAATGGCGCTGACATGTCTCAGATCTGCCTGGAACAAATCCGCGCCATTAAATGTCGCGCCACTGAGGTCACAATCTTGAAAATTGGTTTCTTGAAGGCTGGCCCCATCGAGATGGGAGGCGGAAAAGTCGATCCCCGAGAGGTTGAGATCGGACAGTTTCGCCCCTTGGAGACAGGTTCGGCTCAGATCAAGCGCAACACCGTTTTGTGCGGCTTCCTGCTGCCTTTGATCATCGCCGCGGCGGCCGACAACCTGCACCGCGAGCTCCACATCCGGTCGCACGGAATATGATTGTGCCTGCTGCCAGATAGGAGACATCTGGTACATTGAGCCGAACGCCTCGACCAATTTGCCATAGTAGTCGGACCAGTCGTCCCGGCTGCACTCAAGGTCTGGCAGAGCCGGGATGTCGACCTCGGGTTTCTGGGCTTTGCCAGCCGGAGCGTTATTGCGCACATAGGCACAGAGGATTTCCATGATCTGCACGTGGAAATCGAGATTTTCGCGGGCGATGCGTTCGAGCGCGTAGATCGCGCCGATGCGGACTTCCATGTTGGGGAGGGTTTCGGAAAAGACCTCCCAGTTTCCCAGGCTGTCTATTCTTTCGTCGTCTGCAATCGCGACCGGCTCATTCTGCCATTCGATCAGGGTTCGTTCGGCGCTCCAACTAACAACCTCGATATGAATGCCATCGAAGTAGTCTTCGCCGCTCCCCTGCGGCAAAGCCGTGCTATCTCGATAGCGTCGCTTCTCCTCACTTCTTGGTGGAAGGACGAATTTGTCGGGTTCGGCAACCAAATGTGTTGTCGTCTTCTGTTTGCCAGTCAGTATAGTGACTGGGCGGCCAATACGTTGAACAGCCCGTTCGGTTCCTAAACTCGCTACAGCGGCATTGATCCGGTCGGTGATCAGGCCTTGTTCGGTGGCGACGGTCTGGCGGCGGGTGAAGTTGCTGCGCAGGAGCGTGAAGGGAAGGGCGACCGTCGCGCTGAGAGCAGCGGTAAGCGCGGTGATGGTCAGGAGGGACCAGCGGAGATCTCCTCCCGCTGCAATCTCGATGCCCATGAAGTGTTCAAGGACGGTCCAAATGATGAAGAAGATGCTTCCTAGCAGAGCGAAGAAAAGCACGGACCAAATTATTAGGGTGTAGAAAACGATCCATTGAGGCCATAGGGCGAGGCCGAGGCGGTCTTGGAATTTGCGCCAGGATCCCTGCGGGCGCGGTGTCTTGTTGTCGGGGAGGATTAAGATCGCAACCAAGGTGGCGATGAACACGCTTGTGACAAAGACCGCGAACCAGAAGATGCTTTCCGAGATCGGTAATGTGTAGGTGTCAGTCTGATCCAAGACATCTTTCCCGGTTGTCATTCATCCCCTGCGTCCCATATGCCGCAGAAGGCCCGTTTATGGGAACCGGAAAAGGGCGGGCGGGCCATTGCCTTCCCTTGGTCCGGCCCGTATCGTGCCGCCGATTTTGCGGGCTGGCCCCGCGTTGGATAACCAAGAGGACCTCTGATGGACGGTGCATTCGCCCAATTCCTGCCCCTGATCCTGATCTTCGTGATCATGTATTTCCTGCTGATCCGGCCGCAGCAGAAGAAAGTCAAAGAACACAAGGCGATGGTGGATGCGCTGCGCCGGGGCGATCAGGTGATCACGCAAGGTGGTCTCTATGCCAAGGTGACCAAGGTCAAGGATGACGCCGAGGTTGAGGTGGAGATTGCTGAGGGGGTCAAGGTGCGCGTGGCGCGGCCGACGATCGTCCAGGTTGTTTCGAAAACCGAGCCTGCCGACAACGCCTGATCCTTCGCGCTAGGAGCCATCCGACATGCTGAATATCCCCCTTTGGAACCGGGTTTTGATCTGGGGTGTGGTTGCGATTGGTCTGGCTCTGGCGATGCCGAACCTGTTTTACGACCGGGTGGAGCGGCACAATGATGCGGTGGCGTTGATCGAAGAGACCGGGGCCACGGATGATGCGTTGGAGGCGGCTCGGGCGCTCTGGCCCGAGTTCCTGCCCGCGACATTGGTCAATCTGGGGTTGGATTTGCGCGGGGGGGCGCATTTGCTGGCCGAGGTGCGGGTTGAGGATGTTTATGAGCAGCGAATGGATGCGCTCTGGCCCGAGGTGCGCGATGCGCTGAGAGAGGTGCGCGCGGAGGTTGGTACGATCCGGCGGCAAGATGCGCCGATTGGCGAGTTGCAGGTGCAGATTTCGCAGCCCGAGGGCATGGCGGCGGCGGTCGCGGCCGTGCGCGAGATTGCGGCGCCGGTGGTGAGCCTGACCGGGATTGCGCAGAGCACGCTGGATGTAAGCGGCAATAACGACATTCTGACAGTGACGTTGAGCGCGGCGGAGCAGCAGGCGACGCTGGACCGGACGATGCAGCAATCGGTGGAGATTGTGCGCCGCCGGGTTGATGAGGTCGGCACACGTGAGCCGACCATTCAGCGGCAGGGCGAGCGGCGGGTGTTGATCCAGGTGCCGGGGATCGGCTCGGCCGAGGAGTTGAAGGCGCTGATCGGGACGACGGCGCGGCTCACCTTCCATCCGGTGGTTGGGCGGACCACGGATGGGGCGGAAGTGGCCGGGTCGCGGCAGGTGATCTATCCGTCGCTGGACGAAGAGGGCGTGTTCTACATTCTGGAGCAGACGCCGGTGGTGACGGGCGATGATCTTGTCGACAGCCAGCCCGCGTTTGATGCGCAGACCGGGCAGCCCAGTGTCACCTTCCGGTTCAACCCGCATGGTGCCTCGCTGTTCGGTGTGTATACGGCGGCCAATGTTGGTGCGCCGTTTGCGATTGTGCTGGATGAAGAAGTGATTTCCGCGCCGGTGATCCGGCAGGCGATCACCGGTGGCTCGGGGCAGATCACCGGGAATTTTAATGTGCAGGAATCGACCGATTTGGCGATTTTGCTCCGCGCCGGGGCGTTGCCCGCCGAGATGACCTTCCTTGAGGAGCGCACCATCGGGCCGGAACTGGGCGCCGACAGTATCGCGGCGGGGCAGGTGGCGGCGATGGTCGCATTTGTCGCCGTTCTGGTCTTCATGATCCTGAGTTATGGGTTGTTTGGGATCTTCGCGAGTGTCGCGCTGGTGCTGAATGTGGGGCTGATTTTCGGCGTCTTGAGCCTGATCGGGGCGACGCTGACCTTGCCCGGGATCGCTGGGATCGTTTTGACCATCGGGATGGCGGTGGATGCCAATGTGCTGGTGTTTGAGCGCATCCGCGAGGAGCTCAAAACCGCGAAAGGCCCGGCGCGCGCCATTGAGCTGGGCTATAGCCGGGCGCTGAGCGCGATCATCGACGCGAACCTGACGACGTTCATCATCGCGATCATTCTGTTCACTGTGGGCTCCGGTCCGGTGCGCGGCTTCTCCGTCACGCTGGGGATCGGGATCATGACCTCGGTCTTCACCGCGATTTACGTCACCCGCTTGCTGATTTTGACCTGGTTTGACCGCCGGCGTCCCAAGACAATCGAGGTCTAAGAGATGCGCCTGCGCCTGGTTCCCCAAGAGACAAATTTCAACTTCTTCCGCTTTGCCCGGGTGACGTTTGGTGCTTCGATTGTCGCCATGGTGCTGTCGATTGGCATCTGGCTTGCGATGGGGCTGAATTTCGGGATCGATTTCCTGGGCGGCACGACGCTGCGGACGGAAAGCACACAAGAGGTGGTCGTGGCCGACTACCGCGCCGCACTCGATCCGCTCGGCCTTGGCGATGTCTCGATCACCGAAGTGTTCGACCCGACTTTTGAGGCCGGCCGCCATGTGGCGATGGTCCGCATTCAGGCGCAAGAAGGCCAGGAGAGTGTGACACCGGAGACAGTGAATGCGGTGCAGGACGCGCTTGTGGCGGCGATTGACCCGGAGATGACCTTCCCCTCGGTGGAAAGCGTCGGCCCGAAGGTCTCGGGTGAGTTGATCACCACGGCGCTGCTTGCGGTGGGCATTTCGCTGGCGGCGATCTTGATCTATATCTGGCTCAGGTTCGAATGGCAGTTTTCGGTGGGCGCGGTGGCGGCCTTGATCCACGATGTGGTGCTGACCATCGGGGTGTTTTCGCTGCTGCAAATCCGGTTCGATTTGGCGACCATTGCGGCGCTTCTGACGATCATCGGTTATTCGATCAACGATACGGTGGTGATTTTCGACCGGCTGCGCGAGAACCTGCGGAAATACAAGAAAATGCCGCTGGTCGACGTGATGAACCTCAGCGCCAATGAGACGTTGAGCCGGACCTTGATGACCAGTGGCACGACGCTTTTGGCGCTTTTGGCGCTGCTGATCCTCGGTGGCGATGTGATCCGCGGCTTCGTCTTCGCGATTTTCTGGGGCGTGATCGTGGGCACCTATTCCTCGATCTATGTGGCGAAGAATGTCGTCTTGATGATCGGGGTGAAACGCGATTGGTCGAAGCCGGATGGAAATGCCGGGACGCAGTTTTCCAACATAGATGCCTGAGGCATTGAGCGCCGCACTGGCCCTGGATGGGTTGGTGTGGGTTCTGGCCACGACGATCCTTGCCGGAGTGGTTTATGGCTTTGCGGGGTTCGGCTCGGCGCTGATTTTCATGCCTTTGGCGACGATCTGGCTGGAGCCCGCCTTTGCGATAGCGGCGTTTTCCCTGTCGGCGGTGGTGTCGCTCTTCACCGTTGTGCCGCGCGCCTGGGGCGTGGCGGAGAAATCCGCGACCTTCACCTTGATCGGCGCGGCGTTTCTGGGCGCGCCGTTTGGGATCTACCTGCTGCGTGTCTTGGACGTTGATTGGGTGCGCATCGCGGTTGCGACGACGGTTTTGGTGACCTTGGCGGCGCTGATGGCGGGTTGGCGTTATGCCACGCGGCCGGGGGTGGCCACCCGCGTCGGCGTTGGCGCGGCAACGGGCGTTTTGGGCGGGCTGACCGGGCTGATGGGGCCGATTGTGATCCTGTTCAATCTGGGCGCGGGCAGTCGGGCCGAGGTGATGCGGGCCAATACGATGGTGTTTCTGACCACGATCAGCATCCTCGTCCTGCCACAAATGGCGTTTCAGGGATTGTTGAGCCTGGAGGCACTTTGGCTGGGGGTGGTGATGATGCCGGCCTATGGAATCGGGACGCGGATTGGGCAGGCCCTGTTCGATCCGGATCGCGAAGTTATGTATCGCCGGGTCGCATATGGTATTATCGGTTTGGCGGGTGTGATGGGGCTGCCGATCTGGCAGTGAGTGGAGAACGGCATGCAGCTACACGAAGTGCAATATGACGACCGCAAGCCGATCGACGGCTATGGGCCGGGGTTTTTCCGGGTCGGTGGCGAACGGATTGACGGCGGGGCGCTGTTGCTGCCCTCGGGGGTTGCGCCCTGGGAGGGGTATGAAGCTGCGGGGCCTCTGGTTGCGGCGGCCGATGAGATCGATGTTTTGCTGATCGGGACGGGAGCGGAGATCGCGCTTATTCCCGACGGTTTGCGCGTGGAGCTTGAGGCTGCGGGTATTGGGGTGGAGGTGATGGCGTCACCCTCGGCCTGCCGGACCTACAATGTGCTTCTGGCCGAAGGGCGGCGGATTGGCGCGGCGCTTTTGCCGATTTCCGAGGCGAAATAGGCCGCCATTATTGGTCCATTGCATATTTGGGCAAATATCCATTGTTTATTCCTAATTCACATCATTTGAGCGGCCCAATGTCGCCTTTTGGGTGAATCGGAATTGACAGTGGCTTTGAATGAACTCACCGATTGGAAACTTTCGGACAGATAAAGGGTTCAATACGATGTTTCGTTCATTTCGGCAGGTTGTTTCAAAGGTGGTTGTCGTATCGATTGCCGTAATGCTCGCGGCGCCGGTCAGCGCGCAGAATTCGGCGCTGCAAGTCCCGGTGACATCGGAGTTCATCCCCGGGGAGATACGATTTACCGGCGGGTTGGGGACCGTTTATCAATATCGTTGGACGATGGTGGCTGTTGACGGCCGGTTGGCGCTTTGTGGTGCCGGGTATCTGCGGGATGGGCGGCTGCGCGGTTCGATCAATGACATGCTGGAGGGGGCCTCTCTTCTGGTCGGATCGCAGGTTGTGCCGGTCGACGCGCGGTTTTTCACACGCGCCCGCAGTGCGCGCCGACTGGATCAGGCGGTCGCGACTTGTCAGCCGACCGGCGTGTCCGCAAATACGCGTGAGACAATCTATTTTCGGGCGGATTCAGGTTCCTGGCGGAACTAGCGGGGGGACAGTTCTGGCTCTAGCGATCCGAGGATCATCACCCGCAGTTCGCGTTCCAGCTTTCGGCGCATGACCTCTTCGAAATGGTCATGGTTGAGCGCGTGTTCGACAAAGGCGCCCGGGCCGCGGATCACTTCGCTTTCATAGTAAAGCTCGATCTCGCGGCTGGCCCCGCCGATGGCCAGCCCGTTCACGGTGACCCCATTCAGCGCGAAATGCTCATAGGCGGCTTCGGGCGGGAAGCCGTCATTGTTCTGGCCGTCGCCTGAGATGTCGAGCGTTTGGAACAGGCAGGGCGGGGCCTCAGCGAAGCGTTCGGCGGCAAAGCCGATGGCGTAGCCAAGCGCGGTTGGAAAGTCGGCATGTTGCCGTGTGGCCCGCGCGATCTGTTCGGTGACGGTGACGAGGTCCTCTTGGGTCCGGATCATCGTCCAGTTGACCAGCATGTCCTGCTGAAACCGTCCGCTCCATTCATAGACTGCGAAGGCGACGGGGCCGGGGCCGTTTAGAAATCCGTTCTGCACTTCGGGAGACAAGAGTGCAGAGATCAGCCCGTTGATCTGTAGCGCGTATTCCGCCTCATCGACGGAGGCGGAGACATCCATGCCGAGGAGCAGGGCCAAGCGGCATTGCTCCTCGGCTTGGGCATGAAGTGGCAGAGGCGTGGCCAGTGAGAGGCCCAGGGCGATGAGGCCAGCGCGGATCACCAGTGACCGGTGTTTTCCATCGAGGCCCAGGGTTCGGCCGGGGCCAGCCGCTCGCCGGATTGCAGGAGCTCAACGGAGATGTTGTCGGGCGAGCGCACGAAGGCCATATGGCCGTCGCGCGGCGGGCGGTTGATGGTGACGCCAGCCTCCATCAGGTGCTGGCAGGTCTCGTAGATATTGTCGACTTCATAGGCCAGATGCCCGAAATGGCGGCTGTCGGACGGCAGCCCCTCGTCGCCATCCCAGTTATAGGTGAGCTCCACCGGGCACTCTTCTTGCCCCGGAGGCGCCATGAAAACCAGGGTGAAGCGGCCGCCTTCGTTTTCCCAACGGCGGGTCTCATGCAGGCCGAGAAGTTGGAAGAAGGCCATGGTCGCCTCCAGATCCTTCACCCGGACCATGGTGTGAAGATATTTCAATCCCATTACAGCTACTCCCTATGCTCGTTTGGGGTAGCCTAACCCGGGTTGGGCCCGCGCGCATCCTCTGTCTTCAGTAAATTTCCCGTGGGGTGGGCGCGACGGGGCGGATGTGCAGCGCGTCGCGTAAGACCAGGGTGACGGTCACGAAGCTCACATAAAGCAGCAGATACCAGGAGCCGAGCTTGCCGAGCGAGACCAGATCCAGCGCGCCTTGGCCCGCATAAGACCAGGTTTGTGTGAAAGTGCCGACATTCTCGGCGATCCAGATGAAGATGGCCGACAGGAACGCCGCCAGCGGCAGCGGCATCCAGCGGGGTGTGGCACCCGCATAGAACCAGACCCGGGTGCGCCAGAAGAGCAGCACCGTGGCCAGGAACAGCCCGGCGCGGATATCGGGCAGGAAATGATGCGTGAAGAAATTGCCATAGATCGCGGCGGCGAGCAGGAGGGTCAGCGCAAAGGGCGGGTAAGGCGCGAACTGCATGTGAAAGATGCGGATGACGCGGGCCATATAGCTGCCGACGCAGGCATACATGAAGCCGGAGAAAAGCGGCACGCCGCCGATCTCCATAACCCCAGTATCGGGGTAGTCCCAAGAGCCCATATGCAGCTTGAACACCTCCATCACAGTGCCGGTGAGGTGAAAGAGCGCGATGACCTTGGCCTCGGCGATGCTTTCGAGCCGGAGCCAAAGGAATAGGATCTGCGTGGAAAGCGCGAACAGGAACAGCGCGTCATAGCGGCTGAGCGCCCAATCGGGCGACCAGAGGAAGCGCGTGGCGATGATTGCGATCAGAAACAGGATGCCGAAGAGCGCCGCCCAGCCCTGTTTCAGCACGAACATGATGAACTCGGCGAGATGCGGATTGAGCCGCGCGCGGACCCAATCGCCCATGCGACGTTCCAGAAAAACGACGCCCCGATCCGTCATCCTGCCCCTTTATCTTGCGTGCCTGCCTCGCGCTGATGCAAGATGTTGTAGACCCCGAATCCCTAGAAGGAAAGAGCAGAGACATGCCGCTGAGCCCTGAGCAACTGGCCGAGATTGAAGAGAGCCGTCAGAATCCGCAACCCACCTTGCGCGCCGTTGCACCGGGGATGGAGCAGCATCTCTATAAAGCGCAGCCGGTCTTGGACCACGGCTTTGTGCGGGTCATCGACTATATGGGCGACGATGCCGCGATCGTGCAGGCGGCCCGGGTGAGCTATGGCGCGGGGACCAAAAAAGCCCGCGATGACAGTGGCTTGATCCGCTATCTGATGCGGCACTGGCACTCGACCCCGTTTGAGATGTGCGAGATCAAACTGCATGTGAAACTGCCGGTTTTTGTGGCGCGGCAATGGATCCGGCACCGGACGGCAAATGTGAATGAATACTCGGCGCGCTATTCGATCCTCGACCGGGAGTTCTATATCCCCGCGCCGGAACATCTGGCGGCGCAATCGGTGGTCAACAACCAGGGGCGCGGCGAGGTCTTGCAAGGCGAAGAGGCGGCGCGGGTTTTGGAGGTGCTGAAAGCCGATAGCGCGCGGGCCTATGACCATTACGAAGAGATGTTGAGCCAAGAGGGGCAGGCGGGGCTGGCCCGCGAATTGGCGCGGATGAACCTGCCAGCGAATGTTTACACGCAATGGTATTGGAAGGTGGATTTGCACAACCTGTTCCATTTCCTGCGGCTCCGCGCCGATGCCCATGCGCAATATGAAATCCGGGTCTATGCGGATGCTATTGCCGAGATGGTCAAGGATTGGGTCCCGGCGGCCTATGGCGCCTTCGAGGACTACCGCATGGGCGGGGTCCAGTTGAGTGGCAAGGGGGTTGAATGTCTGCGGCGGATGCTTTCAGGTGAAATGGTCACGCAGGAGAACTCGGGGATGAGCAAAGGCGAGTGGCGGGAGTTTGAGGGGGTGTTTGGGTGAGGTTGACGAATGGTCAACTTGTGCCAAGAGGCTTCAAGGATATCGTCGATCTATTTCTCGATCATCCGGATAAGATCAAGCACTTTCGACTGGGAAGAAAGGGGGAGTCTTCTGGCGCCGACAACACGATTGTATTTGACATAGTCGAGGATCTAGCGAACGCAGCATTCGCCTCCGCTGCAGAGGGCGCGAGTCTTGCGATCAAATCCGTTGGTGGCAACAGCTCGGTTTTGATAAACGGCACGCAGAAGCCTAGCAATAGCCCTTTGGTTGCTCTTGGACTGACAAGAGGAAATGCCGGGGCACTTGATGCGCAGATATGGCAGGTACGTGCTTCCGACGCAATAAGCGAGTACAAAAACACCTTTCTCGAGGACTGTGATATTGGGCGCTTCACGCCCCGCGAACCATTGAGGATGCTCAGCATCAAGGGCGGTCGCATAGGTGTGCTGGATTTGAGCCAGTTGGCATCTAGCGAAGATGTCGAGGTTGTTTTGCAGGATTGTGAGATCCTTCAGATTCGCGTTGGCGAGAAACTTGGATTGAGGAGCTTGGTTATCGACGGCGTCAACTTCTCATCTTCGTATGAGCCTGTTGGCGAGGACACTTCTGTGCTTGAATTCCGCGCGCCGTTGCCGATCCTTGATCGCGCTTCATTTGGTTATCTAGGTGAATGGGCGAGAGGAACTGGAAGCTCTGAAGTGGCGCATCTGGTTCGGGGCTACGAGCTAGCAATTGAGAAATCGAGCTCAAGAGGTCTTTATTGGTTCTGGCTAGTCTTGTGGGGAGTGTTTTCTAACTACGGGTTATCACCCATTAGGCCTCTCGCGTGGTTGCTCCTATTTGCGACCTGCAACGCAATAACAGTGTACATTTCAGGTTCGGAGATCGGATTATCGAATGATCAGTTGCAGGGATGGCGGGTGCTCTTGAGCGACGAAGAAGGAAGTGACGAGCTGGAACGTGCGCTTGTCTCGTCGATCGAAGGTTTGACGTCTCCGTTGAGCGGGCTTTCCGGCCGTCGGCTCGTTGTCCCTAACAGCCCTTTTGTTGCAGTTTCCCAAGTACTCTATGGCTTCGTCGCTCTTGGGATGGTTTCGCTTTCTGTGTTAAGCTTGAGGCGGCGTTTCAAGGTTTAGGGGAAGAAGACAACTTCACGCCTGCCCTCTGGCATAGACCTATGCGCGATCCGTGCTACCTCTCGGAAACGCAACCGGAGCCGCGCCACATGTCCCTTCTGATCCTCTTTCTTGCCACCTCGGTTATCTTCCTGGTCGCCGATGCGATCATGTTGCCCACGGTGATCCAGCCGATTTTTGCGCGGCATCTGGGCGATGGGCTGGCCGAGGGGATCCGGTGGCTGCCGGCGATCCTGTTTTACCTGATTTTCATGTTTGGCATTCTATGGTTCGCGGGCTGGCCCGCCTTGCGGGACGGCGCCCCGCATATGGCGCTGATCAATGGCGCGATCTTGGGGTTGGTGGCTTATGGCACCTATGAATTGACCTCTTGGGCCGTCATGCGGGACTGGCATCCGCAGATGGTCGTGCTCGACATGGCCTGGGGCACGGTCTTGACCGCAGGCGCGGCCTGGGGCGGGGTGATGATCACCCGGGCGCTCACCTGAGGCGTTATTCGCGCAGCCAGGTTTGTTCGATGTACAGGATGCTGGCCTTGGGAATGATCAGGTCGGTCTGGTGATCCAGTCCGTTCCGGATGCGGAGCTTTATGAAATCATCGCCTTTCTCGCGCACAGAGCCGCGCACGGTTGCGCTGCGCACGGCGCCGTTGGTGAGGCGGATCGGTTGCGTGAGGATGAATTTATAGGTGTAGCGCGGGTCGTTGGTAATCACTTCGTCAAAGAGCATTGGTGGTCCTTTCCAGAGGCGCGCCCGAGAATGCAGGCACGGCTGAAGGTCTTAGGAAAGCCCGCAAAATGGGGGTGGCGCAAGAAATTCTAACGGATTGCCGCTCTGTCAGAGGGCATCTGACGGGTCGCGGCGATGGTTCTATTTTGGAGAAAAACATTAATGCGCCGCCCGAATCTCCCCTCGCGCGACGTCTGTCTTGTGGCCCGATCCCTAGAGGGAGTCAGAGCTTCTGCAACTCCACCGCCGAGGCGCGGCCATCACGGCCTTCGCGGAGTTCGTAGCCAATTTTTTCGTTGTCGGCCAAGCCGGTAAGACCGGCGCGCTCGACTGCTGAGATATGTACAAACACATCATTGCCGCCATCATCGGGGGCAATGAAACCATAACCTTTGGTGGTGTTGAACCATTTTACAGTGCCAGTGGGCATCGTCGTCGTCTTTCCTTCTCAAGGTTCTCCGCCCGCGGTAGTGCGGCGGTGCGGTGTCGTCAGGGCCGTCCTATTGGAATGCCTTCTTGAGAGGGCGGTTCAGCATAAACCTGTTGTCACAGGGAAAAGGTTGGAGCGAAATTGAAAAAAGGCAAGTGTTGGGTTGATTATGGGCCCTGGCTGGCATCAATTCGCAGAGCAATTGCGGCAAAGGTGCATAAGAGATGATCGTTTTCGGGCTAAAAAACTGCGACACATGCCGAAAGGCCGTGAAGGAATTGAAGGCCGCCGGGCATGATGCGGTTTTGCGTGATGTGCGGGCCGCGCCATTGGATGCGGCGGAGTTGGCCCGGTTTCTAACCGCTTTTGGCGATGATTTGGTCAATCGCCGCTCGACCACCTGGCGCGGGTTGTCGGAAGAGGCGCGCGCGGCGACGCCAGAGGCGTTGCTTACGGCCCATGCGGCGCTGATGAAGCGACCGGTGATCGAGGCGGTGGGGGGGCTTTATCTCGGGTGGAGCGCCGAGGTTAAACAGGCGCTCCTGTAGACCGGCCGCGCAGGATCGCATCGAGCGAGAGCGGCCCTGCGCCGCGCAGGACGATGACGATTAAGAGGAACATCCAGAACGCGCGTTGATCCATGATCAGGCTTCCGGAGGCGGCGTCGAACCAGCTGCCCCGGTCGGCGGCAGCGATGCCGTGGCCGAAAATGTCGACCCAGCTTTGTGCGAAAACGAAGCCGATCATGCCGAGGGCGGCGAGCCGTGTGGCCAGGCCGATCAGAAGCAGAAGCGGGAGGATGAACTCGCCCCAGGTCGCGCCGAGGACCAGCAATTTGGCGAAAAGGCCCAATTGGCTTGCGTCATAGCCCGCAGCCTCGAACATGCGCGGCAGGATTTGGCCATAGGCGCCGAAACCGACATTGAGGAAACCGAAAAACCCGTCGCCCAATTTGGTCAGCCCGGAATTCCAGTAATAGATCAGAAGCGTCCCCGCGAAGACCAGCCGCGCCAGAGTGGGGATGAGAAACGGCGCAAGGCCCTCAAGGGCGTCGAAGAGGCGGTTATGCAGGGAAATCAAGGCAGTCATGGGTCTTTCCGATCAAGGGTCAGGGCGCCGGTGCTGACAAAAAGCGACAGAAGCGCGGAGATATTGGCTTTGGGTTCGGCGGCCTGGGTCGCGGCCATGGCCTCGGCAACGCTCATCCGGCCTTTTAGAAGCCGGGCGAAAGCGACACCGCCGATGGGCAAAAGATGCGGCACCGGGTCAAACCCGGGCCGGGTGATGATCACGTCTTGGCCGCCGCCGGTGGGTTTGGGGGCGTCCGGGTCGCTATTGGCGCGCCAGATTGCGTAGATCGGATAGCGGGATTGGACGACCAGTGTCGCAGGCGCAACGCGGGGTTTCAGCGCCAGAACCTCATTCGGATCGAGGCCTTCCATCGAGAGCGGGGTCACATCGGCGGCGTGATAGGATTGCCGGAGGCCCAGTTCCAGCTTGGCGATATCCGGCAGATAGGGCAGATGCGCGACCGGCTCAAAGCTGGCCAGAAAACCCGGGAGACGTTGGCCATAGAGTTGCAGGCGCGGGTGCTCGGGTGGGTGTGCGCGCAGGAAGACGCCGGCCATGGCTTTGAAGAAGTCGTCTCCGACGAGTTTCCGAAGAATCGGGAAGCCGGTTTCCAGCGCCTGGGTCAGCGAGACGGCGACGTTGTTGCGATAGACGTCAAAACGTTTGCCAGCGGGGCCGCCATGGGCATCGCCAAGCCCATCGGGGGCCGGACGACCTGCATCCATGATGGCTTCGGCGAATTGGGTTTGGCCAGCCATTGGTCTTAGGCCTCAACCGGGGTGAGAATGGTTTCCGCCCGGGCGGCTTCGGCGCGGAGTTCGGCAAAGGGCGGCACGTCAGTATCCCATTCGATCAGGGTCGGGCGCGGGCCGCCACGGGCAATGGTGTAGCGATAGAGCGCCCAGACAGGGTCCACCACCTCGCGGCCATGGCTGTCGATCAAGAGCGGGCGGCCTTGATCGTCTTCATCTTCGTCATGACCGCCGAGATGGATTTCGCCCACATGGTTGAGCGGGAAGGCGTCGATATAGCTATGCGCGTCCCAGCCCTGGTTGTTGGCGGAGACAAAGACGTTGTTCACATCAAGTAGAAGGCCGCAGCCGGTGCGTTTGGCGATCTCGGAGAGGAATTCGACCTCTTCCATCTCGGTTTCGTCAAAATCCAGATAGGTGGAGGGGTTTTCGAGCAGCATTTGCCGCCCGATTGTGTCTTGCACCTGGTTGATATGGGCGGCGACCCGGGCAAGTGTCGCTTGCGTGTAGGGCAGCGGCAGCAGGTCGTTCAGGAAGCCCATTTCATGGGTCGACCAGGCCAGATGTTCCGAAAAGGAGGCGGGGTTGAGCCACGTGCAGAGATGTTTCAGCCGCGCGAGGTGATCGGTATCGAGTGAGGCGTCGCCGCCAATCGAGAGGCCAACGCCGTGAACCGAGATCGGGAAGCGCTCAGCCAAGGCGCGCAGTTGCGCCAGGGGGCGGCCGCCATCTCCCATGTAGTTTTCGGCGTGAATTTCGAGCCAGGTCACCGGGCCGGGATCTGTGATCAGATCGGCGTAGTGCTGGGCTTTGTAGCCGATACCGGCGGTCAGAGGGAGGCGCGTTTGATGAGCCATATCGAGCATAATACCACCGGATCGTCTTAAAAAGGACCCCTGGCGCGAACGCCAGGGGCGGGTTTGGCAAAAGCCAAATTACATGTCGAGCGAGCGCAGAACCGAGGTGTCGGTGCCTTCGGGCAGGTCGCGCGCCAGGCCTTCGTAACCATCGGCTTCGAGCGAGGCGAGGGTTTCACCCATGCGGCCATCGGGCAGCTCAACGTCGGCGCAGGTGCCGGCGGGCACGAAGGTCCAGGCGTTGCCCTGATAGTCAACGGTCGAGGTGCCGGCGCAGGTGGTGCCGGGGCCTGCGGCGCAGTCGTTTTCGCCAGCAAGGCTGATGCCGAAGCATTTTTCCTGGGCCTGAGCTTGGGCCGGTGCGGTGCCGTGAGCGGTCAGAACAGCAGCGGCGGCGCCGAGCAGCGCCAGGGATTTCACGTGGGTCGACATTTTGGAGTATCTCCGAGTTGGTTAGATGACAGATCGCAAGTAGCAGCGACAGGGAAATTGGTAGCGGTTGCGGCCGATCACTGGCCAATCACAGAGCCGTGCCGCACGGGTCCGTGAGCGCGCGCGAGAGGTTTGTGAGCAGGGCGAGCGGTGCTAAAATGCGGGGAATATTCAAGAAAACAAGGCTTGGGACAGTATGCGGTTAACCGGGGATTTCCGCTCATGTTACAGGGGAAACCGGGGGAAGAGTGGCAAATGTTTCACCCTAGTCCGGCGGCGGCTCAATCTTGGATTGGACGGGTGCGGGTGCCATATCGAGATGAGACAGGCAGGCAGAAGGACGCTCACATGCGCAATGCGGCATTGGTTTTAGGCATTATCGGCGGTGTCACCGGCATGATCGTCGGCTTTTTCGTTTATGGCTATGTGGCGTTTATCGACTCATTTGGCGAGATCGATAATGTGGCGCGGCAGGTCGACAACCCACAGCTGTTCAAAACAGTTGCGATCCTATCGCCGCTTCTGGCGATTGCGGGCGGCGCGATGGCCCGGGCGCGGGCGCTTTGGGGCGGTATCTTGCTGTTGATCTCAGCCGCCGGGATGTATCACGCCTTCGGCTTCAACGTCGCCACCATGTTCCCGATTGCCTTTTGTGGTTTGGGTGGGTTCTTGGCGCTGGCCGCCGGGCGGCCCGATGAGGAGAAAGCGCATTTTTGAGGGATGGCGGCCTTTGCGTCCGAAGCGCGCGTCGCTCAATCGTCGAAAGGCAGGCATCAAACAGAAGGCACCGGGCGAGCATTTTGACGGCTCCGGCGGGTTTGCGCTTTGATGGCACCGGTTTCATCGTTTCGGTAATTGCCGGGATTGCGTTCTCTGGCCCGCCGGGCAGGTTGCCGTGATCTTCAGAGGGGCTTTCGTTATCTGAGTGATTGCAATTACCAATGCTGGTCGGATTTCGCTTCACACTGAGATATGCTGTTCTTGATCCGTGCGCGTGTAACGGTTCTGTCCGTGCATCGTAAGTGTACCGTCAATAGAGCGTGAGTATGATCAAGATGGGACAGATGCCACAGGTGATCAGACGCGGCCTGCGCCGCACAGGACTGCCGACATCGCGCGTATTGGGTCTCATTAGAACAAGACATGATGCTTGCTGTATTCATGCGAGGCAAATCTTGGCGAGCGTGATGCTGATCTGCGTCACCTCTTTCTCCGCAAATGCGCAACCCTTGCAGGATATTGCGGCTGACATCGTTGGTGAGGAGCGCCGTGCCGCCGATGCGCCGGCCCTCTCGGCGATCCTTCTGCGCGATGGGCAGATATTGGCGCATGTTGCGGATGGGCGTGCGGACCCCGCTTTGGGTATCGACGCCAGCCTTGATACGGGTTTTCCAGCGGGGTCGGTGACCAAGATTCTCACCGCCGCGCTTGTGATGACCGAAGTTGACGCAGGGCGGCTGGATCTCGACGCATCCATTGCTGAGCATATCCCGGCTGATTTGCGCCCAATGGATGCGGATGGGGCCGAGGTCGAGGTGACACTGCGCCAGCTTCTATCGCACAGTTCCGGCCTGCCGGTGACTTGGGACGGCTTCCCACCCTATCCGCCGGTCGAGAGCCGGGAGGCCTATATTGCGGCATCGCGGACCATCGTGCATCCGCCGGGCGACCGGCTGGTTTATTCCAATGTCGGGTTCGTGCTCGCCGGAGAGGTCGCGGCGGCCTCCGCCGGGATGACCTTTGAGGACTTGGCGCAAGATCGGCTGCTCACGCCGCTCGGCATGACACAATCTTCTCTTGGCCGAGCGGAGGACTATGACGGCCCGCTTGCCGCCGGTCATGCACGTGCTGGCGACATGCTGGAACCGGAACCGCATCTTGATCTGACGGCGCTTGCCGCCGCTGGAAGCCTGCTCACGACTCCGGGGGATCTGGCGCGTCTGGCAACCATGTTCCTCAACGATGGCGTCTTCGAAGGCCGCAGAATTCTGAGCGCGGCGGCGGTTGATGAGATGATGACCATGCAGGCGCGTGCCCATCCCGATCTCGATGAAGGGTTCGGGCTTGGCTTCGGTGTCCGAACCGGAGAGGGCGGCCGCAAGGTCTGGTGGGATGGCACAACGACCTGGGGGGCCGCCCATTTCGCGCTGCACCCGGACTCCGGCACCGCTGTCATCGCAATGACGAATGTGGCCGACAATCATCCGACATCGGTGTCTGGGCGCAGGTTACTTGAGCTTGCTGTGCCAGACCTTGCAGCCGGACCGCCGCCTGATATTCCCATAGATGAGGGGATCGACGGGTACTATCTCGCGATCGATCTGGTGGATCCCGATCTATGGTTCTTCGCCTATGCAATGCCGTTGAGAGTGCAGTCCGACGCGGGGTCGGCCCGTCTGTCGTCCGGGCTTACCGATCCGTTGACGCTGATCCCCTCGGCCCCGCAGCGGTTTCGCGTCAACGGCGGCATTCTCGATGGGGCCACAGCCCTCGCGACGGGGGATCTGCTGCAGGTCGGCCTCGTGCGGGCTGAGCGCCTGCCAGCCTTGCTGACCCCGCCAGCGCTCATGGCCTATGCCGGCGCGCTTGCCCTGGCGGTGCTGTTGGGCTTCTGGCTTGGCCTTCGCGCGATTTGGCGTCGTTTCCGCCGTGCGCGCGCAAATTGAAGCCTTGCAAGGGCGGTTGACGGCCGCAACAGCGACAAAGACAGCCGGACGCGCGCGGTGGCAGAACTAGGCTGGACGGATAAGGAATTGCTGCCTTTCGAAAACCGGATGCCAAGCGCTTGCATGCAAGCCCATCCAGTCTCTAACGGCCGTAAACTCTTCGAAGATCAGCGACCGCCTTTGCCTTACAGCCGTTAACATACACCCGGTATCGCACATCGTCTTTGCCACCATAGGGGATCATGTCGTCAAAGAAATGAATGCCCCTCCTTTGCAGTGATTTCTTCAACGCCGTGAGCTTGACCTGGTCCTTGATGAAACCGACTAAATGGCTCCATGCCCAACTGTCATCCTTGATCTGCGTATATGCGTGGAAAACCGCGTCGCTTTCGCAGTCGAAGACCTTCTCCACTCTTTTCATACCGCGTTCGGTGAAAACCCACTGAAAGGATGTGCCGACCTTTGCGAGTATGAACCCCTCGGAGATAGGCGCGCTGTCAATCTGATAAGACAGAAAGTTGCAGCCGTTTTCTTCCATCCATGACCTCAAGTCACGGATCGTCCGAAGTTCAGTTGTTGGCTGTTCTGGTTTAAAATCCAAATGATCTGGCCTGTCGGTATTTCACTCAAGAAACGGCGCCGCGACTTGATCATTTTGTATGATCAAACGTTCTATCTCATCTCAGCGCCCGAGAGCAGGCGTTGCTCCTAGAACGCCTGACAACAGCTCTCTCTGGCCCAAGCGGCCATTGGCCCTTAGGTCACTTCAGGTCCGGCGGGATCGCCTCGTTGGTCAGATCGGCGAGGATCTGATCCACCGGCAAAACGCTGGTCTGTTTCTCCCCCAAACGGCGGAGGGTGACCGTGCGGTCCTCCACCTCTTTGCGGCCGATGGCGAGGATGACGGGGACCTTGCCAACGGAATGCTCACGGACCTTGTAGTTGATCTTCTCGTTCCGGATATCGGCCTCAGCGCGGATGCCCGCGTCTTTCAGCATCTGGGTGACTTCCAGCACATACTCGTCGGCCTCCGACACGATCGCGGCCACCACGACCTGACGCGGGGCGAGCCAGAAGGGCATTTTGCCAGCGTAGTTCTCGATCATGATGCCGATGAAGCGCTCGAACGAGCCAAGGATCGCGCGGTGCAGCATGACGGGGCGATGTTTCGCGCCGTCTTCGCCAATATAGTTGGCATCGAGCCGCTCGGGCAGGTTGAAATCCGCCTGGAACGTGCCGCATTGCCATTCGCGGCCAATCGCATCGGTCAGTTTGAAATCGAGTTTGGGGCCGTAGAATGCGCCTTCGCCCGGGTCGATCTCATAATCATTGCGGACGCTGAGAATGGCTTTCTCAAGCGCGGTTTCGGCCTTGTCCCAAACCTCGTCAGAGCCGACGCGGACCTCGGGGCGGGTCGAGAGTTTGATGTCGAAACTCGCAAAACCCGCATCGCGGTAAATGCCGGACAAAAGCTCGATGAAGGCCGCGCATTCCGCCTCGATCTGATCTTCGGTGCAGAAGATATGCGCGTCATCCTGGGTGAATCCGCGCACCCGCATCAGCCCGTGGAGCGCGCCATGCGCCTCATAACGATGGCAGGAGCCGAACTCGGCTAGGCGCAGCGGCAGATCGCGGTAGGATTTGATGCCCTGGTTGAAAATCTGCACATGGCAGGGGCAGTTCATCGGCTTCAGAGCATTGGTGCGTTTTTCATTCGCATGCTCTTCGTCGATCTCCGTGATGTACATGTTTTCACGGTATTTATCCCAATGGCCCGAGGCTTCCCACAGTTTGCGGTCGACGACTTGCGGCGTCTTGATCTCCTGATAACCCGCCTTGGTCAGGCGGCGGCGCATATAGTCTTCAAGCTCGCGATAGATCGACCAGCCATTGGGGTGCCAGAAGACCATGCCGGGCGCTTCCTCCTGGAAATGGAACAGCTCCATCTCCCGGCCCAGGCGGCGGTGGTCGCGTTTCTCGGCCTCTTCGAGGAAAGTCAGGTGGTCTTTCAGCTGCTGCCGGTTTTGGAAGGCGACGCCATAGATCCGCTGAAGCTGCGGGCGATTGCTGTCGCCGCGCCAATAGGCCCCGGCCACGCTCATCAGTTTGAACGCGTCGGCGGGCACCTGGCCGGTATGTTGGAAATGCGGGCCGCGGCAGAGGTCTTGCCAATGGCCATGCCAATACATCCGGAGCGGTTCGTCGCCGGGGATGGCTTCGATCAGCTCGACCTTATAGGGCTCGTTATTCGCCTCGTAGAAGGCGACGGCGCGGTCGCGTTCCCAAATCTCTGTGGTCACCGGGTCGCGGCGGTTGATGATTTCTTTCATCTTCGCTTCGATCACACCGAGGTCTTCGGGGGTAAAGGGCTCTTCCCGGTCGAAATCGTAATAGAAGCCATTGTCGATCACCGGGCCGATGGTGACTTTCACATCGGGCCAGATCTCTTGCACGGCGCGGGCCATGATATGGGCGCAGTCATGGCGGATCAGCTCCAGCGCCGGGGCCTCGTCCTTCATCGTGTTGATGGCGATCTCGGCGTCGGCCTCGATCGGCCAGGCGAGGTCCCAATGGACGCCGTCGACCTGCGCCGAGATGGCTTTCTTGGCCAGCGAGGGCGCAATGCTTTCGGCCACTTCCGCCGGGGTCACGCCAGCGGCGTAGCTACGGGAATTGCCATCAGGGAAAGTCAGGGAAATCTGGGCCATCGGCCGGTCTCCTCATCAGTTTGGCGCCTACGAAACGCCCGGTTGCGGGACAATATGTATATTCCGAGTGAATGCCCTCTGTTGGGCTGCGCGTCAAGGTGCCGGAAAGGTGCGGCGGTTCAATTTGTCGGACCAGAGAAGATGGGCGAGCGAGAGGGCGACACCGGCAGCGGCGGCAAGACCCAGCAAACCGGGGCCAAAGCCGGCCAGGACCAGCCCGCCGATGAAAGCGCCAAGAGCGGTGCCGATATAGACCCCGGCGGCGTTGAGCGACAGGAGCACCGGCGCCTGGGTCGCATCGAGGATGATCAGCCGGACCTGTTGGGCCGCGCCGAAGGACCAACCGATCACCGACCAGATGAGCACGATCAACCCCAAGACCCAGGTATTGAGCGGCAGGATTGAGAAAAGCGGCAACACCGCAAGTTGCGCCAGGCAGAGACCGATCAACGTGCGGGAGGGGCCGAACCGGTCTGACAGGATGCCGCCAATGAGATTGCCAAAGATCGCGCCGATCCCGAAGAGCAGCAGCATGAGGGAAATCCCGTCGCGGCCCAGGCCCTGCACTTGGGCGAGGAGCGGGGTGAAATAGGTGTAGAGCACGAAGATCGCGCCGAGAAATGTCGTGGTAAACAAGACCGAGACCATGATTGGCAGGCTGGTCAGGTTCGCCCGCAGATCGCGCAGTGCCACCGCATGGAAAGGCAGGCCCGGCGGGATCATCCGCCAGAGCAAGATCAGCGCCGGAAGCGACAAAAGGGCGACAACGCCAAAGGCCCATCGCCAGCCGATCGTGTAGGCCAGCCAACTGCCCGCCGGGATGCCGAGGGCCTGCGCCACGGTGATCCCGGCAAAGACCAGGGCGAGGGTTCGGGCGCGTTGATCAGCGGAGACGAGGGTTGCGGCGACGGCGGCGGCGACAGGGGTGATGACGCCCGCCCCCGTGGCGGCAAAGGCGCGGGCCAGATGCAGCGTGGTGATGTCGGGCGCGAGGGCAGAGGCCAGAGAGGCGAGCCCGTAGAGGCTGAACCCCGCGGCCAGCACCCGGCGCCGCCCGATCCGGCCGGTGGCGGCCACCAGAAGCGGCGAGAGGACGGCATAGGTCAGCGCATAGGTCGTCATCAGATTGCCCGCCGCCGCACGGCTGGCACCGAGGTCTTGGGCCAAGGGTTCCAAAATCCCAATGACGAGGAAGGCCCCCATGCCGACAACGAAATTCGCGGCGGAGAGGGACCAGATCACGGTGCGGGAGGCGGTGCTCATCCCCGGGACAGTAGAGACGCCGCGCCCGAGGTCAATTCGGGCGCGGCGTCATTTGGTCAATAGTCTGGGTCAGGCGGCGGCGAAGACCGCGTAGCCCATGATCAAGACGCAGATCCACCCGGCGGTGAACAGGATCGGACGAAGCGGCATGCGCGCGATGCCGGCAATCATCCCCGCCGCATGGAGGACGCGGATCCAGAAAAACGCGATGGCCGTCCAATAGGTGAGGCCGGTGAAGCCGTCGAAACGATCCACCATCAGAACCAGCACCGCGAAGGGCATTGCCTGTTCCAAGAGGTTCAGATGCGCGCGATGGGCGCGCTGCACCCAGGGGCGCAAGCGCCCGATCGTGGCCGGGGTGTCGAACGCGTCCTCTTCGGAGGGATCGGAGCTGATCCCGATAACGTAGGGGATCCACATCGAGGCCGCGAGGATCATCAGGCAGGCAAGAATACCTAATTCGGTGGGAAAGCTGTCCATTTTAGGTCTCCTTACATGGCCATTTTGAGGGCGCTGCCGGTTTCGAGATAGGATTTGAGCGAGGCCGCCAACCGGGCCCAACCTTCGGCAAACCCTTCTTGGCCGGGGGCCATATCGTAATGCTCGATGGTCAGTTTGCAGGTGTCGCCCTGGGCTTCGATCACATAGACCATGTGGCTCGCGGGCGCGTCCGGCCCCATGAACATCGGCTCGAAGGTCATCGCGATGCGGGTTTTGGGGTCCATCTCGGTGGTGACCTGGCGCAGCATCGGGTTGCCATCGGGCAGGATAAACTCGGTCACATTGTCCGGCTTCGCGTCGCCGCGTACGTCGTTGCACATGAAGTGATACATCGCCATTTGATCGGCCTTGGTCAGCGCATCCCAAAGCGCATCTTGCGTGCAGCGGATGAAAGTCTGCATCATGAAATCGGGTTTACCCATTACACTCTCTCTTTCCAGTTTGGCTTTCAGGTCGCTCAACGCACTGGCCTGTGGCTGGAGAAAGGGCGCGACCCAACGGTCGAGCATCTCTTGCAAGGGCAAGGCGTTGAGATAGTGATGTTTGAACCGCCCATGGCGGCGCGTGATGACAAGATGCGCATCTTCAAGCACTTTGAGATGTCTCATGACGCCAAACCGGGTCATGTCCAGCTGCTCCTCCAGATCACTCAAGGATTGCCCGTCTTTGCGGCGCAGACTGTCCATCAGTGCGCGCCGGGTCGGGTCGTTCAGGGCTTTGAAGATCGTATCCATGAGGTCTTTATAGGTGATAAAATAGTCACGTGACAAGATAGTCACCTATTGGATTGTATGACGTGACGGCGTTTTGCGTTGAAAAACGGGGTTTTTCTTGCCTGTTTTCATCGTGCGGTGCAGTAATGACGCCCGAATGAGAAGGGCGTTTTGCGATGACAGATGGTGTGTTCGAGACGGTTCAAAGGCGATGGTTGGCCTATAATCGAATCGCGGGCGACGGGCCGGGCGTGGTGTTTTTGGGCGGGTTCAAATCCGACAAAGAGGGCACCAAAGCCCTGCATCTGGAGGCCTGGGCCAAGGCGGCGGGCCGGGCGTTTTTGCGGTTCGACTATTCGGGCCATGGGACGTCGTCGGGGGAGTTCACTGACGGGTCGATTGGCGATTGGGCCGAGGATGCGTCGGCTGCGATTTTGGGCCTGACGGAGGGGCCGCAGGTGCTGGTGGGGTCCTCGATGGGCGGCTGGATCTCTCTCTTGATGGCGAAACGGCACCCTGAGAAACTGGCCGGGTTGGTGACCATTGCGGCTGCGCCGGATTTCACCGAAGACAGCATGTGGGCAGGGTTTTCCGATGCGCAGAAGGCCGAATTGGCTGAGACGGGCCAGGTGGCTTTGCCCTCGGACTATGGCGAGCCCTATATCATCACCAAACGGCTGATTGAGGAGGGGCGGAGCCAGTTGGTTCTGCGGGAGCCGTTGGCGATCGACGTGCCGGTGCGGATGCTGCAAGGCACGGCAGACGCGGATGTGGAAATGTCGGTGGCGCTGCGGCTGCTGGCGCATCTGGAGGGGCCGGATATTCGGCTGGAGCTGGTCAAAGGCGCAGATCACCGGTTCTCGGATGAGACCTGCCTGGCGCTGATCACGGAGAAAGTCGAGGAGGTTCTGACGCGTGCGTAGTGTCGGCAAATGGCTGGGCCGACTGCTGTTGGCGCTTGTCGTGCTGGTGGGGGCTGTCTGGCTCTTTGGTCCGACCGAACCGGTGGAGCGCGGCGCGCCCTTCGCGGGTGATTTGAGCGACCCGGCGGCGCATTTGGCGGCGCGGGAGGCGGTGTTTGAAGACATCACCCCGGGGGCCGAAGCGCGGATCATCTGGGCTGGCGCGCCGGGCGCGGAGACGCCGCTGACGGTGCTGTATCTGCATGGGTTTTCGGCGACCTCGGAAGAGATCCGTCCGGTGCCCGATAATGTCGCGGATGCATTGGGTGCGAACCTGGTCTATGCCCGGTTGCGGGGCCATGGGCGCGGCGGGGCGGCGCTGGCCGAGGCGACGGCGGGCGCCTGGATCGACGATACCGCCGAGGCCTTGGCCATCGCGCGCGCGGTGGGCGAGGAGGTTCTGATCATTGGCACCTCGACTGGCGCGACCCTGGCGGCGATTGCAATGACCGAGCCGGACATGGCGGAAGCTGTTGCGGGTGTGGCGATGATCTCGGCGAATTTCGAACTGGCCAACCCGGCGGGTGTGCTCTTGGAATGGCCCGCGGCACGGGTTTGGGTGCCCTGGCTCGTGGGCGCCGAGCGCAGCTTTGAAACGTTGAATGACGCCCATGCCGCCTATTGGACCTGGTCCTACCCAACGGTGGCGACCTTGCCGCTGGCGGCGGTGATGCGGGAGGCCCGGGGACGCGATTATTCGACCGTGGAGGCCCCGCTTTTGTCGATTTTCTCCGATCAGGATCGGGTCGTTTCCGCCGCCGCGTCGCGGGACTTTGCGGAGGGGTGGGGCGGCCCGGTGCAGCTTGCGCCGCAGGACCTGCCGGCGGAGGGTGCAGACCCCTATAATCATGTGATTGCAGGCGATGTTTTGAGCCCGGCCATGACCGCAGATGTGACCCAAATCATCCTCGATTGGGCTGCCGCTCAGGGCTTCTAGAGTAGCGTTGTTTTCCGCGCTGCAGCGACGATTTTCTGTCTTTTCCCTTGCCGAAACCGGTTTCGGAGAGAAGGTTCTGAGTCGGGGAGTGAGATCAAATGCCAATCGCAAAGCCACGAGAGCGGGCCGCCAAACGGGTGACGATCAATGATCTGGCCCGGTCCTTGGGCATCGCCAAGGGCACGGTTAGTCGGGCGCTCAATGGCTATCCTGATATCTCCGAAAGCACCCGGGTTCGGGTGACGCGTGCGGCGGAACGCATGGGCTATCGGCCCTTGGCGCAGGCGCAGGCGATCCGCACCGGGCGGGCGCGCTCTTTGGGGCTGGTCTTGAATGCGGGTGGAGATGCTGAGCACCGGCCGTTTCTGACCGATTTCCTCGACGGTATTTCGCGCGCGGCCTCGGAAGAGAGTTGGACGCTGAGCGTCGCCACCGCCCATGACGTCGAGGACGAAGTGGCCACCATGGCGCGGCTGATCGATGAGCGGAAGGTGGATGGGTTCATCTTGCCGCGAACCCGGCTACACGATGCGCGGATTGATTTGTTGCGCGATCTGGATGTGCCGTTTGTCCTTTTTGGGCGCACGGCGGACCCCACCGGCTGCGCCTGGTATGACATCAGCGGTGAAGATGCGATGACCGCCGCCGTGCAGCGGTTGGCCCATCGCGGCCACCGGCGGATTGGCTTCATCAATGGGGCGCTGGAATACACCTATGCCGGTCTGCGCGAAGGCGGCTATCGGGCGGGTTTGGCCGACGCGGGCTTGCCATTTGATCCGGCGCTTATGGTCGATGGCGCGACCACGATGGCCGAGGGTGAGGTTCAGGGTGAGCGCCTGCTGGATCTGGCCGAACCGCCGACGGCGATTGTCTGCGCATTGGATCTGGCCGCTCTTGGGGTTTACCGCGCTGCCGCGCGACGCGGCCTGCGCATTGGCCCCGATCTGGCGGTGATCAGCTATGACGGCATTCCAGAGGGCGCGACGGCGACACCGCCCTTGACCACCTATGCGGTGGATAGCCGGGCCGCGGGCGCGCGGCTTGCCAAGCTTCTCTTCGCCCGCATTCGCGGGACCGATCCAGAACGTCTGCGCGAACTCGCGCCCGCGCGGTTGATTGCGCGGGCGTCGGATGTCGCAGATTTTTATCCGGATCCGGCGGCAGCGCTGGGGCCGGTCCGTAACGAAAACAACCATTGGGAGGATTGAAATGACACTGATGATGAAAGGGGTTCGCGTGGCCCTGATGGCGGCGGTCTCAAGCCTGGCGCTTGGCTCTGTCGCTGCGGCCCAAGACACGATCCGGTTCTGGACGACCGAGGAACAGCCTGAGCGGTTGGCCCGGCAAGAGGCGATGGCCGCCGAGTTTACCGCGGAAAGCGGTATTTCTGTCGAGGTGATCCCGGTCACCGAAAGCGATCTGGGCACCCGGGCCACGGCGGCCTTTGCCGCAGGCGATTTGCCGGACGTGATCTATCACCCGCTGCAATACGCGCTGCCCTGGACCGAAGCCGGCATCTTGGACCCGGACGCGGCCAGCGATGTGATCGAGGAGCTGGGCGAAGACACCTTTGCGCCGGGCGCCTTGAGTATGGCGGCGACCGAAGACGGGTTCGCCTCGGTTCCGGTGGATGGCTGGACGCAGATGATCGTCTATCGCGCGGATCTGTTTGAGGAAAACGGTCTGGAGCCGCCCAACACCTATGCCAATGTGCTGGCCGCCGTTGAGGCATTGCACAATCCGCCGGAGATGTTTGGCTTTGTCGCGGCGACCAAGATCGACGAGAATTTCATGAGCCAGGTTCTGGAGCATGTCTTCCTGGCCAATGGGGTGAGCCCGGTCGGCGCGGACGGGTTCCAAGAGTTGGACGAGGCGGCGACCACAGAGGTGTTGGAGTTCTATGCCGCGATTGTTGAGGCCAGCCCCGATGGAGAGCTGTTCTGGCAGCAATCTCGCGAGCTTTATTTCGCGGGTCGTGCGGCGATGATCATCTGGTCGCCCTTCATCCTTGACGAGTTGGCCGGTCTTCGCGACAGCGCGCCGCCGACCATCACCGACGACCCGACCAGCGGCGAGTTGGCCTCGCGCACCGGCATCGTGACCAACTTTGCCGGCCCATCGAACCCCGATGGCGCGGCCTGGGCCGATATCCGCTATTTCGGGATCACGGCCGATGCTGACACCGATGCGGCGATGGAATTTGTCCAATTCTCGATGGATCAGGGCTATACCGCGACGCTGGCCATCGCACCGGAGGGCAAGTTCCCGATCCGGCGCGGCACGGCGGAGGATCCGACCGCGTTCACCGAAGCCTGGGCGATGCTTGACGTCGGTGTCGACCGCCGCGCGCCTTTGGGCGACCTCTATGACCAAGCGATGATTGACGAGATTGTCGGCGGTTTGGATGTGGCGCAGCGCTGGGGCGTGGCCGATGGCCAGCTTGGTCTGGCCAGCCGGATCGTCAATAGCCAGATCATCAACCGGTTGGTGCGCGAGTATATGGATGGGGTGCGGGATGCCTCGGCCACGGTCGCGTTGATGAATGAGGAGCTGGCGCGGATCGAATGATCCGGGCTTTGCCGATCTGATCAAGCTTTCGGGCGACGCATTGGCCGTCGCCCGGGGCGACCCCTCCCGCTCAATCGGAGACCAAGCTGATGACGACCGCTGTCCCTCCTAAGGGGACCGGCCCCCTTGCGCGCCGCGAAGCGCGCCTGGCCTGGGGTCTGTTGTTCCCGACACTTGCCAGTGTGGCGCTGGTGGTTCTGCTGCCGCTCTTGGCGATCTTCTGGATCAGTTTCAAACCGGTTGGCCTGGCCGATTTGCGGGCCGCAGCGCCAGTGGCGCGCGAAGACCTGCGCGATGCGGATGATGCAGAGCCTTACATCCGCTATCGCATTCGCAACTCCAGCCAAAGCGACCCGATTGAGGCCGTGGTTCTGACCGATCTCATCCCGGATCAAGTCGAGATACTGGAGCTACCAGAGGGGTGCGAGCTGGATGGGCAGGCGCTGACCTGCCGGATCGACCTGTTGGAGCCGGGCGAGCGCCTCACGCTGGAAATTCCCGTCGGGTTGCCCACGGATATCGAGCCGGCGGAAGCGGCGATTGAGGATGGCGAGCCGAGCATCACGGGGTCAGCCGACAATGTGCTGACCAACATGGAATTCACCTTGGAGAATTTCGCCGAAATCTTTGATGCGCGCGAGTTTTGGACCGTCATTTGGGCGACGCTCTTCTATACCGTGTTTGGGACGTTTGGCGCGCTGATCGTCGGGCTTTTCGCGGCGCTTTTGCTCAATAAGAGTTTCCGGGGGCAGGGGGTCCTGCGCGGGCTTTACCTCTTCCCCTATGTCGCCCCGGTGATCGCGGTGGCGTTTTCCTGGGTGATCTTGTTCGACCCCTTCTCGGGCTCGGTCAATGCGTTGCTGATTCAAATGGGCGTGACCTCGCAAGCGATCAATTTCTTCGGCGAGCGCCCCCTGGCGCTGATCATGGTGACGGTGTTCGAGATCTGGCGCTACTTCCCGCTCTCCTTCCTGTTCATCCTGGCGCGGATGCAGTCGATCGACACGGATATGTATGAGGCGGCGGATGTGGATGGCGCCTCGCCATTCCAGAAATTCCGCTATCTGAGCCTGCCGATGTTGATGGGCATCCTCTCGGTTCTGTTCCTGCTGCGGTTCATTTGGACCTTCAACAAATTCGACGACATTTTCCTTTTGACGGGAGGCAATGCGGGCACGCGGACGCTGACGGTGAATGTCTATGAGCAGGCCTTCGCGCTGTCGAATATCGGGGCGGGGGCGGCCGTGGCGGTGGTGATCCTGCTCTGCTTGCTCTGCTTCTCGTGGTTCTTCTTCAAATTCATGTCGAAAGAGGAGGGGCTCTGATGCGGATCTTCTGGAACAGTTATATCACCGGGCCGATCCTGGGCGTCTTGTGGGCCTTCGTGATTGCGACAACTGTCTCGGTCCTGCTCTCTTTCATGACGGGCGAGGCGTTTCGGCCGGGTCTGATCGGCTGCCTGCTTTTGGGTGCGCTTGTCGGGGTCGTTTCGGTCGAGCCGTTTGATCGGCGGCTTCTGGCTGCGGGTGTAGTGCTCTTGACGCTTGCGCTGACCTATACCCCGTTTGGTCCGATCCATGTGGCCGAGACTGTCGGTCTGGGTGGCCATCTGGCGGTGGCGGTCGGGTTCGGCATTGGTCTGGCCTGGCCGATATTGGTGATGTTCGACGGATGCCCCAAGGGCGCCTTGAGCCGGCATGAATGGGAAGAGGCGGTGATCCGGTTTTTGACAGGGTTTGGCTATATCTTCTTCACCGCCGCCGTCGCGATCCCGTTTTATGTGATGGTGATGACCAGCCTGAAGACGCAGGGCGAGTTGATCGCGAACCCGTTGGATTTCACGATTGATCTGAGCCGAGGTTGGGCGTTGCTCAGAAGCTACGAAGAGCTGTTCCGCGATTTCAACTTCGGCAGCTATCTGTGGACCAGCTTTTATATCTCGATCCTGACGGTTCTGATCACGCTGCTCTTCTCGATCCCCGGGGCCTATGCGGTGGCACGGCTGCGGTTTAAGGGGCAGAAATCGCTCTCTCGCTCGATCCTCCTGATCTACATGGTGCCGATGATCGTTTTGGCGCTGCCGATCTATATCGCGTTTTCGATGACCGGCTTGCGCAACTCCATCACCGGGATCGTGATGATCTATCCGGTGACGACGATCCCGGTCGCGCTCTACATGTTGCAGGGCTATTTCCGGGGCTTGCCAGCGGAGATCGAAGAGGCGGGGCTGATGGACGGCCTAAGCCGGTTGCAGGTGATTTGGAAGATCACACTGCCGCTCTCGCTGCCCGCGCTGGCCTCCGTTTCGCTTTATGTTTTCATGATTGCGTGGAACGAGTTCCTACTCGCCTTCATGCTTTTGGATGACCCGTCGAAATTCACGCTCACACGGGGCATTGCCTCGCTCAACTCCTCCGAGATCCCCCGCCAGCATCTGATGGCCGGTGCCGTAATTGCCACGGTGCCGGTGATGGCGCTGTTCCTGGGGTTGGAGAAATTCATGACACGCGGCCTGACCGCAGGCTCAGTCAAAGGATAACCCACGATGATTGCAGAGCAAACTGCCGCGCCCACCGCCCCCTTGGACGACGAGGCCCGGCGCATTTTACGGCTGAATGACAAAGGCGGCTATACGGTGCCGACCGCCGGGCTGTACCCCTATCAGTGGAATTGGGACAGCGCCTTTGCCGGGCTTGGCTTTTCGCGTTTCGACGTGCCGCGCGCCTGGCAAGAGCTGGAAACGCTGATGTCGGGGCAATGGGAGAACGGGATGGTGCCGCATATCCTGTTTCACCGGCCCGACCCAGGGTATTTCCCAGGCGCCGATGTTTGGGGCGCCGAGGGTGCGCCGGGCAAAGGGCCCGGCCGGGTCGCCTCGTCGGGGATCAGCCAACCGCCGGTTGCGGCCAGTTTTGCCTGGCGGATTTATCTGCGAGATCCGGTGCTTGGAGAAGCGCGGCTTCGGGCGATGTTTCCGAAATTGATGGCGTTTCATCGCTGGTTCATCGCGGCGCGTGCCGAGAGCGGCGCTGTGGCAATCACCCATCCTTGGGAAGCGGGCCGAGATAATGCGCCGGATTGGGACGACGCGATGGCGCGGATCGATCCGCAAGGTGTGGCGCCTTACACGCGGCGCGACACCGGCCATGTGAACCCGCGTATGCGCCCGACGAAAGAGGATTACGACCGCTATGTCTGGCTGGTGCAATTCGGGCGCGAGCGGGGCTGGGACGATGCGGCGATTGCGGCGGAAAGCCCGTTTCGTGTGGCGGACCCGACGCTGACCTTCACATTGATGCGGGCGTGTCGCGATCTGCGGGACGCAGCGGTGGTTTTGGGCGAAGACACTGGTGAGATTGAGGCGTGGATTGCCCATCTTGAGGCGGGGGCCGAGACGCTTTGGAACGCGGAGATCGGCGCTTATGATAGCCGCGATCTGCGCAGCGGGGCGCTCACTGGCGTGGTCAGCAACGCGTCGTTCCTGTGTTGGTGGGGCGGGCTTGATGACCGCCGCTCTATCGCCACATTGGCGCGCATTCTGGACGCGGCACCCTATAGCCTGCCCAGTTTCGACCCGGCCCATCCGAAATTCGACCCGTTGCGCTATTGGCGCGGGCCGGTTTGGGGCGTGATGAACATGATCGCGGGTCTGGGCATGGCCGAGCAGGGATTGGCCGAGCAGGCCGCGCGCGTGCGTGCCGATACGGCCCGGCTGATCTCGGAAAACGGATTTGCGGAGTATTTCAGCCCCGAGGACGGCACACCGGCCGGGGGCGCGACATTCACTTGGACGGCGGCGATCTGGCTGGCTTGGGCCTCGCCATCGGCAGCGGAGGGGTAAGATATGGGACAGATCGAGCTGAAAGCGGTCGAGAAATGGTATGGCGAGGCGCAAGTCATCAAGGGCGTCGACCTCGACATTCATGACGGCGAGTTTGTCATCTTCGTCGGCCCGTCCGGTTGCGGAAAATCCACGCTGCTTCGGATGATTGCCGGGTTGGAAGAGACGTCGCGCGGGCAGGTGATCATCGATGGGCGCGATGCGACGGCGGAGCCGCCCTCGAAACGCGGCCTCGCCATGGTATTCCAATCTTACGCGCTCTATCCGCATATGTCGGTGAAGGACAATATGGGCTTCTCGTTGAAAACGGCGGGCGCGTCCAAGGCCGAGCAGGACGAGAAGGTGGCTGAGGCCGCGCGGGCCTTGCGATTGGAGGAGTATTTGGAGCGGCGGCCCAAGGATTTGTCGGGCGGGCAGCGGCAGCGGGTGGCCATTGGCCGTTCCATCGTTCGCGACCCGACGGCGTTTTTGTTTGATGAGCCGCTCTCCAATCTCGACGCCTCGCTGCGGGTGGAGATGCGCTATGAGATCGCCAAGCTGCACCAGTCGTTGGATGCCACGATGATCTATGTGACCCATGATCAGGTTGAGGCGATGACCCTGGCCGACCGGATCGTGGTGCTGAGCGCGGGGCAGATCGAGCAGGTCGGTAGCCCGAAAGAGCTTTACGACCACCCCGCGAACCTGTTTGTGGCGCAGTTCATTGGCTCGCCAAAAATGAACGTCCTGCCCTGCGAGGTGAAAGACAGCGCGTTTTCCCTGCCGGGCGGCGGCGGTGGTGTGGCCACAGGAGCCGAGGGCGGCACGCAACTGGGCATCCGGCCAGAGGCGATTTCCATTGGCGCGGCGGGCTCTGGTCACGTCGATGGAACCGTCGATGTGGTCGAATACCTGGGCGCGGACGCTTATCTGATCATCGATTGCGGGGCCTCGGGCAAACTGACTGTGCGCTCGGACGGGGAGACCACCCTGAAACCCGGCGACGTTGTGGGCCTGGCCTTTGAAGATCGCAAACTGCATTTCTTCAACGCCGACGGGATCGCGCTGCGCTAGATATCACCGGCCCTGTTTGGGGGCTGGTCCGGTGCGGAAGGCCTGCGAGGTTTCGGACACGCAGGGTCTTGATCGGTAGGACTTGTCGTCACATGCGCAACGACCGCCAAAGACGTGCCTGGACCCAGAACGAACTCAACCTATCATGGGCGCGGTTGTGTTCATCGTCTCCGATGTCTCGGCTATCGTGAGCGGTCGCAGAGGTTGCCGCGGGGCGACTGGGAGGCGGGCAAGAAGGAGATCAAGGATATGGCAGCGAAAGAGACCATTCACGTGATCACGCCGGACGGGTTTCAGAGCTATCTGCGAGGCTGGAAGATGTCGCCGGGCCTGGTTGTGGGCGACTTGGTGTTCCTGACCGGCATGACCGGGGCGGGACCCGGCGGCAGTGTCGATCCAGACCCAAGCCGGCAGATCGAGCTTGCCTTTGAGCGGGTTCAGGCCGTGCTGGACGCCGCAGGCGCGCGCATGATCGACCTGACCTCCTATCATGCGGGGTTGCAGGATCATCTCGACGTCTTTCGCGAGATCCGCGGCAGATATGTCACGGAGCCCTATCCGGCCTGGACCGCGATTGAGGTTCAGGGCTTTGTGACACCGGGGACGGTGGTCGAATTGCGGGTTGTCGGGCGGCTTTTCTCGGCTGAAGCCGAATAGGTGCGAACTGGCGGCGGTTGACGTCGAGACTGTCTATGCCAAATTGGCGCCGCCGGGTAAGGGGGCTGCGTCGCCATCTGATGCCGCAGGCGAGGAAATTTAGGCCAGAAGAAGGGGATAGCCCGTGACCGAGCCGTTGGTCTTGTTGCCGGGAATGATGTGCGACGCGCGGTTGTGGTGGCCGCAGATGGCCGCGCTGTCGGGCACGCATGCGCTGCATATGGCCCCTATCAGCGGTGGAGATTACATCGAAGAGATTGCCGCCCAGGTTTTGGCGGGCGCGCCGGAGCGGTTTGCGCTGGCAGGGCTGAGTATGGGCGGAATCGTCGCGATGGAGATTTATCGCCGCGCGCCGGACCGGGTCAGCCGGATCGCGCTTCTTGACACCAACCCATTGGCCGAGACGCCAACCGTGGCCGCCGCGCGGGAGCCGCAGATCGTGGCGGCCAAGGCTGGGCGATTGGTCGAGGTCATGCGCGATGAGATGAAACCGAACTATCTGGCGCCAGGCCCAGGGCAAGACGAGATTTTGGGCTTGGTCCTGGAGATGGCCGAAAGCCTGGGTCCGGATGTGTTTGTGGCGCAGTCGCGCGCGTTGCAGCGGCGGCAGGATCAACAGGCAGTGCTGCGCCGCATTTCCGTGCCGGCGCTTGTTCTCTGTGGTGAATATGATGCGCTTTGCCCGGTCCGGCGGCACGAGTTCATGGCCGATCTGATCCCGCGCGCGACGCTGCAAATCATTGAAGGAGCCGGGCATTTGCCGACCCTGGAACAGCCGATTGCCACCACGCGCGCCTTGCGCACTTGGCTTGAGGCCTAGCCCGCGCGGCCCGCGTTTTTGGGGGCCAAGGTTGGGGCCGCGACCGGTTCCCTCGTCTCTGGGTCGAAGAATGGCGTGTCGCGCCAGCGACCTGAGATCAGCGCCGCCCCGGCTTTGATCATCAGGCTGATCACGGGTCGGGTGATGTTCTTATGCCGGGTTTTCCCGTCTGCGGTGGGCAAGAAGGTATGGCCGACCACGCGGCCTAGGGCCTCGGGCCTGTCCACATTGCGGGTCAGCACCGTGGCAAAGGCGAACCGGGGCGTATTGGGCGAGTTGAAAAGCGGCGTGTCGCAGCATTTCGCATACCAGCGATAAGCGCCCTTGGGCGAGAGCGTTAGGAGCGCCAGATGCTCCTTACCACTGTCGATTTTGATATGGTCCGGGGTGGTCTGAAACAGATCAACCCCGTCTTGCTGATTGGCCTCGATACCGAAATGGACCAGCGTCCGCACGCAATCGGCGCAATGGCAAACGATATGATTGCCGCCGCGCGGGCTCGCATGTGTCACATGGCCGTTCAGCGTCCCGCAGCGGCAGGAGAAGCGGAGATCGGCCATGGCAAAGCTCCTCTATTCGGCGGCGATATCCTTGCTCTGCGCGTCTTTGACCGGCGCCTTTGGCACGTCGCAATTGGCGTCGATGAAATCGAGCACCAGCGGTCGGATTTTGTTGCGCCAGCTTTTGCCCGCGAAGATACCATAATGGCCCGCGTTCGGCTCGATATAATTGGCCTTTTTGCTGTCGGGCAGGCCGGTGCAGAGATCCAGTGCGGCGACACATTGGCCCGGCGCAGAGATGTCGTCTTTGCCACCTTCGACCGTTTTCACGGCAACCGTGGTGATTTTGCCGATATCCACCTGCTTGCCCGCGACGGTGAAGCGGTTCTGCGCAATTTCAAGGCCTTTGAAAATCCGCTCGACGGTGGAGAGATAGAACTCCGCCGTCATGTCCATCACGGCGAGGTATTCGTCGTAGAACTTGTTGTGCTTGTCATGGTCCGAGGCCGCGCCTTTGGCGACCTTCATGATCTGGTTGCTGAAGGCTTTGGTATGCTTTTCGGCGTTCATCGCCATGAAGCTGGCGAGCTGCTGCAGGCCGGGATAGACCATGCGCCCGGCACCGGCATATTTGAAACCGACCCGTTGTAGAACATGGCGCTCAAGCTGCCCCATGGTGACGCGATTGCCGAAATCGGTGACGTCCGTTGCTGCTGCATCAGGATCAACCGGGCCGCCAATCAAGGTGAGCGTGCGGGGCTGCGCTTTGGGGTCTTCTTCGGCCAGATAGGCCGTGGCGGCGAGCGCCAGAGGCGCGGGCTGACAAACCGCGATCACATGGGTGTCGGCGCCCATTTCGCGCAGGAAATCAACCAGGTAAAGCGTGTAGTCTTCGATGTCGAATTTGCCGACACTGACCGGAATGTCACGCGCATTGTGCCAATCCGTGATATAGACGTCACAATCGGGTAAGAGGCTGAGCACGGTAGAACGCAGAAGGGTCGCGTAATGGCCAGACATCGGTGCAACCAGCAAGACCTTGCGGCCCGTCGGCGCGCGGCCTTGCACATCGAAGCGGATCAGATCGCCGAACGGGCGTTCGACAACCGTTTCGATCGAGATCGAGTGGTCGCGCCCATCATCGCCGGGGATCGAATAGATGCCCCAGTCAGGCTTGGCGACCATCCGCGCGAAGCTGCGCTCCATAACCTCGCCCCAGGCGGCGGTCATCTGGATGGCGGGATTCGCGAGAATGCCAAGCTGCGGATAAGAGCACATCGCGCGCGCGGTCGAGCCCATCCACTGGTTCGTCACCCGCACAGATTCCATAAAATCATAGGTGAGAAGGTATCTCATACTGCTCTCCTGAGTCGCATATCCCGGCACCTTATGGCCCCGGGTCTATTCGTCGCTTTGCCCCCTCACCGCGGCAACGCTATGAATGCAAATGCAGCATTTGAGGGGTAAAAGCAAGCAATGTCCGAGACAGAAGGGGAGGAAGGGCAGTTGGGCGAGAACCTTGATCGGCTGAACGAGAACCTCAAAAAAATGGAAGAATTGAGCAAGCGCATGGTCGCCGCGATCAGTGCGCGGGAACCGGGCGATGCTGGGCTACAAGGGCCGGGGCAAGACCTCTATTTGAAGGCTGGCGCCGCCTATATGCACGACATGCTGAACAATCCCGCCAAGCTGATGGAGCAGCAGGTGCAGTTCTGGGGTCAGACGCTGACCCATTTCATGGAAGCGCAGCAGGAGCTGGCCAAGGGGCATTTGGCCGCGCCCGAAGATCACACGCCCGATGACCGCCGGTTTTCCAACCCGATGTGGAAGACCCACCCCTATTTCAACTTCATCAAACAGCAATATCTGATCTCGTCAGCCGCGATCGAAGAGGCGGTGCATGAGCTTGATGGGCTAGACGCGAAAGACAAGCAGCGGGTCGAGTTTTTCTCGAAGCAGATCATCGATCTGTTCTCCCCGACCAATTACTTGGCCACCAACCCCGATGCGTTGGAACGCGCGGTGGAAACCGAGGGGCAGAGCCTGGTCGATGGGCTGGAAAACCTGGTCCGCGATATCGAAAGCCACCATGGCGAGGTGCTGCCCACGCTGGCCGATCCCAATGCGTTCAAGGTTGGGGAGAATATCGGCACGGCAGAGGGATCGGTGGTGTTCCGCAATCGGATGATGGAGTTGATCCAATATGCGCCGACCACCGAGAAGGTGCATAAGACGCCGCTGGTGATCTTCCCGCCCTGGATCAACAAATTCTACATCATGGACCTGAAACAGCAGAACAGCCTGATCCGCTGGATCGTGGATCAGGGCTATACGCTTTTTGTGGTGAGTTGGAAGAACCCCGATGCGAGCTATGCCGATGTGGGCATGGAGACTTATGTCGAAGAGGGCTATCTCGAAGCGATCCGGGTGACCAAAGAGATCACCGGGGAGAAGCAGGTCAACACCATCGGCTATTGCATCGCCGGGACGACCTTGAGCCTCACCCAGGCGCTGTTGAAGAAACGCGGCGATAAATCGATCAAATCCGCGACCTTCTTCACCATGCTGTCGGATTTCTCTGAGCAAGGGGAGTTCACGGTCTTTCTTGACGATGATTTTGTCGATGCGATCGAACGGCAGGTTGCGGATGAAGGCATTTTGGACAGCTATTACATGTCCAAGACCTTCAGCTTTCTGCGCGCCAATGATCTGGTCTATGGCCCGGCTGTCCGCAGCTATATGATGGGCGAGGCGCCACCGGCGTTTGACCTGCTTTATTGGAATGGGGATTCGACCAATCTGCCAGGGCGTATGGCGGTGGAATATCTGCGCGAGCTTTGTCAGGGCAATGCGATGGCCCAAGGTGGCTATCAGATGCTGGGCGAAACCCTGGAGCTGTCGGATGTCACCGTGCCGATTTGTGCGATTGCCTGCGAGACCGATCACATTGCGGCCTGGAAAGACAGTTTCCGAGGCGTGACGCAGATGGGATCGAAGGACAAGACGTTCATCCTTTCGGAATCCGGCCATATCGCCGGGATCGTCAATCCGCCGTCGAAAAAGAAATACGGCCACTACACCAACCCCGAGGTCAACGGCACAGCGGAGGCCTGGCAGGAAGCCGCAAGCTATAACGAAGGCTCGTGGTGGCCTCGGTGGGAGGCCTGGTTGAAGAAGCGGTCAGGCGCGCAAGTTGCGGCCCGAATCCCAGGTGAGTCGGGCTATGACGTTTTGGTGGCCGCGCCTGGAACCTATGTGTTGGAACGCACAAGCGACTGATTTTCCTTACGTAACCCTCTCTGATGCTGCGGTGCAGAAAAAGCTTGCAATGCCGCGCTGCAGCATCTATATATTTTGCATCCGCAGCAAAGCGCCCCAGCCCCCCCGGGGATGATTAGGAGAGAGACCAATGGCCAAGACCAACGACTTCACCAAATACATGAGCGAAATGATGTCCGCATATCCGATGGACATGTCCGCCATGAACGACGCGTTCAAAACCTCTGCCGCAGTTGGCGAGAAAATGTCGAAAGTGGCTCTGGAAGCCGCTGAGAAATCCACCGAGATTTCGTCCAAATGGACCAAAGACACCATCGCCAAAATGGGCGACGTGGCCGCCGTCAAAGACGAGCCCACCGACTACACCAAATCGCTGACCGATTTCGCGTCGGCTCAAGCGGAAATGGCTGCTGAAAACATGGCCGCTTTCGCTGAAGTTGCGAAAAAAGTGCAGATGGAAACTGTCGAGCTGATGATGGCTGCTGGCAAAGAAGCTTCCGAAGAAGCAACTGCCGCTGTCAAAAAAGCCACCTCCGAGGTGACGACTGCCGCAAAAAAAGCGACCGCTAAGTAAGCGACCGCTTTAAACGCATCATGCCGATGTCCTCCCCATTGGCGTGACTTAGAAAGGGTGGGTCCGTCCGTGGCCCGCCCTTTCGCGTTTTCGTGCATGCGCCGAGAATGATTGCATTTTCGCTGCAAGCGCGTAGGCTTTCCTTTGCTGCACCGCAGGGAAGGAATTTTGGTCATGGCAAAAGACGCGGAACCGCTTTTGATCAAGCGCTATGCCAGTCGGCGCCTCTATAATACCGAGACATCGGACTATGTGACGCTGGAAGATATCGCCGGATTCATCCGCGATGGCCGCGAGGTGAAGATCGTGGATCTGAAGTCCGGGGACGAGTTGACCCGGCAGTATCTGCTTCAAATCATTGCCGAACATGAAAGCCGGGGTGAGAATGTCTTGCCTCTTGGTGTGTTGACCGATCTGGTCCGGAGCTATCAATCGCAAACCCAGAGTGTGGTGCCTGATTTCCTGGCGATGTCTTTTGAGATGTTGAAGGATGGTCAGTCGAAAATGGTCGAGAATATGGCCGCGATGAACCCAATGGCCAAGATGCCCGGGTTCGAGGCGATGCGCGCGCAGCAAGAGGCGTTTTTCAAAGCGATGACTGGCGGCTTGGGCAATCAGTGGAGCGGCCCGACCACAGATGACGATGAGGAAAGCGACGCGGCGCCCGAGGAAGAATTGGACGAGATCAAGAAGCAGTTGGCGGAACTGCAGGCGAAACTGTCGAAGCTTTGACTGCGCGCGTTGACCTAGCCCACCTCCGCAAAAACCTGAGTCAGCGCCGCATTTAGCTTCTCGAACATCTCATCCATTTGATCGTTCGTCAGGATAAACGGCGGGCAGAGTACCACCGATTGTCCAAGCGGCCGACAGATCAGCCCATGATCCGTGCAGGTATTGGCGATGCGTTCGCTGACCGAGAGATGCCCCTCGAACGGTGTTTTTGTTGCGCGGTCCCGGACGGCTTCCAGGGCCCACATATAGCCGATGCCGCGCAGCTCACCGATATTGGGGTGTTTCGCGATCTCCGCCAGCCCGGCCTGCATTCGTGGCGCACCGGCGCGGACTTGATCCATCAAGCCCTCATTCAGGATCACATCAATCGCTTTCAATGCCACGGCACAGCCGACCGGGTGGCCTGAGGCGGTAAACCCGTGTGGGAATTCTTCGATCTGATCAATGGCCGCTTGCAGCCTATCGGTCAGGTCCGGCCCCAAGATCACCGCGCCCATCGGGAAATACCCGGCGGTGAGGTTTTTCGAACTGATGATCGCATCAGGCATGAAATCATAGGTCACTGACCCCCAGGCCTCGCCCGTGCGCCCAAAGCCGCAGATCACTTCATCTGCGATCAGCGGGATGCCATGGCGTTTCAGCACCGGTTGGATCGCCTGGAAATACCCCGCTGAGGGCGGGATGACGCCGCCCGCGCCCATCACGGGTTCGGCGAAGAACCCGGCGATTGTGTCGGCCCCCTCGCGCTCGATGACTTCCTCCAACTCGGCGGCCATACGGTCCGTGAACTCTGCTTCGCTCTCGCCCGGCTTCCCCTCCCGCCAATAATGCGGGCAGGTCAGGTGGAGGAACCCCTCAAGCGGCAGGCCAAAGACCTCGTTATAGGGTTTGCCCGTCATGGAAGACGCCGCGACTGTCACCCCGTGATAGCCGTTCCAGCGGGTCAGGATCTTTCGCGCCTCTGGCCGCCCCTCGGCCCGGTTCAGGAACCACAGCATCTTGACCATGGTATCATTCGCCTCGGACCCGGAATTGGTGTAGAACACCTTGCCCCGCGCGAAGGGGGACACGTTTACCAGGGTTTCCGACAGTTCCACGGTCTGGTCCGACATCCGGCCAAAAAACGCGTGATAGCCGGGGAAACGGTCATATTGCGCCTTGGCGGCCTCGGCCAATCCCTGGTGATCGAAGCCCGCGACCATATTCCAAAGGCCGGAATTGCTGTCGAGATATCGTTTGCCATTGGTATCAAACACATACGGGCCTTGCCCATGGGTCAGCACCACCGTGCCACGCTCAGCGACCGAGGGCAGATCGGTGAAGCCGTAAAGCGAGTATTGCGCGGCGCGCGCTTCCCAGGAATTCGGCGTATGGGTTTGCATCGGGCGCACCTCTGTAGAAACGGATCGGGCGGAGGCTACGCCTCCGCCCGACCGGCTGCAATCGTTGTTCTGTCGGGCTTAGGTGCCGTAGGCGCGGGTTTCGCCCATCACATCTTCGGCGGCGCCAAGAAGCGCGTCGATGATCACATCCAGCTCCGCTTGTTTCAGCCGGGCGGGCAGCCGGACGTCGCAGGCCCGCATCAACATGGCGCGGGTCTGTGGTAGGTCGGGCGTCTCGCCGGGAATAAAGCGCCAGTTCCAGAACGCCCGCGCATTGTCGGTCGAGAGGCCGAAAACCTGAACCTTCACGCCGCGCGCCGCCGCCGCCTCCGAAAAGGCCCGGGCGTCAGCATCGTTTGCGACACCCTCAAGGTTGAATTGGATCGAATCCGGCGCGCGTTCTTCCTGGGGCAGGGCGTCCGGCACCTGCAGCCAGGGCGAGCTGTTCAACGCCGCGGCGACATAATCATGGTTTGATCGACCGTCCCGCACGCGCCGCGCCACTTCGGGCAATTGCGGGCGGATCACCGCGGCAGAGAGGTTCTGCATCCGCAGATTGTAGAGTGGCAGCTCGTTTTGCCAGCGCGCGAAGGCCTCTTGCAGAACGTCGTGTTTCTTCCAGTTATGCTCATAGGCCCCCGACATGATCACCGCGCGGGCGATCAGATCGGCATCATCGGTGATCATGATCCCACCTTCGCCAGCATTCACCAGCTTGTAGGATTGGAAGCTGAAACAGCCGACACGCCCGATTGTGCCCACTTTGCGCCCGCCCCAAACGGTGCCAAGCGAATGGGCGGCATCCTCGATCACCGGAATGCCTGCGGCATCGCAAAGCGCCATGATGGCGTCCATATCAGAGGTGTGGCCGCGCATATGCGAGATGATGACAGCGCTGGCCTCGGGCAGTTTGGCCTCAAAATCCGCCATGTCGATGCGGTAATTCTCGCCGACTTCCACCAGAACCGGTTGGCAATTGGCATGCACGACCGAAGACGGGACAGCGGCAAAGGTGAAGGCCGGGATCAGCACTTTCGCATCGCGCGGCAGGTCCAGCGCGCAAAGCGAGAGGAACAGCGCGGCCGAGCAGGAGGACACCGCCAGGGCGTATTTCGTGCCCATCAAGGCGGCAAATTCCTGCTCCAGCAGGGTCACGGGCGCATCGGACGCGGCGGTATAGCGGAACAGGTCACCAGATTGCAGCAACCGGTCGATCTCGGCGCGGGCCGCCTCGGGGATCGGTTCGGCGTCATACACATTGGGGGCGAGGGCCATCATTTCACCTTTTTGAAAACTCTCATTTCAGAAAACTTTACATCGTAACGAGATTGAAGGCTAGAGTCCTGTGCACGCCAGAGCCAGGTTTTCGGCGATTAGATGCCCAGTTTGTCCCGCAAGGCGAACCAGCGCATCGCCATGGCCAAAAGCGGCCATCTGAGTGCGGTGCCGCCGGGAAAGCGCGGCGATGGCACGCGCGCCATCAGGTCGAAACTGGCACTATCGCCTTGGATCGCATCGGCAATCATTTTGCCCGCCAAGGTCGCCATGGCCACACCGTGGCCGGAATAGCCGGAAGCCGTCCAAAGGCCCGGTTCAGGCGCGGCAAAGACCGGCATGCGGTTCATCGTGATCGCCAGCGTTCCGCCCCAGGCATGGGTGATACTGACATCGGCCAGATGCGGGAAGGTCTGCGCCAGCGACTTGCGGACCAGGGCCGCGATGTCGCGCGGGAAGCGATAGCCATAGGTTTCGCCGCCGCCGAAGAGCAGGCGATTGTCAGGCGTGGTGCGATAGTAATTCACCACGAATTTGCTGTCTGCGACACAGACCCGTTTGTGCAACGCGGCCCCTTCGGGCAGCGGCTCTGTCGCGATAATGAAATTGTTAATCGGCATGACGCGGGCCGCGGTTTGCCCATGCAGCCGCCGGAGATAGCCGTTGCAGGCCAAGACCACCTGATCCGCGATCACCCGCCCTTTATCGGTGGTCACCAAGCCGGGGGCGGCGCGATGGACCCGACTGGTTTCATGAATCGTGACACCCGCCGCCGCGGCCATCCGGGCCAGCCCAAAGGCATAGGCGAGCGGGTTCAGGTGGGCCGAGCCATGGTCGAGCAGGCCGCCTGCATAGACATCCGTGTGAAGCACTCGACCAAGCGCATCGCGGTCAAGGAATTCCAGCTTGGAATAGTCATAGTGCTCTGCCAAGTGTTCGGCATAGGCACGGGTTTCGGCGGCTTCATCGTCCCACCAATCGGCATGCAGCGCGCCAGGTTGGAGATCACAATCGATCTCTCCATCGGTCACCAAATCATGGACGGTCTGGACGGACGCCAGCGCAAGCCGCCAGAGCTTCGCCGCGTCATCAGCGCCGACCATGCGTGCCAATGCGATCTGGTCAAGTCGCTGACCGCCCAGAACCTGGCCACCATTTCGCCCCGATGCGCCAAAACCCACACGATGGGCTTCCAGCAGGACCACCTTTCGCCCGGCCCGTGCCAGATGCAACGCAGTGGAAAGGCCGGTATAGCCACCCCCCACCACGCAGACATCTGCGCGCATTTCGCCCCTGAGTTCCGGAAAGGGAGGCAAGGGTGGTGTGACCTCGGCATACCAGCTTGGGGGGTACTGCCCGGCGCGATCATTGGCGTAGAGCAGGTTCATGCGGTCACACGTTCAAGAGCAGATGCTCCCGTTCCCACGGGCTGATCACTTGGAGAAACTCTTTGTATTCCAAGGCCTTCACGGCGGCATAGACGCGGCAAAACTCGGGATGCAATACGTCGGCCATCGCCGTGTTCGCCTCAAACAGTTCTAGGGCGGCATGAACCCCCCTTGGGATCGCATCATCGGCGTCATACGCGTCGCCCTTGCATTCCGCGCGTGGTGGTTGCCCTTCGACGAGGCCCAGATAGCCGCAGGCCAGCGAGGCGGCGATGCCCAGATACGGGTTGCAATCCATCCCGGGCAGCCGGTTTTCAACCCGTCGTGCGCCTGGGTCAGAGATCGGGATGCGGATGCCGGTGGTGCGGTTATCATGGCCCCATTCCAGGTTAATCGGGGCGGCGAAATCCGGCACATAGCGCCGATAGCTGTTCACATAAGGCGCAAGCAGGGCGATGACGGAGGGGAGGTGCCGCTGCATGCCAGCAATGAACTGCCCAAATGCGGGCGTCTCCGCGCCGTCACGGGCCGAGAAGATATTGGCCCCGCTCTCGGTATCCACAATCGAATGGTGGATATGCATCGCGCTGCCTGGCTCGCCCTCAATCGGTTTCGCCATGAAGGTGGCATAGCAATTGTGGCGCAGCGCGGCCTCGCGGATCAGCCGTTTGAAAAAGAAAATCTCATCGGCTAGGCGGACCGGGTCGCCATGGCGCAGGTTCAACTCGATCTGCCCCGCGCCGCCCTCTTGCAGAATGCCGTCGATCTCAAGGCCCTGCGCTTCGGCAAAATCATAAATGTCGTCGATCACCGGCCCGTATTCATCCACGGCAGACATGGAATAAGCCTGCCGGGCGGCGGCGGGGCGGCCCGAGCGGCCCATGGGCGGCTTGATCGCTTGGCCAGGGTCGGTGTTGGGCGCGACCAGGAAAAACTCCATCTCGGGTGCCACAACCGGCTGCCAGCCCTTCGCGTTATAGAGCGCAACAACTCGTTTCAGCACATTGCGAGGCGCAAAGGGGACCGGCTGCCCCTGTTGGTCGTCGATGTTGTGGATGACCTGCAACGTCCAATCGGCGGTCCAAGGGGCCGGTGTGGCGGTGTTGAAATCAGGCGTTAGCACCATATCCGGTTCGGTATATCCGCCCGGCACCGTATCGATCCAATCGCCCGTAATCGTTTGGAAAAAGATCGAATTCGGCAGGTAGAAATGGCTTTGCTTGGCAAACTTCGCGCCGGGCATTGCCTTGCCGCGCGCAACGCCGGCGAGGTCCGAGACGATGCATTCCACCTCGTCCAGCACCCGGCCTTCAAGATAGCGCTGTGCGGTCTCGGGCAGTCTTTCTAGGAAGTCACGCATCGACCCGCGCCTTGGTAAGCACCGAGACCAGCAACGTGGTCAAAGCTTGCGTATCGACCGGTTGGTCCAGGCCCGCCCGCGCGCCGTCGAGCAGCGGCTCGGGCACGATACCTTTGCCACGGGTGGCGATCAGTCCCGCAATGGCGCCTGCGTCGAATTCCGGATGCGGCTGCACCGTCAAAATCTTGTCGCCATAAGCCAAGACGGCATTGGCGCAGAAATCGGAACTGCCACGAACTTCGGCACCGTTTGGCAGATCAACGACCTGATCTTGATGCCAGGCGTTCAGATGCACGGTCGTGCCGTCCACCTCATAGGCCTGCCGCCCGACGGACCAGCCGCCTGCGAATTTCTCCACCGTACCGCCAAGCGCTTGCGCGATGATCTGATGGCCGAAACAGATGCCCACCATCGGTTGATCGGCGTCGCGAATGGCCCGGATCAGGTTTTCCAGTGGCGGGATGAAGGGGTGATCTTCGTAAGCGCCATGTTTCGAGCCGGTGACGAGCCAGGCATCGGCGGCTTCGGGTCCGTCGGGGAAATCCATATCGACCACATCGAAGACCCGGAATTCGAATCCATGCCCGCTTAGAAGCCGTTGGAACATATGTTCAAAATCGCCGTGGCTGGGCTGGAGTTCGTCGGGCGCGTGGCCGGTTTGCAGAATGCCGATGATCATATGCGTGCTCTTTACGATAGGTGGCCAAAAGCTACGCGGGCGGGCGCGGCGCGGCAAGGGGCGTCACACCGTGTCGAGATAGAGCGCGGTCAGCGTTTCGGCGTCGAGATCGGCGGTTTTGCGGAGCTCTTGGCGTTTGGTGCGGGTGAAGGCGTCGATCAGTTCCGGCGCGAAGATCCGGGCGATCTCGGGCGCGCTGGCAAAACTGTCGATGGCCTCGGGCCAGTTTGTCGGCAGGTTGGGTGGCACCAGATCATAGGCATTGCCGCTGATCGGGGCGGGGGCCGTGGCTCCGTCTTCGATCCCATTGAGTGCGGCGCCGAGAATGGCCGCGAGGAATAGGTAGGGGTTAATGTCGCCACCCGCGACGCGATGTTCGATCCGCCGCGCAGCGGGGGCACCGCCGGGGATGCGCAGCGCCGTGGTGCGGTTTTCATATCCCCAAGCGGCGGCAATCGGAGCATGGGCACCCGGTGTGAAACGGTCATAGCTCGACCGATGCGGCGCAAAGATCAACATCGCGCCCGCCATCGCGGAAAGGCATCCAGCGACGGCATGATGCAGCATGGGCGCACCCTCGGCAGTGCCATCATCGAAGATGTTTCGCCCGGCGGCGTCGAGGATCGAAAAGTGACTGTGCAGCCCGTTGCCGGAGTGATCGGGATAGGGCTTGGCCATGAAACTGGCGGCAAAGCCGTGTTTTCGGGCCAGACCCTGCGCCAGAAGCTTGAAGAGCCAGGTGTCATCGGCGGCTTTCAACGCGTCCGCCTGATGCATCAGATTGATCTCGAACTGTCCCGGTCCGGCCTCCGAGATCGCGGTGTCGGCGGGGATGCCAATCGCGGCGCATCCGGCATAAAGGTCAGTGAAAAACCCGTCGAACGCATCAAGCTCGCGGACCGACAAGACATCGGCTTGATGCCGCCGTTTCCCCGAGCGGGGACTCTCCGGCGCGCGGAGGGTCGGGCCGCTATCATCGACCAGATAGAACTCCAATTCGGTGGCAACCACAGGGGTCAGGCCACGCGCGGCGTAGCGCTCCAGCACCTGCGCCAAGGCCTGGCGCGGATCGCCGAGATAGGGCGCGCCGCTGTCGTCAAACATCCAGATCGGGATCAAGGCGGTGGGTGTGTCGAGCCAGGGCATCGGCACCGGACCGCGCCCGGTTGGCAGGAGGAGGCCATCGGGATCGCCGGCTTCGAAGACCAAGGGGCTGTCCTCAATATCCTCCCCCCAAATATCGAGATTGAGGATCGAGAAGGGAAAGCGCGTGCCCGTTTGATCCAGCTTCTCAGCCGCCGAAACCGGCATGCGTTTGCCGCGCGCCTGACCGTTCAGATCGGCGGCGGCCACGCGCAGGGACTGGGTGCCGTCGGGCAGGGTGCTCATCGGATCAGATTGGGACGGAACCGCATCCGCGCGCGGTTTTCCACCGGCAGATGACGGTTCAGACGTCGGTTGATCGCCCCGAAGAGCAAGATGATGCACAGCGTCAGGATCACAAAATACCCCGCCACGATCGGGTAGGGGATGAAGGGGTTGAACGTCCGATCCGCAAAATACTGCGCATAGTAGAGCGCGTCGCCCTTTTGCTGGAAGGCGGGGAAGCCGGAGAAATAGACCAGTGTCGTGGCGTGGAAGAGGAAAATCGCCTCATTGGTGTAAGACGGCCAGGCCAGGCGCATCGTGGTCGGAAACACCACCCGGCGGAAGCGTTTCCAGCCGGTCAGGCCATAGGCATCCGCCGCTTCCAGATCGCCCTTGGGCACCGAGCGGAGCGCGCCATAGAATATCTCGGCGGCATAGGCGGAGGTGTTGAGGAAAAGGACGATCAGCGCGCCGAGCCAGGCCCGCGCGAGCCAGCGGGTCTCGGCTTCGACCACCACGCCGAACAGCTCGAACTCGACGCCAACGCGCGGCAGGAGCACGAAGGTTTCATAGGCCAAGAAGAACTGAATGAAGAGCGGTGAGCCCCGGAAGACGAAGATGAACCATTCCGCCGGTTTGCGGATCAACCTCGGGCGGCTGTTCTTAGCCACGGCGAGGGCGACGGCCAGAAAGAACCCCGAGGCCAAGGCCAAGGCGCCGAAATAGACATTCCAGATCATGCCAGAGGCGATCAGGGTGAACTGTTCGCAGAGCGTGATGTCGCCGCGGGGCAAGAGCCGCTCGCCATAGCCGAGGCTGCGCAACCCGTAATCCTGGATCGTCTGCCAACAACTCATGCCGCGACCTTCCGCTGATCTTCGCCAGCCATGGTGGCCTGTCCGCGTGACAGGCGCGTCGTGAGACGCCCAAGCGCAATCTCGGAGACGCGGGTCATCGCGAGGTAGAACACCAGAAGTCCGAGGAAGTACCACAGCCGCCAGTCGCCATGCGGGTATTGAAAGGCAGAGGTGCGAGACCCGCCCAATTCACGGGCCCAATAGACGATGTCTTCGACACCGAGCAGGAACAAGAGCGGCGTGGCCTTGATCAGGATCATCCAGAGATTGGAGAGGCCCGGCAGCGCGTAAATCCACATTTGCGGCACCAGAATGCGCCAGAAGGTCTGCCGCCGCGACATGCCGTAGGCTTCGGCTGTCTCAAGCTGCGCTCTCGGGACGGCGCGCATGGCGCCGAAAAGCACATTGGCGGCGAAGGCCCCGAACACGATGGAAAATGTGAAGACCGCAATCGCGAAGTTATAGGCCTCATGAACCCATTGCGGCGAGGCGTTTTGTGGGATTTTTGCGGCATCGCAGACCAGGAAATTCGCACCCTGGCGGATCGGGTCGGTCCAGTCGGGGCAGACCGCCTGATGCTTCAACCATTCCAAGCCTTGGTCGAGGGCGATCACGAAGAACAGGAAGAAGGCGATATCCGGCACGCCGCGCACCATGGCCGTGTAGATTTTGCCCAGCCATCTGAGCGGCGGGATGTGAGACCGGGAGGCCATCGCGCCCAGAAACCCGAAGGACAGGGCCACAGGCGCCGTCACGGCGAGCAGAAACAGAACCGTCAGAAAGCTTTGGTAGAACCGAAAATGCACCCCATTGGTGAGGTAGCAGGAAAACCAGCGGAAGGTCTCCAATGTGCTTGGGTCTTCGCAGAATTCGAACATTGCGCCTCGGCGTCAGGGCGAAACCCGCCCGGAGGATGCAAAACGGGCGCCCCTGGGAAGGGACGCCCGATCTGTGATTAGAAGGTTTCGGCGTCTTCGCCGAACCATTCGATGATCAATGCGTTGAGCGAACCGTCGTCTTTCATCGACTGAATCGCGACATTGAGGGTCTCCCGCAATTCGGTGTCGGTCTCGCGCAGGCCCAGGCCAATGCCACCGCCCAATTGCACCGGATCGCCGATGATCATCAGGTCCGAATCTTCGGCGGCGATCGGCAAGAGGAAATCGCCATCGGCGAAAACCGCATCGGCCTCGCCATTGCGGACGGCGGCGACGGTTTCATCCGGGGTCGCGAATTCCAGCAAGGTCGCGCCGCTTTCCGCGATGTAGCCGGCCTGGATCGTGTTGGTCTGCGCCGCGACCACGACGGAGGTCAGATCGACATCTTCGTCCATCCCCATGAAGAGCGACGAGGCGGGCGGGAAGTAGTTCTGCGTGAAGTCGATCACTTCATCCCGCTCGGCCGTGATGCTCATCCCGGCAATGATCGTGTCGTAATTGCCCGAGGTCAGGTTCGGGATGATCGAGTCCCATTCATTGGTGACCCATTCGCAGGTCAGTTCGGCGCGGGCGCAAAGCTCATCGCCAACAGCGCGCTCAAAGCCATCGATCTCGCCATCGTCATTGATGAAGTTGTACGGAGGGTAAGCGCCCTCGGTGCCCATGCGGACCACGTCTTGGGCCAGCGCGCCACCGGCGGTCACCGCCAGAATGGTTGCGGAAAGAATAAGTGTTTTCATTGGTTTACTCCCTGGTTGGTATCGCCTCAGGCGGCTTGGCCGTGGCTGAGGAATTGCTGAAGACGCGCGGATTTCGGCGCGCCGAAAAGCTGCTCGGGCGGGCCTTCTTCTTCGATTTGGCCCTCATGCAGAAAGATAACATGGTCTGAGACATCGCGGGCCAGCCGCATATCATGGGTGACCAATATCATTGTGCGGCCCTCGGCGGCGAGGTCTTTGATGACTTTCACCACCTCCTGCTCAAGCTCAGGGTCGAGCGCCGAGGTTGGTTCGTCAAACAAAAGCGCCCGAGGTTGCATGCAGAGGGCGCGGGCGATGGCGGCGCGTTGTTGCTGCCCACCGGAAAGCTGCGCGGGCCAGGCGTCGCATTTTGCGCCGATCCCGACCTTGTCGAGCAACATCCGGGCGCGGGCCTCAACCTCGTCTTTGTCTTCGCCCAAAACGGTGACCGGTGCCTCCATCACATTCTGCAAAATCGACATATGCGACCAGAGGTTGAACTGCTGAAACACCATGCTGAGATTGGTGCGGATGCGCGTGACTTGCGCGGTATCCGCCGGATGGCGATTGGGGCCAGTACCGCGCCAATGCACGGCCTCGCCCTCAAATTTGATCTCGCCCTCTTGGCTCTCTTCCAAAAGGTTCGCGCAGCGCAGAAGCGTCGATTTCCCGGACCCCGAAGAGCCGATCAGAGAGACCACATCGCCGGCATTTGCCCACAAGTCCACGCCGCGCAAAACATGCAGCGATCCGTAGCTTTTATGCAGGCCGGTGATTTCGATCACCGGTGGGGTGGCGGAGGTCACGTGTTGGCAGCTTCCCTGTTATTTTCGGATTTGTCCTCAGAATCGGGGCAATTGCAACGGATTAATGTCAGGTGACCCAAGGGTAACGGGGGCGATTTGCCCGAAAAAGCAGCATTTGCCTAGGGCGCGGGCGGGATCGGTTGCGCCAGATATGCCGCCTCCGGAATGCTCGTGAAGCCCTTGAGGTCGAGCGCGGTCCGGTCTTCTGGGCGGAGTGCGGTCATGGCGTCCTCGAGGGCGGCCCGGATTGGCACTGGGTCCTGATCAAGGGCCGTGATCAGCGGCAGGGCGGGGGTGGGCGGCGTGCGCATGATCTCGATCAGATCGGCGGTCCAAGGCGCAGAACGGGTCAAGAGACGCCAGGTTTGCGCATCAATCGCGGCCAAATCCGCGCGACCCTGAGCCACGGCCTTGGCGGAGGCTTCATGGCCGCCGGTCATAACCGGTGTGTCCAAGGCGATGCCGGTCTGTGCGGCCCACGTGATCAAAGCGGCCCAGCCCGATTGGCTCAAACCCTCATTGACCGCCGGTTTCGGGCCGGGCGTCTTGGAGCGGGCCACAATCACGCTGTTGTAATAGCCGGAGGGACAACCGGGCAGGCCAAAATCCGGCGTAGCCACCAACGTCACATAAGGCGCGAGACGGGCGCGATAGGGCAGACCGCAGGTCTGCGCCAGGATCAGGTCTGGGCTTTGCCAAATCTCCCAAATCTCCTGATCGCGGGTCAGTGCGTCAGGGGCATCCAGGCCACGCGCCCTAAGCGCATCGCGGATCGCCGCCCAAAGCCGATCCGTCGCGCCGCGGATCTCGGGCCGATCATACATCGGCAGGGCCGCGATCATCCGCGGCGGGCCTCGACCCGTTGCCGCGCCAGATTGCTGTCGCGGTCATTCACGCCCAGCATCGGCGCCACCATCCGCATCAGTGCGTTTTCGTGATCATCCCGCACGCCATCGGCCAAGACGATCTCCCACAGGCTTTCGACCACCTGCTCGCGATCCTCATAGGCCACGGCATCCTTGATCGCGCGCGTGAAGCGGACTGTATCGGGGGCCTCGGATTCGAGGGTTTCAGCGTCGCCGCGCAGTTTGGCCGTCTCAAACGGCGTGAGGCCATATCGCGTTGTCAAAAGCCGGTCGATCCGGTTGATCTCGGCCTCGGCATAATCGCCATCGGTTTTGGCCAGCCGGACCAAGAGCGCAGCCATCGCGAGCCGGGCATCGGGGTCTGAGAGCGGCGCGGGGTCGGGCGCGGTGAGGCGTTTGAGGAAATCTCCGAACATGGGCGACAGATATAGGCCGCGGTATTGGCGACGAAAACCCCCCTGCAGAGCGGGTCGCTTACGCCTGTCTGATTTGACCGCTGGAGATCGGAACGGCGCTGCCCGCGATGCGGATCGCTGTCACGGCATTCTCCGCCACATCGACGCTCAACCCGATACTGCTGGGCCGTCCCATCTCGACCCCTTGGGCAAGGGGGATGGTGTTTGTGCCTTCGGCCAGCACACCATTGGCCAGAAGCTGCCCCGCGAGGATGGCACTGGCCGAGCCGGTGGCGGGGTCCTCGCCGATGCCAGCGGTGGGTGAGAACATGCGCGCACGATAGCCGGGGCCTTCGGCGGTGTAGAGATAGGCACTATCCACATGTGCCGCGTCCATCATCTCCGACCAATAGGGTTCGATCGGCCGTGCGCGCGCTAAAGCCTCCAGATCGCGCAGCGGCACATACAGAAACGCCGGGCCGCCTTGCCAGATGCCGGGGGTATGGGGCCCAATCGCGGATTCTGGCAGATCAAGGGCGCGCGCCAGAAGCGCGAGGTCGGCCTGGCCGGGGTGGAGTACGGGCAGTTTCGGCGCGGTGAATTCCGCCGTGATCCGGTCCCCGCGCCGGGAGACGACAACCGGCACCAGGCCCGCGACCTCTTCCAACGTGATCTCGGTTTCGAAATCGCCGGATGGATACGCATCGGTGGCCAGGTGGATCGCGCAGCCAATGGTCGGATGACCCGCAAAAGGGATTTCAGCCGTGGGGAAGAAAATCCGAACTTTGGCGGTATGGGCCAGGTCATCGGGCGTTTGCACGAAAATCGTCTCGCTGAGATTGAACTCCCGTGCGATGGTTTGCATCTGCGCCGTGCTCAACCCGTCCGCCGCTTCGACAATCGCCAGAGGATTCCCGGCAAAAGCGGTCTCGGTAAACACGTCATAGGTCGAAAACGGCAACATATCTGGCTCCAGCCTGGTTTCATCGGTCGGAGAATTGGCTTTGGGTGCGGCAATGACAAGCAAAAGGGCCCCGGTATCGGGGCCCTCGTCCTGATCGGCTTGCATCGGCTTAAAAATGGAACGCCACACCAATCGCAATGGTGTCGGTTCTGACATCGATATCCGTCCCAGGCCCCGTCAGATCGAGGGTGCCGCGCAGATACTCGACACGGGCCGAGACGGTTTCCGAGAGCATCGCTTCGCCGCCCAGGCCGAAAACCGGGCCCTCGATGTCCAAGTTGGCCGCGGAGCCACTGGCGGTCGCATCGGCGCTTAGATAGCCGAGGCTGCCGTATAGCAGCAGATCGTCCAATGCATATCCGACGCGGCCCCGTGCGGTGATCGCGTTCTCGATTGAGAAGGTGCCTGCTGGAATGCCGTGATCGGTGGTGCTGGCAAATCCAAGCTCGCCACCGATGACCCAGTTGCCGCCGAGCGCATGGTTATAGCCGCCGAAGACGCCAAAGCCGGTGCCGCTTGCGGGATCGACGGGCGTATCGGAATTTGGATCGACCGTGCTGAACTGTAGGCCGCCATAAAATCCTTGCCAGGTGTCGGCAGTGTCTTGAGCAAGCGCTTGCCCGGTGAAACCGGTGATCAAGCTTGCCGCCACAATAAATGTCTTAAATGTCATTGTCTTAATCCTTGGTGGATTGAAGGTGCACGGGGCGTGATGCGCGCGCCCTGCGCAAAGAAGGGGTGCCGTTCGGGCACCCCTTTTGCTGATCGGTCGCTTCAGAAGTGATAGGCTAGGCCCATGGTCACGGCGTCGGCGTTGACTTCGAGGCCAGGGGGGAGCGGGCCGCCCGACAGGTCCATATTGGCGCGGTTATATTCGATCCGCGCCGAGAGGTTTTCCGTCAGCATCGCTTCCACACCCAGGCCAAAGATCGTGCCGCTCGCATCCAAGGTGAACGGCACACCGGTGATCGAGGCGTCCGTGGTTGCATAGCCGATAGAGCCATAGAACAGCGCGCTGCCGACCGCATAACCACCCCGGGCCCGCACAGTCATCAGATTGTCGAGTGAGAGATCCGTCCCGGGAACAACTGTATGGCTGGAGCTGCCATTGAAGCTCAACTCACCGCCGACCACGAAATTGTCGGCAAGCGCGTGGTTGTACCCGCCAAAGACGCCGATGCTTTGGCCGCTTCCGAAGCCGACTGGGGCACCTTCGAGATCAGGGCTGATCGAGTTCACTTGCGCACCGGCATAGAAGCCTTGCCATTGCAGCGCGTCTTGCGCCGATGCGGCCCCAGCCACGGCCAGAGAAATCGCGGCGGTTGCAACGAGGGTTTTCAAAGATTTGGTCATAACAATTCTCTCCGTTTCTAAGCCCGGCAGAATTGCCAGGTCTCAGATGTCGGTCGGACGACGAGGAGAGGGGGTTCAAAGCCTCCGAAAGATCATCGTCCGGAGGGTCAAATGCGTGGCATTTTGGTCACACTCGCCGTGTGTCGTCTTTTGCCGTGAGGACGAAATCACGGACGAGGGGGTGTGGCGCGAAGGGTTTGGCCGGGTCTGGTCATAGGGCGGATCGCCAGCGGTTTGGGTTGAAAAATGTCAGGTCCAAAAGCAGGCGGGGCGCCCAATTGGACGCCCCGCCGTTTGGGATGATCCCTGGCCTTAGAAATGCATGGCCAGGCCCAGGGACAGCGTGTTACCCTGGATCGAGACTGGCGAGCCTTCAAGATCCATGTCCGAGCGGGTGAACTCGATCCGGGCCGAGACGCGATCCGTGATCATGGTTTCTGCGCCCAAGCCGAAGGTCATGCCGTCGCCGGAGATGTCCGGGCCGCCGCCGTTGAAATCGGCGGTCATGTAGCCCAGGCTGCCGTAAAGCAGCGTATTGCCAACGTTGTAGCCCGCGCGGCCGCGCAGGTGGACGGCGTTTTCGATGATCAGCTCGTTCGGGCCGGCTTCCATGCCGCTTTGGCGACCAAAGCTCAACTCCCCGCCGACGACCCAGTTTTGGTCGATCGCGTGGTTGTAGCCCACAAAGGCCGTGCCGCCGTGGCCGGTGCCAACCTGGGTGGGCGTGCCGTCCAGTTCGGGGCTGGTGATGTCGAATTGCAGACCGCCATAGAAGCCATTCCATTGCGTGGCGTCTTGAGCAGCGGCAGCGCCTGCCAGGCCGACAGCTAGGGTTGCGGCGGCGAGGGTGGTTTTTAGGATCGTGTTCATCTGTGTCTTCTCCAGTTCTGGCCCGGCCCAATGCCAGGTCTCGGGCATCGGTCGGCTGGCTGGAGAAGATGGTTCAATCAGAGCCGCGACGCCGGATAGGCACCGCAAATCCGTGGCATTTCCGTCACACCAGGCGTGAGTTGTCTTTCGCCGCGCGGACGAAGTCACGGAACAAAGGGTGCGGTTCGAAAGGCTTCGATTTCAGCTCAGGATGGAACTGGACCCCAATAAACCAAGGGTGATCTTTCACCTCAACGATTTCGGGCAAGCGGCCATCAGGCGACATGCCTGAGAAGATCAGCCCCTGCGCTTCGAGCTGTTCGCGATATTTGATGTCGACCTCATAGCGATGCCGATGACGTTCTTCGATCGTCGTGCCGCCATAAGCTTCCGCAACTTTCGAGCCGTCTTTCAGCACCGCGTCATAGGCGCCGAGCCGCATGGTGCCGCCTTTGTCATCGGTGACTTTGCGTTCGACCTTGTGGTTCCCCTGAACCCATTCTTTCAGGTGATAGACCACGGGCGTGAAACGTTTCTTGCCCGCCTCATGGTCGAACTCCTCCGAACCCGCATCGCCCAGATCGGCCAGGTTCCGGGCCGCTTCGATCACGGCCATCTGCATACCGAGGCAGATGCCCAGATAGGGCACGCCGCGGGTGCGCGCGAACTCAGCGGCTTTGATTTTGCCTTCGGTGCCGCGCTCGCCAAACCCGCCGGGGACAAGAATGGCGTGGAAACCTTCGAGATATGGGGCGGCGTCTTCACGCTCGAAAATCTCGGCATCAATCCATTCGGCTTTCACCTTCACCCGATTGGCCATGCCGCCATGGGTGAGCGCCTCTGCGATGGATTTGTAAGCATCTTCAAGCTGGATGTATTTGCCGACAATCGCCACGCGGACTTCGCCCTCGGGGTTGTGCACCCGGTCGGCGACATCTTCCCAGATGCTGAGATTTGGTTTCGGCGCGGGCGCGATACCAAATGCGTCCAGCACGGCCTGATCCATCCCCTCGCGATGATAGGCCAGCGGCGCTTCATAGATCGAATTGAGATCCTGCGCGGCGATCACGCTGTCGGGCCGCACATTGCAGAACAGCGCGAGCTTCTCGCGCTCTTTCTCTGGGATCGGCCCTTCGGAGCGGCAGACGAGAATGTCGGGCGCCAGACCGATGGAGCGCATCTCTTTCACGCTGTGCTGCGTCGGCTTGGTTTTCAACTCGCCCGAGGCTTTGATATAGGGCAGCAGCGTCAGATGCATGAAAATGCACTGACCGCGGGGTTTGTCTTGGCCGAATTGCCGGATCGCTTCGAAAAACGGCAGACCTTCGATATCGCCAACCGTGCCGCCGATTTCGCAGAGCATGAAATCGACCTCATCCTCGCCAATCGAGATGAAGTCTTTGATCTCATTTGTCACATGGGGAATCACCTGGATGGTTTTGCCGAGATAATCACCGCGGCGTTCCTTCTCGAGCACGTTGGAATAGATCCGGCCCGAGCTGACGGAATCGGTGTTACGTGCGGCAACGCCGGTGAACCGCTCGTAATGGCCGAGGTCCAGATCGGTCTCCGCGCCGTCATCGGTGACGAAGACCTCGCCATGTTCAAACGGGCTCATCGTGCCGGGATCGACATTGAGATAGGGGTCCAGCTTGCGCAACCGCACGGTATAGCCGCGCGCTTGCAATAGCGCGCCCAAAGCCGCCGAGGCCAAGCCTTTGCCAAGCGAGGACACAACACCGCCGGTGATGAAAATAAATCGCGCCATTTGCCGCCAAAACTCCCCGTGAGGAACCTACCAACCGCCTAAATTGGGGTGGTTCCGAATCCGATTATCACGGGATTTAAGAGTAACAGGATTCGGGCGCCAAGAGCAAGGCGCACGCTAGATGATGTTGGATAATGGGCTAAACGCCCCAGATTTACTCGTCCGCACGAGGTGGCAAGGCAGGTGCATCACCTGTGCTGGGCGGCAGAAGCGCCTCACCCGCCGGCAAGTTCGAGGTCGATGCCGGAGGCAGCAGGCCGCCATCATCACCTTCACCCGCTTCAATGCCCAATCGATCAAGAACCGAGTCAGACGCCGAATTCTGCGCTGCGATGATCGTAAGTGTGATCGAGGTGGCCAAAAACGCGATGGCAAAGGCCCAGGTCAGCTTGCCAAGCGCGGTTGCCGCCTGGCGCCCGGTCATCACACCGCCGCCACCGCCGCCGATCCCCAAGCCGCCGCCTTCCGAGCGTTGCAGCAGCACCACCCCTATCAGGCAAATCGCAAGGATCAGGTGGATGACGAGGATGATGTTTTCCATGGGCGGGACTCTGCCTGATTTTTGATCGATGTTTACTTATGAGATGCGACAGGCCGCCGCAAGGGCGGATCACACAACCTTAAGCTGAAAAGCCCCTGTTTGCGCAATCATTTTTTAGCGAGATTATTTCATTATCAAGATCATGCGCAGGCAGCGGCAACAAACCGGTTTCGCCCCCCGGCCAGCATCGTTATACGGGCACGGGTTTTCGCGAAACGCTTTACCGAAAAGGGGTCTGGGCACATGGCCAATGTGGTTGTTGTCGGCGCGCAATGGGGTGATGAGGGCAAAGGCAAGATTGTCGACTGGCTGAGCGAGCGGGCGGATGTGATCGCGCGCTTCCAGGGCGGTCACAACGCCGGTCATACATTGGTGATCGAGGGCGAGGTTTATAAGCTGCACGCGTTGCCCTCTGGCGTGGTGCGGGGCGGCAAGCTCTCAGTCATCGGCAATGGTGTTGTTCTCGACCCTTGGCATTTGATCAAGGAGATTGAGACGATCCGCGCCCAAGGTGTTGATATCACGCCTGAAACCTTGATGATCGCGGAAAACACGCCCCTGATCCTACCGATCCATGGCGAGCTGGACCGCGCCCGCGAGAACCAGAACTCCGTCGCCAAAATCGGCACGACGGGGCGGGGCATTGGCCCGGCCTATGAAGACAAAGTCGGCCGTCGTTCCGTCCGGGTTGCCGATTTGGCCGATGAGGCGACATTGGAATTGCGGGTCGATCGCGCGCTGGTGCATCACGACGCCTTGCGCCGGGGTCTTGGTCTCGAACCCGTGGATCGCGACGCCTTGTTGGCGGCACTCCGGGAAGTTGCGCCGCAGATTCTCCCCTATGCCGCCCCGGTGTGGAAAGTGCTGAACGAGGCGCGGCGGGCGGGCAAACGGATTCTCTTTGAAGGCGCGCAAGGCGCTCTGCTCGATATTGATTTCGGCACGTATCCGTTTGTCACATCGTCCAATGTGATTGCGGGGCAGGCCGCAACCGGCGTCGGCATGGGTCCCGGCTCAATCGATTTCGTGCTGGGGATTGTCAAAGCTTACACGACCCGCGTCGGCGAAGGCCCGTTTCCGACCGAATTGGACGATGCCGATGGCCAGCGTCTGGGTGAGCGCGGCCACGAGTTTGGCACGACGACGGGGCGCAAGCGCCGCTGCGGCTGGTTCGACGCGGTGCTCGTGCGCCAGACCTGCGCGACATCGGGGGTTAATGGGATCTCATTGACCAAGCTCGACGTGCTCGACGGGTTTGACGAGTTGAAGATTTGCACCGGCTATGAGTTGGACGGTGAGCGCCTCGACTACCTGCCCACCGCTGCCGAACAGCAGGCCCGTGTCACACCGATCTATGAAACGATGAAGGGGTGGTCGGACTCCACCGCCGGGGCGCGCTCCTGGGCCGACCTGCCGGGCGAGGCGGTGAAATATGTCCGCCGGATCGAAGAGTTGATCCAATGCCCGGTGGCGCTACTCTCCACCTCGCCGGAACGTGACGACACGATCCTGGTGACGGACCCGTTTGCCGACTAAGGGGGCCTGAAATGGCGCTGAGCTACAAAACCCGGCGGCGGCTGTCGCTTCTGATCCTGCTGGTCGGTCTGCCGGTCTATATCGGACTGGCATGGTTCCTGGTCAGCCTTTTCGAGCGGCCATCGATCTTTCTCGAGTTGGCGATTTACGTGGTTTTGGGGATTCTTTGGGCCCTACCGTTCAAAGCCGTGTTTAAAGGCGTGGGCCAGGCTGATCCGGATGCCTCTTCGGACGAGGATCGCTGAGCAACTGTCTCAAAACGAAAAAGGCCGCGCTCCCGGGTGGAAACACGGCCTTTGACGTTGAGGGAGCGGGCTTAACCGCGGTAGTAGCGCGACCGGCGGGTCAGTTTAAACTCACCGCGCGCAATCTTCTCAATGATCCCCTCACGGAGCAGGATACCGAACGCTCTCAATCCGTCTTCACGGTCGAGATTGCCACCATTTGCCGCTTCCAGATGGCGCAGAATATGCGGACGACTAAACACCGCGCGATCCTCTTCATGCATGGCGTAGGCGGCGGCCAGTTCCATCTGATCTTCCATCGTCTCATGGTCTTTCTGCGCCAAATAAGCGCCAAACCCTGTAGACGTATCGATGCGGCCTTGTGGAGCGTCCGCTGCAGACGGGTCGATCTCATCCACGACGGGTTCCGCGATCGTTTCGGGGTCAATCTCAGAACGAGCATTCAACTCAAGTGCTTCCGCCTCGGCATCGACTGTCGGTAGGTCGGCGGTGACCGGTTCTGGCGTGTCGATCTCCGGCATCGGTTCGAACGCGGTGGATGCATCGGCCAAGGCGCTCAGTTCTTCGGTCAAATCAGCGGTCCGTTCGGTCGCGGTTTCAATCGCCCGGTCTGCGTCATCCGACTTAGAGGCATCATCGCGGCGCGATCCGGCCACACCCATCATTTGACCCGCCCGCGCGGCCAAATCGGCCAGGCCGCGCGCGACCTTGCGCGGGGCAGGGGGTGTTTCGGCCTCAATCTGATCCGCCGACCGAAAGGCTTCGGTCACAACATCAGCGCTTTCGGGCAGATCGGCGCGCGCCATCGCGGGCGCATCTTGCGCGAATTCGGCGGTTGGCTCGGATACCGGGCGTTCGGTCGCGTCCAGTGGACGTGGCGCGGCCATCTCCGTCTCAGCTTGTTCGGCCAGAGCCAAGCCGCTTGACCGCACACGGCGTGGCCGAACAGGCGCGATCGGTGCCTCATCGTTTTGAGCCGGAGTTTCGCTATCAACCCGCTGTTCGGAAACCAAAACCAGAGGGGTTGGACGGGTTTCCGTGCGGTTTCGACGGCTGACATCCACCCGCACACGACGGGGGCGCATGACGCGGGCCAGATCGTCGCGATAATCGGCCGTATCGTCGCCATCGGCATCGGCGGCGTTGCCGCCCAGTTCGTCCTCGGCGCTGCGCGCGGCAACGGCGGCCTTCAGGTGTTCGATATTGGCGCGACGGCGGCTGGTCTCGTTGGTTTCGAGACGGCTGTTCGTGGCTTCGAACAAGCGATCGATATCCGCCTCGGCGGTGTCCGCGTTGTTCGGATTGAGCAATTGATGGCTGCGAGTATCCCGTGTCGTTTGTTGCGCCTCACGCTCGGTTGCGATGGCGGCCAACTCCGCTTGCAGTTCGGCTTCCGCCTCCGCGCTCAGTTGGGCGTCCGCATCGTCAGCCGACATATCGTCATCGGCACCATGCAAAACCATCACATCGGCGGATGCCGGTTCGGGTTCCGCTTCGCTTTCCATCTCTGGCGTTGCAGCGTCTTCGATGTCAGCCTCAGCCTCAGCCTCAGCCTCAGCCTCAGCCTCAGCCGTGGCCTCGGCTGCTGCTTCGGCATCCGCATCGGTGTCCAACTCCGCGATCTCGGCCATTGCCGCCGCGATTGTGTCCTCGGCCGAGGCCTCTTCCACTGTCTCGACGACAGACGGCCCGTCGTCGGGCGAAGGGGCCTCTTCGAGGTGGTCTTCAGTGGCGTCCGGGTCGGGTTCGGCCAGGGTCTGCGAAAAATCCGATGCTGAATCTTCTTCGGTCTCGGCCTCGACTAGATCCGCAAGCCCCGTGTCTTCCAGAGGCATCTCGGCGTCTGCATCCATTTCTGGTTCTGCCGATGCATGTTGGTCTTCGGTGAAGGCCTCGGGCGCGTTAGCTTCGTCCTCGGCTTCTTCTTCGGCGACAACCTGACGAATGCGCGCCAGTTTCGCGGCGACGCTATCGGGGTCGAGCGCTGGCTCAGCGGCGAAGAAGTTGTCGTCCTCGAGCGTGCTGTGATCGTCGGCGTCGGTCTCTGCAAAGAAGGCAGCGATATCTGCACCGTCTTCGGGCTCTTCCGACAGCGTCTCGATAAGCGCTTCTTCGAAGTCTGTGTCGGCGGTCTCCGGCTCAGCCGAGACAGCCGCGATCAAGCTGTCGTCATCCTCTTCCGTCGGTTCGGCGGGAGTGTCTTCGGCAGGGACGTCCTCATCCGCTTCGGCAACGGCAATGTCCTCAACGCCCTCGGCAGTCGGTGTTTCCTGAACGCTAACGTCCTCGGCAATAGCGGATTCGGCCTGCTCAACGTCAGTTTCGGCCACGGCCTCTGCGGCGACGGCCTCAACTTCGCCGTCTTCCGTGACCGCCTTGACCTCTTCAAACGCGGTCTCCGGCTCTGCGGTCTCCGGCGCGTCGTCTTCCTGCGCGAACTCTTCTAGGTCAACAGATCCAACCTCGGCGGCGTCTTCGATCTGCGGACGCATGATCATGCCAGCATCGGACACCCGCGCTTCCACGCGACGCTGGATCGCATCTTCGGTGATCCGTTGCAGCATCTCGGCATCTGGGGTGGGGGGCTCGGCACCAAAATACCGATCCTCTGCCGCCAAATCACGGAAATACTCTGCAATACCTTTCATGGCCGAGAACGGGTCTTCGAAGCCTTCGAGGGTGCAGGAGAATGTGCCGTAAGAAACGGTAAGAATCTTATTTGGATCAGCCATGGGTCATCTTCACTCTGCTCGTCCGGCGTGCCACCGGAATTTACCATCTTGCGGAAAGGTGTAACAAACTGATTCCAACGAAACGGGACGGCAATTGGGCCATTCGGTGATCTTTAGCTTCAAAGAAGGCAACAATTTGCCAAATCTCCCCATGATTGTCCGCGTTGACACATTGGTGACATTATTGGGTGGCGGGGAGCATGACCCCGCTGACCTTGCCGATGCGTTGCAACGCGCGCCGGTCTTGGTTGCGGCCGATGGCGGCGCAGATGTTGCCTTGGCCCTTGGTCACCGGCCCACCGCCGTGATCGGTGACTTGGATTCGCTCTCGCCCGAGGCGCGTGACGCGTTGAACCCGAGCACTATTCACCAAATCGACGAACAAAGCAGCACCGATTTTGACAAAGCCTTGCGCAGCATCGCGGCACCGGCGGTTTTGGCTGTCGGGTTTACCGGTCGCCGGGTCGATCACGAATTGGCCGCCTATCACACTCTGATCACCCGGAGTGACAAACCCTGCATTGTCATCGGTTCCGAAGATATCGTGTTCCACGCGCCGCCGAAGATCAGCCTGGATTTGGACGTTGGCATGCGGGTCTCGCTTTTCCCACTGGCGAAGCTGCGAGGCGCGTCTGTGGGTCTGAAATGGCCCATCGCGCCAATCGATTTTCATCCGCTCGCGCAGATCGGCACATCGAACGAAGCGGTGACCAGACGGGTCGAGATGACATTCGATGGGCCGGGGATGTTGGTGATCCTGCCCCGGACCGCTCTTGATGCCGCGATTTCGGCGCTGATTTAGGCCCATTTCCTCTCGCGCCGACGCGCGGGCTTCTATAAACAGCTTCTGACACAACAAGACGGATATCTCCATGACGGCGGAGCTTTCGCCCATAGATCGCGCCAAATTCGTGGCTGCCAAGCGCGCGGTTGACTATGTTGAAGACGGGATGCGCGTGGGGCTGGGCACCGGGTCGACAGCGGCCTGGATGGTGCGGTGCCTCGGTGAGGTGGTGCGCGAAGATGGCATCAAGGTCACCGGCGTTGCGACCTCGACCCGAACCGCCGAGTTGGCGCGTCAGGTCGGTGTTCCGATCAAGACTTTGGATGAGGTCAAATGGCTTGATCTGACGATTGATGGCGCGGATGAATACGACCCGAACCTGAACCTGATCAAAGGCGGTGGCGGGGCGCTGTTGCAGGAAAAGATCGTGGCCACCGCGTCCGATCAGATGGTTGTGATCGCCGACCCGACGAAGCAGGTGGATGTGCTTGGCAATTTCCCTCTGCCGATCGAAGTGATCCCCTTTGGCTGGCAGACCACCAAGGCCCTGGTCGAAGAAATGCTTTCAAATGTTGATGTTTTGGGGCGCACATCCTCGTTGCGGTTGAACGTGAATGAGCCGTTCCGCACCGATGAGGGCAACTATATCCTCGACCTGCATTTGCGCCGGATCGCCAACCCGCAGCAGTTGAGCCTGATCTTGAACCAGATCCCGGGCGTGGTTGAAAACGGATTGTTCCTCGATATCTGCGACATCGTGGTGATCGGCAATACCGATGGAACGGTGGAAGTGCGCGACATCAACAATGGCACGGTGGAGCATGAGCGCATCCAAATCATCGACACGGACAACTTGTTTGTCGATACCGCCGATTAGGCGCTTAGGAAGGGTTTTTTGATGGCATTTGATTACGACCTCTTCGTCATTGGCGGCGGGTCCGGCGGCGTGCGGGCGGCACGTGTGGCCGCCGCCGAAGGCGCAAAAGTCGCGATTGCAGAGAGCAGCCGGATGGGCGGCACCTGCGTGATCCGGGGTTGCGTGCCGAAAAAGCTGATGGTCTTTGCGTCGAGCTATCGCGAGAGTTTCGAGGATGCGCGCAGCTATGGCTGGGACGTGGAGGATGGTGCGTTTGACTGGAACGCGTTCTCCGGCCATCTGAACACCGAATTAGACCGCCTTGAAGGCGTTTACCGCAGCCTTCTGGGCGGTTCGAATGTCGAGATTTTCGACAGCCGCGCGCGGCTTGCCGATGCCCATACGGTCGAACTGGCCGATGGGACGCAGAAGACGGCGAAGCATATCCTGGTGGCAACCGGCGGTCGGCCCGTGCGGCCCGATATGCCAAACGCGCATCTGGGCATCGTTTCTGACGACATTTTCCACCTGCCGGACCTGCCCAAACGTCTGCTGATCATCGGCGGTGGCTATATCGCCTGCGAATTCGCCTGCATCATGAATGGCCTGGGTGTTGAGGTGACACAATTCTATCGCGGGGCGCAGATCCTGCGGGGCTTCGACGACGAGGCGCGCGGGTTAGTGGCCGAGATGATGCGCGAGAAGGGGATCAACCTGCACTTAGGCACCAATATCGTCGACATGGCCGAGGCGAGCGCAGATCACACCATTCCGAACACAAGCACCGGCACCGATGCGGCTATGGGCGCGCCCGTGGCGGAAACTGCGGTGCAAGATGCCAGCGGGTCTGGTGGGCCGGTCTGGGTTAAAGCAACGAACGGCACCGAGGCGGTTTATGATGCCGTCTTGTTTGCCACGGGGCGGAACCCGAATACGGCTGACATGGGCTTGGAAGAGATCGGGGTCGAGGTTGGGCGTCGCGGCGAGATTGTCGTTGATGAGTATAGTCAAACGGCGGTGCCATCGATTTACGCAATTGGCGACGTGACGAACCGGGTGCAACTGACGCCGGTGGCGATCCGCGAAGGCATGGCCTTTGTCGAGACCGTGTTCAAAGGCAACCCGACGCCGATTGATCACGACCTGATCCCGTCGGCGATCTTCACGCAGCCGGAATTGGGCACCATCGGCCTGACCGAAGAAGAAGCGCGCGAACAGGAGCCGGTGGAGATCTACTGCACCTCGTTCCGACCGATGCAATCGGCTTTTGCTGGGCGCACGGATCGGGTTTTGATGAAGCTGGTTGTCGCCAAGGAAAGCCGTAAGGTCTTGGGCTGTCATATCGTCGCGCCGGGCGCGGGGGAAATGATCCAACTGGCTGGCATTGCAGTTAAAATGGGCGCGACGAAGGAAGACTTCGACCGGACGGTTGCGGTCCACCCAACAATGTCCGAAGAGCTTGTGACGATGAAAACACCTATGCGGGTGGCTTGAAATCAATTGGAAAACGCACAGGTTGCCCGTGCATATCGGGGTAAGAGGCCCCATATAGACAAGCAACAGACGCGATGATGAGGGGAATAGGCATCAATGGCTGGCAATAATGGCGGTCCCTGGGGCGGCGGAGGCGGCTCTGGCGGCGGTGGTGGAAACCGCGGCGGTGACGATGGCAACCGAGGTGGCGGGCGCAGACCCGGCCAAGGCGGTGACGGCCAGCAGATTCCAGAGATCGACGAGATCGTCCGCAAAGGCCAAGAGCAACTGCGCGTCCTAATGGGCGGACGCGGTGGCAAAGGCCGCGGCAATGGGACCGGTGGCGGCGATGGGCCGCGCCTGACCCCCGGCTCGGCAGCGATTGGTATTTTGGCTCTTATCGGTCTCTGGCTCTATGCCTCGTTCTACACGGTCCGGCCCGAAGAACAGTCGGTCGAGCTTTTCCTGGGCGAGTTCTCCTCCATTGGTGAATCCGGCCTGAACTTCGCGCCCTGGCCGCTGGTGACAGCCGAAGTGATCGCGGTCACGTCAGAACGCTCCGAGCCGATTGGCACCGCCCGGTCCGGCACGTCGGATGCGGGTTTGATGCTGACCACGGATGAAAACATCGTCGATATCGATTTCGAAGTGGTGTGGAACATCAATGATCCGGCCTTGTTCCTCTTTAACCTCCGCGATCCAGACGCCACCGTGCGCGCGGTGTCGGAATCGGCGATGCGTGAAGTGATCGCCGCGTCGCAACTGGCGCCTATTCTGAACCGGGACCGGGAAATCATTGCCGATACCGTGCGCGAACTGATCCAGAGTACGCTCGACAGCTATGAATCTGGCATCAATATTGTGCGTCTCAACCTCGACCGGGCTGACCCGCCCAACGAAGTGATCGACGCCTTTCGTGACGTTCAGGCCGCTGAACAAGAGCGGGACCAGTTGGAGCGTCGCGCCGATGCTTACGCCAACCAAGTGCTCGCGGGCGCCCGTGGTGAAGCCGCGCAGGTGTTGGAACAGGCCGAAGGCTATCGCGCGCAGGTCGTGAACGAAGCCGAAGGTGAAGCCAGCCGTTTCCTCGCGGTTCTCAACGAATACCGGGAGGCGCCGGACGTGACCCGCCGCAGGCTCTATCTTGAAACGATGGAGCGGGTTCTTGGCGACGTCGATCTGGTGATCCTCGACAGCCAGGGCGAGGGCGGCGGCAATGGCGTCGTGCCATATCTGCCTTTGAACGAACTCCGCCGCGCCCCTGGCACGGCCAGCACCACGGGGAGCAGCAACTGATGAACCGTATGATCTATATCCTGCCCGTCATCATCGTTGCTGTGGTGGGTCTGCTCAGCTCGATCTTCATCGTGGATGAACGTCAGCGGGCCCTGGTTCTGCAGTTCGGCCAAATCCGTCAGGTGATTGAAGAGCCGGGCCTGAACTTCAAGATCCCGTTCATTCAAGAGGTGGTCTATTACGATGACCGTATCCTCTCGATCGACACAGCGGAAATCGAGGTAACGCCGTCGGATGACCGGCGTCTGGTGGTCGATGCTTTCGCCCGGTACCGCATCACTGATGTGGTGCAGTTCCGCCAAGCGGCGGGCACGGGTGGTATGCGGACGGCCGAGGATCGGTTGGAAGCCATTCTTAACCCGCAAATTCGGGCGGTTCTGGGTTCGGATGGCGTGACCTCGAACACGATCCTGTCCGCGGACCGGGCTGAACTGATGGCGCGGATCACCACGCAAGCTCGCGCCCGGGCGATCCCGCTTGGTCTGGAAGTGCTCGACGTGCGTTTGAAGCAAACCGCGCTGCCGCAGCAGAACTTGCAAGCGACCTTCTCTCGGATGGAGGCCGAACGGCAGCGGGAAGCAACCGATGAACGCGCCCGCGGTGAAGAGGCCGCGCAGCGGGTTCGGGCGCAAGCCGATCGGACCGTGGTTGAACTGGTCTCGGATGCAAACCGAGAAGCCGAGATTGTCCGCGGTGAGGCTGATGCCGAACGGAACCGGATTTTTGCCGAGGCCTTCGGGCAAGACGCCGAGTTCTTCGAATTCTACCGCTCGATGACCGCCTATGAGCGGGCGCTGCGGCAGCAGAACTCGACCATGGTGATCAGCCCCGATAGCGAATTCTTCGAATATCTGGGCGGCTCCGCCGGAACGATCGCACCGGCTGCGCAATAAAGAGGGTCCGATGCTGACAACGATCCTATTGGGGATCGGCATGGTTCTCGTGATTGAGGGGCTGGTGTTCGCACTGGCCCCTTCGCGTCTGGAGGATCTGCTGCGCGTTTTGACGCAAATCCCGGTGGAAACGCGCCGGATGATCGGCTTTGCCGCCATCGTTTTTGGGGCCGTGTTGATCTCTTGGGCTGCAAGCCTCTGACGCCGATTGGGGCCTTAGGTCAGGAAAACCGCCGTTGCCCGGTCGCGCGCCCGGTGGCAAGCTCCCGTCACGCCTATGTTACAGGTTGCTGACGGTTATCTGATCGCTTTGCGGCGCATGCGCGGTTGATAATGCGCCGAATCGGCCAAATATTATACGCCAAGATGCGGGTGACGCCCGCAACACGCTGACAGGAGGACGATCCGTGAACATCCCGCAGGCTCATCAACGCCCAAAGGCCCGTGCCCTGGCCCTTCGCGCCCACCAGGACCGGAGCCTGGTCTATCGCGTGTCGATGATGGCGATGATTTTGGCGATGGCCATTCTGGCCGTCATGGCCAGCATCGCGCCCGCCAATGCTCAGGCCAACCGCCCGGCCACCTTCGCCGATTTGGTCGATCAGGTCGGCGACGCGGTCGTGAATATCACAACCTCCTCCGTGGTCGCAGGCCGGACAGGGCCGCAGCCGATGGTGCCGGAAGGTTCGCCGCTGGAGGATTTCTTCAACGATTTCATGGATCGGAACAACCGGTCCGATGAAGCCCCACGCCGGAGCCAAGCGCTTGGTTCCGGTTTCGTGATTTCCGAAGACGGTTATATCGTCACCAATAACCACGTGATCGAAGGCGCCGACGAGATTTTGATCGAGTTTCGTGGCGGGTTCGAACTACCGGCAGAGGTCGTCGGAACAGACCCCAATACCGATATCGCGGTTCTGAAAGTGGACCCCGATGAGCCGCTTCTGTTCGTGCCCTTTGGCGATAGCGATGTCATGCGTGTCGGCGATTGGGTGATGGCGATGGGCAACCCGCTTGGTCAGGGTTTCTCGGTATCTGTCGGCATCGTTTCGGCGCGCGAACGCGCGTTGTCCGGTAGTTACGACGACTTCATTCAGACCGATGCGGCCATCAACCGCGGCAACTCGGGCGGCCCGCTGTTCAACCTCGATGGCGAAGTGATCGGTGTGAACACCGCGATCTTGTCGCCCAATGGTGGCTCGATCGGGATTGGGTTTGCCATGTCTTCGGCTGTGGTTACCCGCGTCGTGGATCAGTTGCAGGAGTTTGGCGAGACCCGCCGCGGTTGGCTCGGCGTGCGGATTCAGGACGTGTCCCCGGATATCGCGGAGGGCTTGGGCCTTGATGAGCCGCGCGGCGCGCTGGTCACCGATGTGCCGGATGGCCCGGCGATGGAAGCCGGTGTCGAGGTTGGCGATGTGATCCTCGCGTTTGATGGGATCGATGTCCAAGATACCCGCGAGTTGGTGCGCAATGTGGGCAACGCGCCCGTGGGCGAGACCGTGCGTATGTTGGTGTTCCGCGATGGCGCAACGCAAACCTTGCGGGTGACGCTTGGCCGCCGAGAAACCGCGGAAGGGGCCAGCCCGACGACCCCTGGGCAACCGCCGGCAACACCATCTGGTGGGGATGTTCTGGGCATGTCGCTGATGCCTCTGACCGATGAGCGCCGTGAGGAGCTGAATGCGCAGAATGTCCAAGGTGGCTTGGTGATTGAAAGCGTCGATCCCGAAAGTGACGCGGCCACCAAAGGCTTGATGCCGGGCGATGTGATCACCGAAGTGGGCCAGCAACCAGTCAGCGAGGTGAGTGATTTCGAAACCCGAGTCAGCGAGGCCAGAGACGCCGGGCAGAAGAGTATCCTGCTCCTGATCCGTCGCGACGGGAACCCACGTTTCGTGGCGTTGAGCCTCGAAGACGGCTAGCGGTCTCGCGCCAGCCTCGTATCCAAACACACCCCTTCGTGGAGCGATCCGCGAAGGGGTTTTCTATCCGCCGGTCGCGCCACCAGCGGCAGCCACCGGATCCCAGACCACCAGACCCAATTGCCGGGCGGCGGCCATGGACAGGATTGGGCTGTTCAGCCCCTGCGGCTCTTGAAAGGCACGAATGGCGCGCCGGGTGCGTGCGTCCATGACGCCGTTTGCCGGGCCCCGATAAAGATCGCGCGCCGCCAAGGCTCGCTGCAAGCTGGCGATGAAATCCGGGTCGCCGATCTCGGCTTGGCAGGGGGTCTCAAACCATAACTCGCGCCGCTCCTGCACGATCTGCTGCCGGGTCTCGGTTATGAACACGGCGGGCTGCAAGACCTGACCCGCGCTGTTGATCTCAGGGGGTTGCAGCATCACCTGATCGGTGACCGTTTCGATCACGGCGGGCGTTGTTTCGCGGCCATAACAGGCGTTGGGGTCCGCGCCGGGCGGACCCATACCGCGGCTGACCTCGACCGTATTAGGCGCGATCAACCCGGTGATATCGGGTGCCTCCACAGCGCCGCAGGCAGCCACAGCCAAAAGGCTCAGAAGGGAGAAACGGGGTGTCACAGCTCGATTTTTCCTGCCCGGTTGATCCGGTTTTGCGGCAATTTACTTGGTTTTGGCGCGCCGCGAAAGCACCTCGCGTTGCGGCGGCCTGCAACTGCGTCTGCTATGCCGCAGTTCCGCTGGTCCTGGCCTATGTGGATTGTGACTGGAAAGGCCGCTTGAACGTCGCTACCTAAGGCGAAACAGAGCTTCTAGCGACAAAGGCAAGACATGGCGAAGATCACCTATATCGAACATAACGGCACCGAGCACGTGGTGGAGGTGGCCAACGGGCTGACCGTGATGGAAGGCGCGCGCGACAACAACGTGCCGGGGATCGAGGCCGATTGCGGCGGTGCCTGCGCCTGTTCGACGTGCCATGTCTATGTGCATCCCGATTGGGTCGCGAAACTGCCGGCTGTCGATCCGATGGAAGAGGATATGCTGGAGTTTGCCTTTGAGCCGAACCCAGAGCGCTCGCGCCTGACCTGCCAGGTGAAGGTGACCGACGAGTTGGATGGGCTGATCGTGCAAATGCCCGAGAAGCAGATCTGATGCTGCGGGGCGCACTCTTGGGCCTCGGGCTGGCGCTTGCGCCGACCGTGTCGCAGGCCTGTACCGTTGCGCCCCATACGATGACCGAGATGCCCGAGAGTGTCGTCGAATATGACGGCAGCGGGATTTACCGCGCGTGGTTTGACGGTCCGACAACACGTTATGCCCATGGGGTGCTCGGCGATCAGATCGAGGCGAGTGAGCTTTGGGTCTCATCCCCGACAGCCGCCAATAGCTGCGCGGTGCTCACCGTCCGGCTTGATGACGCCCATGTTTTTGAAGATCTTGCGCCCCGTCTGCGCGACCTGGATGGCGATGGGGCGGCCGAGGTGATCGTGGTGCGCAGCCACCGGGATCAGGGCGCACAATTGGCGATTTATGGCGATGCGGGCGACGGGGAGTCTTTGGCACTCATCGCGGCGACGCCCTATATCGGGCGGCGCAATCGCTGGCTGGCCCCGATTGGCGTGGCGGATCTGAACGGCGACGGGCTGCAAGACATCGCCTATATCGACCGGCCGCATTTGGCGCGCACTTTGCGGATTTGGACCTATCGCCCGAACGGGCAGGGGGGCGGCGACCTAACGGAGATCGCGGCGGCCAGCGGCGTGACCAATCATCGGATCGGCGAAGATTTCATCACCGGGGGTATCCGCCATTGCGGCGACGGCCCCGAGATCGTCACCGCCAATGCCGATTGGACCCAAGTGATCGTGACGGTGCTTGCCGCAGATGGCGATTTGAGTGCCCGGGCCGTCGCCCCTTTTTCCGCCGACGCCATTCGTAATGTGCTTGGCTGTCGCCGGGGTTGACTTCGCCGCCTGCGCAAGGTGTATCGGCGCGACGCTCAACGCACCCGAAGGACGCCCCAGATGCACGCCTATCGCAGCCATTCCTGCGCCGAATTGAACGCCGCCCATGTGGGTGAGACTGTCCGCCTCTCGGGTTGGGTCCATCGGCGGCGAGATCACGGCGGCGTGGTTTTTATCGACCTGCGCGACCATTACGGGATCACGCAGGTGCTCTGCGACCCGGACAGCCCGGTGTTCGCCGAGGTCGAGAAACTGCGCTCGGAATACTGCGTACGTATTGACGGCACGGTGAAGGCCCGTGACGCGAGCCTGATCAACACAAAGCTGCCAACCGGTGAGATCGAGGTGTTCATCCGCGATATGGAAGTGCTGGGCGGCATCGAAGGCGACCTGCCGCTGCAGGTGTTTGGCGATCAGGAGTACCCTGAAGAAACCCGCTTGCAATACCGCTATCTCGACCTGCGGCGCGAGAAGATGCAGGAGAGCATGAAGCTCCGCTCTGATGTGGTGGCCTCCATGCGCCGCCGGATGTGGGAGATCGATTTCCGCGAGTTCCAGACACCGATCATCACCGCGTCCAGTCCCGAGGGCGCGCGCGACTTCCTGGTGCCCTCGCGCCTGCACCCCGGCAAATTCTACGCGCTGCCCCAGGCGCCGCAGCAGTTCAAACAGCTTCTGATGGTTTCGGGCTTCGACAAGTATTTCCAGATCGCGCCCTGCTTCCGCGACGAAGACCCGCGTGCCGACCGCGCGCCGACCGATTTCTATCAGCTCGACATGGAAATGAGTTTTGTCGAACAGCAGGATGTATTCGACACGATCCAGCCGGTGATCGCGGGCGTTTTCGAAGAGTTCGGCAACGGGGCCACGGTCGATCAGGAATGGCCACAGATCTCCTTCAAAGATGCGGCGCTCTGGTATGGCACTGACAAGCCTGACCTGCGTAACCCGATCAAGATGCAGGTGGTCAGCGATCATTTCCGCGGCTCCGGCTTCGCGATCTTCGCCAAGCTCTTGGAGCAAGAGGGCACGGAGGTTCGCGCGATTCCGGCGCCGACGGGCGGGAGCCGCAAATTCTGCGACCGGATGAACAAATTCGCCCAAGAGCAGGGCTTGCCGGGGATGGGCTATATCTTCTGGCGCGACCAGGGCGACGGCATGGAAGCCGCAGGTCCATTGGCCAAAAACATCGGCCCGGAACGCACCGAAGCCATCCGGCAGCAGCTTGGGCTGGGTGTGGGCGATGCGGCCTTCTTCCTCGCCGGTAAGCCGTCGCAATTCGAGGGCGTCGCCGGTCGGGCGCGCGTGGTGATCGGGGACGAGCTTGGCCTTACCGAGCAGAACCGTTTCGCCTTTGCCTGGATCGTCGATTTCCCGCTCTATGAGGCCGATGAGGAGACCGGCAAGGTCGATTTCTCGCATAACCCGTTCTCGATGCCGCAAGGCGGCGCGACGGCGCTGGATGGCGATCCGCTGGAGGTGCTCGGGTATCAATATGACTTGGCTTGCAACGGCTATGAGCTGGTCTCCGGCGCGATCCGGAACCACAAGCCCGAGATCATGTTCAAGGCGTTTGAACTGGCCGGGTATGGCGAAGATGAGGTGCGCAACCGCTTTGGCGGCCTGGTCAACGCGTTCCAATATGGCGCGCCGCCGCATGGCGGTTGCGCCGCCGGGATCGACCGGATCGTGATGCTTCTGGCCGATACCGCGAATATCCGCGAGGTCATCCTCTTCCCGATGAACCAGCGTGCCGAAGACCTCATGATGCAAGCGCCGTCGGACCCGACCAGTGACCAGTTGATGGAACTGGGCCTGCGCGTGCTACCACAGGACTAGACCATCTGACTAGAATGACAAAAGGCGCGCCGATCCTGGCGCGCCTTTTTCGTTGGAAGGAGCGTCGTGCCTAGAGCGCCACGCGCGTCGCGGTTCCTGCCTTGGCTGCCAGATCGGCGGCGACGGAGGCAACTGCGAGGTCTTGCAGCCCGACGCCTGTGCCATCGAAAAGTGTGATTTCATCGGCGCTGGACCGTCCCGGATGCGTGCCGTTGATGACATTGCCAATGGGCGTAATGTCCGCTTCGGCGATCAGGCCTTGCGCGATGGCATGCTGCGCCTCGCCCAGGCTGATGGACTGCGCAACTTCATCGGTGAAGACCGTGGCCGCCGCCAGAAGCGCCGGATCAACCTCTTGCTTGCCGACCGTATCGGTGCCCATGCAGGCGATATGCGTGCCGGGCTTGATTTGGGACGCCATCATGAGCGGCTCGAAGGCCGAGGTGATGGTGATGATTACATCGGCCTCTGCCCCCAACTGATCCCGCTCGACCGCCTCGAACTCCAGACCGATCTGGGTCGCGACTTCGCCCAATTTCGGCAACATCTCAGGATGCGGGTTCCAGGCCACGACCTTCTCAAAATCACGCTGCTCGGCGGCGGCGCGGAGTTGGAAGGCCGACTGGTGACCGGCGCCGACCATGCCCAGAACCTTGGCGTCTTTTCGCGCAAGATGGGCAATCGAGACCGAGGACGCAGCCGCCGTTCTGAGCGCGGTCAGATAATTGCCGCCCACCAGTGCTTTCAGTTTGCCTGTATCGGGGTCGAACAGAAACACCGTCGATTGGTGATTGGTCAGGCCTTTATCGGCATTGCCGGGCCAATAACCGCCGGATTTCAGCCCCAAGGCCAGCCCGGCGCGATCAAACCCGGATTTGAACCCGTAAAGCGCATCCGCATGGCCAATCGCCTCGCGGATCACCGGGAAGTTATAGGCGTCGCCCTTGGCCATGGCGCCAAAAACGGCTTCCACTGCATCGAAGGCGTCTTGACGTCCGATGACCTGCTGACAGATCTCTTCGGATACGATGATCAGCCCATCGGTTTGGGCCTGGGTCATGTCGTTCATTGTCTTGCTCCTGTCACAGGCAGTGTGTGTGGCTGGCGCGGATCATGGACGCGCCAGCCGACAGAGGGGCGGGGAGAGAGCGTCGCCCCTCGAGGGTCGTCTCAATAGGCTTTGCCGCGCGCCGAAACCGGCCAGAGCGTTTCCACTTTGCCGCCACGCACGCCGACATACCAATCATGGACGTTGCAGGTCGGGTCACAATGGCCGGGCACGAGGCGCAGTTTTTCATTGATGCCGAGGACGCCTTGCGGATCGGCAACAACGCCGTGTTCATCGGAACACTTCACGTATTCGACATCGGTGCGCCCAAAAACGAAGGGCAGTCCGCTATCGACCGATTGCGCCTTGAGACCGGCATCGACGATGGCCTTGTCGGCTTTGGCATGGCTCATCACCGAGGTCAGGAGGAACAGTGCGTTCTCCCACTCACCTTGGTCGATGCGCTTGCCCTCTTGGTCTAAGATACGCCCGTAATCAGCATCCATGAACGCATAGCTGCCACATTGCAGCTCATTGTAAACGCCTGAATTGCTTTCGAAATAGTAAGATCCGGTGCCGCCGCCGCCAACGATATCGCATTCGATGCCATCGGCTTTCAGCGTATCGACCGCGTCTTTCACCATCGCCACCGCGATATCGATCTTGGCTTTGCGGTCGTCATAGCTGTCCATGTGCTGCATGGCGCCCTGATAGGCTTGGATGCCCGCGAATTTCAGGCCGTCGGCCGCGTCGATTGCCTTGGCGATCTCGACCACCTCGGGCGTTGTCGTCACACCGCAGCGGCCCGCGCCGCAGTCGATCTCGACCAGGCATTCGATCTCGGTCCCGTGCTTGACGGCCGCCGCCGACAAATCCGCAACATTGGCCAGATCGTCAACGCAGCAGATCGTGCGGGCGCCGAGTTTGGGCAGCCGGGCCAGACGGTCGATCTTGGCGGGGTCGCGCACTTGGTTGGAGACCAGAACATCCTTGATGCCGCCCCGGGCGAAAACCTCCGCCTCAGACACTTTCTGACAGCAGACGCCGCAGGCGCCGCCCAGCTCGACTTGCAACTGCGCCACATCGACGGATTTGTGCATTTTGCCATGCACCCGGTGCCGCATTCCATGCGCCTTGGCATAATCGCCCATCTTTTTGATGTTGCGCTCCAGCGCATCCAGATCGAGCACAAGGCTTGGCGTTTGAATATCCGCTTCGTCCATGCCGATTGCGGCAGGGATGTCGTAGCCGACTTCAAGCTCTTCGATTTTCACATTGGTATTCATGATCTTACCCTCCTCAGCCCAACATCCAGGGCAACTTGTCCATATCCACATTCCCGCCGGTGATGATTACACCGACACGTTTACCCCGGAACACGTCCGGGTTCTTCAGGATCGTCGCGAGCGGCACTGCGCAGCTCGGCTCCATGACGATCTTCATCCGCTGCCAGGTCAGCTTCATCGCGTCGATGATCTCTTGCTCGGAAGCTGTCAGAATGTCCGTCACGTGATTGCTGACAAAGTGCCAGGTGTTCTCTTTCAGCGGCACTTTCAGCCCGTCGGCAATCGTGACCGGGGCGTCATCGGCGATGATGTGCCCGGCTTTGAAGCTCCGATAGGCGTCGTCGGCTTGCTCTGGCTCGGCCGCGTAAATCTCGATCGCCGGCGCGATATTCGACAGGGTCAGGCAGCAACCCGAAATCATCCCGCCACCGCCAATCGGCGCGATGACTGCATCCAGATCAGTGACCTGCTCAACCAGTTCGCGCGAGCAGGTGCCTTGCCCGGCAATGACCCGCGGATCATTGTAAGGGTGTACGAAATCGGCACCGGTTTCGGCGTGGACCTTGGCGAACACCTCTTCGCGGCTGCTGGTCGAGGGCTCGCATTCGGTGATGATGCCGCCATAGCCGCGCACGGCGGCCTTTTTCGCCTCGGGGGCGGTGCGTGGCATCACCACATGGCAGGGAATCCCGCGGCGACCAGCGGCATAGCTGAGCGACAGCGCATGATTGCCGGAGCTATGCGTGGCGACGCCTTTCGCGGCTTGGTCCTCATCCAACCCAAACACGGCATTTGACGCGCCGCGTACCTTGAACGCTCCGGCCTTTTGGAAGTTCTCGCATTTGAAGAACAGCTCGGCACCGGTGAGTTCGTTGAAATAGCTCGAGGTGAGGACGGGCGTGCGATGGATATATGGCGCGATGCGTTTATGCGCGGCAAGCACATCTTCGAAACGGGGCAGTTGATCAGTCATCTCTACGGTCTCCTCGTCCTGTCATGCGGCGGATTTCAGCGCGGTGTCCCACGATTGCCGGAAATACTCCTGCGCCGCCGACACCCCGACGCCCAACTCGATGGGATAGTTCAGATCAGCCATCGCCATCTCGATCGTGGCCAGGCCGGACAAGACCATCACATCGGTCAGGGCGCCCAGATGCCCGATACGGAAGGCTTTGCCATTCATCTGCCCAAGGCCGACGCCGAAGCTGACCCCATAGGCGTTGAACGCATGGTCGGTCAGGACATTGCTGTCGAACCCGTCAGGCACATAGATCGCGCTGACCGTGTCGGAATAGAGCTCGGGCGATTGCGCGACCAGGTCCAACCCCCAGGCGCGGGTGGCTTGGCGCACGCCTTCGGCAAGGCGGTGGTGGCGGGCATAAACATTGTCCAGGCCCTCTTCGAACAGCATCGACAGGCTTTCGCGCATGCCATGGATCAGTTGCAGCGGAGGCGTATAGGGGAATCCGCCGGTGCTGTTGGCCTGCAACATGTCGCGGAAATCAAAGAAGGTCCGCGGCAGCGTTGCGCCATCCATTGCCGCAAGGGCTTTCTGGCTGACCGCCAAGATCGCCATACCGGTGGCCAGCATGAAGCCCTTTTGGCTGCCAGCAACGGCGATATCGACCCCCCAGGCGTCCATCTCAAACGGCATTGAGGCAAGCGAGCTGACACAATCGACCAAGAGCAGCGCGGGGTGAGAGGCGCTGTCCATTGCGGCGCGGACGGCGGCGATATCGGATTTCACGCCCGTGGCCGTCTCGTTATGGGTGACAAGCACGGCTTTGATCGCATGAATGCTATCGGCTTTGAGGGCCTCCTCGAACTTGTCGGCGGGTGCGCCTGATCCCCAGTCACATTCGATGATCCGCACATCCAACCCATGGCGTTCGCACATGTCGATCCAGCGATGGCTAAACATGCCATACCGCGCGATCAGGACCGTGTCGCCGGGGCTGAGCGTGTTGGTGATCGCGGCCTCCCAGCCACCGGTGCCCGATGCGGGGAAAGTGATCACGCTCCCCTCGGCGGTGCCGAAGACGGTCTTGCAGCCATCCAAGACCGGCATCAACGTCTCGACAAAATCTGGCGCGCGATGATCACGGGTCTGCACCTGCATCGCGTGGCGCAAACGGTCCGGCATATTGGTCGGGCCGGGGATGAACAGTGGGTTTTGATCGGACATGGTGCGGGTCTCCTCCGTCGTCGTGAGGAGATTTGTAGCAGGTTGATGCGCATTTGCAATTTTTTCGAAAGCGTTTTTCAGTTTTGTGATGTACACGTATTTTATTGTAATATCAGTATGATGGATTTTTTCATATACACCGGCATACAAATGTTGAAAAATATTTTCATCGCACTATTCTCCTGATGCAACAGGTCATAATTGGGAAAGTCGTGACATGGTCGAGATTCAACGCAAGCCGCGCGGGCGGCCCAAATCGCCCTTCACAGACGGCAGTGGCGGCACCATCCAGGCCCTGGATCGGGCGCTGGCGATCCTAAGTGCGCTGGCACAACAAGATCATGCATCGCTCACCGATCTGTCGGAGGATCTGGCGATTCCCACGGCGACGACGCACCGGATTCTCGCGACCTTGCAGCAGAATGGTTATGCCGAGTTGGACGAATCCACGCAAACCTGGGCCGTTGGGGTCGAGGCCTATCGCACCGGGTCGGCTTATCTCAACCGGACCAATCTGGCGGATGTCAGCCGCCCGGCGATGCGTGCCTTGATGCAGGACACGGGCGAGACGGCGAACCTGGCGGTGCCCGACGGCGCGGCGGTTGTTTTTGTCGGGCAGATCGAGACGCAGAACCCGATCCGTGCGTTTTTTGCCGCGGGCACACGCACACCGATGCATGCCTCTGGCACCGGCAAAGCGATTTTGGCGCATCTGCCAGCCACGCGGCAGGCCCGTCTCTTATCGCAGATCGATTTGACGGTGTTTACCGACCAGACCCTCGCCACGCTTGCCGAATTGCAGGCCGATTTGGCGTCAACCCAAGCCCGCGGCTGGTCGTTCGATCAAGAAGAACGCCATCTCGGCATGTCCTGCATCGGGGCACCGATATATGACGCGAGAGGGGAAGTGGTGGCGGGCGTGTCGATCTCTGGGCCAAGCACGCGTTTTTCCGACCGACGGGTCGATGCCTTTGGCACCCGGGTGGCACAAGCCGCTGCCGAGATCACCGATGGTATCGGAGGGCGTCTGCCCGGATAGAGAAGAGTTTGGCCGTCTTTGTTCGGCCTGATATATCGAACGATTGTGCCGAGCGAACGGATGGCGCGGCGATGACGGCGGTGGTTGCGCCCACCGGCTGTTTTGTTAACGCGCGTCGTGATCGGTAACGGCTTGTCAACGCGGGCTATTTCGCCTTTCGTGTTGATATACGATCAGCAGGGCAGGATGGGCGATGTCGAATTCCGAGATATTGGGGCAAGAGGTGCGCGGGTTCCGTCCCCCGCCCGTGCCAGAGGGGTCGGAGTTGTCCGGGCGGTATGCGCGCCTGATGCGGCTTCGTGCGGATGCCCATGCCGCCAATCTGCACCGTGCAAACTCAGTCAGCGATGCGATTTGGGACTATTTGCCTTATGGCCCGTTTTCCTCGGCGGCCGCCTATCACAGATGGGTGCGCGAGGTCGAAGCGGGACCCGACCCGCTGTTTTATGCAATTGAAAACCGCGAAACTGGGCAACTCGGCGGTGTCGCAAGTTATCTTCGGATCACGCCGGAGATGGGCACTATCGAGGTTGGTCATATCAATTTCTCGCCAGCGCTTCAGCGCACCCGCGCCGCGACCGAGGCGATGTATCTGATGATGAAATGGGCCTTCGAGGCCGGGTATCGGCGCTATGAGTGGAAATGCAACGCGCTGAATCTCGGATCCCGCCGCGCGGCGGAGCGTCTGGGGTTTTCCTTTGAGGGGGTTTTTCGCCAAGCCGCCGTGATCAAGGGTCACAATCGCGACACGGCTTGGTTCGCGGCGATTGATGCAGAATGGCCAGCGTTAAAGGAGGCCTTCAACGCCTGGCTTGCGCCCAGTAACTTCGATGCAGAGGGTCAGCAGCGGGAGCGGCTGGCCGATTTGACCCGCCTTGTGCGGGTCAGTTCCGACCCTGCACTTGCGAAGACCTAACCTGAACCCGGCATCGTTGGTCGCGGTCAGACAGCGGCCACATGTTGGATACGATCTGATAGCATCGTGCGGAGATTGGCACGCTCGGGCTGCGCCAACTGGCCGCTTGATCGCGCGATGACATCTTCCAGCCGCGCGTCATGGGCGGCGCGCGCGACACCCAACAAAAAAGGTCTCAGATAGGCCATGGGCGGGCTGTCGAGTTCCAGCAGCTCCATCGCATGGGTCAAATCCTCACGAAAAGCGAGGGTGTCGGGCTGAACCCGGTCCTCTGCGGCCGGACGCGGGCCTTTGGGGTGCAATGTCGCTGGCAGATGGCGCAGGATTTCCGCCTGAAAATAGGCCAGTGTTTCCATTGGTTTAGGGAGGAACCCATCTGCTCCAGCAGCAGCTGCTGATTTCGCCGCGGCCTCACGCTCCGCACCAGAGGTCGCCAAGATCACAGGCACACGTGGTTGGACGCTATCCATTTCGGCGATCAGATCCAGGCCCGAGCCATCTGGTAAACCCAAATCGATGATCGCGACCGAGGGCCTGTAAACCGCCAAATGCCGCCGCGCCGAAGTCAGGCAATCCGCGCGGCGAATCCTGGCACCCGATCTTAGACAGAGCAAGCGCAGCGCTTCGGATGCAAAGCGGCTATCCTCGACCACAAGGACGGTCAGGCCAAGCAGAGGCCGCGCCGCGGTTGGTTTCGGTCGAAAGTCGAGTTCTGAAACAAGATCATCCATGTCCATTTGCCCCCGGTTAACGCTGATTCCTTGGATGATTAGACCCAGGTAAGGTTGACAAGCTGTAAACACGACAGGCGCGGCGACGGGACGCTTGGCAAAGCCCGGTCGCACGCCATATCAACAGCCAGGATTTGTCGAAAAGGAATGCCCCATGATCGGACGCCTGAACCATGTCGCCATTGCCGTGCCCGATCTCGAGGCCGCCTCGGCGCAATATCGTGAGACGCTCGGCGCGCAAGTGGGCGCGCCGCAGGACGAACCGGAGCACGGCGTGACCGTTGTGTTCATCGAACTGCCGAATACCAAGATTGAATTGCTCTACCCGCTTGGCGAGGACAGCCCGATTGCCGGGTTCTTGGAGAAAAATCCATCCGGCGGCATCCACCATATCTGTTATGAAGTCGATGATATCCTGGCCGCGCGCGATCAATTGCAGGCTTCGGGGGCGCGGGTCTTGGGCACGGGCGAGCCAAAAATCGGCGCCCATGGCAAGCCGGTCTTGTTCCTGCACCCGAAAGACTTCACCGGGACCTTGGTTGAGTTGGAGCAAGTCTGATGAATGTTGTGACCGGCATCGTCCTCTACGCGATCATCTGGTTTATGACGCTGTTCGTGATCCTCCCGATCCGCCTCATCTCGCAAGGCGAGGCGGGGAATGTTGCGGAGGGCACCCATGCGTCTGCGCCCGAGAAGCCGCAACTGAAGCGGCGGTTCTTGGTGACCTCGGCGGTTGCCGCCGTGCTTTGGGGCATCGCTGCGTGGATCATCATCAGCGGCGCGATCACAATCGCCGATATCGACCTGTTCAACCGGTTCGGGATGGGCCAGCGTTAAGCCGGTGATACAGGTGGGTGAAGGTCGCCGCGCCTAGAACCGGAACAAGAATGTTCACGACCGGGATCGTCAGCGGCACGGCCATCAACACACCGGCAGCGAATATGGTGAATCGGTTGCGGCTGCGAAAGGCGGCGGCACCGGTCGCATCGTGACGGCGGAGCGCCACCATCTGCGCGTATTCCCGGCCCAAGAGGATGCCGTTCACGATCCAGAAGAGGAAGGGGGCGAGCGGCGGGATCAACAGATATGCGATCAGCGCAACCAAGTTGACGCCGATGATCACGCCGAGGAATCTTAGCCCGTCCCCCAAGCCTTCGATGATCCCGATTTGCCGGGCTGGGGTCAGATGCGGGTAATGTTCGGCCTCCACGGCATTGGCGATCCGGTCGAGGAAAATGCCAGTGAAGGCCGACGCGACCGGGACCATCAGGAAAACGGAGAGCAGGAGCATCAAGGGGAGGCCGGCCCAGGTTAACGCATTATCGACCCAGGTGATCTCGCCGATCCATGGCAGGGTGAAACTCTCTGGAAGCAGCCAGCCGATGAGGATGACGAAGGCCGCATAAAAGGCAAAAAGCAGGGCGAGAGTCAGCCCGATCCCCAGGCCGAGAACACCAAGGAACCGGCGATCAGAGAGTTGGCCAAGAGCTTTGAGGAAATCTGAGAGGATCATCTACGCGTCAACCGGATTGGTCAGTGAATGTTATGCTTCTTAACATTGGGGCGCCTGGACGCCAGATCAACCCCTAGCCATCCTGCTGGTGCCAAATTCCTTCAAAAGGAATTTGCCCGGAATTCTCGAAAATTCCGGCCCGCCCCGTTGCAGCTTAGCTTGCTTTTTTCCGCGTCGTCCGCTTCTTGCCGCCTTTGGCTTGACGCTCTGCGATCAACTGCACGGCGATGTCCATGGTTACATCCGCAGGTTCCGTGCCTTTCGGGATCGTGGCATTCACCTTCTCCCATTTGACATAAGGCCCATACCGCCCGTCCATCACATTCACCGGCCCACCATGTTCAGGATGTTCGCCCAACTCATGCAAGGGGGGGGGCGCCGCACCGCGCCCGCCGCGTTTGGCCGCTTTCTCGGCGATCAGTTCGACGGCCCGGTTCATCCCGATGGACCAAACTTCGTCCACCTCCGGTAGGTTCGCATAAATCCGCCCGTGTTTCACATACGGCCCATAACGGCCAATCGCGGCTTCGACAATTTCACCATCTTCGGGGTGCTTGCCCACCTCACGCGGCAGGCTGAGCAGCATCATCGCCTTCTCGAAATCGATGGTCGCCGGGTCCCAGCCCTTTGGCAGCGAACTGCGTTTCGGCTTCTTCTCTTCCTCCGTCACCTCGCCCAATTGCACATAAGGCCCAAAGCGCCCTGTTTTCAGATGCACGGGCAAGGAGGTGTCAGGGTCCACACCCAGCATCCGCTCATCGGCCTGCGCCTCATCACCCTCACCCGGCGGTGCGAAGGCGCGGGTGTAGCGGCACTCAGGATAGTTGGAGCAGCCTATGAACGCCCCGCCAGACCGCGCCGTCCGCATCGAGAGCCGCCCCTCGCCGCAATTCGGGCAAAGCCGTGGGTCGCTGCCGTCTTCTTTGGCCGGAAAGAGATGCGGCTCAAGCACCTCGTTGATCTTCTCCAACACCTCGCCGATGCGAAGATCGGCGGTCTCATCAATCGCGGCTTTGAAATCGCGCCAGAATCGATCCAGCACGTCTTTATAGTCCCGGTCGCCAGCACTGACTTCGTCGAGCTGGGTCTCCAAGCCGGCGGTGAAATCATACCCGACATAACGCCGGAAGTAATTCGTCAGGAACGCCGTCACCAAGCGGCCTTTGTCTTCTGGGATCAGCCGGTTTTTGTCTTTCAGAACATAACCGCGATCTTGGATCGTCGTGACGATGGACGCATAGGTTGAAGGCCGCCCAATGCCCAACTCTTCCATCCGTTTGACCAAAGTGGCCTCGGTATAGCGCGGCGGCGGTTGGGTGAAATGCTGCTGCCCCAGAACGGCGCCATCGGCGGAGAGCACGCCGCCGCCATTCTGACGCAAATCGCCCTGGCTGTCGTCTTCGATCACCGCGTCGCCGTCGCTGGCGGCTTTGGCGAACTCCGCCTCCAGCGCTGCTGCGACCGGTTTGACCGTCTCGCCTTGCATGATCTGCGGCAGGCGTTTGTCATCTTCGTCCTGCACATCGTCGCGGCCTTCCTCATAGACCTTGAGGAAGCCGTCAAAGAGCACGACCTGCCCCGTCGCGCGCAGCACGACCTCGCCATCTGCCGAACCGATATCGACCGTGGTCCGCTCCAGCCGGGCGGCCTCCATCTGGCTCGCAATCGTGCGTTTCCAGATCAGTCCGTAGAGCTTCTTTTGATCGTCTTCGGACAAGCGGATATCGTCGGGCGCCTTGGCCAAATCGGTCGGCCGGATACATTCATGCGCTTCTTGCGCATTCTTGGCCTTGTTCTTGTAAACACGCGCAGATTTCGGAACGTAGGCCTCGCCATATCGATCTTTGATTGCATCGCGCGCCGCGGTGACCGCCTCGGGGGCCATGTCGATTCCGTCGGTTCGCATATAGGTGATGTGGCCGGCCTCATAGAGCCGCTGCGCCGCGCTCATCGTCTGGCGCGCGCCCATGCCGAATTTGCGGCTGGCTTCCTGCTGCAAGGTCGAGGTCATGAACGGCGCGGCCGGGTTGCGGTTGGCCGGTTTCGCCTCGACCGATTGCACCGCCAGATCGCGGGAAGACACGGCTTTGACCGCAAGGGAGGCCGCTGCGGCCGTCTCCAGGTCGTATTTCTCGAGCTTCTTGCCGCCCAGAACCGTCAGCCGGGCCTCAAAGCTCTGCCCGCGCGGCGTGTCGAGAACAGCTTTCACCGACCAATACTCGCGGTGTTTGAACGCCTCGATCTCCATCTCGCGCTCGACGATCAGGCGCAAGCAGACCGATTGCACCCGACCTGCCGATTTTGCACCCGGCAGTTTCCGCCAAAGAACCGGCGACAGGTTGAACCCCACCAAATAATCCAGCGCGCGGCGTGCCAGATAGGCCTCGACCAGTTCCATATCGACTTCGCGCGGGTTCTGCATCGCGTCGGTCACGGCGGCTTTGGTGATCGCGTTAAAGACCACCCGGCTCACGGGTGTGTCTTTCTTGATCGCCCTGCGTTTACGGAGCGCCTCTTCCAGATGCCAGCTGATCGCTTCCCCTTCGCGGTCCGGGTCGGTTGCGAGGATCAGATTGTTGTCGTCTTTCAACGCGTCGGCGATGGCTTTGACGTGTTTTTTCGAGTCGCTGCCAACCTCCCACAGCATCTCGAATCCGGCTTCCGTATCGACCGAGCCGTCCTTTGGAGGCAGGTCGCGCACATGGCCATAAGAGGCGAGCACCGTATAATCATCACCCAAATATTTGTTTATTGTCTTGGCCTTAGCAGGAGATTCGACAACGACAACGGGCATGCAAAAGACCTTCAATCAAAGAGATGGTGTGGCGGCGGAACATGTGGTGGCTTGGTCGGGCTTGTCAATCCGTGATCGGCTGCGACACACTCGCCGTGTTCACTTTGCGAGGGTTTTCGATGCGGTCTTTCTTGGTTTTCGTGGCGATCATTTGTGCTCTACCGGCGTCGGCCGATCCGGTGGATCTGCCCCGTGGCGCGGCCTTGCGTGGGGAGCTCCTCGATACGCTCAGGCCGCTGGTGGAATATGATCTCGGCGCGCCGGTTCAATTCGTGGTCACCTCGTTACAGGTTGATGGTGATCGCGCCTTTGCACGCGTGACGGCGCAGCGCCCGATGGGGGCGCCGATTGACATGAACACCACGCCGATGGTGCAGCGTGACGGCCTTCCGCTGGACACAATCGATGGGCCAAGGATCGAGGCATTTTTTCACCAGACTGTGGCGCGATGGGAGGTCGTCGAATATGTCATCGGCGCGACGAATGTGTGGTGGTGGGGCTATGATTGTAAGCATTACGGTGCGCTTCTGAGCGAGTGGGGCTGCTAACTTGCCCGCGTCAGCAGGCCGCCGGGACGACGTTCGATATTGCCGGCCAATTCCATCTGAGCCAGAGCCCGGCTGATGTCTGGCGCGGGCAGACCGAGATCGCGGATCAGTTGATCTTCGGCGGTGGGCGAGGGGCCAAGCTGCGCCAAGATGCGGTTGGTCAGGCTGTCGTGGCCTGTCGGCTCAGGGGGGCTTAACACCGGTTCGGGTGCCGGAGGCCGCGCCGGGGGGACCAGCGGCAGAGCGGCTTGCGGATCGGGCGCGCCAATCTGCTCCAACACATCTTCGGCGTTGCGCACAAGCGTCGCACCATCGCGGATCAGGAGGTTGCATCCTGCTGCGCGCGTGTCCATCGGGTGGCCAGGCACCGCCAGCACCTCGCGCCCCTGATCCAGCGCCAGCCGCGCCGTGATGAGCGAGCCGGAGCGGGTCGCGGCTTCGACCACGATAACAGCTTGCGCCAGACCGGAGACGATCCGGTTCCGGCGGGGAAAATGCCGGGCCTGCGGGTCGAGGCCGAAAGGCTGCTCGCTGAGGCGCAAGCCGGTTTTGACCATATCCTGCGCCAGTTTGGTATTCTCTGCCGGGTAGATCACATCCAGCCCACCCGCATGGACCGCAATCGTGCCGGTCTCCAATGTCGCGGCATGCGCCAAGGCGTCGATCCCGCGCGCGAGGCCGGAGGCCACCACATAGCCTGCCGCGCCCAGATCCGCCGCCAAGCGCCGCGCCATCCGGGCGCCAAGCGAGGAGGCATTGCGCGTGCCGACCATCGCAATAATGGGCCGCTCTAACAGCGTCGTATCGCCAAGCGCCCAGAGAATTGGCGGCGCGTCGGACACGCTGGCCAGGCGGGCCGGGTATGCGTCATCGCCCAAACAGAGCATCGATGCGCCAGCGCGTTTGGCCGCCTTCATCTCGGCCAACGCCACGCCTTCGGGGCAGGCGGCGTAGTCCTTGACGCCTGCGGCCGATGCGATCTCTGGCAGGGCGGTGAGGGCCGCAATGGCCGAGCCGTGATCTGCGAGCAGCCGTTGAAACGTCACCGGGCCGACCCGGCGCGAGCGTATAAGCTGCAGTCGCGCCAGCCGATCGCGGCTGTCTTGGCTGGGGGCGGGGGTGAACCCCACGGGCGGCTCGGCAAAACCCGGGTCTAGCTCCATATGCATGGGACCGACGCTAGCCGTAAATTGGTTAAGGGAGCGTTACTCGGGAGGGGGCGCTCCCGCCCCGCTCGGCCTTCGGCCTGCGCGCGTTGGGCATAGCGCGCTCCGCGCGCGGTTGGCGCCCTGGCGCCGGTCATGCATAGCAACGCGACCCTTGGATTTGCGACCGGCTTGGTTGGGGGCGCTTCGGGCGTCCTAGGCTGCCGAGCCGCCCACGGTCAGGCCGCCGATCAATAGCGTGGGCTGCCCCACACCCACCGGCACCCATTGGCCATTTTTGCCGCAATTGCCCATGCCGGGATCGAGTTTCATGTCGTTGCCGATGGCTCGGATCTGCTTCAGTGCTGTGGCACCATCTCCGATCAACGTCGCCCCTTTGACCGGCGCGCCCACCTTGCCATTTTCGACCCGATAGGCCTCGGTGCAGCTGAACACGAATTTGCCATTGGTGATGTCGACCTGCCCGCCGCCGAAGCCGACCGCGTAGATCCCGTCTTTCACTTCGGCCACGATATCGCCGGGGTCGGCCTCGCCGCCCAACATATATGTGTTGGTCATCCGCGGCATCGGGATATGGGCAAAGCTTTCTCGCCGTCCATTGCCGGTCGCCTCCACCCCCATCAGGCGGGCGTTTTGCCGGTCCTGCATATAGCCGACCAACACGCCATCCTCGATCAGGACATTCTTGCCGGACGGCGTGCCCTCATCATCCACGGTGATCGAGCCGCGCCGGTCGGGGATCGTGCCATCATCCAGAACGGTGACGCCTTTGGCGGCGACCTGCTCCCCCATCAACCCCGCAAAGGCGGAGGTCTTCTTGCGATTGAAGTCGCCCTCAAGCCCGTGGCCCACCGCTTCATGCAGCAAAATACCGGGCCAACCGGGGCCAAGCGCCACATCCATCACACCCGCCGGGGCCGGAACGGCCGAGAGGTTCACCACCGCGATCCGCAGCGCTTCGCGGGCCACATCTTCCCAGTGATCCCGCCCCAAAAGCCCGACAAGGCCAATCCGACCGCCGCCGCCTGCCGACCCGGATTCGCGGCGACCGTTTTCTTCGACGATGATGCTGACATTCAGGCGCACCATGGGCCGGATATCGGCCACTCGGGTGCCTTCTGGACGCAGGATTTCGACTTCTTGAAGGCTTGCGCCCATCGACGCGGAAACCTGCACCACGCGCGGATCAAGGGCACGGGCGAAGGCGTCAATCTCTTGCAGGGTGTCGAGCTTCACCGAAAACTCGGCCCCACTCATCGGGTCCTCGTCGGTGTAAAGCTTGCGGTTGGTGCCTTTCGGCGCGTCAGCCAAGACCCCGCCGCCGTCGCCGACAGCCAGCCGCGCGGTTTCCGACGCACGGGTGAGGGCGGCCTCGGAAATCTCGGTCGAATGGGCATAGCCCGCAACCTCGCCATTCACGGCGCGCAGGCCAAATCCTTCGCCCGCGTCATAACTCGCGGTTTTCACGCGTCCGTCGTCAAACACCAACATCTCCGAGCGTCGCCGCTCCAAAAACAACTCGCCATCCTCGGCCCCTGCGGTGGCCGCGCGCAAAATGCGCAGCGCGGCGGCCTCGTCGAGCAAGGTTTCAAAGGGGCGAAACGGTGTGGCTTGGGTCATGATGCCTCCTCAAATGGGCCGGTCGGGAGGGCAAAAGCCTCGCCCGCGGACCAAAAACAATCTGCATAGGTGAGACATTTTTCACCACTGCCTTGAATCCTATCGCTCTATATGGTTCACCGAACTTGGAACGCAACGGGATGCAATCTGGCCCTGCTCAGGTGGCCTCGCGAATACAGGACAATTCGGAATGGCACTTCGGACGAAGATGAACGGTCTCTGGGCCGGATTTGGTGCAACACTCATGGCCACGGCCGCCAGCGCGCAGAGCGTGGGCGAAGGCCTGGAGATTCGCGGCGCGCCGGTGCCCGGCGGCGTGAATTTTCAACCGCCTGCGACCGAATTGGCGCGTGAACTGCAAGCGCTCGACAACTTCCTCTTGGTGATCATCACAGCGATTGTGCTGTTTGTCGTGGCGCTTTTGGCTTGGACCATCCTGCGCCACAATGAGCGCGCCAACCCGGAACCGGCGACCTTTACCCATAACACAAAGATCGAGATCACCTGGACGGTTGTGCCGCTCGTGATCCTCTTCGTGATCGGTGGGTTCTCCTTGCCCGTGCTGTTCAAGCAGCAGACCATCCCGGAAGCCGATGTCTTGATCAAAGCGACGGGCTATCAGTGGTACTGGGGCTATGAGTATCCCGAAGAGGGCCTTGAGTTCGAAAGCTTCATGCTGGCTCAAGACGAGTTGGAAGAATTCGGCTATAGCCAAGACGAATATCTTCTGGCCACCGATACCGCCGTCGTCGTTCCAACGGGGCAGACCATTGTCATGCAGGTGACCGCCGCCGATGTGATCCATTCCTGGACCATTCCCGCCTTTGGCGTGAAGCAAGATGGCGTGCCGGGCCGTCTGGCCGAGCTGTGGTTTGAAGTCGATCCGGGCCAGGAGGGCATCTATTTCGGTCAGTGTTCCGAGCTTTGTGGCGTGAACCACGCCTATATGCCGATCACTGTTTTTGCCGTGACGCCCGAGGAATATGACGCCTGGCTGGCCGGAGAGGCGCAGCAGTTTGCCTCCACCGGAACCCGTGCGCCCGCCTATATCGAACTCGCAGCGGTCGAATAGGCGCTCTGATGAGTGATGCCACTGCAAATACGGTCGCCGCCCAGACTGGGGAAGCCCAGTTTGGCGACTACGTTGCGCTTCTGAAACCGCGCGTGATGTCTTTGGTCGTGTTCACGGGGCTGGTCGGCCTTTTGGTCGCGCCAGGATCGGTGCCGCCGATGATCGGCTTTGCCGCGATCTTGTTTCTTGCCATCGGGGCCGGTGCGTCGGGCGCGCTGAACATGTGGTATGATGCCGATATCGACCGGGTGATGAAACGCACCGCGGGCCGACCGATTCCGTCGGGCAAGGTTGCGCCGGGTGAGGCGCTGGGCCTCGGTATCGCGCTCTCGGTCATGTCGGTGGCGATGTTGGGCCTGGCGACCAACTGGGTTGCAGCCGGTATTCTGGCCTTCACGATTTTTTTCTACGCGGTGATTTACACCATGTGGCTCAAACGCTCGACGCCGCAGAATATCGTCATTGGCGGCGCGGCGGGGGCCTTCCCGCCGATGATCGGTTGGGCCGTGGTGACCGGTGGGGTGTCGATTGAATCGCTCTTGATGTTCGGCCTCATCTTCATGTGGACGCCGCCACATTTCTGGGCTTTGGCGTTGTTCATGAAATCCGACTACCACAAGGCCAATGTGCCCATGCTGACAGTCACCCATGGCCGCGCAGAAACACGGCGGCAGATCTTCTTCTACACGCTGCCGCTGGTCCCTGTGGCGCTTGGCGTGGCCTTTACGTCGATTGGCGGGCCGGTCTATCTGGCGACCGCTTTGGTGCTGAATGTTCTCTTCCTGAAAGGCGCGTGGACGATTTGGAAGCGTCCGGAGAGTGTCGCCGAGGCGGATGAATATGCGGTCGAGAAACGGTTCTTCCGCTTCACGCTCTATTACCTCTTCCTGCATTTCGTGGCCCTTTTGGTCGAAGCCGCGCTGCGCGCATCTGGATTGGGGATCTGGTGATGCCGATTACCGAAACCCATGAGTTGCACAAACGCCGGTTTGGCCGCAATCTGGGCGTAGCGCTGTGCCTGGTCGGATTCATGGCGATCGTGTTTGGCTTGACCGTCGCGAAGATCCGGCAGGGGGCGAGCATGGAAGCCTTTGATCATCAACCCCGCGTATCGATTACCCCACCAGTGGAGGGCAACCAGTGACCTTGGATCGGAACCATAAAACCGTTTTGCAGCTTGTCGGTGTCGCTGTCTTCATGGGCGCATTGGCCTGGGCCTCCGTTCCGCTTTACGACTGGTTCTGCCGGGTCACGGGCTATGGCGGCACCACCAGTGTGTCTGAGACAGAGAGCGATACGATCCTGGATCAGACGATTCTGGTGCGGTTCGATGCAAGCCTGGCCCGCGATATGCCTTGGGAGTTCCGCCCGATGACCCAGTCGATGGAGATTCGCCTGGGCGAGACCGGGCTGGTCTTCTACGAAGCGTATAACCCGACGGACGAGCCGATTGCCGGCACCGCGAGCTATAACGTCGCGCCTTTTGACGCCGGTCTCTATTTCTCGAAGATCGAATGCTTCTGTTTCCAGCAGCAGATCTTGGAGCCTGGTCAACGGGTCGAGATGCCGGTGACGTTCTATGTCGACCCGGCCTTGATCGACGATCCCGAGGCCAATGGCACCCCCGCGATCACGCTCTCCTACACGTTCCATGTCACCGACATACCAGAAGAATATGCCGCGTTGAGCGGCGCCACGAACTAACCAAGAAGCCAAAGGACCAAACCCATGGCCCATGTGAAAAACCACGACTACCATATTCTCCCGCCATCAATTTACCCGTTGATTGCGTCCATTGGGGCCTTTGTGATGCTCGCCGGTGCTGTCTTGTGGATGCATGGCTCGGGACCGTGGATGTTCCTGATCGGCTTTGTCGCGGTGCTCTATGTGATGTTCGGCTGGTGGTCGGATGTGGTGGCCGAAAGCAATGCGGGTGATCACACGCCGGTCGTGCGGCTCGGCCTGAAATACGGCTTCATCATGTTCATCATGTCCGAAGTGATGTTCTTCGCCGCGTGGTTCTGGGCCTTCTTCAAACACGCAATCTATCCGATGAACATCTATGAGGCATCGGAATATGTGCCGGCGGAGTTTTATCAGGTCGATGCCTTCCACCTGCCGCTGATCAATACGCTGGTCTTGTTGCTGTCGGGCTGTGCGGTGACTTGGGCGCACCATGCCTTGGTCCACAACGAAAGCCGCAAAGACGTCGAACACGGGCTGCTGATCGGCATCATCCTCGGCATCGCCTTCACCGGCTTGCAGGCGTATGAATATGTCGAGTTGCTGGTTCACAAAGATTGGACCTTCGGGGGCGACAAGTTCTTTTCGACCTTCTTCATGGCGACCGGCTTCCACGGGCTCCATGTGATCATCGGCACAATCTTCCTCTTTGTTTGCTACCTCCGGGTGCGGGCGGGGCAATTCACCGCCGAGAAACATATCGGGTTCGAAGCCGCCGCTTGGTATTGGCACTTCGTTGATGTGGTCTGGTTGTTCCTCTTCGCGGCGGTCTATGTTTGGGGCATTGGCTGACCTCTGACCGACGACGTTTATGGGTTTGGAGAGGCCTGCCTTCGGGCAGGCCTTTCTCATTGGAGACGGATACGTGACACGACTGATCTGGCCTTTGCTTTTCGGATTTGGCGGCGCGGCCATTCTGATCTCGCTCGGTGTCTGGCAGATGCAGCGCCTGGCCTGGAAAGAGGCGGTGCTGGCCGATATCGACGCGCGGATCACCGCGGCCCCCGTGGCGATCCCCGCCAATCCTGACCCAGAGGCGGATCGTTATCTGCCGGTCGCCGCCGAAGGGGTCGTCAGCGATATGTTCATCCGCGTCCTGGTCAGTCAGCGGCGCATCGGTGCCGGGTATCGCGTTATCTCGCCCTTTGAAACCGGCGGTCGGGTGATTTTGCTCGACCGAGGGTTCATCCGCGTGGCCGAGGAGATACCGGTCGCCCCCACCGGTTCGGTAACGGTGACAGGCAATCTGCATTGGCCAGACGAGGTTACAGGCTCAACGCCTGTGCCCGATCTGGACGCCAATATCTGGTTCGCACGCGACGTGCCCGCGCTGGCCGAGGCGCTTGGGACCGAGCCGATCCTGATGATTGCCCGCGAGATGTCGCAATCAGAGGGCGCTTTGACGCTCTTGCCCGTCGACACGAGTGGCATCCCGAACGATCACCTAAGCTATGCGATCACCTGGTTTTCACTGGCGCTGATCTGGTTGGGGATGACACTCTATCTTCTCTGGCGTATCAGGCGTCGGACGATCTAAAGGCAAAGTCATGCGCTATGTATCCACGCGGGGGGCGGCCCCTGAACTGACATTTGAAGAGGCGATGCTGACCGGGCTCGCCCGCGACGGGGGGCTCTATGTGCCTGCCGAGGTTCCGGTGATGTCTCAGGGCGATATCGCGGCGCTGGCAGAGCTGTCTTATGAAGAAGTGGCCTTTCGCGTCATGCGGCCTTTCATCGGGGACTGTTTCACCGATGAGGAGTTCGCCGACTGCATCGCCCGGGCCTATGCCGGGTTTGGCCATGCCGCCCGCGCGCCGCTGGTGCAGTTGCAACCGAACCATTTCCTTCTGGAACTGTTCCATGGCCCGACGCTCGCCTTCAAAGACTTCGCGATGCAGCTCATTGGCCAGTTGTTCCAGACCGCGCTGACCCGGCGCGGCGAACGGGTGACGATTGTGGGGGCGACCTCTGGCGATACTGGCTCCGCCGCGATGGAGGCGTTCCGAGGCCTGGAAGCGGTCGAGGTCTTCATCCTCTACCCCCATGGCCGCGTCTCCGACGTGCAGCGCCGCCAGATGACGACGGTGAGCGAAGCCAACACCCATGCGCTCGCGCTCACCGGCGATTTCGACGATTGCCAGGCGCGGCTGAAAGACATGTTCAATGATTTCGAGTTCCGCGACGGGGTGAAACTCGCCGGGGTGAACTCGATCAACTGGGCCCGCGTGTTGGCGCAGGTTGTCTATTACTTCACCTCTGCCGTCTCGCTCGGCGCGCCGCATCGCACCGTGAGTTTCACCGTCCCCACCGGCAATTTCGGAGATATCTTTGCGGGTTACATCGCCAAGAAGATGGGATTGCCGGTCGACAAACTCGTTGTGGCCACCAACCAGAATGACATCCTGCATCGGGCGCTGTCGTCCGGGGCGTATGTGACGGAGGGCGTGACGCCGTCGATCAGCCCCTCGATGGATATCCAAGTCAGCTCCAATTTCGAGCGCGCGCTCTTTGATGCCTATGACCGGGATGGCGGTGCCGTGGCGCAGCTGATGGATGAGTTGAAGTCCGGTGGCGGTTTCCACATCTCGCAAGGCGCGCTTGGCCGTCTCCGTGATCTTTTCGCCTCGGGCCGGGTGTCGGAGGCGGAGACCTCCGCGATGATCACCGAGGCCAACAGCGATCTGGGAGAGTTGCTCTGCCCGCATTCCGCCATTGGGGTGAAGGTCGCGCAAGATCATCTGGGCGCAACCCCGATGATCACACTGGCCACGGCCCACCCGGCGAAGTTCCCCGATGCGGTCAAGGCCGCCACCGGCATCCATCCGCCGCTGCCCGCACGGATGGCCGATCTCTTCGACCGGCCGGAGCGGGTGACGCGCGTGGAAAACGATCTGGCCGCGTTGGAAGACTTGATCCGCGGCGAGGTCATGGTATGAGTGTTCAACTGCACACGCTTGCGAACGGTCTGCGCATCGTCACCGAGCATATGCCGGGCCTGCAATCTGCGGCCCTGGGCATCTGGGTCAATGCGGGTGGGCGTCATGAACGGGTCGAGCAAAACGGGATTGCCCATTTCCTCGAACATATGGCGTTCAAAGGCACCGCGCGCCGCAGCGCCTTGCAGATCGCTGAAGAGATCGAAGATGTGGGCGGCTATATCAACGCCTATACCAGCCGTGAGACCACGGCCTATTATGCGCGGGTCTTGAAAGACGATGTGCCGCTGGCGCTCGACTTGATTGCCGACATCGTGCTCAACCCGGCGTTCGACCCGCATGAGATAGAGGTTGAGCGCGGCGTGATCCTGCAAGAGATCGGTCAGGCGGCGGATACGCCTGACGACATCATCTTCGATTGGCTGCAAGAGGTGGCCTATCCGGAGCAGGCGCTTGGCCGTACTATTCTTGGCCCGACCGACCGGGTGCGCGGCTTCGGCCAAACCGATCTGACGGGCTTTGTGGCCGAACATTACGGGCCGGGGCAGTTGATCCTCTCGGCCGCCGGGGCGGTGGATCATGATGAGATCGTCCGCTTGGCCGAAGGCATCTTTGGCCATCTGCCGCCGTGCGGGCAGAAACACCCCGAACCGGGTCAGTTCGCGGGCGGCGAGCGGCGCGAAGTGAAGACCTTGGAACAGGCACATTTCACCCTGGCGCTTGAGGCCCCGGGCTATCGCTCCGATGACATTTATACGGCGCAGATTTATGCGACGGCGCTTGGCGGCGGTATGTCGTCCCGGCTGTTCCAAGAGATCCGCGAGAAGCGTGGGCTCTGCTACACGATCTATGCCCAGGTCGGCAGCTATGACGACACCGGGATGACCACGATCTATGCTGGCACGGGCGCCGAAGACCTGCCCGAACTGGCGCATCTGACCATGGATGAGATCAAACGCGCCGCCGACGATATGAGTCAGGCCGAGCTTGACCGGGCGCGGGCACAGATGAAGGCAGGCATGTTGATGGGTCTCGAAAGCCCGTCTGCGCGGGCCGAGCGGCTGGCGCGTCTGGTGGCGATCTGGAACCGCGTGCCGCCGCTTGAAGAAACCATTGCCCGGATCGATGGCGTCGATTTGGCCGGTTTGCGGTCCTATGGCGCTGATCTGGCGACTGCCCGCCAGGCCGCGATGGCGCTTTATGGCCCGGTGGAACGCGCCCCTGATCTGACCCAACTGACGGAGCGACTGGCCGCCTGATGCTCGCCCGCAAACGCAGACCGAAGATCGAGACGGAGCGGATGACCCTGCGCCTGCCGCAGCACTCCGATTTCCGGGCCTGGACCTGGCTGCGGCAGGGCTCGGCGCAGTTCTTGCAGCCCTGGGAGCCGTCTTGGGCCAACGATCACCTGACCCGGAAAAGCTTCACTAATCGGGTCTATTGGGCACAGCGGGCGATCGGCCAAGGCTCGGCGATGCCGCTTTTCATGGTCCGGCGGTCTGATGATACGCTTTTGGGCGCGATCACGCTCGACAATATCCGCCGTGGTCCGGCCCAGGCCGGCACGCTCGGCTATTGGATCGGGCAGGCCCATGCGCGCCAGGGCTATATGCAAGAGGCGATCCTGGCCGTTGTGCATTACGCGTTCCGCTCGCTTGATCTGAGCCGGGTCGAGGCCGCCTGTCTGCCCGAAAACATCGCCTCGCGCGGCGTTTTGGAGAAATCCGGGTTCAAATATGAAGGCGTCGCGCAGAGCTATTTGCAGATCAACGGGAGGTGGCGGAACCATGTGCTCTATGCCAATCTCCGCAATGATCGGCGCGGACGAACGGATGTCGGGTAGCCGAATTCTTGCAAGAATTCGGGCCGGAATTTTTCAAAATTCCGGGTCGCTATGCCGGAGAGGGTGATGTCAGAGATCGAGACCATCTTGCGCCAATCGCTCCCTGCGGCTGTCTTCCGATCCGCGGAACCGCGCTATCTGGAAGAGCCACGTGGTCGATATATCGGACGGGCCCTGGCGGTCTTGGCACCCGGATCAACCGAAGAAGTGGCCACGATCATCCGCGCCTCAGCCGATAGCGGCACGCCGGTGGTGCCTTATGGTGGCGGAACCGGCCTGGTCGGCGGGCAACTGGCCGGTGACGGCCCGGCACCAATTGTCTTGTCGCTGGAACGGATGCGGACGGTCCGCGCCTTGGACCCGGTTGGCGCGACAATGACCGTCGAAGCGGGAGCCATCTTGGCCGATATACACGATGCGGCCGGGGCGGAGGGGCTGACCTTCCCGCTGACATTGGCCAGCCAAGGCTCGGCGCGGATCGGCGGGCTGTTGTCGACCAATGCGGGTGGCGTGAATGTCATCCGCTATGGCAATGCGCGTGATCTCTGTTTGGGGCTTGAGGCGGTCTTACCCGATGGCACGATCTTGCACGGGCTATCGCCCTTGCGGAAGGACAACACCGGTTATGATCTGCGCCATCTTCTGATCGGGGCCGAAGGCACGCTTGGCGTGATCACCGCTGCCACGCTTCGGCTCTTTCCGGAACCAGCCCGGACCGGGGCGGCGATGATGGTGGTGCCAAATCCGGACGCGGCACTGGCGCTCTTGCGGATGACCCAGGCCCGGATTGGCGATGGCGTCTCCGGGTTCGAGTTGATCGGGCGGATGGGGCTCACGTTTCTCGATGAGGTTGGACCCGATCTGCGCCAACCATTTGTCGAACGACCCGATTGGATGTGCCTAATCGATCTGGGCCTTGGCGCCGATCAAAACCCGGTAGAGGCCTTGGAAACGCTGTTTGCGGAGGCGTTTGAAGCGGGTGTCGTCACCGATGGGGTCATCGCGCAATCAGAGGCGCAGCGGCAGGAGTTCTGGACCCTCCGGGAGAGCATTCCCATCGCGAACCGGCGGATCGGATCGATCTCAAGCCATGACATTTCGGTGCCCGTCGCGGCGATCCCCGGGTTCATTGCCGAAGCGCCGGGGCGGTTGGCGGAGATCGGGCGCTATCGGATCAACTGCTTTGGTCATCTGGGCGATGGCAACCTGCATTACAACGTGTTTCCGGAGCAGGGGCATAGCCGAGAGGATCACGAGGCCGAGCGGGGCGCGATCAAGACCTGCGTCCATGATCTGGTCCATGAAATGGGCGGCTCGGTCAGCGCCGAGCATGGGATCGGGCGGCTGAAAGTCGAGGATCTGGAGCGCTATGGCGACCCTGCGAAATTGGCCGCAATGCGGGCGATCAAGCAGGCACTCGACCCAAAGGGCATCATGAACCCCGGCGCGGTGCTGCGCTGAGGTTAGAGGCGGTCGCCGCTATCCACGCTGACCCTGCTAGGTTCGCACACCGGCGAAGCGCGTCTGCCACTCTTCGCGCGCGTCATCCGCAATTTTGGAGAAGAGCACATCGGGGACGGCGAATGCGTGGCCGGCGGGTAAGGCGGCGAGCGCTGATGCAGCATCTTCGGGCCAGTCGGCTTTGGCATTCATCGCGGTCAGCATCGTTTTGGCCGCATCGGGGATGAACGGTGCCGAGAGCGTCGCGTAAAACGGGATCAGGTTCAGCGCCAGCCGGGTGATCGCGGCGGCGCGCTCTGGCTCGGTTTTGAACGCGGTCCACGGGGCTGCGGATTGGAGATACTCGTTGCCGAGGGTCCAGATCGCGCGCAGTTCTGCGGCGGCTTTGCGGATGTCGATCGCGTCCATATGCGCCTGATACGCAGTCAGCCGGCTTTGCAGATCGGCGATCAAGGCTTCTTCCTGCGGGCCATGCGATCCGCCCTCGGGCACCGCCTCGCCGAATTTCGAGCGGCAGAATTTGGTGATCCGGCTGACGAAATTGCCCAAGACGTCGGCCAGGTCTTTGTTCACATCCTGTTGGAACGCCTCCCACGTGAACTCACTATCGGAGGTCTCGGGCGCATGGCTCAAAAGCCACCAGCGCCAGTAGTCGGAGGGCAAAATCTCCAGCGCCTGATCCATGAAGACGCCGCGCCCCTGCGAGGTGCTGAATTGCCCGCCATCATAGTTCAAGTAATTGAAAGACTTAATGTAATCGACCAGCTTCCACGGCTCGCCCGAGCCAATAATCGTCGCCGGAAAGCTGAGCGTGTGGAACGGCACATTGTCCTTGCCCATGAATTGCACATAGCGCACATCGTCGGCACCTTTGTCGGTCCGCCACCAGCGTTCCCAATCGCTGCCTTTGCCCGCATCGACCCATTCTGCACCGCAAGCGATGTATTCGATGGGCGCATCGAACCAGACATAGAAGACCTTGTCTTCCATACCGGGCCAAGGCTCTTCGCCGCGCTTCACCGGCACGCCCCAGTCGAGGTCGCGCGTGATGCCGCGATCTTGCAGCCCATCGCCATCGTTCAGCCATTTCTTAGCGATGGAGGTGGTCAGGATTGGCCAATCACTCTTGCTGTCGATCCAGTCGCTCAACTGTCCGCGAAGCGCGGATTGGCGGAGATAGAGATGCTTGGTCTCGCGCACTTCCAGGTCGGTCGAGCCAGAGATCGCCGAACGCGGCTCGATCAGATCGGTCGGATCAAGCTGCTTGGTGCAATTTTCGCATTGGTCGCCCCGGGCCTTGTCATAGCCGCAATTGGGGCAGGTGCCTTCGATATAGCGATCCGGCAGGAACCGACCATCGGCATTCGAGTAGACCTGCTTTTCCGAGACCTCTTCGATCAGCCCCGCCTCGGCCAAACGTCCTGCGAAATGCTGGGTCAGCTTGTGGTTCTGCGGGCTGGACGAGCGCCCGAAATGGTCGAAAGACAGCCGGAAGCCCTCGGCCAGACGCGCCTGAACCTCCCACATTTCGGCGCAATACTCCGCGACCGGTTTGCCCGCCTTGGCGGCGGCCAGCTCTGCGGGCGTGCCGTGTTCGTCGGTCGCACAAAGAAACAGAACCTCCTGGCCCCGCGCGCGCAGGTAACGGGCGTAGAGATCGGCGGGCAATTGGCTGCCGATCAGATTGCCCAAATGTTTGATCCCGTTGATGTAAGGGATTGCCGAGGTGATGAGCGTGCGCGCCATGGGAGGCCCCGTCTGGTCTGATCCGTCGTTTTGCCTGCTCTAGCCCAACTGCCGGGCGAGGGCCAGCATATCCCCCGCCGGATGTCTTTTATCCGGCAGTTATGGTATCTTTCGCCTCAGCCAGGGCCGGTGTTTTTGCCCTGGTCTGTCCGATTTTACCGAACAGTTATTTGGCAAATAAGGAGATTTCCAATGGCGTATCGTCATGTTGTGGGTCTTGGCTCGGTTTGGGAGGATGACAGCCCGGGGGATCATGATGCCTGTGGTATTTTCAGGTGGGAGGTTGAGGTCAAACAGACCGGCAACCGGCTCTGGATTGATTTTGACCCAATCGCGGGGGATGGCGACAGCTGGTATGACGGCTGGCATCATCTGACCTCCTCGGTGAAGCACAGCACAATGGATTGGCCCTGCGACGAGGCGGGCGAAACCATTGGGAAACGGGTCTTGGTGGCCTGCGTTACAACGGCGAAGGGCAAAGACGCGAGTTTCTCGCTATCGGGCTCTGGGTCGGGGTCGGGTTTTCCGGCCAGCCCGAGTGCGGGCAGCGGCTTGTCGATCTCCTATTCGCCTGGATATGCGGGCCAGAAACTTGAATGGGTCGCCAAATTTCAGATTTGCCCCGGCGGCGAGGGTTGCCCGGATGTGCGTGTGATTGCCAATCGCGCCTCGGTCTCGGAGGGCGAGTATTTCTGGGGAGATGAGGTGAGACGCCCGCCAAGTCGTGAGTCCGGGCGCGTGTCGCGCCACATGCCGCAAGTGGCCATCGGCGCCTGCGACGCGGATCTGCACCAGCTCAGGCGCGAGCGGCTCTTGCCGATCGACACGGATCCAAATGTCGAAACGCTGAGCCAGGCGACAGGCTAGGGAGGGTGCGATGAAACAGATAGGATTGGACGATCGGGCGTTTGGCGTGCTTCTGGAAAAGCTCCAGCGTCTCAGGCCCGATGACAACTGTGGGCCAGAACCGGAAGACCCGCACGCCGTCGCTGCTGCTCTCGTTGATCACGCCCATGCGCTTCTGCCCCGCCGTGCCTGCGCGAAGGGCAGCCCGTATCGGCCCGGAAGTCCGAGCGCGCAACTGGGCGAGATGATCAGATTGGCCGATAGCATGGTGCCGCGCCGGGCGCGGTGATGGGCTAGGAGTCTGATCGGCGGATGCGGGCGAGGATGCGCAGATCGACCTGATCGCCGACCTCGGACGCGTAGCCCGTCGCGCCAAAGGCCGCGCGGCTGACCGAGCCGGTCAGAAATATCGACAGGCGATGACGATCCCCGGCCTCGGTGCCGCGCTGGCGATAGAATTGCGCCATGAGCGTGGTGGGCCGGGTGACGCCCCGGATGGTCATCTCGCCTTCGATCCGCGCGCCGGCGCCTTCGGGCACGACCCGGGTGGATCGGAACCGGATCGTCGGATGGCGGCGGGTATCCAGCACTTGCGGGCTCTGCAAAGCCTGTGTTGCAAGGAAAAACCCCGTTCGGGCGGCGTTGACATCGACGGTCACGTCAACTTGCGATCGGGCCGGGCGATCAAGGTCAATCAACAGATCGGCGGCGCTCACCGGCATCGTGCCGTTATCCGTACTGTCGCCAAACCGATAGGTGAACCCGACATTGGACCGGTCCACCTCCAGCTCATAGCGCACCGGTTGGGCGTTGAGGCCGAGCGGGAGAAGGCAAAGGGTAAGGGTGAGGATAGGGCGCAGCATATGGCACGAACTCCGATAGCGGTTTCGGCAGCTTAGCACGGGTTGCCGCGCAAGACGCGTCACAGCTCAGCGAGGTCGGCGGAAGATACGACCCACTTGGAACGAGGTGCGCGGAATCCAGACATAAGGGCTGCGCTTGTCGGCGGCGGCGCGTCGGCCCATCCGGTAGAGGCCGTAAAGGAGCAAGAGGACATGGCTTGCACCGATGAAAACAAAGAGCGCGGGCGGTCCGAAGAGCGTGATCAACGCCGAACTGGCATAAGGCGCGATGATCGCCCCGAGGGCGAAAAAGAACATCAGCGCCGCCGAGAGTTCGACCCGCTGGCTATCATCGGCCCAGTCATGGGCATGGGCGGCCGAGATCGAATAGATCGGAAACGTGAGGGCGCCGAAGAGGAGCGCGCCGCTGAAGACCGCGATGGTGCCGAGCCCTGCAAGGGCGGCGGTGGTGGCGCTGGCGAAAATCGCGGCAGCGGAAAAGCCGATCAAGACCCAACGGCGATCATATCGGTCGGCCAACCAGCCCGCAGGGAGCTGCATCAGTGCGCCGCCGAGTACGAAGGCGGCCAGGAAAAAGCCGATCTGATCGGGGCGAAGGCCGACCTCTTGGCCGTAGAGCGGACCGACCATCCGGAAGGCCGCGCTGCCGAGACCTGCGACCACCACGCCGGCCACCGCCAAGGGCGAAAGACGCCAGGCGAGGATGGGTCGAAGCCGCGGCGCGGCGGGGGTTTCAGGCTGCGAGGTGCGGGTCAGCGTCAGCGGGAGAAGGGCGGCGCAGCAGAGAATGGCGAGGATGTTGTACGAGACATAGGAGGCGGGCGCGAGCACACCGATCAGGAGCTGCGCGCACAGCGATCCGCCGGTGTCGACCATGCGATAGGTGCCCATGGCGCGGCCGCGCGTGGCATTGGTGACCTTGGATTGCAGCCAGGCCTCGATCACCGTGTAACAGCCCGCAACGCACATGCCCGAAGCGATCCGCATCGCGGCCCAGGCATAAGCGTCGATCACCAGCATATGCGCGAGAAGCCCGATGGCGCCGGTTGCGGTAAAGGCCGCGAAGGCGCGGGAATGGCCGACCGAGCCCATCAGGCGCGGCGCCCACCAACAGCCGATGAAAAAGCCCAGGAAATGGGCCGAGCCGAGAAGGCCGATCTGGCCATTGGTGAAGCCAAGCGCGGTGCCGGAGAGAACATCGAGCGGGCCGACGCCGCCGGAGCTGAGTTGGAGAAGGATGACCGAGAGAAAGAGGGCGGTGAAAGAAAGGATAAGGCGCATGGGACCGGTCTGTGATTTGGGGGAAGACTGGCATGGGTGTTTTGGCGGGTCTGGCGGGTTTGCGTCTTTCGGGATGTCGCAAACGGGGCGGCGGGACCGTTCGCCGCGCGCCCCCTGCCGGGAGCCCTTAGCGGGCGGTTGGGCGCGCGTGGCGACCGGACGGGCCGGGTCGGGCGGACGGCGTGGGCTGCCGAATAGGTTACAAAAAGCCGACAAAGGTGCTTTTTTTGTAACCTATTGCGATGCGGTCTGGGTTTCGACTTGTCTCTTGCGCCCGCATGGCTACCTCTGAGGCCGGACAGGCAGAGCGAGGACCGACAGCGATGAAGATGATCCCCCTTGGGCAGAGCACGACCCAGATCACCAACTACTGCCTCGGCACGATGACCTGGGGCAGTCAGACCCCTGAGGCCGACGCGTTTCGGCAGATGGATATGGCCCTGGAGGCAGAGATCAACATTGTCGATACTGCCGAGATGTACCCGGTAAATCCGGTCCGAGCGGAAACCGTTGGCCATACCGAAGCGATTCTCGGTCGTTGGATCGCCGCCAATCCGTCACGCCGCGCGGATTTCGTACTTGCCACCAAAGTCTCCGGGCAAAATGAGGGCTTTGTGCGCCCCGGTCAGGACATCACCGGCGCGACGTTTTTGGAGGCGTTTGAAGGCTCATTGAAGCGGTTGAACACGGACCGGATCGATCTTTACCAAATGCACTGGCCCAATCGGGGCTCCTACCATTTTCGGCAGATCTGGGATTATGACCCGTCGGGGCAAGACAAGGCTGCGACGCTAGCACATATGGGCGATGTGCTGGAAGCGGCGGAGAGTTTAGTCAAAGCGGGTAAATTGGGGCATCTCGCGCTTTCGAATGACAGCGCATGGGGCACAGCGCAGTGGTTGCGCCTGAGCGAGGCGCGCGGGTTGCCACGCATTGCGTCGATCCAGAACGAGTATTCCCTGCTTTGCCGACAGTTTGATAGCGATTTGGCGGAGCTGGCCGTCAATGAGCATGTCACGCTTTTGGCCTTCTCACCGCTTGCGGCGGGGCTTCTGACCGGCAAATACCAAGGCGGTGCGGTGCCCGAAGGCTCGCGGATGTCGCTGAACGAGACACTGAGTGGCCGCAAGACCGACCGGGCCGACCAAGCGGTGGCGGCGTATCATGAGATCGCCGACCGCCATGGGCTTGACCCGATCCACATGGCGCTGGCCTTCACGGTGCAGCGGCCCTTCCCGGTCAGCGCGATCCTCGGGGCGACGACCTCTGACCAACTGGCCCATATTTTGAACGGTTTGGAGGTGACGCTATCGGACGAAGTGTTGGCCGAAATCAACACCACGCATCGTGCGATTCCGATGCCCTATTGAGCCGCAGGACCAAGCGCCGCTACGCTTGCCGGACGTCAGGCCAAGGGGGATCGCATGACGGGTCAGATGGCCGTTTTGGGTGCTGGTAAGACCGGTGTTGGTTGGGCCGCGCGCTTTGCATTGATGGGGTGGCATGTGCGGGTCTTCGACCCTGCACCAAAGGCCAAAACGCGTTTGAGCGGGGCGATCCTCGCGGCACGCGCCTGTCTGCCCGCGCTTTATGACGTGGCTTTGCCCCCGGCCGGTGCCATCACCTATCACGACAGCTTAGCCGAGGCCGTGAGTGGCGTCGATTGGGTGCAGGATGGATTGCCCGACCGTTTGGCGCTGAAGCGGAAAATGTACCAAGCGGTCCAAGCCAGTTTGGCCGAAGATGCCATCATCGCGGCGCGATCTGAGAGCGCGGATGCGGATGAGTTGCAGGACTGCGCAACGCGGCCAGAGCAGATCGTGACCGTAGCCGTCGAGGGGCCGATTTGGCTTTCGCCGAATGTGGTCTTGCAGGCGGGGCGGAAGACGCCGGAGCCGGTGTTCGCCAAGGCCCGGTCGATCCTGCAAAGCATTGGAATGCGCGTCTTGGTTGCGCCAGACCCGGTGCCCCTTCTTGCCGGGCTATCACCGGAAACGGCGGTTGCGGTTTTGCGCACCTTGAAGGCGCGGAACGCCGATGGGATTGGGGCGATGCTGGCGGCGCATGAGGTGGCGCTTGCGCCCGCGATGCCGGATATGAGCGCGCCGCCCGTAACGCTGGACCGGCAGGTGCCGCCGGATTGGGTGGATTATAATGGGCATATGAACGAGACCCACTATCTGACCGCGTTTTCCAATGCGACGGATCGGTTGTTGCTTTGGGCCGGGATGGATGCGGAGTGCATCGCGGCGGGGCAGAGCGTGTTTTCGGTCGAGACCCATTTGCGCCATCTGGGTGAGGTCGATATCGGCGATCAGATCACGGTGACAACGCGGGTGTTGGACGGCGGTGGCAAGCGGCTGCACCTTTGGCATGAGATGCGGCGCGGCGCGGACCTAGTGGCGACGGGGGAGCAGATGCTGCTGCATGTGGATCTGGCGACCCGGCGGCCGGCCGCGCCGCCGGAGCGGGTCGGGCGGTTCTTTGCGGGCGTGGCAGCGGCGCATGCGGCCCTGCCGCCTCCTGACGGGTTGGGCCGGGCCGTGGGGCAGCCGCGCTAATCGTCGATCCGTTTGCGGAGCGCGCTGAGGATCTTGGGGATCTGCCGGGCAGAGGCCAAGCTTTCGCGGATCAACCAGTCGAAATGCTGGCTCACCCCCTGCACCCTGTCGCGATCCCGGAAGGCCACATAATGCCGGCCCATATAGATCACCGCCATTTTCGGGCCAAAGACGGTGATCGGGGCGGAAAATACCCGGTGGGCATCGAAAATAAACAGCCGGAGCGTCGGGTAAAGCTGGTCATAGACGTCGATGATCCAGTCGATCTGCTCGCGGCGCAGCGCCGCGCTGAGCCCGGTGTAATAGCCCTGACCGAGGGCGAAACACTCCAATTCATGGATCGGCAGCGCGATCTCGTAATCGCTTTGACTGCTCCGCATCCAGTCGAGCCGCGCCTCGGCGGCGCCAATCGCCTGATCCGGGCGGCGGTTCATCGTGGGGGCATATTCCCACCGCATCACGCCGTGAGTTTTGAGCATATCGGGCAGGGTGGCGGGCACATGGCGGATTTTGAACCCGGCGGCCTCTTCATGCCAGGCAAAGATTTGGTCATCGATGGCGCTGGCCCGGCCGGTTTCGGTCACCGACAGGCTGGTGGCGAGGATATCGCCGGCCAATTCGGGCCGGTCCGTGAGGCCCAAAAGCCAGTCAGATGACACGCCAAGCGCCTGGGCTGTGGCAGCCACGACCTGGCCGCCAGGCATCCGCGCATCATCGGCCATCAAAAGCTGCGTCACGGTTGAGCGATCCACGGCAATGGCGCGGGCGAGCCCGGCGCGGGACAGGCCCGAACTCATCAGAGCCGCAGTCAGCCGCTCTCGGAACAGAGCGGCACGGTGGCGTTTGTCGAGTATCTCCACCATTGTTGAATATTATCACCATTGTTTGATTTTCGCTGAGAAAACCCGGACTGCCGCAAAAACGCAAGCCCTGTTAGGCAGATAAGGCACGGCTGGGGACGCTGTGCTCAACAACATGAGGTGGTGAATGCGCGTCGAATGGCCGACCGTTTCTTTGATTGTGCTGACATATCTGGGCTGGATTTTGGCGCTGTTCTGGCTGCCGATGATCTGGCTGCCGCTCGCGATTGCAGTGGCGGCGTTCGCCATCGCGCTGCAGTCGTCCTTGCAACATGAGGTCACCCATGGCCACCCGTTCCCGAACCGGCGGTTGAGCGAGGCGGTGGTGTTCCCATCGCTGAACCTCTGCATTCCGTTCATCCGGTTCCGCGATATGCATCTGGATCATCACCTCGATAGCAACCTCACCGACCCGTATGACGACCCCGAGACCAACTACTTGGATCCGGCTGTCTGGGACCGGCTGCCTTGGGTCGTGCGGGCGGTGCTTGCGGCCAATAATACCCTGATCGGGCGGCTTGTTTTGGGGCCGATTGTGTCGCAAGCGGCGTTCATGGCGGGCGATTGGCGGCTGATCCGGGGCGGGGATCGGGGTATTCTCAAGGCTTGGGTCTGGCACCTCGTGACGATTGTGCCTGTTGTCGCTTTGGTGGTGCTGTCGCCGCTGCCGGTCTGGGCCTATCTGTTGGCGGCCTATACCGGGGTCGCGGTTCTGAAAATCCGAACCTTCCTGGAGCACCGCGCGCATGAGCGGGCCAGCGGGCGGACGGTGATCATTGAAGATCGCGGTTTCCTGGCGTTTTTGTTCCTCAATAACAATTTCCACGTGGTCCATCACATGCATCCGCGCCTGCCCTGGTATCGGATACCAACCACATATTTCGCCAATAAAGACAGCTATTTGCAGCGCAATGACGGCTATCTCTACCGGTCTTATGGCGAGATTTTCCGCCGCCACCTGTTCCGGGCCAAAGACCCGGTGCCACATCCGCTTTGGCCGCGAAACTGACTTGTAAACCAGGGCGTTAGGCGCGAAGAGGGGGCATGCCCCTTTGGATCCCCGTCACCATCTTTGCCGCGTTTATGCAGAATCTGCGGTTTCTGTTGCAGCGGCATTTGAAGGTGACGACGCTGTCGACCGGCGGCGCGACCTGGGCTCGGTTCCTTTATTCCGCGCCACTGGTGGCCGTGATCGTCGGGGTTTATGCGACTGTCTCTGGGCAGGCGCTGCCCCTGCCGGATGGACGGTTCTGGGCCTTCGTGGTCTCGGGCGGGATGGCGCAGATGCTGGCGACGATGTGCGTCGTGGCCCTTTTCGCCCATCGGAATTTCGCCGTGGGGATCACCCTGAAAAAGACCGAGGTGATCCTGACGGCCTTGATCGGCTTGGTGGTGCTGGGCGAGGCGGTGTCGCCGCCGATTGTCGCGGCCATCGCCGTCGGGTTCATCGGCGTCTTGCTCCTGTCGGACCCGCCGAAAACCGATGTCGTCCTGTCCTGGCGGGCGCGCGTGTTCAATGTGGCCTCGGGCTATGGTCTGGCCTCGGGCGTGCTGTTCGGCATCTCGGCGGTTGGCTATCGCGGCGCGTCCCTGTCGCTGCCCGATGGCGATGTGTTCCTGCGCGCGGCCTTCACGCTTGCCGCGGCAACGGCGGTGCAGACGGTGACGCTCGGGGCTTGGCTGGCCTGGCGGGAGCGGGGCGAGATTGCCAAAGTGCTGGCCTCTTGGCGGGTGTCAGGGCTGGTCGGGCTGACCTCAATGCTGGGTTCGCTCGGCTGGTTCACCGCCTTCACCTTGCAAACGGCGGCTTATGTGAAAGCCCTGGGCCAGATCGAGCTGGTCTTCACATTCCTCTTCTCTGTCTTTTGGCTCAAGGAACGATCATCGAGCAAAGAGATCGGCGGCATTGTGTTGATCGTGGCCTCAATCGGTTTGATCTTTCTGGGGAGCTTTTGAGATGGCCATCGCCCTCGCCATCGCGCCGATTTTTGTTTTGATTATGATGGGTTACGCGCTGCGGCGTGGCGGCATCCCGTCGGAAGAGTTCTGGAACCTCAACGACCGGCTGGTTTATTTCGTGCTCATGCCGGCGCTGTTTTTCGTGCGCATCTCGACCGCCGATCTGAGCGAGGCGGGGCTGGGCGGATTTGCAACCGTGCTTTATGCGGGGTTCTTCGCCGGCGTCGTTTTTGGGGTGATCGCGGCGCTGATCTTGCGGCGCGGCGGGCCCGTTGGCACGTCCATCATGCAAGGGGCGGGGCGGTTCAACACCTTCATCGCGCTCGCCGTGGCCGAGGCGCTTTATGGCACGCCCGGCTTGCAATTGGCGGTCCTGGGGGCGGCGGTGTTGGTGCCGGTGGTGAACCTGACCGTGGTCGGGCTATTCACTGTGATGCTGCGGCAGCCGGGCGGCAGCGCGGTCTGGGGCGCGGTGAAAAACCTCGTCACCAATCCATTGATCCTATCGATCCTCGCGGCTTTGGCGTTCAACCTGGCGGGGATCGGCATGGTACCCGTCTTGCACGACACGCTCTCGGTTTTAGGGCAGGCGGCTTTGCCGATCATGTTGCTCTGCGTCGGTGCGAATTTGAAGCTAAGGGGGTTGAGCGCGGATGCCGCGCCTCTGATCTCGGCGGCGTTTGGCAAGATTGTGGTGTTTCCGGCGGTGATCATACTGGCAGCCATGGGTTTCGGGCTGTCGCCGCTCAGTGCCCAGGTGGCGTTGATTTATGGCGCGCTGCCCACGGGTGTTGCGGCCTATACGTTGGCGCGGCAACTGGGCGGCGATGCGCCCTTGATGGCGGCGATGATCACCATGCAGACCTTGTTGAGCTTCGCGACCATGCCGCTCTGGTTGAGCTTGGGAGAGCGGGTCTTCGGGCTGTAACGAGGCTTAGAGTCGCTCGAACCGGCTGGTTTCATCGGCATTGTTGAAAAATGGCACCCCGTCATAAGCGGTGCCGTTCAGGCGCGCGGCAAGTTCGGCCAGGACCACTTCGGTGATGAAAGGCATGTCGAAGCTGCGGGCTTCGTCGAGCGCGATCCATTGCAGATGGCTCAACTCATCCTCGGCGCGGGAGAAATCATCAGGGTCATTAGCCAGATGTTCGGCCTCGGCCAAGAAAAACCGGGCATCGAAGCGGCGCGGGCGCCCGGGCGGCGTGATGGCGCGAAAGATGAAATCAAGCGCGGCCCCATCCGGCAGGTGCCCGGTGGCCAGATAGCCGCGCCAGCCTTTCGGGGCCTCAAAGGCATCGGTCCGCGGGTCGGCATGGCCCAGAAGCAGGCCGGTTTCTTCCCAAAGCTCCCGGGTCGCCGCAGCGATCAGCGCTTCGGGTGGGGTCAACGCTTTGGCGGCGAGTTGTGTGCGGGCAGTCGGTGCGGGTGCGCGGCCCAAAGGAATGGTGGCGTCCACAGCATCCACAGCGCCGCCGGGAAAGACGAATTTCGAGGGCATGAAGACAGCGCTGTGGCCGCGTTGGCCCATCAAGACGCGCGGGCGCGTGGCGGCATCGCGCAAGACGATGATCGTCGCCGCATCGCGGATGGCGGTTTTGTCCGGCTGATCGGTCATGACCCGCCCTGCGAAAGGATCGATCGCTTGGTCAGAATCCGTGCATCCGTTTGGCCCATTGAATCCCCACAATCATGCCTTTGAACCTGGGCAAGAGGTATAGAGACATGAGGATCGCGCCAACCGAAAACGCCGCCGCGAGGACGTATGGCCCAGGTTGCCAACGCTCAAAGACAAACAGCATCAGTGTGCCGAGGATTTTCGCGGTGACCAGGATTGTCAGATAAGCCGGGCCATCATCGGCACGCGCATGAGAAAAGTCTTCGCCACAGGTGCCGCAGGACGGGCGCAGTTTCAGATAGCTCTTAAAAATCGTACCCTCGCCGCAATTGGGGCAGCGCTGGCGCAGGCCCCGGCGCATGGCGGGCCAAGTCGGGCGTTCGGGTGAACCGGCCTCAAAGGCAGACCTATCGGGGGCATCTGTCATGGGGAACTCGCATGTGGGGTTGTTTCCTGCTTGCTTATTTAGCACTTGGATATGCCGCCGGACAGAGAGGCGTTTCGTCGCGATGGCGGGATGCGAAAAAAAATCGACGGAACTCTGTGGACCCCCCGTGGAAAGGGGCAGACAGGCAAAGAAAAGGAGTTTCGCATGTCCTCTCGTAAAGCAGTGATTATGGGCGTTTTGGTATCCGTGGCACTGACCGCCGCCGTGCCGGTGCTGGCCCAGGGATTTGGAGGCCCCCGCGGCCCGCAAGTTCTTTTTGAAGAATTGGATCTGAATGGCGATGGCGAGATCAGCCAAGAGGAAATGCTCAACCATCACGAAGGCCGGTTTGACCGCGCCGATGCGGATGGCGACGGGCTGCTGACGCGCGACGAGATGATCGCCGCAGGGCAGGCCCGAATTGAGGCCGGTGTCGATCGAATGCTGGAGCGGCTTGATAGCGACGAAGATGGGGCAATCAGCCAGGCCGAGATGGAGGCCGCCGCCGAAGACCGGCAAGAACGGCGTCAGGCCCGGATGTTCGACCGTTTGGATGCCGATGACAGCGGCACGATCAGCGCCGAAGAGTTCGAAGACGCAGCGGAGCGGATGCGCGAGCGGCGTGGCGGCGGCCATGGGTTCTTTGGCCGCGACCGCGGGTAAGACAGGCACGCAGGCGGCAGGGGTTTCGCCTTTGTCGCCCGCGCGCGATCGCGCTAAGCAGGGGCATGGTGCAGGTGGATGCCGAGCTGGATCAGTTGGAGGATGGTGCCTTGATGGTGCTTTACGCCAATGGAGATCAAGGGGCCGCGCGAGTCTTGACGGCGCGGCTCCTGCCGCGTGTGGTTAGCCATGCCCTGCGGGTTTTGGGCGATCGGGCCGAGGCCGAAGATGTGGCGCAAGAGGCGATGATGCGGCTTTGGCGTGCGGCGGCGACTTGGCGGCCCGATGGCGCGGCGAAGCCGGGCACGTGGCTCTATCGCGTCACCGCCAATCTTGTCGTGGATCGGTTGCGCCGCTCGGGGCGCGCGGTTGGTCTGGATGCAGTGGAAGAGCCCGCTGACGAGGCCGAGAGCGCCGAGGCGCGTCTGATGCGGCAAGGGCGTATGGCGGCCTTGGACGCGGGTCTGGCGCGACTGCCAGAACGGCAACGCCAGGCGGTGGTTTTGCGGCATATCGAGGGTTTGTCGAACCCGGAGATTGCCGCGGTGTTGGACATCAGCACCGAAGCGGTGGAAAGTTTGACGGCGCGGGGCAAACGCGCGCTGGCGGCCAATCTGGCCGGTCAGAAGGAGGCATTGGGCTATGGTGACGGATAAGGATGATCTTTCAGCACTTCTTGCTGAGGCGCGCCAGGATGCCATCCCGAGCGTTGATTTGACGGCGCGGGTCTTGGCGGATGCGGCGGCGGTTCATGCCGTGCCGCAGGCCCGCCCATCGGCCCGAGGTGGGTGGTTCGGCCAAGTGCTGGGCGCGATTGGCGGTTGGCCCGGTGTGTCGGGCCTGGCGATGGCGGGGGTCACCGGATTGATGATTGGCGTCTATGCCACCGAGAGTGTGGATGTGTTGTTGAACGGGCAACTGACGAGCTTGACCGGTGGTGATAGCTCGGGGCTGTTCCCCGCGATTGATGGCTTGGCATTTGCGTTAGAGGAGGGCTGAACACGATGGTTGAGACCCCTAATCCACCGTCGGCCCGGCGCCCGGCAGGTCGTGGCTTGAAGATTGCGCTTGCGCTGTCGTTGGTGGTGAATGTGATGATTGTTGGTGTGATCGCGGGCGCGGTCTGGGGCAAGATCGGTGGACCGTCCGGCGATGAGAATGGGCCGATGTCGTTGAGGAACTTGGGTCTTGGCCCGATGGTTTTTGTGCTGGAGCGAGACGATCGGGCGGCATTGCGGGCGCGGATGGCGGAGGATGCAGACCGGTTCCGCCCTGAACTGCGCGGCTTAGGACGGTCCGTCCATGCATTCAGTGATGCGCTTCGGACGGAGCCGTTTGACCGCGCCGCTGCCGCGGCGGCGCTTCAGCAGCAACGCGGTCATGTGCAGGGGTTGCAGACCGAGGGGCATCGGGTCTTGTTGGATCAACTGGACGTGATGACGCCAGAGGCGCGTACCGATCTGGCCGACCGGTTGCAAAGACGGTTGTCGCGGAGCAGGCCGGATCGAGATGGCCGGCCATGAGCCGACTACGCTTAAGCGTGCTTCCCTCGTGATTTTGCCAAGCCACCGGGCGGTTGCGGCTATGCGGCAGAGGCGGTGGCCATTGTGACGAGGTTGCGGCCTTCCGATTTCGAGTCATACAGGGCTTGATCCGCGCGCTTTAGGATGGCTTTGGCGGAATCCTCACTCTCTTGCGAAAGAGCGATCCCAACGCTCATCGTGACAGAAATCGGTTCCGCCCCGGTCGCGACCATAATCGGGGTGCTTCCAACGGCCAAGCGGAGCCGCTCGGCCACCTCAAGCGCGCGCGCCCTGTCTGCATCGGGAATGGCCACGAGGAACTCTTCGCCACCAATCCGTGCCACAAGATCCATGCTACGGAGCTGCGCCCGAAGCCGTTTTGCCACAACCGCCAGAACGCTGTCGCCAGCGGCATGGCCGTGGCGATCATTCACTTCTTTGAAAAAGTCCAGATCCAGCATCATCACCGCGATGCTTGTCCCACGATGGGCGAGCATCCGGTCTAGGTGATGCAAGGCGTAGCGCCGATTGTGGAGTCCGGTCAGGCTGTCGGTTACGGCCAGTTCCAACCCGGCATCCACGGTTGAGCGCAGCCGGTCCGACTGCCGTTTGCGGCGGAGTTGCGTTTTGATCCGTACCGCCAGTTCATCGGCGTCCAGCGGCTCATAGAGAATATCGCCAGCGCCGAGATCAAGCGCGATTGCGGCACGCTCCGCATCGCCAGAGGGCAAAATCATCAGAGTGGCAGCATGCCGGGTCACCGGTCGCGAGCGTAAATCAGACAGGAGCCGAAGCCCGTCATTGCGACTGGCGAGATCCGCGGAAATCACAAAAACGTCGGGGGCGTCCCTTGTGCCGAACTCAGCCAATGCATGCTCCCGCAGGACAATCTCCACTTTGCCGGCGCGTTTTCCTTCGAGGGCATGCTTCCAGACCACAGCAGTCGGCCCATCCGGCGCGACAAGGGCGATTCGACCGGGACCCTCGAACGCCGTTGCGCCCTCGGCAAAGCCAAGTTCGGCGCAGGCCTCTTCGCGGAGGCGCAGTTCACGCTGCGTATCGCGGGCGCGGAGAAGAGAGCGGACCCGGGCAAGGAGGGCGATCTCATCCACGGGTTTGGTCAGGAAATCATCAGCGCCCTTTTCCAAGCCTTTCATTTTGCTATCTTTATCCGCCATGGCAGTGATTAGAATGACCGGTATGTCGGCTGTGTCAGGGTCCGCTTTTAGCTTCTCACAGACGGTGACACCGCTCATATCGGGCATCAGCACATCCAGAAGGATCAAGTCGGGCCTTTCTGACTTGGCTTTTCTGAGCGCATCTTCCCCACAATCGGCCTGAATCACCTCGTAATAGGCGACCGATAGTTTCACCTTCATCACGATCCGGTTGGTCGCAACATCGTCGACGACTAAGATACGCCCTGTCATACTCGAAGCTCCACTCTGTTCGTCATGGGCTTGACGTCAGCTATGCGCTCGAAAAGTTAACAAACTATTTAACGTTGAGGTCAACTCTTTCCCATGATGCAGGATTCCGCCGAAAATGTTGCCCTAGGGGCACTTACATGGCTTGCCACGGACCAGGCGCTTTTTGAGGTCTTTTTGGGGTCAACCGGCGCATCCGTCGACGATGTGAAGGAGCGCGCTGCTGATCCACAGTTCCTGGCGGGTGTTTTGGAGTTCATTTTGATGGACGATGATTGGGTTGTGGCATGCTGCGATACGTTGAACCTGAGTTATGAAAACCTTGGCCATGCACGGCAAGCGCTGCCGGGCGGCGATCTTCCGAATTGGACGTGAGATCGACCCTTGTGGTCTAGCCGAGCGCGCTGTCTTCCTCACCGCTGCGGAGTTTGCCCAAGAGACGGTTTAACTCGGCGCGTTCACCTGCGGAGAGTTTGTCGTTGAAATGAGCGATATTCTCCGAGCAAATCGGCATCGCGTCGGTCAGCCGTTTACGCCCTTCGTCGGTCAAGGCCACCTCGGTCGTGCGGCGATCCTGACGACCGATGCTGCGCGCGATCAATCCCTCATCTTCGAGTTGCCGTAGCGCCCGCGATGTCGCGGTCCGGTCGATGCCAACAAAACTAGCGATCTCGGAGGGGTTCTTTAGTTGATCCTCTCCGACGGCCAGCAAGATACACCAGCCGGCCCGGGTCAGCCCGAAGTTGCGCAAACCCTCTTCAACCCGCCGCTCAATCAGGCGCGCGGTTTGCGAGGTGTGAAAACTGATGCTGTCATGCAGCCCGAAGCGGGGTTTTGTGCCATCCATGGCAGATACAATGGCGTTATGGTTGCATAATGGTCAAGTCACAGTCAGTGCTTTGTCCCATGCGGCGCAGAATAAAGGCATCGAGCATGATCACCGGTATTCTTTTCGACAAAGACGGTACGCTGTTTGATTTCGAGGCCAGCTGGACGGGTTGGGCCAGCGGTGTCTTGCTAGATTTGGCCGATGGCGACCCAGAGAAAGCGATTCATCTCGGGCAGTGGATTGGGTTTGATTTTGCGGCTGGCCGGTTTGAGCCGGACAGCGTCGCGATTGCCGGGACATTGGACGAGACGACATCCGCGCTTCTGCAGGGTCTGCCGCATATGACTCACGATGCCTTGATCACGGTTTTGCGCACGTCCGGCGCGACGGCCCAGATGGTCGAGGCTGTGCCGCTTGCGCCCTATCTGGCTGATCTTCGGACGCGCGGGGTGCGTCTTGGCGTGGCGACGAATGATTCTGAGGTCTTGGCGCGATCACATCTTGCGGCCTTCGATGTCGACACCTCCTTTGACTATATCGCCGGTGCCGATAGCGGGTTCGGCGCAAAGCCAGGCCCCGGCATGTGCCTGGGATTCTCAGATCAGTTTGATCTGGCGTCGGAGACGGTGTTGATGGTGGGGGATAGCCGCCATGACCTTATGGCGGCGCAAGCGGCGGGGATGATCGGGGTCGGTGTTTTGACCGGCATGGCCGGCGCAGACGACTTGTCTGATTTGGCGCAGGTGGTTCTGCCCGATATCGGGCATGTCCCGGGGTGGCTGGATGCCACCTATGGGCCCGATACGCCGGGTCATCGTCAAAATACGACGCGATCGGTCGCTATCTGAACCTCCAAACCGGCCTGACCAAGGCAATCTGGTTCAGCCGAACGCCTTGGGAGAGACTTGATATGACTGCCGAACCATCGCCCCGCCGCCGTCGCTCCGGAGGCCGCAAAGGCCATGCCGACCGGGCTGGTCAGGCGACGATTGATCAAATGCCCTGGCGGTTGATCCGCAACACCGACAAGCCGACCGAGCCGCTGGACGACGAGGGTGTGCAGGCGATCCACAAGGGGGCGATGCATATCCTAAGCGAAATAGGGATCGAGTTTCTGAGCGATGAGGCGCGCGAGATTCTGGCCGAGGCGGGCTGCAAGATCGACGGCGAAAACGTCTTCATGGATGAGGCGTTTGTGATGGAGATGATCGGCCATGCGCCCGATAGCTTCACCCTCACCCCGCGCAATCTTGATCGGCAGCTGGTTATCGGCGGCGATTACCTGACGTTTGGCAATGTCTCGTCACCTCCCAATGCCTGGGATATGGAGCGCGGCAAACGCTCCGGCGATTTCGAGACTTACAAAGAGTTCCTGAAACTCACCCAGTATTTCAACTGTATCCATTTCGCGGGCGGCTATGCGCCGGAGCCGATCGATATTCACCCCTCGGTTCGGCATCTGGACTGCCTCTATGAGAAGCTGACCCTGACCGACAAAGTCGCGCATGCCTATTCGCTTGGGGCGGAGCGGGTCGATGATGTGATGGAAATGGTCCGGATCGCGGGGGGGCTGAGCCATGAAGAGTTCGACGCCACGCCGCGGATGTACACCAATATCAACTCGGTCTCGCCACTGAAACACGACTTCCCGATGCTGGACGGTGCGATGCGCTTGGCGCGGCGTGGGCAACCGACCGTTGTCACACCTTTCACTCTGGCGGGCGCCATGGCGCCGGTGACCATGTCGGGAGCCGTCGCCTTGTCTTTGGCCGAAGGCTTGGCGGCCATTGCGCTTCTGCAATACATCAACCCGGGCTGCCCGGTGGCGATTGGCACCTTCACCTCGAATGTCGACATGAAATCGGGTGCGCCGGCCTTCGGCACCCCGGAATACATGCGTGCCACACAGATGACCGGGCAGATGGCGCGGTTTTATGGGCTGCCAATGCGGTCTTCCGGTGTCTGTGCGGCGAATGTGCCCGATGGGCAGGCGATGTGGGAAACCTCGCAAAGCCTTTGGGCGGCCGTGCAGTCGGGAACCAACATGGTGTATCACGCCGCCGGATGGCTAGAAGGCGGGTTGATCGCCTCGCCAGAGAAATTCGTGATGGATTGCGAGATTTTGCAGCAAATCCAGCGGTATTTTGAGCCTGCGCTCTGGGCGACCGGGGACGACGAGATCGGGCTTGAGGCGATCCGGGAGGTGGGGCCAGGCGGGCACTACTTCGGCTGCGCCCATACGCAGGAACGCTATCAGACGGCGTTTTATCAGCCGTTTCTATCGGATTGGCGCAATTTCGAGGCCTGGCAACTCGATGGCAGTGTCTGGACTGCCGAACGCGCCCATCGAATGTATAAGCGTATCTTGGCTGAATTCGAGCCGCCTGCGATGGACATCGCGATCCGTGAGGAACTGCAGGCCTTCGTTGCAAAGCGTAAGGAAGAGGGCGGGGCCCCGACCGATTTCTAGGCTGCGTTCCCCGCTGCCTTACGTGTCGCCACCCGCCTGCTAGACAAACGGCGGTGCCCGACCTAGCGTCGCGTTATGGTCTCCTCCGACATGCATGACAGCCGCTATTCGTGGCTCCGCCTTGGCGTCACGCTGCTGATCGCCATGGTGGGCAATGTGGGGATGTGGGCGATCATTGTGATCCTACCCGCGATCCAGGGGGAATTTGACGTCGACCGCTCGGCCGCGTCTTTGCCCTATGCGACAACGATGATTGGTTTCGCGCTGGGCAATCTGGTGATTGGGCGGGCCGTGGATCGGTTCGGGATCACCTGGTGTTTCATCGCCTCGGCCCTCGGCCTGGGTCTGTTTTTCAGCCTGTCGGCTGCAGCCAACTCGATCTTTGTGCTCTCGATCTTACAGTTCATCGTGGGTTTTGGGACCGCCACCAGTTTTGGCCCCCTGATCGCCGATATCTCGCATTGGTTCTTGCGCCGCCGGGGCATTGCGGTGGCGATCGCGGCGAGCGGCAATTACCTTTCGGGCGCCATATGGCCGTTTCTTCTCAGCGGGATCTTGGCCGATCAAGGCTGGCGCGCGGCCTATCTTCTGCTTGCTGCAGTGACGGTCTTGGTGATGATCCCGCTGGCCCTGATGCTGCGCCGACAAGTGCCCGCAAGCGCGGTATCCGATGAGGTCATCGCGGTGCCCGGACGCGCCAGGCGGGTCAGCTTCACGCCCGGCCAATTGCAGATGCTGCTTTTCATTGCCGGGCTCGCCTGCTGCGTCGCGATGGCGATGCCGCAGGTGCATATTGTCGCGCTGTGCGTTGATCTGGGCTATGGGCCCGCGGTCGGGGCCGAGATGTTGTCGCTGATGCTCTTGGGCGGCGTGGCCTCGCGGCTTGTCTCGGGCCTGGTGGCGGATTGGCTTGGTGGGGCTATCACTCTGCTGATCGGGTCCGTCCTGCAATGTATTGCGCTCTTCCTGTTCTTGCCCTTTGACGGGTTGGTCTCGCTTTACATCGTGAGCTTGATCTTTGGCCTGGCGCAGGGTGGCATCGTACCGAGCTATGCGATCATCGTGCGGGAATATATGCCCGCGCGGGAGGCGGGCGCGCGTGTCGGGGCAGTGATTATGGCGACGATCATCGGCATGGCGCTTGGCGGCTGGATGTCAGGCTGGATTTACGATGTGACGGGCGATTATCAGTTGGCGTTCATCAATGGCATCGCTTGGAATGGATTGAACATCGGGATCATGGTCCTGATCTTGATGAATGCCCGGCGTGGCGCTGGTCGCCAAGCCGAAGCCGGAGCGCGCTTGGCTCAATGACGCGTTTCGCGGCTTCGCAGGCGCAGCGCTCTGGACCATCGAATCCAAGGGAACAGAGGGCAAGATTGCCGGGTGTGCAGCCCGATCCGTGGCGCTGTCGTCCGAAAGGGTGCGATCAGGTCACCCGGTTTGCGACCTTGTAAGCCGGATCATCCCAAAGACGGTTCTCCATGATGTCTTGTAGAATCTCCGCCGCCGCCACGATGTCGGTTTCGTCGAGATAAAGTGGTGTGAACCCAAAGCGCATAATGTTCGGTGCCCGGAAATCTCCGATTACGCCGCGCGCCACCAGGGCTTGCATCGCGGCATAGCCATGCTCGAACGCGAACGACACCTGGCTGCCGCGCGCCTCTGGATCGCGCGGGCTTGCCAGGGTCAGATCGGGGCAGCGGGCTTCGACCTCTTGGATAAAGCGCTCCGACAAACGGATCGAGGCGGCACGCACCTCGGCCATCGTCAGGCCCTCCCAAACCTTCAGGGCCTCTTCCAGCGCCGAGGTCTGGAGCACCGGCGGGGTGCCGACGCGCATCCTTTCGATATTGCCAGCCGGGCGGTAGTCGAGATCGAAGGCGAAGGGCGCATCATGGCCGAGCCAGCCGGAAAGGGCCGGGCGGACCTGCGCCATGATGTCGGGGCGGACAAAGATGAACGCCGGCGCGCCGGGGCCGCCATTGAGGTATTTATAGGTGCAACCAACGGCGAACTCGCAGTTCGATCCCGCCAGATCGACCGGGATCGCGCCCGCCGAATGCGCCAGATCCCAGATCATCACCGCGCCATTTGCATGCGCAGCGTCGGTGATCGCTTTCATATCGTGCAATCGCCCGGTGCGATAATCGACCTCAGTCAGCATCACGGCGGCGACGCGGTCATCAATCGCGCCTGCGACCTCTTCCGGCGCCACGATCTTCAACGCGTGACCCTGGTTCAGCGAGGCCAGCAACCCTTGCGCTATGTAAAGATCGGTGGGGAAATTGCCGCTATCGGAGAGGACGGTCTTGCGGTCAGGCCGCATCTCGAGCGCCGAGGCCAGCGCCTGATAGACCTTGATTGAGAGCGTATCGCCCATCACCACGCTGCCCGCAGGCGCGCCGATCAGCCGGGCCACCTGATCACCCACGCGGGCCGGCTGTTCCATCCATTTCGCATCGTTCCAGCCACGGATCAGCTGTGCGCCCCATTCCTCGGTCAGCACCTCGCCCACGCGCGCGGCGACGGATTTCGGCAACGGCCCGAGCGAATTGCCATCAAGATAAATCACGCCTTCGGGCAGGTCGAAGAGCTGTTTTCGGGGAAGGGTCGCCATCGTTCAAAGGCCTCCGCGCAGATTCCAAAGTTCGGGGAAAAGCTCCACCTCCAGCATTTTGCGGAGGTATTTCACGCCACTCGTACCGCCGGTGCCACGCTTGAAGCCGATGACACGTTCGACCGTGGTGACATGGTTGAAGCGCCAGCGCCGGAAATAATCCTCAAGATCCACCAGCTTTTCGGCCAATTCATAGAGGGTCCAGTGTTGGGCCGGGTCCTGATAAATTAGCGTCCAGGCCTGGGCGATCTGATCATCATGTTGATGCGGGGCCTCCATGCGGAACACCGACGGATCGAATGGGATGCCCGTCCGCGCCGAAAGCGCGTTTAGCGCGACATGGTAGAGCGTCGGCTTGGCCAGTTCATCAGTCAGCATCTGGTGCAATTCGGGCCGATGCTCATGGACCTTCATCAGCGCTTTGTTCCGATTGCCAAGCGCATATTCGATCAGCCGGTATTGATGCGATTGAAAGCCGGAGGAATTGCCAAGCGCCTCGCGGAAGGTTGTGTAGTCACTCGGCGTCATGGTGCGCAGCACATCCCAGGCCGAATTCAGTTGATCGAAGATGCGCGCAACGCGGGTCAACATCTTGAAAGCAGGTTCGAAATTGCCGGATGTCATCACGTCTCGGGCGGCGGCGATCTCGTGGAGGACAAGCTTCATCCAGAGCTCTGAGGTCTGATGCTGGATGATGAACAGCATCTCGTCATGAGCGGTAGAAAGGGGTGTCTGCGCGTTCAGAACCTGGTCGATTTTTAGATAATCGCCATAGCTCATATCCGTTTTGAACGACATTTTCGCGCCGTCTTGGCTCGGATCATATCCCTGGCTCATGGTCTCCTCCCTCTCAGCGGGTCAGCTCTTGCACCAGCGGGCTCTCGGCCTCGGCTAGGGCTTCGATGACCGAGAAATGGTTCTTGCCCGCCTCATAGACCTCCGTGATAGCGCCGGCCTTGCCCTGCCAGGCTTCGCCGATCAACCGGGTCTGACGGAGCAATTCGGGGCGCTCGGCGGCACCGACCCAGAAACAGGCCGGGATGCCGGGATAGGGGGTCTGCAGGGCGGGGCTTTCGGCCTCAGCCTCTGGGGCATCCAGGTGCAGCGTCTCGTTCATTTTGGTGAGCAGCAGCGGCCGAAGGTCATGGATGCCGCTGACCGATATGATCTTTTCCAGCCGGGTGAGGATATCTGACGCGAGCGGCCCGTTTTGGCACAGCATCCGCGCGGTCAGATGCCCGCCCGCCGAATGGCCGATGATGCGGATTGGGCCAGGGACGCTTTGCGCGACGGTCGTGATCGCCACGCCGACTTCTTGTGTGATCTGCGCAATCCGGGCTTCGGGGGCGAGCGTGTAGCTGGGCAGCGCCACGGCCCAGCCTTTGGCCAGCGGCCCGGCGGCCAGATGCGAGAAATACGCCTTTTCCAGCATGTGCCAATAGCCGCCATGGATGAAGACGATCAGGCCGCGCGGCGTGCCATCGGGCAGGAACAGGTCGACGCGATTGCGCGGGCCGTCGCCATAGGCCAGGTCGAGCTCGGCCCGCGTTGTTTCCCGAAAATGCGCCGCGGCGCTGGACCAACGCGCTGCCAATTGATCACTGCCCGGCACATAGCTGGAGTTATCAAACGCGTCGGTCCAATCGATCATTCGGGTCGGCCTCGCATGAACATCGGCCCACCACGCCAGCGCGGAAAGCCGTAGCCATTGACCATCACCACATCGATCGCCTCGGGGCTTTCGGCGATGCCTTCGGCAAGGATTTTCTCGCCCTCGGCCTGCATCATCTCAAGGATGCGCGCGATGATGTCTTCGCGCGACATTGGCACGCGCGTGATGTCGCGCCGGGCCGATTCCGCTTCGATCAAGGCCGTGACCTCAGGGTCGGGGCGGCCGTTTTTGTCGTCGCTGTAATCATACCAGCCTTTGCCGGTCTTGCGCCCAAACCGGCCCTGTTCGCAGAGCCTATCCGCGATCTCGACATAGCGTTCATTTGGGTCCCGGGTCGGCGCTTTGCGTTTGCGCGTCGCCCATCCGATATCCAGCCCGGCCAGATCGGCCATCTGGAACACGCCCATCGGGAAGCCAAAGGCCACCATCGCGGCGTCCACATCCTGGGGCAGGGCGCCGTCTTCCAGCATGTAATCCGCCTCGCGCCGATAGGCTGACATGACCCGGTTGCCGATGAACCCGTCGCAGACGCCAGAGGGCATGGTCACTTTTTTCAGCCGTTTGCCGAGGGCCAGCCCTGTGGCCAGTACATCCGGCGCGGCGGCCTCGGTCACGATCAACTCGAGCAGTTTCATGATATGGGCGGGGGAGAAGAAATGCAGACCGAAGACGCGGGACGGGTCTTGGGTGCTGGCCCCGATCTCGTTGATATCGAGATAGGAGGTGTTGGAGGCCAGGATCGCCTCGGGTTTGGTCACCCTGTCCAGCTCGGCGAAGACCTGTTTTTTCACGTCCATGTCTTCGAAGACGGCTTCGATCACCAGATCCACCTCGGCCAAGGCAGCATAATCAATGCTGCCGCTCAAACCCGCTTCAGCTTTGGCTTGCGCCGCGGATGAGAGCAGCCCGCGCTTGGCACTGCTGGCGAGCGTGTCGCGAACCCGCGCGAGGCCCGCCTCAAGCGCCGCCGCATCGCGCTCGATCATCGTGACCGAGAGGCCAGAGGTGAGGCAGGACACCGCAATGCCCGCGCCCATCGTGCCACCGCCGATGACCCCGATTTGGGCGAGCGGGCGCGGCGTCGCGCCCTTGACCCGCGCGATTTTCGAGGCGCTGCGCTCGGCGAAGAAGATATGGCGGAGCGCGGTGGATTGAGTGGTGTCCCTCAGGTCGATGAAGGCCGCGCGTTCGGCGTCGAAAGCGGCCTCTGCGTCCAGGTCCAAAGACCGATCCACGGCGTCGATCGTGGCGAGGGGCGAAAGCTGCCCCCTTGCTTTGTTCCGGATGCGGGTTTTCAGCGCCTTGTAGGCGGTGATGTCTTCCGGCGGCTCTGCCGCGCGCTCCATCAAAGGCGTTGGCATGACCCCGTCTGCCGCTTCAGCGGCCAGCGCCCGCGCGGCCTCAAGGATGTCGCCCGCCGCCACCTTGTCGACCAGGCCAAGTTCTGCGGCTTTTGCGCCCGAGATCGGCTTACCGCTCGAAATCATCTCAAGCGCATGATTGGCGGGCACAACGCGGGGCAAGAAAACCGTGCCGCCCGCGCCGGGGATGATGCCCAAATGCACCTCCGGCAGACCCAGTTTTGCCGTGGCGGTAGCCACCCGATGGCTGCACCCAAGCGCGACCTCGAGCCCGCCGCCCAAGGCGACGCCCTGGATCGCCGCGACCCAGGGCTTCGTGACCGCATCAAGCATCCGAACGACGCTTGGCAGGTCAGGCTCCTGCATCGGCTTGCCAAACTCGCGAATATCCGCACCCGCGATGAAGCTGCTGCCCGCGCCGATCAGAACGCTGGCGCGGACCTCTGGATTGGCCTCTGTCGCACGAATGGCATCGGCCAGGCCTTGACGGATCGCATGGCTCAACGCGTTGACCGGCGGGTTCGACAGGGTGACTGTCGCGATCCCGCCGTTAACTTCAACTGTGACGCTCATTGAAATGCCTGCAGCCCGGTTTGCGCCCGGCCCAGGATCAGCGCGTGAATGTCGTGGGTGCCCTCATAGGTGTTGACGGCTTCCAGGTTCATCACATGACGGATCACGCCATATTCGTCGCTGACGCCATTGCCGCCATGCATGTCGCGGGCGACACGGGCGATATCGAGCGCCTTGCCGCAATTGTTGCGCTTCATCAGGCTGATCAGTTCCGCAGGCGCGGTATGATCGTCCAGCATCCGACCGAGACGCAGTGCGCCCAGAAGGCCAAGCGAAATCTCGGTCTGCATATCGGCGAGCTTCTTCTGGATCAACTGCGTCGCGGCCAGCGGTTTGCCGAACTGCTTGCGCTCCATCGTATAGCTGCGCGCGGCGTGCCAGCAGGCTTCCGCCGCGCCCATCGCGCCCCAGGCGATGCCAAACCGCGCGCGGTTGAGGCAGCCAAAGGGGCCTGCCAAACCGCTGATATTCGGCAACAGGTTCTCTTCGGGGACAAATACCTCATCCATCTGGATCATCCCGGTGATCGAGGCGCGGAGGCTGAATTTGCCTTCGATTTTGGGCGCGACCAGGCCTTTCATGCCCTTTTCGAGCACGAAGCCGCGGATTTTGCCGTCATGGGCATCCGATTTCGCCCAGATCACGAACACATCGGCAATCGGCGAGTTGGTGATCCAGTTTTTCGCGCCCGATATCAGATAGCCGCCATCGACCGGCTTGGCACGGGTCAACATACCACCGGGATCGGAGCCGTGATCGGGCTCCGTCAGGCCAAAACAGCCGACCCATTCGCCGGTGGCCAGTTTCGGCAGATATCTCTGCCGCTGTGCCTCGGAACCATAGGCAAAGATCGGATGCATCACGAGCGAGGATTGCACCGACATGGCCGAGCGATAGCCGCTATCGATCCGCTCAACCTCGCGGGCGACCAAGCCGTAAGAGACGTAGTTCGCGCCGACACCGCCATATTCTTCGGGGATGGTCGAGCCAAGAAGCCCAAGCGCACCCATCTCGGTCATGATCTCGCAGTGGAAAATCTCGTGCCGGTTGGCCTCGACCACGCGGGCGGCCAGTTTGTCCTGGCAATAGGCGCGGGCGGCGTCCGAAATCATCCGCTCTTCTTCGCTAAGCTGGCTCTCGATCAGGAAAGGGTCTTCCCAGTTCATCGGGGACAATTTCGAGGCGGCAAGTTTGGCGGCGCTGTCCATTGCGTGATCTTCGGGCATCGTTTCCTCGCTACAGATGTGAGCCATGGGCTCTGGATTGGTACGCCTCGGACGGATTAATTTCAAGCATAAAGGTTCATACTTGAAATACCTAGCAACCCGCGTAAGGTGTTTCGAAAGATGACATGGCCGGATTCGGCTCTGTTCGGGTTAGGGAGATCACGATGCGCGTCGTTTGCCTAGGGGGTGGCCCTGCCGGTTTGTATTTTGCGATTTCGATGAAGCTCCGAAATCCGGCCCATGAGGTCACGGTTCTCGAGCGGAACAAGGCGGATGACACCTTTGGCTGGGGCGTCGTTCTGTCCGATGACGCGTTGGAAAATATGACCGAGAATGATCCGATCTCGGCCGCGGCCATCCGCGAGAACTTCGCTTATTGGGATGATATCGCCGTCGTCCATGATGGTCATCGGACGGTGTCGGGCGGGCATGGGTTCGCCGGGATCGGGCGGAAGAAGATGCTCCTTCTTCTACAAGAACGGGCGCGCGCTTTGGGAGTTAATCTGCAGTTCGAGACGCCCATCGGGCCGGTCGAAGACTACACGAGCGATTATGATCTCGTGGTCGCCTGTGATGGGATCAACAGCGCGGTTCGGACCGCCTGGGCCGAGCATTTTAAGCCCGAAGTGGATGTGCGGGAGTGCAAGTTCATCTGGCTCGGCACACATCAGAAATTCGATGACGCCTTCACCTTCATTTTCGAAAGGACCGAGCATGGCTGGGTGTGGGTCCATGCCTATCAATTCGACGACGACACCGCGACGGTGATTGTCGAATGCCAGCAGGAGACCTGGAATAAGCTTGGTTTTGAGGCGATGTCGAAGGCCGAGATCATCGAAACCTGCGAGACGCTGTTTGCGGCGCACCTGGATGGCCACAAGCTTATGTCGAATGCCGATCATCTGCGCGGCTCTGCGGTGTTTATGAACTTCCCACGTGTGCTTTGTGAGAAATGGCACCATGAGAATGTCGTGCTTTTGGGCGATGCCTCGGCGACGGCGCATTTCTCGATTGGCTCGGGCTCACGGCTGGCTTTCGACAGCGCGATTGCCTTGGCGGAGTTTTTGCATACCGAGCGGAGCCTGGAACGCGCCTTTGAGCGTTATCAGGATGAGCGTCGCCTGGATGTGCTTCGGCTGCAATCGGCCGCCCGTAACTCGTTGGAATGGTTCGAGCAGGTTGAGCGCTACCTCGATATGGACCCGGTGCAGTTTAATTATTCGCTGCTCACCCGATCGCAGCGGATTTCCCATGAGAACTTGCGTCTGCGGGACCCGGATTGGCTGCTCTCGGCGGAGAAATGGTTTCAGGATCAGGCCGGCGCGCCATCAAACGCCCCTGTCCGCCCGCCGATGTTCGCGCCCTTCAAGCTGCGCGATATGGCGCTTGAGAACCGCGTCGTGGTGTCCCCCATGGCGCAGTATAAGGCGGTCGATGGTTGCCCCACTGATTGGCATCTGATCCATTACGGCGAGCGGGCCAAGGGCGGTGCGGGGCTGATCTATACAGAGATGACGTGTGTGTCCGAAACGGGTCGCATCACGCCGGGCTGCCCGGGGCTTTATGCGCCCGAGCATGAAGCGGCCTGGGCACGACTGGTCGATTTTGTCCATGGTGAGACAGAGGCAAAAATCTGCTGTCAGATTGGGCATTCGGGCCGCAAAGGCTCCACCAATGTCGGTTGGGAGGGGATGGACACGCCCCTTGCGTCTGGCAATTGGGAGCTGATTTCGGCATCGCCGATCCCTTGGTCGGCAGAGAATGCCGTGCCGCGCGAGATGACCCGCGCGGATATGGATGCGGTCCGCGATCAGTTTGTCGCTGCGGCTCAGATGGCGGAGCGGGCGGGCTTCGACATGATCGAGCTACATGCGGCGCATGGCTACCTGATCTCGTCTTTCATTTCGCCGGTCTCGAATACTCGGACCGATGCATATGGCGGCAGCCTGGAAAATCGGATGCGCTATCCGCTGGAGGTGTTCCAGGCGATGCGAGCGGTTTGGCCGGAGCGCAAACCAATGTCGGTGCGGATCTCGGCCAATGACTGGGTGGGGGATGAGGGCGTGACCCCGGAAGAGGCGGTTGCGATCGCCAAGATGTTCAAGACGGCTGGGGCGGATATCATTGACGTGTCCGCCGGGCAAACCACGACCGATGCCAAACCGGTGTATGGTCGGATGTTCCAAACTCCGTTTTCGGACCGCATCCGCAACGAGGCGGCTATCCACACCATGGCGGTCGGCAATATCTATGAGGCGGATCATGCCAATTCGATCCTGATGGCGGGGCGCGCGGATTTGATTGCCGTGGGCCGCCCGCATTTGGCCGATCCCTATTGGACCTTCCATGAGGCCGCCCGTATCGGCGATCGGCATGCGGTCTGGCCAAAACCCTACGAAGCGGGCCGCGATCAGACCTGGCGCTTGGCCGACAGGGATGCCGAGGCGATCCGCGCATGAGCCTTGCGGGTCGTCATATCGTGATCACCGGCGGGGGCAGCGGCGTTGGGGCTGAAATTGCTACCCGTGCGGCTCAGGCCGGTGGCAAGGTGACCATTCTCGGGCGCCGATCTGAGCCGCTTCAAGCGGTTGCTGATCAAATCGGCGGGATGGCATTGACATGCGATGTCACTGACGCGGCAGCGGTAGACGCGACGCTGCGCCAAGCCGCGGCAGAGCAGGGGCCGATCGATATCGCGGTCGCCAATGCAGGCGCGGCCGAAGGCGTGCCGTTTGCCAAAATGACAGCGGATAATCTCGCTTCTGATCTGTCGGTGAATCTGGGCGGGGTGTTCAACCTGTGGCACGCGGCTCTGCCGGATATGAAAACGCAAGGCTGGGGCCGGATGATCGCCGTTGCGTCCACGGCGGGGCTCAAAGGCTACCCCTATGTGGCCGGATATTGTGCCGCAAAGCATGGCGTAATCGGCCTGACCCGGGCTTTGGCGCTGGAACTCGCCGCCACCGGGATAACGGTCAACGCGGTTTGCCCTGGCTTCATTGAGACGCCACTTTTGGAGCGATCGATTGCCAATATCACCGAAAAAACCGGGATGAGCGCCGAAGAAGCGGCCAAATCACTCCGCCGATCCAATCCGCAAGATCGATTTATTCAAACGAGCGAGGTGGCAGAGGCCGTTCTGTGGCTGTGCAGCGAGGCCGCGCGCTCGGTGAATGGGCATGCGCTGAGCCTGTCTGGAGGGGAAATATGACGACTGATCCGTTGATCCAATCGCGCGAACCGGCCAGCAAGGAGCGCCTGCGCCTTTGGTTGCGCCTCTTAAAATCGACCCGCGTGGTCGAGGCGGAGCTGCGCGAAAAGCTACGCCTGGAGTTTGCATCGACTCTGCCGCGCTTCGATGTGATGGCGGCACTGCATCGCCACCCTAAGGGGCTGAAAATGAGCGAGTTGTCGCGGTTCCTGATGGTCTCCAACGGCAATGTGACGGGTATCGTGGACCGGCTGACCGAAGAGGGGTTCGCGCTCCGCGAACAGGTTCCGGGTGATCGGCGGGCCGCGCGAGCGAGACTGACCAAGAAAGGGATCGAGGAGTTTGCACGGCAGGCGGAAGCGCATGAGGCTTGGGTCGATCAGCTTCTGGCCGAGATCGATCCGGCGCTGGCCGCTGAGTTGGGCCAAGCCCTGACCCGCATTTCAGATCAGGTTGAGGAGTGACCCCGATGGCGCGGAGCGACACCACCCATTTCCGTTGTCACATTGCTGATCGTATCGCCACGATCTCGCTCGACCGGCCCGAGCGGAAAAACCCCCTGACTTTCGACAGTTACGCGGAGCTGCGGGATTGGTTCCGGGATTTGCCCTATGCCGATGACGTCGATGTCGTGATCTTTGCGCCCAATGGCGGGAATTTCTCCTCTGGCGGCGACGTACATGACATTATCGGGCCGCTGACTCGGATGACGATGAAAGAGCTTCTGGCCTTCACACGCATGACAGGCGATTTGGTCAAGGCGATGGTGAATTGCGGCAAGCCAATCATCGCGGCCGTGGATGGGATTTGTGCAGGCGCAGGCGCGATTGTCGCCATGGCGTCAGACCTGCGGATCGCCACCCCCGAGGCGAAAACCGCGTTTTTGTTCACCCGTGTGGGCCTTGCCGGTGCCGATATGGGGGCTTGCGCCATCCTGCCGCGGATCATCGGGCAGGGGCGGGCGGCGGAATTGCTCTATACCGGGCGCGCAATGTCCACGGACGAAGGCGCGGCTTGGGGATTTTACAATACAGTCGTGCCTACCGATCAGCTGATGGATGCAGCAAGCGAGATGGCCGGCCGTATCGCGGCAGGTCCGAATTTCGCACATATGATGACCAAGACCATGCTGGCGCAAGAATGGTCGATGTCGATTGAACAGGCCATCGAAGCGGAAGCGCAGGCGCAAGCCATCTGCATGCAGACCCAGGATTTCGAGCGGGCCTACACCGCCTTCGTTGCGAAGGAAAAACCAGTGTTTGAGGGCGATTGATGGCGGATCGAAGTTTCCTGGATTGGCCGTTTTTCGAGCCGCATCATCGCGATTTGGCTGAGGCTCTGGACGCTTGGGCTGGCGATGCCGTCGCCAAAATCGACCATAGCGATGCTGATGCGGCCTGCCGCGCGCTGGTTGCGGAACTCGGTGCGGGCGGCTGGCTGTCTCATGCGACGGTTGAGCCGGGAAGCACCGCGCCGCTCGATGTGCGCACGCTTTGCCTGATCCGGGAAACGCTGGCACGCCATGATGGGTTGGCCGATTTTGCCTTTGCCATGCAGGGATTGGGCACAGGTGCAATTTCGCTTTTTGGAACGGATGCTCAGAAGGCCAGTTGGCTCCCCAAGGTGCGGGCGGGGCAGGCGATCTCCGCCTTTGCGCTGACCGAGCCGCAATCTGGGTCTGACGTGGCCAGTTCAACTATGACTGCCACGCGGGATGGCGCAGATTATGTGCTGACCGGTCAGAAGACCTGGATCAGCAATGGTGGCATCGCCGATCTGTACACGGTCTTTGCTAGGACGGGTGACGGGCCCGGCGCGCGAGGGTTGTCGGCCTTCATCGTGCCTGCGGATACACCGGGCCTGACCATTGCCGAACGGCTCGACACCATCGCGCCGCACCCGTTGGCCACGCTTGATTTCGCTGAGTGCCGGATCCCGGCCAGCGCGATGATCGGCGAAAGCGGCGCGGGGTTCAAAATCGCCATGTCGGTCTTGGACGTGTTCCGCCCTACCGTGGCCGCCGCCGCTTTGGGCTTTGCCCGCCGGGCGCTGGATGAGGCCCTGGCGCGGGTGACGACTCGCGAGGTGCAAGGCGCGCCGCTTTTCGATTTGCAGATGGTGCAAGGCCATATTGCAGACATGGCGCTTGATGTGGATGCGGCGGCGCTGCTGATCTATCGCGCGGCTTGGACCAAGGACAGTGGCGCGCCGCGCATCACACGAGAGGCGGCGATGGCGAAGCTTTTCGCCACGGATCAAGCGCAACAGGTGATTGACAAAGCCGTACAGCTTTTTGGCGGCGCGGGGGTGAAATCCGGCGAGACTGTCGAGAAACTCTACCGTGAAATCAGAGCATTACGCATCTATGAAGGCGCGTCGGATGTGCAACGCGTGATCATTGCCCGGCAAGCGCTGGATGCGCATTTGGGAGGGTAGGCCATGTTGAGACCATCGGCCCATACCGACACATTCACACGCGATAACCTGCCGCCTGTCGAGACCTGGCCAGATCTTTTGCTGGACGGGTTCGACTATCCGGATCGGTTGAATGCAGCGGTAGAGTTGACCGATGTAATGGTCGACAAGGGATTTGGGGATCACACAGCGCTGATCGGCAATGGGCGGCGGCGCACCTATAAGGAACTGACCGATTGGACCAACCGGCTGGCGCATGCCCTGGTCGATGATTTGGGGATGAAACCCGGTAATCGTGTCTTGATCCGTTCGGCCAATAACCCGGCGATGGTTGCGTGTTGGTTGGCCGCGACGAAGGCGGGGGCGGTGGTGATCAACTCCATGCCGATGCTGCGCGCTGGCGAGCTTACGAAATATGTTGATCTGGCGGAGATCACCTTCGCGCTTTGTGACACCCGGCTGATGGATGAGATGACGGCCTGCGCCAAGGACAGCGCGTTTCTGAAAACCGTTGTGGGCTTTGATGGCACGTCGAATCATGATGCCGAATTGGACCGCTTGGCGTTGGAGAAACCCGTGCAGTTTGAGGCGGTTGCGACGGCGCAGGACGATGTGGCGTTGCTTGGGTTCACCTCCGGCTCCACCGGTGCCCCGAAGGCCACAATGCATTTCCATCGCGATCTGTTGATCATCGCCGATGGCTACGCGCGCGAGGTTTTGGGCGTTACCGAGACGGATGTGTTCATCGGCTCGCCGCCTTTGGCCTTCACCTTTGGCCTGGGCGGGTTGGCGATTTTCCCGCTCCGCTTTGGTGCCGCGGCGACGCTTCTGGAAAATGCATCTCCACCGAATATGGTTGAAATCATTCGGAAATACCGCGCGACAGTCTGTTTCACCGCGCCGACGGCCTATCGCGCGATGATGAAAGCGATGGAGGAGGGCGCTGACCTTTCCTCACTCCGCGCGGCGGTTTCGGCGGGTGAGACCTTGCCCGGCCCGGTTTATGACGAATGGATGGAGAAGACGGGCAAGCCGATGCTGGACGGGATCGGCGCGACCGAGATGCTGCATATCTTCATCACCAACCGGTTCAACGATCACCGCGCCGCCTGCACCGGCAAACCGGTTGCGGGATATGAGGCAAAGGTGATTGGACCAGACGGGGCGGAAGTGCCACCGGGCGAAACCGGGCGTTTGGCGGTGCGGGGGCCGACGGGGTGCCGATATTTGGGCGGCGCAAAGCAAACGGAATATGTGCAGGAGGGATGGAACATCTCGGGCGATGCGTTCACGATGGATGCGGATGGCTATTTCCATTTTGCCGCCCGGAATGACGATATGATCCTATCTGCGGGCTACAATATCGCCGGGCCAGAGGTGGAGGCCGCGCTTCTGTCGCATGAGGCGGTGGCGGAATGCGCCGTGATCGGGGTGCCGGATACCGAGCGGGGCGCGATCGTCGAGGCGCATGTGGTGCTGTCTCCGGTCGCTCAACCGGGTGAGCCTTTGGTGCGCGACCTGCAAGATCATGTCAAAGCCACCATTGCGCCGTTCAAATACCCGCGCTCGATTGTGTTCACCGAGGCCTTGCCGAAAACAGAAACCGGTAAGATTCAACGCTTTCGCTTGCGGTCAACGACATCGGAGGCCGGGTGAGTATGGGGTTCACCATGCATCAGAAGGTGCTGTTCAAACACTGCGACCCGGCCGGGATCGTGTTTTATCCGCGCTATTTCGAAATGATGAACGATTGCGTTGAAGCGTTCTTTGACGGGGTCGGACATCCGTTTGAGACACTCCATCAGAGCGGGGCGGTGCCGACGGCGCAGATTGAGGCAAAGTTCACCGCGCCAAGCCGCCATGGCGATCAGTTGGCGATCGATCTGCGCGTGACGCGGGTCGGATGGAGCAGCCTTGGTATCGACCTCACCGCGCGAACCGAGGCAGAGACCCGGTTTGAAGCCAGCGCCGTCTTGGTGCATGTGGGCGGTGATGGGCGGCCGGTGCCTTGGCCCACAGATTTGAAAGCATCGCTTATGCGAGAGATGGAAGGACGCTGATCATGGCGCATCAGATTATTCAACCGGAGGGCTGGGCACCTGCGAAGGGCTATGCCAATGGCGTCCTTGCCCAGGACGGCACGCTTTATGTTGGCGGGCAGATCGGTTGGAACGGCGCGCAAGTGTTTGAGCACCATGATTTCATCGGTCAGATGGAGCAGGCGTTGCGCAATATCGTGGCCATTGTCGAGGCGGCGGGCGGCGCGGTAACAGATATCACCCGATTGACCTGGTATGTGACGGATAAGAAAGACTATCTTGCGCAGCAGCGGGAGGTTGGCGAGGTGTATCGTCGGGTTCTCGGGCGGCATTTCCCGGCGATGACCATGGTGGTCGTGGCCGGGTTGATTGAGGACGAGGCGCTGGTCGAGATCGAGGCCACCGCAGTGATAGCAGGGGCGGATGTATGAACCGGGTTTTTGTTTGTGATTATCGCCGCACGCCGATTGGCCGTTATGGCGGGGCCCTGGCCTCCGTTCGGCCGGACGATCTGGCGGCGATCCCGATCCGCAATCTGGTCGAACGGACACCTGCCTTGGTCGCGCATCTGGATGAAGTGATCCTGGGCTGCGCGAACCAGGCCGGGGAGGACAACCGCAATGTGGCACGGATGGCGGTGCTCCTGTCGGGCCTGGCGATCACGGTGCCGGCGCATACGGTCAACCGGCTCTGCGCGTCTGGTTTGGATGCCGTGACCGCCGCCTATCGCGCGATCAAATGCGGCGAGGCGGGGCTGATCATCGCGGGCGGTGTGGAAAGCATGAGCCGCGCGCCCTTCGTGATGCCCAAGGCCGAGGCCGGATTTTCGCGCGCCAATGCGGTCTATGACACGACCATCGGCTGGCGCTTTGTGAACAAATTGATCGAGAAGCAATACGGCATCGATAGCATGCCGGAGACCGCCGAAAACGTGGCCGCCGATTACAATGTGTCACGGGAAGATCAAGACGCCGTCGCGTTTTCCAGCCAGACCCGCGCCGCGCAGGCGCAGGAAAGCGGGCGTCTCGCGGAAGAGATCGTGCCGGTCACGATTCCGCAGCGCCGGGGCGATCCGGTATCCGTTGAACGGGACGAGCATCCGCGTCTCAGCCCGATGGAGAAGCTTGCGGCGCTACCGACCCCGTTCCGGGAGGCAGGCACCGTGACGGCGGGCAATGCATCCGGCGTTAATGACGGCGCGGCGGCATTGCTGATCGCATCGGAAGAGATGGTGGACAAATTGAGCCTGACGCCCATGGCGGAGGTCACCGGCGCGGCGGCCGCCGGCGTGGAGCCGCGGGTGATGGGCATCGGGCCGGTGCCTGCGGTTCAGAAACTCTGCGCTATGACAGGGCAGGATGTGGCCGATTTCGACGTGATCGAATTGAACGAGGCCTTCGCCGCGCAGGCGGTTGCGGTTTGTCGTGAGCTTGGCCTCGACCCGATGGCGGCGCATATCAATCCGAATGGCGGCGCGATTGCGTTGGGGCACCCCCTGGGCATGACCGGCGCGCGTCTGGTCGGAACCGCTGCGGTGGAGTTGACGCATAAGGGGCAGGGAACCGCGCTTTGTACCATGTGTGTCGGCGTCGGGCAGGGGGCGGCCTTGTCTTTGCGGTCCGTCGCTTAACGGGCCGACCGCTCGGCGCTTGCAGATTTTCCCCAAGCTGCGTTGGCACCGATGAGCTTGGTCTCAATCGTTTCCCGCGGCAGAGATTTGCCTCGCAGCACCCGGCTGCGTGATTTTATCTCATTTATATGCCCCCGATAATTGTTTCATAATCAACCAATGGGGATATGATCTCCATCAGCATCCAGGTTTCCGACCGGAACTGATGGTATCTGCCCGGACGAGGCCGTCGAAAGCAGAGGATTTCAAACGTGACATGTGAGTCATCCCCCGCCCGCCGTATCGTGAACGATCCCACATTGAGTGCCGCGCAGAAGGCCCGCGCCCTGTCGCTTGAGGCGGAAAATGCCCTGGCCTATCCGGAGATTGATGCGGAGACGCGGGCGGCTCTGGATGCTCGGGTGATCTGCGACATGTATGAAGGCCATGCGCCCTATAAGCCGCGTTATGTGCTGCCGGACTATTCCGTGGTTCTGAAACAGGGCAGTGCGTGGCTTGAACTGCCCGCGCCGCAGAGTTTGGATGAGGCGATCCATTGCCTGATGATCGCCTATCACCATGTGCCGTCGGTCACGGGCATGCCGGTTTATATCGGTCAGCTTGACGATCTTCTTTTGCCATTCTGCGACGGCGTCCCGGACGCGGCGCTCTATCGACAGATCAAGCTGTTTTGGCGCTATATCGACCGGGTGCTGCCCGATGCATTTCTGCACGCCAATATCGGCCCAAGTGACAACCGCGTGGCGCGAACCATTCTGCGGGTCGATGCCGAGTTACAGCAGATCGCGCCGAACCTGACCTTTCGCTATGACCCCGACGTCAGCAGTGATGCGATCCTTGAGCAAGCGATTGCGAATATCACGATCTGTTCGAAACCTCATATCGCCAATCATCCGTTGCATCAGGCGGTCTTCGATGACGAGGGCTATGGAATTGTCAGTTGCTACAACGCGCTGCCCATTGGCGGAGGGGCCTCAACACTGACGCGGGTCAATCTGGCCAAGGTGGCGGAACAATCGCGCAACGCTGACGATTTCCTGACGGTGGTCTTGCCGCGTTATGTTGATCTCAATTTCCGCCTGACGGAGGCGCGGGTTGACTATCTGTGCAACCAATCCGGCTTTTTCGACAGCTTCTTGGTGACCGAAGGGTGGATAGACCCCGACCGCTTCACCGCGATGTTTGGTGTCTTCGCCATGGCCGAGGCGGTCAACCTGTTGCAGCAGAAGGCCGGAGCCGATGGCCGGTATGGGATGGATGCGGTCGCGAATGAACTGGGGCACAAGATTTCCGCCCAACTGGCCGAGCTTGTTGCGGCGCGACCGATGGCGCATGTCCGGCGCGGGCGCGCCATGCTGCATGCGCAGGCAGGCCTATCGACCGATACCGGCTTCACGCCGGGTGTGCGCATTCCCTATGGCGCCGAGCCCGATCCTGTGACCCATGTGCGGGCCCTAGCGCCGCATCACCAGTATTATCCCTCCGGGATCAGTGAGATTCTGACCATGGATGAAACGGTGAAGGCAAACCCGGCGGCCGTTTTGGACCTGTGCAAAGGCGCCTTCGCCAATGGGTTCAGGGAGTTCACCGCCAATGTCGGCGGCAATGATCTGGTCCGTGTGACGGGGTATATGATCCGCTTGTCCGATCTGGCCGCGTTCAATGATGCCAAAGGTTCACGCACCAACACCACCGCCTTGGGGGCGGAGGCCGCCGATCAAACCGACATTTTGAAGCGCAAGCCGAGGGTGGTGGCCAATGAGCTCCTTGCAGGCGCGGATTAGCAACATCCTCACGTGGTCTTGCGTCGACGGGCCGGGCAATCGCATGGTTTTGTTCATGCAGGGCTGCAACTATGCCTGTGCGGCGTGTCACAACCCATACACGATTGGTCAGTGTGATCATTGCGGTGACTGTATTCCCGCATGTGAACCGGGTGCGTTGAGCCTGGTGGATGGGAAGGTACAGTTTGATCCGGGTATCTGCACCCATTGCGATGCCTGTTTGGATGCGTGCCCGATCAGCGCCAACCCGATGGCCCAGCTTTATAGCGTCGAGGACATTCTGAAGCTGCTGCGTGAGTATCAGAGCTTTCTGTCTGGCATCACGCTATCGGGCGGAGAGGCGACGCTGCAATTACCATTTATCCTGGCGCTTTTCGCGGCCATGCGAGATGATCCTGAGCTGGCGCATCTGACCCGTCTTGTGGACAGCAACGGTCATCTTGGCGCGGCGGGATGGCAGATGCTGTTGCCGCTGACAGATGGGGTGTTGCTGGATATCAAGGCGTTTGATCCCAAGCTGCATCTGGCGCTGACCGGACGCAGCAACGACCGGTCTCTGGCCAGCGCGAGGTTGGTCCATGCGGCGGGGAAATTGCATGAACTGCGCTTTTTGATGGTGCCGGGAAAAACGGATAGCGCCGCAGAAATCGCGCATCTCGTTGCCTTTGCCCAAAGCTTGGGCGGGACGGTTCCCATTCGTTTGAATGGGTTTCGGACCCATGGCGTCCGAGGTGAAGCGACCGAATGGCCGATGATGCCGCGGGCCGATCTTGAAGCGACGGCAGATATGCTCACGCGCTCAGGGGTGGGGCCTGTCTCGTTGCCAGCACTTTGACGGACATATGTATTTCAATACCGGAGATGGTCGCGCCATTCTTCGTACAGAAGCGGAACCATGGGTCTCACATCGCCTCGTCTAAGACTGCCTCGATCTGATCCAGAAGCTCTTCGACCATGGGACGGCACGCGGACCAACCTTCCGCGTTGATCGGTTTCCCTAGGAGCGTTTCAACCTTGAGGGCTAGGTCGCCCAACTCATTGAAGCCAAGGGTGGGTGCGATGCCGGCGGTCTTATGCGCCCGCATCGCGATTTCTTTGATAAGACGTGGCTCGGGACCGCGTTCATCGACCGCCAACATCAGTGTTTCGATCTCAAGACACCGGTCGCCGAGGCGGTCGAGAAAGCGCTCACGAACGCTGTCCAGCACCGCCACGGCAGCTTTGGTTGTCGCGCTCATGAGCGATCTACCTTGGCCAATGTTGGTGTCATTACCGTGCCAGGCTTTCTGCAAAACCCGTGAAATGCCGCGCGGCCGAGCGCGCATTCAGGATGGCTTCATCTAGGATGCGGGTGGGCGATGCCATGTGCAAGGCTTTGCACCCAACAGCGGGGCCGACCGTCACCATAGGAAGATGGATATTCAGCTCATCATAGATGTGACCGAACTCCGCAATGCTCATCCGCAATTCTTCACCCAGTTGGAAGGAGTCGACCGCTTCGACTCGGGAGAGCAAGCAGACGAAATCACCTTTCCCGGCATAGCTGATCATGCGGCTATGGGTCTTAAGGCAATCCGAGATACAGGTTGCAACATCGATCATCACTTCACTGAAGATCGAGGCACCCGCTTCATCAAACAGCTGCTGGCCATTGATCACATGGAAACCGACCGCTTTGGTCGAGAGCGCGCGGAACACGCCAAGCGTTTTCAAGTAGTTCTCCATCGCGAGATATTCGATCGTCCCGGCCACGCGCTGCATCGGGATCTGATCTGCGAACCGGTAGGACGGTTTCGCGAACACATCGGCACCGCCATGGTTGATGGCATGCTGCGTCCGAATGCGCTCTCGCACCAAGGTGTGCAAGACGCCCAAACGCGTGTTGATTTCGATCTCGTCGATTGGCTTGGTCAGATAATCCGTCGCCCCGGCTGCGAAGGCGCGATCGATATGCGCTCGGTCAGACATGATCGTGTTCATGACGATGGGAGCTTTGTCATACTCCGGCATCGACCGAATGGCTTCACAGAGCTCAATCCCATCCATACCAGGCATTTGGATATCCAGGATGAAGCAGTCAAATGGGATCTGTGCTTTGGAGATCAGATCGAGCGCCTCCGCGCCAGACTCAGCGAAGGTGACGTTGGAGTAGCCCATATTGGACAACGCATCTTCGAAGAGGACCAGGAACTCTGGATCATCATCAACTGCCAGGATTTTCATGTTTTGCCTCTGATCTCGTGCGCGGGATGCCGGGCGGCATAGTGCGCGGGGGTCTTGTGTTGCTAACTATAATTAGCGGGAGACAATGGCATAAATTGGGCGTGACTGTTCACAGATCGAGGAATTTTTGGCACCAAACCTAGCCTCAATGGCGGTCAAGCTCATGGCGACCGCCTGAGTTGTTCAGAGCTTGGCCCAGGCCGCGCGGATCTGCGCGCCAAGTGTCATCGGGTCGAAGGGTTTTGTGATCACAGCCAAGGCACCGGTTTCCAACAATTCTTGCGACAGCGAATCTTCGGCCTTTGCGGTCATGAAGATTGTTGGAGTCTCGGCGTAGCCGGGCAAGGCCTTTACCTTCGCCCACAGATCGGGCCCGGTCATTCCGGGCATCATCACATCTAGCAGCAACAATTGTGGGGCAACGCCCTCAATTTTTTCGAGTGCGTCAGGGCCGGAGTTGCATTGATGCAAGGTGAAGCTGTCGACCATCTCAAGCGCCATCCGGGCGATCTCAAGGATGTCTTCATCGTCATCAACATGTAGAATCGTTGTTAAATCAGACACTTGTATCTTCTCCGGTTGGAACGTTATTGGGGACGTGTCGCTCAGGCGACCGCAGATTGAGGCGCGTCATCGATATCCTCTTGCGAGGCACTGTGCTTGGCCAGTTCGAAGTAGAAGACGCTGCCTTTCCCGAGCTCGGTCTCAAACGCGATTCGTCCGCCGTGACGCTGAATGATTTTCTTGCTGATTGTCAGGCCAAGGCCAGTACCGGGACGGGACTGTTCTTGCACATCCTCGACCTGAAAGAAGCTGTCGAACAGCGTCTTGTGAGCCGACTCGGGGATGCCTGGGCCGTGATCTTCAACGCAGACCCGCCAAGCCCCGGCGCAGTCTTGAATATAGAGATTAACGTCAGCGCCAGCAGGGGAAAACTTGGCCGCGTTCGACATCAGGTTCGACATCACCTGCATGAGTCGTGCTGAGTCGCCGTGCACTTCAGCCGCGCTGCCCCAGTCGTTGACAACGAAATGGACCTGACATTCTTCACCATAGCCAGCGTTGGCTTCGGCGGCTTCGCGCAGCAAATCGCGCAGGTCGAGCGTGGATTGAGAGAAGTCCATTTCGCCAGAGTCGAGCTTCTCCAACACCAAGATGTCGTTAAAGATCTCGAGAAGGCGATCGCTATTGCGATGGGCGACAGAAATCATACGGGCGATCTCGGGGCCGAGCTCCCCCAACGCACCGGACTCAATCAGACGTAATGCACCTTTGATGGATGTTAGCGGCGTCCGCAATTCGTGACTGACCATTGAGACCGAGTTCAATTTTAGACGTTCGGATTGTTTACGCTCCGCAATGTCACGCACCACCGAAATGAGTGTCGGTTTGCCATCGGGTCCGGCATCGATATGGGTCAGAATCTCGATTGGCCCCTGATCATGGACAACTTCAATCGTGACTTCTTTCGCCTCGCCGTTCAGCAGCGGGGCCAGATACCGCTCGAAGAGACCTTTGTCGAACTTAGTGAAGGTGTCGAACATATGCTTACCTTCGATCTCTCCTGTCGACCATCCAAGGCGCTTTCGGCCATTTTTGTTCACATAGATGATTTCAAAGGTCTCGGGGTCATAAACAATGACGCCGTCGGGAAGGCCCTCGATCACCGCATTACGCCCTTCGCTGGCCGCTTCGGCGCGGGCATGTGTCAGATCCGTGCGGATCGAAATGCTATCGGTATGCGTGCCTGATTTGTCGAAACGGGGAATGATCGTCGTGTGGACCCGAACGATCCGTCTGTCCTTTGTAATTAGGCACTGTTCACCCTGCCAGGCGCCGCCTTTGGAGACGACCTCGAAGACCTCGCGAAAGCTGGCCTCGTCTTTAAACTCTCCATAGAGCATCGACGGAAGCTTGCCGATGACTTCTCTCGCATCGTAGCCGAAAGTTTTCTCGAAGTTTTCGTTGATCTCTTTGATTCGGCCATCGGCATGGGCCACGCTCACGATTGTATGTTTGTTGAGCGCCTGCTCTCGCAGGTCGATGGCCTCATCGTAAGCACCTGAAAAGGCCCAGTTATAATCTGGGTCAGTCGATTTTGCATAGGCGATGCTCACAACGGTGATCAACGCAACCAGAGCGGAGGTAACAACGAACAACAGCATGAAACGTTCCGAGCCCGACGCGGTGATGGCCGGCACCCAGCTATAGAACAACATCGTCAGCCCCAGCGAGATCGCTGTGTTGCTCAAAACCAGAGCAAATAGGGAGATTTTTCGTATCCGTTTCATAGGTCTGCCTCGGTACTTCAACCACTCGTGCAACAATTCTAGTGCGGGCACTTTCTTTGTTGAAAACTTGCGCAACAATCGGGCCTAAATAAGACATAATAGCAATGGTAAAAGGCAATTGTCGGGCAATTGTGGTCAATGTGCTGCAGCACCTCGGGTCCTGATAGGGGCTGCAAGTTCTACACGAAATACGCTTCCCTTGTCTTCGGTACTGGCAACGCTGATGGTACCACCTTGCATCTCTGCCAGGTGCTTCGCGATTGGCAACCCTAGCCCCACGCCGCCATGTCGGCGGCTGTTTGAGGCATCAAGTTGTCCAAAGCGTTCAAAGACATGCTTCAGGTCTGCCTGAGGAATGCCGCATCCGGTGTCTTCGACTTCGATCCAAGCTCGGCCTGGGGCCGATCTCGTCCGGACCGTTATCTGGCCTTCATCCGTGAACTTAATAGCATTTCCGATCAGGTTTCGAAGAATCTGGCTCAGCCTTTCTGGATCGGCCACAATTTCTTTCGCTTGGCTGTCGATCTTAAACTCGATCTGCTTTTCCTTTGCTGTCGATTGGAATTGTTGAACGACCTCTCTGACAATTGGATCAAGTTCAACAGTTTCAACCGTCACTTGAAGGGTGCCCTCTTCGATCGCGGCGAGGTCCAGAATGCTTGTAATTAACCCTTTTAGGTGTTTGCCGGATACCTCGATATGCTGCGAGAACTTTTCGATATCGCCTTTGAATTGCTTGATGTGCTCCAAGGCACCCGCAGCATTGTCGCTTTGGAGGTTTTGGAGGGTCTTCTTGAAGCTCGGCAAAGAGTCCGGGTTTCTCAAGAAGGCATTGTACCCCAAAACCACGGTCAGTGGCGTCCGCAACTCATGACTGACAGTGTTCAAAAACTCGTTCTTTGCGGCATTTGCGGCTTCGGACTCGGCAAGAGCGTCTTTGAGCTCTGTAATGTCGACCCGGAAGCCAACCACACTGCCCGATGGCGTTTTGCGTTCAACGATCCTCAGCCAGCGTCCATCAGCCAGATGCTGCTCCATAACCTCGCCGGGGTTGCGGTGGGCCTCTACGCGTTCGCGAATCCAGTCTTCTTCCTGACCTTCCGCTTGCGGGTACTGCCCTGTCTCGACGCCGTATCTAATGATGTCTTCGAAACGGGCCCCGGGTACCATCCGTTCAGCAGACAAAGAGTAAAGGTCTTTGTATTTCTGATTGCACATCACCAAGCGGTCGGAGGAATCGTAGAGGGCGAACCCATCGTCAAGGGCTGCAATCGCTTCGGAGAGCTGCGTTTCCGCCGCATCCTTTTTGTCAAAGGCCCACCTGAACACCCTCATCAAGATGAGCGAGGCGAAACACAATGCCAAAATCGTCGCCCAGAGCTGAACGCGGTTGGGCGGAGTCGTGACCCAGCCGTCTTCCGGAGCCATGGATAGAGTCCAATTGATGCCTGGGGCGACGACAGACGTTGAAACTGGGTCGAGGAATAGAACACTCTCCATCCCATTTAGGATGCTACCGTCCGCCGCTTGAACGACATAGGCGAAACCGGCACCATCATTGGTGAGCCCTGCGGATCTAAAGAGGCCGTCGGCATCGATAACCAGCGATACGACGCCCCAGAAGCGATCCGCCGCATCGCTTGAGAAATATGCATCGCCTGAGTCGTAGGCGTTGACAGCGGACCGCGTGAGAAAGCCCCGCCCACCTTGGACCAGGTTAACAGGCCCGTCGATCACCGTCTCCCCGGTGTCAATGGCCCGCTGAACTGCGCCCATTAGGTCTGGCCGCTGGCTGATATCCAGGCCAAGAGCCGCTTGGTTCGGAGCGAATGGGTAGACATATTCAATGACCAGATCCGGGGCGGCGGCCACGTTGATCACATCATCGGTATTTCTCACCAGCTGGCCGACCACTCGTGCGAATTCCGCCGCCGACATATCGGGCTGCGCGGCGAATGCAGCCATGGCGCCCTCGGACACCAATATCTTCTCGTTTATCTCGCGCTCAAGCGCGGACTGGAATCCGTGATTGACCTCGAGCAATGCCAGCCGTTGATCGACACGGAACTGTTCCGAATTCTGCCTGTCGAGAACGATGCCAAAAACCAGCGCGATCAGAACCACCGCGATATAGCGCATATAAGGGCCTATTTGCTTCAAAAGCGTCATCGCTTTCCTAACGTTTTTCAAAGCCAGACGGCCACCGCGTTACCGCTCTTCGACTGGGCGCTTACAACCCATAGAAATCAATGGTGTCCAGAGAGGTTAACAAATCGTTAACAAAAGAGGTTTGTCACAAACCTCTGGTATGTTCTGGCCCTGGTATGGCGCATTTGTCCCATGTATTTCAGTGGCATGAAGAGCATGAGGCCCAATTGAAACTGTAAGTTCCATTAACGAGGTAGTGTGCTCACCGCTATCGTCCACTGTCTGGTACATCTGGATCGTAGGGGGCTGCGCCGGCATGATCACACGTGCGGAACCGGCGTACCTGATTGGTCTATGAGCGAAGCGATCCCCTGTGACCAGGATACGTTTCTCATGATCGACGCCGAACGGATTGCGTTCCGGAGTCGTCAGATGCGTGTGAGAGCGGGCCGGACCTTGAGCTCCTGATAGTCCTCTAGCCCAAACAGGCCGCCCTCGCGACCGTTGCCCGATTGCTTGTACCCGCCAAAAGGGGAGCCGTAGTTCACGCCAATCCCGTTGATGGTCACGGTTCCGGCGCGGAGTTGATCTGCTACGCGTTCTGCGCGCTTGGTATCGCCGGTATGCAGATAGGCGGCCAGGCCGAAATCGGTATCATTCGCAATGGCGATCCCCTCCTCTTCGCTGTCGAAGGGGATGATGACCAGAATGGGGCCAAAGATTTCCTCGCGCGCGATCCGCATCTCATTGGTCACATCGGCAAAGATCGTGGGCCGGGCATACCAGCCGTCTTCCAGCCCCTCAGGCTTTCCAAGACCGCCAACCAATAGGCGCGCGCCTTCTTCGATGCCAACCTGGATCATGGCCTGCACACGGTCATATTGAATCTCGTCAAAGAGCGGTCCAATATGGTTGCCCGGCTTTGCTGGGTCGTCCACGATTTGCGCGGCCCCGGCGCGGGCGACCAATTCCAGAACCTGATCGTAACAGCTGCGCTCGACCAGCAGCCGGGTTGGCGCATCGCAAGATTGACCGGCATTGTAGAAACACCCTGCGACTGACGTGGAAACAGCGGCATCAAGATCGGCATCGGCGAAGATCAGATTGGGGGATTTGCCGCCGAGTTCCAGTGTCACGCGCTTGACGGTATCGGCGGCGTCTTTTGTGACCTGAACACCCGCGCGGGTCGAGCCTGTGAAAGACATCATATCGACATCCGGGTGCCGTGACAGGGCCGCGCCGACGGTGGGGCCGTCGCCGAAGACCATGTTAAAGACACCGGCGGGATAGCCCGCCTCATGCACGAACTCGGCGAAGAGCGCAGCAGAGAGCGGTGTATACTCCGACGGTTTCAGAATGCAGGTCGCCCCCGTCGCCAGCGCCGGGATGGCTTTGAGCACGATCTGGTTGATCGGCCAGTTCCAGGGGCAGATCAGACCGCAGACGCCGATGGGTTCGCGGGTCAGAATGTCCGAATTGGGTAGGGTCTCACGCTCGGGCTGCTCTTGCAGCGCGTCGATGAAAGCCCGGATATGATCAATGCCGCAAGCGGCCTGCACCTGGCGGGACATGGTGATGGGTGCCCCCATTTCGGTGGTGATCGCCTGGGCCATCTCTTCCAGCCGGTCGGTGAATACCTGCGCCAGCTTTTCCAGCAAGGCGATGCGAGCATCCTTCGGTGTTTTGGAGAAGCTGCCAAAGGCGCGGCGTGCGGCAGCCACCGCGCGATTCACATCCTCCGCAGATCCCAGCATCACCTCGCCGATCTGGGTGTTGTTCGCCGGGTTCTTGATCGGAAAGGGCGTGACCGAGATCGGCTCGACCCACGCGCCATCGATATAGAACCTGTTCAGCTTTATCATTTGTCTGTGGCCTCCCTTTGATGGACGCGCAGAGGTCGGAACCGGCTCCCTTTGCGGATCTTGACGCCGCTTACTCAGCCGCACGCCGGGCGGCGGGCACCACTTCATAGCCGGGCTCTTCGGGTTCATCATCGGTCATCTCGTCGGGGAAGCCCTCGGCCAGGATCGACAATCCGGTGGCATCTTCCAGTCGCCGGATGATGTTGGGCGACAACTCGCGCGGGCCATAGCGCGCAATGCCATCGTCAAAGATATCAACCATCAGCGGGCTGATCTCCAACGGTACGCCATTCTCTTCGGCGATCTTCTGAAACAGACCGATATCCTTTTTTACCAGATCCATCGTGAAGGAGATATCGCGGCTGCCATTGAGGATGACTTGGCCTTCGGTTTCGGCAACGAAAGACGTGCCCGAGGAAATCGTGATCGCCTCATAGGTCGTGGCCAAGTCGATCCCGGCGGCTTTCATCGTCACCATGGCTTCGGCCAGGGTGATCAGGTTTGCCGTGGCCAGATAGTTGGTCATCACTTTCAGAACCGAGGCCGAACCGATCTCGCCCGTATGCAGCACACGACGGCCAAGCGTTGTCAGCATCGGCAACATCTGCTCGAACGTCTCGCGGTCGCAGCCTGCGAAGATCGAGATATTGCCGGTTGCCGCGCGATGACAGCCGCCGGAGACTGGGCATTCGATGGGCGCGGCCCCTTTGGCCCGCACCAGATCGGCGATCCGTTTGACCTCGGTCTCGTCGGTGGTGGACATCTCGGCCCAAATCTTGTCAGCGCTGAGGCCCGCCAGAACACCATCCTCCGCCTCCATCACTTCCGAACAAGCGGCAGGCGAGGGCAGGCAGGTGATGATAACATCGCAGGTCTCTGCCAGTTCCTTGGGGCTATCGGCGCGGCCGGCCCCCCGAGCGACGAAGTCTTGAACCAGATCTTCGTTCAGATCACGGACCGTGAGGTCAAAGCCGTTGCGCAAAATGGACCCGGCCAGTTTGCCGCCGACATTGCCAAGACCAATAAAACCAACCTTCATGTCGTATTCCTTCTTATTCTAAGCTGCCACCCCCGCGCGTTTCGCGCGAAGGCGGTTGCGGCCTACGCCCGCTCATGGTCGGAAAAGGTGTATTCGACCTCGTTGAATGCATTCCTCGCAAACCCATAGGCGAAAGAAACGCCGTCTATGCCCGCCGCGAAGCTGTGTTCGGCATTGCCGGGAACATAAACGCCTGAGCCTCGGGTGACACGATGATCCGTCCCATCAATTGTCACGATGCCGGACCCCGAGAGTATGAAGTAGAATTCGGCTGGCGGGTGCCGATGGAGAGCCAGCACGCCGCCCGACGGGATCTGCGCAACGCCTAGGACCAATTCAGACGAGTCCATCCGATCGCTGCAGATCAATGTGCGCCAGGTTGCACCGCCATAATGCGGGCCGAACCCGCCTTCGATCGGCAGATCGTCCATATGGACCACATGCCGGCTGTCACTCAGACGTCCAACATAGTTGTCATTCGCGGCGGCCTCCGAGGCAAAGATCTCGGTCTCGAGCGGTGGTGCTGACATGTCACTTCCTCCCATTGCGATACCCATCGCAGACATGATTTCGAAGCGATATTTGATCGATTGAAAGCGAAAGAAAAACGAATAATAATCGAGTTTATGTACAAAATTTTTTGGGTATAAAAATGCAGACGCGATCCCCGAACCTGACCTGGCTGCGCAGCTTCGAGGCGGCGGCGCGGCTGCTGAATTTCACCGAAGCGGGACGGGAGCTTGGCCTGACACAGACCGCGATCAGCCTGCATATCAAGTCTCTCGAAGCGACCTTGGGATGCCAGTTGTTCATACGCAAGGCGCGCCATCTGTCTCTTAGCGCGATGGGGCAGGCCTATCTCCATTCGGTCAGCGAGGCGCTGGCGAATATTGATCTGGCCACGACAAGCCTCTTTGGCCCGCTCGCCCGGCAAACGATTACGGTCCGCGCGCCGATTTCGACAGCCGCCCTGTGGTTGGGGCCACATCTGCCCGCCTTCACCAAGGCACATCCGGGCATCAGTGTGCGTCTGATTTCGACCATTTGGGCGACATCGATCTCCGATGAAGAGGTCGATGTCGATATCCGGCAGGGGGTCGGTCATTGGCCGGGGCTTGAGGTTGAGCAAATCTCGACGGAGTCCATTGTTCCTATTCGACCGAAAACCTCCCCAGTGGTTCAGGTTGGCGACCGGGCGTTCCAAGACATGCCGCTCATTCAAATTCTCGGATATGAGGATATGTGGGATCGGTATCTCTCCGCCCATGGGCTTGAGGCGCTGACCTCCAAACCGGCGCTGATCGTCGATACGACAGCGGTCGCAATCGCCATGGTCGCGGCGGGCGGGGGGCATGCGGCGATACAATCCCGCTTTGCGACAAGTGCGATTGCCGCCGGTATGGGCATCTCCATCGCCGGGGACCCCGCGCCGTTCCACCAGTCACATTTCCTGATCCGCCGGAAAACCCAACGCCAGCAAAGGCCCGAGGTTGAGATCTTCAGAGAATGGCTCAGGTCGATTTTCTCCGATACCGCGCCGGGTCCGGTACTCCAAGGCTGCTAATATCGCGCGAGAGATCGGGCCTATCGTGTTTCCAGAGCGGGGCGAAGGGCATGCCGCATCAAAAGCGCGCGGTTATCCGGTCCAAGACAGGGGCTTGCTACCCGGTGCGATGTAGACATTGATTGCAATGGAATAGACCACCTCTGTGCTTGATCACATGGGTAGGCAGAGGGCATGTAGGGAACATTGTGATGTGGATGAACGGAGCAGAGCTGCGATACAACTTGTAGCGCACCAGCCAAGGGGGGGCATGGCATTGCTCAAGACAGTCGGTTTGCGGCGTGTGTCCGCCGCGGAAGATCTGGATCATGCGGCGGATGGCTTCATTGGCCATGCTGTTGATTTCTAAAAATATTTCGGGAAGATTGCCAATTGAGCAAACGATACAGATGACCGGCTTGAAGCGAAAAATCATTATCCATATCGGCCCGCATAGGACTGGCTCGACGGCTCTGCAGCGTTACCTGATGCAGAACCAAGACGCGCTCGCCGAGCACGATGTTGGCGTGCTGCACGACAAGCGCACCCATGAAGCGGCGCTGCGGCTGGCTGGAAGGGACTTCGAACAGGCGCGTGAGCTTTTGGACATGATCCGTCTGGATTGCGGTCAACTGGGCACAAGCCAAGTTGTGCTGTCTCAAGAGGATTTTTCTGGCGATCTCATTGGTCGGGGGCAGGGGCGTCGCGTCTATCCAACGCTTGCGAAGAACCTACGCATCTTGACGGCAGCGTTTCCAGAGGACCAGGTTTCGTTCTTGTTTTTTCGGCGGCAGGAGGAGGAGTGGCTCAGGAGCTGTTATGCTCAACACGTCAAGTATCGTGACAGGTTTTCAAGCCTCGAAGAGTTCATTGGCTTCATAAAAGAACCGCTTAACTGGGACTCAGTGTTGGCACCTGCTGTCGAATACGCGCAAGAACGGCTTGTGATTGCGGACTACCAGAAAGAAGATCCGACACACTGCGTTCGGGAATTGTCCACGCTTCTCAGAATCCCGATCATCCAACCCAGCATAGGACAAGATGAGGCTGGGGCGAATGTATCCTCGTCGCCACAACTTCTCGCGGAGTTGGAGCAGGTCAATCAACTGGCCTCGATGCGGAAGCTGATCCCGTTCTACAAGAAACGGATCGCCCGCCGGGAGCAACCGGATGATGGGCTATTGGCCTCAGATTCGGATGAGGTGACTTGGCCGAGAGGGTTGCCTCGGCGTGGGCCCATTGGCCTTGAAGCCCTTTACGACCGCGTGCTGTCGCAAGTACCGGAACAGCCGAACTGCCCGGATATTTTGCCGGCCGTCGATTGCGACCTGACGGAACTGGCAACCAAGATATTGCCGGCCGATGTCAGCTTATCGGAGAAACCCAGAGCCAACATCGAAGATCAGGCGGAGATTCTGCGATATCATCTGCGCGGAAAGAGCGAACTCGCGTTTCTGAATGCGTTGGTGATCAGCTACTTGCGGAGAGATACACCGCATACCGAGAAGGCCCGTACGCTGTTCCAGCGTATTTGGAAGGAAGCTGGCGAACAGCTCAGATATGAGTTGAGCACGCGATGGCTGATATCGACATTGCAGACGTTTCTCGACCATGGCGACAACGAAGCACAGAAGATTGTGGGTGCAGCCGGGTTTTTCTATGCGAATATGATCAAGATTTACGAAGGCGAACGCGCGCTTGAAGGACGGGCGCCAGATGAGACCTACGGGTCGCATGAGCCGACGACGAAGAACATGTTCCGCGGCCTCGATCGCTATACGGTTGGGGGTACCGATTTGCTCCTGAACACAAACGCTAAGCTGCTGGAGCTTTGTATGCTTGATCGGTCGGCGGGCGCTGTGCTGAGCGAGTTCCTTCTCCGGACCAAGCATAGTGGCACCGTTTTCTCCAGATTTGACGACACGCGAAAGGCGGCGGACATCTCTGTTCCGAATTTTGCGGATACCTGGAGCTTCTTCGAAGAGTAAAGTCCGCTAAGGTGACATACCAACCGGTGGCCCTAGGTATGTACTGTCTTAAAGAAGTCCTTGTTGAGCGCGCGGTGTTCTTTCAACTCGCTCGGATACTCTGCCGCCGCCGATCATCGTCAAATCTCTGCGTTTGCGCGGGTCAGAGTGGCATCTGCTGGCCACGCCTTTGAACGGAGGATGGAAATCAGGCGCGGAGAGTGTTGGTCCCCAACGCTGTCCGCGCTCATGTGGTGCACGAATGCGGTGTTCAGCATCTGTTGATCTGAGTCTCGGTTCTTAGGTCAGAGGCCGAACATCGATCCCAAGCTTGTCTTTAATGTTCTCAATGTCGATCATAAAGACCTCAGCCGCCACTTGCGACATCGCTTCGGGGATGGAGGCTCGATATTTTAGCATATCATCGGTTTCGAGAGCTTGTTTTAGTGTATCTTCAGAAAATCGTATGGCGGATGATCCGGGGCTGAAGAATAGCTGCGCAATCTCGGCTTCGTCGCTTGGAAATCTGGGCGCGGCCCAGACCCGGATCATAGCGGGGTCGAGCCCGTCAAATAGTCTCGCGATCGTCTCATACCAGGAGTATTTGTCCGGCGCAGTCAGCATCGGGTTGTTCGGCAACGGGCACATCTCGTTCTCTGCCAAAACACGCGCCCACGTCGCCGCATCCGATATCACGATGTTAAAATGCAGCTCATGCCCCGAAAAAATGGACACGAGGTTCTGCACCCGACTTGCTCCAGCCGCATATAGCTTTCGGCCCCGAAAGATAGAACCGTCGGAACAAAGCAGATTGTGCCGGCTGAGAACAAAGAGATCTTCTTGCCGTTCGTGCCGACTCATCTCCTGCAGAATCTTAGAGTTCAGAGCCTCATTGATAAGCGTTTCCTGCACAGCCTTCCGCAACTGGAGGCGATACTGACTTGGCGAGATGAGGACGATCTGACGTTTTCGGAGATTTCTGCGTTCGGTTTTGATGGCGATCTCTAGGTATCGAGGCAAAATGCCATGGGCTCCGACGTGAATGTTTATATCTGCCACGAACCCACCCTCTCGCCATTCATTCGATCAATCACAGCCGATTTAGCCCTGTATGCGGACAGCGCTGTGGCATCGGTGCACAAATGCCATGACTGACGGTGTGCTTCAAGGTTGGGCCCGTCTGATCAGAGTGTCTAAGTCGGCGCAGGCAGACAACAATCTCGCTCTTATTGCATTAGAGCAACGCGTTAAGGGGCTCACCAACTTTCTTCTTGCACCGTTAACCTTGTAAGCAGATCATGCAGCCAATAAATCGGGGGATTTAAGATGTTAAGACGAGCAGGAGCCCTGGCCCTTTTGATGGCCATTACAGGGGGCGTCGGCGCGCAGGCCAATGGATTTGGCGAGGCGCAAGGTTTTCAGTTCCGCAGTCCTGCGGAACGCCAAACACTGATTTTGCAAGAGCAAGTTCGACTGCAGTTCAGGCAAGATGCGTCTGCCAGCGCATTGGGCGGTCAGGGTATTGGTCAGACAGGAAACCAGACCACGATCAACATTAATGGAAGCAACAACGACATCCTTCTTGAGCAGAACAACAATGGTGATCAGTCGATTGTCGAGGTTGACGGCGACAACAATGAGAATGTGACCTCAACGGTCAACAACGCGGATGAGTCGATTACCGGCGCCGCCGATGTGCTGATGGCAACCCCTTAACATGAAACCATTTTTGAGCATATTGGCACTTGGCCTATTGGCCGGGTGCGGAGCCCTACCTGACGAACTCAGCCCACCGCAGCAGGACTATTTCGGCCCGCTGCCTGTGGCGAATGTGACGCCAGCGGATGCGGCGTTGCAATGTCTGTCCGAAACTCCGGAAGTACGCCGCAGCGGCGTGATTTTTGCGGTGCATGTTGTGTCAGACTTGACCCAACGGGTCAGTGTTGACGAAGTCGGATCCTATGTGCCGCGTGATGCCGCCTCGATGTTGGTGACGGCTTTGGAACGCGCGGGCGTGAATCAGGTTAACCGGATCAACACCGCAGTTTCGGAGTTTGAAATCGCGCTGTCGCGGGAGCAAATCCTTGGCGATGGAGGCCCGACACAGATCGAGGGGGAGACGGTGCCATACCGTCCGATCCGTCGCGGATCCTTCCGCGGGTCGCGTTACGTAATCGACGGGTCGATCACACAACTTGACTTCAACACATATTCGGAAGGCGCGGAGGTCGGCTTTTTCGGCGTTGGCGGCGGTCGTCGGGCATTTGCGCTGACCGTTGGGGCGGATCTTCGTGTGACCGATACCGTCTCGACCGAGATCATCATGAGCGAAAGCTATGCCAAGCAGGCGGTTGGTCGTGAAATTTATGGGTCGATCTTCCGGTTCTTCGATGACGAGCTCTTCGATTTGAACGTTGGTCGTGAGAACATCGAAGGTCTCCATGCTGGCATCCGCTGGCTGATGGCGGAGGCGGCTTACGATATTGTGAGCGAGGTCTTGAACCACAACGGCAGTTGCGATGCGCTTCTCCCCGAGAACTTCGGGTCCGGTCCTGAGGCAGCAGATGCATTGCGGGCGACGTTGGCCAGTGTTGAGTAAAGGTCGAAGCATCGCCGCGATGGCTGCCGCCCTGGTTTTCGCCGCGGCTCAGCCGATATCTGCGCAGCAAGCGGCAGAGGGAGCTGCGGCCCCCTTTGACCCGACGCCCTTCTTGACTGCGATGGTGGAGTATCGCCTGTTGGCATTTTCCTGTGAGGATGTGTTGCCCGGTTCACCGCTGGAGGGGTCAGAGCAGATCGCGCAGTATTTTGTCGATTTGGGGCAAGAGGCACCGGTTGGAAGCGACGAGCAGATGGACCGCTTGGTATATGTGCTCATTCGATCGCAAGCCGCATCGATCTGTTCTGAGCGGCTGCTCGACGCGGCACTCGAGTATGGGGAACAAGCTGTCATCTATGAGGACTCGAAGCCAGAGGCGTGGCCTTTGGCGCCATCCATAAATGCCGGGCCTTGGTGTGCAACAGAGAGTTGCTCAAACCTCAGATAGCAAAGATCGCGTTGGGATAATCGCTTAGGTCTTACCGATCTATGGCGATGGCATTGCCGACCTGAACCTGACGACCGCTTCCCATCTCGCTCGACTGCGGGACGTTGCTCGTCTGTGAGGCCGTGACCGGCAGGGTCGAAACCGAGTCGGTGCTCCCATCAGGATTTCTGATATGAAGCACATTTACATAATTCTCTGCCACGTGGGTGTAGCTCGGAATTGCGGCGGTTAATGACGCCAGCGAGGTGTCCATCACGTTGTTTTCGACGATCTGTACCCCGTCCGAGAATTGCTCCAGTCCGGACACTTCGATCGCCGAGACGAAATTGGCGATGTTGATCCCCGACTGCGTGACGCTTTGGGGAAGGGCGTGCATGTCTTCCACCAAGATGTTGTTCATCACTATCTGCTCGCCATTGAAAATCCGCACGACATCTCTGACTTCATCCGAAATGAGAATATTGCCGAGATTGATCCCCTCTTGAACGATGGTACCGCGGGAGCTGCCGACGTTTTGGCCGATACCGGGGGCTATATCTGCAAACTGCTCGGGGATGTCCGAGATCGGGTCAAAGGGCGGCGTGTCTCCGGGCATCCCTGTCAACCGCACAAAATTGTCGATCGACTGGACGGAATCGAAGGGAAACACCTGGGCGCCGGACCCGATTGAGATGTCAGCGACGACGATGTTTGCTGTGTTCCGCCCGGTTTGGGTCAAGGACCCCGGCGCAAAGCCCAAATTGGCCGCGTTCTCAACCGTTTGCATGCCGCCCGGCCCGAACTGCTGCATCACGCTGTCGACGCGTTCGGCAATGATCACGTTTGTCAGATTCTCGCCCGTCTGCGTCAGGGACCCGTTCAGAATGCTGAGCTCGCCGCCGTCCAGAGTATTGCCCGCCTCTTGCTGACCCGCGCTGACTTGTGCGGCGTCTTCCACAATGGTGGTTTGGGAAATCAGGACGTTCGCCGCGTTCGTGATCAGTTGCATGTTGTCTTGGCTAAGGGTGCCGCCGATCCCCGGCGCAAGCGTTGTCGTGGTGTCGATTTGTTCTGCGGGTGCAGTCAGATCAAGGGTGTTGAGCCCGATCTGACGTCCGTCGAAGAACTGCTCGATGACCGCTCCTGTTGGCTCATCGGCATGCGCGGCTACAGCAACCAAGGCTGGAACGGCGAAGAATATGGCAGCGCGACGGAGCATCTAAAGGATCGCTTGTATCTGAGAAAATTCTTAGAAAAGAGAGTGGAGCGGCGATGGATACCGCCGCTCCGAAGGCTGTGGATCAGCTGTCCGAAGGCATACCGATCGAGTTGGCCACGTTGGTTGCAGCTTGGGTCACGCCCGAGACGGACGCAGTCGTTGCTGCAATGTTGGTGGACAACTGGAAGCCAGAGGCGGTCTGCGAGATATCGGTCGCGCCAAGGATATCAGGCAGTTCATTCGCGCTGATAACGTTCACCGCGTTAACGGCGCTCTGGTCGAGATTGACGATATCGCCGCTACCCGCGATGAAGAAGCTCGCCAGGTTGGGCACAGCTACGTTGCCAGCGACCTGCTGGACATACGCATCCTGAACAGTCACACCGCGCAGCTCATCAAGCGTGATAAGGTTTGCTGCGTTGGTGGCGGCCTGGGTCACATCGGTCAGACCGTCACCATCTTCGCTCCCGAAGGACACGAAGTTGCCCGCCAACTGACCGGACAGACCGGACATATCGACGACCTGTGAGACAGCAACGCCGGTGCCACCTGGGGCACTGTCGTTGATATCGTCACCTGACAGCGAGTTGATGACGTTGGTCGCTGCCTGCGCCAGGTCATAGACCGCCGCATCACCCAAACCAAATGCAACAACGTTTGTCGCGGTCTGATAGCCGCCGCTCCACCACTGACGCGCTCCGCCAAAGGTGCCGACACCCAAGTCGTTGAACTGAGCGATGTTAGCCGCGTTGGTGGCGTCTTGGGTCAAGCCGGTGATGGAGTCACCCATATCGACAAGGTTTCCGGCGCGCTGCACCAGGAACAGGCTGCGCTGGCCAATCGTGTCAATGATTGTGCCGCCCTCGCCACCGGACACCGAGTTGGTGACGTTGGTCGCGGTTTGCGCCACATCTTCAACCACATCGCCATGGTCCGGGTTGCCAGGATATTCATCCGGACCCAGGATCATGTTGTAGGCAACCTGATCGGAGCCGACGGACAGTTGTCTCAGGTCATCCCCGTCGCCAGTGATGCTGATCAGGTTGGCCGCGTTCACGGCTTCCTGGACGTTCATGTCCAAGTCGGTCACGCGCAGGTCATCATAGACTTCGATCGTGTTGATTGCGCGCTGATCGCTTCTGAAAATGCTCTGACGGACGTCGTCCACATCCAAAGCGGAGACCGAGTTGGCGACGTTCATTGCAGATTGAACAACGTCATCCAGATCGTCGAAATAGTCATCGCCGATCGCGTCGTTGGTCGCCCGTTGGGTGCCGCCACGCATCCGCTGGCTCACATCCTCAGTCAACTCCGTGGCCGGTGCGTTGACCAAGTTCGCGGCGTTGATGGCCGTCTGATCGATGTTGATCGAGTCGCCATCGTAGAACACAGCGTTCTCGGCGAGTTGATCAGTGCCGCCCGCACGCTGGCGAATGGTTTCCACCGATGCGCCCGACTCCATGCTGAGGCTGTTCAGGACGTTGGTCGCGGCCTGAGTCACATCCTCAAACCCATCAAACGCCTCTTCGATCTCATACGGAGGGCCGTCCGTGGAGTTAACGTAGTTGGTAGCCGTTTGGCCCACACCGCGCGCCGACTGATAAATGTCGTCTAGCGAGTCGGGGCCACGCGAGATGATGTTCCCGGCATTGGTTGCCGCTTGGTTAATATCGACGCCACCATCAGCGGCGTAGACCGCGTTCAATGCGTTCTGAACGCCATAAAGGATTTGGTCGATATCGGTCTCGTCCGCCAGCGCTGGCGAGGCTGCCAGCACGAACGACACCGCTGTCGTTGTGAGATACTTATGCATTGTGTCTACCCTCTTAGCCAAAGCAGGCTTTGGTGAACCAATGGGCACGAAGCCCGGTTAGAGCGCAGACCCAGAGAGTCCGCGTCCAGATTGTCTTGGTCGCTCGGGTGTAGTGTTCAAACGTCGTCTTCGTGTTGCACGGTTAGCTAAGCAGGCGTGTGCAACGTCATTGAAAAAATAGTTCTAGCAATATCACCCAAGAAACCTGGCCTTGCGGCACGGCTTCGATGACACCACCAAGGGTCTTGACCGAACAGTCAGGAAATTCCCGTCAGGAAAATCCTTACAAGCTTTTTAGACAGGTTGACATTTGATGCTGAAGAGGTGGTCAGGTGCGAATCTGACCTAGCGTCATGTTTTGGTCAAAGAAGTGGCCCAAAACATCAAAAAAACCGCGCAACACCTTCAAAACAGAAAGATAAAAACACTTAGTTTCCGCACCGTGGACAGAAAGTGTGCTTGGATGAGTCTTAACGAATCGTAAAATTGTGTTAAGAAGAAGGCATAAATTTGACGATTAACACTAAGATTGCGGCACATGGTGCTGGTCGGCGGGTTCTCTCTGAAACGCCGTTTTTCAGTTGCGACTTTATGCCGATGGCATCGTGCCTTGGCGCTTGGATTTTTTGAGACGAGCCTTGCCTGGGGAGGGCGATATGAGCGGCAATTCACCCTTGGTTTCTGTGGATGTGCATTCCGATGTTGGCCCGCAAATCCTCGTGGTTGAGAGCGATCCGGGTTTGGCGGCTGAACTGACGGCACAGCTACGGCGCCTGGATGGGGTGAGCGCGGTTCTTTCGGTGGAAACCCTCGAAGACGCGCAAGCGCATATCTGCGCTGGCGAGATCGATATCGTTGTTTTTGACCCGGTCCTTCTGGATGATCCGGTTGTCGATGGTGAATGTGTCTTGGACTCCCCAAAACTGTCCTGCGTGTTCTTCTCATCTTTGGATGCGGCCAGATTGGCCCTGGCACGGACGCGGATCGGTGTCGCTGGCGTGGTTGAGCGCACCCGTGGGATCAAGGCGCTCTGCGACCATGTTGCAGAAATCTTTGAGGGTCAGACCGATGATAAGGTGCCGTTGAGCGGCACACAGCGGAATAGACGCGTGCTTCTGAGCCGTCGGGAGCGGCAGGCGGCGCAATGCCTTGGTCAAGGCTACACTCTGAAAGAGACCGCTGTGCAGATGAAGATCAACCCCAAGACGGTCGAGACGTATAAGAGCCGGGCGCTTGCAAAGCTCGGCGTGTCGTCTCGCGCAGAACTGGTTGGTCTGGTCGCATTCGGTCGGTTCCCCGATCCGTCTTAGGGGACGTTTCTCACATCAATCTTCTTCTCAAGCGCGGAGCGGGCCAGGCTCGAACTGTCTGTGCTGTTCCGGCACCAAATCGCGAGTTTCGCCGATCTAACGGTTCGCCACAGTGCGATAGGCGGTGACAAGCGCCTCAAGCCGAGCGGAAGCGCGATCAAGCAGTCGCTGCTCGAACGGCGTCCTGTTGACTTCCTTCACAAGCGAATGCGCTGCCATCACCACGCCCCAGGCAATAAGCCTTTCATGGTTTAACCCGGTGCGGCTGTTGATTTGATTTGCCACCCGAATGGCGCGCTCCGGATCGCTGACAATCTCGACCTGATAGCTGGGATTGCAGAAGGCTTGCCCATATTCCGCTTCGGCTTCTCCAAACAGGGTCATCGGGTCAATGACGCACCATCCGCGATGACCTTTGACGACATTTGTATGGTGTAAATCGCCATGCAGCATGCCGCGGTCGGCCGTCGCGTCGCGATCAATCGCCCGGCGCGTCACGTCGCGCGCCTGTCGAAACGTCGCGGTTCCCAAGATCGGCTGAGCATCTATGGGCGTTTCCTGAAGCGTTTCGAATCGCTTGTTGAGGTCTTTTGCCGGTTTGAACCCCTGCCGCTTCTTGCGGATCGCCTCGGCGATATCGATGATGATCTCGGTCGCGGCCTCATCATGCCCCCTTGCGACGACTTTCGACAGCATCTCGCCTTCCAGGCGCTCTAACAGTAAAGCGCCGGGACACATGCGCAGAAGACGCGCCGTCGAGTCCCCGTCCATTAATGACAGGAAATTCGGCGATTCCGCCTCGGATCCAAGGGAGGGCCGACGATAGACTTTCAACATCGCCGGAACGCCGTCCTCCATTCTAACTTCAAAGATTTGCGCCTGGCGCCGCGCGGGCCGGGTGCCTTCCAAAGTCAGGTTCCATTGGTCGAGCAGCGGTGCCGGATCAAGATCTTTCGATGATCCAGCCATGGTACTTCCCCTTCGTATCGTGCCGCCTCGTGGTGCCGGGCGGGCCATGCCGTTCATCTTAGTGGGGCCAAATTCCGCCGAAATCTCAAGGGGTCTGTCCAGAAAAACCGCGCGCCCCTTGGAAAATGGGCCATCTTTCGGTCGGTTTTCCGATTCGGTCTGTGTCTCTGGCTTCACCTTCTGCACAGACCATCGGCAGGGTCCGTGCTATGCTACACCTTCTCACAGTGGATCGGCAAAATGGCCACACAACTAGAGGTGGTGACCCCTGAGGGCAGGGTCGAAACCGCAAAGGCTTGCCAGATAAGGAAGATTTCGCATAACGTCCCTGATTGGGGGCGGATCGAGTCAGGGACTATGAGTTCGACGCGTCAAGATGGCACTTACGATATCGTCCTCCTTGCCGATTGCACGCGCAAGGGCGATGTCGGTTTGCGCATTGCACAGGAAATCCGAACATACACCGATATGGGGTGCCGGGTCGGGATCGTGCAGTTGCAGGTCCACACACCGCCAGCCACGATTTCACCCGATATTCAGCTTTGCGTGCGTGAAGGCCTGGTGGATGTCTTGCCGGCGCAACCATCGGCCCGAACAAAGCTGGCGATTGTCCATTCGCCATCCAGCCTTCAGGTTCCGGTGCAGAATCTCTCCGATCTTTCTGCCGATCAGGTTGTCTTCGTCCATGAGCGAAAGCCATCGCTCTCGCAGATGGGCCTTTGGTTGGGCTTACAGATTGGCCCGGTCACATGGGGGCCAACAAACCGATGGGTACGGACGGCGCTGGCGGAGTTGAACACGCCAGTTCCGCTTCTGGATGAAGACTGGCGGCCTGTTGGACGACCACTCTTCAGTTTGGGCACCGCGCCTGGCGTCATCAGGCCGACTGTAATCGGTCGGGTGAGTGACCCGGGGCCGACGCAATGGCCAAAAACAAAAGAGGACATCGAGCGGATTTATCCAATTGGGCGCGGGCAGGATTTTCGCGTCATGGGAACGCCTCCTGGCCAACTCTGGAAGAAGCTCGCCGGAAAGCCGGGTTTGACCGTTTTTGACTCCAAAGACGTGACGGTCGAGCGTTTTGTGGAGATGTTGGACATCTTCATGTATTTTCCGGGCGTCTCGGTCCCCTCGATGCCGGAGGCCGCAATTGCGTCGGCAATGGCGTCAGGCAAGCTCGTGATGTTGCCAAAACATCTGGAATGTCATTTTGGGCCTGGCGCGATCTACGCCGATGCCGCTGACGCGCGCTCCACGGTCGAGGACCTTCTGGCCGATGAAGACGCCTTGGCAACCGCGCGCAACGATGCCGCACGGTACAGCGCGTTCCAGTTTTCCGAGACCGCGCTTCGCGCCAAGGTCTTGCATCTGCTGGACGAGGCCAAGCCGCGCAAGCGGCGCAAGGTGCGAAAATCGCCCGCCAAACGTGTGTTGTTCGTTCCGTCCAATGGCGTGGGCTTGGGCCATGTGACCCGGCTTCTCGCGATTGCGCGCCGTCTTGATGATCAGGTTGAACCGATCTTTGCCACCATGGCACAGGCCGCCCCGATCATTGAGTCTTTTGGCTACCGGGCCGAATACATCCCGTCCCAGGGTGACACGAACACAGACCCATCGAATTGGGACGCGTGGTTTCGATCTGAACTAGGCGCCTTGATTGACCGGTATGAGCCGAGCGCTGTCGTTTTTGACGGCAACAATCCCACACCAGGGCTGGTTCACGGGGTTCTGTCACGCGGACGCTGTGGTTTGGTCTGGGTGCGCCGCGGCATGGTTGGCCCGACCCCGTCGCCATATCTGGACAACGCCCGCTTTATGGATCGCATCATCGAGCCGGGCGAAACGGCGGCGGAATGGGACCACGGACCAACAGCGGCACGCCAAAACGAAGTGATGCGTGTCGACCCGATCACGCTTCTTGATCAAGAGGAACTGCTGCCGCGAAAAGCAGCGCTCAAGGCGCTTGGCCTTTCACCCGAGAACCCGTCGGTGTTGGTCCAACTCGGCGCGGGGGCAAACCGAGACATCCTCGCTTTGACGAACGAGATTCTCGAACAGCTTCAGAAATTCCCGAACCTGCAGATCGTGCTGGCCGAATGGGAGAATAGCCCCGTCGAATTCTCCGATGCCGGGGTGACCCGGCTGCTTCGTGGTTTTCCGCTGAGCCGGTTCTTCAAAGCGTTTGATTTTTCGATTTCGGCTGCGGGGTATAATACCTTCCATGAAGTGGTGGCGTCCGGTTTGCCGACGATCTTCTTTGCCAACCGGCATCCGGCGATGGATGAGCAGGGCACCCGGGCGGCCTATATGCAGGAACAAGGCGCGGCTTTTGATCTTCCAGAGGATGAGTTGTTCCACTTGCCCGCGCTTTGCGAGGCCCTGCTGAACAAAGAGGCGCAAGCCTTTATGCGCGACGAGTGCCAGAAGCTCTACACGGGTAATGGCGCGGCGGCCGCGGCGAGGGCGATAATGGATTTGGTCGATAAAACATGAGCAAAGCCAAGAAGATAAAGGCCGCAGCGGAAGGCCAAGCGAAACTGTGCAACTCGGCCAAGTCGAAGGTGCAACGGGTTATGTGGGAGACCCAGAGGCACCCCCAAGCCGAACCGACGCAGGATCTTGGTTTGACAGAGGATCAACTCTTGGGTTGGCCGGTGGCCAAGCGGCCGCAAGTGGCGCTCAAACCGCGGCCTGGATGGCATGCGGGCGAGGGCTCCGGCGGCGTGCCGGTTGTCGCTGTTGCGGCGTTCGGACTGGATGAAGATCGTCTGCGTCTTGTCCTGAAACAGATCAAGCGGCAGCAGCGGAGCAAGGGGCCGTTCGTGCCGCTCTTCCTGACCGATGCGACACAACACGCGCTCCTGCGTCGATCTGAGGTTCTTTTCGAATACTTTCCTGAGGCGGTCTATCTGGCGGAGGCCAATGCGGCCCTTTTCAGCAAGCGCTTCAACGCTCTTTGGAAGAAGTGGCGGCCCAGTTACCTGATTGATCTGGGCAAGCCGGGGCTACTGCGTGCACGACTTGAAGACTACGACACCTATTATCAGTCGGGGCTTGATCCGAACACGGTGTTTGACCCTCGAAATGAGCCGATTCAACCATCCGTGCCAGCCGTGACCGATGTTGCAGCACTGAAGGCAGAGTATCTTACCAAAGGGCTGGATCGTGCGGCAGATACCTTTGTCCTCTACAGAATACTAGGCAACGACCTGCCACCGCGACATGAGGAAGGACAAACGCTCAAGAACCTCCGGTTCATTTTGGAGAACGAGCCCGAGCTTATGCATTGCGAGAAGCGCTGGGTCGTCAACCGGATCGCCGATGCCGAGCAAGAGCAGGCTGTGATCGCGCTTCTGGAACAATATGACCAGCCGTTTCTTCATATCCCCTTCGATCTCGATGAGTACCGAAACGTCGAGTGGGATTTCGAAAGCTTTCCGCAGATGACCTTCTTTCTGAATGGTCGCTATGCCAACATGTATGACCATGACAAGTTGCGCGCGGAGGCCCACGCGCGGCGGCATAAAAACAGATATGTCATGAATAATAACGGGGCCCGGAACGCGGCGCTGCGTGATGGGCGAGGGCGGGCCAAATGGGTTCTGCCCTGGGATGGCAATTGCTTTCTGACCAAATCAGCTTGGTCCGAAGTGGTGCAGAGCGTCACCAATGCACCGCATTTGAAGTATTTCACAGTGCCGATGTCGCGGACGACCGATAACGCGGACCTTCTGAAACGAGGGTACAACCCCGAAGCCGTGGACGAGCCGCAACTGCTGTTCCGCAATGATGCGACGGAAGAGTTCGACGAAGATTTCCACTATGGTCGGCGCCCGAAGGTCGAATTGTTTTGGCGGTTAGGGATTCCGGGCGTCTGGGATGCATGGCGGGGCGACAGCTGGGATTTGCCGAGGCCGACACGCGCTGCGGAAGCAGGGGATTGTGGTCAGGCCGGGTGGGTTGCGCGCCTCCATTCTGGGCGGAACGACCTAGAAGCCTCCTCTGATCAGGTCACCGTGCAGCGGGGCATGGCTCGGTCAGAAGCGATCGTCAGCTTGATCGATGCGTTGGATCGCCGGGCGTTGGCGGCGAAGTTCGACGCGGCATCGCTCAAAGCCTATGACGAGCCGATTTTGGCATCGTTAAAGCTTGCCCCGGTGGATGCCGCCAAGGGCATGATCTACACCCGATTGCAGCAAGAAGCCGATCTTGCCCTGCAGCGGGGTCCGTACTCCGTCGTCGATAAGACGGTGGCCCCACCAAGCGGCGACAAACACGATTACTTTCACCCGGCCCCCTATTGGTGGCCAAACCCGCATACCAAAAGCGGATACCCCGCGATCCGCCGTGATGGAGAACGCTCGCCCGGTACCCGGCTCTATGAACCAGAGAGCGCGCGCTATGATCGGACCCGCCTACAGCGCCTTTTCGACGATACAACGATCCTGGCACTGGCGGGAAGCAGCAGTGGCAATACCGAATATCATCAGCATGCCGCCGGGCTGGTCCGTCATTGGTTCATAGACCCCCGAACCCGGATGAACCCGCATCTTGAATATGCACAGGTGCGGACCAGCAAGGGCGAAGCGAAAGGAACCGCGCGGGGCCTGATAGAGATGAAGGATCTCTACTTCTTCTTGGACGCGGTTCGTCTTCTAGAGCGCTCGGGGACCTTTGCCGAGGCTGACAAGACGGCGTTGCACGAGTGGATGCGCGACTATCTCGACTGGCTGCTTGAAAGTGAGCAAGGGCAGGAAGAGTGCCGCGCGGCGAATAACCATGGCACCTGTTATGATCTGCAAGTGGCGGCCATTGCTGCATATCTTGGTGATGTCGACGTCTTGGCAACGACCTTTCGAAGGAGCCGCGAGCGCATTGCGGGCCAGTTCAGCAAGAACGGCTCGCAAAAGCACGAGTTAACCCGCACGCAGACCGAACATTACTGCGCGTTTAACCTTCAGTCCTGGATAAACTTGGCGAACCTGGCCGAACGCTGCGGCGACACGCTTTGGCACTATGAAGGGAAGGAGGGCCGGAACCTGGCGGCGGGTTTCCACTGGATGTTGTCGAAATATTGCCAAGGGAAATGGCCCTATGAGCAGATCGCCGCATTTGACAAAGATCGCTATCTGCCAATCATCTATTGTGCGCAGGCCCGGTACACGTCAAACGACACGGCGAACCGGGCGCTCGGGTTTCTCAGAAAACCGTTCTTCTTCCCGCATGACGGGATCATGCCGTTTTGGATGTTGTCCTCCAGTTTACAGTCGTCAGGCGCCGCGGAGGGGGGCACGTTCGCCCGATTGATCAGCAAAGCCGAGGACCGTGCCTGCAGTGGTATTTCTGGCGGGCGGCAGAAGCGGGCCTCTCCAAAGGCGTTGGAAAAGCGGCTTTGGGGCGGATACCCCGATCAAGCTGCTATTGATCTCAATGCGGTGCAGCACTCCCCGGCTTATCCCGACGCCGATCGCTGTTTTGCGGCATGGACCCTGGGGCGGTGGCTGAGTTTCAATGGCGAGTTTGCCGAGGCGCTGCCGAAGATCCGAGAGGCGCGCGATTTCGATCAATCAGAGAAGCGGCGCTATATTTTGTCGGAGGCGAACTGCATGATCGAGCTGGGTCGTGCGGAAGAAGCGCGCGCGATGGTCGAAGGGCAGTTGGAGTTCCACCCCGATGATCCAAACCTCTTCTTCCAGATCGCCAACACGTTTCAGGCCCAACCCGGTACTGACGATCCAGAGGTTGCTGCGGCCAAGCTATCGTGGATCAACAAGGTTTATCTCACCAATGGCCTAGCGACGATCCAAAAGAAGCAAGCCGACAAGCCATTGAGTTTCTTTAATATTACGGGTGAGGATGTAGTGTCCGCGAGGCCGGATGATGTGCGGGACACCAAGGTCTCCGTCATCATGCCGGTCTATAATGGCGCCGAGACTATCGGCATCGCGATCAAAAGCATGCTGGCGCAAACATGGTCGAATCTGCAAATCATCGTGGTTGATGACGCCAGCACCGATGCGACATGCGATGTGGTGAAATCAATTGCAGCGACGGACTCGAGGGTCGAACTGGTCGAACTCAAGACCAACGGCGGGGCCTATATTGCCCGTAACACCGGGATGGAGCTGGCGGAGGGCGACTATGTCACCGTCCACGACTCCGACGACTGGTCCCATCCGCAGAAGGTGGAGATGCAGTTCCGGCAGCTCAACAGCAGCCGAAATGCCATGGCGGTTCTGTCTCGTTGGATGCGGGTGCACCCGGATCTCTTTGCTATTGGCTTCTGGCGGCCGGATGAGCATCTGATGAGCATTAATCTGTCATCGCTGCTGTTCCGAAAAGACCTGCTTAAAGAGATCGGCCCTTGGGACACTGTTCGGGCTGGCGCGGACAATGAGTTCGGCTGGCGGTTCCGGACCAGATATGGCGATGATGCGCTCACCACGACTTCCCGCAATTTGCCCTTAGCGTTGAGTTTGATCCGGCCGGATTCACTGACCAGGCAGAGTGCGACACATGTCCAAACAGTCTATCACGGCATTCGCAGAGATTATCAGCGCACCTATCGGCGCTGGCAGGACAGTATGCCACCGGAAGAGCTCCGCCTGGAACCTGTCGATCCGAAGTCCCGCGTTTTCCCGGCACCTCGACCGATGCTTGAATCCCCCTACGAGCCGGCGGCGTTCAAATCGGTATTCATTGCCGACTACACCCAGGGTGGCCACAACATCGACGCGATTTCGGAGATTGTCGTGCAGGCGGCTTCTGAAGGCGACGGGGTCGGTATCTTTCACTGGCCGGATTATGAGAACACCGCCGATGGTGCCTTCCACCCGGTCATTTGCGAGTTGCTCGACACATTCAAGATCGAACAGATCAGCGCCTATCAGGATGTTCAGGCGGAGACCCTGGTGCTCTGCGATGCTCTGTTGGCGCGCTATCCGATAGCGGGGCTGCCTGATTTCGGAGCCAAGCAAGTTGATGTCCTCTGCCCGTATGCCGGGTCACAAGAGATGATCTTCGACCCGAGGCGGCGGCGTATGCCCACAAAGGCCGAACTGGAAGACTTGTTCTCGACGCCTTGTCGTCTGCTACATTTTGAGCCCGCTCCGCCCGCAAACTCCTGATCGGCGCGGTCCTCCGCCATGTTCATGACTGTCGCGAGATTGACCGATTAGGTCTCCTGCTGCGTCTGGCGCGTTGAGCTTGGCAGAGAGCAAATGGCCAGAACGGCCTCATTTGAGCGGTCTTGCGCCAGCATTCCAACAAAATCCGGCGAAGCCTCGCTGACATAGTGCTGCCCGGTTCTCGGCGGATTGAAACCATGAAAAGGCCCCGGCAAAGCGCCGGGGCTTTCTCATTCAAGCCCCAATGCACCGCCAGGATTTCCATCATGACCCAACAAAAGCTCGCCGCCATGACGGGCAGGAGCATGAGAATGAAACGTTTGATCCCCCTGTTGATCCTGGGCCTCGGCTTTGTCGTGTCGGCGTGTTCGGTGCCCGTGGATGTCAGCCGCGGCGCTCCGGTCGCTTTGGTGCCCGACGCCGAAATCGCGCAAAGTGCCGCTGCGTTTGTGCAGCCTGAGCTGCAAGCCGAACCGCACGCTCAGGCCGCCGCCGCTACACAACCCGATCCGCAGCGCGTCTTGCGGCGGAGCCAAGTCAATGTGATCACCAACGACAATGGCGGTGATCTGGTGAGTTATGCGCAATCCGTCTCAAGGGCACGTATCGACAACACCCAGGTTGCGTTTAACGGCAGATGTGCGTCTGCATGTACGCTCTATCTGTCGTTAAGCCCCTCGCAGACATGTATCACCCGCGGCGCATCGTTTTGGTTTCATCGAGCCTATGGCGCGCGACCGGATTTCAACCAGTGGGGCACTGACTATATGATGACCCGGTATCCTGCGTGGGTTCGGCGCTGGATCGCGGCGCATGGAGGATTGTCCAATCGTCTGATGCGTATGGACTATACCTATGCGTCACAACATATGAGGCCATGCCGAATGGCTTGAGACGGACGTTTTGTCCGAGTCAAACGCCAAAGGGGCGCGTTTCACATGGAAACGCGCCCTTTAGCAATGAAAGACACGGCGAACACATGTATGCCGACGTTTGAAGGCCGGTCGTGTCCAGCGGGAGCGACGTATCTAAATCAATACGGTTGCTCTGGAATCTCCGCCACAGGGCCGCCGCCTAGAAGATCTACGACAAACGAAACACAAGGGTCTTCTGGCCGTAGGGCAAGAAGTGCCTCAAGCTCCGCCTGCAAGACCGAGCGATCCTCGATCTGAGCGTAGTACTCGCACCGTTCCGCGACATCCCCGGCATCTTGGGCGTACGCCCCATCGGGAATCCCGACCCGTGCCGTTATAGCGGCCAAAGCGGCAATAACTCCAATTTTACTGCGCATAATAGTCCTCCTTCCCTGCCGAAGAGCAGCGCTTAAAAATACAAGTGCCGCTCACAGAGAACTTCCCGCCTAGCCCCAGTGCCGGGCGGAAAGACGCTCGACAGGATTGCTAAAATTTCAACATAATTTCAACATATTTGCCCAACTTGCGCCGCATTTTATTGGAAACAGTCTGATTACACACAATATCTTGTGCTCGGGGTATTCTGCGGCACTATGAGTGGCGGCCCTTCTTCTATGCCAAGAGCTTGTGCGGCGTTTTAGGGTACTCGCTCATCGTCCTGCTTGATCAAGCTTCCCAAATGCCGAGATTTGCGCGTCGCTGAACCGGCTTGTCGCCCTCAACCATCACGCGGGATGAGTCCGCAAAGCTTGATGCAGATTATTCAACAAGAGGCCGGAGCAACGGTCGAGGTCTGTGCGATCTGTCTCCCTGGTCTCGGTGCAGACGAGCCGGTCCTCCTCGACGGGATCGGTGTTGTGACCCCGGACGAAATGGCGAGCCGGTTGGTGGCCCCAAACAGACGCCTCTTGGATTTCTAACGGGGTAGAGAAGCTTGCGTTGCGCCGACAAGAACAGCATGTCAGTGGGCGGGTTTGCCCAAGCAGTGGCGGTTCCGAGATACGGAGACGCTGCGCCCCATTCTGTTTGAGACTACGGTGCGGACGAAAGCGCTTATTGCCACCCCGGCCATCGCGATGGAGCGGGCCGCGAGCGAGATCAATCGCCATAGAGGCCGCGACTGGCTGGTCGCGGCTTGTTGCTTGGTTCACCCGAAGTGATCGCGCCTGGCCAGCAAATTGGTGAGGCAATACAACTTGATTGCCAAGTCCCTTATCTTATTCAGCACTTTTTGGAGAGTGCCTGGCAGCCCGTAGGGGAATCGAACCCCTCTTTCCAGGTTGAAAACCTGGCGTCCTAACCGATAGACGAACGGGCCACGCTTGGCGTGGGCGGGTTCTAGGCAAACGGGCGAGGGCGCGCAAGGGGATTCTTTACCTGTTTGCCCGCAAATTTTCTCAAGCCCAGGCGGCGTCCTCCAGGCGGAGTTGGACGCGCTGCCGTCCTTGCCAGTGATTGATCTCGACGCGGCCGGCCAGATGCGCCTGCCGGCCGCCATGCGCTTCGAGCGCCGGGCCCAGGCCGGACTGCTGTGCGTTGAAACAGATTGCATCGATCGTCACCGGGCCGCCATCGGTGAAGCTAAGCTTCAGATGGCCGTCGCCGACCGGTTTGGTATAGGCGATCCGCACCGCCGGAAACACGAAGCGCGGGGCAGGGGCGCCAGCGCCGAAGGGTCCTGCGGCCTCAAGCTGCTCTATCAGTTCAGGAGTAGCCCCTGCGGGCATCAAGAGACCGTCTAGGCGCAGGTCGGCGGGACCGGCCTCGCCTGCGCCTTGTTTGCCAAGCAATTCGGCCAGGCGGGCCATGGCCGGTTCCAACATGTCCCGGGTCACGCTGAGCCCCGCCGCCATACGGTGCCCGCCGCCTTTGACGAGCAAACCTTCGGCAGCCAGGCGCTGGATCGAGGCGCCGAGATCGACGCCGGAGATCGACCGGCCCGAGCCTTTGCCGTTTTCCCCATCGAAACCAATCACCACGGCGGGGCGGTTGGTGGCTTCTTTCAACCGGCTTGCGACAATGCCCACCACGCCGGGGTGCCAGCCCTCGGCGGCGGCCCAGACCAATGGGCCATCAAGCCCCCTGGCTTCGGCTTGGGCCAGCGCGGCATCGCGCACCTGCGCCTCGATATCGCGGCGGTCTGTATTCAGGTCATCAAGCCGTTTGGCGAGCGTCTGCGCTTCGGACGGGTCGCGTGTTGCCAAGAGCCTTGCGCCGAGATCAGCCTGTCCAATCCGGCCACCCGCATTGACCCGAGGGCCAAGGACAAACCCCAGATGGTACGAGGTGGGCGCACGGTCGAGCCGCGCCACATCCGACAGCGCCACGAGGCCAGGCCGGGCACGTCGCCCCATCACAGTCAAACCTTGGCGGACAAACGCCCGGTTCACCCCGGTCAGTTGCGCCACATCGGCCACTGTGGCTAAGGCCACCAAATCGAGCATCGCCATAAGATCGGGGCCGGTGACACCACCGGCGCGCTGCCGCCGGTTCAACTCAACCAGCAAGAGAAACACCACGGCCGCGGCGCAGAGATGGCCCAGATCGCCGCTTTCATCCTGTCGATTGGGGTTCACCACGGCGACACAATCGGGCAGGTCGGCCCCGGCCAAATGGTGGTCCAGCACGATCACATCGGCACCGCGCGCCGCCGCAATTGGTCCGTGGCTGAGCGTGCCGCAATCCACGCAGATGATCAGGGTGTGGGTCTTGGCCAAATCGCCCATCGCCGCGTCATTCGGGCCATAGCCCTCATCCATCCGGTCGGGGATGTAGAGCGTTGCGTCATGCCCCGATTGCCGCAGCCAATCCAGCAGCAGCGCGGCGCTTGACCCGCCATCCACGTCGTAGTCGGCGAAAATCGCGATCTTCTCACGGGCGGTAAGCGCGGCCAAGATCCGCTCGGCGGCGGGTGCCATGTCGCGCAAGCTCATCGGGTCGGGCAGTAGGTCACGGAGCGCGGGGGCGAGGAAGCTTTCTGCGGCCTCAGGTGTCACGCCGCGCCGCGCCAGAACTTGCGCCACCGCGGGCGGCTGTCCGGCTTGCTGGCGCAGCGCCTCGGCAAGGCGCTCTTGCTCAATCGTGGGGCCGACCCATCGGCGCCCGGTGAGTGAGGTTTCGACATCAAGAAACGCCGTCACGGGGCCTCCGCGAGCAGGGCATCGACCGAAATGGCCTCGGCGAATTCTCCGTGCAAATGCGAGACGGCGCTTTGATGAATCTGCTCCGGGGTCAGCGGAGATACACCCTCGGCCCAGTCCGTATCGGCATTGGCTGCGAAACTGGCGCAGGCGTCATGGGCGAGGCGCACCCGAAACCCCAGATTGGCGGCCATCCGCGTGGTGGTTGAGACGCAATGCGGGGTGGTCAGCCCGCAGATCACCAGATCGGAAACCCCCGCGTCGCGCAGATGGGTCTCCAACGCCGTGCCGATAAAGGCGCTGTTGACTGACTTCTCAAACACCGGTTCGTTGGGCCAGGGCGCGACCTCGGGCTTGAATGCCGTGCCGCCGGTTTCCGGGCCAAGCGGGCTGCCAGGCTCAACACTGATATGCCTGACATGGATCACCGGCGCGCCAAGCGCCCGCCAATGATTGAGCAAAGCGCCAGCCTTTGTTTCGGCATCCGGGTTGTTGCGGGCACCCCAGAAGGGGCTGTCAAACCCGGTCTGAATGTCGATCAACAGCAGGGCGGGGTGCATGACGTTTATCTTGTCGGGTTGCGATAGCTCATCCGCCGGACCGAGCCGGTTTTGGAGCGCATCAGTAAGGTCTCAGCGGTCAGATAACCCACCTCGCGCTTGATCCCCGGCACAATCGAGCCATCGGTGACGCCGGTCGCGGCAAAAATCACATCCTGGGTGACCATATCATCGCGGGTATAGACCCGGTCGAGATTGGTGATCCCCGCCTTTTGCGCGCGCGCGCGCTCGTCATCGTTGCGGAACAGAAGCTTGCCATACATCTGCCCGCCCATGCATTTCAGCGCGGCGGCGGCCAAGACGCCCTCTGGCGCGCCGCCTTCGCCCATATACATGTCGATGCCGGTGATATCGGCCTCGGCGCAGTGGATCACGCCCGCCACATCCCCATCGGTGATCAGCCGGATCGCGCAGCCGGTGGCGCGCAGCTGATCAATCATCGTCTGATGGCGTGGGCGTTCCAGCACGCAAACGGTGATATTGCCGGTGGAGCAGCCCTTGGCGGCGGCCAGCGCGCTGACCCGCTCGGAGGGGGTCATATCCATCGTCACGACGCCTTCGCGATAGCCGGGGCCGATGGCGAGCTTGTCCATATAGACATCCGGCGCGTGCAGCATCGAGCCGCGCGGGCCCATCGCGATCACTGTCAGCGCGTTGGGCATGTCTTTGGCCGTCAAGGTTGTGCCTTCGAGCGGGTCGAGCGCGATATCGACGGCAGGGCCTTGGCCATTGCCGACCTCTTCGCCGATATAGAGCATCGGCGCTTCGTCGCGCTCACCCTCGCCGATGACCACAACCCCTTGAATATCCAGCTTATTCAACTGATCTCGCATGGCGTTCACGGCGGCTTGGTCGGCGGCTTTCTCATCGCCATGGCCGATCAAACGGGCCGAGGCCATCGCGGCCGCCTCGGAAACGCGGGCCAGGCCCAGGGACAACATACGGTCATTGAAATCGGTGGGCGTGGTCATAAACGGGCCTTTCAGGGCAACGGAAATCGTGCCCCTGTCGTATCCGGGCGCGGGTCGCGGGGCAAGGATGGGCGCGCTAACAGGCGGGGTTTGCGGCTTTTGGCTGGCTCATACGTCTTCGATGCGCAGCGCCACAGGATCGCCCTCGACAACGCCAGTGGCGGGCAGCGCGGCGAGGGCAGCGTCGAGCGAGGGGCGGGCGGTGACATGGGTCACGATCAAGACCGGCACGTCCTGGTCGGGGTGGCCATATTGGCGCATCCGGTCGATGGAGATGCCGTTGTCGCCGAGGACGGTTGCGACCTTGGCGAGGGCGCCGGGTTTGTCCTTCAGCGTCAGGCGCAGGTAATAGGGCGCGGGCGAGGCGGCGGAGGCGGGCGGCGCGGCTTTCAGGCTTTCGGCCGGTTGGCCAAAGGTTGGCACGCGGATGCCACGGGCGATATCGGTGATGTCGGAGAGTACCGCGCTGGCCGTGGGGCCTTCGCCCGCCCCGGCCCCGCGCAGCACGATTTGGCCGACGCTGCTGCCTTCGAGGACCACCATATTGGTGCCGCCTTCCAGTTGCCCGAGCGGTGAGCTGTCGGGGACGAGGCAGGGGGTCATGCGTTGCTCCAACCCGCGACCTGTCATCTGCGCGACGCCTAAGAGTTTGATTTTGTACCCCATATCGGCGGCGCGTTGGATGTCTTGCAAGGTGATCGACTGAATGCCTTGCAGCGCCACCGCGTCGAAATCGACCTGGGTTCCAAAGGCGATTGAGGCCAAGAGCGCGAGTTTATGGCCCGCATCAATGCCGCCCACATCAAGGTTGGGGTCGGCTTCCAGATAGCCAAGCCGCCCGCATTCCTCGAAGAGCGCGTTATAGCCCTGGCCCGTCGCCTGCATCTGGGTCAGGATATAGTTGCAGGTGCCGTTCATCACGCCCATGACGCGGGTGATCTGGTTCCCGGCGAGGCCTTCGGTCAGCGCCTTGATCACCGGGATGCCACCCGCAACGGCGGCCTCATAGCGTAGCACACAACCGGCATTTTCGGCTGCAAGCGCAAGGGCTTGGCCGTGGATCGCCAGAAGCGCTTTGTTCGCTGTCACCACATCTTTGCCCGCTGCGATGGCGGCTTCTGTCGCGGCTTTGGCGGGGCCGTCGCTGCCGCCCATCAGTTCGACAAACACATCCACATCGTCGCGGGTGGCAAGCGCCACCGGATCGTCTTCCCAAGCGTATTTGGCGGTGTTCACGCCGCGATCCTTGTCGCGGGAGCGGGCGGAGACGGCTGTGATCTCAATGGGCTTGCCAGTGCGCGCGGTGAGAAGCTCAGCTTCCCGCTGCAGAATCTTCACCACACCGATGCCGACGGTGCCCAGACCGGCAATGCCAAGGCGCAGTTTCTCAGTCATAAGCGGTCCCTTTCGCGGCGGATCACGAGCACGGAGACCCTGTTAGCGGCTAATCGGCGAGGGTGCAACGCGGGCGCTATATCAGGGGAGTTGCAGACGGCGTAACGCATTGGCACGCCTGCGTAAATCCTCGGACCGAGCGTCGAGCGATTGGCCTTCCTCTTCGGCGGTGCGCGGCGGCACGGCGTCGGCCTCGGCCAGAAGTGGGCCAAGCGGCACCAGTTCGGGGAAGGCAGCCGTCTGCGCCGTGGGGCTGAGCCGCGATTGCAGGTCGGGCAGCGGGTCGCCGCAGGCCGCGAGCAGGAGGGGCAGGGTGAGGATCCAGCGCATGCGTTAGGCGTAGCGCAGGCGAGGCGAGGCGTCCAGCGATGGGTTGAATTGAACGGATGTTCAGATACTGTGACCAGATGGCGCGCAAGCAAGGATCACATGCGGATATCACCGGCCCGAAGGTGCGGGAGGCGGCATTGCGGCTTTTTGCGCGGCATGGGTTTGCAGCCGTGTCGATGCGCCAGATCGCGGCGGAGGTGGGCGTGCAAGCGGGCGCGCTTTACCTCTATACCCCTGATAAGCAAACACTTTTGTTTGAGTTGATGCATGGGCATCTGGAGGAGCTTCTGGCGGCGTGGCAAGCGCCGCAGGTGGGGCCTATGGCGCAGTTGGAGGATTTTGCCCGCCATCACATCCGGTTCCATCTAGACCGGCCGGAGCTTGTTTTCATTGCCTATATGGAGTTGCGCAATCTGGAGCCGGAGAATTTCGCGGTGATTGAGCGGTTGCGTCGCGAATATGAGGATCGGCTGGAAGCGATTTTGAAGGCCGGGCAGGCGGAGCGGGTGTTTGACCTGCCGGATACGAAGCTGGCGACCATGGCGATTATTGCGATGCTGACTGGGGTGAACACTTGGTATCGCGAGGGCGGGCGGCTGGACCGAGATGCTGTTGAGGGCATCTATTGGGATATGGTGCGCAAGGCCGTCGCCGCGGAATAGGTTACAAAAATCCCGGGAATCGCGGATCTTCCAACCCTATCGCGAGATTTCTTAAGGGTTTGGTAAGGGGCGGCGGCCCTCGTCAGGCCCCCTTGCGGGAGCCATCCTCGGGCCGCGTTGCCACAGACAGGGTGTCAGCGCATTTCGACCACGCGTCCGCGTGCATCATTCCGCGGGTGTCAGGGTCGGCTCGGCTTGACGGCGGGGGTAGGGCACCAAGCGCTCGGCATCCTCATCCCAGAGTTTCAGTGTGAAGCTGCGGATCGCTTCGGGCCAGCGGATGGTTTGCACATCATATTTCTTGCGCAGAGCTTGGTGGCAGCGGCGCAGCCGGTAGCTCGGGATGTTGGCGTTAAAATGATGGATGTCGTGATAGGTGATATTGGCCACCGCCAGATCCCACCACCAGCCCAGATCGAGCGCCGAAGACCCCTGGAGCGCAGCGCGGGCCGGGTTCAGCTCCGGCTTGCGGTCCCAATAGGTGTCTTCGAAATTGTGCTGCAGATAGACCAGGAAGACCCCGATGCAGCCGGCCACGAAGACCGTACCGGCATAGATGATCAGCCCCGGCACACCGGCAAACCACCAGATCGCGCCGACCCAGGCCGCGAGGCCCAGATTATGCGCAAGCACCATTGCGGCGCCGATTTTGCTGGAATTTTTTGGCCAGCGATAGGCGAAGACATAGGTGAGAAGCCCGCCGATCGGGATCATAATGAACGGGTTGCGGTAAAGCCGGTACCAAAGACGCTTCCAAAAGCCGGAACTCTGCCATTCGCTGAGCGTCATCGTGAAGACTTCGGTCGTGTGCCGTTCATCAAGATTGCCGAGATGGGAATGGTGTTCGTTATGGTTGAACTGCATCACCCGGTAGGGCGTCAGCGTGAAGACCGACAGGCCGTGGCCAGCGATGTCGTTGTGGTGTTTCTTGGCGAAGAGCGAGGCATGGCCGCAATCATGTTGCAGCACGTAGAGCCGCACGCCGGCAAAAGCGTTGATCACGACAAGCGGCACCACCAGAAGCGGGTTTGGCCAGGCCAGAACCGCGAGATAAAGCGTCAGGAAATAGACGAGGAAGGTACCGAAATAGCTGACCAAAGCGATACGGTCGTCGCGGTCGGTCCAATCGCGGGTGAAGGCACGGATTTCGCTCTCGGCCTCGCGCCGATAGGCGGGGGTGATCTGGGGTCTTGCGGTGGTCATGTCATGCGTCTCTGAGCAGTCAAAGCTGGACGGGCTGGAAATGGCTGTCCTATCGCCCCTCTAAAATGCCATTGGCAAAGCGAAGGGACAACCCTTGGAAGCGATAGGAAAAACAGCCACTTGCCGCGCCTCGGCGAGTGATCGCCGAGGCTGGTCAACCGCAAGATGTGCGCAATCTACAGCGTGGGATAGACCGGGAAGCGTTTGCAGAGCTCCAAGACCTCCGTCTGAACCCGCGCTTCGATCTCGGCATTGCCGTCTTCGCCATGCGCGGCCAACCCATCCACAACCTGGACGATCCAATCGGCAATCTGCCGGAACTCCGGTTCGCCAAAGCCGCGCGTGGTGCCGGCGGGCGAGCCCAGACGGATTCCCGAGGTGATTGTCGGCTTTTCAGTGTCGAACGGGATGCCGTTTTTGTTGGTGGTGATATGGGCCCGGCCAAGTGCCTTTTCGGTCGCGTTGCCTTTGACGCCTTTGGGGCGCAGATCGACCAGAAGCACATGGGTGTCGGTGCCGCCGGTGACGATGTTCAAACCGCCCTTCATGAGTTGGTCACCCATCGCCTGGGCGTTCTTGATCACCTGGGCCTGATAGGTCTTGAATTCGGGGCGCAGTGCCTCGCCAAAGGCCACGGCTTTGGCCGCGATCACATGCATCAGTGGGCCGCCCTGGATGCCGGGGAAGATCGCCGAATTGACCTTTTTGGCGATGGTCTCGTCATTGGTCACGATCATACCGCCGCGCGGGCCGCGGAGCGTTTTATGGGTCGTCGTTGTGGCTACATGGGCATGCGGGAAGGGCGAGGGGTAGTGACCCGCCGCGACCAGCCCGGCGAAATGCGCCATATCGACCATCAGATATGCACCGATCGTATCGGCGATCTCGCGCATTTTGGCGAAGTCGATGATCCGGGGAATGGCCGAGCCGCCCGCGATAATCATCTTGGGCTGATGCTCGGCGGTGAGCGCCGCGATCTGGTCGTAGTCGATCTCCAGGTCCTGCTGCCGGACGCCGTATTGAATGGCGTTGAACCATTTGCCCGATTGGTTGGGCTTGGCGCCGTGGGTCAGGTGACCGCCTGCATCAAGCGACATGCCGAGGATTGTATCGCCGGGCTGGAGCAGCGCTTGGAACACGCCCTGGTTCGCTTGCGAGCCGGAATTCGGCTGCACATTGGCGAAATCGCAGCCGAAAAGCTGTTTAGCGCGGTCGATCGCCATGTTCTCGGCGATGTCGACATAGTGACAGCCGCCGTAATAGCGCCGCCCCGGATAGCCTTCGGCATATTTGTTGGTCAGTACGGAGCCCTGCGCCTCGAGCACAGCCGCCGAAACGATGTTCTCCGACGCGATCAGCTCGATTTCATCGCGCTGTCGACCCAACTCCCCTCGGATCGCGCCGAAAAGCTCGGCGTCGCGGCTCTCTAGGCTTTCGGTAAAAAATCCGTCATCGCGATGGGGGGCGTTCATGGCCGGTCTCCTATATCCAGCGGCGCGAAAGATGTGGCGGGGTTTAGGGCAATGAGTCGGGCCTGGGAAGGGTGGATTCCGTCGCATTTGCGCATGGCGGCGGCATTTTCCGGGTTTGGGATTGTTTTTCGGGTCTCGGCGGGCAAAGGATTGGGTCCTGCCTGGAGTTTGGAGCGCCCATGCCTGCCACTCGCAATATCGCCTTTCTGGCCAGTGATGTGCCGAGCGCCCAAGAGGCGCTGGCGCGTCTTTCGGCACGCTATGGGCAGCATGACCCCAAAGATGCGGATGTCATTGTGGCGCTTGGAGGCGATGGCTTCATGTTGGGCACCTTGCATGCGACCCAAGCTTTGGAAGCTCCGGTTTATGGGATGAACCGGGGCACAGTCGGGTTTTTGATGAATGAATATGGCGAGGCGGGGCTGATCGACCGGCTGGAAGCGGCGGAGGAGGCCGTGATCAACCCGCTGCATATGACGGCGGTGAGCGCCGATGGGCGGGTGACCGAGGCGCTGGCGATCAATGAGGTGAGCTTGCTTCGGGCGGGGCCGCAGGCGGCGGAATTGCGCATCTGGGTCGATGGCAAGCTGCGGATGAAAGAACTGGTTTGCGATGGGGCCTTGGTTTGTACCCCGGCGGGGTCGACGGCCTATAACTACTCCGCGCATGGGCCGATCTTGCCGGTGGGCGCGGATGTCTTGGCAATCACCGCCGTGGCGGCGTTCCGACCTCGGCGGTGGCGCGGGGCGCTGGTGCCCAAGCCGAGTTTGGTGCGCTTTGAGGTGATGGATCACCAGAAGCGACCGGTGATGGCCGACGCTGATAGCCGCTCGGTCCAAGATGTGGTCTCGGTCGAGATTCGGTCGGAGCCCGAGGTGGCGCATCGGATCTTGTTTGACCCCGGCCATGGGTTGGAAGAACGGTTGATCAGCGAGCAATTCGTGTAAATCAGGCGCGGCTTTGCGTCGCTCTGGCAGGTTTGGCGAAAATAGTTTAACGCTAAACCATCACCCGGGAGGAAGAGGCCATGACCGACGATAAATCCGAGAGCTTGCGCGCGGCGGCGCTGTTTTATCACGAGCATCCGAAGCCGGGGAAACTGGAGGTTCGGGCGACAAAGCCATTGGCCAATGGGCGCGATTTGAGCCGCGCGTATAGCCCTGGCGTGGCCGAGGCGTGCCTTGAAATCAAGGCCAACCCGGCAGACGCGGCACGGTATACGGCGCGCGGCAATTTGGTGGCCGTGGTCTCAAATGGGTCGGCGGTTCTGGGCCTTGGCAATATCGGGGCGCTGGCCTCGAAGCCGGTAATGGAGGGCAAGGCGGTGCTCTTCAAAAAATTCGCCAATATCGACTGTTTCGATATCGAGGTGGATGAAAGCGATCCCGAAAAGCTCGCCGATATCGTCTGCGCGCTTGAGCCGAGCTTTGGGGCGATCAACCTCGAAGACATCAAAGCGCCGGATTGTTTTATCGTTGAACGACTTTGTCGGGAGCGGATGAATATCCCGGTTTTCCACGATGATCAGCATGGCACGGCGATTGTCGTTGGCGCGGCGGCGACCAATGCGCTGAAAATCGCAGGGAAAGAGTTTAGCGAGATCAAGGTGGTCTCGACCGGCGGCGGGGCGGCGGGGATCGCCTGCCTGAATATGCTCCTGAAACTGGGCGTGAAGCGGGAGAATGTGTATCTCTGCGACCTCGAAGGTCTCGTTTACGAGGGCCGCGAAGCGCAGATGACGCCGCAGAAGGCCTGTTATGCGCAAGGTACGACACCGGCGACGCTGGACGATGTGATCGAAGGGGCCGATCTGTTTCTGGGCCTCAGCGGGCCGGGCGTTTTGAAACCGGCGATGGTCAAGAAGATGGCGGCAAAGCCGATCATCTTCGCGCTCGCCAATCCGACGCCGGAAATCCTGCCGGAAGAGGTTCGGAAAGTCGCACCCGACGCGGTGATCGCCACCGGGCGGAGCGATTTTCCAAATCAAGTTAACAATGTCCTCTGTTTTCCCTTCATCTTCCGCGGCGCGCTGGATGTGGGCGCGACGGAGATCAATGATGCGATGCAATTGGCGTGTATCGACGGCATTGCGGCCATGGCGCGGGCCACGACCAGCGCCGAGGCGGCGGCGATCTATCGGGGGGAGCAACTGACCTTTGGGCCAGATTACCTGATCCCGAAACCGTTTGATCCACGTTTGATGGGGGTGGTCGCGAGCGCGGTTGCCAAGGCCGCGATGGAGAGCGGCGTTGCGACCCGGCCCTTGCGCGATTTGGAGGCCTATAAGGCGAAGCTGAACCAATCCGTCTTCCGTTCGGCCCTGATTATGCGACCGGTGTTTGAAGCGGCAGCGACCACAACCCGACGGATCGTGTTCTCCGAAGGCGAAGACGAGCGAGTGCTGCGCGCCGCCCAAGCGATGTTGGAAGAGACTACCGACAAGCCAATCTTAATCGGGCGTCCTGAGGTGATCGAAGCGCGGGTGGAACGCGCCGGTCTCGATATCCGCCCGACCCGAGATTTCGAACTGGTCAACCCGGAAAACGACCCGCGCTATCGCGACTATTGGGGTACCTATCATGAGGTGATGCAGCGCCGTGGTGTGACCCCCGATCTGGCCCGCGCGATCATGCGAACGAACACCACCGCGATTGGCGCGGTGATGGTCTATCGGCAAGAGGCGGACAGCCTGATCTGCGGCACCTTTGGGCAATATCTCTGGCATCTCAACTACATACGCCAGCTCTTGGGCACGTCCGACTTGCACCCGGTGGGGGCGCTTAGCCTAATGATCTTGGAAGATGGGCCGCTCTTTGTGGCCGATACCCATGTCCATGCGCAGCCGACGCCAGCGCAGATCGCCGAGACGGTGATCGGCACCGCGCGCCATGTGCGCCGCTTTGGGGTTGAGCCGAAAATCGCACTCTGTTCCGGGAGCCAATTTGGCAATCTGGACAGCGAAAGCGGCCAGCGGATGCGCGAGGCGCTGATCCTGCTGGATGATCGGGGCGTGGATTTCGCCTATGAGGGCGAGATGCATATCGACAGCGCGCTTGACCCCGAGCTGCGGCACCGGATTTTCCCCAATTCGCGGCTGGAGGGGGCGGCGAATGCGCTGGTCTTCTCCAACACTGACGCGGCGGGGGCGGCGCGGAACATCCTGAAAATGAAAGCGGGCGGGCTTGAAGTTGGGCCAATCCTGATGGGGATGGGCAACCGGGCACATATCGTGACGCCATCCATCACCGCACGGGGGCTTTTGAATATGAGTGCCCTGGCCGGAACACCGGTGCGGCTCTACGGCTAGGTCCGCAGAGCCCGTTGCAGATTTCAGAATTCTTTCAGCTTTAGATCAGGCGCGGTTTGTTTCGCGCCTTTAGGTCCTCAATCCAGTGAGAACGGTCGTGCATCTCTGCGCGGCCAAGGACATGAGGATCGAACAATGAAGATTGGATGGACCATGCGGCCGGCAGCGCCCGGTCTTTTGGTGGGATGTCTGGTTTTGGCGGCCTGTGCCCCTCTGGTGCCGCTTTATGGATTTCTCTTTGTGATCACCCATCAGGGGCAGAGCTATCGCGGTGAATGCCGGGCTTTTGACCAAATGCTTGGAGATACGGGCGAGAGCCGGACCGTCGTGTCCTGCGCCGTCGTCGCGAATGGTGGTGCGCATCGCTGCTCCTTCATCATCAATGATGCCGATGGGTTTAGCGAGGGCGCGCTGGCGGTTGATGATCCGCGCATTCGGGCGGTCTGCGGCTACCCGCTGAGCCGGGCGCTTGAGGGGCATGATGATGAGCCGGAATGGCAGGGATATACCCCGCCTGCGGATAATTACACCCCACCGGTCTAACCCGAACAGGGCCTCGCGCCTTCCGACCATCCAATCGGCGGGGCCCTCGCGTCACTGGCAGTGTTACCGCTGCCAGTGACGCACTGTCGCTTTGCGTGACGCAGCGTCTCTTGTATGTGGGGCCAACCGAGCAAGGGAGGGACAGCCATGGGATACCAGGAGATTTACGCGGAGGCGCAGGCGGATCCGGACGGGTTTTGGATGAAAGCCGCGCAGGCGATTGACTGGGACCAAACCCCGACCAAGGCGCTATTCGATGAGGGCGCGCCGCTTTACGAATGGTTTGCCGATGGCATGGTCAACACCTGCTGGAACGCCGTGGACCGGCATGTGGAGGCAGGTCATGGCGATCGGATCGCCATCATTCATGACAGCCCTGTCACCCATACCAAACATGAGATCACCTATACCGAGCTGCGCGACCGGGTTGCGAGCTTGGCGGGCGCCCTGGCCGCGAAAGGCGTGACCAAGGGTGACCGGGTCATTATCTATATGCCGATGGTGCCCGAGGCGGTGGAGGCGATGTTGGCCTGCGCCCGGCTGGGCGCGATCCATTCGGTGGTGTTTGGCGGGTTTGCGTCCAATGAACTGGCCGTGCGGATCGATGATTGCCAGCCGAAATGCATCATCGCGGCCTCTTGCGGGATCGAGCCGGGGCGTGTGGTGCATTATAAGCCGCTTTTGGATGGCGCATTAGACTTGGCTGAGCATGCGCCGGATTTCTGTGTGATTTTTCAGAGGGAACAAGAGGTTGCGCATCTGGAGGAGGGGCGCGACGTTGACTGGCACGGCTTCCAATACGGGGTCGAGCCTGCGGCCTGCGTGCCGGTAGAGGGCAATCACCCGGCCTACATCCTTTATACCTCCGGCACGACGGGGCAGCCCAAGGGCGTGATCCGTCACACCGGCGGTCATCTGGTGGCGCTGAACTGGTCGATGCGGAACCTGTACGACATGAACCCGGGCGAGGTGTTTTGGGCCGCATCGGATGTCGGTTGGGTCGTGGGGCATTCCTATATCTGTTATGCGCCGCTGGTCTTTGGCTGCACCACGATCGTGTTTGAGGGCAAGCCCGTGGGCACGCCAGATCCGGGCACGTTTTGGCGGGTCATTCAGGATCACAAGGTCAAATGCCTTTTCACCGCGCCGACGGCATTTCGCGCGATCAAGCGAGATGATCCGCAGGGATTGCTGGTCAGCGACTATAATCTGCAGAGCCTCGAGAGTTTGTTCTTGGCCGGGGAACGTGCGGACCCAGACACGATCGAATGGGCGCAGGATAAGCTGGGCGTCCCGGTGATCGACCACTGGTGGCAGACAGAAACCGGATGGGCGATTGCAGGCAATCCAATTGGGATTGAGAAGCTGCCAGTGAAAATCGGCTCTCCGGCGGTGCCAATGCCGGGCTATGACGTGCAAATTCTGGATGAGGGCGGGCACCCCGTGGCTGATGGCGAATTGGGGGCGATTGCGGTGAAATTACCGTTGCCGCCTGGGACCTTGCCAACGCTTTGGAATGCCGAGGCGCGCTATCGCAAGAGTTATCTGGAGCATTTCCCCGGATACTACGAAACGGGCGACGCAGGGTACAAGGATGAGGACGGCTATCTCTACATTATGGCGCGGACAGATGACGTGATCAATGTCGCCGGCCACAGGCTTTCCACCGGCGCGATGGAAGAGGTTTTGGCGGCGCATCCGGAAGTCGCGGAATGCGCGGTGATCGGCGTGGCCGACACGTTGAAGGGCCAATTGCCGATGGGGTTCTTGTGCCTCAATGCGGGCAGCGAAGTGGGCGCCGAAGAGGTCGTTGGTGATTGTGTGAAACTGGTGCGGCAGAAGATCGGACCCGTGGCGGCCTTCAAGCTGGCGCTGGTGGTGGATCGTTTGCCGAAAACCCGGTCAGGCAAAATCTTGCGTGGCACGATGGTGAAGATCGCCGATGGTGAGGACTTCAAAATGCCCGCGACGATTGATGACCCGGCAATCTTGGACGAGATCGCGACGGCCTTGAACGGCATTGGCTATCCCGCAGGGGGAGATTGATACGTTAAGCCTTGCGGTATTGGAGTAATTGGAACTGAGGGAGTTTTGATATAGTTTCAGCCTCCGAAAATGTTGCGTGTGAGTGATGGGCGAAGATTTTTGGCCCAGGAGTAGCCGATAAAATGGAAGATATTTCTAATACCCCATCGGCCCGAACGGGTGAGATGCGATCAGATCCGATTTCGGAAACCCTGCGGCTATTCAATCATGACATTCGCGCCGCGATGTCTGACGTGATTGGTGGCTTACGGCTGATCGAAGCAGAGCGTCTGGATGCCGAAACCCGGGCGCAGTTGGAGCGGGTGCAGGCGGCGGGCGAAACCCTGGCGGAACTGGTCGATGCGGCCCTGATGGCGGCGGCTGGCGAAACGCTGATCCGGTTGGACGATAGCGGTGTCGATCTCAGGGGCTATTTGACTGGCGTCGAAATGCGCTGGGTTGGGCGGGCGGCGGAGGTTGGACGCCGATTTGTCCTTGATCGCGGCCCGGGTTTGCCGGATCGGATCGGCCTCCCACGGATGGCACTGGATCGGATTCTGTCGAACCTGATCGGCAACGCCCTGAAATATGCCAAGGATGGAACGGTCCGGCTTTCGGTGCAGATGGATGCGGATGAAACGCTTCAATTCGCTGTGGCTGATGAAGGTCCTGGATTCTCGGCCGCCGCGATGGCGCGGCTGTTCACGCCGCATGGCCGCCCCGAGGTCGACAGTCAGCCCGGCTCGGGCCTCGGGTTGCATATCGCGAAGGATTTGGCGGACGGGCTGGGCGGAACATTGGTGGTCGAGGATCGCGCCGAAGGTGGCGCGGTGGTCACTCTGACCCTCGCGCGGAGGGTCTGGCGTGCCGGACTTGCCGCAGGTGGCATCAGCAGCACGCCGCCGGACCTTTCCGGTCTGCATATTTTGGTGGCCGAGGATAACGAAACCAACCAAGTGATTGTTGGGCAATTGCTGGACAAAATGGGCGCAACCTTCGTGATTGCCAATGACGGGATCGAAGCGCTGGAGATCTTGGGTCGTGCGCGATTTGACATCGCTGTCGTTGATATCGAGATGCCGCGCATGTCGGGGATCGAGTTCATGACAGCGGTGCGCGGATTGCGCGATGCACGATCGAAAATGCCCTTGGTCGCATTGACGGCCTATGTGTTGCGCGACAATCGCGAAGCGATTTACGCCGCAGGGGCCGACGGGATCATTGGCAAGCCGATCCGATCCGGAGACGCCTTTGGACAGGCAATCTTGCGTCATACGGGCCGAGATTTGCCGGTTTTTGATCCAGATACGGTTTTGGCCGCGCATGCGCCCGCCGACGAGATGGATGAGGCGATGGAGCACGCGCAGCTTGATGCGCTTTTGACGGCGGCGGGCGCTGATGGCCGCCGCGAGTTGTTGGACCGGCTGCATGAGGATTTGCAGGCGGTTTCGAAGGCTTTGGATGTCGCGGTGGAGCGTGTGGCGCTCCGCGATATCCGCGGACAAACGCATATTCTGGTCTCCTTGGCGGGGGCGGTTGGCGCGGATCGGTTGCGCCATTTGGCCGAAGCCTTGAATGTCGCGGCGCAGCGGGAACGGATAGGAGATTTGCCTGGCTTGGCGGCCGCTTGTAAGGCCGATTTGGCCGATCTGATCGCGATTATCGAGACGCGCCGCGCAGCGCTTCCGGTGTAATCCGCGCACGGGCTTGCGCTTGGCCTCTGGGAGGCACAGACTGCAATTGATCTTCGGTCCAATTGGAGTCTCCATGATGTCTTTGCTCGACGCTGCCGCCGCTGTGCGCCTGAACGCTCATGCGCCCTATTCCGGGTTCAAAGTTGGGGCGGCCTTGCGGAGCGTGGAAGGTAATGAGCATCGCGGCTGCAATGTGGAAAACGTTGCCTATCCCGAGGGGACTTGCGCCGAAGCGGGTGCGATTGCCGCAATGATTGCCGCAGGCGACAGTCGGATAGCCGAAATTGCCGTCATCGCCGACAGCCCCGCGCCGGTGCCACCATGCGGCGGCTGTCGTCAGAAGCTGGCGGAGTTTGCCGATGGCGATGTCGTGGTGACGCTGGCGACCACCGATGGCGTGGAACTGCGGATGACGGTCTCCGAACTGTTGCCTGGCGCATTTGATGCCAGCCACATGGATCGGGTCTGAGCCGATGGATGCCCGTTCGATCCTGATCAAAGCGCGTGATGGCCTGCCGCTTAGCAAAGCCGAAATCGATTGGTTCACCAAAGGCATAGCCTCTGGCGAGATCAGTGATATGCAAGCCGGTGCGTTTGCGATGGCGGTCTGCACCAAAGGGCTCAGCCGGGAGAGCCGGGTGCATTTGACCCATGGCATGTTGCAGACCGGGCAGGTCCTGAACTGGGAGTTGGACGGGCCAGTTTTGGACAAGCATTCGACCGGCGGCGTGGGCGATGCGGTCTCGCTGCTCCTCGCTCCGGCACTTGCCGTCTGCGGCGCCTATGTGCCGATGATCTCGGGACGGGGCTTGGGCCATACCGGCGGGACGCTGGATAAGCTGGAGGCGATCCCTGGCTACCGGACGCAAGTCAGCGTTGAGGAGTTGCAGGATTTGGTGGCCGATATCGGCTGCGCGATTGTCGGCGCATCGGGTGATATCGCGCCCGCCGATAAGCGGCTCTATGGGGTGCGCGATGTGACCGGAACGGTGGAAAGCATCGACCTGATCACCGCCTCGATCCTGTCAAAGAAACTGGCCGCCGGGCTGGAAGCTTTGGTATTGGATGTGAAGGTTGGATCGGGCGCGTTTATGGCCGACCCAAACGACGCGCTCGCGCTCGCGCAATCGCTGGTGGAAACGGCGCAAGGCGCGGGCTGCATGTGTTCGGCTTTGATCACCGACATGAACCAACCGTCGGCCAAGGCGGCGGGCAATGCGCTGGAGGTGATCGAGGTGATGGAGGCCCTGACCGGCACCTCAATCGGCACACCATTGCACCGCCTGACCGTCGCCCTTGGTGGCGAGGTTCTGGCGCTTGGCGGCTTGGCGGCGGATGCCGCCGATGGCGAAGCGCGGATCGAGGCGGCGCTCAACTCTGGCGAGGCTGCGGAGCGGTTTGGAGAGATGGTGGCGGCCTTGGGGGGACCGCATGATTTTGTCGAGCGCTGGCGGGATCGGCTGCCCGCAGCCCGCGTGATGGTCGATGTGCACCCGACTGACGCCGGATATGTCGCGGCAATCGATACGCGCGCCCTGGGCGAGGTGGTTGTGCATCTTGGTGGCGGGCGTTTGGTGGCCACAGATCAACTGGATCCCGGCGTTGGGCTGTCCGAGATCGCTCCCATTGGCGCGCAGGTGGATGAGGCCCGGCCTTTGGCGCGAATCCATGCCGCCGATGAGGCGAAGGCCAAGGCGTTGGCGGGCCGGGTGCGCGACGCGTATGTGCTGGCCGAGCGCGCGCCGGAGGCATCCCCCTTGATCCATGAAAGGATTGGCTGATGCCGCGCGCGTTTTTGGTCGTGATGGACTCTGTGGGGATCGGCGGCGCGCCGGATGCAGATCGGTTTTTCAATGGCGATGTGCCTGATACCGGTGCCAACACGCTGGCGCATATTGCCAAGGCTTGCGCGGCAGGCCGGGCCGAAGAGGGGCGGAGCGGGCCGCTCAAGATGCCGGTTCTGGATGGCTTGGGCCTGGGCGCGGCGGCGCGGCTATCCGGTGGTGGTGATCTGCCTGGATTTGGGGCCGACGCGACGGGGCTTTGGGGCGCGGCGGAAGAAGTCTCACCTGGCAAAGACACACCCTCGGGGCATTGGGAGTTGGCCGGGCTGCCTGTGCCCTGGGATTGGACGTATTTCCCGGATACGGAGCCGTGTTTTCCAGATCACCTGATCGAAGAAGTGAAGCAGATTGCCGGGGTTGAGGCCGTGCTCGGCAACCGCCACGCCTCAGGCACGGTGATCATCGCCGAAGAGGGGTCGCGGCATCAGGAGACCGGCTGGCCGATCTGCTACACCTCCGCCGACAGCGTGTTTCAGATCGCAGCGCATGAAGAGAGTTTCGGCCTGGACCGGCTATTAGACCTTTGCGAGCGATTGGCACCATCCTTGCACAAAATGAAGGTCGGTCGGGTGATTGCGCGGCCTTTCATCGGTGAGCCGGGGGCTTATACGCGGACAACAAACCGGCGTGACTACGCGATCACGCCGCCGGGGCCCACGCTTTGCGATTGGGTGCAAGAGGCCGGCGGCAAGGTCCATGCCATTGGAAAGATTAAAGACATTTTCGCGCAGCGTGGAATTGACGATGTGGTGAAGGGTGAGGATCGGGCCTTGATGGGGCATCTGGCCGAGGCCGTGAACACCGCAGAAGACGGCAGTTTGACCTTCGCCAATTTCGTCGAATTCGACAGCCTCTATGGCCACCGCCGCGACATTTCAGGCTATGCCCGGCATCTGGAATGGTTTGACGCCAGCCTGCCGCCGATCCTGGCGGCGCTTCGGCCCGATGATCTGATGCTGTTCACGGCCGATCATGGCAATGACCCGTCTTGGCCCGGCACCGATCACACGCGTGAACGTGTGCCGGTGGTTGCAGCCGGGCCATATTCGGGGCAGATCGGGCAGGTGGCCTTAGCCGATGTGGGGGCATCGGTCGCGGCCCATTTAGGGGTTGCCGCCCAAGGACCGGGAAAGTCGTTTTTATGAACCTCGCGAAACTGCCGAAGATCGAGTTGCACCTGCATTTGGAGGGCGCTGCGCCGCCTACGTTTATCCGTGGCTTGGCGGCGGAAAAGGGCACCGATCTCAGCCAGATTTTCACCGAGGATGGCAGTTATGCCTACCGGGATTTCACCCATTTCCTGAGTGTCTACGAGGCTGCGACCAGTGTTTTAACGGGTCCAGAGGAGTTCGCGCGGCTCACGACAGCCGTGCTGGAGGAAAGCGCGGCGCATGGTGTGGTCTATACCGAGGCCTTCCTTAGCCCCGATTTCTGCGGCGGCGGTGATTTGGGGGCGTGGCGGGAGTATCTGGCGGCGATCCAAGAGGCGGCGGCCCAGGTTGAGGCGCAAAACGGCATCACAATGCGCGGGATCGTCACGCCGATCCGCCATTTCGGACCGGAGCGCGCCAAGCCGGTTGCGCAATGCGCCGCTGAGACGGTGGGCGATTTCATCACCGGCTTCGGGATTGGCGGCGATGAAATGGCGGGCAAATTGAAGGATTTCGCCTGGAGCTTCGATATGGCGCGGGAGGCCGGTTTGCAGATCACCGCCCATGCCGGTGAATGGGGTGGTGCGGCCTCAGTTTGGGATGCGGTGAATGACCTGAAGGTTGAGCGCGTTGGACATGGCGTGCAGGCCATTGAGGACCCGGCGCTGGTCGATCATCTGGCAGAGACGGGCGTGGTCCTCGAATGCTGCCCAGGCTCGAATGTGGTGCTGGGGGTTTTCCCGACATGGGAGAGCCACCCGATTGAAAAGCTGCGCGAAAAGGGCGTGAAGGTCACGGTTTCAACCGACGATCCGCCGTTTTTCCACACCACAATGTCTCATGAATATGAGCGCTTGGCCGACACCTTCGGTTGGGACGACGAGATTTTTGCGCACGTGACGCAGACGGCGCTGGAGGCGGCGTTTTGCGATGCGGAGACGCGCGCGACCGTGGCCAAGAAATTGGAGAGATAGATGCTTGATCACCTGACCGTCGTTGATCACCCTTTGGTGCAGCACAAACTGTCACTGATGCGGGAAAAGGGGACCTCAACCGCCGTGTTCCGACAACTCTTGCGCGAGATCAGCCAGCTTTTAGCCTATGAGGTGACGCGCGAATTGCCGATGACCACGAAGCCGATTGAGACGCCGCTGCAAGAGATGGACGCGCCGGTTCTGGCGGGCAAGAAAATGGCCCTGGTGTCGATTTTGCGGGCGGGGAACGGGCTGTTGGACGGCATCCTGGAACTGATCCCGCTGGCGCGGGTTGGGTTCGTCGGGCTCTATCGGGACGAAGAAACGCTGAAGCCGGTGCAGTACTATTTCAAAGTGCCGACCGAGTTGGACGATCGCTTGGTGATCGCCGTCGACCCGATGCTGGCCACCGGCAATTCCTCGGCTGCCGCGATCGACCTTTTGAAGGAGGCGGGGGCCACAAATATCCGGTTCTTGTGTCTGCTTGCGGCGCCCGAAGGGGTTGCCCGGATGAAGGAGGCGCACCCGGATGTGCCGATCGTCACGGCCTCCCTCGACAGCCATCTGAATGAGCTCGGATACATCGTTCCGGGGCTAGGGGATGCGGGTGATCGCATGTTTGGCACAAAATAAGCTACTTCTGTCCTTTACTTGAAAACAATCCTCCTGCACAGTTTCCACAAAACTGTTGGGGGGTCCGATGCGGTTTTCGGCGTTTTTTGTGCAAGCCTGTGTTGCGGCGGCACTTGGATTTGGAGCAGCACCGTCTGTAACGGCGCAAACTGTAAGCGATATTGGCGGACCGGCAGAGGCGCCGCCCGCGAGTTATTCGGCAAACCAATATGTCGACAGCCGTGGCTGCGTCTTTATCCGCGCGGGATTTGGTGGCCAGACCAACTGGGTGCCGCGTGTCAGCCGCTCCCGTGAGGTGCTGTGCGGTTATCAGCCCTCGCTTCCGGTCCAAACGGCAGCACCGCCCGCGCCGCAGACGCGCCCTGCCGCACAGGCCCCCGCGCGGACGGCAACGGTCGCCCCGCGCCCGAGCACGGTCGCGCCCAGACCCCAGACTGCGGCGGCAGCGCCTCAGCCAGGTGCAACCAGCGGGCAGGTCTTTCGCCCCGCCGGTTCCGCCAATACCGCTGGCTCGTCACGGCCCCAACCATCTCGCAGTGTGACCACGATCCGGCAGGAACCAGCTGCGCCGACGCGTGTAGCGACAAGCGGCGTCGCGCCGAACGCGGCCACGTCATGCCCGAATGCGCCCGCGTCCGCTCAACCCTATCTGCGGGGCGACGGCCTGCGATGTGGCCCGCAACCGCAACACCCGGGGGATCTCGCGCGGAATATCGCCGGTCAGGCGATTGGCGGTGGCGCGCGGTCGTCGCGACCCGGTCCGAGGATTTCTGCGGCGGACGCGGTTATTCCGGTCCAACCTCACATCCCCGATGGGTATCGCATGGCCTGGGACGATGGCCGCTTGAACCCCAATCGCGGGCCGCGCACGGCATATGGGGATCAGCAAATGGCGATGATTTGGACCGATGGTCTACCGCGTCAGCAGGTACAGTGGGTCCGGGCAACAGATGCGAATGGGCAGCCGGTTTACGTTAGCCGAATGAGGCAGAACACTGCCGGCGTCAGCGGCAGCATCGCGCCCGCGCCCGTTGTGTCGACGCGGAACCCCGCCGCCGCGGCGGTTCCCGGGACGCGGACCCGAACTGTGACCGGCCCTCGCCTCGACGCTCCGAGCAGTCGCGCGACGCCAGAGAGCGCCGAAGGGCATCGGTTCGTCTTGGTCGGGCGGTATGGCAGCCAAGCCGATGCGCGGATTGCGCGGGATCGGCTGGCCGCGGGTGGTTTGGGCGCGAGTATTGGCCAATCCGAGCGCGGCGGTCGCACGAATTTCGTGGTCTTGGCCGGGCCGTATGGCGATGCGGCCTCCTTGAGCAATGCGTTGCAGACGGCGCGTGGTGCTGGATTTAGCGGCGCGATGACGCGTCGCTAAGACCTCGGTCAGCTGCCGCAGATTTGCTGCAACGCGACCCAGCTTTCATCGGGGAGGAGCGGCGCACGCAGACGCGCCCGCATCGGATCGCCTTCGATCAGCGGCAGGGTGGTCTCGCCGGAGAGATCCAAGGCAAAGGCATAGGGGGCCGAGGATATCTCAACCGCGGCAAAACGGGCCAAAAGCGGTTCGGCATCCAGCGGCAGCGGCGTGCGCGTCAAAAGGGTAACGGCGTGATCATGGAGATAGCTCTGGTCGATCTGGCCTGTCGTGAGCATCCGGAACGCGGCGATTAAACCCGCCTCTTCAAAGAGGCGCTCGGCGGGGTCCTGCATGGCGCGGCGCTCATCTTCGGCAACAAGGAACCCGGCGAGGACTTCGGGCGTCTCATAGTCTTCGACCAGCGAGCGGTTCAGGACCATGATATTGCCCGGCAGATGCGCGGACCTCGGTACCGAAGACGGCAGCACGACCAAGCGGGGTGGATCGGTGCCAAGGGTGCTGCGCGCCAGCCGCGCCAGGGCCGTGACCCCGGCCGGATCGCCGCAGGGTCGCCCCGCGAGTTCGGCCATTTCGGCTAGGATTTGGCGACCGAGTTCCGCCCGTTTGGCCTCAGGAAGGACACTCGCGGTCTGCCGGAGCACGGCACCTGGGAGCCAGAAAACCACTACGGCGAGGACCAGAATGCTGAGCCCGGCGCCGAGAATGAGCCGCAGGCGGCCCGGATGTGGCCGCGACCGTTCGATGACACCGCGGACCTTTTCGATCGCGGCGATCATCTCTGGTTCACTGATTTCGAGGAGTTCGTCGGCCTCCACATCTGGCGCATAGAGCGCTGGCATTTTACCTGGATTGAGGCGGTGCACGGCGGGCAGAGACCAATGCGATAGCGCGGTTTCGCTGAGCGTCGAGATCATCAGCGTGGCATCACCAAGCGACACCAAGACCTCGCGGCGCTGGCTGTCTTCGGTCTCGCGCCAGAGGCCTGTGGCCTCAAGCCGCTGATATTCACTGAGCGCGGTCATGCCTGTGCGTGCTGCCCTTGTTTTGCCGGCAGGATAGCCGAAGGCGAAAACCCGCTCAACTTAAAGCTCGAGACGGCGGGTGATGCCGATATTGCGCAGGAAGGTCTCATCATGGCTGACCACCAGAAGCGCCCCGTCATAAGCGTTGAGCCCCGCCTCAATCGCCGCAATCGCGTCGAGATCGAGATGGTTGGTCGGTTCGTCCAAGATCAGGAGCCTGGGCGGGCGTTTGCCGCCAAGCGTACAGGCGAGGCCCGCGCGCAGCATTTGGCCGCCACTCAACGTGCCCGCCATTTGCAGCGCAGCTTCGGCGCGGAACAGAAACCGCGCAAGCGCGGCGCGGCAGGTATTTTCATCGGCCTCGGGATTTAGGGCGCGGAAATTGTCGCGCAGGGTTAGGCTAGGGTCGAGCAGGCGGACATGTTGGTCCAACATCGCGTGATCCGGCAGGATCGTGACGGTGCCGGACGCAGGGGAGAGATTGCCGGTGAGCAGGTTAAGCAGGGTCGATTTACCGATCCCGTTCGGGCCGGTGATCGCGACGCGTTCGGCGCCGGTCATCTGGATCGAAACGTCGCGGATGATGGGGCGCTCCGCATCGCCGCCGCCGGTCAACTCTTGCGCCTTCAGCACAGTTTGACCGCTGGCGAGGCCCGTCGGTGCGAGGTCAAGTTTCAGGGGCGTCAGACGTTCAACCCGCGCGGCAGCCTCCGTCACCGCGCTTTGCGTCTCATCCACCTGTTTCTCAGCCAGCCGCGACATGGCCCCGCCGGTCGCTTCGCTTCGGGCTTTGGCCTTATCGGCGGCGATTTTGGGCATGTCGCCCCGGGCGCGTTTCGCCCGGCCGGTGCGGTCTTTGCGCGCCTTGCGTTCCAGGGCTGTTTGCCGCTTGCGAGCGATCTCGGTTGCATGGCGTTCTGCGGTATTAAGATCATGGACGGCGGCGGCAAGTTCCAAAGATTTCTGCGCCTGATAGAAGCTGTAATTGCCGCCATAATGAGTCGCGCCCAAGGAGGTCAATTCGGTGATTGAGTCCATGATTTCAAGGAGATCACGGTCATGGCTCACAATGATCGCGCCGCCTTTCCAGCTTCGTAACAGGTCAAACACCGCATCCCGGCCTGTGCGGTCAAGATTGTTTGTCGGCTCATCCAGCAGGAGAAAGTCGGGCTCAGCAAAGATCAAGGCGGCGAGACGGGCGCGGGTTTGTTGGCCGCCAGAGAGATGACCCAGCGGCACGTCGGCGGTGGTGTCGAGACCGACGCGGGAGAGAGCCGCCTGGATGCGAGCCTCAAGCGTCCAATCGGCCGCTGCGAGATCCTCGGCGCTGGCCGCGCCCACTTCGGCGCGAGACAGGATTGCGAGACCCTCCCGTGCCCCAAACAGATCGGCGATGGTCTGTCCCGCTGGCGGCTGCGCCTGCTGCTGGAGCAGGGCGGTGGCGCCGTCGCAAGTGATCTGTCCCGCTTGCGGGGTCAGACTTCGATGGATCAGATGCAAGAGCGTCGTCTTGCCGACGCCATTTCGCCCGACCAGACCGGTCAGGCCGGGGCCGAATTGTAGGGTGAGATCAGTGAAAAGCGGGTTCTGGTCAGGTGTGGACCAGGAGAGGTTCGAAAGCTGGATCGTGCAAGGCATGAGCGGTAATTTCCACAAGGACAGGGGCGCGCGAGGCGGGTGTCGGGTGGAAATTGGTCATGTCGGGAAACTCCAGTTGCTCTGCCATTAAAATAGGCACGTGCCAGGCGGCGATCAAGGTTCAGAGGCTCTTGGCCTGCTGCCTGAGTTCGAATTTCTGAATCTTGCCGGTGGAGGTTTTCGGCAGTTCGGTGAAGATCACATGTTTCGGCGTTTTGAACCCGGCGAGGCGTTGGCGGGTGAAGGCAATCAGCTCCGCCTCCGTCGCCGTCGCGCCCTCCTTCAACTCGACAAAGGCGCAGGGCACCTCGCCCCATTTCTCATCCGGCTTGGCGACGATGGCGCAGAGCGAAACCGACGGGTGATGCATCAGCGCGCCCTCGACCTCGACCGAGCTGACGTTTTCGCCGCCGGAGATAATGATATCCTTCGCTCGGTCGGCAATTTGTACATAGGAATCAGGGTGTTGGACGGCGATGTCCCCAGTGTGGAAATAACCCCCTTGGAAGGCCTCCGCCGTGGCGCGCGGGTTCTTGTAATAGCCTTTCATGACGGCATTGCCGCGCATCATGATCTCCCCCAAAGCGGCGCCATCCATCGGGATCTGCGCCATGCTCTCGGGTGCCATCACTGTCACATGGTCCATATTCGGAAAGGCCACGCCTTGACGCGCCTTGATCCCGGCGCGCTCTTCGGGCGGCAGGTCATCCCAGAGCCCATCTTGCCAGGTGCATTCAGTGGCCGGGCCATAGACCTCGGTCAGGCCGTAAACCTGGGTCACGTGGAAGCCCATGGTTTCAATGGCGGCCAGCGTCGCGGCGGCGGGCGGTGCACCGGCGGTGAAGACCTCGACCGTATGGTCAAAGGCGCGGCGCTCTTCGTCTTTGGCGTTGACGATCATGTTGAGCACGATAGGTGCGCCGCCAAAATGGGTCACGCCCTCATCGGCAATGGCGTTATAGATGTTTTCCGCCGTGATCTCGCGGCAGCAGACGGTCGTGCCGCCAAGCGCAGGCATGCCCCAGACATGGCACCAATTGTTGCAATGGAAGAGCGGGACGATGGTCAGATAGCGCGGGTAAAGCACCATCCGCCAAGAGATCGGCGTGCCCATGGTGATCAGATAAGCGCCGCGGTGGTGATAGACCACGCCTTTGGGCCGGCCCGTGGTGCCAGAGGTGTAGTTGAGCGCAATCGACTCCCATTCATCCTCGGGCATGATCCAGGGCGCATCCGGGTCGCCCTCGGCCAAGAGCGCGTCATAGGTCAGATGGCGGCCAGAGGCGTGATAGCCCGCTTGCTCATCCGGCACTTCGACGATCAGCGGCGGCTCACCCTCCATCGCGCCGATGGCGGCCTCCAGAACGGTGAGGAATTGGGTGTCGGCGAGGACGATTTTCGCCTCGCCATGGTCGAGGATATAGCTGATCGTGCCGGGGTCGAGACGGATATTGATGCTGTTGAGCACGGCGCTCGCTGCGGGCACACCGAAATGTGCCTCCACATGGGCCGGGATGTTGGGCAAGAGGGCCGCCACCACATCGCCCGGTGCGACGCCGCGTTTTGTCAGCGCCGAGGCGAGGCGCGAGACGCGGGCGTGGTATTCGACATAGGTCGTGCGGAAGCTGCCATAGATCAGCGCGTCGCGCGTTGGAAAGACGGTCGCCGCGCGGGCGAGATGGGAGAGCGGCGTCAGCGGCACGTAATTCGCCGGACGCTTCTCAAGGCCCGTTTCGTCTTTCATCCAGCCCATGCCACTCCCCCGTTTCGACGCTCGTTCACGCGAGTATGGGGCGGGGCGGGAGGCTTGAAAAGGGGCTGATCCGCGATCAGGAAGTGGATAGGCTGCGGCTTATGATCATCTCACATGGGCGGCGCTATATCTTCGTGCATATCCCGAAAACCGGCGGGACCTCGATGGCCTTGGCGCTGGAGGCGCGGGCCAAAGCCGATGACGTCCTGATCGGCGATACACCAAAGGCAAAGCGGCGCAAGCGGCGGCTCAAAGATGTACGTACAGCGGGGCGGCTTTGGAAACACTCGACCTTGGCCGATGTAGAGGGGCTGATCACCGAAAAGGAGATGGCCGAGTTCTTTGTTTTCACTCTGGTGCGGAACCCCTGGGATCGGATCGTCAGCCTCTATCATTGGCTACAGACCCAAAACTTCGATCACCCGATGGTGCCCTTGGCGCATCGTTTGGACTTCGAGGGGTTTGTGACCCATGCCGAAGTAGCGCAGAGGGTCCGCGCGCAGCCATACCGGGTGTTTACACGCGGCCCGTCCGGGGTGGATCATGCGGATGCTCATTTGCGTCTGGAGCATCTGGAAGAGGATTTGACGCCGCTGGAGGCGCATCTGGGTTTTCGGCTCCAAATACCAGTTGAGAATGCCTCTGATCGTCGGGCGGATTATCGGAGCTATTATAGCGACAGGGCGCAAGAGGCCGTGGCACAGGCTTGCGCCGAGGATATCGCGCGGTTTGCGTATGCGTTTGGATGAATGTGTGGCCGTTTTGAGCCCAAATTTCCAAATGCCGCACCATCTCGCACCCGGTGTTAAAGACCAATGGGCATGGCCTTACAGCTTTGCCCTTCGAGACGAACGCCTGTATGATCTGGGCATGAAAATCTCAGGTTTCGACCACATTGTCCTCTGCGTCGGCGACGTCGATATCAGTTTGGAATTCTATCAGCGCGTTCTTGGAATGACGGTACTTGAAGAGCGGCGGGCAAATGGTCGCTTCACTTCGGTTCCAAAAAAATCAGCCTGCAGGACGTCCGGACTGCGCCCGCTCTAGCCGAAAAAACGTTGCCAGACAGTGGAAACTTCTGCGTCGTGACCGAAACGCCGATTGAAGAAATCGTACAGGCTCTCCGTGCAGACGGTGTCGAAATAGTCGAGGGGCCCGCCAAAAAGCTTGGTGCTGTCGGCGACCTGATGTCGGTCTATTTCCGGGACCCGGACGGCAATCTTGTTGAGGTCAGCAACAGGCTTTCTTGACAAGCAAATCCCGAGCCAACTTAGGTACGAACGACGGCTTAGTCCCGCAAAGCGGACGAGCGGGCGCTCGGATGGAGCGCCCACCGGTCGGTCAAGCCGCTGACTTTGCTTCCGGGCCGAACCGGCCATAGAAGCTCTGCCCCTTATCCGCCATCTCGCGGAGTAGGCCAGGCGTCGTGAACCGGTCGCCATAAGTCTCCGTCAATTGGTCGCAACGGTCGGCGGCATAGGGGGCGCCGAGGATGTCGAGCCAGGAGAACGGGCCGCCGGACCAGGGTGCGAAGCCCCATCCCAGGATCGCGCCGACATCGCCTTCGCGGATGTCTTCGAGGACGTCTTCCTCCAAAGCGCGCACGGCTTCCAGAACTTGGGCAAAGAGCAAGCGGTGCTGGACTTCGACCAGTTCAGGCTGCGTCTCGGCGACCGGGAATTTCTCGCCGAGACCTTCCCAAAGGCCGAGACGTTTGCCTTTGTCATCATAGGCGTAGAAGCCGGAATTGGACTTGCGGCCCAAGCGCCCTTCGTCGGCCATCCAGAAGATCACCTCGTCAGACGCATCGTCATAGGCGTCACCCATCGCGGCCTTGGTTGCCTTGGCGATTTTCACGCCAAGATCGATCGAGGTCTCATCGGTGAGTTGCAGCGGCCCAAGCGGCATGCCGACCAGTTTCGCGGCATTCTCGATCAAAGCTGGCGCGACGCCCTCTTTGACCATGCGGATGCCTTCGTTGATGTAAGGGATGATGCAGCGATTGGCGTAGAAGAACCGCGCGTCGTTCACCACGATCGGCGTTTTGCGGATCTGGCGCACGAAATCGAGCGCCTTGGCCACGGCCACATCGCCAGTCTCCTTGCCCTTGATGATCTCCACCAGCATCATCTTGTCGACAGGCGAGAAGAAATGGATACCGATGAATTGCTCGGGCCGGGCGGAGGCCTTGGCCAGTTCGGTGATCGGCAAGGTGGAGGTGTTGGTGGCGAAGATCGCGGTTTCGGGAATCACGGCCTCGGTTTTCTTTGTCACCTCGGCTTTGACGCCCATATCCTCAAACACCGCCTCCACGATCAGGTCGCAACCATCGAGCAGCGCGTAATCGGTGGTGGGCGTGATGCGGCCCAACACCTGATCTTTCTTCTCTTGGGTGACCTTCTTGCGGGCCATGCCCTTGTCGAGGATGCTTTCGGAGTACGATTTACCCTTCTCGGCAGCCTCTTGCGCATTGTCGATCAGCACGACCTCGATCCCCGCATTGGCCGAGACATAGGCAATGCCCGCGCCCATCATACCTGCGCCGAGGATGCCGACTCTCTTCACACGCTGGTCTTCGACTGCCGGGCGGTTCGCGCCTTTCTCCAACGCTTCTTTGTTGATGAAGAGGCTGCGGATCATGGCGGAGGAAGAGGGGTTCATCAAGACGGAGGTAAACCAGCGCGCCTCGATCTGGAGCGCGGTGTCGAAGGGCACCAGAGCGCCTTCATAGACTGCCGAAAGAAGCGCCTTCGCCGCCGGATAAACGCCTTTGGTCTTGCCGTTGATCATCGCCGAGGCGCCAACAAAGGTCATGAAGCCCGCCGGGTGATAGGGCGCGCCGCCGGGCATCTTCCAGCCCTTCTGGTCCCAGGGTTTGACGATATCCGCATCGCCCGCCGAAAGCACCCATTCCTTCGCTCTTTCAAGCAGTTGATCGGCAGGCACGACCTCATCGATCAGTTGCGCCGATTTCGCTTTGGCCGGGTCGAGGGTCCGACCTTCCAAGAGGACCGGTGCGGCCGCCATGGCCCCGACCATCCGCGAATAGCGGGTGGTGCCGCCGCCGCCGGGGAAGATGCCGACCAGGATTTCCGGCAGGCCGATTTTCGCCTTCGGATTGTCGGCCATGAAACGGCGATGACAGGCCAGCGCGATCTCTGTGCCGATCCCCATGCAGGTGCCCGTGATGGCGCAGGCGACCGGTTTGCCGCCCTTGTTGGTCTTCGGGTCCATCCCGGCGCGCTCCAGACGGCGCAGGATGCGATGGCCGTTCATCGTGAAGTCGAACAGGCCTTTGGCGGGGGCGTCGCCGGATTCCTCTCGGATCTTGGCGAGCGTGTTCAGATCCATGCCGCCGGCAAAGGTTTCCTTGCCGGAGGTGATGACCACGCCTTTCACCGCATCATCGGCAAGCGCCTGATCAATCAGGGTCTCGACAGCTTCAAATGCCTCACGGGTGAGGACGTTCATGGATTTCTCCTTCACGTCCCAGGTGATGACGGCGACGCCATCGTGGCCGGTCTCCATCGTGAAATCGGTCATTTCTTCATCCTTTCCTGAATTTCGCGCATTGTCGGCAGGGCGCCAGAGGGCTGAAACTCAGGCCCCGGAAAACCCTTATTCGACAAGGAATTGGTGACTTCACTGCATTTCCAACGGCCGTCGGCCAGACAGAGGATCATGCGACTCTTAACGGGGCCAAAGACGGGATCACCGTCTTTGGTCATCGTGGTTTGGTGGTAGCCATAGATGCGATCACCCGAGATGAACTCGGCATAATCGGCGCGTCGTGTCAGGCGGTCGGCGCCGTAGCAGAGCATTTTTTTGCAGAGCAGATCGAAGAACGGTCGAACATCCTCGGGTGTGTTCACCAGATGATCGACCGAGTCGTAATGCACATTATGCGGTATCGTGAAATAGCTGCACCAGCGGTCGAAATCCTGATCATGGACCGTCTCACTGAGGGCATCCAGGAACGCTTGGTAGACTGGTTCGGCCCGGGCCTGCGTGGCACGTATGTCAGACATCGGCTCCGCCCATTTGTCATGAAACGCGCCGGGAGCTGAGCGGACAACATCCACCGGGAATTTCCGGTTGCTCAGTTCATGTTCCGCCTCAGCGAGATACCAGGCATTATCTTCCAGGCGCAGGATCATCCGGCTGCCATAGGGCGGCACGACCGCAATTGCGTCCCGCAGCATATATGTTGTATGCCACCCCTCAATCACCAAGTGATTGATATAGCGTGCTTTATTTACCAAGCGGATGTAATGGGTGACCTGTTGGTTCTTTAGGTTTTGGGTCACGGTGATCATGTCGCCGATCAAGTCTTCGCGGGTTTCGAAGACGGTTTCATCTGCGGTTGTACGCATCACGAATGGCAGCGCGACCTGATCGACGAAACGCTCGGTTTCGCCGTCTAGGAGCAGCGCCGAGGTTTCATCGAGCCACACTTGGTAGATTTTCGACGGGTCCTGCATCTGCCCGCTGCGGGGAGGTGTCGTCGGCGTGGTCATGAGACGTCACCCCGCGGCAGGATATCTGGCCAGGAGACATAGGCCGTGAAATGCCGGGTTTTGGTGGAGCCCCAAATGCCACCGCGCCGTTCAAGTGCGGTCTCGTTGGAGAATCTGGGCACGACCAGTTTGCCACGGGACGTCAAGAAGCTGTCATGCGTCCCGTGCAGATGGTTAGCATCGTCAAACTGAGCCTCCCGCCCGATGCGGACATACGCATCGACATCCTGACTGGCCAGCGCGTTGGCAAAGCCGAAGAAATGATGGCGGATCGTTTCATCATCTTCCATGTGGAAGGTCTGCGTCTCTGTGATCAACAGATGCGGCAGGAAGATACGGGCGAGGAAGGTGTCCGCATCGCGCGCCAGGAGTGCCTCGCCCGTGAGGTCGAGATACTCCTGATAGATATCGAGCGCGGATGCGGGCATCGGTTGGGGTTTCCCTCGCCAGCCGGGTTATACGCGTTCGATGATCGTAGCGGCCCCCATGCCGGACGCGACGCAGAGCGTTGCCAGGCCGGTGCCTTTGCCGCTGCGCTCCAGCTCATCGAGCAGCGTGCCGATGATCATCGCGCCCGTGGCGCCAAGCGGGTGACCCATGGCGATCGCACCGCCATTCACGTTTACCTTGTCATGATCGACATCGAAGGCCTGCATGAAGCGGAGGACGACAGAGGAGAACGCCTCGTTCACCTCGAAGAGGTCGATATCAGAGATCGACATGCCGCTGTCTTCCAGGATCTTCTGCGTCGCGGGCACGGGGCCAGTCAGCATGATCGTCGGATCGGTGCCGATTTTGCAGGTGGCGCGGATGCGCGCGCGGGGTTTCAGGCCATTGGCCTCGCCAAAGGCTTTGTTGCCAATCAAGAGCGCGGCGGAGCCATCGACGATGCCCGAGGAATTGCCCGCGTGGTGGATGTGGTTGATCGATTCCAGATGCGGATATTTCATCAGTGCGACCGCATCGAAGCCGGGCATGGTTTCACCCATATCCTTGAAGGCGGGCTTCAAACCGCCGAGTGTTTGCATATCGGTGCCGGGACGCATGTATTCATCATTGTCCAGGATCGTCAGCCCATTGCGATCGGTCACTGGCACGATGGATTTGGCAAAGCGATTGTCATCCCAGGCGGCTTTGGCGCGGGCCTGGGAATGCATCGCCAGTTCATCAGCGTCGTTACGGGAAAACCCATATTCGGTGGCGATGATATCGGCCGAGATGCCCTGCGGGACGAAATAGGTGTCCATGGCGATGGATGGGTCCACGGCGATGGCGGCCCCGTCCGAACCCATAGCCACCCGGCCCATCATCTCGACGCCACCGGCGATATAGGCGTCGCCACCTCCGCCGCGCACCTGATTTGCGGCCAAGTTGACCGCCTCGAGACCGGAGGCGCAGAAGCGATTGATCGCGAGACCCGGGATGCGCTCATCCAGATCTGACGCCAGAACCGCCGTGCGGGCCAGACATCCGCCTTGTTCGCCGACTTGGGTGACATTGCCCCAGATCACATCTTCGACCGCATGCCCATCAAGCCCGTTGCGCTCTTTCAAGGCGTTCAGCGTATGGGCCGAAAGCCGCGCGGCAGTCACTTCGTGCAGGGCTCCATCCTTGCGGCCTTTGCCACGGGGGGTGCGGATCGCGTCGTAGATATAGGCATCGGTCATTGTCTAACTCCGGGTGTCTTGGCCCACGGTAGGGGCGGGCATGAGGTCATAAGGATGCTGCCAGCCGGGTGTGGCGGCGATGTTGGTCAGCCAGCGGTTGATATTCGGGTAATCGGCCCGCTCGAAGGTGATGGCTTCGGGGTAGAAGAGATATCCAGCGCAAGAGATGTCGGCGATGGTCAGACCGTCGCCGACAAGCCAATTGCGGTTGTCGAGGGCCGCGTCGAGCACTTTGAGAGCCGAGGCCAGCCGCATCGCCAGAAAGCCGTTTACATCGGCATTGCGCTTTTCCTCGGGGAGGAAATTCATGTTGAACCGGAGCGTGCCCGCCACGCCGGACAGTTTGTGGTTGTCGAAAAACATCCACCGCAAGATATCGCGCCGCTCTTGTGCGTTGGTGCCGCCCAGTTTGCCGGTCTTGGAGCTGATGTAGTCCAAGATCACACCCGATTGGCTCAAGGTTGTGCCCTCAGCATCAAGCACCGGCACCTCGCCCATAGGGTTGAGCGCGCGGAACTCGGGCGTGCGCGTCTCGCCTTTGAAGAAATCAACGAAAACAGGCTCCCATTCGAGACCAGACAGTTCCAGCGCGAGCGCGGCCTTATAGGCGTTTCCACTTTCGGCGAAGCAGTAGAGTTTATGTGTCATATCCGTGCGCCTCCCCGCGCCGGGCCATCGTGTTTTGGACCCGGTGAGACCGGGGGTGCTGTCACCGTTTTCGCTCTTCCAACTCCGAGTTAAAAAGGCGAAGCCGTGCGGTCAGGTTTTCCTCAGTGATCACACTGTTCCAGTTTTCGAACAGGAAGGACAGGAACTCACCCTCATCCAAGCCCGCCTCTGTCGAGAGCGCCCGCAGCCTGCGGAACCCATCCTCGCTCATCGCGAGATTGGGGCGGCGGGTCAGGCGGAGTCGTTTGGGCATGTGCTGTCCTTCCGGTCGAGACCTCAGAAATTGGCGGCGTCCAGCGCCATGACCGTCTCACCGCCGGTTTGAATCCGGGCCAGGTGGGTTGCGGTCATCGGCAATTGGCGCGCCATGTAGAAGCGCCCTGTGGCCAGTTTCGTCTCATAGAAATCTGGGTCCGAGGTGCCGGTTTCAAGAGCTTCCAGCGAGGCCTTGGCCATCCGGGCCCACATCAGGCCCAAGCAGACATGGCCAAAGAGATGCATGAAATCATAAGAACCGGAGAGCGCGTTGTTGGGGTTCTTCATGCCTTCTTGCATGAAGTACATCCCCGCGGCCTGCAGGTCTTTCGACGCGGCTTTGAGCGGCCCGAGGAAATCCGCATTCAGCGCGTCATTGCCTTCATTCTCTTTGATGAAGGTCTTGACCAGGTCAAAGAAGGCCATGACGTGCTTGCCGCCATCTTGCGCCAGTTTCCGACCGACCAGATCCAGCGCCTGAACGCCATTGGCGCCTTCATAGATCATCGCGATCCGGGCATCGCGGGTGAATTGGGACATGCCCCATTCTTCGATATAGCCGTGACCGCCATAGACCTGCTGTGCCTGCACGGTCATGTCATAACCCTTGTCGGTCAGGAACCCTTTGATCACCGGCGTCATCAGCGAGATCAACCCATCCGCATCGGCGTCTTTTGCACGATGCGCCTGATCGATCAGGGTGGAGCCCCAAAGCAGGAAGGCGCGGCCAGCCTCGGTGAAGCTTTTCTGCTCCATCAGGTTGCGGCGGATATCAGGATGCACGATCAGCGGGTCGGCGGGGCCATCGGGGTTTTTCGGCCCTGTTACATCGCGGCCCTGCAGCCGGTCCTTGGCGTAGAAGAGCGCATTTTGATACGCCGCTTCGGCTTGCGCCAGACCTTGCATGCCAACACCCAAGCGCGCTTCGTTCATCATGGTGAACATCGCCCGCATCCCTTTGTGCTCGTCGCCCAAGAGATAGCCGGTCGCCTCGTCATAGTTCATCACACAGGTCGAATTGCCGTGGATGCCCATTTTCTCTTCGATCTTGCCGCAGGCGACACCATTGCGCGCGCCCAGGCTGCCATCGTCATTCACCAGGAATTTCGGGACGATGAAGAGGGAGACGCCTTTGATCCCTTCGGGCCCCCCGACAATCTTGCCCAGCACCAGATGGATGATGTTGTCGGCCATGTCATGTTCGCCGGAGGAGATGAAAATCTTCTGCCCGGTGATCTTGTAGCTGCCATCGTCCTGCGGCTCGGCTTTGGTCCGCATCAGGCCCAGATCGGTGCCGCAATGCGGCTCGGTCAGGTTCATCGTGCCGGTCCAGTCGCAGGCGACCATTTTCGGCAGATAGGTATCTTTCTGCTGCTCCGTGCCATGGGCCAGGATTGCGCTCGCCGCGCCATGGGTCAGGCCCTGATACATGGTGAACGCCTGGTTTGCGGCCGAGAACATCTCGCCCACGGCGGTGCCAATCACATAAGGCATGTTCTGCCCGCCATATTGTTCAGGCATGTCGAGCCCGGGCCAGCCACCCTCTTTCATCTGCTCGAAGGCCTCTTTGAAGCCCGTGGGGGTGCGCACCACGCCGTTTTCCATGGTGCAGCCTTCGGTATCGCCCACCACGTTCAGCGGGGTCAGGACCTCGCTGGCGATTTTGCCCGCCTCGTCGAGGACCGCCTGCGTGAAGTCGCGTTCCATCTCGTCATAGCCCGGCACGTCCTGGCCGGAGACATCCAACACCTCATGCAGGATGAATTGCATGTCTTTCGTGGGGGCAGTGTAGCTTGGCATCGTAAGGGCTCCTCCCGAGCGGTCCTGTCGTCGCGGCTTATTCGGCGGCGTCTTTTGTGGTCGTCACATTGGTCAGCATGTCTTGGACAAGGCCGATCTGCGATTTCAGATCGTCGATGGCGAGGTCCAACTCGGCGCGTTGGCGTTCCATATCGGCCAGGCGATCACCGGCCACATCCAGCGTGCGGCTCAACTGCGTGGCTTGCTGATCACCGGCATAGTAGAGGTCGAGAAGCTGACGAATTTCTTCCAGAGAGAAGCCAAAACGCTTGCCTCGCAGGATCAGTTTCAGCCGCGCCCGGTCGCGCCGGGTGAAGAGGCGTTTTTGCCCCTCACGGATCGGAAACAGCAGTTCTTTGGATTCGTAAAACCGCAAGGTGCGCGGCGTCACCTCGAAGGTGTCGCACATCTCGCGGATGGTCATGGTTTCATTTGTCATCATGTCACTCACAGCGTCAAACATCGATTCTGCCTCTGATGTGCCGGTCTGGAGGTCGTTCTACAAGAATGGCTTACGTTGACGTAAATGAAACGTTGCGTCACTTTGATGTTGACGAAAGGTCAGGAAAGATAACGTCGGGTCAGGAGTAATATTTGCAAAGTCAATCACCTCTGCAAAATCCCTTATAGGTAAGGGATTCCTTACCTTTCCGCCCCCGCGCGGCGCAGGCGGAGCGGATCGGGTGTGAGAAACCAGAACTGCCCATCGGGCGTCAAAAAGCGCCATCCAGTGCCATCCCACTGGTACCCGGCGATCCAAAGATAGTGCGATGTGGTCGGTTGCAAATCGTCTGGATTCATCAGGCTGCCCAACGGCACAGTGCCGATCAACTCACCGGGTGCGGCCCAGATCTCGATCACAGTGATGTCTGGATCACCGGAGTAGGAGAGCAGGTTTAAACCTGGATTGCCGATCAGTACATGGCGCCCATCGTCTGAGGGATGCACGTTCCGGCGCCAGCCGGGGATCTCCCATCGATCATCGATGCCGCTGGTGGGTTCAATCATCACAACGTCGCGGTTCAAATTGCCGGTGACATGCACCCGGCTGTCGGTGATGAAGAAGTAGGGTTCCGGTGGGGGCAGGGGGGCATCTGCCCAGGCCGCGGGGCCAGCGATGAGGGCAAGCAAGAGCGCCCAGGCCCTCACGTTCCGCTCGCCGCCGTCGTATCACGCAGTGCTTGCAATTCGACGATGATCTCATCGAGCTCCTGGCGGCGTTGCGCCAGCTCATCCAATTGCCGATCGGCCATGGCAAGCCAGGCATCGCGTTGCAACACGCCTTCGGGGTCGGCGTCATAGAGTTCCAGCCACTGGCGGATTTCTTCGAGACTGAAACCAAAGCGGCGACCGCGAAGAATCAGCGTCATCCGCGCCACTTCGCGCGCGCCATAGAACCGCGCGCGGCCTTCGCGTTCGGGCGCCAAGAGCTCAATATACTCATAATGGCGCAAGGTGCGCGGGGTCACATCGAACCGCGCGCACATCTGTTTGAAATCCAATCTTTCCGCTGTCATGGCTCTTCCCAGGCTTGTCGGGACGTAACGTCACTTTTGCATGAGGCGCGGGGCGAATGCAAAGCGATGTTGCCCCTTGCGCGCCCTGTCGCGGATCGGGGAAGGTGGTGCGGCTGGCGTGCCGCTGGCCAAGGACGGAGAGGGTGGGACATGACGCCGGACGATAAGGCGCGGATTGCGCGGCAATTCATCGAAGCGATCCCGTTTTCGAAAGCGCTGCAGATGCATCTGGACACAATCGGCGACGGGATCGCGGTGATCTCGATGCCCTATTCCGAGGCGCTGGTGGGCGATCCGAAAACCGGCGTGATCCATGGCGGGGCGGTTTCGGCCTTGATGGATACCTGCGGTGGTGCGGCGGTGATGAGCCATTCGGACGCGCCGGTTGGCACGGCGACGATTGATCTGAGGATCGACTATATGCGCCCTGCCACGCCGGGGCAGCGGATTTTGGCCCGCGCGGAATGCTATCATGTGACCCGATCCGTGGCGTTTGTGCGGGCCCAGGCGTTTGATGAGGATGAGACGCGGCCGGTGGCCTCGGCGACGGGGGCTTTCACCATCGAACAGGGCAAAGGCGCGGAGGTCAGCCCATGAGCCGCCGCCGCCCGGAACCCGTGCATTTGATCAAACAGCGGCGTGATGCGGCGCTCTCGGCCTTGGTTGATGGGGTGCCCTATATCCGCAGCATGGGAATCACATTCGACCGGCGCGGCGATGAGCTGACGGCGGTGTTGAACTATGATGACAAGTTGATCGGCAATCCGTTTTTGCCCGCGCTGCATGGCGGCGCCACGGCCTCGTTCCTCGAAACGGCGGCGATTATCGAGTTGAGCTTTCAGATGCTCTGGGACGAGATCGAAAATGGCCGCTTGGAAGCCGAAGATTTGCGTCCCGAGACCCTGCCACGCCTGCCGAAGACCATTGATTTCACGGTGGACTATCTCCGCTCCGGCCTGCCGCGCGATGCGTATGCGCGCGCCCGGGTGAACCGCAGTGGGCGACGTTATGCGTCGGTCCATGTTGAGGCTTGGCAGGACAATCGCAGTCGGCTTTTTGCCCAAGCCACCGGGCATTTCCTGATGCCTGCGCGCTCAGGATAAGATGGAGGCGACCCAGGACTCGGCCCAGCCCCTTAGCCATCGCCGAGTTCTGAAAATCGCGCTGCCTGTTGTCTTGTCCAACGCCACCGTGCCGATCCTCGGCGCGGTCGACACCGGCGTTGTGGGGCAGATGGGCCAAGCCGCGCCGATTGGCGCGGTGGGGATCGGCGCGATCATCCTGAGCAGCGTTTATTGGATATTCGGTTTCCTGCGCATGGGGACGGTCGGTTTGACCAGCCAGGCCATCGGTGCGCGGGATCAGACGGAGGTCTCCGCGCTGTTGAGCCGGGTTCTGATCATCGCAGGCGTGGCAGGGCTGACGCTGATCATAGTCCAGGCAGCGGTGTTCTGGGCCGCGTTTCAGATCGCCCCGGCCAGCGACGAAGTGGAGGGTTTGGCGCGCGACTACATGGCGATCCGGATCTTCTCCGCGCCGGCGGCAATTGCGATTTACGGGCTGACCGGATGGCTGATCGCGCAAGAGCGCACGACGGGCATGTTGGTTCTGCAATTGGGTATGAACCTTCTGAATATCGGGCTGAGCGTCTTCTTTGTTCTGGGCCTTGGATGGGGCGTCCAGGGCGTGGCGTTTGGCACCTTCCTGTCGGAATGGGCTGGGTTCGCGCTTGGGATATGGCTCTGCCGGGATGGGTTCAAGGGTGTGGCTTGGCGGGACTGGGCGCGGGTGTTTGATAAGGCCCGGCTCTGGCATATGGCGGCGGTCAATACCGATATCCTGATCCGCTCGGTGATCCTAATGGCCGGGTTCACCTCGTTCCTGTTCATCGGGTCAGATTTTGGCGATGTGCCTTTGGCCGCCAATCAGATCTTGATGCAGTTCATGTATATTACGGCCTATGCGATGGACGGCTTCGCCTTTGCAGCCGAGGCCTTGGTCGGCCAAGCGATGGGCGCCAAGGCGCGCGGTGCCCTTCGGCGGAGTGCGCTGATGACCAGCCAATGGGGCTTGGGGATTTGTATCGCGATGGCGATTGGCTTCGCGCTTATCGGCGGCTGGATCATCGATGTGATGACAACGGCGGAGGATGTGCGGGCCGAGGCGCGGATTTATCTGCCCTGGATGGTGGCCGCGCCCCTGATCGGCTGCGCGTCCTGGATGCTGGATGGGATATTCATTGGTGCCACGCGGAGCCGGGATATGCGCAATATGATGATCCTGTCGGGGCTGATCTATCTGGCCGCGCTCTGGCTTTTGATCCCGCCCTTTGGCAATCACGGGCTCTGGGCGGCGCTCTTGGTGTTTTTCGCTGCTCGGGGGATCACGCTGGGCGCGCGTTACCCGGCTTTGGAGCGGGCCGTCGATTGAGAGCGGGCGGAATTTTGCGAGAAAATTCCGGTCCGTTTTCTGTCCAGAAAACGGCTCCCGCTAGAGCCAGGGCGTGCGATCCGTGCCGATGGCGTCTGCGACATTCTCATGACCGTCTCGCGCCAAGAGATGATCCAAGTCGCGGGCGGTTTGCGCGACGAGGCTCAGCCCGCCATAGACCAGCGCCGTATAAAGCTGCACGGCTGAGGCTCCGGCCTTGATCTTGGCATAGGCCTGTTCCGCACTGGCCACGCCGCCGACCCCGATCAGGGGCAATTCGCCCTGGGTAAGCTCCGAGAGTTTGGCAAGGACACGGGTCGAGCGCGCGAACAGCGGTTGTCCAGAGAGCCCGCCTGCCTCGCCCGCATGACGGCTCTTGAGGCCGGTCCGGTCGAGCGTCGTATTGGTCGAGATGATCCCGGCCAACCTGGCCCTGGTTGCAACCTCGGCCACGTCCTCCAGGTCGGCGTCATTCAGATCCGGCGCGATCTTCAGGAAGATCGGGAGCGGCGTCTCCAACGCGGCATTGGCCTGCATGACGCCGTCTAGGAGCGCTGCAAGCGCTTCTTTCCCCTGCAAATCGCGAAGCTTTTCGGTGTTGGGGGAGGAAACATTCACCGTCGCGAAGTCGATATGTGGGCCACAATGGCTGAGCACGGTGGCAAAATCGGCGGCGCGATCGGTGCTGTCTTTGTTGGCCCCGAGATTGAGGCCGATGGGAACCGTGTCCGGGCGGGCGGCGAGACGCGCCGAGATCGCCTCCATCCCGTCATTGTTGAAGCCGAAGCGGTTGATCGCGGCCCGATCTTCACTCAGCCGGAACAGGCGTGGCTTCGGATTGCCGGGTTGCGCGCGCGGCGTGGCGGCGCCCACTTCCAGAAAACCGAACCCAGATTTAGACAGAGGGCCAAGGGCCTCGGCGTTTTTGTCGAATCCGGCGGCCAGGCCGATTGGATTGGGGAGTGCCAGACCCGCAATCTCCGTGCGCAGGCGCGGCGAGGTCACGAGGCCTGGATGCGGAGCCAAGCCGGTCCGTAGTGCGCTCAGCGCAAGACCATGAGCACGCTCAGGGTCCATGCAATGCATCAGAGCGAGGCCCGCGCGTTCCAGCATCAGATCATGCTTTCCGGGAAGATGTGGACCCCATCCTCAAGCGGCAATGGCGCGTGCCAGAGCATGTCGGCCTGGCGGAGCGGTGCATAGAGATGTGGGAATTTGGCGCCACCGCGCGACACCTCCCATTTAATCGCCGGGCCAAGTGTGTCGGTGTCATAGGCCAACAGCACCAATCCGTCTTCGCCCGCGAAATGCTTCGCTGCGGTCTCGGGGGCTTGGCTTGCGGTTGAGAAATGGATGTATCCATCGGCCACATCGACCGGCGCGCCCGATGTCTCACCCGCGGCGGTCAGCGCGGCCCATTCTTCGGCGCGCAATATCTTGTAAATCTGCATGGGGTCGGAGATGGCCGGTTCGCGCCGTGGCGTCAAGTGTCGTCACCACGTCACGCAAATGGCTTTACTTGCCCGTCGTGGCCAGCCAATCTCGACGGGTCAACACCACCTGGGAGTATATACCATGATTGCGAAGATTCTTCGCTCCACCGCGATGCTGGCCGCTTTGGGCGTGGCCGCACCTGCCGCGGCGGAGACGACCCTGCATATCCTGCATATCAACGACCTGCACAGCCGGATCCAGCCGATCAACCGCTTCGACAGCACCTGCAACGCCGAAGATGATGCGGCGGGCGAATGCTTCGGCGGTGTGGCCCGCGTGGCCACCGCGATCAACACGCTGCGCGACGAGCTGACGGCGGCGGGCGAGAATGTCATCGTTTTGGATGCGGGGGACCAATTCCAGGGCAGCCTAATGTACACGACCTATAAGGGCGAAGTTGAGGCCGAGATGATGATGGCCATCGGCTTTGACGCCATGGCGGTGGGCAACCACGAGTTTGACGATGGACCACAGGGTCTGTCTGATTTCCTCGATCTCGTGGACTTCCCAGTCATCTCCGGCAACTTGGATCTGAGCCAGTCGAACCTGCTGAACGACCGTGTGGGCGATTACGTGGTCCTGGACGTGAACGGCATGCAGGTGGGGGTGGTCTCTGCGCTGGCGACCGACACGGTGGAAACCTCCAGCCCCGGGCCAAACGTCATCTTCCAAAACGAAGTGGACGCGCTGCAGGCCGATGTGGACGAACTGACCGAGCAAGGCGTGAACATGATCATCGCGCTGACCCATGTCGGTCTGCCGGTGGATATCGCCATTGCCGAGGCGGTCTCTGGCATCGATGTGATCGTCGGCGGGCATTCGCACACCTATCTCTCGGCCAGCGACGAAGACCGCGCCGGGCCATACCCGACCTTTGCAACGAACCCCGAAGGTACGTTGGTGCCGATCGTACAGGCCTATGCCTATTCGAAATATCTCGGCCATCTCGAAGTGACCTTCGATGATGACGGCAATGTCGTCTATGCAGGCGGCGATACGATGGTGCTCGACGCCAGCGTCGAACCCGATGCCGAGATTGCTGCGCGCGTCGCCGAACTGGCGGGACCCATCGAAGAGGCGATGAGTGATGTCGTCTCGGTCGCGTCCGAGCCGATTGAAGGCTCGCGCGAGGTCTGTCGTGCCGGGGAATGCGCCATGGGGAACTTGGTGGCCGATGCGATGCTTGAGCGGGTGCGTGACCAGGGTATTCAGATCGCAATCCAGAATGGCGGCGGGTTGCGCGCCTCGATCGATGGCGGCGACATCACTATGGGTGAGGTCTTCACCGTTCTGCCGTTCCAGAACACGCTGGCGACCTTCCAGCTCAGCGGTGCGGATGTTGTCGCGGCGCTCGAAAACGGTGTCAGCCGGGTTGAGGACGGCGCGGGCCGGTTCCCGCAGGTCTCTGGCATGCGCTATGTCTGGGACGCGGCGGCCGAGCCGGGCAGCCGGATTGTATCCGCCGAGCTCGAAATCGATGGCGGTTGGGAGGCGATTGACCCCGAGGCGATCTATGGCGTTGTGTCCAACAACTACATGCGCGGTGGCGGAGACGGCTATTCCATGTTCGCAACCAATGGCATGAATGCCTATGATTTCGGCCCTGGCCTGGAGCAGGTTGTGGCCGACTATCTGGCCGAGAACACGCCTTACATGCCGTTCACGGATGGCCGAATTTCCGCAGCGGAATAAACGGTCTATCTTCGATTTTGAGGGCCGGTGCAGGATGTCTTGCGCCGGCCCTTTCTCGTTCCAAATGCTGCTATGCAGAAATCGCATTGCGGCCATCGAAAACTGTCAATTGTGGTTCTCGTTAGCGCTATCATATTTGGGTCATCGAACATGAACACACAGCCAAGAAAGGACTGCACAATGACTTCGATAATTGCACGCCTGCGTACCGCCGCCGCAAAACGTGCGGCCTACAACCGGACCGTGTCCGAGATCGCTCGGATGCCGCTGGATGTCGCGCTGGACTTGAACATCTACCGCGGTGACGCCGAAAAGATTGCTTACAAAGCCGTCTACGGCGCTTAATCCGCTTTTAACCGTTTCGCGCCCGCACTAGGCTCTGCCTCATGTGCGGGCGTTTTGTTTTGAGTGAAGCGGCGGATGCGATGGCGCGGCTGTTTGAGGCCGTGCCGTCAAACGACATTCCCGATGGCGATCGCTTCAATATCTGCCCGACGCAAGATGTGGCCGTCGTCACCTCCGAAGAGGGCACACGGCGCTATCGCCCGATGCGATGGGGGTTTCTACCGCATTGGTATAAATCGCCCACCGCTGGCCCGCTCCTGATTAACGCGCGTTCAGAAACAATAGCGGAGAAGCCGGCCTTTCGCATGGCATGCCGAGAGCGCCGCTGCCTTATTCCTGCAACCGGGTTTTACGAATGGACCAAGGATGCCGATGGCAAGCGTTTGCCGTGGTATATCCGGCCTGAAAACGCACAACCGCTTGTTTTTGCGGGCGTTTGGCAAAGTTGGGCAAAGGGGGATGATCGGTTTGAGACCTGCGCGATTGTCACTTGCGCCGCTGGTCCGACTATGTCGAAAATCCATCACCGAGAGCCTGTGACGCTTGTGCCAGAGCATTGGGCGCTGTGGTTGGGCGAAGCTGGCAAAGGGGCTGCGCCGCTGATGCGCGCCGCGCCCGAAGGGCGACTGCAGGCCCATCGTGTTGATCCAAAAGTGAATTCCAACAAGGTGGATGGGCCTGAGTTGATCTTGCCACCGGTCGCCTGAGGACGCGCAAGAAAATGGGCCGCAAGAAACACGCGGCCCGATCCAGTCCAGGGAGGATTATTTTCCGCAGCCTGCTCGTTATGATTGTTATTGTTGCTGCTTAATGAACAATACCTCCGAAAAATGGCGGAAATAAGGCGGCCTATCTGATCGCGCCGCATAGTTGTGCTGTATCAGATCATGGTGCGCCCATCAGATGCGTGACGGCGCGGCATGACATCATGCTTGACCCCGAAATACCCATGAAATATCCAGCAAGCCGCCAAGCGGGCGTTGTGTAATGGTAAGACCTCAGCCTTCCAAGCTGATGATACGGGTTCGATTCCCGTCGCCCGCTCCAAATCTTCAAAATTGACATGATACGGCAGACTGTCAGTATGAGCCTTTGACCCGACGGCACGCGGGCATGGGGGGCATTGATGACGGATTTCCTGCTACTAGCATTCATTTTTCTGATTGCGGGCGTGATCGCTGTGCCGATTGCGTCGCGGCTCGGGCTGGGTTCGGTTTTGGGCTATCTGATCGCAGGGATCGTGATCAGCCCGATCTTGGTGGTGCTCGGCGTCGATGTGATCTCGATCCAGCATTTCGCTGAGTTTGGCGTCGTGATGATGCTGTTCTTGGTGGGGCTGGAACTGGAACCCAAGCTCCTTTGGGACATGCGCGCGCGATTGTTGGGGCTTGGTGGCGGGCAGGTGGTGCTGACCACGGTGCTGGTGACCGGGGTTGCGATGATGTTTGGGCAGCCTTGGACCATTGCTTTGGCGATCGGGTTGGTCCTCGCGCTTTCTTCGACGGCGATTGTTCTGCAAACCCTTGGTGAGAAGGGTCTTTTGAAGTCGGACGGTGGCCAATCGAGCTTTTCGGTTTTGCTGTTCCAAGATATCGCCGTGATCCCGATGTTGGCCTTCATTCCGCTTCTGGCCATGCCGGAGCTGATGGATCTGGGCGGGGATGTTGCCGGTCACGGCGCCGAGGCGGCGCATGGTGCGGAGGATCATGGCGAGGGCGATCATGGGTCCGGCATGAGCCTCGTCTCGGGCCTCAATGGTTGGCAAACCGCGCTGGTGACGATTGGCGCGATCGCGGCAGTCGGGTTCGGCGGCACCTATCTGACCCGACCAATCTTCCGTTTTATCGCGGTGGCGCAACTGCGCGAATTGTTCACGGCGACCGCCCTGATGATGGTGATCGGTATCGCTCTGTTGATGTCATTGGTGGGGCTCTCTCCCGCTCTTGGCACCTTCCTCGCGGGCGTGGTGCTGGCCAATAGCGAATACCGGCATGAGTTGGAATCCGATATCGATCCGTTCCGCGGCCTGCTTCTAGGCCTGTTTTTTATGACCGTCGGGGCGGGCATCAACTTCACGCTCCTGTTTGAAAATCTGGGCCTGATCCTTGGCCTGACCCTTGGCCTGATGGTCATCAAAGCCGGCGTTTTGCTGGCGCTGGCCCCGATCTTCGGTATCCGTGGGTCGGATCGGTGGCTCTTCGCACTTGGCTTGGCGCAGGCGGGCGAATTTGGCTTTGTCTTACTTTCCTTCACCGTCGCCAATTCGGTCCTGCCGACCAGCATCGCGGACCAATTGCTCTTGGTTGTGGCGCTGTCGATGCTGCTCACGCCAGCACTCTTCATCCTCTTCGACCGGGTGATCGCGCCGAAATACTCCGGCGAGCAGGATCGGGAAGCTGACGAGATTGGTGAGACCGGCCAAATCATCATTGCAGGACGTGGTCGCGTCGGTGGGTTGGTCGAGCGCATGCTCAGCACAGCCGGGTTTTCCTCCACCGTGATCGATTTCAGCTCAAAGCAGATCGACAATCTGCGCGCCTTTGGGATCAAGACCTATTTCGGCGATGCAACCCGGCCCGACATGCTGCATGCCGCCGGCATTGCCGAAGCGAAACTGCTGGTCGTGGCCATCGACGACAAGGATCAGATTACCGAACTGGTGCGCTATGCGGTCGACAACTATCCCGATTTGCACGTCATCGCCCGCGCGGTGGACCGTGATCATGTGTATCACCTGTGGGCGGTTGGCTGTCGCGACATCATTCGCGAAACCTATGACAGCTCGGTTCGAATGGGCCGGTCGGCCTATGAGGCGATGGGTATATCGAAAGACCATGCCGAGGCCATGGCCACGGTCTTCAATCGCACAGATCGCCGGGCGATGATTGAGGTGGCGGATGCTTATGACATCAACATCCCACCCACGGAGAATCCGGCCTATATCGCGCGGGTGAGAGAAATGATTGAGATCCGGCAGCCTGAAATGGCCAAGGAAATGGCCGAGATCAGGGCAGCCGAGGGCGGCGGGCCGCCCTCGACCAAGAGCGATTAGCGCCCGAGCGTTTCGACCACCAGGTTTGCCGCGGCCGCGCCGGAGAATTGCTGCTGCCCGGTGATCAGATTGCCGTCGCGGATCGCGAAGGGTTTGAACATGGAGTTGACCACGAAATTGGTGTCGTCCAGTTTGCGGGCCTCTTCCTCGATCCAGAACGGCTGTATCTTCTGACCAACGAAGGCGTCCGCAAAGGCTTCCTCGGCATCGGCAAAACCGGTCCAGGTCTTACCGCTGACCAGCAGGTCGCCCGTCGAAAGCTGGGTTTTCAAAAGGATGCAGGTGCCGTGGCAGACGATGCTGATGAGCTTGCCTGCCTCATAGGCGCGGGCGACGAATTCGTGCAGGTTGGTATCGTCGATCATCGTCACCATCGGGGATTGCCCGCCAGCGAGGAAGATCGCATCGTACGTGTCGAGATTGACCTCTGCGATGGATTTGGTGCCGTGCAGTAGCCCCGCATGCGTGGGTGACTTTTTGAACCCGAGGGAGAGAATGTCATGGGCGGAATACTGGCTCTCATCCTCGGGGTCGGAGAAGCCATCGGCGACCAGATCGCCGCCCTTGGGCGAGACAATCTCGACCTCATATCCCGCCTCGGTAAAGGTCCAGTAGGGGTGGGTGACTTCGGCCCACCAGAAGCCGACGGGCCAACCGGTTGTGGGGGAGGTGCTTGGGTTGGCGACGATCATCAGGATGCGTTTGGTGCCGTGTGTATCGATGGATGCAGACATGAAGGGAGTTCCTTTTCAGTGAGTTAGGAGGTCGTGTAGATCCAGGCGCCAAGCGCTTTGGTGACGCGGGGCATGATCACGTAGGTCATGAGAAAAACCTGCAGGATCACGGTGATGAGGAGACGCGGCGCAAGGGGCCAGCCGCCGATCAGCGGGCCGAGGGCGATGTTGAGGGCGAGGACCAAGAAGAAGACCACGGCGACGAGGATCAGCGCCATTCGAAACGCGTTCGGCTGTGGCAGTGGCGCGCCTTTCGGAGCCTCGAACCAGACCTCTAGCCCAGTCAGCCGATCCCAAACCGCGTCGCCCTCTACATGGGGCGCGATCTCCGCCAAGAAGCGGGCGCGCAGGTCGGATCTTTCGAAGGCGGCGAGATGATCCAGCGTGTCAAAACGAAAGACGCTGATGTAAGGCGCGCCGATGGCGGTTGGTCGATGAAACTCCGCACCAAGATAGCCGGGCAGGGCGGTGGCTGCGTCGGTCAGCCGGGTTAGCCAGTCTTCATAGGTCGCTTCAGCCCCGGGTTTCACGACACGGCGGGCGACGATGGTGACGGGGTCACTCATTGTCCTGCTCGCAACATGGCGCCAAAGGCCCAATCGCGCCCCTTGCCCCGCATCAGCGCCTGGTTGATCCAGGTGAGCGCAAAGGGTTCCAGAAGCCTGGCTTTGGTCAAATCGCCCGCGTCGAGCGGGTCAAACCCGAGATCGGTTAGCAACGCGGCGACCACCTGTTTTGCCTTATCGTCATTGCCCGCCATGAACTGCACCGGCGGCACCGGAAACCCGGATGTGTCGGCCATGATCTCGGCCCCAACCTGGTTCAGCGTCTTTACAACCCGGGCTTCGGGCAACCAGCTCTGCACCTGTTCGCCGCCAGAGGTGTTTTGTCCCAGGGCCAACCCGATCCCCTCCGGCATACGGGCAATTGGGTTCATGCAATCGATGACAATCTTGCCGCTGAGCGATCCAAGACCGGCCACCACGGCCTCCGCCGCGCTCCAGGGGAGGGCCAAAACCACGACCGCGCCCCAAGCGGCGGCCGCGCTTGGGGTCAGATGATCCGACGCGGCAGGCGCGCGGGTCCCGTAGCGGACATCATGGCCTGCCTTGGCCCATCCTTGGCCGAGGGCGCTCCCCACATGTCCGGCTCCAATAATCGCGAGCTTCATTTGCATCTCCCTTGGCGATTGCCTTGGGAGCGTGCTAGCAAGCGGCTATCTTAAATGAAAATGCATACGTCTAATGTTAGATATTGATGAAATTGCACTAAGGCGGCTCGATCTGACGGTCCTGTTGGTTTTTCTCGGGCTGATGCGGCATCGCAAAGCGGTCGACGTGGCCGCGCATATGGGGCTGACCCAATCGGCGATTAGCCATTCGATCAAACGCCTCCGCGATATCTTTGACGATCCGCTGTTCCTGCGTCGCCCGGCTGGCATGGAGCCGACGGCGGTGGCCATCGCCTTGGAGCCAAAGATCCGGCGGGCGGTAGAAACACTGTCGGAGGCGCTGACGACCGAGACGCAGTTCGACCCAACTGCCGAGGCCGGCGTGATCCAAATCGGGGCCTATGACAATGAAATGGCGACGCTGGTGCCGGGTCTGTTGCAACGGGCCCGTGCGGCGGCACCTGGTCTGCGCTTTGCGATCCGTTCATTGGGGCGGCAGGCGGCGCTTGCCGCTTTGGAGGCGGGTGAGCTGGATTTGGCCCTTGGGTTCATCTGGGATTTGCCGGACCGGTTTCAGGCCGATCCGATCCATGAAGAGGGCTACGCCGTGGTGATGCGGGCCGATCACCCGCTGACCGGTGCGAATTGGGGGCTGGAGGCCTTCTGCGCTGCCGATCATCTGGTCGTGTCGCCCGCCGGAGATTTGACGGGTGTTGTGGATCAGGCGCTGGAGCGGATCGGCCGGGCGCGTCGGGTCGCGGCTTCGGTCCCGCTTTTCTTTCCAGCTTTGGCTACGGTCGCCAGCAGTGACATGATCGCCACCTTGCCGGGGCGTCTCGTCGCCGCTCATGCCGCCAGATTTGGCCTCGTGATCCGGCAACCGCCATTGACCATACGGCCATTTACGGTTGCGGCGATCCGGCATCAGCGAAATGCCAAGAGCGCCAAGCATGATTGGCTCCTGGCGATGCTCACGGCGGAGTAACCCCTTGGCTCATTTACCAAGATAGCGCCACGCAAGCGGCCCAGATAGCCGCATGGCCGACGTTTATGTCGCATGTCACGATCATCAGATAAGCCGCCACGCAGACCGGTTTGGTGCCATACGAGCGCCGGGTTATCGATTGTCACTGACAAGCAGGGCTTGTGTGCAGTCACGCAGCGATTTATCCCAGCCACGACCAACAGAACAGACTGAGACACTCATGGCAGGGCAACCCACCGGCCCAACCCAATCTGCGGAAGAGCGCGAAGGATCGAAACGGATCGGCAGTTTGCGGGCGTTGGGCCCGTTTCTGTTACCCTATCGCGGCATGCTGGCCGGCGCGATCAGTGCGCTGATCCTGACCGCGATTGTCTCGCTGACCTTGCCTTTGGCCGTCCGCCGGGTCGTGGACGGGTTTGAGACCGAGACAACCGAGCTTCTTGATCAGTATTTCCTTGCCGCCTTTGCCATCGCGGCCCTTTTGGCCTTTGGCACGGGCCTGCGTTATTACTTGGTCACTCGGTTGGGCGAGCGGGTCGTGGCCGATATCCGCAAGGCGGTGTTCGACCGGATGATCGGCATGAGCCCGGCCTTCTACGAGAAAATCATGACCGGCGAAGTGTTGAGCCGGATCACCACTGATACGACGCTGCTTCTAAGTGTGATTTCCTCATCGGTTTCCATTGCGCTCAGGAATCTTCTGATCCTGATGGGCGGACTGGTTTTGATGACGGTGACCTCGCCGAAATTGGCTGGGTTGGTCCTGCTGATCGTCCCAGCAATTATCATTCCGATTGTGGTCTTGGGTCGTCGCCTTCGGGTGTTGAGCAAAGAAAACCAAGACTGGATCGCGGAAAGCTCCGGCAATGCGTCGGAAGCGCTTTTGTCCGTCCAGACGGTTCAGGCCTTTACCCATGAGCGCCCCTCGGCGGAGACGTTCGACAAAGTGACGGAGCGCAGCTTCGACAGCGCCAAGAAACGGATTGCCACGCGGGCCGTGATGACGGTGATCGTGATCGCCTTGGTCTTTGCCGGTGTCGTAAGCGTCCTTTGGATCGGGGCGCGCGATGTGCGCAGCGATGCAATGTCGATCGGCGAACTGATCCAATTTCTGATCTATGCGATTATGGTCGCGGGCTCCGTCGGTGCGCTCAGCGAGATCTGGGGCGAGTTACAACGCGCGGCAGGGGCCACGGAACGTTTGGTCGAGTTGCTGCATATCACAGACAATGTCGGCGACCCGGTGGCCGGTGTCGCACTCCCGCAAGGCGGGCAGGGCGCGATCCGGTTTGAAGACGTGCGGTTCCACTATCCGACACGGCCCGATACCGCGGCGCTTGATGGCATCACCCTGACGGTGCAGCCGGGAGAGACCGTGGCGCTGGTTGGGCCCTCGGGCGCGGGGAAATCGACGATTTTCCAGATGCTTCTGCGGTTCTATGACCCTGAAAGCGGGCGTGTGACGCTTGATGGGGTGGATCTGCGCGATATGGATCGCACCACCTTCCGGTCCGCCATGGCGCTGGTGCCGCAAGACCCGGTGATCTTTGCCAGCTCGGCGCGGGAGAACATTCGCTTTGGCCGGCCTGAGGCCAGTGACGCGGAGGTGGAGGCCGCCGCGAAAGCTGCCGCAGCGCATGAGTTCCTGATCGCGTTGCCGGAGGGATATGACACCTATGTCGGCGAGCGCGGCATCATGCTTTCAGGCGGGCAGAAGCAGCGCATCGCGATTGCGCGCGCCATCCTGCGCGACGCGCCGATCCTGTTGCTGGACGAGGCGACCAGCGCATTGGACGCGGAAAGCGAGCGGGCCGTGCAAGAGGCCGTGGTCGAGATGAGTGCGGACCGCACCACGCTGATCATCGCCCATCGGCTGGCCACGGTGAAGCAGGCGGATCGGATCGTGGTATTCGAGGACGGGCAGATCGTGGCCGAAGGCAGCCACGATGCTTTGGTCGCTCAAGGCGGGCTTTATGCGCGCCTCGCCCGGCTGCAATTCACCGAAGGTCTGGCCGCCGAATAACGGCTTTGCGCAGCGTTACACTTGCGTCACAATCCGGTTCTGCACATGCTGTGGCAGATTTCGGCCGCCCCATAACACATAATTGGCGGTCAAAACCGCCGATAGGGGAGGAAGGCATATGGTGCAATTTGCCACGGTCGAGGATGTCAAAACCATTGAGCAAGAAAAGCCGTGGCCTGCCAGCCAACCGGCGGCGACGCTTTATGAGTTGCTGAGTAGTACCAAAGACAAATTCGGCGATCTGAACGCGATCTCGTTTCAATTATTCTCCGGGCCAAAGGATAAGGCCGAAACGCTGACATGGAATGGATTTCACGAGCGCGTGACCCAGGCCGCCAACCTCTTCCGCAGCCTTGGGATTGGGGAGGCCGATACAGTCGCATATATCCTGCCCAACTGTAACGAAACCGCCGTGACCTTGATTGGCGGTGCGGTCGCGGGCATTGCCAACCCGATCAACCCGCTTTTGGATGCCGAGCAAATCGGCTCGATCCTGCGGGAAACCAATGCCAAGGTCGTGGTCACGCTGAAAGCCTTCCCCAAGACCGATGTGGCGCAGAAAGTCTCAGAAGCCGTCGAACTTGCGCCGAGTGTGAAAACCGTGCTGGAGGTGGACCTCCTGCGCTACATGACCGGCTTGAAGAAGCTGATCGTGCCGTTTTTGCGCCCGAAATTCGAGGTGCAACACAAAGCGCGCATCTTGGATTTCAATGCTGAGCTGGATCGTCAGCGGAGCGATCATCTGGATTTCGCCGACAGCACCGGAGACCGCGTGGCGGCCTATTTCCACACTGGTGGCACAACGGGCATGCCCAAGGTGGCGCAGCACAAGTATTCCGGCATGATCTATAACGGGTGGATTGGGCATACGCTGCTTTTCACCGAGCAAGACAACATCATCTGCCCGTTGCCGCTGTTCCATGTCTTCGCCTGCCACGTGATCTTGATGGCGGCCTTGGCCTCCGGCGCACATGTGGTTTTCCCGACGCCGCAAGGCTATCGCGGCGATGGCGTATTCGACAATTTCTGGAAGCTGGTCGAGCGCTGGCAGATCAGTTTTATCATCACCGTGCCGACCGCGATTGCCGCGATGATGCAGCGCCCGGTCGATGCGGACGTCTCTTCGGTGAAGACGGCGTTTTCCGGTTCCTCGCCGCTGCCGGTCGAACTGTTCAAGCGGTTTGAGAAAGCCACGGGCGTGACGCTGATCGAGGGCTATGGCCTGACGGAGGCGACCTGTCTGGTGAGTTGTAATCCGGTCGATGGGGACAAGAAAATTGGCTCCGTCGGGGTGCCCTTCCCACATACGGAGGTGCGGATTTTGAAGCATGGCGCTGATGGCGTCACGGTTTGCGACACCGACGAAGTGGGCGAGATTTGTATCGACAATCCCGGCGTGTTTGAGGGTTCGACTTACACGGAAGACGACAAAAACGTCGATCTCTTCGCCTATGACATCTATCTGCGCACGGGTGACTTGGGCCGGATCGATGAAGACGGCTATCTCTGGATCACCGGCCGTGCCAAAGACCTGATCATCCGTGGCGGGCACAATATCGACCCTGCCGAGATCGAAGAAGCGCTGGCCGGGCACCCGGCGGTGGCCTTTGCCGGCGCAATCGGGCAGCCGGATGCGTTCGCGGGTGAACTGCCATGTGTTTATGTCGAATTGGTCGAAGGAGCGGATATCACCATCGACGCGCTGATGGATCACTGTAAAGAGCATGTTCATGAGCGCGCGGCTGTCCCGAAACATCTGGAAATCCTGCCCGAACTGCCAAAAACCGCCGTTGGCAAAGTGTTCAAACCCGACCTGCGGAAACGGGCTATCACGCGGGTCTATAACGCCGCATTGGATAAGGCCGAGATTACCGCGCAGGTTGTCGAAGTTCGCGAGGATAAAAAGCGCGGTCTGGTGGCTCATCTGGAGCGCACCGGCGAGGTCGACGAAGCCGAATTGTCGCGGGTTTTGGGCGAATTTACCCGACCTTGGGTCTGGGCCGAGACGGTCGAAAGCGCGGCTTAGGGGATTCTCAAAAACGAAGTAGGATCAGGGCGTTATGATTCATTCATAATGCCCTTTTTCACTATGGCCTCCGCGCCACATCTGTCACAAATCAGATGGAATACACTGGTAACAGATACGTGACGGTCCCATGTGAATTGGGTCTTACACGAATGTTGAGAGGTTTATGGCCGGGTCTTTTTTATCTCCCGAAATGGTGGCGTTTACGCTGTCTTTGGCCCTTTTGGGCGGGCTCCTGATTTTGGAGCTGATTTTTGCATTATTGGGCGCCACGCTTTTGGGCGCTGGCGGCGAAGCGGATTTCGATGCGGAGGTCGGGGATATTGGCCTCGACGGTCTTGATGCCGCCGACGGGTTCGACATCAGCGAGCTGGGTGTGGATATCGACGGACTCGACGTCGATCTGGGCGAGTATGAACTGCCCGAACTCGACGCAGATGGCGCCGCGGCCGATACAGCGGTTGATGCCCCCGCAGGACCCCTGGCTTGGTTGGGCCTTGGCAAAGCGCCGCTTGTGCTCTGGATGGCGGCGCTCTTCTTAGGGTTCGGGCTCAGCGGATTAATCCTGCAAAACATCATGCTGAGTATCTTCGGTTGGATGCTGCCTGCGCTGATTGCGGTCCCGTTGGCAGCTATTCCTGGGCTGGCGTTTACGCGACGCTTCGCGGGTGTATTTGCCCGCCTCTTGCCGAAGACGGAGACCACGGCGGTCTCACGCACGCGGCTCGCGCGTCGTATGGGCGTGGTGACACAAGGCACCGCGGCGCGCGGACGCCCAGCGGAAGTCAAAGTGACCGATTTCCATGGCAACACGCACTATATCCGCGCCGAACCGCTGCAAGATGATCAGCAGATCGACCGGGGCACCGAAGTTCTGATCATGCGTCATCGACCCACGGGTGGCTTTCGTCTGATCCCTTTGAACGCCGTCACCTGATCAACCGACACATAAGCTGACTTTACGCGTAACAGATAGAGGAGTTTTCTCATGGACCTTGTAGGTATTGGCATTGTCGTCGCCGCCTTTCTTGTCTTCCTGATTTTGATCGGCCTGGTGGTCGGGCGGCTCTATCGCCGGACCACGCGTGAAGTTGGGCTGGTCCGAACCGGCTCTGGCGGCAAGAAGGTGATTATGGATGGCGGCGTGCTGGTGATCCCGCTGCTCCATGAGATCAGCCCGGTGAACATGAAGACCTTGCGCCTTGAGGTGCAGCGGACGGGAGAGGGCGCCTTGATCACCCGGGATCGGATGCGGGTTGATGTCGGTGTGGAGTTCTACGTCTCGGTCAATGCCACAGATGACGGGATCAGCCGTGCGGCGCAAACCCTTGGCGACCGGACCTTCTATGTCGATCAACTGCGCGAGATGATTGAAGGTAAATTGGTCGACGGTTTGCGTGCGGTGGCGGCTCAGATGACGATGGATGAGTTGCACGAAAACCGCTCGGAATTCGTGCAAGAGGTGCAGAACACCGTCTCCGAAGACCTTCTGAAAAACGGGTTGGAACTGGAATCCGTTTCGCTGACCGCGCTCGATCAAACCCCGTTTGAGGCGCTGGATGAGAACAACGCCTTCAACGCGGTCGGCATGCGGAAACTGGCTGAGGTGATCGCAACCTCGAAAAAGGAGCGCGCCGAGATTGAGGCAGAGGCCAATGTGGCGGTGCGTCGGGCCGGTATGGAGGCCGAACGGAAGCGGCTCGAGATTGAGCGCGATGAGCAAGAAGCGGCGATCTCGCAAGCCGAGCAAATCGCCACGCTGCGTGCGGCACAAGAGGCCGAGATTGCCCGTCGCGAGGAAGACGCGGAGAAAGAGAAGGAAGGCGCCCGGATTTCGCGGGAGCAGGCCATTCGTGCGGCGGATATTGCGCGAGAGCGAGCCATTCGTGAGGCGGAGATCGATCGCGACCGGGAATTGGAAGTGGCCGATCAAGAACGCCAGATCATCATCGCGCAGAAATCCGAAGAGGAAAGCCGGGCGCGTGCGTCTGCCGATACGGCACGGGCCGAAGCCACCAAAGCGTCCGAGGCGATTGAAACCGCGCGCTCCGTGGCCACGGCAGAGCGTCAGAAGCAGATTGCGTTGATTGAGGCCGAGCGTGAGGCGGAGCGGGAAGCGACCAAAATCCGCCTGGCAGCCCAGGCAGAGAAAGACGCCGCGCAAGACCGGGCCGCGGCCCGTCGGGAAGAGGCGCAAGCCGATGCCGATGCGATCACCATTCGGGCGGAGGCGAAGAAAGCCGACCTTCTGGCCGAGGCGGAGGGTAACCGCGCGATTGTCGAATCCGAGAACGTGATCGACCCGGAGATTGTGGCGATGAAGGTCGATCTGGCGCGGCTTGAAGCGTTGCCTAAGGTTGTGGCCGAGATGGTCAAACCAGCGGAGAAGATCGACTCGATCAAGATCCATCAGGTTACGGGCATGGGCGGGGCCGCCGGCACCGGCGGCGGCGACGCGGGCAAACCAGCGGTAAACCAGGCGCTCGACTCGATCCTCGGTATGGCGGTGCAATTGCCTGCGCTGAAGAAGCTGGGCGAGGAACTCGGCGTGTCGCTGGAAAGCGGCTTGAGCGAGGTTGGGGGCACAACCCTTGGCAATGTCGCCAATGATGCGCCAACACCTGAGGCGGACGAGGGGGGCGAGGTGCTTCCCCCCGCCGATGTCGAAAAGCGACCCGCGGAATAGGCCACATCGCGACCCGGTGTCGCGTATCTCTTTCTCTTGCCTCTCAATCCTTTAGGTTGTGACGCGAAGGAGATGCGCGATGCCGACCCCCTTTGCCCATGGCTGCCCGTCCGCGCTTGACGGGATCGGGCCTGTTGCGATCATGGATGCGGATTGCGCGCTCTGTTCCTTTGGGGCGCGGATGATCCATCGGCTTGATCGATCCGGTACGATCCGTATCTGCCCAATTCAGACGGCGCGCGGCCAAGCGGCCCTTCGGTATTTCGGGATGGACCCGAGCGACCCAGACAGTTGGCTGTTTTTGGCGGATGGCGCGGCTTGGTCCGATTTCGACGCAATGGTTGAGGTCGGGCGACGTTGTGGCGGATGGGGGCGGCTCCTCGCGGCGCTGATGATCCTTCCCGGACCAATCCGGGCCTGGCTCTATGCGCGGATTGCTAGGAACCGCTATGCGATCTTTGGCCGGGGTGATATCTGCGGCCTGCCAGACCCCGGCCTGCGCGCCCGGTTGCTTTTATGACAATCGTGATCCTTGGCGGCACGGGCGTGTTCGGCTCGCGTTTGGCGCGGCTTCTGTGCCGCGATGGACACCGCGTTGTGATCGCGGTGCGGGGCGTGGCCGACGCGGAGGGCCTGGCGGCAGAGATTGGCGCGGAGGTTTTGCAGGTTGATCGGGCCGGAGATCTGGCCCCCCTTTTCCAAACAGGCGCCGATTGGGTGATCGACGCGGCAGGACCATTCCATGCCTATGGCAAGGATCCCTACCGGTTGCCGCGGGCCTGCATCCGGGCAGGCGTCAGCTATATGGACCTCTCGGACAACATAGAATTCTGCCTTGGGATCAGTGCATTGGATGCCGAAGCGCATGCGGCGGGTGTCGCAATTCTGTCGGGTGTATCCAGTGTGCCCGCGCTCTCCTCGGCGGCTGTGGCGGCACTGTCCGATGGGATGGACCGGATCGAGATGATCGACAGCGCGATTTTGCCGGGCAATCGCGCGCCGCGCGGTCGGTCGGTGATCCGGTCGATCCTCGACCAAGTGGGTCGCCGGGTGCCGATTACCATGGCAGGCCGGACAGAGGCGGTGCGGGGGTGGTCGGACGCGCGGGCTTATGACTTGCCCGATGGCGTGCGGCGTCGGGGGTGGATGATCGGCGTGCCCGATCTGGCCGTCTTCCCGGGCCGCTTTGGCGCAAAAACGGTTTCGTTTCGTGCCGGATTGGAGCTTTCGGTGATGAATCGCGGCCTGGCGGCGCTCTCGTGGATCAGGGCTCGGATGCCGTTGCCTATACCGATGGGCGCAGTCAGGTTCGGCGCGGGCTTGCTGGCACCTTTTGGCAGCGACAGAGGCGGCATGGCGGTCGAGGTAACTGGCCCCAAAGACGATGCTTGGATCAGACGGCACTGGCGTCTCCTGGCCGAGGCCAGGGATGGGCCATTTGTTCCGGCGATCCCTGCGCGTGCGGTGTTGCGCAATGCAGCGCCGCCGCCCGGTGCGCGGGTCGCGGTTGCGGAGATCGGTTTGGCCGAGATGGAAGCCGCGATGCAGGATCTCTCCATTCGGTTCGAGCGGGAGGAGATCGTCTTGAAGCCGATTTTCCAGACGCAACTTGGCGAACCGTTCCAGACGCTGCCAAAGGCCGTGCGCAACAGTCATCAAACCTATGCGGTGTCGCGGCTTGCCGGCCGCGCGAAGGTGACACGCGGAGCCGGGCTGTGGCCGCGGTTGCTCGGGTGGATTTTTAGGTTTCCATCCGCCGTCGACGATGGCCCCGTCACTGTTCTCAAAACCCGGCGCGAAGAGACGGAGATCTGGGAACGGCGCTTTGGCCCGCGAGGGTTCCGCTCGACACTCACGATTGAGGATGGACGGATGACCGAACGGTTTGGTCCGATCACCTTCACGCTTGATTTGCATGTGACAGACCAGGCGTTGCATTTCCCGGTCCGCGCGGCGCGGATTGGGCCGATCCCGCTGCCAGCCTGGAGCTTACCCATCAGCGAGGCGGCAGAGACCGAAACGAATGGGCAGTTCCGGTTCGATGTCACGCTTCGCGCGCCGCTCACCGGACAGTTGATCGTGCGCTATCAGGGATGGCTGGTGCCGACGGTTTGAGATTGCGTTTCTGGGTGGCGGCTTCATGATGGGGTTCATGACGTGTAGCCACCTTGATCAGATTACATGGGCCTTGCCCGACGAGGCCGCCAAGGCAGGGGCGGTCTGCGAAGACTGCGCCAAGATTGGCGGCACTTGGGTCCATCTCAGGATGTGCCGATCTTGTGGCCATATCGGCTGCTGTGACAGCTCACCCCATCGCCATGCGCGGGCGCATTGGGGCGCAAGCGGCCATCCGGTCCTGTGTTCCTATGAGCCGGGGGAGCGGTGGTCTTGGTGTTTCGAGGATGAGGAAATCGTCGACAAACGCGGCAAGCTCGGCGGGTAGATATGGCACGTCCGGTCATCGACAACGCCACCGCAAGGCGGCTGTTCTTGCACCGCCATGGTTTGGGGGCCGCTCCGTCCGGCCCCGCCACGGGCGAAGGCTTAGCCCAGGTGATTGGCGATTTGGGCTTCGTGCAAGTCGATAGCGTCAACACGGTGGCGCGGGCCCATGACATGATCCTCTGGTCCCGGCGGCAGGCCTATAAGCCCACTAGCCTGCGTTGGTTGAACGACCGCAAACGCGCGACATTCGAGCATTGGACCCATGATGCGTCGATCCTGCCCATGGCGCAGTTCCCGCATTGGCGGTTGAAATTCACGCGCGACGCGGCGCGAATGAAGCAACGTTGGACCCAATGGCAAGGCGGCGGGTTCCATGCAGAGATCGATCGGGTCTTGGCGCATATCTCGGATCACGGTCCGGTTGGCAGTGGCGATCTGGCCGAGCAGAGGCCGGAGAAATCAACCGGCTGGTGGGACTGGCACCCGTCAAAAACCGCGTTGGAGTACCTTTGGCGCGCGGGTGAGTTGTCGGTCAGCCGCCGCGAGGGGTTCCGGAAAATCTATGATTTGACCGAGCGGGTGATCCCGCCAGAAGCGCTTAACGCACGTTTTGACGAAGCGGAGACGGTCGATTGGGCCTGTGCCGCGGCGCTGGATCGATTGGGTTTTGCCACATCCGGTGAATTGGCGGCGTTTTGGGATTTGGTTCGTCCCGCAGAGGCGAAGGCGTGGGTTGCCGATGCGCTGGAGACAACGCGCGTGATCGAGGTTGAGATCGCTCTGGCGCAGGGCGGCACGCGCTCTGTGGTGATGTGGCCCGAAACGCTTGAGACGCTGGCGCAGCTGTCTCCGATCCCGCCCCGGCTCCGCATTCTGAGCCCATTTGACCCGGCCTTGCGGGATCGAAATCGCGCCGAGCGCCTTTTCGGGTTCCACTACCGGATCGAGATTTTCGTGCCGGAAGCGAAGCGGCGCTATGGCTATTATGTCTTCCCGGTGATGGAGGGCGACCGAATGATCGGTCGCATTGATATGAAATGCGACCGGTCTAGTGGTGGTTTGGATGTGACGGGGTTCTGGCCCGAACCGGGCGTGAAAATGGGCAAAGGCCGACAGGCGCGGCTGATGACAGAACTGGAGCGGGTGACGCGGCTGACCGGGTGCCCGGACCTTCGTCTATCGCCGGGCTGGCTGCGGCACAGTTAGGGCTTGCGCCCGGGATCGTGGCATAGGACCACTACCGCGCAATGTGAGCGCTATCGGAGAGCCTGATGCGGGACGTTCTGACCCTGACCCTCAACCCGGCCTTGGATGTCTCGGCGGTGGTGCCGCAAGTGGTGGCCGGGCCGAAACTCCGCTGCTCCGATGCTCGGATTGATCCGGGCGGCGGCGGGGTGAATGTCTCGCGTGCTATTCGGCTTTTGGGGGGGCAGTCGCGCGCCATCGTTGCCTCCGGCGGGGTTACCGGCGCGCTTTTATGTGACCTTCTTGAGGGCGAAGGGGTCGATGTCACCCGCTTGCCGGTGTCCGGCCTGACCCGACAGTCTTTTGCGGTCACCGATGCCGAGGCGGGCGGGCAATATCGCTTTGTCATGCCCGGCCCGGACTGGAGCGAGGCGGATTTGGACGCGCTTTGGGCGGCTTTGGACGCCGCCATGGGGCCGGGCGCGTTGCTGGTTGTTTCCGGCAGCTTGCCGCCGGGTCTGACACCCGATCTCCTGTCGCAGATCAACAGTCGCGCCCGGGCGGCGGGCGCGCGGATGCTGCTAGATACATCTGGGGATGCGCTGGTCCAAGCGGTTGAACAGACCGCGCATCCGTTTCACGTGCTGCGCGTTGATGGCGCGGAGGCTGACGAACTCGCAGGTCGTCCGCTCAGAACCCCGGAAGACACCGCCGCCTTTGGCCGGAGCCTGATTGCTGCGGGCCGTTGTGAGCATGCGGTGATGGCGCTTGGCGCGCAGGGCACTTTGGGCATCTCGGATGAGGCTTGTTTCTTTTGCTGTCCACCCCTGATCGAAACGGTGAGCGCGGTTGGCGCGGGTGATAGCCTGGTGGGGGCCATGGCGCTGGCCTTGGCGCGTGGAGAGGAGTTCGATGCGGCGGTGCGCTTTGGCACAGCGGCGGCAGGGGCGGCGGTAAAAACCCCGGCCACAGCGCTTTGTGACCGGGGTGAAGCCGAAGCCCTTGTGTCGCAGATCAGTGTCGAGGCGATCTGAGCCGGGTTAGACCGTCCCGCCGAGCGATCCCTCCAGCGCGACAAGCTCTTGCCCGCCGGCCATGAGATCTTGCAGCTCTTCGGGCGTGATCTGCCCGCGCTGTGCAGTGCCCAAGGTCTTGCCGCGATTGAGCACGGTAAACCGGTCACCGACTGCCAGCGCGTGGCGCACATTATGGGTGATGAACACCACTGCGATGCCTTGCTTCCGCACCTTGTCGATGGTCGCCAGAACATTGGCCGTCTGCCGCACACCGAGCGCCGAGGTCGGCTCGTCCAAGATCAACACTTTGGCACCGAAATGCACGGCGCGGGCAATGGCCACTGTCTGTCGCTCCCCGCCCGACAGCGTTCCGACGGCCTGATCCGGTCCGCGCAGGTTGATGCCCATCTTCTTCATCTCGGCCATGGTCACGTCATTGGCGTGCTCATGGTCGAACATCTTGATCGGCCCGATTTTCTTGATCGGCTCGTTGCCCATGAAGAAATTCCGGCTGACCGACATCAGAGGGATCATTGCAAGGTCTTGATAAACCGTGGCGATCCCCGCCGAGATCGCATCGCGCGGATCGTCGAATTTCAGCGGTTGGCCTTCGAAGAAGATCTCCCCTTTGGTCGGCTTATGAACGCCGGACATGGTCTTGATGAAGGTCGATTTTCCGGCACCATTATCACCCAGAAGGCAATGGCATTCGCCCGGATAGACTTCCACGGTCACCCCGGCGAGCGCGATGACGCTGCCGAAATGCTTCTCGATATTCTTCATCTCGACGATGGGGGCATGTTCGGGATTCATCTCAACGCTCCCCCGTGATGATGCGGCGAATATAGGTGTTCAGGATCACCGCGAAGAGCAGGATGACGCCTAGGAAGACCCGGAAGAGCGAGCTTTCGACACCCGCGAAGAAGAGGCCCTGTTGCACGACCCCGAAGATTAGTGCGCCAAGCGCGGCACCCACGACCGATCCATATCCCCCGGTCAGAAGCGCGCCACCAATGACCACCGCGATGATCGCCTCAAACTCTTTCAGCACGCCTCGGTCGGCGCCCGCAGAGCCAAACTCCATGACCTGACAGGTGGCGAAAACAGCGGCGCAGAACGCGGTGAACATAAACATCTGGATTTTCACCCGGTTCACGGGAACGCCGACATAGCGGGCGGCTTGCGCATCGCCACCTGCAGCAAAGACCCAGTTGCCAAACCGTGTGCGGGTCATCACGAAATGCCCGAAAATCACCAGGCCGATGGCCCAGACAATCAGCATCGGCAGGCCATCGATCACCGGCTCGCCTGCCCGATTGCCGCGCTCGAATGTGTCGATGAGACCGATATCGGCCAGCCAGACGAAGATTGGCCCACCGATCTCGCCCCCAAAGAGCGACGCCAGCCAGTCACCTTCAGCTGCGTCGTCAATGCCGCCGATGATGGTGCGACGTTCGATTGTTTGGGGAAAGAAGATGGTGAAGCCGCGCAGGATGAAGAGTGCGGCAAGGGTCACGATGAAGCTTGGCAAGCCGGTCTTGATCACGATGTAGCCGTTCAGCGCCCCAATCGAGATGCAGATCGCGAAGGTGATCAAGATCGCCATCCACACGGGCCAACTCAGCGTGACCGAAAAGATCGCGATAGACATGCCGGCAAAACCGATCATCGAGCCGACCGAGAGGTCAAACTCGCCCGCGATCATCAGCATACAGGCGCCAACCGCGATGATCATGAACTGCGCCGAAACGGTGGACCAGTTCATGATGCCCTGGGCGTTGAACATGCCACTGTCGGACGCGAATAGGATGAAGAAGGTGAAGACGGCGATGGTACCGACGATCCCGCCCAATTCGGGCCGGATCAGCGCCCGGCGAATGCCTGACATTTCCTTAATGCGTTCGTCTTGCGTTGCCGCCTCAGACATATCTCTCCCTCCCAAGAAATCCCGATGGCCGGGAACAAAAAGGGCGCGGCAGCGCCTGACTGGCCGCCGCGCCCGGTCTTAGTTAGCGCTCAGCGGAACTCGCCTGCGTATTCTTCGACCAATTCCAGCCCATCAGCGGTGATGAAACCGGGGCCCGAGTTGATGTTGTTGCCCGGCAGCACGCCATAGCGGTGGTAGTTGGTCAGAACGACAACCGGCAGATAAGCCTGCAGGAAGGGCTGCTGATCGATGCCCCACTCGATGACGCCATCACGGATGCCTTGAACGATGTTGTCGCCCAGATCGAAGGTGCCGAAATAGATGTCCCCGGCCATACCGTTGGATTCCAGCGCCAGGATGGTTGGGTCGGCTGAGGTCGGCCCGAGGGTCAGGATGGCGTCGGTATCCGGGTTGCTGTTCAGATAGGCCAGGACCCGGTTCTGGATCTCCGACGGGTCGGTGCCGCTGTCGATCATCGAGTCGCCCAAATCGACACCCAGACCATCGGCAAAGCCCTGGCAACGCTCGGCCACAACCGGGTTCGAGATCACATGGTTCACGCAGAGGAACGAGGTGACGCCGTCACGCGCCGCGCGCTGACCTGCGGCCAGGCCCGCGTCATATTCCGGCTGACCGACATACATCAGCGCGCCGACTTCCGCGGCCTGCTCGGGTGTGCCGGAGTTCATGATGATGACATCAATGCCCGCATCCACGGCAGCCTGGATCGGCTCGCGCAGCACGTCGAAATCGGCAAGCGTGGTGATGATCCCGTCGGGCCCGGAGGCGGTGGCCTGTTCAATGATCCGCGCCATGTCGGCGATGTCGCCGCTGGTTGGGTTGCGATACTCAACCTCGACACCCATTTGGTCGCCCGCCAGCGCCAGCGCGTTGCGGATCGTATTCCACCAGCTGTCGCTATCGGGGGCGTGGCTGACCAGCACATAGCGTTCGCCCTCGGCGGCGGCCTGACCGGCCACCAAGACCGGCGCGGCGGCGACCAAAGCGGTCAGCGCGACGGTTTTCAAAAATGATTTCATGATTTCCTCCCAATTTATCCCGCCGGCGGACACGGGTTTTGCGGTCTCTCTCCGCCTTGGGTAAATCGTAACCACGAATCGAGTCAATTTGCAACCGGTTGCAAAAATCTTTGACCTAAGCCATGTTGATTTTGCGGGTTTCGCCTGAAATGAGGCGCGGAACCGCATTGCAAACGGATCGCGATCAAGGATGGCTGTCACCCTCAAAGATGTTGCTGAACGCGCCGGTGTGTCCCGCTCTGCGGTCTCGCGCACCTTTACCGAAGGGGCGTCCGTCTCGGAGAAGACGCGCCGGAAGGTGGAAAAGGCCGCTGACGAGTTGGGCTACAGCCCCAATGCGCTCGCCTCCAGTTTGACGACCGGGCGGACCAAGCTGATCGGGCTGGTCTCCAACAACTTCCACAATCCGATTTTCTTGGAAGTCTTCGATCTCTTCACGCGGGGATTGCAGGAGCGGGGTTTGAGGCCGCTCTTGGTCAATCTGAGTGATGAGATCGATCCGGCCAATTCGGTCCGGATGCTGCGGCAGTATTCAGTGGATGGGGTGATCGTCGCGTCCTCAACACTACCGCCTAGCTTTTCCAAGGCGTTCCGCGACGCCGGCGTGCCGGTGGTGCATTCCTTTGGCCGCCGGTCGAGCACGCCAGAGGTGCATGTGGTCGGCATCGACAACCAGGAATGCGGGCGGATGGCGGGGCGAACCCTAGTCGATCGCGGCTATACCCGCGTCGCGTTTCTGGGCGGGCCGGAGCGCGCCACGTCGACCCAAGACCGGTTTGCCGGGTTCATGGATGTGATGCGCGCGCATCCCGAAATTGAGGTGAGTCACAGTTTCGCGTCGGACTATTCCTTCGATGCAGGCCGTGTGGAGATGACGAAACAGCTGATGACTGACCCGGCGCAGGCCTATTTCTGCGGCGATGATGTTTTGTCGATTGGGGCGTTGAGCGCCGTTGAGGATGCTGGCCTGTCGGTTCCGGGCGATGTGGGATTGATCGGATTGAACGATATGGAGATGGCGCGGTGGGAGAATATCGATCTCACCACCATCCGGCAGCCGATCCCCGAGATCATCAATTCGTCGATTGATCTGGTGGTGGCGACCGTGGACAGGCCCGATCGCACGCCGGAGGCGCGGCTCTTTCCCTGCGAGATTGTTGAGCGCGGGACATTGCGGCCTCTGGCTTGAGGGGTTTCGCCGCGCCTTCGGCGCGCCGATCCGGCGAGGGGCCAGCCCCTCGCGCTCCCCGGGATGTTTCGAAGCAGAGAAGCAGGGGGCACCTCCGTTCGGTGATCTCACTTACGTCTTGTCGAGATGGTTCGCTTTTGTACCACTTCTGTCATATCTACATTACCGTTCAGCGGAACATCGGGGGGCGGGCATCGATCCATGCACCCTCGGCCTTCCCGCTTTCGGCCACGGCGACGACCGCAGCCATGGAGCGCAATCCGTCTGCGGCGCGCGGATAGAGATCTGCAGCCGGGTCCATCGGCCGCCCTTCTTTTTCCGCACGAATGGCTTCCGCCAAGTCTTTGTAGATATTGGCAAATGCCAAAGGCATTCCTTCCGCATGGCCAATGGTGACGCGCGTTGTGCGGTCGGCCTCCGGGCTCAAGCCCGCTTCGCCGCGTTCGATGATCTGAAGACGCTCGCCCAATGGCATATAGTAAAGCTGGTTCGGCTGTTCCTGCGACCATCTCAGCCCGCCAGTTTCGCCGAAGACCTGGATGCCAAGCCCGTGCTGCCGCCCAATCGCAACCGAGGAGGTCCAGAGCCGCCCAACCGTGCCGCCGGACATGCGGAAATTCACCATTGCGTCGTCTTCCAATACGCGGCTTTCAATGGCTGACACCGTATCAGCGCTGAGCCGGTCGACCTCCTGGCCGGTGACGAAGCTGGCCATATGCATCGCATGGATACCGCAATCGGCAAACTGGGCCGAGACCCCAGCCTGCGCCGGATCATAGCGCCAACGAACACGGGGGTTGTCGGCGTCAGCGGCATCCGCGTGATGGCCATGAGCGAACTCGGCGACGACCAGGCGGATCTTGCCCAGATCGCCGCGCGCGATCATCGCTTTCATATGGCGCACGAGGGAATAGCCGGAATACCCGTAATTCACCGCGCAGATTTTGCCTGTGGATGCGGAGAGGCGCACGATCTCTTCGCCTTCCTCCACCGTCATCGTCATCGGTTTTTCGCAGAGGACGTGGAAACCGCCCTCCAAGAAGGCTTTGGTGATCTCGAAATGGGTCGCGTTTGGCGTCGCAACGGTCACCAGATCGACCGGATCCGGCCGCGCCATTTCGCCCGCCAGCATCTCGCGCCAATCGCCGTAAGACCGATCCGCGGCCAGCCCAAGCGTTTGCCCATAAGCGCGGCCAGCATCGGGCCGATGGTCCAAAGCACCTGCCGTGAACGCGAACTCACCATCCAGCCCCGCGCCCAAGCGATGCGCAGGCCCGATTTGGCTACCTTCGCCGCCGCCGATCATGCCCCAGGTGAGTTTTGCCATGGTCGGTATCCTTTGATCAAAAGCCGATGGAGGAGAGGTATTCCCGATTGGCGCGCGCATCGCCAATCGGGTCGGGGTCAAGCAGCGGGTCGCAATCCTGTTCCACCGTGCACCAGCCTTCAAACCCGGCATCTAGCAGAACTTGCCGGACGGCAGGGAAGTCCACATCACCCTGGCCCAGATTGCAGAAAATGCCTTGGCCGCAGGCGTCGTAAAACCCAATGCGCTTGGCGATGACGTCGGCTTTCGCAGCCGGATCTATATCTTTGAAATGCATATAGGAAATTCGATCCATGTGGCGCTTCATAAAGGCCACGGGATCAAAGCCAGCATAAGAATGATGCCCGGTGTCGAAGCAGATTTTGAGAATGCTCTCATCCACTTCATCCAGGAGGCGCTCCAGTTCCGGCTCGAAATCCATGAAGCCTGCCGCATGAGCATGGATACCAACTGTCAAACCATAATCTTCGGCCCCCATTTTCGCGATGGTGGCGATCCGGTCGCGATAAGCGGCCCATTCGGCGGCATCCATCTGCTCGGCCTCATCGGCCCGACCGGCTGTGGGCGCGCGGCGTGGCGAGATCGAGTCGATCAGCACCAGATGTTCCGCGCCATGCGCAGTGAGTGCTTTGCAGGTGCGCACCGCGCCATCCATCACATCCTCCCAAGCACCGGGATCATGGAACGCCCGGAATACCACGCCGCCGATCAACTCAAGGTCATGTTCGGCCAGCGCCTCGGCCAAAATCGCGGGGTCCTCGGGCATGAAACCCACCGGGCCCAGTTCGATGCCTTTATAGCCCGCGGCGGCGCAGTCTTTCAGAACCGATTGCCAGGTGGGGTTGCGCGGGTCATCCGCGAATTCCACACCCCAGGAACAGGGCGCATTGCCAATGCGTATCGTCATGTCCGTACCTTTTCAGACAGAGGAGAGAGGGAGCCAGCGTCTCGCCTCGGATGAGGCAATGGCGGCGGTCACGATGCGGTTGACCTCCATCCCGTCGCGGAACGTTGGCCAGACCGGTTGGCCGGTCTTGATGGCGGTCAGGAAATCCTTCGCCTCGATGATGATCTGGTCTTGGTAGCCGGTGCCATGGCCCGGACCCTGACAGAACGGCAGATAGTCGGGATGGGCCGGGCCAGTCAGAATCTTGGTGAAGCCGCGTGTGGCCTCAGGGCTTTCGGCGCGGTAGAGCCAGAGTGCATTCTGGTCCTCTTGGTCGAAGCGGATCGCGCCTTTTGTGCCCGTGATTTCATAGGCATAGCCCATCTTTCGCCCTGTCGCGATGCGGCTGAAATACATGTGCCCCATGACGCCATTTTCAAACCGGCACATGAGCTGCGCATGGTCATCATTGGTCACTTCTGCAGGGCCGCCCGCACCGCGCCGCGTCTTATGCACCGTCTCGACCTCGCCCATGACCTCGGCAATCGGCCCGATCAGGGCCAGCGCGGCGTTGATCATATGCGGGGCCAGATCGCCCATCGTGCCATTGGCCATACCAGAGGTGCGCCAATTGGCGGGCAGATCGGGGTCGGCCAGGAAATCTTCGGTATGTTCGCCGCGGAACCAGGTCAGATCGCCAAGCGTGCCCTCGGCGATCAGTTGCCGGGCGAATTGCGTGGCGGGGGTGCGGACATAGTTGAAGCCCACCATATTGGTGACACCCGCAGCTTCGGCGGCGGCCACCATGGCGCGGCTATCATCAAGAGAGGCGCCCAGAGGTTTTTCGCAGAGCACCGGTTTGCCTAGAGCAAATGCGGCTTCGGCGATCTGCCGATGCATGGATTGCGGCGCGGCGATCACGATGGCCTCAACCGCCGTGTCGTTGACCAAGACCTGCCAATCGTCGGTGGCGCGGGCAAAGCCATAGGCCTGTCGGTATCTTTCGGCGCTTTCCTGCGAGGTCGCGCAGACCATCTCTAGCCGGGGCCGAAGGGCGGTGTTGAAGACCGCCCCGACAGAGGCCATCGCCACAGCATGGGCTTTGCCCATATAGCCGCCGCCGACAATTCCGATCCCAATTTCCGTCATGGGCCATGCCTTTTTTGAAATACGGTTTGCAACCGGTTGCAAAACTAGTATCTTCAGATTCGACGCGACGCAATGGCCAAAAGACAGGGCCGCTCGTCGGACCCCTATGATGACACCCGGGAGGAGAGATGAGCGCCAGCCCCAAAACGGTTCGTTTGACCATGGCTCAGGCTATTGTGCGGTATTTGTCGGCGCAATTCATCGAGATTGATGGGGTGAAGACCCGGATCTGTGGCGGCGGCTTCGGCATTTTCGGCCATGGCAACGTGCCATGCCTGGGGGAGGCGCTCTATGGGGTGCAGGATATTCTGCCGCTCTATCGGGGGCAAAATGAGCAGAGCATGGGGTTCGCGGCGGCGGCCTATGCGAAGTATTACCTGCGGCGGCGGTTCATGTTCTGCACCGCAAGCGCCGGGCCGGGCACGGCGAACTTGTTGACCGCGGCGGCGCTGGCCCATGCCAACCGTCTGCCGATGCTGATGCTCTGCGGCGATACGTTTATCACCCGCTTGCCAGACCCGGTGCTGCAGCAGTTGGAGCATTTCGGGAACCCGACGCTTGGGGTGAATGATGCGTTCAAAGCGGTCAGCCGGTATTGGGATCGGATCACCCATCCGGCGCAGATCATCCAGTCGTTGCCGGCGGCTCTTGCCACGATGCTGGATCCCACCGATTGCGGCCCGGCCTTCCTTGGGCTGCCGCAGGATGTGCAAGGCTGGGCCTATGACTATCCAGAAGATTTCCTTGCCGAAAGAACACACCGTATTCGCCGCGTCGCGCCTGACGCCGGTGAGGTGGCGGAGGCCGCGGCGGTCTTGAAGGCCGCCAAACGTCCGATGATCATCGCAGGTGGCGGGGTGCAGTATTCCGGCGCGGTGGCGGAACTGACCGCATTTGCCGAGACGCATCAGATCCCGGTGGTCGAAAGCATCGCGGGGCGGGCGAATATGCTGGCCACCCATGTTTTGAACATCGGCCCGATTGGCGTGACGGGTTCGGACAGCGCCAATACGATTGCCGAGCAGGCGGATGTGATCCTTTCGGTCGGGTGCCGGATGCAGGACTTCACGACCGGATCCTGGACCGCCTTTGCCCATGACGCGAAACTGATTTCGCTGAATGTCGGGCGGCATGACGCGGGCAAACATATGTCTTTGCCGGTGGTCGGGGATGCAAAGCTCGGGCTTCTGACGCTTGGCGCAGCGATGCACGGCTACACCGCGCCCGAAAACTGGACCGCCAGCGCCCGCGCGGAGCGGGCCAAATGGGATGCCTATGTGGCGGAGAATGTCACACCTGGAAACCGGCCCAACTCTTATGCGCAAGCGATAGGCGTAGTGAACGATCTCTGCGATCCACGCGACCGTATTGTGGCGGCGGCAGGTGGGTTGCCTGCCGAGGTGACCGCCAATTGGCGCACCCTGGATATCGGGACGGTCGATGTGGAATTCGGTTTCTCCTGCATGGGGTATGAGATCGCGGGCGGGTGGGGCGCGCGGATTGCCCAATCAGAGGCGGAGCCTGAGCAAGACACCATCGTTTTCACCGGTGACGGCTCTTATCTCTTGATGAACTCCGACATCTATTCTTCGGTTCTGACAGGGAAAAAACTGATCATCCTCGTCCTCGACAACGGCGGCTTCGCGGTGATTAACAAGTTGCAGAACAACACCGGCAACGAGAGTTTCAACAACCTGATTGCCGATTGCCCAACGGTGCCCGAGCCATTCGCGGTGGATTTCGAAGCCCATGCGGCAGCGATGGGCGCCCATGCCGAAACGGCCGCCAATCCCGCCGAGTTGGCCGAGGCCTTCAAACGCGCCAAAGCCGCGGAGAAGACCTCTGTCATCGTCATGAAGGTCGATGCTTATGATGGCTGGACCACGGAGGGCCATGCCTGGTGGGAAGTGGGTACGCCAGAAGTGTCGGACAGCGCCAAGGTGCGGGCGGCCCATGAAGATTGGGAATCGAACCGGCCCAAACAGCGCAAAGGGATCTAAGCCCATGTTGAGTGTCACCGCAGAGACCGCTGATCCGGCCACGATTGTGGCGGAGTTGCTCCATGGCGGCGGCGCGGTGCGGATCACTGGGCTGTTCTCTGACGCGCAGATTGCCGAAGCCCGCGCGATCATCATGGCAGAATCCGAAGTCGACGCGCAGAAAGTCACGCATTTCCAAGGGGCTGCAGAGGAAAGTGGCCAATTGAACCTACAGCGGCGCGTCTGGAACCTTCTGGCCAAGGGCGAGGTGTTTTCTCAGATGGCGGCGCATCCGGTGCTGATGGCCGTGTTGCGCCAGTTTCTGGGCAGCGAATTCATCATGGGCTCCATTGCCGCGAACCGGATCTTGCCGGGCGGGCCGGGGCAGGAGCCGCATGTGGATTACCCATATTGGGATTTTCACACGCCTGAGACGCATCCCGTTGGCCTGAATGCCAGCTTTCCGATGAACGCGCAGGTGTCGATCCTCCTCGACCCGTTCACAGAGGAAAGCGGTGCAACCGCCTATCTGCCGGGCAGTCAGCGGGAGCTGCGCTATCCGACCGAGGCGGACGCGTTCTTTGATCGCTGCGAACGGATGCTGGGCGACCCGGGCGATGTGGTGATTTTCTATGGAGCGGTCTGGCATTGTGCGATGCCAAACACCGCCGATCATGATCGCAACGCGGTTCTGACCCAATACCTGCCCAAATGGGTGAAGCCGATGGAAGATATGCCTGCGGCCCTACCCGCAGAGTTTGTGGCGGCGGCCAGCCCAGATCTGCGGCAGCTTCTTGGGCTGAATTACCCCTATCCCGAAGTGCTGGACGCGGCCAAGGCGGGCAATACCGAGGGGCGGGTGTGATGAACCTCTCCGGCAATACCTTTGTGATTATCGGTCGCGCGGGCATGGATTTCTATCCCGACCCGCCGGGCACCAAAACCGAAGAGGCCGCGCGCTTTGTCTCCTGTCTTGGCGGGTCGTCGGCGAATATTGGGGTGGCCATCACCAAACAAGGTGGCAAGGCGGCGCTAGTCACGCGAGTGTCCGACGACGCGATTGGTCGCTTCGCGGTCAATGAGTTGGAGAAATATGAGATTGATCATGCCCATGTGCGTGCTGTGGGCGGCGAGGCGCGCACCTCTCTGGCCGTGGTCGAAACCCGGATCGAGGACCACCAATCGGTGATCTACCGCAATGGCGCGGCCGATTTCGAGATGACGATGAGCGACGTGGACGCGGTTGATTACGCAGCCTATTCGGCGCTGATCACCACCGGAACCGTGTTTGCGGCGGAGCCCTCTCGCAGTGCGACATTTCACGCCTTCGATCTGGCCAAAGCCGCCGGGCTTCCACTGATTTTCGACATTGATTACCGACCGTATTCGTGGCCCTCGGCGGAGGTGGCGGCGGATGTCTATTCCCGTGCCGGGGCCATGTGCGACGTAATTATCGGCAATGACGTGGAGTTCGGCTTCATGGCGGGGGATTACGACAAAGGGCTCGACAAAGCCCGGTCGCTTGTGGCCGACGGCGCCCAGATCGTCGTTTACAAAATGGGCGAAAAGGGTGCCGTCACAATCACGCCTGAGCGCGAATTCCGCACCGGGATCTACCCTGCCAATGCGCTGAAACCCACCGGCGCGGGGGACAGTTTCATGGGCGGGTTCATCGCCGCACTGGCCGCAGGGCGCGATGTGGAAGACGCAGTGCTGCGCGGCTCGGCCTCGGCCGCGATCGTCGTCTCTCGTGTCGGTTGCGCCCCCGCCATGCCCACCACAGAAGAGTTGGAGGCATTCCTCGCCTCCCATGCCGGGCCGACAGCGGCCTGAAAGGACCCAGAAACATGCATATCCCGCCCTTTGACAATCAGAACAGACCCATCGTCGATGTGGATCATGATCTGGTGCCGCTGAACTATTTCAACATTGTAAAGCTCAAGGCCGGGGAGCATTTCGATTATGCGGTGCCGGGCTATGAGACCTGCGTGGTTCCCGCGACCGGAACGGTGACGGTTGAGGTGGCGGGCGAGACTTATCGCGATATTGGCAATCGGACGGTGGATGTCTGGGATGGTGAGCCGGAAGGCGTCTATGTTCCGATCGGTGAGGGCACGCGGATCACCTGCCAGACAGATGCCGCCGAGGTGTTCATTGCCGGTGCGAAATACGATGAGGTTCTGAAGCCCTTCGCTGTGCGCGAGGCGGAGCTGGATTTGGTCCAATACGGCTCTGACGACACCAAAACCCATCGCAAAATCAAACACATCCTGGGCGCGGGGTATCACGACCGAGTGGGGCGGCTTTTGGTATCCGAGCTTTACACCGTTGGGCAGGGCGGCTGGTCCGGCTTTCCGAGCCACAAACATGACACCGACCGTCTGCCCGATGAGACGCGCCATGACGAGACCTATAACTTCCGGTTCAAACCGAATTACGGCTCGGGCATGCAGATGTTGCAGCGTGTCGATAACGAGCCGGGCGATGCGTATCACATCGTCGATGGGTCCACGATTCTGATCGATAAGGGGTATCATCCCTGCGCCGTGCTACCCGGCTATGAGATGTATTATTTCACCATTCTGGGTGGGCTGAGCCAGCGCAGCTTGAAGCAGTATTTTCAGCCGACCCATGAGGCGCAGCTTCATACCATTCCCGGCATCATGGATATGGTGGCCAAGTTCAAATGACGCTTGTGACCCTGTCGGAGGTTGTGCAACCCGCGCTCAAGGGCGGTTATGCGGTGGCTGGCTTGGTCTGTCTGGGCTGGGAAGATATGCGCGCCTATGTGGCGGCGGCGGAAGCTGAGCGGGCACCAGTGATTTTGCAAGCCGGGCCAAGCTGCCGGGAGCATACCCCGCTGCCGGTTTTGGGAAAGATGTTCAGGTATTTGGCTGACAGTGTTGACGTCCCCGTCGTGGCGCATCTGGACCATGGATACACGCTCGAAGAATGCCGAGAGGCGATCGAGTCTGGGTTCTCTTCCATCATGTTTGATGGGTCCCGGAAACCCCTGGCCGAGAATATCCAGGAGACTGCTGCGATTGCCGAAATGGCGCATGCGGCAGGCGTATCTTGCGAGGGCGAGATCGGCTTTGTCGGCTATTCCGGAGGCGAGATGTCCGCAGGCACCGACCCTGACGAGGCGGCGCAGTTTGCCCGCGAAACGGGCGTCGACGCCATGGCGATCTCGGTCGGCAATGTGCATTTGCAACAAGATCGGGAAGGCGGTTTGGACGAGCCCCGCATCCGCGCGATTGAGGCGGTGACGGAGGTGCCTCTGGTGATCCATGGCGGATCAGGCGTGCCTTTGGCGCAGCGCAAGGCGCTGGCTGCCGGTTCCAGCATCTGCAAATTCAATATTGGGACGGAATTGCGCATGGCTTTTGGTGCCGCGCTCCGCCAAGCGATCACTGCAGATCCAGATCGGTTTGATCGGGTACAGATTTTGAAAGAGACGCATGATCCGGTGAGGGACGCCGCGCGTGTGGCTATCCGGGCCGTCGGGGCCGGTGGGCGAGGGTAGAGCGATGTTGAGATTGGGAATTCTGGGCTGCGGCCGGATCGGCCAGGTACATGCCCAATCGATTGGCCAAGTGCCTAATGCAGAGTTGGTTGCCGTGGCGGATGCGATGCCCGCAGCAGCGGACACGCTGGCGTCCGCGACTGGGGCGGAAGCCCGGGCAGCGCAGGATATTCTGAGCGCGGGCGATATCGATGCCGTTGTAATTGGCACGCCGACAGATACCCATTTCGACCTGATCCAGGCGGCTGCCGCCAATCGGAAAGCGATTTTCTGCGAGAAGCCGATCGATATGGATGTGGCCCGCATCCGCGCCTGTATAGACGCGGTCGAGGCAGCAGGGGTGGCCTTTATGTCGGGCTTCAACCGCCGGTTCGATCCGAATTTCGCCGGGTTGCAGCGGCGTTTGCGGGAGGGCGAGATTGGTGAGGTCGAGATTGTGACGATCCTATCGCGCGACCCATCTCCGCCGCCGATTTCTTACATAGAAAGCTCGGGCGGGCTGTTTCGCGATATGATGATCCATGATTTCGACATGGCGCGGTTTTTGCTTGGTGAAGAGCCGGTGCGGGTACAGGCGGTCGGCGCGGCGCTGGTCGACCCGGCAATTGGGGACGCGGGCGATGTGGATACCGCCGCGGCGATCCTGACCACGGCTTCGGGGCGGATTTGCCAGATTTCCAACTCGCGCCGGGCGACATATGGCTATGATCAACGGATCGAAGTGCATGGTGCCAAGGGTCTGCTCAAAGCCGAGAACCAGTTGGAAAGCACCGTGGAACTGGCCACCGAGGCCGGGTTCCGCCGCGCGCCAACGCAGCATTTCTTCCTCGAACGTTATGCGCAAGCTTATGTGTTGGAACTGGCGGAGTTTGTCGGCGCCGTGCTGGATGGTAAGGCGCCGACGCCCGGCATTCACGATGGCCTCCGCGCCCAAGCCCTGGCCGATGCGGCGGATCTGGCGCTTCGCGAAGCGCGGCTGGTCGAGGTGGATCTGACCTAGCCGAGAATGCCGGGTAGGCGCAGCCCGTGTTCGGTGGCGCAATCCCGGGCGATTTCATAGCCGGCATCGGCGTGGCGCATCACGCCGGTGGCCGGATCGTTCCAAAGCACGCGTTCCAACCGCCGGTCGGCATCCTCAGTGCCGTCGCAGACCACGACCATGCCGGAATGTTGCGAGAAGCCCATGCCGACGCCACCGCCATGATGCAGACTGACCCAAGTCGCACCGCTCGCGGTGTTGAGAAGCGCGTTTAGAAGCGGCCAATCGCTGACCGCGTCGGAGCCATCTTTCATCGCCTCGGTCTCCCGGTTCGGGCTGGCCACCGAGCCGCTATCCAGATGGTCGCGCCCGATCACCACCGGCGCGGACAATTCGCCCGTCCGCACCATTTCGTTAAACGCGAGCCCGGCGCGGTGGCGGTCTCCTAGGCCGATCCAGCAGATCCGCGCGGGGAGGCCTTGGAACGCAATCCGCTCCTGCGCCATGTCGAGCCAGTTGTGCAGATGGGCATTCTCAGGGAAGAGCTCTTTCATCTTGGCATCGGTTTTGTAGATATCCTCCGGATCGCCCGACAGCGCGCACCAGCGGAACGGGCCAATGCCCTTACAAAACAGCGGGCGGATATACGCAGGCACGAAACCTGGGAAAGCGAAGGCGTTTTCCAGGCCTTCCTCCAGCGCCACTTGGCGAATGTTGTTGCCGTAATCCAAGGTCGGTACATCGGCGTTCCAGAAATCCACCATCGCGGCCACATGGGTTTTCATGCTGGCCCGCGCGGCGGCCTCCACCGCTTTCGGATCGCTCTCCTGTTTCTCGCGCCACTCAGCCACGCTCCAGCCTTGCGGCAGATAGCCATGGATCGGGTCATGGGCGCTGGTCTGGTCGGTCACCATATCGGGCCGGACGCCGCGCCGGTAGAGTTCCGGGAAGACATCCGCTGCATTGCCGATCAAGGCCACGGATTTCGCTTCGCCCGCCTTGGTCCAGTGGTCGATCATCGCCAAAGCGTTGTCGAGATCATGCGTCTTTTCATCGACATAGCGGGTGCGCAGGCGGAAATCGGCCCGGGTTTCGTCGCATTCCACGGCGAGGCAACAGGCGCCCGCCATAACGGCCGCCAGCGGTTGCGCGCCGCCCATGCCGCCCAGGCCAGCGGTCAGAATCCAACGGCCCTTGAGATCGCCGCCATAATGTTGCCGCCCAGCCTCGGCGAAGGTCTCATAGGTGCCCTGGACGATGCCTTGGGTGCCGATATAGATCCACGATCCGGCGGTCATCTGGCCGTACATCGCGAGGCCACGCTTATCCAGTTCGTTGAAATGGTCCCAAGTCGCCCAATGCGGGACCAAGTTGGAATTGGCGATCAGCACACGCGGCGCATCCTTATGGGTGCGGAAAATGCCCACCGGTTTGCCCGACTGCACCAGAAGGGTTTCATCCTCTTCCAAGTCAGTCAGCCCGGCGACGATCCGGTCAAAATCCTCCCAGGTGCGCGCGGCGCGACCAATGCCACCATAGACCACCAACTCATGCGGGTTTTCGGCCACGTCCGGATGCAGATTGTTCATCAGCATCCGCATCGGGGCCTCCGTCAGCCAGGATTTCGCGGTAATGTCCGGGCCGGTTGGGGGGAAGACGTCACGGGTGTTGTGGCGGGGATTGGTCATGGAGAGCCTCGTAAAGTTGGGGCCAGTCGAGCCAGCGCATGCAGGATGTCGGAGAGAACCGGGCGGAGCGCGGCGGCTTTGGCGCGGTCAAAGGCCCAAGGCGGGGCCTCGGTACTCAGATAGGTGGATTGTGCCAGTTCCATCTGGATCGCGTGGTAGCCCTCGCTTGGTCGCCCGTAATGGCGCGTGGTCCAGCCGCCTTGGAAGCGGCCATTCAGAACCTTGCTATAACCATCGGCCCTTAGGCAGATTGCATGGGTGGTGGTTTCGATCTCTGGCGCACATGTCATGCCGCCATTCGTGCCGATGTTGAGATCCGGCAGCGTGCCCTCGAATAGAAATGGGATCTGAGATCGGATCGAGTGGCAATCATACAAGATCGCCACGCCGTGCAGGTCGCGCACCCGGGCCATCTCGGCGCTGAGCGCCGCATGGTAAGGCGCGTAAAAACGCCCCTGTCGGTCGGCGATGTCGGCGTCATTCGGTGGCTCGGTCCAGATCGGCCGCCCGTCGAAATCGGTCAGCGGCACCAGCGTGGTCGTGTTCTGCCCCGGATAGAGGCTCGCGCCCGACGGGTCGCGATTGGCGTCGATGACATAGCGGTGGACATTGGCGCGAACCGTCGTCGTGCCGGGCAGACAGCCGTCATACAGCCGATCCACATGCCAATCGGTATCGGCCAGAGCGCGCCCGGTGTCATTGAGCTTGGCCCAGATCTCGGGCGGAACATCGGTTCCGGCATGGGGCAGGCCCAAAATGACCGGGCTGTCTCCCTGGCTGACGGTCACGATGGTCATGGGAAGGTCAGCCCGGTTGGCTCGATCAACGCCCCATCCCGGATCAGTGCCGCCGCCGCGGTTATGTCCGGCGCGAGGTAGCGGTCCTCGGCCAAGCTTGGAACCGCCGCGCGGATCACGGCAATGGCGGCTTGCAAGCTTGGGCTGGTTTTGAGTGGCGCGCGAAACTCCACCCCTTGTGCGGCGCAGATCAGCTCCACGCCCAGGATCACGTCGAGATTATCCGCCATCCGAAGCAGCCGCCGCGCGGCATGGGCGGCCATGCTGACATGATCCTCCTGATTGGCAGAGGTCGGGGTCGAGTCGGTCGAACAGGGGGTCGCCAGATGCTTGTTTTCACTCATCAAAGCGGCCGTGGTGACCTCAGCGATCATCAGGCCGGAATTCAACCCTGGCTCAGGCGTGAGGAAAGGCGGCAGATCATAGCTCAGCGTCGGATCAACCATAAGCGCCACGCGGCGTTGGGCGATTGCCCCGATTTCCGAGAGCGCGATAGCGATCTGATCGGCGGCGAAGGCCACCGGTTCGGCATGGAAGTTGCCGCCGGAGACAATCAATCCCTCCTCAACCAGTACCAGCGGGTTGTCGGTCACCGCATTGGCTTCGATTTCCAATGTCCGGCCAGCTTGGGCCAAGAGGTCGGCGGCGGCACCCGTCACCTGTGGCTGGCAGCGGATGCAGTAAGGGTCTTGGACCCGTGTGTCGCCATCGCGATGGCTTTCTCTGATCTCTGAACCGCTCATCAAGTCACGTATTGCGCGGGCGACGGCAATCTGCCCCGGTTGACCGCGCAGCGCGTGAAGCGCGGGCTGGAGCGGCGCCGTCGAGCCCATGATGGCGTCAGTGGAGAGGGCGGAGGCGACAAGCGCACCTTGCAAGCACCGTTCCGCCCGCCAAAGTCCGGCCAGCGCGCAGGCGGTCGAGAATTGTGTGCCATTGATCAGGGCCAGCCCTTCCTTCGGGCCCAAGACGAGCGGCAGAAGCCCCGCACGGCGGAGCGCCGCACCGCTTGCCATGCGGTCGCCCCGGTAAAGCGCGTCGCCTTCACCAATCATCGTGGCGGCCAGATGCGCCAGCGGGGCAAGATCACCCGAAGCCCCAACAGAGCCCTGCGCGGGGATTACAGGGGTCAGGTCGGCGGCCAGCATCGCCTCGATTAGCTCGATGATCTGCAAACGGACGCCAGACGCACCGCGCCCGAGGCTGAGCAGTTTCAAGATCATCATCAGACGGGTGGTGCCCGTGTCCAACACGTCGCCGACGCCGCAGCAATGGGAGAGGACCAGATTGCGTTGCAGCGTTGTGGTTTGATCTGGCGCGACCTTCACGCTGGCCAGCTTTCCGAAGCCGGTGTTCACACCATAGATCGGCGCATCGCCCGCGGCGGCCTCCGCGACGATGGCGGCGGCGGCCTCGACCGCTGGTCGGGCGTTCCGGTCAATCTCGGCTGCGCCACCGTCTCGACAAAGGCGTTCCAACTGAGCCAAGGAGGTCGCACCTGGTGTCAAAGTCACACGCATGTTGCCCCTCCGAATATCCGCTCCGAGAGCGGGTTGAACCCGATGCGGTAAGATAGTTCGGCGGGGTGCTCGACATCCCAAATCGCCAGATCGGCGCGCAGCCCTGGCGCGATTTGCCCGCAATCAGTCAAGCCCAAGGCCTGCGCGGCATGGCGGGTGACGCCCGCCCAGGCCTCCGCCGGTGTCAGCCGGAACAGGGTGCAGCCCATGTTCATCGCTAGCAAAAGAGAGGTTAGAGGTGACGAGCCCGGGTTATTGTCGGTTGCCAAGGCCATCGCGACGCCGTGTTCGCGGAAAGCGGCAATTGACGGGATTTTCGTCTCGCGCAATGTGTAAAACGCGCCGGGCAGCAATACAGCCGCTGTGCCGGCTTTCGCCATGGCGGCCGCGTCTTCCGGCGTTGCATATTCGACGTGATCGGCCGAGAGCGCGCCATATTGGGCCGCAAGCGCTGCGCCGCCGAGGTAGGACAACTGCTCGGCATGAAGCTTCACCGGCAGGCCAAGCGCCTGGGCTTCGTCAAAGACCCGGGCGATTTGGTCGGGGGTGAAGGCGATCCCCTCGCAAAACCCATCCACCGCATCGACCAAGCCTTCGGCGGCGGCGGCGCGAAGCGTGGGAAGGCAGATCTCCTCAAGATAGGCATCAGCGCGCCCGGCATACGCCTCCGGCACCGCATGAGCGCCGAGAAAGCTGGTGACCACACGCAGCGGTCGGGCGGCCTCAAGGGCGCGGGCGACGCGCAACATGCGCAACTCGGTGTCACGGTCCAAACCATAGCCGGATTTGACCTCCAGCGTTGTCACGCCCTCGGCGATCAGCGCGTCCACGCGGGGCAGGGCGGCCTCCAAAAGCGCCGCCTCGGATGCTCCGCGTGTGGCGTGGACCGTGGACATGATGCCGCCGCCCGCCTTCGCAATGGCTTCATAGCTCGCGCCGTTCAAGCGCAGCTCGAACTCCTCGGCACGATGGCCGCCATGGATGATATGGGTGTGGCAATCGATCAAGGCGGGCGTGACCAACTTTCCGCCAAGGCTCCGGCGCTCACCCGATTGAGGGGGCATCTCTTGCTGCGGCCCGGCCCAGGTGATCATGCCGCCCGAGATCACCACCGACCCATCCGGAATGAGCCCATAAGGCGTGCCAGGGGTCATCGTGGCCAAGGTGCAATCGGTCAGGATCATCAAGGGCGACTCACTTGCGAAGAGACGTGGTTGCGATAATATGTATATACATATTAAATCGGTCAAGATGAGGATCGGGATGACACGGATCTGGGCGGAACAGGCGCTTTTGCCCGAGGGCTGGGCCGAAAACGTGGCTGTTGAGATTGGCGCAGACGGGCGGATCGATACTGTGACGACAGGCGCCGATCCGGGCGGTCAGCGTCTAACAACCTTGCTTCCCGCGCCGGCAAATCTTCATTCTCACGCGTTTCAACGCGCCATGGCGGGGATGACCGAACGGCGCGGTGTCCAGTCCGGCGACAGTTTCTGGACCTGGCGGCAGTTGATGTTCCGCTTTCTGGATCAGGTGACCCCGGATCATGTGGAGGCGATTGCGGCCTATGTGCAGATGGAGATGCTGGAGGCGGGATATGCCACCAATGTTGAGTTCCACTATCTCCATCATCAACCCGGCGGGGCCGCTTATGCCAATCTGGCCGAGATGTCCGAACGGATCGCGGCGGCGGCGGGGCAAAGTGGGATCGGGCTGACCCTTCTGCCTGTGCAGTATCAGTTTGGGGGGTGCGACAGGCGGCCGCTTGGCCCGGGGCAGGTTCGGTTTGGCAGCACGCCGGACACCTACGCGACACTGCTGGATCAGGCGGGGCGGGCGTTACACGCATTGCCTGCGGACACCGTACTTGGCGTTGCGCCGCATTCCTTGCGCGCGGTGGCGCCGGGCACTCTTGCCGACATCGCCGGGCTGACAGAGGGGCCAGTTCATATGCATCTGGCCGAGCAAATCGCGGAGGTGGCGGAAGTTCAGGCGCATCTCGGCGCTCGACCGGTCGAATGGCTGATTGGCAATGTTGCGGTCGACCCAAGCTGGTGTTTGATCCATTGCACGCAAATGCGGCCCCATGAGACCGAGGCCTTGGCCAAAACCGGGGCCGTTGCGGGTCTTTGCCCAATCACGGAAGCCTCACTCGGCGATGGTATCTTTGACGGCGTGCGCTGGCAGGCGGCAGGCGGGGCATTCGGTGCCGGATCGGACAGCAATATCCGCATCTCGCTTTCTGAAGAACTGCGGAGCCTGGAGTATTCGCAGCGCCTGCGCGACCATAGCCGGGCCACGTTTGCGACGCCTAAGCGCTCCACGGGCCGGGTCTTGTTTGATGCGGTGGCCCAAGGCGGCGCTCAAGCTGCGGGGCGGGCGAGCGGGGCCATTCAGCCCGGGCTTTGGGCCGATCTGATGGCTTTGGATGGCACGGCGGTGGACCTCGACGGTAGGCGGGGCGACGATACGCTCGACACGTACATCTTCGCAGGGGACGATCGGATGGTTACGGATGTCTGGGCCGCCGGTCGCCATTTGGTGCAAAGTGGACGGCATATTGGACATGACCGAATTACAGCCGCATATCGCGCCACGATGATTGATCTGAGAGGGCGGATATGAAGCAGGCGCGCGGGACCGGCTGGCAACAGGTGCAGGATGAGGTCCGGCGACGGATTCAAACCCGCGAATGGGCGCCGGGCGACGCGATCCCGAATGAAAGCGATCTGGCCGAGGAGCTGGGCTGCGCCAGGGCAACGGTGAACCGGGCGCTTCAAGCGCTGGCGGAGGATGGCCTGTTGGAGCGTCGGCGGCGGGCCGGAACGCGGGTCGCCCCCTTGCCGGTCCGCCATGCGCGGTTCCGTATTCCGATCCTGCGGCAGGAGATCGAAGCGACCGGCGCCTGCTATGGCTATCGGCTTCTGACGCGCGAGATGAAGATGCCGCCGGTGGGGCTTCTCCGATCAGAGGGCATATCAGACGCGTTGCTGCATCTTTGCGCGCTACATCTCTCCGATGGGGCGAGCTTTGCCCACGAGGACCGCTGGATCAATCTCGCCGCGATCCCCGCCGCGGCAGAGGTGGATTTCGCGCAGATCAGCGCCAATGAATGGCTGGTTCAAAACGCGCCAATCTCCGATGGCGAGATCAGCTTCTTTGCCAAGGCCTGCACGGTGGAGGAGGCGGCCCTCTTTGGCTGCAACCGGGCGGACGCCCTGTTTCGGGCCGAGCGGAAGACCTGGCATGACGGGCAGTTGATCACCTTCGTTCGCCAAAGCTTTCGCCCGGGATACCGGATGACCACCCGGATTTGAGCGCGCCACATGGGGTTTGGCCGCCAGGTCCCGGCTTTCAGTGTGTGCCGCGCGCGATCAGTTCCGGGTCGATCATGACAGTTTCGCTGTCTTTGGAGGGATCTTTAAGGCGCGCCTCCAGAAGACGCAGGATCTCGGCGATGGTTTTGTCCAAAGGATTGCGGATCGTGGTGAGATCGAAATCCGGCCAAGCGCCAAGAGCGATGTCGTCGAAGCCAATAATCGACAGTTGATCTGGGACAGCGCGGTTTTGGTTGCGTGCAGCAGAGAGCGCCCCCAGGGCCATCGCGTCATTTGCGCAGAACAGCGCGTCGATATCGGAGGTCGCGAACATCGCCTCGGCGGCGGCCCGACCGCCGTCGAATGTGTAGTCGGACTGCGTCAGGGCGCATAGTTCCAGCCCGGCCTCTGCCAACGCGTGTCGCACGCCCGCCAAGCGCTCGGTTTCCGAAGACCAGGATGCAGGCCCGCCGATATAGCCAAAGCAGGTCCGCCCGCGGGCCAAAAGGGTTCTTACCGCCAACTCGGCGCCATCCTTGTTCCGGCAAGCCACACAGTCGGTCGCGGGGGCGTCGACCACTCGGCCCGATGAGATGACCGGAATGCTGAGCCTTGCGCAGTCCTGAAAGACCGAGGCTGGTAGACTGCCGCCGCGGACGATCACCGCGTCTAGCGGGTAGCGCAGAACCGAGCGGATCGATTGTTCGGTCAGTTCATCCGAACCGCTCAAGACCAGCGGCCATTTCTGGTGTGCGTTGAGTTCGGCGACCAACGCACCGACAAATGCAGCATCGTAGTGATTGGCCATGTCACCGGCGATAACGGCAACCAAATCGGTGCGGTTGCCCTGCAAACTCGCGGCCAGAGCATTTGGCCGATATCCCAAGCGCTTGGCGGTTGCCAGGATTGCGACCCGCTTTGCCGAATCGAGATAGGCCCCTGGTGTAAAGGCGCGTGAGACAGCGGATCGGGAGACGCCCGCCGCTTTCGCGACATCGGCGGCGGTGACCCGGCGTGCGCGCTTAAACGTCTCTTTCGAAACAGATTTCTCCGTCGACATCAGGTGAAACCCTCGCGGATTTGTGAGGCACAAAACAGCACGCCGCTTGCGTCGTTGTCATCAGTCTGTCACTCAATAGGGCTATGTGAACACGTGCGCAGAAAGAGCGCAATCCGACGGGGAACCTAACAAGGTTAGATTGAGCAGGCAGGGGCGCGGACGGTATGTAAGGCCGGTTGCGCCGCGCGTCATGCAATAGTCGCTTGGCGCCCCAACAGATTGGAGATCGTGTTCTGGTGTGCCGTTGCGGACATGTTGTTCGTGACGTTTTGAAGGCCTTTCTCTTCGAACAGGAGGGGGAAGGAACGAAACAAATGAAGCCATTTGGCATCCACAAGTGTTGGGAGCTCAGCATGACACTTAAAACAACCGCGGCCCTTGGCGTTGCATTCGGCCTGATGGCCGGCGTGGCCCAGGCCCAAACCGAGATTGAATTTTGGCACGCAATGGGCGGCCAGCTTGGCGAAAGCGTCAACGCGATGGCCGAGGAATTCAACGCCAGCCAAAGCGATTACGTGATCACCCCGGTTTTCAAGGGCACGTATGAAGAGACATTGACCGCTGGGATCGCCGCATTCCGCGCTGGTGAGCAGCCCAACATCATTCAGGTCTTCGACGCGGGCGCCGCAACCGTGATCGGCGCGCAGGGCGCAACCATTCCGGTGCAGCAGTTGATGGCCGAGAATGGCGTTGATTTCGACATCAATGATTACATCGCCGGTGTGCGCTATTTCTATGCCGACACCGAAGGCCAGATGATCGGCATGCCGTTCAACTCCTCCACACCGATCTTGTATTACAACCAAGCGGCTCTTGATGCGGCCGGCGTTGCGGCGCCGACCACTTGGGAAGAGTTCGCCGAAGTCACGGGCCCCGCGCTTTTGGAAGCGGGTTATGTGCCGCTGGCACAGTCGCATCTGCCCTGGATCTTCACCGAGAACTTCTTCTCGCGTCACAACCTGCAATTCGCCTCGAACGACAATGGATATTCCGGCGTTGACACCGAGATCATGGTGAACCACCCTGCGATCCGCGCCCATTTTGAGGCGTTGGTTGAGTGGCAAGACGCTGGTCTCTTCAATTGGTATGGCACCGGTTGGGCAGATAACCAGAACCCGTTCGAAAGCGGTGACGTGGCGATGTGGCTCGGCTCCTCCGGTTCCTTCGGTGGCATCCAGGAACGCGTTGACTTCCCGTTCTCCGCAACCTTGCTGCCTTATTGGGAAGCCGTAACCACCGAGCCGACGCAAACCTTCATCGGCGGCGCGGCGCTTTTCGCCATGTCCGGCTTTGATGCGGCGGAGAACGAGGCCACCGCGGCTTTCTTCGAATTCCTCGCGTCCCCCGAAGTGCAGTACACCTGGCACCGTGACACCGGCTATGTGCCGATCACCGAAGCCGCCTATGCGGTTGCTCAGGAAGATGGTCATTACGAGCGGTTCCCGGCGGCCGAAGTTGGCATCCAGCAGCTGTCCTTGCCGGGCGGCGAATGGACCCGCGGGTATCGCATGGGCTTCTACGTTCAAATCCGTGACGTGATGAACCGGGAATACGGGCGCATCTTGACGGGCGACGCTTCGGTTGATGAGGCTTTCGAGACGATCCAAGAAGAAGCCAACGATCTTCTGTCGCGTTTTGCTCAGACTCAGGGCTAATCTAGACTGATAAACCTGCTCAGTGGCCGCCATCTGCGCGGCCACTGAGGTCTATTGAGGGGCAGATACCGTGAAGCGCACAACATTCCGAAACCCATGGTTGCCGATCTTGCTGCTATCGCCGCAACTGGCGATTATTGCGGTGTTTTTCTATTGGCCGGCGGGCTATGCGATCCAATCGTCCTTCTATCTGCAGGACCCGTTTGGCTTCGGGTCGACCTTTGTCGGAATGGACAATTACTCGCGTTTGACGCGATCGACGAACTACCTCGACTCGCTCAGTTTTACGGTCATCTTCACGCTTCTTGTGACCTTCCTGTCGCTGGCGATTGCCTTGGTTCTGGCGGTCAAGGCCGACAAGGTGATCCGGGGTGCGCAAACCTATCGGACGCTTCTGATGTGGGTCTATGCGATTGCGCCGCCGGTTGCCGGTTTGATGGGGGTTATGCTCTTCGACCAAAGCCGCGGTAACCTCACGCAACTCTTTCAATCCTTCGGGTGGGATTATCGGCTTGGAGTCAATTATTGGGACACAGCTACCGCGATGATCACTGTCTCGGTTTGGAAGCAGATCCCAGTGAATTTCATCTTCTTTTTGTCGGGTTTGCAGGCCATTCCACAATCGGTGCGCGAGGCCGCGATGATCGACAACCGCTCCGGCATGGGACGTTTTTGGGACATCACCTTTCCGCTTTTGGCGCCAACGGCGTTCTTCCTTCTGATCATCAACATCACCTACGCCCTATTCGACACGTTCGGCATCATCGACACGCTGGTGAAGGGCGAGCCGGGCAACAACCCGATGACACTGGTGTATCGAGTGTTCGTCGACGGGTTCCGGGGCGGTGACCTTGGCGGCTCCTCGGCGCAATCGGTCGTGTTGATGGTGCTGGTCTTGATCCTAACCATTGTACAGTTCCGCTTCTTGGAACGCCGCATCCATTACACGTGAGGGGAGGGGCAAGATGACCGATATGAGTGAAACAAGCACTGCCACCGTCCCCGCCGCCGCCACGCCGGTGCAACGGCGCCGTCGGCGCATCCGCTGGGGCCATGTGGGCGACCATGTTATCCTGATCCTCGGGGCGCTTTTGATGCTGGTGCCGGTCTGGATGATGCTGGCCAGTTCCAGCCATGATGACATCACCATTCACCGCGAGGGCCTACAATTCTGGTTCGGCGATCAGTTGGTCGAGAATTACGACGCGGCGTTGTTTGAATATGGCGGCTTCACCGACAGTGTGAATGGCGTGACCATGTTGACCAACTCACTGATCTTGGGTCTTGGCTTCGCGATAGGCAAAATCATCGTCGGCATGATGGCGGCCTATGCGATTGTCTATTTCCAACTGCGGTTTGGCACATTGGCGTTTTGGATGATCTTCACCACGCTGCTCTTGCCCCTAGAAGTGCGGATCCTGCCGTCTTACGAGGTGATCCAGAATATGGGGCTGGCCAATACCTATAGCGGCTTGATCGTGCCGCTCATCGCCTCGGCCACGGCGACCTTCTTCTTCCGGCAATTCTTCCGGTCCGTTCCCGAAGAACTGATTGAGGCCGCGCGGATCGATGGGGCAGGGCCGGTGAAATTCTTTATCGACATTCTGGTGCCACTCAGCCGCACCATGATTGCGGCGATGTTCATCATCATGTTCGTGTTCGGTTGGAACCAATATCTCTGGCCCACGCTGATCACGACCGATGAGAGCCTCTTCACCCTGGTGCGCGGCATCCGGCAGATCATTCAAGCCTATGCCGATGGTTCTACCACCCCCGAATACGGAGAGGCCGCAGCGCTGGCGATTATCGCCATGGTGCCGCCGGTGCTCATCGTCATTTTCTTCCAGAGCTGGTTCGTCAAGGGCCTGACGGAATCCGATAAGTAAGGATCAAATCACGTGGCAAATGTGACGCTCGATACTGTACGCAAGACCTATCCCAACGGGCACGAGGCGCTTCAACCGTGTAGCTTCGATATACCCGACGGGGAGTTGGTCGTCCTGGTGGGCCCGTCGGGTTGCGGGAAATCCACGCTTCTGCGGATGGTGGCGGGTCTGGAAGAGATCACCGAGGGCACGCTGTCGATCGGGGGGGAGCCGGTCAACGATGTGGACCCGGCAGATCGCAATATCGCGATGGTGTTCCAGAATTACGCGCTTTATCCGCATATGACTGTGGCCAAAAACATGGGCTACGGCTTGAAAAACCGGGGTCTGCCGCGGGCGGAAATCGACCAGAAGGTCCGCGAAGCGGCGGCGATGCTGAACCTTTCTGAGTATCTCGACCGTCGACCCAGCCAGCTTTCGGGTGGTCAGCGGCAGCGGGTGGCGATGGGCCGGGCGATTGTGCGCGACCCAGAACTGTTCCTCTTTGACGAACCGCTCTCAAACCTCGACGCGAAACTGCGCCACCAGATGCGGATCGAAATCCGCGCGCTTCAGCGTCGTTTGGGCGTGACCTCAATGTATGTGACCCATGACCAGGTCGAAGCGATGACGATGGCGGATCGGATCATTGTGTTGAATGCGGGCCGGATCGAACAAATCGGGACGCCAGCGGAGATTTATGGTCACCCGGCCTCGACTTTCGTGGCCAGTTTCATGGGCGCGCCGCCAATGAACTTGTTGAAGGGAACCGCCGCGAATGGCCAGATAACCATTGATGGTGGTCCGGCGCTGTCGCAAGTGGGGCAGGGGGCTGCGGCGGGGGCGGTTTCGGTCGGCATTCGGCCCGAAGATGTGATGCTGACAGCCGAAGGCGATTTGCCCTTCGATGTGCAGATCATCGAAGAATTGGGCGCGCAACGTCTGCTTCACGGGCAACTGGGCGGTCAGGCTTTCTCGGTCAGCATTCAGAAGGACGAGGCCGCAGAAGCCGGGGGGGCGGTGCGATTGGCGCTGAAACCCGATGCTGTGCATCTCTTCGACGCCGAAAAGGGCCAGCGTTTGTGACACAGATCTTTGCGGAACTGCCTCGGATCACCGAGGCAGACCGTGCCCGTATCTTATCGGCACCCCGCACGGCAGACGCGCATCGGGCCCTGTTATCCGAGATACCCGCTATGAGCGGCGTGGAACTGGGCGGTGAGGCCGCAGCCACCACGCTGCCAGAGCGCTTCAAGGTTGCCGCATGGAATGTCGAACGCTGCCTGTTCCCCGCCAGAAGCGCGATCCACCTTGCAGGCCAAGACCCCAAAATTGTGCTTTTGAGTGAGATGGATAACGGTATGGCGCGGACAGCGCAGCGCCATACGACTGCCGAGATGGCCGCCGAGCTTGGCATGGCCTATGCGTATGGCGTCGAGTTTTTCGAGATGGATCTTGGCGGCCCAACCGAGCGGCAGTTTTGCACCCATGAGTTCAATGAACGCGGCTGGCACGGCAACGGCATTCTCTCCTCGGTGCCATTTGATCAGGTGGCTCTCTTCCGCCTCGACCAAGATGGGCATTGGTTTGTCACAGACAACGCGGGTGCGGGTGACACGGAGCAGCCGCGGATGGGCGGACGGATGGCCGTTGCGGCGATCGTGCCCGGCGCATCCGGGCCGATCTGTGTCGTCTCAACCCATTTGGAGAGCAACGCGGACGTTGCCTATCGTCATGCGCAATTTGCCAAGCTGCTCGACGACGTTGATGGATTTGCGCCGGATTTACCTGTGCTCATCGGCGGCGATCTAAACACTGGAAATCACCTGCCGCCCGATTATGACTGGCGAGCCGAGACGTTGTTCGATCTGGCGCGGGACCGGGGCTATCATTGGGATATGACACCGGAGGGGATCACGACCCGCAACAGTTTAATCACGCCGCATGACACGCGGCGGATGAAGCTTGATTGGTTCTGCGCGCGGGGTTTGACCGGCCAGTCGGGTCCGCTTCTGCCGTCGCTCGATCCGGATGGCACACCGCTTTCGGATCATGAAGCCGTCTTCTGCGAGATTGGCGCGACCTAAGAAGATGGGCTGCGCTGCGCCGGGTTTCGCGTCCGATGCTAGGGTGATCGCCTGCGCTCATGATCGATGGCGTTGCGCGTCGGCGAGGAAATCAAAGCCTTGCATCTTCCAGAAATGGAGCAGGTCGATGAAAACCCAATTCTCGGCCAGCTTGTCCCCCTCCCGCCGGTAAATGTCGATCACGCGGAACTCTCCGGCGATGTCGCTGCCGGGCAGGCCCATGAACCCTCCGGTGCGGCGGGCGGTGAAGTTCGGCCAGCCGAAAAATCCGCCATAGTTCCCCTCGGCCAGGCGGGCGATATGCGACGTGACGGACCGATCTGTCAGACCGGCGCGAAACGGCGCTGCGTGCTGCTTGGCATAGCGTTCGATGGAATAGGTGGCCCCGATCCCCTCCGGGCCCCACCAAATCATGTCGTCATGCCATGTCTGCGCCAATTCCTCTTCCAGCGGCAGGCCTGAACGCCATTGGCCGAGGTCGCGGATCATCGCGTTGATGGTCGCGAGCGTCTTTTGGCCCTCTGCCGCAGGCTGATTTTCGTAGAGAAGGCCATCATGGGTTTGTGGGCCGGGTTGGACCAAATGCGCTGCGGTCTGGTTGGAAAATGGGCTTTGACCGGACTGCGCCATCAGATGCGGAATATCGAAATACATTGCGGTCTCGGCAATCTGGTTTTCCTCGACGCGGTGAAATGTGCAATAGCGGAGAAAGGCCATCTTCGCGGTAGGAGCTATGCCGAGCCAAGGCGCGTCAAAGAGGCCCATCAGATGCCCCATCGAAACGACCCAGATGCTTTGGCCATCATCCATCTGATTTCGGCCCGCGAAGAAGATGTCTTCGCGTCGCTGGAGCCGCGTGAGCGCGGTTTTGAGCGGCGACCAAAAGGTCTCTGCAACCGCCTCGGCGCCGTGCAACTCGCCAAAGGGATGGAACCCTCGCCAGAGGTAATCCGCGGATGTGAAATCCGCCAGGGCCGGTAGCAAATCCGCTGTCTGAGCCTGATCCAGCACCGAGTGATGCGCTCTGACCAGGTCTTTAGCACTTTGAAAATGTTCCATAAAACTGTCCGAACTCACGATTTTTGCATGCGTCTGCAAAAATATCTTGCCGTTTTTGACGTGGGTGTCTAGCCTTTTTGCAAAGGTATGCAAAAACCGATTCCACGGGGAGGACGATCTTGGCCGAGATCACTTTGGCGGGCGTTTCAAAGCGCTGGGGGTCATTCGTAGGTGTCGATAAGTTCGACCTCACGATCGCGGATCGTGAGTTTCTGGTTTTGCTTGGGCCCTCGGGCTGCGGCAAGACGACAACCATGCGTATGATCGCCGGGCTGGAAGACCCGACGGATGGGGAAATCAGGATCGGCGATAAGGTCGTGAATGATCTGGAACCCAAAGATCGCGATGTGGCGATGGTGTTTCAGAGCTACGCGCTTTACCCCAACATGAACGTCTACGAAAACATCCGCTTTCCCCTGCGCGTGCGGGGGATCGACCCGGCGGGCCATGAGCAAAAGGTCCGCCGCGCCAGCGCGATGGTCGAGTTGGATGAGTTCTTGCATCGCAAGCCGGCCGAGCTGTCCGGCGGTCAGCGGCAGCGTGTCGCGCTGGCCCGCGCAATTGTGCGAGAGCCCAATGTGTTTTTGATGGATGAGCCGCTTTCGAACCTGGATGCGAAGCTGCGCGTCTCGACGCGGGCGCAGATCAAGAACCTTAGCCACGAACTGGCTGTGACGACGATCTATGTGACCCATGACCAGATCGAAGCCATGACCTTGGCCGACCGTGTTGTCGTGATGGAAAAGGGCGTCGTTCAGCAAGTCGGCAGCCCGACCGAGATCTATGATCGCCCGGCAAACACATTCGTGGCGAGCTTCATCGGCAGCCCGGCGATGAACCTGATGGAAGGCGATGTCGCGGGCGGTGTTTTCAGTGCGGAGCGGACGGCGATTTCCGGCCTTAATGTGCCGGACGGCTCCGTAACGCTCGGCTTTCGAGCCGAGGACGCGGAGGTGTGCGAAAGCGGCGGGCAGATCACGGCGCCGATCTATACGCTGGAACTGCTTGGCGACGCCACAATGGTCAGTGTTCGGATCGGCGGGGCTTTGGTCAGTGCGAAGACCGACAAAACATTCCGCGCCGAAATCGATGACATGATCTCGATCCGCGTTCCCACCGAACATGTGCATTTGTTCGATGCCACAACAGGGGCGCGGATTGATGACTGATGCCGAGGTTGCTCACGTCCAATGGGCTGAGCGGCTGAGGAAAGGTGCGGGATTTCAGGACGCATCGCGAACGGAAACAGGGAGGAAAACATGTTTCTAAGAAGTCTGACAACAACAAGTGTGTTTGCAATCGTGACTGCAACCGCAGCATTGGGCTGCGAGATTGACGCGCGGGTTAGTGTGGTCGGCAACGAGTTCCCGGCGATTCAAACCGTGGGGGCCGGGGCGCAGGAATGCACTGGCGCAGAGGTGTCCACGAACCTCACATCTGAGCACCAGTCGATCAACCTTCCGGGGATGCAGGGAACCCCGGCAGAATACACCACAGCGATCATTGCAAATTCGTCGATTGTGGCGCTGATGAATGAGGACGTGATCCGCCCGCTGGGTGATCTGGTGGCCGCCCATGGCGAGGGCTTGAATTCAAACCAGTTGATCACCATCGGTGGAGAGGTGATGGCCGTGGCCTTTATGGCAAACGCGCAGCATCTGGTTTATCGGGCCGACATTCTGGAACAGATCGGCGTGGAACCGCCCTCCACCTATGAAGAAATGCTGGCTGCGGCCGAGATGATCCGCGACCAGGGCATCATGGAGAACCCTGTGGGCGGCGCTTACGCCTCGGGCTGGAACCTGGCGCAGGAATTCAACAACATGTTCCTGGGATATGGGGGCACACATTTCGAACCCGGCACGGCGGTTCCCAATGTCAACTCCGAAGCAGGTCTTGCCGCGCTGGAAATGATGCGGTCGCTTTCGGACTACATGAACCCTGATTTCCTGACCCATGACAGCAACGCGACCAACGCCGAATTCCGCGCCGGCAATGTGGCGTTGATGAATATGTGGGGCAGCCGTGCGGCCACCATGTTGGACGTTGATGGCCTGCCGCAGGGTGTGATTGACGGGTTTGCCATTGCCGGGCCGATGACGGTTGGCGGCGGCGATATCCCGGCATCAACGCTTTGGTGGGACGGCTGGACCGTGGCCAGCAACATCAGCGATGCAGAGGCGGAGGCAACTTTCATCGCCATGATGAACGGTATCCGCCCGGATATCCTGGAAGACGAGGCGGTTGCGGCGCAAGCCGTCTGGCTGATCCCTGGCTATGAGCCGACGGATGCCGCAGTCGGCGTTTTCGCGGCGGCCGAAGCGGGCACCATCCCGTACCCGATGCTGCCCTATATGGGTCTTCTGCACACGGCGCTTGGCAATGAGCTGGCCGATTTCATGCAAGGCAATGAAAGCGCGGAGCAGGCCCTCGCGGATGTGGAGGCGGCCTATACCGCCGCCGCGCGTGAGCAAGGCTTCCTCCAGTAATGCCCTTGCGGAGGGGGGGTGACCCCCCTCCGCTCCAATTCTTCCTGAGCATGACGGCGACAAAAATCCGATGAAACATCGTACTTTCTTTTGGTTTTTCCTGCCCACAGGGCTGGCGATGTTGTTGTTCATCGCGGCGCCCATCGTGTCGGTGGTGATGCAATCGCTGTTTGCCCCGCATGAGGCCGTGCTCACGACGGTCGAAAGCTGCGGTCCGTTCGGATGCAGGGAAGAAACGACAATCGATCAAGAAGCTACGCAGGCTTTGCGCGATGCGCAGCCTCTGGGTCGCTTTGTGGGGCTGGATATCTATCTCGACCGTGGGCATCTGGCCGTGAACGAAGTGGCCGAGGCTTGGCGCACGTCCGGTAATCTGGGCACGTTTTTCGATGCGCTCGGCAATCTGCCCTTCTACCGCGCGATGGCCTTCACGCTGACCTACACGTTCACCGTGACGCCGCTTTTGATCATCCTCGGGTTGATCATTGCGCTGGCGGTCAACACGTTACACCGCCATCTCAAGGGCTTGGTGATCTTCTTCTCGCTTCTGCCGATGATCGTGACACCGCTTGTTGGCTCTCTCATCCTGGTTTGGATGATCGATAGCCGTGGGATCATCGGAACATTCCTGCAATGGGCCGCGAACGACCCCGATCTGTCGATGAGAGCCTCAACCGGGCTGACCTGGGTCATGCTGATCGTCTATGGGGTTTGGCACTCGGCGCCCTTTGCCTTTGTCGTCTTTTATGCCGGGTTACAGACCCTGCCCAAGGATCAGCTTGAGGCGGCGCAGATTGATGGCGCGACCCGCTGGCAACAGGTCCGGTTCGTCGTCATCCCACATCTTATGCCATTGGTCACGTTCGTGGCGCTTATTCAGCTCATGGATAACTTCCGGGTGTTTGAGCCGATCGTGGGGTTCTCGGCATCGGCCCATGCCACGTCGCTGAGTTGGATCATCTTCAACGACCTTGGCGGCGAAACCCGGCAGCTTTCCGCAGCCTCCACCACATCCGTCATGACGATCATCGGCGTCGCGATCCTGCTGTCGCCCGTTCTGGTCCGCACGTGGCGGGATTTTAAGGGCAAGCACTGACATGGCATCGAAAGCACAACGCACGCCAACCGGCCTGAAGCTGGCCACCAATGGCTTTGTCATCATCTGGCTGATCCTGGCGGCCTTCCCGTTCCTCTGGACCCTGTGGGGGTCGTTCAAGGTCGAGCTCGATTTCTTCTCGATCGCCGATTGGACCAACGCATTGACCGGCGAAAACACCGAAAACACTCATGGCAACGCCTTCACCGGCGCGGGGTATGAAGGCGCATGGGTGCAAGAGGAATTCTGGCGCTCTGTGCTGAACACATTCATCGTGTGTTTCTTTGTGGTCTGCACGTCTTTGACCATTGGCACCTTGGGCGGCTATGCCCTGTCGCGTTCTGGTTTTCGCTACACGTTTTGGCTGTTGATCATCGCGCTGATCTTTCGGGCCATGCCGCCGATCACGCTGGTCGCCGGATACCTTCTGCCGTTCTTTGAATGGAACCTTTGGGGCATTCTTCCAACGACGATCATCGTGCTGGTCGCGATCAATCAGCCCTTCACGCTCTGGATGTTGCACAGCTTTTTTCAGAATATTCCCAAGGAGTTGGACGAAAGTGCCAAGGTCGATGGCTGCACCCAGTTTCAGGCGTTTCGCCATGTGATTGTGCCGGTGATGTGGCCCGGCGTGATCACGACGGGTCTGTTCAGTTTCCTGCTGGCTTATAACGACTTCGCGGTGACCTCGATGCTGCTGAGCGAAAGCAACCGCACCATGGTTCCGGCAATCGCGGCCTTCCTGGGCACGACGCAGACAGAGGGCAATGTGATGTTTGCGGTGGCGGCGGTTGTGTCGGCGACCGCACCGCTCTTCATCCTTGTGATGTTCTTCCAACGCCAGATTGTATCCGGCCTGACCGCGGGGGCGGTGAAAGGATGAAAGGCGCACGACCAGATCAGGCGACGCTCAGCCGGGACACCGACATGTCCAAGACCGAGGCGACGCGCGCGGTGATCGAGGGCATGGTTGATGGCCTGAACGATCATCGCATCGATGATATCGGCGAGTTCTTTGCCGAAGGGTTTCGTTGGTTGGGCAACACAGGCTGCGGCACCAAGACCGGTCTGAAAGAGTTTCAGGAAAACTGGCAGCGTCCGTTTCAAGCGGCCTTCTCTGACAAGGTCTGCATCGATGAGGCGCGGCTTTACATGGGCGAATGGGCCGCGGCCTTTGGGCGCCAGGAGGCCACGCATAGTGGCGCGTTCCTCGGCATCCCCGCGACGGGGAAGCGCGTCGAGATCCGTTACATGGATTTCTGGAAAGTGGTGGACGGCAAGATCGTCGATAACTGGGTGAATGTCGATTTCGCCCATGTCGCCGCACAGTTGGGCGTGGACGTCTTTGGCGGCCATGGCTGGGAAGCATATGACCGTGGCGAGCGGCGGCGGCCGCACCCGAACCCTAAGGAAGATTAGATGGCCATCGAGTACCTCAAACGCAGCAAATCCGACGCCGAGAAAGCCGATGACAATGCGAAGGTCAGCGCGGTTGTCGCGGAGACCCTGGCCGATATCGAGGCGCGGGGCGACGCAGCGGTGCAGGAACTGGCGGTGAAGTTCGACAAATACGATCGGCCGTCCTATCGGCTCAGCACTGCGGAAATCGATGCACTGATTGCGAAGGTCAGCCCGCGAGATATGGACGATATCCGCTTTGCGCATGAGCAGGTGGTCAACTTCGCCAAAGCACAACGCGCCAGCATGACGGATATCGAGGTTGAGACCTTGCCGGGCGTCATTCTGGGCCACAAGAACATCCCGGTTCAGTCTGTGGGCTGCTATGTGCCGGGGGGAAAGTTCCCGATGGTGGCCAGCGCTCATATGTCGGTGGCCACGGCCAAGGTTGCCGGTGTCCCCCGGATCATCGCCTGCACCCCGCCGTTCAATGGCGAGCCGAACCCGGCGGTCATCGCCGCGATGCATTTGGGTGGGGCCGACGAGATTTATGTCTTGGGCGGGATCCAGGCCGTGGGCGCCATGGCCATTGGAACAGAGTCGATCGAGCCGGTGCATCTTCTGGTTGGGCCTGGAAATGCTTTCGTGGCTGAAGCGAAGCGTCAGCTTTTTGGCCGGGTGGGGATCGATCTTTTTGCGGGTCCGACCGAAACCATGGTGATCGCTGACGACACCGTTGATGCCGAGATGTGCGCGACGGACCTTTTGGGGCAGGCGGAACATGGCTTCAACTCACCTGCATGCCTGATCACCAATTCGCGCAAACTGGCCGAGGAGACCCTGTCCGAGATCGACCGGATTCTCGCCATCCTGCCGACCGCGCAGACGGCGTCGGCCAGTTGGCGCGATTTCGGCGATGTTGTGTTGTGCGATAACCATGACGAGATGCTGCAAGTCGCCAATGACATGGCCTATGAGCATGTGCAGGTCATGACCGATCGCGATGATTGGTATCTTGAAAACATGCATTCTTATGGCGCGCTTTTCCTGGGGCCGCGCACGAATGTCGCGAATGGCGACAAAGTGATTGGCACAAACCACACGCTGCCAACGATGAAGGCAGGGCGCTATACCGGCGGTCTTTGGGTTGGGAAATACCTGAAAACGCACAGTTATCAGCGGGTCACAACCGATGAAGCCGCCGCGATGATTGGCGAATATGGCTCGCGGCTCTGCCTTCTGGAGGGGTTTGTGGGCCATGCGGAGCAGTGCAATCTGCGGGTGCGGCGCTATGGCGGCAAAAACATACCCTATGGGGCGGCGGCGGAATGACATCTGCCCATGCAGCCAACCAAGCAGCGCTCGGTCCGCTGCGCGCCGCCCAATATGATTGGGATGCAGACGGGCTAGGGGCTGCTTTAGACGCGGTTATCGCCCCGGATGCGGTCATCCACTTGTGTCACCCGTTTGGCGACCTTGTCGGGCCGGATGCGTTTTTCAGGGATGCTCTGGCCGTGCTGCACGCCGCCTGGCCGGACGTCGAACGGCGCGACTGGATCGTTATGGCGGGCGATACCGCGGCGGGGGAGGCTTGGGTCGGCTGCGCGGGTCATTTTGTTGGAACCTTTGTGGCACCGTTGCTGGACATCCCGCCCACTGGCCATCTGACTCATATGCGGTTTCACGAGTTCTATCGGTTCGAGGATGGAAAGGTGGTGGAGGTTCAGGCGATCTGGGACTTGCCCGAAGTGATGATGCAAGCCGGGGCATGGCCGCTTGCGCCGTCATTGGGGCGGGAATTCTGTGTCCCCGGCCCGGCGTCTGACGATGGCCTGATACGGGCGGCGCGGAATGCGGCGCAGAGCCAAGCCAGTTGCGATCTGATCATCGAAATGCTGTCGCAGATGGTGCGTCATCCCAAGGACGGTGGCCCTGATGTGATGCAGCTGCCGCGGTTCTGGCATCCCGCGATGAACTGGTATGGCCCCGCAGGCATTGGGTCGGCGCGGGGCATTGCGGGGTTTCGAACCTGGCATCAGGTTCCGTTCCTCAACGCGATGCCAGATCGTGGCCAGCACAAGGACGCAGTGACCCATCATTTCTTTGGCGACAACAACTACGTGGCTGTGACAGGGTGGCCCAATATGGTACAGACACTCACCGCCGATGGTTGGTTGGGAATTGCCCCATCCGGCAAGGGGATTACCCTTCGTTCGCTAGATTTTTGGCGCATTGAGGGCCGAAAAATCCGCGAGAATTGGGTGCTCATTGACCTGCTGGATGTGTATCGCCAACTGGGTGTCGATGTGTTTGCCCGGCTGCGTGAATTTAACAAAGCGCGCGTGCCGGGTGTTGTCTCTTTTCCTTTGGGAGCGGCGTGATGGATCTTCCGCATACACCGTCTTTTCGTCTTGATGGCAAACGCGCCCTGGTTGCGGGGGCGTCCTCTGGCATCGGCCTCGCCTGCGCGGTGGCTCTGGGTGAGGCTGGGGCAGAGGTCACCGTTGCCGCGCGCCGCCAGGACGCGCTCGACGATCTGGTCGCCACTATGTCTGCGGCGGGGATGATGGCCCGCGCGCTTGTGCTGGATGTGTCGGACGTGTCGGCGACCCAATCTGCGGTGGCCGAACATGGCCCCTTCGACATTCTCGTCAACAGCGCCGGTTTCGCCCGGCACAGCCCGGCGGAGGAGACGACCGAAGAGGATTTCGACGTTGTTGCGGGGCTAAACGTCAAGGGCGCCTATTTCCTGACCCAAGCCGTGGCAAAGGGCCTTATCAAGGCGGGAAAGCCGGGGTCTCTGATGAATATCAGCAGCCAGATGGCCAAGGTCGGCGGGCCGGATCGCGCGGTTTATGCCGCCACCAAACACGCGGTCGAAGGGTTCACAAAATCCATGGCGATCGAATGGGGGCGCAAGGGCATTCGGGTCAATACGATCTGCCCGACTTTCATTGAAACGCCCTTGACCAAGCAGACCTTTGACAGGCCAGAACGCCGCGCCTGGATCGAAGAGAAAATCAAACTCGGGCGGATTGGCAAGGTCGAAGACATCATGGGCGCCGTCCAGTTCTTGGCCTCGGATGCGTCTGCGCTGATCACCGGAACGGCCCTGATCATTGATGGCGGGTGGACTGCGGAGTGATGAGTAAAACTAAGGTCACATCCTTTGAAGTCGCCGCCCGGGCCGGGGTCAGCCAATCGGCGGTCAGCCGGGTCTTTACCCCCGGGGCGTCGGCGTCGAAAAAGACCGTCGAAAAGGTCCGCAAGGCCGCCGATGAACTGGGTTACCGACCCAATGTCCTGGCCCGGGCCATGGTCTCGGGCAAAAGCCGGATCATCGGGCTTGTCGTCTCCTATCTGGATAATCAGTTTTATCCCGTCGCGCTTGAGGCATTGTCGAATGCCTTGCAGGCGCAGGGCTATCATATCTTGATTTTTACCGCGCCAAACTCGGTCGATGGGGTCGAGGCCGTTGTCCAAGACCTGATGGATTATCAGGTGGATGGCATCATTGCCGCATCGGTTTCGATGACCTCGGGTCTTGCGGATCGCGCGCGGGATGCGGGCATTCCGATTGTGTTGTTCAACCGGGGCCAAGAGGGTGATGGGTTTTCTTGCGTCACGTCGACCAATCTAGCGGGGGGGCGCAAGGTTGCGGAATTCTTGCTGGCGGGTGGGCATAAGCGGATTGCCCATATTGCCGGGTGGCAAGGCAGCTCGACCGGGCGAGATCGCCAAGCGGGTTTTGTCGAAACTCTGCAGCAAGCGGGGATGGAGCCCTTCGCGTTGATCGATGGGATGTACAAACGGCCCGTTGCGATGGAATGCGCGCGCCAGCTTATTCAGGGCGACACGATCCCCGATGCGATCTTCGTTGGCAATGACCACATGGCCTTTGCGGTGATGGACGCGCTGCGGGAGGCCGGGATCACGGTTGGGCAAGACATCTCGATTGTCGGATATGATGATGTCCCGCTTGCCGGATGGGCGTCTTATGATCTGACGACAGTCAGGCAGCCGGTCAACCGGATGGTGGACAGCACGGTTGAGCTTCTGATGAGCCAGATGGCCAATGATGCGCCAGAGCCGGGTTGGATCGAAATTGATGGCGAGCTCATTTTGCGCAGCTCAGCCCGCATTCCCAAAGGATGGTCGTCATGAAGGGGTTTGACCCGAAATTCGCCAATTTCCCAGATTACATCATCGGCATCACCAAGGAGATTTGGGAAGATCGCGGCATCGCGACCCTGCATGATTACTATGCTCCAGACATTGTGGTGCGGATGCCGGGCGCGGTGTCGACGGGCAATCAGAGCGTGATCGGCGCAACGATGGCGACCTTGGCGGAGTTTCCAGATCGAACGCTTTTGGGCGAGGATGTGATTTGGTCGGGCACGCCGGAAGAGGGGATGCTGTCGAGCCACCGCATCTTGTCGACGGCGACCCATTTGGGTGAGGGCGTCTATGGCAAGGCGACCGGTAAGCCCTTGGTTTATCGCATCATTGCCGATTGCCATGCGAAGAATAACGCGATTGATGACGAGTGGTTGATCCGGGATCAAAGCGCGATCCTGCGTCAAATGGGATGGGATCCGGTCGACTATACCCGCGATCTGATCGCACGTGAGGGGGGGGCAGAGGCCTGCGCGCAGCCTCTGACGCCGGAAAACGATATTGCGGGGCCTTACACAGGGCGCGGGAACTCAAATGAATGGGGCCAGCGCTACGCTGATATTCTGACCCGGATCATGGACGCCGATATGGCCGTGATCGAGGCCGAATATGACCGCGCAGTCGAAACCGCATATCCGGGCGGTGACATCGGACATTCCTACGCATCGGTCGACCGGTTTTGGATGAGCCTACGCGCCGCGTTTCCAGACGCGGTGTTTGAAATCCATCATCAGATCGGGCGCGACGACGCAAATATGCCGCCGCGCGCCGCGCTCCGGTGGAGCCTGACCGGCACCCATTCCGGCCATGGCAGGTTTGGCACGCCCACAGGTGCCAAAGTGTATGTGATGGGCATGTCTCATGCCGAGTTTGGCGCGGTGATCCCGGGGCAGGTCAAGTTGCGTCGGGAATGGGCCTTGGTCGACGATACCGCGATTTGGAAGCAGATCCTGCTGCAGACCGGGAATCTCTGAATGGGCATTTTGGCGCCTCATACGGATCGGCTCACCGGCCTAAGAGAGACGCAGGCCATGCGACGGTTCCATGCGTTCCGCCAAAGCTTGCGCGCGCGCCGTCTGAACCTGCGTCCGCCGGGGACATAAGAGAAGTCTCGCCATTTTCTTATGTTCCGAACGCATCAAAGGATTCTCAACATGACGACCGCCACAATTCAGGACCGTATTGTCCGCTACGGCGACCTCAAACCCTGCAAAACCGCCTTTATCGACGCGCATACGCCGGGCAGCGATCAGAAGGAAAACTTCACCATTATCGGCGGGGGCGTATCTGAATCCCCCGATCAGCATGTCCATATCCGCGAGACGCCGGGGTTCAACATTGGCGCGGCTGGTCAGCCGCCGAAATGCCGAAACTCCCTCCACAGCCACACAACCGCCGAAGTGTTCTTCGTTCTGAAGGGCCGCTGGCGGTTCTTCTGGGGCAGATGGGGCAATGCCGGGGAGTTCGTGGCCGACGAAGGCGATATCTTCAACATTCCCACCGGTATCTTCCGCGGCTTCGAGAATATCGGCACGGATTACGGAATGATTATGGCCATCCTGGGCGGCGACGATGCCGGTGGCGGTGTCACCTGGGCCCCGCAAGTGATTGAAGACGCGAAAGAACACGGATTGATCCTGGGTGACAATGGCGTGCTCTACGACAGCAAAAAAGGCGAAACACTGCCATCTGATGTGCAGCCGATGCCGCTACTGTCCGAGGATCAACTGAAAGCGTTCCCAGAAGTGCCGGTTGAGGCCGTGGTGCGGGACTATGTCGCTCGCTATTGGGATTTGATGGCGCTGGCCCATGACAAGCCTGCGAAGGTGATCGGCGAAGACGCGCTACTGAAGGATAAGCCTGGGTTTGAGGTTGATTTTCTGACGCGCGGATCGATCCCGACCGAGAGGCACAGCCCCGAAAAACACACGGTTCTGATGCCGGTTCGTGGGTATTGGAAGCTGCGTTGGGACGGTGGCGAGACCGCGTTGAACCCGGGCGACACGGCGCTTCTGCTGCCGGGTGAGGCTCATAGTCTCGAACCTTCGATGACTGGTGAGGCCAGCTTGTATCGGGTCACAGCGACGGATGATCCGGCTGGCGCAACTTGGTCAGCGGCCTAAACAAACGGGAGAGCCCATATGACACAGATTTTGACAACCCATGTGGGTTCTTTGCCGCGGTCACAGGACGTGGTCGATTTCATTTTTGCCCGAGAGCGCGGCGACGCCGTCGATCAAGCCGCGTTCGACAGCTGCATGGCTGCGGCGGTGTCCGATACAGTGCGCAAGCAGAAGGACGCAGGGGTTCAGATCGTCTCGGACGGTGAAACCTCGAAGATCAGCTACGCGACCTATGTCAAGGATCGCTATACCGGTTTTGATGGCGACAGCCCGCGCAATGCACCGGCGGACCTGAAAAAATTCCCGACCTTTCTCAAGCGGCTGGCAGCGGATGGCGGTACGCCAAAATATGCCCGCCCGATGTGTGTTGGAGAGGTGACATCCAAAGGCCAGGGGGAGTTGCAGAAGGACATTGCGAACCTCAAACGCGCTATGGCCGAGCATGGGGTATCACGCGGATTTATGAATGCTGCGTCGCCAGGTGTGATCTCTCTGTTTTTGCAGAACGATCACTATCCAACCCGCGAGGCCTATCTCGCCGCGCTCGCCGACGCGATGAAAGAGGAATACGAGACCATCGTTGCCAGCGGGCTCGACCTCCAGCTGGATTGTCCCGACCTCGCCTTGTCACGGCACATGTTGTTCAACGATCTGAGCGATGATGAGTTCCTGAAGATCGCCGCATCCCATATCGAAGCTTTGAACCACGCGCTGCAGGATGTGCCGGAGGACAAGATCCGGATTCACATCTGTTGGGGCAATTATGAGGGTCCGCATGTCTGCGACATCCCGATGGCCAAGATGTTTGACACTTTGATGCGTGCTAAGGCCCGTTACGTGTTGTTTGAAACATCGAACCCGCGCCACGGCCATGAATGGGCTGTGTTTCGCGACCGCAAATCGGATATTCCCGACGACAAAGTGTTGGTGCCCGGTGTCGTCGACACCACCACCAATTTCGTTGAGCACCCCGCTCTTGTGGCCGAACGGCTTGAGCGGTTCGTGGACATCGTCGGGGCCGAGCGTGTGATCGCTGGATCAGACTGCGGCTTCGGGACATTTGCCGGATTTGGAGCGGTCGACCCCGACATCGCCTATGCCAAATTGTCCGCACTGGCCGAGGGGGCCGCTTTGGTGCGGTGACAGTGAATTCGGGGCTTTCTCGGGATCAGTGTGGTTTGCCGCGATCTTCTTCGGCGATGTGATCCTCGATCGTGCGCACGCGCCGGGTGTCTTCGGCATGCGGGTCGAAACCTTCGTTGACCACGGCCTCAACGCGGCAATCTTCGCACATTTCAAGGACCTTCAGGCGCTTATCGCCATCGTCGCCGACGAACATCCAGTGCGTGCTCAACTTCTCCTGAATCCGCGAGATCGCGCTCTGGGTCGCAAACGGTTTCCCGCAAGAGGTGCAACAGAAGGCAGGCTCTTCATTTAGGATGCGTTTGGGGGTTTCCCACGCCTCGAAATCGACTTGCGGAACCAGAGAAATCGCGTCTTCTGGGCAGGTCTGTTCGCAGAGCCCGCACTGTACGCAGGCGGTTTCGGTAAAGCGCAACATCGGCGCTTCGGGGTTGTCCAAGAGCGCATTGGCGGGGCAGGCGCCGGTGCAGGCCATACATAAGGTGCAAGCATCGGTATCGACGACGACCGTGCCGAACGGCGCGCCTTTCGGAAGCGGCACCTTTGTCGCTGGCGTTGGCGCGGCCCGGTTCATCTCAGCAAAGGCCATAACCAGAAGCCCGCGTTTGTCATCCGGCGGCAGGAAGCCCGCTGGCGCATCGCGGCGCGGCGTGCGGGGCAGGGCGACCAGCGCGGTTTCCAATTGGTCCGGATCGTCGGTTTCGATCAGGGTGCACGGGCCGTGACCTGTCGCTTCGGCGACCTCGGACACCAGCGCCAGCCCGGCCTCCAGCCCTGCAAGATCATGCAAGGGGCGGGCCCGGCCCAGAAGCGCCACAGCCCCCGCACCATAGGCAAGCGCGGCAGCCATCACCTCGGGACCGACCTGGGAAATCTCATTGACGGCAAAGGGGATCACATGCGCCGGCAGGCCGTTGCCATAGCGGCCCGAAGCGTCGATCAGCGGCTCGCCATGATCGGCATCGTGGAACAGCACGATCGGAGCCAGCGTGCCGCCTCCATCGTGCCAAGCCCGCAGCCCCGCCCGCAATTGGTGGGCCACCGTTGCCACATCGGGCAGCGCGTAAGACGCCGCGCCCGTTGGGCAGGCTGCGGCGCATTGGCCGCATCCGGCGCAGATATTCGGATCGATCACCACACTGTCGCCATCCGGCATGATCGCACCGGTCGGGCAGAGCGACAGGCAGCGGGTGCAGCCGGTGATTTCATTGCGGGAATGGGCGCAGAGATCGGTTGAAAAATCGATGAAGATCGGTTTGTCGAAGGTGCCGACCATTTGCGATGTCGTGGTCACCAAACGGGCCACTGCCAGCGGGTCGCGCGGATCTGCGCGGTAATACCCGGGGCGGAGGGTGTCAGCGGCGAAGAGCGGCGTGTCACCGGTCAAATCGATCACCAGATCAGTCCGTGACACCGCCCCGTCGCGTGCGGGCCCGAAGGTGAGCGTGCGGCGGGAAGAAGGTTCTGGCGCGGCATACTCATCAACGGTGAGGCTGAAAGCCCCCAAATGACCCTCGGCCTTGCGGATTGCGCCTTGCAGCACCGGGAAACGGGTTTGGCGCGGCGGCGTCACGTCTGCGCCGGGTTTCAGAAGCACGGTAATATCAAGCGTGTCGGCCAGATCCTGTGCCACTTGCAACGCGACCTCATCTCGGCCAAGCACCAGGGCGATGCCGTTGCTCTCCATTGTTGTATAAGAAAAGGCGGCCGGTTGCACCGCCGCCGCCGCGACCAGGGCCGCCATTTTCGGGCCGCTTTCTGCCGCCTCGGCGGTCCAGCCCGCGGTTTCACGGATATTGGCAAAGCTCAGATCGACACCGGGCGCTTCGGCCTCGGCAACCTCTTGAAATAGCGGCGCTTCCTGTGTGCACGTCACTGTCACCGGCCCACCCACTGCCAGAGCCTCGCGGAACCGGTCGAGATTCGCGCGGCAGAGCTGATGCGCCGCCGGATCGCCACCGCAGCCAGCTTTTTCAAGCGCCGAACCATCCGGGGTCATTGTGCCTTCGCAGGTGCAGGTCAGAATCGTCCGAGTGCGATCGGCATGAACCATGAGACATGTGCCTCCCTTTTTCTGTTGCTTGCGTGCGTCGCCAACCCTTGTTTGGGACAACACTTGCGCTTGCTGCATTTCCCGTTAGGACTCTCCTGAATTCTCAGCATATGCAAGGCAGGTTCTGTTTTGGACGCACTCGCCCAGCCGCGGCAACTCGTGTTGCCCCCGCCCTATACCGCCCATTGGCTGCCCGATGGCAGCCCGTTTGAAGATGCACAGCGCCGCGCCGCGGAGGAGGGCGCAGGTACGCTCGTCTGGCAACAGACCGCCGGTGGGAACGGCCCGGGGCGGCTGGATTTTGCCGTCGTGCTAGAGCCTGACATGCCCCTGGAGGACGCGCGCAAAGCCGTGTTGGTCGGCATGGTTGCCTTGGGTGATGCGGTGGCGGCCCATGCGCCGCCTGAGCGTGACGTGCGATTTATCTGGCCGACCGGCGTGATCCTCGATGCTGGGCTTTTGGGGGGTATGCGCCTTGCGGTTGCGCCCGGCGCGGAAGAGGGCACGCCGCCCGATTGGATGGTTTTGGGTGTCGAACTGATCGCGGATCGCGATCACCTTGACCAGGCGGGGGAGAATCCCGGCTCTGTTTCGCTGAAAGAGGAAGAGTTCACGGACCCTCCGGCGGTTGTTGAAAGCTTTGCCGCGCATCTGATGCTGAATTTTGATCGCTGGATCCATGCTGGCTTTGATACCATTGCGCCGCATTATGTCGGGCGGTTGACCGAGAAGGCTGCGATTAGCGACGCGGGGGAGCGGGTGCTGGACGCGACGGTGGAGTCGATCGAAAACGGCTTGGCGAAAGCGGATTGGCGCGGCGCGGACGGGCCAAAGCTGTGACGCGATTGCTGCGGACGATCCGGCTCGACCAATCTGACACGGTGGTTTTTGCCCAGGCAGCAGAGCCCGGGGAATGGGCGGTGCCGGGCACCTTCCTCTTCGCGGGGCGACCGCAAGAGAGCCTCAGCCGCAAGGAGCAGATTGCCTTCCGCTCCGGATTTCTGGGCGTGACAAGTTTCGGCTGGTCGACCCTTGCGGTTGTTACCGAAACGCAAAGCGACGATCAGGATCAGGCGGTATTGGCGCTGGCCCATCAACTGGTGCACCATTTGGGCGCGCCCGATCTGGACGCCGCCTTGCCCGCCGCGCGGGAGGAAATCGCGCTGGCCAGCGATCTGTGCCGCGGGCATGATGAGGGCACGCTGATCGCCCTGCACCGGCGGATCGATGAGACCGGCGCGATGCGCGAACAGTTCCGGTCCTTGAAGCCGCGCGAGGAGACGGCGTTTTCCGCAGGCTACTTGCAGGGTCATGACAAGGCGTTCCATTTCGTCGAGACCGAAGAAGACGAAGAAGAGCCGGGGATGCAGATCGATCTGACCGCCTTCGGCCGCGAGGAGGGGGAGCGATGAGAGAGTTCTGGGTCGCATCGGGCCATCATCTAACCCAACGGGGCGCCGACAACCGCCTGCACGTGACCGATGCGCTGATCCTGGCTTGGCTGGCGCGGCCCGAAGTGGTGCCGCCCGAGGAGGCCTGCACGGCGGAACTGGCGCTCTATGCAAAGCTCCAGGCCGCACCGCAGGCCACCGTGGCGCAGGCGGAGATCGACGCCATGGAAGACGAGGACGCGCGCGAGAATTGGACCTTCCTGATCACGATGCGCGACCGGCTCTTGCAGGCGGGGAGCATCGAGGCCGGCTATCTCGCGCTTCTACGCGACGGCGTGCGCTTGCCGGTGCTCTTCTACAACCAACTGGTGCAGCTGATCTTGCGCAACGCGCTGGACGGCTGCGAGGACACCCGTGTCTTGCGCGCCGCCGAACTCCTTTTCCGGCCACAACGCGCCCATGTGAATGATGACGCCTTGATGCTGGCCGATGATGAATTGGTCGAAGAGATCGAAGCGGCCAAGGACAGCTCTCCGTTGACGGCGATGCTGGGCAGCGGGGTCGAAGAGCTGGATGTGTTAGGTGACGAGAATGGCTGGACCTATTGGAGCCGCTCGGACGCGCATACGATGGTTTTGCCTTTCGGATCCGACCCCAAGGCGCGCGCGGCGCTTGGCACGGTAATCGAACGTTTTGTGATGCATCTTCTGGGGCATGCTGTGGTCGTCACACCCCTGGTCGATGTGCAAGATGTCGATTTGCGGTGGTTCGTCGGGCTCGATCCGGTGGGAACGGATATCGGCAACGCGCTCTGGGATGGGGCGGTGCCGAAGGGTAAGCTTGTGGGGATTTTCGCGCTCAATTTCGTGTCTGAAGAGGCGCTGTTGCCAGCGGCGGTCGGGCATCCGGTCTATGTTTTGCTTGGGATGGGCGATGACAATGTGATCCGCTGCAAGCCGCAGAACCTTGCGATGGGCCTGCCACTGGCCCCGGTGTCGCAGCGCGCGGCCAAAGCATCGGGGAATGTATAATGCCGCAGGAGGTTTTACGCCTTGGCGTTGTCGCCGCGTCGCATCCGCCGGTCACCCGTTGGTCAGAGCGGGTCTTGCGCCCCGTTGCGGTGATGACTGATCTGCCAGGGTTGGACGCGGGCGTATTGATGAGTGATCGCGACGGGGTTCAGACAGTGTATTTGGGCGATCATGGACTCGTGCTACATTCGGGTGAGACCCGGCACTATATCGACAACCTGACCGCCAAACAGCCGTCTGTCTGGGTCGCGCTGGACGAAGGGCGGGTCTCGGTCGTGACGGTTGACCCGTATGAGGGTGAGGCACTGGCCAGCGATCCAGAGCGGGTTGTCGAAGCTGTACCAATGCCTCCGTTGCTGGGGTCCCGGCTTGATGCGTTCATCCAAGCGCATCACGTCGAAGAGGTGTTTTACAAGCGTAAGCGGGTGCCAGCGACATCGGCAGATGATCCCCGCGCGCCGCGAATCCTGCAACCGGATGCCAAATGGGTCCAGAGCCGGGGCCGGTCTGGGCGCGGGCCGGGTAGAAAGGGCTAAGACAATGGCCGAGGACGAGAAGCGCCGTGATGAAGAGGGTTTCCTGACCGCTTGGTCGCGCCGCAAGCGCGCGGCGGCACGGGCAGAAGCCGCCACCGCGACCGAGGCGGAGGAGGCTGCCGCCGAAGCCGAGGCCGTCGCGGATGTCGAGCCAGGCCGGCTCCCGGATGATGAGCCGGAGCTTGACGCCGACGAACTCGCCGCCCTGCCATCCATCGACGAGATCAGTGCCAAGACCGATCTTCAGCCCTTCATGAAGCGCGGCGTCCCGGAAGCGTTGCGCAAAGCCGCGATGCGCAAGGTCTGGCTCAGCAACAGTCTGATCCGCGATCATGACGATCCCGCCGTCGATTACGCCTGGGATTGGAATGCGCCTGAAGGTGTGCCCGGCGCCGGTGGTGCGTTGAACAAGGATGGGGTTTCCAAGATGGTTGATGATCTGATCAACCGTGACCGCCCGAAAGTCGACGCCGAAGACAAGGAGGGCGATAAAGCGGAGGTGGCTGAAACCACCTCAGATACCGATGACGCAGCAATGTCGGATGGCGCGCCTACGGATGAGCAGATCGCAGCCCAGTCGGATACCCCATCTCCCTTGCCGACTGAGTCCGTGCGCCGGGCTGGGCAGCCCGCGCCACGTCAGGAATCGAGAGAGACTCGCGTGGATGAGTCGTCATCGGATTGGGGGCAATCTGGGTCGGCGGAGGAGACCGCGCCGCGCCGACACGGTAGCGCGGTGCCTGAATAACTCGTTCGAGTTCGCACAAAAGTCCGCATTTGATAGGTTTTTATAGGCCAAACTCATAGGTCTTTGCGTTTCTTAATTTTTCCGTCGCATCCCCAAATCAAATTGCCTAACGTAAGCCTGTTGTGAGGCGTGGCATTTGTCGGATTCCCTGAACGGCCGACTGGCGCTTTAGTTGCAGATGAAGTAATTAGTATAAAAGAACCCATCTTTGGAGCGGGAGGCTTCGTTGACTGGCGTAAGCAAGGGTGAAACCAAGCTAGCGATCGATAATCAGAGCGAACAAAGGGCCCAACACTGGGGCTTGTTGGCGTCTGTTCTTGTTGCTCCGCCGTCGGCGGGCATGCTTTCCGCTGTCGCAAGTTTGACGGGTGATGACACCGCCTTGGGTCAAGCTTACCAACGGTTGGCCAGCGCGGCTGAGGGTGCCGATGCGGCCGCGGTTGAGCGCGAGTTTTTCGAGCTTTTTGTGGGTGTCGGCCGGGGCGAGCTTCTGCCCTACGCCTCCTTCTATCTGACCGGGTTTCTAAACGAACGGCCGCTCGCCGATCTGCGCCGTGATCTGGCGGTGATGGGCATTGAACGCGCCAAGGATCGTCACGAGCCCGAAGATCACATCGCAAGTCTGTCTGAAATCATGGCGGGCTTGGCCTCGGGTGAGTTCAGCGCCGATGCGCTTGGCTGCGGCGCGGCTGGCGAGGCGGGGTTCTTCGCCCGGCATTTGGAGCCATGGGCACCGCAGTTCTTTGACGATCTCGCCGTTTCGCCGAGTGCGGGCTTCTTCCGCCATGTCGCAGAGATCGGCAGCCTATTCACCGATATCGAAATCCGCGCCTTCGAACTGGCGCGCAAGCAGGACGGGACCGCTTCGGCGGTGACCGCCCATTAACGTAACAAACGCAATCTTCGGCGGGCGCATCTTCGCAGCGCCCGCTCATAAGGGAGGTCTCAATGGTCGAGAAGAAGGCGAAACCTGAAGGAATAAGCCGCCGAGGCTTTGTTGGCGCAATGGCTGGTGTATCCGTCGGCGCCGTTGCGGCCGGTTCGGCCCGCCCGGCCTTTGCTGAGGAGGTTGGAGATGAGCGCACCAAGCAGCGCTATCAGGAAAGCGACCATGTGCTCGCCTTCTACCGCACCAACCGCTACTATGAGGGACGCTGAACATGCTGGTCAAACGTAGATCCGCCACTGCGGCCCGCCCGGGCCTTCAATCCTTTGCTCAATCCGTGGCTGCACGCCCTGTCGACCGCCGGTCCTTCCTGCGGGGCTCGGGCCTGGCCGTCGGTGGCCTGGCTGCCGTCAGCGCCATCGGTGCTGGCACGATGCGCCGCGCCGAAGCTGGCCCGACCGATTTCAGCCAGCCGATTGAGGTTCGCACCAACATCTGTACGCACTGTTCGGTGGGCTGCACGGTGAAGGCCGAAGTCCAAGAGGGCGTTTGGGTCGGTCAGGAACCCGCCTGGAAAAGCCCGATCAACCGCGGCACCCACTGCGCCAAAGGCGCGTCGGTGCGCGAGCTGGTCCATGGGGATCGCCGCCTGAAATACCCGATGAAGAAAGAGAACGGCGAATGGGTCCGGATCTCTTGGGAGCAGGCGATCGACGAGGTCGGTGAGAAGATGCTGGAAGTGCGCGAGCGCAGCGGCGCCGATGCCGCCTATCTGCTCGGCTCGGCCAAGTTCTCCAATGAAGGCGCTTATCTGTTCCGCAAATTCGCGGCCTTCTGGGGCACCAACAATGTCGACCACCAGGCGCGGATCTGTCACTCGACCACGGTTGCAGGTGTTGCCAACACCTGGGGCTACGGCGCGATGACGAACTCCTACAACGACATCCGCAACTCCAAGACCATCGTCTTCATGGGTTCGAACGCGGCGGAAGCGCACCCGGTCTCGCTGCAGCACATCCTGACGGGTAAGGAAACCAACCGCGCCAATGTGATCGTGCTCGACCCACGCTTCACACGGACTGCGGCCCACGCCACCGATTACATCCGCATGCGTCCCGGCACCGATATCGCGGTGATCTGGGGCATCATGTGGCACATCTTCGAGAATGGCTGGGAAGATACCGAGTTCATCGACCAGCGTGTCTGGGGGATGGAGCAGATCCGCGAAGCCGTGCAGGCCTATCCGCCGGAAGAGGTGGAGCGCATCACCGGCATCCCGGGCGCGACGCTGGAACGTGTGGCGCAGACCTTTGCGACGCAGCGCCCCTCGACCTTCATCTGGTGCATGGGCGGCACGCAGCACACCGTGGGCACCGCCAACGTGCGGACCTATTGCAACCTGCTGCTCGCCACCGGCAATGTCGGCAATATGGGCAATGGCGCGAACATCTTCCGCGGTCACTGCAACGTGCAGGGCGCAACGGATTTCGGCCTCGATATCGGGTCGCTGCCTTGCTACTACGGCCTGTCCGAAGGCGGCTGGCGGCACTGGTCCCGGGTTTGGGACGTGCCGTATGAGTCGCTCCGCGCCCGGTTCGACGCGGTGCCGGCCAAAGGTGGCCGCGATGCGCGGACGGCGCAGGAGAACATGAGCGTCCCGGGCATTCCATCGACCCGTTGGTTCGATGCGGCAACGCTGGATTCCGAAGAAGTCGATCAGCGTGACAATGTCAAAGCGATGATCGTGTTCGGCCATGGCGGTAACACCGTGCCCAGGATGGGTGCTTCGAAAGTGGGGATGGACGCGCTTGACCTGCTGGTCGTTGCCGACCCGCACCCGACGACGTTTGCCGCGCTGCATGACCGGACCGACAACACCTACCTGTTGCCGATTTCGACCCAGTTCGAATGTGATGGCAGCCGGACCGCCTCGAACCGCTCGGTTCAATGGGGTGAGAAAGTTGTCGAGCCAATCTTCGAAAGCGACAACGACTACGCCGTCATCTATCGCCTTGCCGAGCGCCTCGGTTTTGCCGACGAAATGTTCAAGAACTACGAGATGGTTCAGGGCAAGTTCTCGATGGAGCCGACGGCGGAATCGATCCTTGAAGAGATCAACCGCGGTGGCTGGTCGACCGGCTATACCGGTCAGTCGCCGGAGCGCCTGAAGGCGCATATGGCGAACCAGGATCAGTTCGACCTGGTCACGCTGCGCGCCTTTGACGATGCGCCGGAAGAGGTCGCGGGCGACTATTACGGCCTTCCCTGGCCCTGCTGGGGTACACCGGAACTGCGCCATCCCGGTACGCATATCCTCTATAACCCGAATATTCCGGTTGCAGAGGGTGGCGGCGGCTTCCGTCCGCGCTTCGGTCTCGAACGCGACGGTCAGACGCTTCTGGCCGAGGGCAGCTACCCGCCGGGTTCGGATATCGAGGATGGCTATCCGCAGTTCACCTATGGCGTGCTGCAGAGCCTCGGCTGGGATAGTGAGCTGACCCCGGACGAGTTGGCGACGATCCAACGTATCGGTGGCAATGATCCCGAACGGATGGCCTCGGTCAGCTGGTCGCTCGACCTTTCTGGCGGTATCCAGCGTGTTGCGATCGCCCACGGCTGTGTGCCCTTCGGCAACGGTAAGGCTCGTGCCGTGGCGTGGAACCTGCCCGACCCGATCCCGGTTCACCGCGAGCCGATCTACAGCCCGCGCCCCGATCTGGTCGCCGACTATCCGACCCGCGACGATGGCCGTCAGTTCCGTGTGCCGAATATCGGCCACACGATTCAGGCGTCTGCCGTGGATCGCGACGTTGCCAGCGACTTCCCCATCGTGCTCACCTCGGGCCGACTTGTGGAGTACGAAGGTGGCGGCGAAGAAACCCGCTCGAACCCGTGGTTGGCCGAGCTCCAACAGGACATGTTTGTCGAGGTCAACCCGGCGGATGCGGAAAGCCGTGGCATCACCGATGGCGGTTGGGTCTGGGTCAAAGGCCCGGAGATGGACAGCCGCACCCGCGTCAAAGCGCTCGTCACCGAGCGTGTGGCACCCGGTGTTGCCTTCATGCCGTTCCATTTCGCTGGCTGGTTCCAGGGCGAAGATCAACGGGCCAAATACCCCGAAGGCACCGACCCGGTGGTTCTGGGGGAAAGCGTCAACACTGTCACCACCTACGGCTACGACCCGGTGACCGGCATGCACGAAGGCAAAGTGACCCTTTGCCAGATCGAGACCGCGTAAGAGAGGAATAGAACAATGCCAAGAATGAAGTTTCTTTGCGACGCGGACCGCTGCATCGAATGCAACGCCTGTGTCACCGCGTGTAAAAACGAGCACGAGGTGCCTTGGGGCATCAACCGGCGCCGCGTGGTTACGATCAACGATGGTCTGCCGGGCGAACGCTCGGTCTCGATGGCCTGTATGCACTGCACCGACGCGCCTTGCGCGGCGGTCTGCCCGGTGGATTGCTTCTACACCACGGATGATGCCGTGGTACTGCACTCCAAGGACACCTGCATCGGCTGCGGCTATTGCTTCTACGCCTGCCCATTTGGTGCGCCGCAATATCCGCGGGTCGGCAATTTCGGCACGCGCGGTAAGATGGACAAATGCACCTATTGTGCGGGTGGTCCGGAAGCCGACATGACCGAAGCGGAATACGTCAAATACGGCGCAAACCGTCTTGCGGAAGGCAAACTGCCGCTCTGCGCCGAGATGTGCTCCACCAAGGCGCTTCTGGCCGGTGATGGTGACATCATCGCCGACATCTATCGCGAACGTGTCGTGACGCGAGGGTATGGCTCCGGTGCCTGGGGCTGGCGCAGTGCCTATGGCGAAACCGTATCTGTCTAAGGGGGGTAGACATATGACCATTCATACCAAGATGGCCCGCCTTGTTGCGGTCCTGGCTCTCGGGCTCTTTGCCCTGTTTGCGCAGCCGCAGGCGGCGCAGGCGCAGGACATCGTCAACCCGACGGCGCAGTCGGTGACCGAAGACGCGCTTCTCGGAGCGCTCAGCGGTGATGCGCAGGTACAAGGCCGGGTCACGATCCCGGATGATCTGTCGTCCGGGCTGATTAAACCGGGCAACCGGAACTGGGCGGATACTCATGGCGGTCCAGTGCGCACCACGACCTTGATCGCCGTCGTCGGGATGCTCGCTGTGCTGGTGGCGTTCTACCTGATCCGCGGCAAGATCCGGATCGATTCCGGCCCGTCGAGTGAGCGCATTCTGCGTTTCACTTCGATGGAACGTTTTGCCCATTGGCTGATGGCCGTGTCCTTCATCGTGCTGGCGATCACCGGTCTGAACCTGGTGTTCGGGCGCGCGGTAATCCTGCCGCTCTTTGGCGAAGGCGTATTTGGCACGCTATCGGCCTGGGGCAAGGTCGCCCATAACTATATGGGCTTTGCCTTCATGCTCGGCCTGCTTCTGTCCTTCCTTTATTGGGTTGTGCACAACATCCCGGACAAGGTTGACCTTAAATGGCTCAGCCAGGGTGGTGGTCTTTTTGTGAAAGGCGTTCACCCGCCCGCCAAGAAGTTCAACGCGGGTCAGAAGGGCATCTTCTGGTCCGTGACCATCGGTGGCGCGGCGCTGTCCTTTACCGGTGTGATGCTGCTTTTCCCCGAGATGGCAGGTGGTGAGGCCGGCTGGCAACTCTATCAGGTGATCCACGGCATCGTCGCCGCTGTCCTGACCGCGATTGTCATCGCGCATATCTATATCGGTTCTGTCGGTATGGAGGGTGCTTATGATGCGATGGGGTCCGGCGAGGTTGATCTCAACTGGGCGAAAGAACACCATTCCCTCTGGGTGGATGAGGTTCAAAGTAAGCAATCCCAAGACGGCGGCGAAGCGGGGTCACGCCCCACAACGCAGCCCGCTGAGTGACTGATCCCGCCATGGCCGGGGCGTATCGATGCCTCGGCCATGGCACCAAAGCAGACCGTGCCTTCCTGCTTTTGCGAGATGCAAAGAAATGACCTCCATGATGGATGATGCCGACCTGCTTGCCGCCGCCCGCGAGGCGCTGCACGGGCTGATCTTGCCGGACGGCATCCCGCTTCTGGAGGCGAAAACCGTGTCTGGGCCGGTCTTGTCCGGCGGGCGGATGTCTCTCGCCATCTCGATCAAAGAAGCGGAGGCCGCAGCCTATACCGATATTCGTGCCAAGGCCGAAGCGGCCCTGCGCGCCGCGCCCGGCGGCGATGGTGCCATCGTGGTGCTAACCGCTGAGAAAGCCGCAGCGCCCGCGCCGCCAAATCTTGGAAAGGCCAAAACACCTGCCGCGAAACCGCCCGTGCTGTCCGGTGTCCGTCACGTGATCGCTGTGGCCTCGGGCAAAGGCGGGGTGGGGAAGTCGACGACCTCTGTCAATCTGGCTCTGGGCCTGCGCGCCTTGGGTCTGAAGGTTGGCATTCTCGATGCTGATATTCATGGCCCGTCCTTGCCGACGCTCTTGGCGCTCCATGGTCGGCCTCGGCTTGGCAAAGACCGCCGCCTGCGCCCGATGCAAGCTTACGGTCTCGAAGCGATGTCGATGGGGCTGATGGTTGACGAAGAAACCGCGATGGTCTGGCGCGGCCCTATGGTCATGTCTGCTATCACGCAGATGCTCTCGGATGTCGATTGGGGCGAGCTAGATATATTGGTCATCGACATGCCGCCGGGCACCGGCGATGCACAACTCGCGATTGCGCAAGGCACGGACCTTGCGGGCGCCGTGATCGTTTCGACCCCGCAGGACCTCGCCCTAATCGATGCGCGCCGTGGGATCGCCATGTTCCGCAAGGTCGATGTCCCGATCCTGGGCGTTGTCGAAAACATGGCGCATTTCGTTTGCCCCGATTGCGGGAGCCAGCACGCGCTGTTCGGCAGTGGTGGGGCGGCGGCCGAAGCGGCGCGTCTCAACGTGCCCTATCTGGGCGCTGTCCCGTTGACCATGGACCTGCGCACCGCCTCGGATAGTGGTCAGCCGATTGTAGCGCGGGATCCGGATGGCCCGCTTGGTATGTTATATACAGATATGGCCCGAACACTTTGGAGCACGCTTGATGCCGCTCCGCACTCACAACAGAAAACTCTACAAGGAGTATGAACCATGAAAGCTTTCATCGCCTCACTCGTCATCGGGGTCTTCATTGCCGGCGGAGCTTCCTTTGTACTGAACGGCAATTTCCAAGTTGATGCGCATACGGCCTTCACCACCGAAGGGGCACGGGTCGGCAACCCCGGCGACAATTTGATCAACTACTGATTTGGCCGCGCCCGGCACCACCCGCATCGCTGTTGCGGCGGGTCTCTCGCTGCTGCTTGCGGTCGCGGCACCCGTGTTGGCGGAGGATCTCCGCGGCCATGGCGGCCCGGTCCGCGCCCTCGCGGTGGACGGAAGCCGCGTGGTCTCCGGCTCTTTCGACACGCGGGCGATTGTCTGGGATGGCATCGTCGCCAGCCAGATCACCCGAGCCCATGCCGGTGCGGTGACCGCGGTTCTGCCGCTGCCGGATGGGCGCTTTGCCTCCGGCGGACAGGACGGACATGTCGCGATCTGGGGTAGGGGGGTAGACCCGCTCAGCTTTGAGTCCTGGCACGATATGCCGGTGGCCGACCTTGCACCTTGGGCGGGCGGGATCGCGTCGGGCTCTTGGAATGGGCAGATCGCGCTTTGGGATGGCGAGGACGCACCGCGCTATCTCGACGGGCATCAGGGGCAGGTCACCGGGCTTGCCGCTTTTGGCGACGGTCTGGCCAGTGTCGGCTCCGATCTGCGCCTGCGCCTTTGGAATGCAGATGGCAGCGCCGCGTCGGTGACCGACTTGCCAGCGCCGCCGAGTGACCTTGCGACCGATGGGGATGCGATCTTCATCGCGGGGGCCGATGGGTTTCTGCGGCGCGTCGTGCCGGGGCAGCCAAAGCAGACCCTGGAGCTCACGACGCGACCACTTCTCGCGGTGGCCACCGGCGGCGGGCAGGTCGCGGTGTCGGATATGACCGGTGCGGTTTGGCTGATCGACCCGCAGACGCTAGAGATCCGCTCCGAGATCGCGACCGGCCAAGGCGCGGTCTGGGCGCTTGCATTGAGCGATGACGGTTTGTGGACGGGCGGGAATGACGGCTGGATCCGGCGCTGGTCGCCCGAGGGTGCGCCTCTTGGAACTGGCGCTGGCGTGCCGGAGCCGACCTTGACCAATCCACGCGGGGCCGAGGTGTTCCAAGCCTGCGCCGTCTGCCACACGTTGACGCCCGATGACGGGCAGCGCGCTGGCCCGACGCTTCACAATGTGTTCGGGCGACGGATCGGCACCGCGCCGGGCTATGATTATTCCGACGCCTTGCTGGAGCTCGACATCGTTTGGACACCGCAGACAGTGTCGGAATTGTTCGAGTTCGGGCCCGACGCCTATACCCCCGGCAGTCGGATGCCGGAACAGCGTGTGCCGAGCGCGGCGGACCGCGCCGCCTTGATCGAGTTTCTTGAAACGGCGACGCGTTAGGCGCCGCCAAAATCTTCTATATGAATCGGAGAAAGCTGATGAGCGAAGACTACAACATGTCGATGCGGAAGTTCCTCAAGCAGGTCGGCGTCACATCGCAACAGGCCATCGAAGACGCGATGCGCTCAGCGGGCGTCGACGCGACCGCTGGCAAAAGCTTCACCGCGACCATGACCCTCAAGGTCGATGGGCTTGATCTGGAACATCGCGTCGAAGGCAAGATCAGCGGGCGCGACGAAGACTAACGTGTCGCGCAACCCACTCGCGTCATGAGACGTCACCTGATGGAACGGTCGCATTGAGACAGAAAACGCCGCCTCGAGTGTTCGGGGCGGCGTTTCGCACTGAGTTTTGACGCTGACGTCGTCAGGCCGCCCTTATTGCGGGACCGCGCTGTGGACGAAGAGGGTCTCATCCAGAACGGTATAGGCGTTGATCAGTTCCTCGCCGCGCGGGCCGACCAGCCAGGCCTCCAGCTCCATCACGGCATCATTGTTTACATGCGGATGCCGCTCGGGGTTCACAGGCAAGAGCGAGTAGGGGTTGAACATCTCCGGGTCGCCCGAGAAGAGCAGCGCCAGATCGCCTTTGTTGCCGAAGGTCAGCCAGGTGGCCCGATCCGACAGGATGTAGGCGTTCAGCCCCGAGGCGGTATTGAGCGCCGCGCCCATGCCTGCGCCAACAGCGTTATAGGAACCACCCAGGGTCTCCGGGTCGACGCCCGCGCCAGCCCAAAGGGCCAGTTCCTTTTGGTGTGTGCCGCTATTGTCGCCACGAGAGACAAAAGCCGCGTCAACCTCCGCGATCTGGGCCAGGGCGCCGGCGGCTGTCTCGGCCGAGGTGACGTCTGCCGGGTCGCCAGACGGGCCAACCAGGACGAAATCGTTATACATGATCTCCCGCCAATGGGTCGCATGCCCGGCGGCCACGAAGGCTTCCTCGGCAGGGCGGGAATGCACGAGCACTGCATCGACATCGCCGGCTTCGCCGAGGCGCAGGGCTTGCCCCGTGCCAACAACAAGAAGTTCAACTTCGATACCAAGCTCCTCTTGGATTTCTGGTAGAAGAACATCCGCGAGACCGGAGTTTTCAAACGATGTCGTGACGGCCATGCGCACCGTCTCCGCCAGTGCGGGTGCGGTAGAAAGGGCAAGGGCGAGGGCGGCAATTAAAGCTCGGTTTTTCATATAGTTACTCCACGATCTGACCATTGAGAAAGGCGTGTGCTTCGGGCGTTTCTGGCGTTGAGAAGAATCTCTCTGCCGGACCTGTTTCGTGCACGCAACCATTGAGCATGAAAACTATTTCATCTGCAAGTCTTGCCGCTTGCCCAAGGTCATGTGTCGACATGACGATGCGTGTATCGCGGCTCTTTGCATCGGTCAGAATGATCTCGATCTCCCGCGTGGCGCGTCCATCGAGATTGGCGCAGGGCTCATCGAGAAACAGGATTTCGGGTTGCCGGATCAAAGCGCGCGCCAGGGCCAGCTTTTGCTTCTCACCGCCGGAGAGCACGCCCGCGGATCGGTCAAGCGCATGGCCGAGGCCCACTTGCTCGGCAATCTCTCGGGCGCGTTTGCGGGCTTCTGCCCGTTTTGTACCGGCCACGGTCAGGGCATATGCGATGGAGTCGGTGACACTGCGGCGCATCATCGTCGGGGTCTGAAAGACGAAGGCCAGTTTGGTCCGGACTTCAGCTTCGGGGATCGACCAAACCAAACTGCCATGTGCCGGACGTTCCAACCCCTGCATCAACCTCAAGAGCGTCGTCTTGCCGGACCCGTTCGGACCCAAGACAATCGTGACACCGGTCTTGCCGAGCGTCAGGTCAATCGGGCCGATCAGCCGCGTGCCGCGCCGTTTAACCTCGGCAGCCTCAACGCGCAGGGGGAGGATCGAACTTACCATGTTGCCGAACTCTCCGTGCGCGAGAGCGAGTGAATGAGGAGATTGACCGCGATCGCCAGGGCGATCAGCACAAATCCAAGGCCAAGCGCGAGGGCGAAGTTCCCTTTCCCGGTCTCAAGCGCGATGGCCGTTGTCAGCACCCGCGTGGCGTTATCGATATTCCCGCCAACGATCATAATCGCGCCGACCTCGCCGATCCCACGCCCGAACCCCGCGAGGCAGGCCGTCAGAAGCGCGCGCCGTGCATCCCAGAGTAGGGTCGCCACCCGTTGGCGCTTGGTGGTATTCAGCGAAATGAGCAGGTCATGGTACTCTGACCACAAATCCCGGATTGCCTGATGCGCGATGGAGGCGATGAGAGGCGTGACGATAATCACCTGGGCAATGATCATCGCGGTTGGCGTGAACAAAAGTCCCAGCACGCCTAAGGGCCCGGCCCGACTGAGGATGACATAGACGATCAACCCGACAACGACCGGCGGCAGCCCCATCAACGCGTTGAGGAGCGCAATCACCAAGCGCCGCGAGCGGAACCGGTTCACTGCCAGCCATGCTCCAAGCGGCAAGCCAATCGCCGCCGCGATGACAACCGCCGTGATGGTGACCTGCAGCGATCGCAGGGTGATTTCGACCAGTTCCGGGTCAAGCACAACAATCAGCCGCGCAGCCTCGACAAGCCCCTCGACAATTTCATTCATTCGTTGCGGCGTTTCATTTTGTTGCACTTGAAAGTCATTGACATGTGATACCATTTTATCCGTCGGACGAAAGGGCATTTTCCCCGCGTTTGGTGCGGGGTTGGAATGGCACCGCTTGCGTCGGAAGAGTAGTGTCTTGCTTTGGCGTTCTAAGAGTTTTTTGCGCCAGCCAACCGCACAGCGCTCAGTGCCGGATACATGGCTCGAAACCCCGATAGCCTCGCCATCAGGGGATCCGTTTCGCTTGTCGCGGGCTCGAACCAGGTTTTGACCTCTGGCTTCACTATAATTGCGTTCTCTCGGGTGACGCCATGGGCAACGGCGGCCAGGCGCGCGGCCCCAAGGGCCGGGCCGATTTCGGCACCATCGCTGCGCCCGATCCGGCAGCTTGTCACGGTCGCGATCGTTTGCATCAGAAAATCGCTTTGCGTGCCGCCACCAATCGCCAAAAGGCTGTCGCAGGTGGTTCCGGCGGTTCGCAGCGCCGCCATTGCATCGGCGAAGGTGAAAGCGATAGCCTCCACCACGGCGCGCATCAAGCCACCAGGTGTTGTATTCTCTCCAAGACCGGCAAAACCGCCGCGGATCTCGGTGTCGCCATGGGGGGTACGCTCCCCTGTGAGATAGGGGAGGAAGATCGGCCCGGTTTCGGCAGCCTCTGCCTCGGCAAGAAGGTCGGCGATGGGCCGACCGAGAAGCTCTGCAAGCCATGCGATCGGACGCGCGCCGTTGAGCATTGCCGCCATCTGGAACCAGTGATCGGGAACCGTATGCGCATAGGCATGGATGCGGCTCTCGGGGTTCGGGCAGTATTCAGAGGTCGTGACAAAGAGCTGACCGGAGGTGCCGAGAGAGATGAAACCGTCCCCCGCTGAGACCGCGCCGATCCCCACGGCGCCGGCAGCCGCATCGCCACCCCCCGCCGCAATCGGCACGCCAACCGGCAGCCCAAGCGCCGCGGCGGCTTCCGGCATAAGCGCGCCCGCGATTTCGGAGCCGTATATAACCTCCGGCAACCAGGTCGGGTCTGTTGCGCTGATCTCGCACATGCGGGCTGACCAGGTTCGCGTCCGTTCATCGAACCACGAGGTGCCTGCGGCATCCGACGGATCGGTGACAAACTGACCGTGGAGCCGAAAGCCGATATAGTCTTTCGGCAGCAACACATGGGCGATCTTTGCATGCTGCTCGGGCGCGTGGCGCGAAAGCCAAAGGAGTTTCGGGGCGGTGAATCCGGCCATCGGCAAAACGCCGGTGATATTGGCCGCTTGCGGCTCTGCCGCGATGATCTCGGCGCATTCGGCAATGGCACGGGCGTCGTTCCACAATATCGCGGGTCGCACAGGCTGCCCGTCTGTGTTCAGCAGAACGGCGCCATGCATCTGCCCCGACAAGCCAATCGCGCGGATCTCGGATCGGATGTCCGGGGGCAGCCCTAGCACCGCCTCACAGGTGGCCGCCCACCAAGACGCGCAATCCTGCTCGCTTGCGCCGTCGAACGGGTGATGCAGATCAAGGGGGCAGGACGTCATCGCCGCAATGCCCCCATCGGGCCGCATGACACAGACTTTGATCGCCGAAGTTCCTAAATCGATACCCAGATACATTGCGCCTCCGCCGTTGAGAACCGGCCCCGATAAGGGCATAGTCGGCCTTCTCTTGGGGGTCTGTTGGATAGCATCTTGCGCCTATGTCGATCCCGCAAAGCCGGGCCAGTGCTGCCGCGGCAGCGATTAGAACTTTACTCGCGTAATGTTTTGCAGGTTTTATTGGGGGCGTGGCAAGCCATATCCTCGGCTCCTAGAGAAATGATCGATACAAAGGCGTTCCAATGAGTGAGCAAAAGATCCGCAATATGGAAGAGTTTGCGGCGGTGACCGGACTATCGCGGCCGACGGTTTCCAAGTATTTCAACGACCCCGACAGTGTGCGGTCGTCGACGCGCACGCGGATCGAAGCGGCCTTGGAGCGTTATGATTTTCGTCCGAATATCTATGCCGTCAATCAGAACCGACGCCTGACCAAGAATATCGGGATTGTCGTGCCCTACCTCGCGGACCCTGTGTTCGCGGAACATGCCCGCAGTCTTGAAATCCTCTGCACCGAAGCGGGGTTCCGACCCATCTTGCTCAGCTCCCATGGCGGCAGTGGGCAAGAGCGCGAGAACCTCGACAGTCTTCGGTCGCTCAAACCCGCGGGTGTGTTGCTGGCACCGCTCGGGCGTTCCTCGGATAAACGGGCGATTGAACGCTTCTGTCGCGATGTGCCCACGGTGCTTTTTGACAGCAATATTGACGGGATGGGCGAAGCGTTCATTGGGTCCGACAATGCGAGTTTCGTCAATCAGACGGTGGATTATCTTTGCCGGAGCGGCGAGCCGCCCTGTTTTTTCGAGATGCGGACGCCCGCCAATCCGAATGCCAACAAGCGGCGGATTGCCTATATCGACGCGATGGCGCGCCATGGTGAGGAGCCGGTCGTGATCAGTATCGAAGGCGACGGCTGGGGCTTTGAGGAAATCGGGCGTCAGGGGGCGCATACCGCGATTGCCGCAGGCGATTTCAAGACCAACACCATCCTGTGCAGCAACGACCGGCTGGCGATTGGCGTTCTGGCGGCCTGTTACGAGCGGGGTCTGCGAGTCGGTCGGGGCGCCGGATTCGCGCTGCGGGTGGCATCGCATGACGATCATCCGTTTTCGCGCTTTACCTGCCCCGCCTTGACGACGGCGGCGCATAACTATGCGTCGGTGGCAGAGAGCAGCGTTGAAACCCTCTTTGAACTCATTGAAAACGGCGGGCATTTCCGGACACGACCGGAGACGCTTTTTCCCGCGCATCTGGTTGTTAGGGCATCGGCTTGATCTTCAAAAATTTACGCGCGTAAAAATTAAGTTGACGCGCGTATGATTAGAGCGCAGTCTTTGGCGCATAACATCCAACCAGGGAGGATACGGATGTACCTGAAGACCGCGCTTGGCGCGTCGAGTGCGCTTGCGCTCTGCGTTGCCGCCACCGCCGCGATGGCGGAGTCCCATGCCACCACCATCACAATCGCCACCGTGAACAACGGCGATATGATCCGGATGCAGGGCTACACCGATCAATTCACCGACCAGACCGGCATCAATGTCGAATGGGTGACGCTGGAAGAGAACGTGCTGCGTCAGCGGGTGACCACAGACATCACCACAAATGGTGGTCAGTTCGACATCATGACCATCGGTATGTACGAGACCCCGATCTGGGGCGCCAATGGCTGGCTCGTGCCGCTCGACAACCTATCGGAAGAATATGACGTCGACGACATTCTGCCTGCCATGCGGGGTGGGTTGAGCCATGACGGCACCCTTTATGCCGCGCCATTCTATGGCGAAAGCTCCATGGTCATGTACCGCACCGACCTGATGGAAGCTGCCGGGCTAGAGATGCCTGACGCACCGACATGGGAGTTCATCCGCGAAGCTGCCGCCGCCATGACCGACCGCGACAACGACATCAACGGCATCTGCCTACGCGGTAAGGCCGGTTGGGGTGAGGGCGGCGCTTTCATCACCGTCACCGCCAACTCCTTCGGCGCGCGGTGGTTCGATGAAGACTGGAACGCGCAGTTTGATCAGCCGGAATGGGCCGAAGCGCTGAACTTCTTCGTCGATATGATGAGCGAGTCTGGCCCTCCGGGCTACGCGACGAATGGGTTCAACGAAAACCTGTCGCTGTTCCAGCAGGGCCGCTGCGGCATGTGGATCGACGCGACTGTTGCGGCGTCTTTCGTGACCAACCCCGACGACTCCACTGTTGCCGACTCCGTCAGCTTCGCCCTGGCCCCTGATACCGGCCTTGGCAAACGGTCCAACTGGCTTTGGGCCTGGGCCCTGGCGATCCCGGCGGGCACGCAGCAAGCCGATGCCGCGTTGCAGTTCATCGAATGGGCCACATCGACCGGCTATATCGAGCTTGTCGCTGAAAACGAAGGTTGGGCCAATGTGCCGCCGGGCGCGCGCACCTCGCTTTACGAGACCCCGGAATATCAAGAGGTCCCGTTTGCGCAGATGACGCTCGACTCGATCAATGCGGCGGACCCAACGAACCCGACCGTCGATCCGGTGCCCTATGTCGGCATCCAGTTCGTCGCCATTCCGGAGTTCGCTGGTATCGCCACCGAGGTCAGCCAGGAATTCTCGGCGGCCTATGCGGGTCAGCAGACCGTTGAAGAGGCTCTCGAAAATGCCCAGGCGCTGACCAACGACGCGATGGAAGCGGCGGGCTACCGCTAAACCTTCGCGCACGCAGCCCCGTGGGGCGGGTTCGTCCTGCCTCACGGGTTTTCTCGACCAATCTGCTAGTCTGTCACTGTCCCGCGCGGGATCTGCCGCGCCAACATGAGAGATGTCCCCATGGCGACCCAACATTCCCGTTCCGCAGCAAGACTGATGATGGCACCCGCCGTGATCCTGCTCCTGGGCTGGATGCTGGTGCCGCTGACGATGACGCTCTACTTCTCGTTCAAGAGATACCTGCCGATGCGCGGCGACTCGCTGGAACGGGGCCTCGATTGGGTCGGGTTTGAGAATTACGTTCGCTTCATCGGATCCAGTTCGTTTTGGCCAAGCGTACAGGCCACGCTCCTGATCGTCGGTGGGGTTCTGGTTATTACAGTGGTCCTGGGCGTCTTGCTAGCGATCCTTCTTGATCAGCCGTTCTGGGGGCAGGGTATCGTCCGCATCCTGGTGATTGCGCCCTTCTTTGTGATGCCGACGGTGACCGCGCTCGTCTGGAAGAACATGTTCATGGACCCGGTGAACGGCATGTTCGCCCATCTGTGGCGGTTTTTTGGGGCTGAGCCAGTCTCTTGGCTCTCGGATGCCTCGGTGGAGTCGATCATCCTGATCGTGTCCTGGCAGTGGCTGCCCTTCGCGACGCTCATTCTGCTCACCGCGATCCAGTCGCTCGACAGCGAACAGCTTGAAGCCGCCGAGATGGACGGGGCTCCGGTTCTGGCCCGCTTCTTCTATATCGTGCTGCCGCATCTGGGGCGGGCGATCACCATCGTCATCCTGATCCAGACGATCTTCCTCTTGTCGATCTTCGCCGAAATCTTCGTGACCACGGGCGGGTCCTTCGGCACCCGAACGCTGACCTATCTGATCTTCCAACGGGTCGTGGACAGCCAGAATATCGGCCTTGGATCGGCGGGCGGTGTCTACGCCATCATCCTCGCCAATATCATCGCGCTCTTCCTGATGCGCATCGTCGGCAAGAACTTGGACCGGTAGGGGGCGGATATGGCACGCGCAGTTTCCACACGTCGCAAGATCATCACCACCACCGTCGCCTGGGCGATCGGGCTGCTGATCTTCTTTCCGATCTATTGGACGATCCTGACCAGCTTCAAAACCGAAGCGCAGGCCATCGCCAACCCGCCGCTGTTTTTCAACTTCGATTGGACGCTGGAAAACTATAGCGTCGTGCAGGAGCGCTCGGACTATATGCGCTTCCTTTGGAACTCCGTGATCATCGCGGGCGGCTCGACGCTTTTGGGCATCCTGATCGCGGTGCCCGCAGCCTGGTCCATGGCTTTTGTCCCGTCGCGGCGGACCAAGGACATCCTGCTCTGGATGCTGTCCACAAAAATGCTACCCGCCGTTGGCGTGCTCTACCCGATTTCGCTTATCTTCGTGCAGTTCAACCTGCTGGATACCCGTATCGGCCTGATCCTGGTGCTGATGCTGATCAACCTGCCGATCATCGTCTGGATGCTCTACACCTATTTCAAGGAAATCCCGGTCGATATCCTCGAAGCGGCCCGCATGGACGGTGCGGGGCTGCGCGAAGAGATCCTTTTTGTCCTGACGCCCATGGCCATTCCGGGCATCGCCTCAACGGTCTTGCTGAACGTCATTCTGGCCTGGAACGAAGCGTTCTGGACCTTGAATCTAACGGCGGCTGGTGCCGCGCCTCTGACCGCATTTATTGCCAGCTATTCCAGCCCCGAGGGCCTGTTTTACGCCAAGCTCAGCGCGGCCTCGACCATGGCCATCGCGCCGATCCTCATCCTCGGCTGGTTCAGCCAGAAACAACTCGTCCGGGGCCTGACCTTCGGCGCGGTGAAATAAGGGAGCGGACCGATGGGACGCATCACACTCGACAAGGTCCGCAAATCCTTCGGGGAGGTGGAGGTCATTCCGCCGCTCGATCTGACCATCGAAGATGGGGAGTTTGTGGTCTTTGTCGGCCCATCGGGTTGCGGCAAGTCCACGCTTCTGCGCCTGATCGCGGGGCTTGAGGATGTCAGCGGCGGGGAAATCCGCATCGACGGGCAGGACGCGACCGAGGTGCCGCCCGCCAAGCGCGGCCTTGCCATGGTGTTCCAAAGCTACGCGCTGTACCCGCATATGTCCGTCCGGAAGAATATCGCCTTCCCGCTGCGCATGGCGAAACTGGATGCCGCCGAGCAGAAACGCCGGGTTGAAGCGGCGGCGGATGTGTTGAACCTCACCGACTATCTTGACCGGCGGCCCGGGCAGCTTTCGGGCGGGCAGCGCCAGAGAGTCGCCATCGGGCGGGCCATTGTGCGCGAACCGGCGGCGTTTCTGTTTGACGAGCCGCTCTCGAACCTCGACGCGGCGCTCCGCGTCGGTATGCGGCTGGAAATCTCAGAGCTGCATGAACGGCTGAAGACCACGATGATCTATGTCACCCATGACCAGGTCGAGGCCATGACCATGGCGGATAAGATCGTGGTGCTGCGTGCTGGCAATATCGAGCAGGTCGGATCCCCGCTGGAGCTTTACCGCACCCCACGCAACCTCTTCGTCGCCGGGTTCATCGGCTCGCCCAAGATGAACTTGATCGGTGGGGCCATCGCGGCCGCACAGAACGCGACGACCATCGGCATCCGGCCCGAACATGTGCGTGTGTCGTCGGAGGCGGGCGATTGGCCAGGCAAGGTGGGTGTCTCGGAGCATTTGGGTTCCGACACGTTTTTCCATGTCACCTGTGACGGGATTGATGAGCCCGTGACCGTGCGCGTTGGCGGTGAGGTTGATCTGCATTACGGGGATCAAATCTTCCTCAGCCCAGACCTCGACCACCTGCACCGGTTTGGTGCCGAGGGGCTCCGGATCGCATGATGCGGCTGGACGGTAAGACGGCGCTGATCACGGGGGCGGCCCGTGGCATCGGCAGGGCCTTTGCCGAGGCCTATGTTCGCGAAGGGGCGCGCGTTGCGATTGCGGATATCGACATCGCGCGCGCACGCACCACGGCGGCGGAGATCGGGGATGCGGCTATTGCCCTTGAGTTGGATGTAACCGAGCAGGACAGCATCGACGCAGCGGTGGCCGAGACTATCGCGCGCTTGGGCCAGATTGACATCTTGATCAACAACGCCGCGATTTTTAGCGCCGCGCCCCTTATCGAGATCGACCGCGCCGACTTTCAGCGCGTTTTCGATATCAATGTGAGCGGCACGCTCTTCACGATGCAGGCCGTCGCCCGGCATATGATCGAACAAGGGATCAAAGGCCGGATCATCAACATGGCCTCGCAGGCCGGTCGGCGCGGTGAGGCCTTGGTTGCTGTCTACTGCGCCACAAAGGCCGCGGTAATCAGCCTGACGCAATCGGCGGGCCTAAACCTTATCCAACACGGCATCAACGTGAACGCGATCGCCCCCGGCGTCGTTAATGGCGAACACTGGGATGGTGTTGACGCCTTCTTCGCCAAATACGAGGGCAAAGCGCCGGGCCAGAAGAAGAAGGAAGTGGGTGAAGCCGTGCCCTACGGGCGGATGGGACGGGCCGAAGACCTTACCGGCATGGCGATTTTCTTGGCCAGCGATGAGGCCAACTACATCGTCGCGCAATGCTACAATGTCGATGGCGGTCAATGGATGAGCTGAAGCCAGATCAGGCACCGGCTCCGGTGCCGTTGTCAAACGCGACGCTCGACCATCTCCCTGCAGGTGTCGACCGCCCGACCTATGACCGGACCTTTCTGACCCCCGGCATCGTGCATATCGGGCTCGGTAATTTCCACCGGGCGCATCAGGCCTGGTATCTGCACCGGTTGATGCAACAGGGAGAGGCGCTGGATTGGGCCATTCTCGGCGCCGGTGTCCGCCCCTACGACGCCGGAATGCGGCAGAAACTGATCGCGCAGGATTGCCTCACAACGCTGATTGAACTGGCCCCTGACCAGTGTTCCGCCGAAGTGACCGGCCCGATGATCGACTATCTGCCAATCGAAGAGGGCAATGGCCCGCTGATCGCCGCGATGGCCGATCCTGCGATCCGCATCGTCGCCCTCACCGTGACGGAGGGGGGGTACTATATCGACTCCGTGTCGGGCGGCCTCGACATCACACATCCCGATATACGCCATGATGCCGAGACGCCCGAGCGCCCGCGTACCGCCTTCGGCGCCATGGTCGCCGCCTTGCGTTTGCGGCGGGCGAACGGTCACCGGCCTTTCACGGGGCTGAGCTGCGACAATCTCAGCGGCAATGGGGCGATCCTGCGCCGCACCGTGACGGAGCTTGCGCGGCTGAGTGATCCCGACCTTGCCGATTGGATCGATGCCGAGGGGGCGTTCCCCAACTCAATGGTCGATTGCATCGTGCCTGCGACCGGCCCCGCAGAACTCTCACGCGCGCGGGATTTTGGTATCGCCGACGCGGCCCCGGTGAGCCACGAGAATTTCCGGCAATGGGTTCTGGAAGATACGTTCTGCGCCGGTCGCCCGGATTTGAACAGGATTGGCGCGACCTTTACTGACGATGTGCACCCCTACGAAATGATGAAGATCCGCATCCTCAATGGCGGGCATCAGGTCTTGGCCAATGCAGGCGAACTTCTGTCTCTGGCCACTATCGCCGATTGTATGGCGCATGCACCGCTATTGGCCTTCTTTCGCAAGGTTCAGATAGAAGAGATCCTGCCCTATGTCGACGCGGTTCCCGGCATAACTGCTGAGGCATATCTCGCCCTGATCGAACGCCGCTTTTCGAACCCGGCGATCCGAGACACGACCCGCCGGGTGGCCTTCGATGGGTCGTCTCGCCATCCGGGCTTCATCCTTCCAGTGCTGCGAAGCGCGCGGGCCGCAGGCGGGCCTGTTGAGGGGCTTGCCCTCGTCGAAGCGCTCTGGGCGCGCATGTGCGCCGGAGTCCGAGAGGACGGAACAGAGATCGAAGCGAACGACCCGCATTGGGCGCAGCTTCGGCGCGTCGCCGAAAAGGCCAAGGCCCGACCCCTGGCATGGCTCGAACAAGCTGCATTTTACGGCGATCTTGCGGATGATCAGGTTTTCTCGCTGGCCTTTGAACGCTGGCTCGCCCTGATCTGGCGGCGCGGGACCCAAGAAGTGCTCGGGACATATCTCGACCGGGCTTGAAGTGCGGCCGGGCGCTGCCGTCCCGAGACAATGCAGTCGACCGGGCTGGTCGGCCTGCAGCAGGGCAGAGCCTCCGAGACGCGGCGCTTATCCTTTTGATTTAGGGATGCTTTTCCAGGCCTAACGGATTGTCGCCGAATAGCAATTGGGATGACTGTTAGAATTCAGCACCGGTTGCCTTTACGCCACACGCACATAAAAATTCATTTTGATGATTGGTGGGCCTACATGAATGGCGGCAGCGCGCCTACATGAACATAATCTCTTGTAGATGCAACTATGTGTCTGCGAGCCTTGGCCGCAGGTTTTCGGTCAAGCAAGAAATGAAAAGGAGCGCAGGCTTGAGGCAGTTTCATTCGGTTCGCTGCGCCGTTCAGGCGCAGGCTGATTGCGACGAGCCATGGTATGGGCCTTCGCAGTTGTTAGATTGGGTCACCTTGATCAAGGGCGAGCAGGTTAGGGCCGATGCGGTTTTGCCGACGATGGAAGCCGTGAGCGAGGTCCAAAAGGGCCAGTTACGCTAATGGACCGCAATGATATTGATTCGCTCGCTGATGAGCGCGAAGCGCGGGTACATATTCGGGAATCTCTGCTGCTCATCATTGTTCTGGTCGCAATGCTTGCTGCTATTGCATGGGCGGTTGTGGCTAAAGTCGAGAATGTCACGCGTGTGCCGGGTCGCGTGGTTCCGTTCGGTGATCTTCAGCAGATCACTGCGGATAATGGCGGGGTGATCAGCGAAATCTTCGTGTCAGAAGGCGACATCGTTGAGGCGGGCACCGCATTGATCGAACTCGATAATGTCAGGCAAAGCAGTCAATTTGACCGCGAACAGCAACGCGTCCTCGCTCTGCAGGCGCGCATTGCCCGGTTTACAGCTGAGACTGGGGACGAACCGCTATCTTTCGCCCCGGAGCTTGAGGCCAACGCGATCCAGTTTGTGGAGAGCGAGCGAGCGCTCTATGTCGCTCGGATGCAAGAGCACGAGGCCGATATCGCTGTGCTCATGCAACGGCTTGATCAGAATAATCGCGACCGAGTCGCGGTGCTGCGCGACCTGACAGTGGCACGCCTTGCCTCAGAACGCCTTGATGAGCAACTTGCGATCATGGCGCCGCTTGTTGAGGCCGGGGTCGAACCAGAGACCTCCCTAATTGACCTTCAGCGGCAGGAAGAAGAGCAAATCAGCCGTCGGTCGAGTGCCGAGGCCGCTTTGGGCCAGCTTGATGCCGACGCTGCGGAGATCAATGAGATCGTCCGGGCAATTGAGACCGGTTTTCGGGCGAATGCTCTTCAAGATCTCATGGCGGCGACTGACGAACTAAACAGCTTACGTCGGTCACTGACTGCGCTTGAAAGCCTTCCCGCCCGCACCACCCTGCTCGCCGTCGATCGGGGAGTGGTGAACACGCTACACCACCAGACGATTGGTGCCACTGTGCGCGCGGGCGAGAATCTTGTCGAGATCGTGCCCTTTGATGATCATCTTCAGGTGGAGGCCTACATTGCGCCCCGATATATCGGACTGCTTAAACTGAACCAACCGGTCCGGGTCCAACTTACAGCCTATGACGTCACGCGATACGGTGCGCTTGATGGCAGGATTACGCGGATCAGTGCGAATGCCGTTGAGCTGGGTGAGCGCGAGTCGCCCGAAATGTTTGTTGCCGTCATCCAGACTGATGGTGCGATTTTGGACGCTGGCGGAGAGCAGGTTCGTATTCTTCCGGGGATGATCGCCGAGATTGACATTCGTGCGGGCGAGCGCTCGGTGATCGACTATCTGTTGGAGCCGATCATGGGGTTATTCCCCTAGCCCAGGACGGGTCGGCAGCAACTCAGCTATCGACTTCGCCTCCGCCCAAGGTCAGCGTGGGTCAGCCTACGGTTCGTCGGTGGTGCCGTTTTGCCAAGTATAAGTGTCTCTCCAGCTGAATGGCGTCGCCTATACGCCCGCCTGTTGTTTGTGATGGCTGGATTTGAGATGCCGCAACGTGCGCCCCACGGCTTCCTTGCCAGTGCTTGACTGTTCATTTGGGTGAAGAATTTCTCCGAGACGCGACCTTCTCTGACCGGCCAGAATTCGTCGATCCCATGCAGATCTTGAACCTCAGATGACCGACCGTGTCGTACTCCAATACCTACTGGCACCGAACCGAACCCGTCATCGGCCCCAGATCAGATCTCTGCGCCTTTCGGCCCCAGTCTATAGCGTTTGGTCTTATAGTTCGGCGCGGGTTCCAGATAGCCCTTCTCGATCAAGGAGCGGATCGTGCGGTTTAGGGTTGGTTGACTCATGCTGGCGGTAATCGTGTGGTCGCGGATGTCTGCCGCTTCGGCATCGAGGTTGTTAACCTCGTCGCTCAACAATCGAACGACATAGAGCACGTTGAGTTCATTTGCTGACAAAGACTGAAGCCCCAGGTCGCGCTCGAGCGTCGCGATCAACTCTCGAAGGCGGGCAACGGTGGTCATCTTGACTCTGTCTATCATTGCTCTGATCCGACCTAACTCCTGAACGACGAACATGGTGTATCGCGCGTGCGCGATGAGGCAAGGTTGACCCGAAACGTCTTGGTCAAATCGGCGGATTCACGACGCCCCTCTAACAACGGGATGCAACCAAATTCTTACTATTTTCTTATCACGCCGAATTTCCTAGCTCCAACGCTAAATCATCAGCCTGATCAAATTGTTTCTATTTTGGAAATAGTTGAGATGGGCGGCAGATGTCAAGCCTGGGCTGTAGGCTCTAGATATGACGTGCGAGAGCGGCGCGATATTACGGCGTCTGAAGCAATGAGCCGACATGCGCGGAGGTTTGGTCGCCAGAGGGCGCAATACATCGGCTTCGCGCGCATCTGACATGTGGTGAGCAATCGATCGCTTAGGTGCTAAAGATCTGCGGTTTCCCCTTTCAGGGCTGGCGCAGCGGGGGCTATTTCCAAGCTAGGCAAGGGGCTCCGGGTGTTGATTGGCGCAGTTTCGGTGTGTTCTGGTCAGAGGGCGCAGATGGAGCTGGGCGCAGAGCGTGAATGCGTCTCAGATGGAAACAATTTCTGAGTTAACGGCTGTACCGCTATTGGGATAAGCCGTCGAATGCAGGCGCGTATTGGGTGTGCCCAGGTTCAAGATTGGCAAAATCTAGCGGAAACCGCCACCAATCGGTTGGCGAGATGGCATCAAACGTTGCGTCTTGTCTCCTGGTGTTAACCTTCGTGCATGGTCGGGGGGGCAGATGACAGGAGGCGTTGGCGGATTGGGCGGATAACACCTTTATGCACCACGCTCTGTGTGAGCCGTGATTTGAGAGACGTTCTGATGGTCAGGCCGTCTCCTTGTGTTTCACTGGAACCCAGATGATGATCGTCTCTGGCGCGCTGTTTCTCATGCGCATGCAGAGATCAAGTGTGTCGACGATATCTCCATTCAGATCAGCATCCACGAAAACGATGTTAGCTGCCGACATGAGCTTCTCCAACTGATGCCAATCTTCCTTGGACGCGTCTGCTGTCGCCTTTGGGAATTTCACACGACCAATCCCTGAGGGTTGCGTGACGGAGGCGGATGGGCGGGAGACATTCTGCCTCAACAAGCTGTTTATGCGGTCGGCGACCGAAATCTCACGCGCATTCGGTGTATCAAAGAGTCGAATATCAATGCCGATTTCATCTGGGGGTTCAGTGCGCCCGTGTCCGCCCTCTATCACTCTGAGGGCCGGTGTGACGACTGGGTGGTCGTCTTTCGAACTGGAGTGCTGTTCCAGAAACGCTCTTTTGTGTCTCATCGCCTCGAGCGAAAGGCGCATATGCAGATCACAGGGGCTGTTCGTTTGGGGGGCGATAGCCATACCGACCATACTGGCGCGTCAGTTCGATCATGTCGGCCACCAGGCGGTCTTCGTCAGCACGTCCAATTGGCAACCGCCTCTGCGTGGACCGATGCTGCCCCAAGACGCGGCAGGCGCGCCGCTCTGAGATGTGGAACCGGCTTCGTACATGGTCGATACAGGCACGACGACGCGAAGGGCTCAGTCGTTTCCCCGTGCTGCCTCAGACAGGATCAGCTTGTCCAACGTCAGATCTGACACGGCGCGACGGAGCCGATCATTCTCCTTTTGAAGCCGCTTTAGCTCCTTCAGTTGGTCGGTTCCCATACCGCCATACTGCTTACGCCAGCGGTAAAACGTCTGCTCGGTTATCTGCACTTGGCGAATGGCATCAACCCGCGGCATCCCTTGGCCGCACAGGACCTCAACCTGCCGTAACTTCGTGACAATCTCTTCCGGTTTGTGTCGCTTGATTCCCAAAACTGATCCTCCGTTTCCTAACTATAGGGGCGGACCACTTCTGTGGGGGAGGCTCACTGGGTTCAGTCAATTAGCCCCTGACTATATTTATATCCATACGATAGAGCTTGTTTATTTCTAACCTGCGCCTATTCGACTATTGACGCCTGTTGGATATTCGGCTCACCTGCGGATTGTGTTTATTTGGTGCGAGGAGAGGGTTTGTGTATTCGCGTAGTTTGAGTGTTTTTTTTGTTTCGGCTGTTTGTTTTCTCGCGCCCCTCAGCATATCCGCCCAAGACAATCCTGAGACTCAGGCCGCGCCGGAGTTTGAAGTTCCGC